>Ga0247817_10000003_pt1 | contig 590752 bp, 475 predicted proteins | sample UWRJL212509R1_FD_178010 | JGI IMG/M metagenome (GOLD analysis project Ga0247817, IMG submission 178010) | Plant litter microbial communities from Arlington Agricultural Research Station in Wisconsin, United States - UWRJ-L212-509R-1 | ecosystem: Environmental > Terrestrial > Plant litter >... | reverse complement strand
ATTTTAGTTTTCATGAAACGGTAATTTAGGGCAGCTTTATCATTTTCTAAACTACTAAATATTTTGATCTTATTTTAGGGAGCCCTTCATGTTGAGGCTAATGGGTCTGAAACTCCATGCCCTGAAGATGAAGGTAGGCAAGAATAGGAGTGCCTTTTTGCTGTCTCAAAGCATTTTGCGCATCAAATGGTCGGTCTGCTCTTCTGATCCGACGATGAATAGGTGCCGGGCAAAAGAAACAAATCCGTTTTTTTCATAGAAACGAATGGCTTTTGGATTCTGCTCCCAAACCCCAAGCCAGATGGAGGTTTTGTTTATTTGCCCAGCGAGTTCTATGGCTTTTTCATACAGGAGTTGTCCAATCCTTTTTCCATGAAAGTTTGCCAGCACATAGATGCGTTCAATTTCCAGCGAAGCCACTTCCTTCAGATCGGTCTGGGCGGCGCTTTCATTTACTTTTAGGTAGCCAATGGGCTGTTTGTCGTTCCAGGCCATGTAGAATTGGGAATGCGCATTTTCAAGTTGGGCGGTTATGGTTTCCTCATTGAAATTGTCCTTGAGGTATGTCGTCATGTCCGCCTCGCTATTGCGATGTGCATAGGTTTCATAAAAAGTCTTCTTGCCGATTTCAATCAGTGTCTGGAGATCGGAATGGGTTGCTTTTGTGATTATAGTTTCTTGCATTGGCTGAAATTTTAAACCGGGTGGCAATTTATGATCAGGATAACTTTCGCACGCACCAGGTAGTCATACTTCTGAGGTTTTGGACGTTGGTGGTCTTTAGCGGCTCGTGAAGTTCGCCACCAAGTTTCTTGGTGAGCCTGAGCAGCATTTCCTGATTGACCAAGAATCGCTCGGAGCCATCGGGCAGCAGGTATCTGCCGTTTCCGATGAAATGGACCAAAGATTCGATACCGATTTCAGAGGCCAATCGGCAGAAGAAATATCCTCCCGGTTTGAGTACCTCCCACATCGATTGAAGCATCGCTTCAAAATGATCCAGGTTCTGGGCAAAATGAAGTACGGCGCTACTGATTACCAGATCAAAAGTTTGGGGTTTAAAGGGCATCTGCTCGACCGGGGCCACCTGAAAGTTCTCTTCTGGATGGATATGTGGAAAGGAGCTGGCCAGGCGTCTCAACTGCGCGATTGCTTCTGGATTTTGATCGACGCCAAAGACCTGCGCACCGCTTTGTAGCAAATACCGTAGGTTTCTACCAGATCCGCACCCTGCATCTAAAATCGTATGACAATCCTCGTAGGTGCCTTTTAACAGCTGGTCGAATAAATAAATATCTAGGTTCCCGAAGGTATCTGCAAGGTGCTGTTTCATCCGGGGCAAAGATAGTTAGATCATGTGAAAAAGTGCGAATAAGATATTATAAAGTCGACAGTCTAAGATGATCGTTTTCTTTTTTTGTGTGTTTAGATTTAGCAAATAGCGTCTCTGTTAGCAGGGCATCGGATTTTATCAAACTTTGGCTTTTGACGGATTTAGAAAGCCTTTGTTATTTTCATTCGGCTGGATCAGGTCCCAGAGGTTTCCGTAGAGGTCTTGGAACACGGCCACTGTTCCATATGCTACATCTTGAGGCTGGCGGACAAATTTTACTCCTCTTTTTAAGAACTTCTGATAGTCGCGTCCGAAATCATCAGTGAACAAAAAGAAGGACACGCGGCCTCCGGTTTGATCGCCAACCCTGGACGACTGGAGTTCGCTAGCAGCTTGCACCAGTACGAGACAACATTCTTTTGCTCCTGGAGGGGACAAAAGTACCCAGCGTTTATCGGCAAGCTGGGTATCCTCCAATACGACAAAATCGAGCTTGTCTCTGTAAAAAGCTATGGCCTCATCGTAGCTTTCAACAACCAACGCGATATGTGCAATTCTCTGGTACATCTCTTTCTTTTAAATTTTTAATCTAACCTGCCCGAGGAAGATAAAACTACTAAAAAATCGTCGTTAATGAGATCTATTGATACGGTTCATGTAAATTAATTTAGTTTCGTTCAGTTGTGAGGGGATTGGTAACCCCAGCACGATCTTTGCCCTGGGTCAGCCCTTCAACGGCTCGTACTGATTGACAACTACTCCGTTGCTGCAACTAAAAGAATCGACCAGCCTAAATGCTTGGCGGTCCTGAAATATGGGAAGTCCAGAGCCAAGGGCGGTAGGGTTAACAAACAGGTGCAGTTCATCTATCAGCTGGAATTTGATAAGCTCAGCAACAAAGGTACCGCCACCATAGACAATAAGGTCTTTCCCTGCCTGCTGTTTCAAGGTGTTGACTGCACTTACAAGATCGCCATTCTCTACCTTCAGATTTCTGCCGGGGATGGTTTCCATGGTCTTGCTGAAAACGATCTTTGGGGTATCGACAAATTTTTTGGCGTAGGAATATTCGGGACTGTCTGGCTGGTTGTCCGCTACATCTTCCCAGTAGCTGGTGAAATCAGCTGCCATCTTGCGGCCCATGATGATCGTGTCCATGCCATCGGTAAGGGCTTGGAGCCGTTCTAGTTGGCGGCTATCCATTTCCTGTGCCATCCAGTCCAGTTCGCCATTGGGGCCGGAAATAAATCCGTCCATCGATATGTTTATCTGTAACTTAAGCTTTCTCATATAATTGTTTATAAATGTAAAGCTAGGTAAAGCAGATCGTTAAACTAGGGGTTACTCGCGACAAAACATAGGGTAAATATGACATGTGCAAAGATATCGGGTAAAGTGTGAGATGGTCTTTCATTTTTCACGTGAAGTTTAATGGTTAATCAATTAATTGACCAATGAGCACCATCTCGAGGATATCAATTTTATAAATTCAAAACCAAGTTTATGGGTTATTGTTTAACAGCATATCTAACCTAAAAAACAAAGATCATTATGGCAAAGTCAGGACCAAGCGATAGAAAAAAAGTGAACTCATCACAGGATTATGAGCTTTCACATGTGGCAACAAAAATGGGCGTTAGCGTACAGCAGGTTGTTGGAGCCAAGCGTGCGACCAAATCCAACGACCGGGAGGTCATCGAAAAATATATCGCCGGTAAATCCAGCAAAGGAAAAAGTAAATAATTTTCTTTTTAATTAATACGCTGTTTGAATAATCGGCTTTTCCATTTGGGAAGGCCTTTTTTGTTATTGGTTTGAACGGATTTATTTATTAGGCTGGTTCGGCTTAATTGACCCTGGCCTTGATCCTTTCGGCGATTTTTTGCGTGAGGTGGGCGATATCAAAAGGCTTGGCCACAAAATCGGCCCTCGGGCATTCTTCCTTCACATCGGCAATGTCGCTATGCGCAGAGACCATGATAATTGGAACGTGGGCAGTGGAGGGATGTTCGTTGAGTTCCTTGCAGAGCTGGATACCGTCGCCATCCGGGAGCATCACGTCCATCAGATAAAGGTCGGGGACTTCTGTGGAATGCTGCCTAAACTCGGCAACGGTGGCAAAGGCCTGTATCTCATAATCTTCTTCTTCTAGGATCAGTTCGTAAAGTTCTCTCAGGTCTTCGTTGTCCTCTAGGATAAATATCAGTTTGGCCATTTGTATCTTGCTTCATAGGTTTAGGTAATTAGCAAACCTGAAATCCTCGAGTTTGTTTTGATAAAGTTAGAATTAGTGCTTATTGGAGCAAGCTTATTGTTTCTTGTTAAGCGACTTCGGGAAGGATAGCAAGATAGTGTTCGACCGCCTTTGAAACTTCAGGTGAAACCTCCAAACAACCCTTGTGGTGCAGGGGATGCTGGGCAGAGTTGTATTTTTCGATGAAGGTGCCAATGGTAGGGTTGAACTTTAAAAAGCCCTCCTCAAAGTAGCGCTCTTCGACCTCGCCCGAGGAATCCATCGAACGGAAGGTGAGCGTGGTGACCTTGAGGGATTCCTTGTCTATCCTAAGCCAATGGAATTTTTCAGATGCCGTTGCAGTATTTGGCAGGTCCATTCTTTTCACCTCGATGATATCCAGGTAAAAGTTTTCCAAATAGTAAAGGCACTCAAAAGTGGGCATGGCTGATATTTTGGTCTGCTAAATTAACAATGCTTAACCTTTTTTGTTGGTCAATTTATCAACATAATAGTGTGGAAAGCTTAAGGGGTTAAACAATGTACGCAGTTTATGGTTTTTGGATGATGAAGATCGCAACCTATAACATCAACGGCATCAACGGAAGGCTGGCCTTACTTCTGAAGTGGCTAAAGGAGGCAAGACCAGATGTAGTCTGTTTACAGGAGCTCAAATGCCAGGACAAGGATTTTCCTGCCCGTGAACTGTTAAAGGCAGGTTATTTCTCGATTTTTCATGGGCAGAAGAGCTGGAACGGGGTAGCGATATTGGCAAGGGAAGAGATCAGGGAAACCAGGCGCGGGCTCGATGGAGATCCCGATGATTCGCATTCCAGGTACATCGAAGGATTTGCTTTTGGAATGGTGATCGGCTGCCTTTACCTTCCAAACGGTAATCCTGCGCCTGGGCCAAAGTTTGATTATAAGCTGGCCTGGTTCAAGCGGTTTCATTTGCATGCCAAGAAACTGCTTTCTTTTGATCTGCCCGTTCTGCTTATCGGGGATTATAACGTGATCCCAACCGAGCTTGATACCTATAAGCCCGAGAAGTATTTGACCAATGCGCTATTCTTTCCAGAAAGCAGGTCTGCTTACAAAAAGCTGTTGAAGCTGGGATGGACCGATGCCATTCGGACCTTATATCCAGATCAAAGGGTGTATACGTTTTATGACTATTTGCGGAATGCATATGGGCGGGATGCAGGGCTTCGTTTGGACCATTTTCTGCTGAACGGGAATGTTGCGGGCAGGTTGCGAGCAGGCGGAGTGGATAAGCATGTACGCGGCTGGGAAAAATCCAGCGACCATTGTCCGGTATGGATCAAGCTTACCTCTTAGTTCGCCAGCTAGGACAGTTTTGGGATGTGTTTTCTTAAGACCCTATAGAGGAGGTCAAAGTCGAATGGTTTTTCGATGTATCCGTCAAACCCCTTTGCATGGGCAACGGTATTAATGTTGTTGTTGCAGCTCATGGCGATGACAGGAAGAGTGGGGTAGCTTTTTTTGATAGTTTGCAAGATTTCCATGCATTTTTTGCCATCGATCCGGAAATCCAGCATCACCACGTGCGGGCGGTGCTGTTCAATAAGCTCGATAAAGTTCACCTCGCAGTCCTGAAGGGGATAGACGTTGAAGTTTTCCAGTTCTAGTGCAAGGGTAAGTACTTCTAGAACATGCTTATCGGTGTCCTGTACAATGATCGTTTCCATAGCGTTCTTTTTAGTGTGGACAAAAAGAGAATGTAATTGGGCCTAAGGCCCCGATTTCTGGATGCCGTAAAGTTAGGGATAATTTTTTGGACAGGATTGTTTGATCGGTAACATTATTGGGTAAGGAGTTCCATCGTGTTTTCAATGGCACTATCCACGGGCTTTTTTCCAGTCTGATTTCAATTTGGCGTAAAGCGGATTGGCCTCAGCATTTTTATAGGCTTTGTAAAAGATGGCCGCTGCCTCTGCCTTCTCTTCTGTGCCGGTACCGCGTTGCAGTTGGGCATAATCATTTTCTTTATCGTATTTTTTTCCGCCCTTGTAATTGGCATAGCGCCTTGCCCGGGTGTAGCCCATCTGTAGGTATTTTCTGGCCATATCGGCACCGACAAAATCGTTTTCCTTCAGGTAAGTGCTGAACATGTCGAAGATTTTATTGCTGGACTGGGATGCGATTTCCGGTGTCCTGAAGCGCCAGTGATGACCGATCTCGGATTTATAGGGCTCGCAGATCAGCACGCCCTGTTCGCCCTTGCCGACACGGTATTTTTCCGGATGCTCCCTGTAATCGACATTCGGTTTCCAAGGGTAGCTGTCAAGGTCAAAATCTATGTAAGATGGCTTTGGGGTTTTATGCATGGAGCTATAACAGGTCAGAAGAGTGTTAGGTTTTCATTTGGTTGTGGGATTTTGCAAAACCATCTGCTGCATGTTACTGTTTTGTGTACAAATTGAAATTACCATGGGAAACAATCAAGAGATCATTTCGGACCTAAAGGGTCTGGTATCCATCATAAACGATGGAAAAGAGGGATTTAGTTCAGCGGCAGAATCTACGGACAATGTGGAGCTGAAGGCTGTATTTTTGAAATATGTGGCAGAACGTGCACTTTATGAGAATGAGTTGAAGGCGCATCTGGCCAAGCACGGCGGGATGTCGGAAGATGAGGATGGCGGGATACTTGGAGCGATCCACCGTACCTGGATCGATATCAAGGAAGCACTGACAGACAAGAGCGAGACCGCTGTGCTTTCAGCAGTAATCACGGGAGAAAATGCCGCGCTTGCAAAGTACGATAGTGTGATCAAGGACAACCAGTTGCACGAGGATCATCTGAATTTGTTGACCTCGCAACGAAACGGTATTGCCGAGGCCTTGAAAGAGATCGAGGTATTGGAGCAGAAATATTCGGAAAAGTAGATTTCTATTTTTTATGTGGCTGGAGGAATATTTTGTTTTTTCTGCCGTTAATATTTCGAGAGCGTTAATTTAGATGAGCGGGAAAGGCCTTTGGTCGTTCCCGCTCTTTTATTTTTTGGAATTCCCCTTCGTTGGGTTATAAGCGCTTATGCCTTTTTTGTGATCTGCTGGCGGTGCTGGTGTCCCCAGTCAGCCATAGCGCTGATGATGGGAGTAACGGTTTTTCCGTAGGCCGTGAGCTCGTATTCCACGGTAATGGGCTTTGTAGGAAGGATTGTGCGGGTGATCAGCTGGTTAGTTTCCAGGTACTGGAGTTCCTTTGACAGCATCTTTGCGGCAATTCCATCTATTTCTGCTTTGAGTTCGCCAAACCGTTTTTTTCCAAAGCTCAGCGTGCCGATAATGCGGATCTTCCATTTACCGCTAAGAACATCCATGGTATCGCTTATGGCCCGGTGGTGGGCCGTGCAGCTCGCAGGACTGTGCTCAACTATTTCTGCTGTTTTCATGTGTTATGGGTAGGGTTTCTTTGAGGAAACTAGTTTCCGCTGGTAAACTGGTTACAAAAGTAAACCATTTGGGGCGTATTTTTCTAAATTAAAATTATGAAAACTACAAAGATGATCTACTGGATTTCAACGGGCCTTGTGGTGGCCGGAATGGTAATGTCCTTTTTCAATTATCTTTTCAATCCTGTGATGGTTGCTGGCTATGCCCATATTGGTTTTCCCGATTGGTTCCGCGTAGAGCTGGGGATTGCTAAACTGCTGGGCGCCTTGGCTCTTGGTATACCTGCAGTTCCTGCCAGGGTAAAAGAATGGGCCTATGCCTGTTTTTTTGTGAATTTCTTTTCGGCGTTTTTGGCCCATTATTTCGCCGGTGATCCATTGGTTAATCAACTAGCCCCAATTTTGCTGTTGGGTGTTCTGGTGGTTTCCTATCTGTCAAGGGAGAAGTTATTGAAGCAGGCTGTCTTGTCTGGTGTAAACAAGGCCTAAACTGAGGGTTGTTGTTTTGAAGGTGCAGGTTTTTGCTTTTTATTTTTGCTTGCGGGTTTTGGCGATTTGGTCTTAAGGGGGCTAGAAGGATTTTCAGCGGGTTTTTTGGGTGAGATTTTCTTTCTTGCATTTTTGATGCGGTATTCTAGTAAATAAAGCCTGGTGTGCCACTTTTCGATGATGGTGTCCTCGCTCTTTGGAAGCCCGCTTGGTTCCAATAGACCGAGGACCTGTGCCAGCTCACGGGTACTGTCTGCTTTGGCCTGGTTTTCTTTTAACCAGTCCTGTTGCTTGGTTTCATGCGATTTCTGGAGTGCTGCTATAGCAAGTTTGATGAGCTTGACCTCTTGTTCTTTTGACTTTGCTTTTCGAAAGAGCACCATCTGCCTGTTCCAGGCGTGGGTATTGGTAGGGTCGGTGTTAACGGATTTCTGGTAGAGTTTTAGTGCGCCTGTGGTATCGCCAGCTTTTTCCAGCTCGAGCGCGGCAGCGAACTGTTCCTTTGACCTTATCTGCTTTCTTCTTGACATAACTGATTTTGGAACAATTGAGATGGTCTATTGTTTGTGATCTGGCTGTTCTTGCTTTAAAGATCATCTGGACGTCCTTGCACCTTTGTCTTGAACTCTATGTACCTGTCGGTCATTACGATGAGCACCTTTCCTTCCCCTAGTATCATATGGCCAAATTCAAAGCAGAAGAAGTAATCACCCTTTTTAGTGTGCAAGATATTGGTGTGATATTCAAAATTGTAGCCCTTGTCAAGCATCCATCCCCTGGAGACGATCTTGGTATCATTTAGGAAAGCTCCGCTTGATTTCATGATGGCGCGGTTTCTTCTCAGGTCACGGATGATCTCATAAATACATTTATCCTCTCCCCAGGAATCGCTTCTGCGCTTAATACTATTGGCCCTGTTTCGGCACTCGTCGTTACAGTACTTTTTGTCGGAGCGTCCAAAGAGCTCTTTACCGCATCCAGTGTACTCGCACCTGCGGTCAAAGACATAGGTCAGCTTTGCCATAGCGATTGATAATCAGTTGTATATCCGATTTTTAAACGTTTACAACGGGTAACTTGTTTTCCAACCGACTATATTTTTCTGGTGTGCCAAACTTTGCAGTTCACTAATTGAAATTGTTATGGTAACTACAATGATGTACAGCGAAGCCTCTCCCTCTTCGCCTATGAGGCACTATTTCTTTGACCTGAAGCAGGGACTGAAAGACTCTACTTTCCTACAGATCAGCTGTAGCGAAAAGCAGAAGGATGAATCATTTATCCGCAACAGGATAATTATATTCCTAGAGCACATGCCGAATTTTATTGAAGCGCTCACCTCCATCTGCCACCACGCCACCTACCTTAAACTGCACGTTCCAAAAAGCGAAACGGACGATGGCACTGGCCCGAAAACCTTAAACCTGTTTTCCGCTCCATTGCCCGATCCAACTATAAGCCCGATCGAGCGCATGAAAAAAACGGGACCGGGCTCACTTGCCGATGAGGAGCTGATATCACTATTATTCAGCGCAGGGCTTACCGACGAGCAGTCGATTGAACTTGCCCGAAAGGTGCTGAAAGAATGCGGCGGACTAACGGGACTTTCCAAAGCAAGGGCAAGAAAACTTAAGGCGGTGGACGAGATCGGGAATATCCGGTCCAGCGCTCTTCTTGCGGTGTTTGAGATTGCTAAGCGTATTAATGCAGGGGACAGTTCGGCTAGCCCTCCAAGCGACATACCTACATAGCGCGAAAGCAATGCGCCTTACCTTTTTTATCCCAAGCATGGTTCGCTACAAGAACTGTAAAGGAACTCTTTTGGAGAATTTTCCGATCGTAGGGGTAAAAAGGACGCGATGCTCGTGACCTCCGCCAGCTGCGCACGCATAATGTCCGTCTTCGCCGTCCACCCTTCGGGACTTATAGTGCTCCGCTGGCTTATAAGGTCACGGCTCTTATGTGCTGTCTTTTTACCCCTTCCTCCGGAAAAATTTGTGGGGGACTGGACTGAAAGGGGAAAACAACAGTTCAATTTTTTATTTAAAAATCAATGTGATGGAAATTACAGGAAGATTGACCGCCAATGCGGTCGTAAAAACTGTCCAAGGGGACAAAAAAGTAGTTGAGTTTTCATTAGTGGTAAACGACAGCTATCGTAGCGGAAACGAGCGCAAAGAGATTGCGACCTTTTTTGAATGCTCGTATTGGAGAAACGAGGGAATAGCGGAATACCTTACAAAAGGTAGCCTAATCCAAATCTATGGCAGGGTAGGTGTAAATGCCTATCTGAACAAGGCAGGGGAAGCAAGGGCGTCATTGACCTTCCATGTTTCAGAAATCAAACTTTTCGGGGCGACGGGGCAATCTGCTACACAGAGTACCAAAACTGAAAAAGCCGAACCGAAAGAACGTCAGAACGTGCCAATGGAACAGGCGGTATCTTCCGATAGCGCATTAAAACCATCTACAGCTTTTGACGATGTACCGAGCTTAGAGAACGACGATTTACCATTTTAATCAGGGGAGGATTGGGCATGTCAATAGATAAGGAATATTTGGACAATGAAATCGAGGACTTTAAAGGCGCATTTTGTCCCTTTGCCTACCTCGATATCAAAAGGGCAGTTGAAGAAGCGTTGGAAGTCGGCAAAAGTGCAGATTGGGCTTACGAGCAGATGGAACAGTTTGCTGAGGATTGCTGTATGAAAATTACCGACCTAGACCCCTGTTACGTAGTGATGGATGCCATCTTACAGATGGCTAGGAACGAGATCATAGATATAGCATCGTTCGATATACAAAACGATGCAAATTTCTATACCGCAGGTAATTTTTGCGCCACAACCTATGATTGGAGCAGCGACGACCCACAGGTACTAATCGATGCACTTCGGGAAAATCCTGATGCGCTAGAAAGCCTTTCCGATGCGACCGTTTATTGGCTCTCCCAAGTAGATATAGATTTTGAAACCTTAAAAGGGGAGCAGTAACTCCCCATAAAATCCCTATGCCGATACTAACCGAAATGACCGAACGCCTTGCAAGGCTCGAACTCGCCAAGATTTTAAGGGCAATGGACAACTTAGACCAGTTGCAGATGAACCTAGAAGACTGCATCGCCCTAAAACTTGCCGAAGAAATCCTCGAGGGCATTATCCTAAGAAAGGGGTACTGTCCACAAAGGGAGGGAACGTATATTTATTTAACAGCTAACGACAGATTTTATGAAAACTAATTTTTTTCAAGCCATTGCCCATTTGCATCCGCAGGGCAAATGGATAGTGACCGCAGAGTTCTCGACCGATAAGACCTTATGCGTATCGGTACTACTTGCCGATAAATCAGCAGAAAGCACAAAGACCGCTGTTTCCCCGATGGTGTTTCGGGGAACGCCACAGGAACTTGACGAGGGATTTTTTCCTGCAATCGCCCAACCTGTAAAAGATACCGCTTCACTTTTTGCCAATGCCGAAGCCTACCAAAAATCAATCGAACAGGCAAAGGCGCAACTCGAGCAGAAAGCAAAGGGTAAAACCGAATCTCCAAAAGCCAAAGCCGAAAATACAGGAGACACCAAAAAAGTGTATGAGGAAAAAATGAAAAAGGTCGCAGAACTCGAATCTGCCTGTAAGTACGAACAGGCAATTCTAGAACTGCCTACGCCCGAAGATTTTCCCGATAAAAAGGCTGACATCGAGAAGGCAAAGACCGAACTCGAGCGCAAGAGCAAACAATTGTCCCTATTGTAACCTTAAATTTTGAGCCATGTTACTTACAGAAATATTGAAAAGGGTGTTCGTTCATAACGACAACGGAAATGAACTCAAACTTATTGACCCCAACAGCGATTTTACGCCCGAACAGGTAAAGCATTTCTATTCGGGCAGTTATCCCATCTTGACCAATGCAAGGGTGGACGGACCCGAGGTTAAGAACGATGAAATCCGTTTCACTTTTGTAACCACACTAGGAACAAAGGGATGAAAAAGGCAAGGATCGTTCAAATTAAAACCTATTCAGTGCAATGGAAACTACATCAAAAGTTGTCAAGGGAAGTACAGTGGTTCGACAGACCGCTAGAGCAAAGGGACTTGGAAAGGGCAAGACCAAAAAGCGCACCGCTTGCGCTCATCGAATTGCTTTTCTAGGGCAAAAGTTCTATCCCCTGCTTTCGACCGAACATAGCGAACTTTCAGATGCGGAAGGAATTACAAAAGGGTTTTACAGGAGCGTAGAAAACCTATGTACGTGCTACGGGATTATTACCGAGCAATATATGGATTTGCCCTATCCCTTGAATATTGGCAAATGCTTTAAGGTGGTTTCCAAGGAACTCAAAAGGGTAGACAGTTCGGTCGAACTTCGTTTGATACAGGACGAGCAAAGCCAAGCTAAACTTACCACCGTCCACAGTTTTTCAAACGGAAACACGCTGTTCTATCTCCCAACCGAAATCGTTTTCCATTTGATGGCAAATTACCTCTCAACTGCCGACCTTTTGCTCTCGGTGTACAGTTACCTATTCCGTTTTGTGGGCATTGCCCATTACGGAGAAAACTATTCCTATCTAGGTGGCATCTATGAAATGATTGAAGAAATGTACCTCTACGAGGACGACCCCGATAGGGACGAGGAATATTACAGCTATATCATCGGTCATTTGGATTTCATCAAGGAGCAGGGAGCGGTTTGCGTGTCGCTTCTGAACGAACTAGCGCATGTAAGGGAATTTGAGTGCAGGGTAAAAAATTACCGACCAAAGAATAAGTCGCAAAGAGAGTTTTTGCAGACCGCTAGGGGGTTTTTGAAACTGTCCCACGACTTTCCCAAACGGAACATCCATGACAGGATATGTCCGATAGGCAATGAGGATGACTACAACGATGGCGTGATTAGGGTGGAGCAGTACCTGCACTTTTTTTGGGACTTCGACTGCCCTGTCAAACAAGAACTGATGGACTACGTGAATGCCGAACTCAACGAGTGCGGACAGATGGAAGAACCCACAACTTTCCAATATTTTGATGTCCCTCAAGATGGGGCCCATCACGAACACGATTTTGAGAAAAGGCTTTGCGAACTGCTCCACGAGCTGACCGATAACGTAATTGACTTGAAGAAATGAAAGATTTAACAAATTTGATAAACGACCACTTGCGACCTGTAAAGGCTCTTGTATTCTATGAGAACAAAAAGGATGATTGCTACGTGGAATGCTATGATATGGACGATAGGGGAATGGCAATAAATGCCCATCCCTTATCGTTGAGGGAAAGCCAAAAACTCGCCGATGCGCTCGATAGTTCTGCAGAGGTCAAGGCATCCTATCTGAATGGAATTGACCTTTTTCCGCAAAATCTTTTGTACATCAATTCCGAGCGCAACGGTTTTATCGTATGGCACACACCTGCTAGGTCGGTCAATCTATTCTTCAAGGCTGAACTTGGACTAAAGGATGGCAGGGCAAATATACCTGCCCTTATTTGGAAGGCAACTAGATATGGACTTTTGGTCTGGGCGGTAAAGACAGGGGGCCGACCCGATGGACAGTCACAACTGTTCTGCGCTCCGTTTTTGAATGTGTACGACAGCGGTTCGGTCTGTATGGGAAACGTGAGGGTAGATGTTCCAAGGAACTGTTCTGTATCACAGTTCACGCAGTTATGGGAACACTATTTCTTTGACAGTTCTTTTTCCCACACCATAGCAGGGAGCGATAAACTGATAGGAGTTTGGCGGTCGCTAATTGGAACGGACGAACCATTTCCGATTGGTCAGTTAAAAAAAACAAACAAAAAACTAATCGACATTTTAAGATGAAAAAGCAGAAACAAAAAGTACATATCGTAACGCCTTATCTGCTCAATCCGACCAATCCGATTTCGGTCAACCTAATCGGGGCAGGTGGAACGGGGAGCAGTTTTTTGACTGCCCTTGCAAGAATGAACTATGCGCTAAACGGGTTGGGGCATTGCGGAATTTCAGTACGCTTGTTCGACCATGATACGGTGGAGCAATCTAATCTTGGTCGGCAATTGTTCAGCGAGCATGAACTCGGGATGAACAAGGCAGTTGCCCTCATCAATAGGGTAAACCTTTTTTTCGGCACGAACTGGAAAGCGATGGCACAGAAGTTCGAGGGCGTTCCCTCGGCTAAAAATCAGCTAGCGAACATTACCATTTCCTGCGTGGACACCGTTTCAGCTAGAAAATAAATTTCGGAATTTTTGAACGGTCAGAAAGAAATTGGCTCTAACAGGGACAGACCGATGTATTGGCTCGACCTTGGCAACGGTAAAGATTCGGGGCAGGTTTGGCTCTCAACGATAGGTGAAATCAAACAGCCCGAATCAAAAAAGTTCAATACCGTTGGAGTGCTATCCGAAATTTTCAAAGCCTATCCAAACCTGATGGAAACGCAGGAAGAAAACAATGAACCTAGCTGTTCGCTGGCACAGGCTCTTAACAGACAGGACTTGTACATCAATTCGGTGCTGTCCAATATGGGCGCATCGCTATTGTGGTCGATGTTCCGCTTGGGCGTACTCGAAAATCGGGGTTTATTTTTAAGCCTTGCGGACTTTAGGTCAACACCTGTCCCAATATAATGCAAAACGGGTTCGCTGGTGAGCGATCCCAAAAGCCTCGCCTTTTTCATAGCCTCGGCTGAAATCCGCTTCAAGGCGGAATATCTATTCATCATTAATTTTTGTTTTATGAAATACACAGTTAGTTTCTTCAAGAGAAAAATTAAGGCTATCAATGATGGTCTTGAAAAGGAAAACTATATCCACAGGTTGCGTGGACAGTTTGAAATGGAAAAGGGACAGCTGAAGAAAGTCGCTTTTTATTATCGTTCGTTGCATGTATTTCAGGTGCTGAACAAACAGGCAATATTGACCGATGGTCTGCCACCGAAAAAAGCGGAACAATGGCTCGATGATTTTGAGCCAAAGAAGTATGGTCTTGAAATTTCGCAAGGCGAAAGGTTTGCCAACGGATTTGACTCGTGGAACGCTCCACATTTCGAGCTGGTAAGATGCCTTGATACTTCAAAACCTTTCTCGCACTCCAATATCCGTTTTGCCTGTCAGGGCAGGGAAGGTATGTACGAACTGGCTAGGGAAATGACCGATAGATTTGAGGAGGATCACAAGGGAGTATTTTGGGACGGTGGGTTACCCTTAGCGGTTGAAAGGTTCTGTGAGAAGAACAACATCTGATAAAAAAGCAGTCCACGATCGGGCTGCTTTTTTTTTTTTGCGCGACTCCACTTTTAATTCAGATATCTGATAACCTGTGATTTTAGATCTATTTGAGTAGGTATTATAATGAAATTCCTTATTAAAATGGCAAAGTTGATTTTAAGATGCGATAGACAATTCTTTCAACTTGCCATTTTCATCAAAAATAAGGCTTTTAGCTTCTCTCATTCTGTTTGCAATTCGACGCTTTTTAACCCTAGCATACCTTTGAGTAGTTCGTATCGATTTATGTCCAATCATTTTACTAACATCTTCCAACGGAAAATCAAGCACGTTCAACATGATATCTGCGAATGTGTGCCTCGCAAGGTGAGTGTTTAAATTCCTTTTTATGCCGCAAATGTCAGCAAGTTCTTTCAGATAGCAGTTGTATATATAGTTGCTATTTACAGGGATAAGACAATTGTTTGCGATACAATATGGATCTGATTTATATTTCTCGATAAGTTCTTTTATGATTGGTAACATTGGAACAGATTCGGTTACACCCGTTTTTCCCCGTTCTTTTACGAGCCATCTTTCCCTATCAACGCCGACCCTAATAATATGGTCTGGAGTGAGGTTGTAGATGTCCTGATAGGCAAAGCCCGTAAAGCACTGGAATATAAATGCATCTCTTACTTGTCGCAGCCGCTCGATTTCAATTTTTTTGTTCCAAATTCTTTCCACCTCTTCGATTTCCAATGGCGGTATAATTGGTTCTTCAGCAACGCATTTGAAGCCTTCGATAGGATTTTTTGAAAGATAATTATTTGTGACAGCTAATTTTAAGATCTGCTTGGTATTCTTTATCTGCTTCATTGCGGCAGCCTCTCCTAATTTATCTGTTCTTTTGACAGTTAGATATTTGTGGAATTTTGATGCGAAGGAATATTCGATTGAAGAAAGCTCCATATCTTCTTTGAAGTACTCCGCCAATATAAACTCTTTGAGTTTGCTTTCTGTAGCCCGCCATTGTTTGAGTGTTTCTTTCGATCTTTTTTTTAGTTGAACGAGTTCCTCAAATTCAGAGACGTGACTTGCCGATAATTCCAAGAGAGTAGGGGTTTTAACATCGTCAGCTTTCGTCGCCTTGTCAAATTCAGGAGATATGTTTTTGTAAACATTCTTCAACATGAGAGGAGTAATGACCTCATACTGCGTCCGCAAAACTAAAAAGTAGGATTCTAGGTTAAGTTTGATTGCATCTAGGGCAGAATTGACTTTTTTAAATTCCGAGCCGCTCACTGCCTTTTTGTTTTCGATATCCCACCCATCTACATGTACTTTTTTTGCAGTGGAAAATTCCTCTTCAAGTCCGTCGATCGTCATTCTACAAATTACCGGAGCATACCCATTCGAGTCAGCCTTTGATTTTCTATGCCAGAACAGGATTGCCAATGTTTGATTGCTCTTCATTTCTCAATTTTCTTTAGGTAAAACATTAAATTTTCGGATTGCTCCGAGCAGCGTTTTGCTCTTATTCAAATTGGCCAGAAACGATATCTTTTGGTTTCGTGGTGCCCAAATTTACTAACTAAAATTGGGCACCAGATTGGGCACCATACAGGATGAATTCCTTTGGTTTACATTGACTTAAAATTCACGTGGAAATGCGCTCTTTAGTAGCGTTAAAACAGAAAAGGCGCAATTTCTTGCGCCTTTGGTGATCCCGCTGGGATTCGAACCCAGGACCACTACATTAAAAGTGTAATGCTCTACCAGCTGAGCTACGGAATCAATTCCTTTTGTTTAAGGAGGTGCAAATATAGAAATTAATATTTATTAGTCCAATAATTTGCAATAAAATATTGATAAATTGATTTTACTCCCTCATTATCAATGAAATTAATTGAAATTAGATTTTTTTGATTTGGATTTTAGTAGGTAAGAATGGAGTAGTAGCATATCATCTTATCCAAAAATTGGAATACTTCGTTTAAGAAATTTTTAATTTAGCGTTATAGATGAGTTTTGATTATTCATTTTGCCGGCTAATCCCTTATTCTTTAGCTTACTTATCAATTTAGATAAATCTGAGGTAAGTAGATCTAAAGAACTAGCCGACTTTTTAATAAAACCGATTACTGTATTAATCTCGTCTTTTGAACTCTTGTTGCATACTAAATTGGAAACTCCAATGATTTGGCAGATAGGATGTCTAACTTCATGAGAAATTACATGGATCATTTCTTCCAATCCTTTGATGTACTCTTTTTGATACGCTTCGGCTTTTTTTAATTCTGTATTTATAGCTATTAATTCTAATGCGCTCTTTTCTTTCTCTTTATCTTGTACAGCCAATGCTAAAATTGCTGCAGCCAATTCGTTTACACGTTTTTCTTTTTCCTCATTTTGAAAAGCAAGTTCTGTATTAGCAACTAATAATTCCTTAGCGCTGTTTTCCTTCTCCTCATTCTGATCAATTAGCTTTTTATTGGCTATGACTAACTCAAAAGCCCGATTTTCTTTTTCTGTAAATTGAAACTTAAGCTCTTCATTTGCCAATATTAGCTCAGCTGCACGTAAAGCTATTTCCATATTCTGGACAGATAGTTTATGATTTGCGGTTATTAATTCTTCTGCTATTTTCTGACTGTTCATAAATTTGTAGATTTAGAGGTAGTTATCGCAACACAAATACCTCAATAAATTTTTAGAAGTAGATTATCTTAAAAGAGAAAAATTAAACTTAATAATCATTTATTTAATTTCAAATAACGTTATGCAATATCTGTTCCATAAATTATTACTAATCAGTTAATTTCATTAATATCTCATCACTTTAAACAGCTTTGTAATTAGGCGCAAATTTTTCTATTCTCTTAATAAAATCATTAACATCAAAAGGTTTATTTATAAAAGCTTCTGCACTGCATTTCGATTTTATTTTATTCAAATAGTTATTTGCAGACATTAACATTATTGGAATGTTATGTGTTTTTGCACTTTGTTTTAACTTGGTGCAAATATCTAATCCATTTCCATCTGGCAATAAAACATCAAGAACTACCATATCTGGGAGATGATGCTGCATTTGCAACCAAAAATCTTTAATACTTGGGCAAGTTTTTACCTGATACTTTTCCTCAACCAATAAGAATTCTAAAACCTCACGTAGGTTTATATTGTCTTCTACTACATAAATACACTTTTTCATAATTCATGTTTTGATGTATAGAGGTAACCTATAAAAGAAATTTAAGTTTACAGAACTTATTAACCTTTAATGAGTTATTAACTTTTTAACTAAAAAAAAGTTTACAGCATGTATCTCTTGAAACAGAGGCTAGTTATAAACGTCAAGACCTTCAATCTGGTTTTATCCGCTTTATTCCTGCTTCAGAAGGGTGAGGCTTTTAGTACGATACCTACCGAGTTAGTCTTCTAAAATCAGTGCTTTTGCTTTTTCTAAAACCTCATCAATGCCATTTTTAATTCCATGGATGGTAGGTTTAACCACATGGTCAATTTTAACCCCTACCCGCTGTGCATTGGTGCCGTCTGGATAATGAACCCCAATCCCGGTAAAGGATGTTTTAAACCTGCCTGGTAAGGTAATAGAAGTAACCGAACCATCGGCACCAGCAGTTGCACTTCCAATAACGGTAGTTCGATGAGCAGATTGAAAGGCCATGGTTACGAATTCCGCGTTACTTTGTGTCATTTCATTTACCAAAACCACTACTTTACCTTTGTAATAGCCTTCATTCTTCTGCCCAGATCCTGTTAACGGCGAATAAGTAAACAGACCGGGATGTTGTACGGAACCGTTAGTGAACTTTACAAAAGTACTGGAGTCTGATTTAAAATAACTGCCCAAAGTATCGTACATTTCGTCGATGGGATAACTTCTCATATCTACAATAATTCCTTTTGTATTTCCCAATTGCATTCGAATACTATCTAAATCCGACACCCTAAATCCATTGCAAACGATATAACCGATCTGAGGACTTAAGAGCTTATAGCCTTTTTTTAATGCACCATATTCGTAAGCATAGGCATCTACTTTGCTATTGTCTACAGCTTGCTGATCAATCAACATGCTTTTGCCATCTCTTATAATTTCTAGTTTAAAATTGGGGTTGTTACTTCTTGTTAAGTAATTGCTACATATTTCTCTCCCTATGGTCTCCTGATTAGAAGCCGAAGCATAGGGTGTAAATTTCTGAATAAGATCAGTAACTTTTTCACCATTAATGCCTGATAGGATGTCCCCAATTTTGATGTGCTCTTTTACTTGGTTGCTATCGTTATAAAAACCTGTTACGACCACTTGATCTTCAATATATTTAATTTGAAATGGAAGTCTGTATTTGCCAAGAAAATCGGAGTGGGCCTCGCTGGTGATAAAACCATGCGAATCGTGAATAGCACTTACGAGCTTAACCATCGCATTGGCATACTTAGTTTTGTTTTCTGCTTGCATAAATTCTGGAAGTAGGGCAGGTAAGACTTTGTTCCAATCTTCAGTGATCAGGTACCTATTGGGAGAGAAATATTGAATAATATTCCAATACCTGTATAAGGCAAGTAGTCTAATGCCGGCATCCGGATAGAGGGTATGGTCGTAATTCTTTTCATGATCAAACCGTGGCACACTTCTTCCTTGAAAACTTACATAATAATTTGTTGGGTTGTTGTTATTAAGTATAAACTTTAGCTTCTGCTTTAATGTAGTACTAAAAACATTATTTTTAAATAAGTTGCCATAATCTGGTCTTTGGCTAATCGAATCTGACTTATAGCTCATTTTACAGTCCTTGCATTTGGGTACCATTCCTAAATTATCAACCCATTTTTCTAATACCGTCGAAAATTCTTTATCATTGGCTGCTTTTGTAACCAAAGGTATAATCTTAAATAGTTCTGCATCCCAATTGTAATTTCCTTTTGCTACCGCAGGATGATGGTATTTTAGAAAACCCCAATACTGCCCTAATAAGGTTAATTTCTTAAGGTTTAAAGAGGTATTTAGAAGGGTGTCTATTTTGGAAGATCGCTCATAGCTCATGTCAAAGGAAGCTGGAAAGGTGGCTTCTTTGACCTGATCTATTGGAATGTTATCCATATAAAGCCTCATGTCATCCACCCACATCTTTCCCTTACCAAACAATAAAGCTCCAATATGAATGGATTTGGCATTTCCTTCATCGTAAGGTACTTCGATCAGGTAATCTTTCCAGTCATTCGTGCCTTTCAAATCTTGTTTTTCCATCATGTCTACTTCCAACTGATCATTTTCACCATCCACACGAATCCATATCCCTGCAAAACCATCGGTTACCTCCTCTGTTTTAATACTTGCGATTAATTTTAAACTTCTACCTACATATTTTTTGTCTAATGAATAACGTATGGCACTACTTTGTCCGTTAGGATTAGCGGAAATCGAAATTGCATATTTGCCTTGCCTTTTAACTAGGCTATCTACTTTGATGTCAAACTTGTTCTGTTGGTAATAAGTTAAGTCCCAATTTATTGGATTAGCGTTTGAGTCCAGTCTTTCAAAACTTCCATTAAAGCGTTGTTGTGCGGTTACCGTTATACAAGTTAGCAGCATGAACAGCAACAAGATGCAGTAGTTAATTTTCATTAAACCAAGCTAAATGTTTTTTTATAAAATAGAGTATAGCGCTTATGGCTTTAACTAATTTTAACTTTTATGATTGCTATAACTATCGATTTATTTCTTCATTTTAAAACTTCAGCACGGATTACCTTAGTCATCATCCATTTCTACTGTATCCGTACATTATACCTATTCCAGATTGAGCTCAACCTAAACCGCACCTAGTCCGCCTCTAGTCCGCCTTTTGCCAAAGAAATGCAGACTAGACTTGGTTTTATTAGAGATTAGTCGTAACTTTAATAGCATAGCTCAATTAATAAGCTGTATTTGATCAGTAATGCAAGCCCGAATCTTCCCTATTGGATAGCATAATAGAAGATAAGCATTAAAATGGCTATATACGATGGAAAAAACTTTAAAGGTAGCATTGGGAATGTTAGCTTTAGGAAAAATGGTGCAGTAACTGTAGTACAACAGAACCCTGGTAAGGGGAATGTTAAACAAACCGCCGCTACAAAGAGAACTGCGTCAAGATTTGGTAAAATTATTAGTCCCTTAGCTAAGCATATTAGAATAGCTTTTAGGGAACCAGTTATGGGTTTTTACGATGGTTCAATGGTAAATAGAATGAATTCTGCCATATCGATCATCATCAACCAGCACTTGGTATCACCAGATAGTTATCAGTTTAACGAACAAAGTTTTAGCAGGTTAAATGATTTTGATTTTAATCTGAATTCTTTGCTAAATCGATATCTACTCATTAAACCTAGTTTGAACGTTACAAATTCAAGCATTAAAATCGAATTGGCCAAGTTTGATGTATCTACCAATGTCAAATTTCCAAAATTGTTCAATGATTGCCAAATTCAGTTTACAATAGGCATGTTCTGTTTAAGAAATGGTTTATGGATCACAAAAAAGATGGATCTAGACCCAATTGTTAAAGGACAGGGTATGAGTAGGGCACAAACTTTCGAATGCAATTTGCAAAGTGGAATTTTATATATAGCAGTTGTTTCTTTAGTTTATACAACTTGGAATAACAATAGGGCAAACCATAAGACTTTTCATCCATGTGGTATTATTGGTAGTTATATGCACCAAGGGCTTAGTGAAAGAGAGGAACTCAAAAATTGGTTGAACATGGATGTTAAACTCTAAATTTTACATTTTACAAAACCCTTGAGTTAATTAGCTAACCAAAAGATTAAATTGTAAGGTAGTCTTTTGGTTAGCTATCATTGGCTTATGAAAAGTTGGATGGGTAACCTTTAATTGTCTTTGCAATTGCCTAACTCAAATATAAATTTTCCTCTTTCGAAATTGATGGGTTTATCTTTTACGAAATAAGATCTGCCATAAGCTGTTTCTATAACACCAACTCCTAAGATCAACTGTTTATCCTTTTTTAGAAATGCTAACGGATTTTTATAAATAGGTGTTTTAGCTTCTCCAACAGTAAAAGTATAATCAACAAATAGTGTATCTCCACTAAACTTACCAGATACAGTACCTTTATTATGTGCTTTATCAGCATATTTAATTAATAAATCTCCATCAACTTTTAGCTCAGCTACTCGTAAATCTAAATAAGCTGTATCAGCGCCATCTATAGCTACATAACATTCTTTTTTAGCATTAGAATCTATTGCGTTTGCAGTATCTTTTTTCTTTTCAGCATTACCGCAACTGGCTAAAATAGGTAAGGCAGCAACAATAAGTACTCTTTTTAAAATGTTTAACATCATGTAAAAATTTAAGTGAACAATAAATTAATTATGGTAATATAACACAATAAGAATAAAAAACAGCCTATCAATCCGTATTGTTTGAGCACACTATATTAATAATCACCCAAAAGGGGATAGGTAAAACAAATTATATAATTGATTTTTGATGAATTAAAGTCAATTAAATGAAGAGTGAAATGATGATCATTCCTTTCTATATCGCCATACTTTCTGTAATCGGATGTGCAATTAACGAAAGTGAAATACCACAAAAACCCTCGGCAAATGTTGTTAAACCTAAAAAATTAACTCCTGCCTCAACAAAAAAAACTGTTGTTACACCTGTAAATAAAAAAATACCATCTAAAATACAATCCAGTACTTTTGATGGAAACTATTCCGTAACCATCAATGGAACATTAATGGCGATAACTTTACTTACTAAGGGTGAAAATGTAAGTGGGAATTTTGTAATGAATGGCCAGCAGGCTAAAATCAACGGAACTATTAAAGGCCTAACCTGTACTGGTAAAATCACTGAAGATGATACTGGTAAAACCTACAACTTTGAAGCAGATAGAAAAGGAGAATACCTCAATTTCGCTTTTGCCGTACCTGAACAAAATAATCAAGTGGTTAAACTTTTAATGAAAAAGGAAGTTGCAAGCAAAGCATCAAATGCGACTACAAGCTTAACTATTAATAAAAGTAGAAATCAAATCTTAATAGGAACTTGGAGGTATACCGAAGTAATTAGTAGTGGAAGCGGACAGTTCTACTCTTCTTTTGCTACAGACTATTTTGTTAAATTTAACCAGAATGGTTCTGCTCAAATATGGACTGGGAAAAGTGCTGGAGGCACTAATGGAGTAACTATAGATAGCGCGAAACCAGGTACTGTACAGCAAGCAGAATGGTATACTGAAGGAAAATTACTTTATTTTGTGGACCCTAATACCAAATCAAAATCCGCTATAAGTTATTATGCAGAGCCTAACAGGATGATGCTAACCAAAGGAAATAGTAAAAAGGTGTATCAAAAAATAAATTAATCCAAAAAAACAAAAACTTTTATATGAAATAGCTGTTCACCTAGAAATAAAAAACAGAACCTATGGGATTATTAAAAACAGCATTAATTGGTGCCGCAGTATACGGAGCAATTAAATATATTACTAAAAAGGACGAAATTACAGGAAGATCTATAGTTGATGATTTCCAAGAGAAAGCACCAGAATGGATTGATAAAGCTAAAGGCTACAAACAAGACCTTGAAAATAAATTCAATTCTGTAGAACCAGATTATACGAGGTAAAAAAGAGGCTTTAAAGCCTCTTTTTTTTATGGATAAAAATTATTTCTTTCTGCTTACCAAATAACCAAAAATTGCAGCGGTAAAAAACATGATTAGGCCATAAACAGCAGGTGGGATACTCATCAAACTATTACCTATTACATTCAATGCTATATAGATGGCCAATGTTCCGTTATGAATACCGATTTCCATCCCAATGGCTATAGATTGTTTCTTATTCACCTTTAATAGAAATGGCACAAAATAACCTACGGCCATGCTGAATACGTTAAAGGCTAAACATGCCAATCCAACCTGCTCAAAATAGACTAAAAATTGATCTTTTTCTTTAGCAATTGCTCCAACAATAATTAATACCAAGAAAATTGCAGAGACTATTTTAACTGGCTTTTCTAATTTTTTAGAAATGTTTGGGGATAGGTAATTAATTAACATACCGATGCCTACAGGAATTAGTACTATCGCAAAAACTTCGACTATCTTTTTAAACTGCATCGGGATAACGAGCCCACTTTGCATAAAATATTCGATAGAAAAATTAACAATAAATGGTAAGGTAAATAAGGTAAGTACACTATTAACTGCAGTTAATGAGATATTTAATGCCACATCACCTTTTGCCAGATGGCTATAAAGGTTGGCTGTTGCACCACCCGGAGAAGCTGACAATAACATTAAGCCTACTGCAAGAACTGGAGGAAGTTGAAATAAAATAGTTAAGCCAAAGCAGATTAAGGGAAGCAATATCATCTGGCATAATAAACCTATAAATACTGCTTTTGGATAAATTACAACCCGTTTAAAATCATCAACTCGCAAACTTAAACCGAGCCCAAGCATAATAACGCCTAGTGCAATTGGCAAAAACAATGTTAACATCGAATTTTGTTCCATAAAGATTTGTATTTGGTTGGCTTAAAATACAAAATAATTGATGCAAAACCCTATCGTAATGATTAAATACATTTTGTATTATTGTACACTACCATCCTTTATCAAATTATTATGAAAAGAAGAAAGTTTATAGCAACTACAGCATTGGGAACTTCAATTGTATTGCTAAATAATGATGCTAACGCTATGCAAATAGACCAAGCAGAAGAAATTACACATTATGTATTGTTTTGGCTCAAGAAAGATCTTAGTGATAAGGATATTAAAGATTTTGCAGGATTCTTCGAATTGTTAAAGAAGATACCTGTAGTAAAATCGATGAAATATGGTAAGTCTGCCTCTACTAATCAACGTGATGTTGTTGACAATTCATTCAGTTATAATTTGGTTGCCACATTTAAAGATATAGCAGCCATAAATATCTACGAAAACCATCCGATACATTTAGATGCCATTAAAAAGTATAGCCAATTTTGGGAAAAAGTAGTGGTGCATGATTCTTTGTTAGGGTAAAATCAATTAACTGTACTAAATTTTAAGACTTACCTTTACAGCACTTTTTCGTTGTTTAGAAATGGGTATTTTATAATTGCTAGAACTTATGATTAAATAGCCTGAGTCTTCATTTAGTAAACTTGTAACATGTATTTTGTTAACCAAGTGCGATTGATGACAACGAATAAAACCATATGGCACTAACAATTCATCATACTCATATAATGGTCTCGAAATTAAATGTGCTAAGCCATTGGTTAAATAAAATGTGGTATAATTATTTGACGATTCGCATCTTACAATATCTTTAACTGGAACCAAAAATGTTTCCTTTAAGGTGGGTAATGCTATACGCTGGTTATCATCAATTTGTTTTTTATCTAATAAATTAAGGAGATTATCTAATCTAAGATTTTGCTTTTTTGCATTTACAGAATGTTCAATTCTTTTAACTGTATTTTTTAATTCGGTAATATTTATTGGTTTTAAAAGATAGTCTAATGCAGAAAACTTAATGGCCATAATTGCATAAGAATCATAGGCGGTAACAAAAACAACTTCAAACTTAGGGGCATTTAAAGATTTTAAAAGTTCAAAACCATTCTTTCCTGGCATTTCTATATCTAAGAAAACCACGTCTGGATTAACTATATGGATAAGTTCTTCGGCATGGTTTGTATCATTTGCCATGCCTACAACCTCAATTTCTGGGCAATGGCGGCTCAATAAAGCCTGCAGATTGTCAATGTTAATCTGTTCATCGTCTACAAGTAGTGCACTAATCATTTTAATTTATCCAATTTCTAAAGGTTAAAATCGCAGTTGTTCCTATTTGCGTATCAAATGTAAGCTCAATAGATTGACCTGTCTTTAGCTTGTTAATGGTTTGGATCCTTTCTTTAGTTAAAGATAAACCATAACCTGCATTATCATTTTTATCTACCCATGTTCCATTATCTTTTACCGAAATAATGAAGTTATTATTTTGTCCGTTTAGCTTGCAACTTATTAATAACTGTCCTTTATCTCCTAATCTAGATAGCCCATGTTTAATTGCGTTTTCTATTATCGGTTGCAATAGTAAAGTAGGTATTTCAATATCCGATGGATTAATACGCTCATCTACTTCAATATTCCAGGCAAAGTTAAACCTAAGCGCTTCTAAAGCTAAATACATTCGCATCATTTCTAATTCTTGATCTAAATTATTACAGATGTGATGGCTTTTGGATAATGTTTTTCGTAATAAAGAGCTAAATTCTTCCAAATAGTGGTTCGCCTCCTCAATTCTATTCGTATTCATTAAACCTTGTATGGTACTTAAGGCATTGAATGTAAAATGAGGATTGAGCAACGATTGTAGCCTGATTGCAGCTTGTTCTAATTTTTGTTGTTCTCCTTTAGAAATTTTTATTTTCCTTTTAAAATTATAAGTAACTGCTAATATACACAACACAGCTACTACAAGTAAAATAGCAGCGTAGGTAAACATAGATTTATACCAGTATGGTCTTACTTCGATGTAATAATTACCTGTATTTTCTGGCTGTAAAACATAGTTGAAACTTAGTTGATAGGGTGTATTGTCCATCAATTTCACTTGACCAAACTCCTGATTACTTATTTTACGTTCTACTTTTTTGGTCTTTAAATTAATTAAGGTGTATTCTACTTCTAAATTCTGGAAATAAGAATTTTTTTTATGGCTTATCCTAATAGTTTCGCCTGCATCAATGGTAATTTTTCCTGTATAATTGGTTAATACATTTATTGGTTTAACTTTTTGATGGTTTGCATTAACCAGCATTAATTCTACTGTAGGAAGAACTTTTAACCTTTTGATTGTATAGAAATTTACTATCGTATCTGTATTTTTATCTAAAACTTCTATGCAATATTCTTTTTGAAGATCGAGGTATACTTGTGTTCCATTATTTAAGGTAGCCGACTCATCCACGTCGTGTTCAAATGCTGGAATATTTTTTTTAGCGTCTTCTTGGAAATATGTTCGATAGTACAAATAGGGGAAATCATGTGCAGTTCTAATATTCACAAATCCACTAGCGGTATAAATATAAATGTTTTTGCCCTTTTTTATCTCTTTTAGCTGGTCTATATAACTACCTGTGCCCGTAACTACAAGCGGACTCAATAGCTGCCTTGCATTAGCAGTAATGAAACCCACGAATGCACACACTACCAATAAAATATATTTTTTATAATTGAAACGCATTATTTTTCACGCTAATAATCCTCGAATATAATATTTGTTTTCGTCAACAAATTGACCATTCTGATCAAAAATATTACTAATCTCACTTATTAATAATGCTGTTGTGAGTTTAGTAGTTGCGGCTGTGAGTTTAGCCGATAAGAGCTTTAACATGTTTTAACAACTGGCAATAAACAGAAGGTTTTTTGCTTTGCTATATTTGTGTTCGCACATAATCCCTTAATTGTCTGCAAACAAATGGTTCTACTAAAAACATGCTCAAAAATATTATTTTCGATTTTAATTTGTAGTCCTTTACTCATCAATGCTCAAACTATTATTATAAAAGGAAGCATTAGTGATAAAAAAACTAGCCTTCCAATAGCATATACATCAGTTGGGGTTAAAAATAAGCCTTTTGGTACAGTGGCAGATTCGTTAGGGAATTTCAGTTTTGTAATAGCTGAGACTTCGATTACGGATTTAGATACGGTTGTATTCACTACTATAGGATACAATTCTGTAAGAAAATCATTAAAAGATCTTCGTGTATCAAATTTAGTGATTACACTTTCTCCAAGCAATGTTACCTTGTTAAATGAGGTAAATATCACCGCTTATCAAAAAGGGAAAATGGAACAATATGGGAGATTACCTGCTACTGTATATTTAACTCCGCGTGCTTACAAAAGTATTCCAAGAACCGATGCCAAAGGAAGGGAGCAGGCAACAATACTTGATGTAGATCACAATATTGTATTGAAGGAAATTAATTTTTTTCTGAGTAGGAGTAATTACACCAAGGTAGTTTACCGGATTAATTTTTATAGCGTGGTTAATGATGTACCGGGCAGTTTATTATCTACCAAGGATATTATTTACGAAACCGAGAAAACACAAGATTGGCAAAGTGTTAATTTGGAACCTTATCAAGTAAGATTTGTAGGACAAAAGAAGATTGCTATCGGTTTTCAGATGATAGCTACAGAAATCTTACCTAATGATACTGCAAAAACATCTTTCTTAATTGCATCTTATCCATCACCTTTAAAAAAGAGCTATTTCAGAGAAAAGAGCGAATCTGAATGGATGCCCGTAAAATCTTCTTATTTATATGTTAACTTAAAGGCTTATCGCATTAAAGGAAAGTTGGAAAAGCCAATTAAAGAGGTTGTAGAAATGGCAATAACCGATCAAGAAACAAAAGATCTTCAATTAGAATACGAAAAGCTACTATTTGGAAATAATTTCGATCTGGGAAAACATATTGCGGTGGATAGTGGATCCATCTATTATGAAAGCTATGGAAGAGGTGAACCGCTTATATTACTTCACGGCAACAACGAATCAATGACCTCATTTAGGGCGCAACTGCAATATTTAAGCGAGAAGTTTAAGGTTATCGCCATTGATACTAGAGGACAAGGAAATAGTAAAGATCTTAGTGTTATGCCTTATTCTTACGAGTTATTTGCAAAGGATATTATCCATGTAATGGATAAACTGGGTGTTAAAAAAGCCAATGTTTTAGGATGGAGCGATGGTGGTAACATTGGATTAATAATGGCATCTAAATATCCAGATAGAGTAAATAAACTTGCCATTTTTGGAGCAAATCTTTTTTCTGGAAAGGAAGCTATTGCCGAAGAAATCATTCAGCTATTCGAAAAAAGGAAAGCCGACCTACTGAAAACTTCGAAAGCAAATACAAGTGAATTAAGACTAACGAATTTGGTTTTACAAGAACCCAATATTAGTATTGAACAACTAAAGGCGATTAAAATACCTGTACTGGTAATGGCAGGCGAAAAAGATGTAGTAAAGCTAAAACATACAGCGTTGATTAGTCAATCTATTCATCAATCAAGACTTTACATCTTTCCAGATGGAGACCATTATGTTCCTTTAAAACAACCAGCTCCATTCAATAAGATTGTTATTGATTTCCTGCTTAGTAAATAAGAATATCAGCAATTAGCCTTTCTTAATAGTTTAATGAAAGCATTCAGCATGTAATGTCTGTTAATATCATGTGCATATTCGCTAAAATAGGTCTATAAATACAGGTGGTTTCTAAGTAGTTTTAAAAATCCATTAATCCTAAGTTTATGGGTCAATTGATTTGATAAAAAAAATTACCTGCAATTTTTCCATCTATCGGAACAATCAGCAGGTATTAATTATTAAAAAAAATTACTAACCAGATTAATATATACGAATGAAAACTTACAAAATTTGCTTACATTTTACCTTGTTCTTGGCTATTTTAACGAGTAGCTTATACACCGCCAAAGCACAAAATGGCGATCAAATATTAGATGGTATTGGTGAAACGGGAATGATTGCTCGATATGTGTTTAATGGGGATGTTAAAGATTGGTCTCGAAACAATCTGCATGCAAAATTTCAGGGAACTGATATAAAGTTTGTAAATGACAGTCGTTTTGGAAAAGTATTATCACTTTCTGGAGACAACAATTCTTTTCTAACCTTACCCTCAGAAACATTAACAGATTTAGAGTCGTTGAGCATTTCTGGATGGGTATATCTTCGTTCGAAGCAGGTTGGACAACGTTTTTTTGACTTTGGAAAAGATGCTAATAAACATTTTTATGCAGCACCATTGGGTACTGTTAATCAAGAAGGATATCAAGTTGCGATCACGGCAGAAAAAAACGACAAAAATGGTATAATTGCTGCAGCTGTAGAACTGAATAAATGGGTGCATTTAACAATAGTAATCGATGTGCCATCGAAAACAATGATGAGCTATGTAGATGGCAAACCTATAGGCGAAACGAAAGAAGTTCCTGCAGAGTTAACGGCTGTGTTTGGTCAACAAGTTGGAATAAAAAACCAACTCTATATAGGTAAATCATTACTGCCTAGCGACCCTACATTAAATGCAATGATCCATGATTTTAGGATTTATCGTGTTCCTTTAAATAGAAGGCAAATTGCTGGTATCTATAATAATTCGCTAAGAGGCTCAAATGAGAGTACGGTAAATACTACTCCAAAACGCGAAGATGATCTTCCGAAATTCGCTCCAACAGAAGCACAGCTTTACAACGTTTATTTAACAAGTGTAGCAGATGTACAAGTTGAAACAGCAGTAGGGGATTTACCTAGGTTGCCAACCTTTGTTACCGGAAATTATCAGAAAGCTATTAATGGTCCAAAAGTCCGTGTAATATGGCCTTCTGCAATTGATAATAGTGCTGTGCTTAAAGCTGGCCGTTATACGGTAACAGGCCGGGTTTCGGGAACTAGCCTTCAACCAAAAGCCTTTGTAACAGTTAAGGAAGGAAATAAATCAAAAACACCAACCGTTAAATTAGAAACCTTTCATTTAAGCAAAGTTACGCTTGATAATGATGAACATGGGCAACATACTAAATTTATCGAAAACAGAGATAAGTTTATAACCACATTGGCTAAAACCGATCCTAATTCGTTTTTATATATGTTTCGTCATGCATTTGGCCAGAAACAACCAGATGGTGCTAAGGCATTAGGGGTTTGGGATACAGAAGACACCAAATTAAGAGGGCATGCAACAGGTCATTACCTAACTGCTATTGCGCAGGCCTATGCAGGTACAGGCTATGACAAAGCGTTGCAAGCTAATTTTGCAAAGAAAATGGACGATATGGTTAATACTTTATATGACTTGTCGAAATTATCTGGAAACCCTCAAAAAACAGGTGGCCCCAGTATTGCTGATCCTACGGCTGTTCCTAATGGGCCAGGAAAATCTGTTTACGATTCTGATTTGAGCGAAGCAGGTATCCGCAGAGATTACTGGAATTGGGGAAAAGGCTTTATAAGTGCATACCCGCCAGATCAGTTTATTATGCTAGAACAAGGAGCTAAATATGGCGGGCAGAAAACACAAATTTGGGCACCATATTACACCCTACATAAAATTTTAGCTGGTTTGATTGATGTTTACGAAGTAACGGGTAACAAAAAAGCATTAGAGGTAGCAGCAAACATGAGCGATTGGGTATATGCGCGTTTAAGCAATTTACCACAAGAAACTTTAGTTAAGATGTGGAACACTTACATTGCTGGTGAGTTTGGAGGTATGAACGAATCAATGGCTAGGATGTATCGCATTACCGGAGATCCAAACTACCTTAAAACAGCTCAGTTATTTGATAATATAAAAGTATTTTTTGGCGATCCTGCTCATTCTCATGGCTTAGCAAAAAATGTAGATATTTTCCGTGGCTTACACGCTAATCAGCACATACCACAAGTTGTTGGGAGTATAGAAACTTATCGTGTTTCTAATAATCCAGAATATTATAAAATAGCCGATAATTTCTGGTATAAGATCGTTAACGATTATTCATACAGTATTGGTGGAGTGGCAGGGGCTCGTAATCCGGCAAATGCAGAGTGTTTCATCAGTCAGCCTGCAACTTTGTATGAAAATGGCTTCTCAGAAGGAGGACAAAATGAAACCTGTGGAACCTATAATATGTTAAAATTAACTGGAGACCTGTTTCTTTTCGATCAACGTGCAGAGTTAATGGACTATTACGAACGTGGTTTATACAATCATATTTTAGCATCTGTAGCCGAAAAAACTTCAGGTAATACCTACCACGTGCCACTTAGACCAGGTGCTATGAAACAATTTGGTAATGCTGATATGACTGGTTTTACTTGTTGTAATGGTACAGCAATAGAAAGTAGTACCAAATTGCAAAACTCCATTTATTTTAAAAGTAAAGACAATAAGGCGCTTTACGTTAATTTGTACATCCCATCTACATTAGATTGGACAGAGCGTAAAGTAAAGGTAGTGCAAACAACTAATTTCCCTAAAGAAGATCATACTAAATTAATGATTAGTGGAAGTGGTAAATTTGAGATCAATGTACGTGTTCCAGGTTGGGCAACTAAAGGATTTATAGTTAAAATTAACGGCAAAGAAGAAAAGTTAGATGCCAAGCCAGGTTCTTACCTAAAAATTAGCCGAAATTGGAAAAATGGAGATATTCTAGAACTTAAAATGCCTTTTGAATTTCACTTAGATCCGGTTATGGATCAGCAAAATATTGCAAGTTTGTTTTATGGACCCGTATTATTGGCAGCTCAGGAACCATCGGCTAGAAAAGACTGGCGTAAAGTTACCTTAGATGCTAATGATCTAGGCAAAAATATTAAAGGCAATCCGCAAGAGCTAAAGTTTACTATTGATGATGTGGTTTTTAAACCATTTTATGAAAGTTATGGTCGCCACTCCGTTTATTTAGATGTAAAACTGAAATAGTTGAAAGCTAAATAAAAAAAAGGGTTATCCTAAATTTAGAAAGTTCAGTGCTGATAATTAGTCGCTGAACTTTTTATTTTAAAGGACTTTTCAGAAACCTTATTTGATCTATTGGTAAATAAATAAACCTAAAAGAAATAATCGTTATTTGCACATCTTAAAGTTTAAGAAAGCTTTGCTACTTAGCTGTTTTATTATAATTTAGATGGTTAATATCTACTTCATTTTTTAAACTTATTATGAAGTATTTAAAATCGCTACCTATTCATAAATAAAAAAATGCATACCATCTTACCTTTTCTTTTGGCTATGGTGGCCATAATTGTATTGTTAAACATGTGGGCAACCAAAATAAGAATTGCCTATCCAATTCTATTAGTTGTTGGCGGTTTAGTAATCAGCTTTTTACCAGGATTACCCATACTAAGAATAGACCCTGATTTAATTTTTTTTATATTTCTTCCTCCATTGTTATTTGAAGCCTCTTGGGCTATTTCTTTTAAGGAGATGAAAAAATGGTGGCGTATAATTGGAAGTTTTGCCTTCCTAGTAGTTTTTTTTACAGCACTTTCAGTAGCGTTGGTTACTAACTATTACCTACCTGGTTTCACTATTGCCTTAGGATTCTTATTAGGAGGTATTGTATCTCCGCCAGATGCCGTAAGTACGGGGGCAATCATGAAATTTGTGAAAATCCCAAGGTCAACATCTGCAATTTTAGAGGGAGAAAGTTTACTCAATGATGCTTCTTCTTTAATTATATTTAGGTTTGCATTAGTAGCTGTTGGTACTGGTCAGTTTGTATGGCAAGAGGCAACCTTAAGCTTTTTTTGGATGGTAATAGGAGGTGTTGCAATTGGTTTGTTTCTTGCTTGGATATTTGTACAAGCTCACAAGCGTTTACCAACAGATGCACCTTCAGATATCGCACTCACACTTATAGAACCCTATTTTATATATTGGGTAGCAGAACAGGTACACAGCTCTGGCGTATTAGCGGTAGTTAGTGGAGGTTTATACATGTCGGCAAAGCGACTTATCTTTTTAAACAGTGCGAGTAGGATAAGGGGTTATAGCGTTTGGGAAAGTTTTGTATTTATTTTAAACGGTATCGTCTTTTTAATTATTGGATTAGAGTTGCCCGAAATTGTAGATGGAATTCGTTCTAAAGGTATTCCATTGGGTACTGCTATAGGTTATGGGGTTTTGGTTACCTTGGTTTTGGTTGCTGCAAGAATGATCAGTTCTTATGCGGCTATGGTTGCTACAACTATATTTAGGCCTAGTGTTAGGCCTCATGCCTCATCTACAAAGAGAAGATGGATGATGCCGCTTTTATTAGGATGGACAGGCATGCGTGGTGTAGTGTCATTGGCTGCTGCTTTGTCAATTCCTGTTTCCTTAGATGGTGTCGCATTTCCACATCGTGATTTGATATTGTTTATCACTTTTGTGGCAATTTTACTAACATTGCTTGTACAAGGTTTAACGCTTCCGTACTTTATTAACAAAACTCATTTTTTTGATGGCGTTTTTAATGAAGAAGAGGAAGAAGAAACTAGACGGAAAATGAAGAATGGCTTGAAACAGCATGTTTACGAAGTACTAAAAAACAAATACGACAACGAACTTCAAGGTCATGCTGGAATAGAAAAAATATTAAAACAATGGGAAGAGAGGGCAAAAGCAGCAGATGATAGTTGGATGAATGATAAAACCAAAGCTGTATTTGTTGAACTTTTAGAAAGCCAGCGAATGTATCTAACAGCGTTAAATAAAGATCCAAAAATTAATGAAGAGATTATTCGTCAACAACTTTATCAGATTGATTTAGAAGAAGAGCGCTTGAAAATAATTTAATGGGATTTATTTTTAAAGCCTAATGTTTATAAGTTCCATGATACCAAACGCTATTCTTTAGCTTTCAGGTAATTTATTTAACTGTGATTAAATAAATTACACTGCATTTGTTTTTATGCAATGCATAAATAATGAGCAATCGTAGCAATTAAGTTATAAACGTCGTTTTAACATTTAAAAAGTTTTCCCTATTTTTCGTCCTCCAAGCTTTTACTAATTGGAGATATTGTATTTTAACATACACATAAACGATGATAAGAATTATTAAAAAATCAATCTTGGCGCTTTCTGTAAGTTTACTTGCGGCAACAAGCCTTTTTGCCCAACCAGGTTTTGGTAAGGCAGAAAAAATTAATAACGATTGGCGTTTTCACCTTGGTGAAATAGATCCAAATAAAGCAATAGATGCCCGCGACCGCTCTTGGCGATCGGTACAGCTTCCTCATGATTGGACAGTTAAGCAAACCTACAGTTCTTCGCTTGCAAGTGCTACCGGATATCTGCCAGGAGGTATCGGTTGGTACCAAAAAAAAATAAACATAGCTAAAGAAGATGAAGGGAAGAAGCTATATCTATATTTTGAGGGGGTATATAATCGTAGTGAGGTTTTTGTAAATGGACAGTCTTTAGGTAAGAGACCCAATGGCTATATTTCGTTCAATTATGAGATCACACCACAAGTTAAATTTGGATCAGAAAATATAATTACAGTACGTGTAGACCATAGTCAAGATGCTGATTCCCGTTGGTACACTGGTTCTGGTATCTATCGCGATGTTTATCTTGTAAAGGCAAATCCTGTGCACTTAGAACAATGGGGATTGTATGCTTATCCAGAAGTAACAGGTAATAAAGGAATATTACATGTACAAACTGCTTTAACGAACGAATCGGTAGCAGGTGCTCAACTAGCTATAGTAAACGAACTTTTTGATAAAAGCGGTGCTGTAGTAGCTAAGAAAACAAGTAAATTAACGCTTGCGCAAAACAGTAAACAAGAAGTAAAAAGTGATTTAGCCCTAAATAATCCAAAATTATGGAGTGTAGACGAACCAAATCTTTACAGGTTGCGTACCACTGTTATCCAGAACAATAAGATTATTGATAGTAGTACTGTGGTTACTGGTTTCCGTACCTTTAAATTTGATCCAGATAAGGGCTTTGCGCTAAATGGAAAACAGATGAAGGTTAAAGGCGTTTGTTTGCATCATGATTCTGGTGTACTTGGTGCTGAAGTATATCCTGAGGTGTGGCGCCGTCGTTTAGCTACATTAAAATCACTTGGCGTTAATGCTATCCGTACCAGCCATAATCCACAAGCATCTTCTCTATATGATTTATGCGATGAACTTGGGTTGTTGGTAATGGACGAGGCTTTCGATGAATGGGAATTTCCTAAACGTAAATGGTTACAAGGATGGAACGTTGGTACACCAGGTTTCCAAGGATCCTTTGATTATTTTAAGGAATGGGGAGAAAGAGATTTAGGCGATATGGTAAAGAGAGATCGTAATCACCTTTCGATATTTGCTTGGAGTATTGGTAATGAAGTAGATTATCCAAATGACCCTTACTCTCATCCAGTACTTGCTGGAAATCGCGAAGGTGGATTTACACAACCTATTTTTGGTGGTTATAAAAAAGATGCTCCAGATGCAATGCATTTGGGCGATATTGCTAAAAAACTTGCAGCAGTAGTAAGAAAATATGATACTAGCCGTCCGGTAACTGCAGGTTTGGCGGGAGTGGCCATGTCTAACGAAACAGCATATCCTGGGGCATTAGATATTGCTGGCTATAACTACACAGAAAGTCGTTATATTCAAGATCATAAAAAATATCCAAAAAGAGTAATTTTTGGTAGCGAGAATAGACATGATTATAGCGCTTGGAAATCGGTAACAGATAACGAACATATTTTTGGTCAATTTCTTTGGACTGGTATTGATTATTTAGGTGAATCTGGTCGTTGGCCATCTCGTGGATTTTATTCTGGTCTATTAGATTTTGCAGGTTTTATCAAACCTAGAGGTTATTTCCGTCAATCACTTTGGTCTGATAAACCGATGGCTTATTTAGGTACATATGCCCTTAAAGGTGGCGGTGCCGCAAATGATGTTTGGTCTTTACTAGAATCTGAACAAGGACAACAGAAAAACGAAGTTCCATCTATGGATGCTTGGCCAATTTGGAATTATCAAAATGGACAAGTTATACGTGTGGTGTGTTATACCAATACAGCTAAAGCACGCCTTGAATTAAATGGTAAAGTAGTTGGGCAAACTAAAGCATACGATCAAAAAAATGGCATAACCTATTGGGATATTCCTTATGCTGCCGGTAAGCTTGAAGTAATTGGTATGGATGCGCAAGAAAAGGAAACCATTCGCCACCAATTACAATCTAGTAAACGCCCACAAGAAATTAAAGTACTGCAAGGAGAACAAGTACAAGTTGCTGGAAAAGATGGGGTAGTACAAATAGAAATTCAGCTTGTAGACGAAGATGGTATTCCAGTAGCTACAGCTGATGATGAAATAACTTGTGAAATTGCTGGAAATGCAAGATTACTTGGTATGGAGGCAGGAGATAATTCTGATAAAGGTGATTATACTGATAATAAACAAAGAGCTTTCCACGGAAAAATGATTGTTTATATACAAACTAAAGGTAAACCAGCTGATGGTACAACTGTACGTTTTTCTGCACCATGGCTTAAATCTGCTATCGTAAAGATTAAATAACAATAGCACTTGATCCTTTTGGATTGACAAAATGGGTAAACAAACTAAGGGTTGTTTACCCATTTTGTTTTATGAATTTTTCAAAATATCCAAATGGGAAATAAAATTGAGCAGAATTTAAGGAATGTGAACTTAATTTATTTGATGTATCAATTATTGAGGTTCTGACCAGGTTGTTGCAAGTGGGGTATTGAACTTAATGCTTTGATAAGTTAGCGTAACCTTACTATTTCCATCGCTTACAACGGTATTAAAAGGCATTTTTATGCCATCAATTGTTTTATTGTTGCTATAACTATTTATTTGTTTTTTGTTGCCTATTAGGTAACTATCACCTACTATTTGATAATTTTTATCCAACAGATAAATAAATGTATGCCCATCAACCTTAAATTCTACATTATAACCTTTACTGTTGGCGGTTACAGCTCCTTTGCTAAATGCTGTATTATTTTTTTGTTGAAGGCCTAAAATGCCAATGTAATCGTTATAAATTACCTCATTTAAACGTTCGCTATTGCTAATTGTCTTTTTGCCATTATTCCATAACCACCCTCCATTGGCGTCCATCTGTTCAATCGCAATTAGTTTTCCATTCTTGTACATTTCATTTCGAAATCTATTACCTGCAACATCATTGTAAGAGATAAGTTTAACTCCATTGAATTCAGCTTCAATAATATATGTTTTGATAGCATCCAAAGCTTTTCCTCCATATATGTCCCTTAATTTTATAAAAATTTCAGCGGCGCTGAGGAGTTTTGTTTCTACTTGTTTTTTATCACTACCATCATTCGTAAAATAAAAACTGCCATCTATTACAGCCATTGCTTTGTTCTTTCCAGCTGCTGCACTTGCAAAAAAACTATGGGTTGTGGTATTTCCATTTTCATACTTTAGCGTTAAGGTCCCATCTTTTAAAACATATTTTCCTTTTCCATCACTTTTGGTATTGGTACCGCCACCTATGTTACTGCCCGAAATAATGGTTGTAGCATTTCTTTCTGTGGTGAAATTACCAGCCCCATCAAAATTAAGTTCTCGTTTAGAACTTGAACCAACATAGGTGGTGCCAGTAGCTATACCACCACTTCCGTTAATAAATTTGAATTCATAAGCGCCTTTTGGGACACTATTGTCAAGGTCCATTTTAAACAATGAATAGGTGCCTCCATCTAAATTCCCGCCTTTTGTAATCGTATATTCATCCTTATCTCCATTGTTGTACAAAAGAAGAAGTTCGGCTCCTTTAATTTCATACTTACCTCGAACAGCCGTTTTCCAATCTTTTTTATTAAGCTCGTCTGTAAATGTTTTATCTTTTCTCAGTAAGATTACTACATCTGTACGATTCATTCCTCCACCGAGCGGATTTAGACTAAGTTTAACACCAGCGTATACTCCGTGAAATGTATTAGATGATTGACAGGCACTTGATAACGCAGTAATCAGTAAAAATAAAACCTGTAAGATTAGAAATTTAGGCTGCTTCATAAAGTAGGGATTAATGTATCTGCATCTTTTGATAACAAAAAAGATGCCTTTTTGATTAATAATTCATCACTATATCTAATGATGAGGACACAGATGGTATATATCATGTATTGCAGATAGCATTCTATTCTTAAGATCAATAATGCTTTATGTAGTACTATCTTTAATAAATTAAAATTCAGTTAAACTATTTTGTCTATCTTCCATAGCTAAAAACGCAAATCTTGAAAAAAATTATCGCTACTTTACTATTGCTCTTTGCATTAACAAATCTTTTATTTGCCCAGCAAAAAACGATACAGCTTTCGCTTGGGTTGAACCCTCTAGATGCTTATGCAGCTGCTGAATTTAAACTATCTGACTATAGTACATTATATACTACAATTGGGTTTGGATATGGAAGTGTAAATGCTGTAAATCTTTATAATTATTACCATAAAAGTTTCCAAAATCGCCGAAACTCCGACGTCTCATTACCTGAAATCTTTTTTGCTCCCTATTTGAATATCCAATACCGGAATTATTATATGAGGGCAAAAGACAATAGTAAAGGTGATTATACAGGTAACAATTCTGGAATGTATATTGGTGCTCGATTAAAAATGTTTACTGCACCTGTTATTTCATTGAATGACGATGTTAAGGGCATTAAAGAAAATTATAGGTTAGGCTTGTTTATAGGGAATCAAAAAGCACTAGGAAATAAAAGGAGACTCGTTTTAAATCTTAATGGTGGTGTCAGTACTCATGCTAATTACAATCTTTCTTTTGCTGTTCTAAAGCCAATGCTCGATGGTTCGATAGGATATATCATTAAATAATGTTAGGAATTAAATGAAAAAACCTCACATTTCTGTAAGGTTTTCTGTGATCAGCTGAAATGTGAACTTCGTTCATTTTTCAGCGTTTAAAGGCCTATGTTAATCCTAAATTGCGATCACTGTTTATTCTGATATAATTTTTTGTATTCAATTGGATTCCATTGAGATGGTTCTAGATATTGCGACATGGCTCTAGCCCAACTTCAAATCTCCTAAAATCGACATTTTCTGGATCTCTAAGTGTTATTGGGTAATGCACCCCACTTTCATCGGTCTTCAGTCTTTTTATTGTTTAACGAAAGCTAGCTCTTGATCTGACCTTTCCTTGTCCGTATTTTTTAGCAGCAATTCCTTGTTTGACAACTTGGTTATGTTGTACTGCCCTGTGAATATTTCATTTTCTTTTTCGCGGTAAATTTCCTTGTAGATCGTCATTACACGATTATCATAACTGATCATAAACTTCCTGTTTATTAATGTATCTGCTCCATTTGAGCTGCTGTTACTAAGTATAGAAACGATCTTATCCGTATTATTGAATTTATATTTTACACTTGATGTTTGCCCTGTTATGCTCCAAGTACCGTCGAGGCGTGAAATACGGATATCATTATCCTTTTTGCAGGCGAACATCATCGCTGTAATAAATAGTAGACCCGTTGAAATTTTAAGTTTGTGAATTTTCATAATTATGTTAATGATGATAAAAAATTGTGTAATGCAATAGCTCTTTAGATTTGTTGTTTGTCTATCCAACACTCAAAGTTGCCAACTACCTTTAGCTCCTTTTCCTTGGAATCTAAATCGGTATTGGGAAAGGTAATTTCCACCCTGCCTGCTGCGCTAGCTCCCGCCAGATCATATTTGTACTGCAGGTTTAAATGGAATAGTAGGTTTCTATATATTTTTAATATCACTGTTTAATTGTAGTTTAATAGTTATACGAGAGGAATAGCTATTTCGTTACACTTGGTCTGACAAGAAAGAAATACTTAGCCAGTGCCTGCTTGGTATAAATAATTCTTAAATAGCGTTGGATTACGGTTATTATAGTGTTAATGTTATGTTTTGCAAGGTGTAGTCAATTTAGATAGAGAGGCAATCACTCCCAGGATGATTCGGTGGTGGATATCGTAATTTTAAACTGTAAGGTTATAGATTCTGAACATTCCTACTAGTAAACTGTACAACTTAAACAGTCTTAAAGCTCGTACGTTCGTTATCTTTGGAATACCTGGTTGATTTGGGAGCTTTAAACACACTCAAACTTGACACAGGTGTATTTAAAAAGCCAGATATATGAACCTAAAATGTATTACTATTGCATTGGCAACCATTTTAAGCTATGGATTTTGTCAAGCTCAAACTACCTCCAATGTTGTCAAAGAAGATTTCAGGCCATCGGTCATGAACCAACCGGGACAAGAATTTCCGCAGGTTAATTCTCAGGGATATGCTCGTTTCCGAATCAGGGCACCACATTCAGATAGCATTAGGGTAAGTCTTGGTCTTGGTGGCCAAGGTGGTACCTTGCTGGCCAAAGGCGCTGATGGATTCTTTACCGGAACAACATCAGGCCCTATGGATGAAGGTTTCCATTACTATCACCTCACCATTGATGGAGGTGTGTACAATGATCCTGGTGCGTTAAACTATTTTGGCTCAACTCGCTGGGAAAGTGGCATAGAAATCCCTGCAAAAGACCAGGATTTTTACGCGCTTAAAAATGTGCCACATGGTAATGTACAGCAAATTCTCTTTCCATCGACAAGTACAAACACCTCACGTAGGGCCTATGTCTATACACCTCCAGGTTATGGAAAAGACAATAAGCGCTATCCTGTATTATATCTGCAACATGGCTGGGGAGAAGACGAGACTGCTTGGAGCAATCAGGGCCGTGCCAACCTCATCATGGATAATCTAATTGCCGAAGGAAAGACAAAGTCGTTTATCATTGTGATGACGTATGGCATGACCAATGAAACCAAATGGGGCAAGATGAGAGATTTTAAAATAGACGGCTTTCAGACTGTACTTACAGCAGAACTAATTCCTTATGTAGATGCCAATTTCTTAACGCTTGCCAATAGGAATAACCGTGCTATGGCCGGACTTTCAATGGGTGGCATGGAAACACATGCCATCACACTCAATAAACCTGAGCTTTTTGGCTACTATGCATTATTGAGCGGAGGAACTTTTAATCCGACAGAGCTAAAAGACAAACCGAGCCCAAAATTGATCTTCATTAGTTGCGGAGGCAGAGAACGTCCGGAAGGTGTGAAAAGTGCGGTTATGGCATTAAGGGAAGCGGGATATCATGCTGTGTCTTATGTATCGGAGAATACTGGGCATGAATTTCAGACCTGGAGAAGAAGCCTTCGCGAATTGGCACCGCTTTTATTTAAATAAGTTTAAAAAGAAATGAATTATAGACAGGTAATGCTTGGTTTAACCAGCTTGTTGTTCAGTCAATTATGTTTTGCACAAACCGAAGCGCTTAACGCGTCCAAAGACTTTAAGCCTGCTGAAAGTAATCAACCTGGTAAGCTTTTTCCGCAAGTAAATCAAGAGGGAAAGGTAAGGGTAAGCCTACTGGCGCCACTGGCCAATAGGGTTCAATTGGATCTTGGAGGTAAGAAATACGACATGGTGAAAGATGACAAGGGAGTTTGGATGGGCGAGTCTCTTCCTCAGGACGAGGGTTTCCACTATTACCAGCTGAATATAGATGGTGCTTCCATACCAGATCCAAATAGTCGGTATTTTTACGGAGCGGGTAGGTTGGGCAGTGGGATAGAAGTGCCAGCTTCAGATCAGGAGTTTTACGCCTTAAAAGACGTTCCTCATGGTTTGGTTAGCGAAAATATTTACTACTCGCAATTGACAAAGGCATGGAGAAGGTGTTTGATCTACACACCAGCTGTCTATGATGCTGATCATACTGCCCGTTTTCCGGTGTTGTACCTTCAACATGGAAGTTTTGAAGACGAAACAGGATGGGCAACTCAGGGTAAGGCCAACTTAATTCTTGATAACTTGATTGCTCAAAATCAGGCCAAAGCCATGATCATCGTAATGGATAACGGTTATGCCTTTAAACCTGTGGAAAATTTGCAGTCGGGGAGTGTGGCACCAGGCGTTTCCATATTTGAGGAAGTACTGATCAATGAAGTTATTCCAATGATTGATCAACGTTTTCGTACCCTCTCCAATCGCGAAAACAGGGCTATCGCTGGCCTTTCTATGGGAGCCAACCAAACCATGCGCATATTGATGAACAACATGGACAAGTTTTCTTATTATGGTGGCTTTAGCGGTACATCCAACTACCCTAAAGCAGATGCGATAGACCCGAACATATTCTTGGACGGAAAGTTTAAAGATGGTGCAATAATCAATAAGAAGATGAAACTATTGTGGTTCGGATTAGGTACCAAGGAGCCGGCACCTTTCCCAGAATCGGTGGGTGCCTTTAGGGCGATGTTGGATAAACAGGGCATTAAACATGTATACTACGAATCGCCAAAAACAGCACACGAGTGGCTAACTTGGCGAAGGAGCCTACAAAATTTCGCTTCGTTGTTGTTTAAGTAGACATATATCAGCAAGAAAAACTAACATTGTAAACAACACCCAGTAAAACAAAATTAATTGTAAACAACAACCAGTAAAACACTTTCTAATTGTAAACTTATTCCAGTATAGGACAAGGCAAGGTATTCGCTATAACAACTAGGGCTCTGCTAGGGCTCAAGTAGGGGACAGGTAGGGCTCTGCTAGGGGAAAAGCGCTATAAAACTGCTCTCTCAATAGTGTAAAGCCCTATTTTTAGGCATTTTTCCCTACAGGAACGCTAGAATGAGGGTTCTAGAAGTAGCGAAGAGTGATTAAGGAGGCACTAAAGAACAAAGACTAAAGAACTGAGCGTTTTGTGTGCTAGGTTTTTGTTCACTTATCAAATCAAACAATTTCTTCTATGGAATTGCATTATCTTGTGATCCCGTGGCAATGTATAATCGTGCATTTTTCAGCGTTTAGCGTTTTGAAAGCAGTTGTGAAAAGTGCCGCTTTTTTTGTTTTCACCTATTTTCGTCATTTCGAACGCAGCGTAGGGAGGAGAAATCTATGTTGCTTTTTTATCCGATAAAAAGTGGTTCGATTTATTGATGTCAAAAATGTAGATATATTTCAAAAATGCCTTTTTAGACCTAAGGAAAATGATTTTTTGGTTCGAGCCGCTTTATGGAAAAACAGTATTCTTAGTTTTAAATCTTCAACACCTTCGTCTTTTGGCGAAGCAGCTGAATGGCACAATATCAACGCGCTGACCGCAAACTACCCTTTTCATAGGTATGGCTTTTCATTTAGACAGTATTTGATTATTTATTCGTATTCAAATAGGAGTACGAATACTTAAGGGAGTTAATTATTAATGAATCCTGTGTAGTGTCAGAAATAGCTAGAGTTGAAGGGTAGGAGAGGCTGAAAAAAGAAGAAGAAAAAAGCAACAACAAATGGATCAAAGCCATGGTGTTGGCAGGCAAATAAGGTACTCAGGTTAAAGACAGGACATTTAATTGTCTGTCTTCTTCTTAAAAAGCAGAAAATGTTGCCACGGTAAAAATGTGCCGTTTTTGACCAGCTTAAAGCCATTTGCGGCGAGTTCTTTCTTTGCCTGCCTTACGCTCATCTTGTGTTCAGGTTTGATGGCTACCGAGGGGTCTTCTTCCTTGTACTCTAGCAGGAGCAGCTGGCCATTGGGTTTAAGTGCCCTTCTTAGTGCCGCCAGATATGCTTCAGGGTGCTGTAGTTCATGGTAAACATCTACCATGAATGCCAGATCGATGGAGCTGTCTGGTAGATTGGGCGCTTTTTCGGTGCCCTTGATTACCTCCACGTTGGCAAGGCGATCGTCAGTTGCCTTTTTCTTCAGGTAGGCAATGGCGTCATCCTGGATCTCCACGGCGTAGACTTTGCCTTTTGGTATCCGCTGGGCAACCCGGAACGTGTAAAATCCAGACCCCGCTCCAATATCGGCTACTATACTGTTACTTTTCAGGGGTAGGGAAGCCAGGACCAGAGTAGTATTTTCTTCTTGTGTGCGGCTGTTGCGTTCCAGCCATTCAACGCCCTCAAAACTCATTACATGTGCAATCTCCCTGCCCATGTAAACCTTACCGGTACCATTGGCCGATGGCTTTTTGAAAGTGTAAGTTGACGGGTCTTGGGCAGGGGCCGTTTGGAGCGATATTAAAAAGCAAAAGGGAAGTAGAAAGTGTGATGTTTTCATAACGTAGTCGTTTATGGTAGCAACGAAAAGCAGCATACAAAAGTTTTCTATAGTTAAATTTTTACACAGGAGAACATCATTTGACCCATCATTTACTGCACACCATAGTCGATAACTGAGATGGAGAGATCGAAGAAATATGCTCTTAACATTTGAAAATACCTAACATGACCGAGATTTTCTGCAATCGTGGTAGACGATTTCATGTCCAAAAACATGAATATCCTTTCTTCTTCAACCGGATGATGCTATTTCCTCAAGAAAAAATTGCTCAATGTGCACACACTAATGCACCTGTGATTGTCATAGCCATTTTTAGTATAGCGGAGGGAACAAAAATCTTCATTTGGATTTTGGATGATGAAATGTATGATCTATCAAATCATAGCTCACAGGGTCAAAATATGGATTTCACCTACAATTTAAACTGATTTCAGCTACAAAAAACCTGATTCGGTCACATTCCACTGCTACAATATTGAGTTGATCTTCAAGATTGAGCTTAAAAAATCGATGGTAGAAAGCCAAAGGGCGAAAGTAGTGATTTGATTTTTCGTTCTCTAGAGGATTACCAAACGAAATGATTTAATAATTTTTTTTCAAATTTTGAGCGCACTGTAGCGTTTAGTCAAGAAACTTAGTATAAGATTAAGACTAACGATTGAAATTTGCATTTTAGGAATTGAATCCATATCATTATATTGATATTCAGATATTTGCTATATAAATTGTTCATATAAGAAATGATCTTAAAAAAATATAAACTGGCATGAAAACAAAAGAAAACCTTTTTTACATTCTTTTTATGATCCTCGCTGCTTTCCAAATTACTGGATGTAGTAAAGATGATGAATTAAAAGTACAAGTATTGGAAGCTGAAGGATATGTTATTGGATATCATCCCAGTGTGGGCAACATTACCGTCACCACTAGCAAAGGTGAGGGTAAGGGGTATTTGGTGGCTACTACTAATGCCAAGCCGGATACGTTAATGGTTTACGGAGTCCCTGTTGGTATGTTCGATATACCTGACGAATGGTTTTCTCGCACAGGAGGCTATCTCTTGCCAGTAGAAGGGCGAAAGACATTTAAGATGCGTTTTTCGTATCAGGTGGCAACCGAAAAAGAAAAAATAGGGTTACAATATGCTTGTAATGCCATGTATCCTTTGCCTGATATAAAATATCTTAAGCCCGAATATATAGTTGTAACCACTGAAAAAACTTAGTAGTATTAATTTTAGTTGTTTTAATCCCTAGAATTATGAAAAATTATTCTCCAGCTTTGGCAGAAAAATATCCTGTATTATAACCTTAATTTTTTACTTAGTTTAAACCTAAAATCAAAATGAAAAAAATAATATTACTATGGCTTTCATGACAATGTTTTTTTATTAGTTATGGAAAAACCCTTATTGTTAATACAATACCAATTCAGGAATTCAGGGAGTTAGCTAAAGAAACTCTACCTAATTTAAATGACGCTATTACCTCATTATCAGTTCAAAGGCCCAATGAATTACCTAAAAAAAATATACATAATTTAATTAATCAAATTTCAAGAAACTATTATGAATTTGAAGTCACAACATCTTGTGGTCCAGTTATTTCTGTTATTCAATATTGTGATTGTGATTATTGGCAGTTGATGGCGATGGCAAGCAACATAGGTTTAGGGATAAATCAACAAGCGTGTCCAGACGATACCCCAGGTAGTCAGCATGTGAGGATTATGATGCCGTAATCTCGAATAAGTACAGGATAGTTTAAATGATAATATTATCAATATGAAAAAATGCAGAGCTTTTATATCATTTATATCAGTAATTCTTTACTCAGTAGTATCGTATGGTCAAGAAGATAGTATTCTATATGAACTTAATTACAAAACTACACAAACTGATCCTTCTGATAAAGTAACCCCATCAGTAATAAATTCGCTAGTTCTGATTTCAAAAAAATATAGTGTCGAAAAAAATCTGGATAAATTTAAGGCAGACACGGCTTATGCAATGCAATATACCAATGACTTTGCAAAGGCCAACCCGAGTCCAAGTGGTGAATTTATGAATGTTAAAAAATATCTTTCTGACAATATTAACGAATATGGTACGAATGGGCAGATATTATATGATTATGAAAGACAAAAATATTTGTACTTTAAACAGATGTTTCAAAAGTATTATTATGAAGTATCAATGCCGACATACAAATGGAAGTTAACGGATGTTAAGCAGAGTATTGCAGGTTATCAATGTAGGAAAGCTGAAGGTACTTCTTCAAGAGGAGCAGAATGGGAAGTATGGTATTGCGAATCCTATCAAGTTCCTTACAACCTGTATGGTATTGTAGGACTTAATGGATTAATTATAAAAGCAGTTGAGAAGACGTCTAATACAATTTTTGAACTAACACGCCTAAGTGTTGGCTCTAAAACATTTAAGAGAGTTGAAAAACCTAATACTCCCATAATGGTTAGCAAAAAAGAAATGGCGAAACTCGAAGGAGAATTTGCGAAAGATAGAGTGAAATTTTTAAAGGAACATCCTTTTTCCGGAACAACAATTAAAATAAATTAGTATGTTACTAATACCGAGCTATAAGGGATGTTAGCATTTAATGCTCATCTTGTAACCTTGGCAAAAAGATTAGTGATCCGATAGTCCAAGTCAAAAAATGTAAAGGTCATAGGGTTTTGTTGTTTAATTATAATATACTTTACTGCATTCTGTTTTAAGTAATCGCTAAACTCATCGGCAGTCTTACGGAAAATGGTTAAGAATTGAAAAAATAAATTGTTTCCCGCAAAATTAATTGAATTCTATTCATGTTTAACTTTTATGCTTGATACGAACCCAGACCTGCAATCTGTTCGAAATCCATCAAAGGAAATTAATCAAAAAACACTTCATTCATGAAAGGTTTTAAAAACTGCAGTAGATCTAAGCTGGGATTTACACCTAGTGTAAAAATCAGCGTTTAAATAGTATTTGGGACTGTTTTGTAATTCCACTCATTGAATTACTCACTATTTTTTTATACGTTTTAACTGCAATTGCTATAGTGTAAATTTAATCATTCTATTTAAAAATTGAAAGGAATTTAAATTACTAATCACTATCGGTTCAACTCCAACACCAGGTACCAAACCGGAGTTAGTTCTAACTTCGGTTTTTTTATGCCTTAACATATTGTTTATCTGATAAATAAGTTGAGCAGCAGGATTCACTTTACCGGTTCGACCTTTATTACCCCTAATCGTCCATTTTTCTGGAATGATCGAAGCAATAATAAAGTTTTATCGCAGAAAGCATGAAGTTTATACCCAAAGTATCTTATTTTCTGATATGCGCAATATCCGAAATCGAGTCTAATGTGTTCAGCAGAGCAGATTGCAGGGCGTGCTGCTCTCTAACTTTATATATTTCAATGGGTGCAGAAGCCACAACAAAAACATCCGTAAATTCTTAAAACTTGGCACTCAAAATAAGTGTAATTTTTTCCATGTAATCAAATAGTACCCTTCTTCTTCTGCTATAGAAACTTCGCTCGATTTTAGACATAACTCGCTACCCTTTAAATACCCAAACAGCTGTAACTTAGAATTAATCGTCGTGTATTCTGCTGTAATATTAAGGGGCAAAATTCCATATCAGACGGTTTTGGTGTTCTAATTTTAGGCCTATTGATGATATACTGACAGTTTGTGGCCAATTCTTTTAAAATTATTTTGCAGTTCTGAACAAGATCCAATTCATCCAAATGGAAGATATGCAATACTACCTCCCACAAAGATCGCTTTTCACTATATCTTATGGATATACAGTCGGTTATCATAGAAGGTGGCGCTAACCTATTAAAGTTACTAGTACATTTAATTAATTTGAAATCAATTGAATATAATTTCTTAAGCTTATGAACAACATACCTTTAAATATCTTAATGCACAAAAGGAATAAAATATTTTTTTTTAAATCCATAGAAGAATAATTTATTTACGAAATATTTCGTACAATTGTAGTACGAAATATTTCGTATTAAAAATTAAACTGTTAAATCTCTCCCAATGAAATACCTACTTTTCATATGTCTAAGTTTACTTAGTGCAAATAACTTGTTTTCCCAAAATCAAGAACACCAGCTTGATAGTACTTATAGTAAACTTTATATCGAAGGCGCGTTTAATGGAAATGTGCTCATTGCAGATAGGGGTAAAATAATTTTTGAGAAAAGTTATGGACTTGCCAATGAGCAGACCCGAGAAAAGTTGAATTCCAAAAGCATCTTTGAACTTGCATCGGTATCTAAGCAATTCACGGCCGCTGCAATCTTTCTGCTGAAAAAAAAAGGTAGTTTATCTTTGGAAGATCCATTGCAGAAATATATTCCAGAACTGAGTTTCTACAGGGAAATTACCATTAGGAACCTACTTACCCACTCTAGTGGCTTACCAGATTACATGAAGCTGATGGACGAAAAATGGGATCATTTAAAAATTGCATCAAACGAAGATGTCATTTCTTTGATGGCCAAATATCAGCCGGCAGTATTGTTTGCCGCAAATAGTAAATTTGAATACAGCAACACTGGCTATGTACTTTTGGCCACAATTATAGAGCGTGTATCACATCAAAGCTACCCTCGATTTATGAAAGAGAATATTTTTATTCCCTTTGGATTAAAAAATACAGAAGTGATTTCCAGATATCAATTAAAGCGTCCGTTCAAAAATTTAACCGTTGGATATCTAGAAGATAGTCTAGGTAGGAAAATCACGCCACAGACTGATAGAAATCTAAGCCTTGCATTCTATCTAGATGGTATTTATGGTCCTGGCAGAATATTTTCCACAGCCCAAGACCTATTTAAATGGGATCGAATATTAACTACAGATAAATTTGTTTCTGCAGCTGATAAGCTGCTAATCTACGCGCCCCAAATATTAAACGATGGAAAGAAAAGTGAGTATGGATTCGGTTGGAAACTAGATAGCGAGAATAAGCTTTTTGGGAAATTTGTTTATCACGATGGTGGATGGGGAGGATATATTAATTTTTTTGAGCGCCATTTGGTTAATGATAAGACCATTATCATCCTGCAGAACAACTTTACGAAGAAAACCAGAACAAACTTGAAAAATGTACGCAAGATAATCTACCATTTGCCCATAGAAAACAGGATAGCACTAGACACTGCGATTATGCAAAAATATACAGGAAGCTATAAAGATGCCGACGGTAAAGCAACAAACATTGTTTTCGAGATGGGGAAATTATATGTTCAGATGAATGCAAAGGTGAAAATGGAACTTGTTCCCTTATCGGCCAATAGATTTATTGTGGATGGCTTCTCTCCCGATGTTATTTATGAATTTAAGAATGACGAATCCGGTGCCATAAAAAAATTAAAGGTTTTTCAGCGGGAGACTGGAATTGATAGTGAATCTATTAAAGTGAAATAGCTATTTTGATTTCTTTAAAATGGCAAGTCTAGAATTGATAAAAGTAGCCACTTCATTCCGTTCCAAACTGTCCACTTCAACTAAGCTTCAGGAGCTAAAGGCCATCTTCCTTTCATGGCCGCTTAGCCCAAACCTAAGGTCAAAAAGCTTCCAAGCACCAGCAAAGTTAAAGTAAATACACTGTTTTTGCGAAGCAAAAGCTCTTAAAACTGCCATCCAATAGTCAAACTATGAACACTTGGAAACCCGTCATCAAAACATAACTGACTTTGGAAAATTAGGGATTTCGCGCCCGCAAGTCAGAACGCAAACTCGCTCAAGAGAAATTTCGAACCCAGGCCAGCGCTTCTGTTCGAACCCCATCAGGAGGGCTATTAACCAAAAAACCTTTCATTTCCGAAAGGTTTTAGAACTTATGTGATCCCGCTGGGATTTGCACCTAGTGCTAAAATCAGCGTTTAAATAGTATTTATGAGTGTTTTGTAATTCTACTCATTGAATTACTCACTATTTTTTAATACGTTTTAGCTGCAATTGCTATGTGTAAAAATAATAAATTTTTAGAAACCAACCAAAGGAAATTATTTTAAGCTCCTTCCTAGTTTCGACTCCGCTTCGGGTATCTCCGGGAATCAATAAGTGGTTACGATCGTTTGGTTGGGACTTAGTCGAAAATGACTGCCTCTTTGTCTGAATTCGCGTAGGATTGCACATCTATAAACCAGTTTTTTGACGTTATGCCTTGATGTACTCCTTCTAGGTGTCAATGTGTCGCCTTAAATGCTGTTGGTAATCTTTTTGCACAGGTACTTTAACTAACCATTTATAGCCTATGAGTAACAAACTTACTAATCAACAAAAAACGCAGTTCAATGAAATTTTAGAAGAACTGGGAAGAAATCTGGATATCACTGAAACGCAGCACAACGCGGTCGCAAAAAGCTATGATGCTGTTGGACTGCACCTTGCTAAGCATGATTCACCACTGGGCAAATATGCTCCAGAGATTTTACCACAGGGATCTTTCATGCTTGGTACGATGATCCAGCCGATCCACGAAGATGATGATCTGGATATTGATCTGGTTTGCCAATTGGTAGGTAAACAGGAATCATGGACACAATATGATTTGAAAAAAGCGGTTGGCGACCAGTTAAAGGCACACGGAACTTATGAGAAAATGCTGCGTCAACCTGACGGGCGTAGATGTTGGACGATAGATTATTCAGAAACGGCAAATTATCATTTGGATATACTCCCTTGTATTGTCGATAGTGGTTATCGTCTCCTTTTGGAAAAGGCGTTTTCAGCTGAAGATCAGGCAGAGGCTAATACGTTGGCACTTCGCATTACAGATAATACCGAAGAGAATTACCGTGTAGAGACTAATCATTTAAATTGGCTGAAAAGCAATCCTTTCGGTTATGCCAGATGGTTCTTCAATCAGGCAAATTTAGACTTTACTAAGGCAGTGGTCTTGAATGAGGCCATACAACCAATCCCTAATTATTCAAAGGAGAAGTTGCCATTGCAACGGGTTGTGCAGATTCTGAAGAGGCACCGTGATATGATGTTCGATGGAGATGAGGATAAACCTATTTCCATTATCATTACTACGCTTGCTTCCCAGGCCTATCAAAAGGAAACAAACATTATCGATGCTCTTTTCAACGTAACCAGTAAGATGCGTGATTTGGTTGACGAAAAGTACTCAGATAAACATGGAAAGTGGGTGAAATGGGTAGAGAACCCTGTGAATAACGAAGAAAATTTCGCTGATAAATGGGTTGATAACCCAAAAAGGCAGCAAAATTTCTTTGATTGGATGGATCGTGTACAGCAAGATCTTGCCGAAGCCACTACTCAGATAGGCTTGCATAAAATTCAGGAATCCTTTGAGAAATCGATGGGTTCAACAGTGGTACGAAAAACATTCAGTGATATTGGCGAACGCGCCAGGCTCTTGACCGAGCAAGGTCAAAACCGTGTAGATGTCAAAACTGGTCTGACATCTCTAGGCGCTTCGACGATCAAGAAGCACGATTTCTATGGGGATTAAGGTTAAAGGAATGACCATTGTGGCACAGGCTGGAGTGCTGAAAAGTATGTATCCTGAATCGACTGTTAGCACCTTTCGTGATAAGACGCTTATTTGGCGTCACACCTTACAGCCGTCACCGCTGGGTGCTGAATATGTCGTAAAGATGGAATATTCTTTGGGTGAGCGGCCGAAGTTTTATGTGGTCAATCCGATGCCACTTGACCTGGCCAGAGGTGCGAAAAAGTTACCGCATGTCTATGATCAGAACAAACAGCGGCTTTGTCTTTACTATCCCGATGGAAAGCAATGGAATGTGTCTATGCCATTAGCAAAAACAGTTGTGCTGTGGGCATACGAATGGTTGTATCACTATGAAATATGGCTCGGTACAGATGATGATTGGAAAGGTGGTGGTGTACATCGCTCTAATAAGCCTAAAATTTAAAAATGTCAAAAACTTAAAAAAAAGATGGGAGTTAGATATATACCAGAATCAACAAGATTTATTCTTTGGGGCAAAGCTGCTGGCAGGTGCCAATATAAAGGGTGTAATAAACCTCTGTTCGTCGATGTTTTGACCAAGTCAGAATTTAACTCCTCATATATTGCCCATATTGTCGCGGATTCTCCAGACGGACCAAGGGGGGATGCAGTGCGTTCGGAACAATTGAAAAAAGATATCACCAATCTAATGTTAATGTGCGATGTGCACCATCGTAAAATTGATAAGCAGGACGTGGCTGGCCATCCTGAAGCTTTGTTGATTCAAATGAAAAAGGAGCACGAAGATCGCATCGAAAAGGTTGCTGATATCAAACATGATATGCAAAGTCACATCGTGGTATATAAGTCAAATGTTGGCATTCACACCCCTGTCGTTAGCTTCGAATCGGTAAGGGAGTATGTATTGCCAGAACATTACCCTGCCCAGTCTTCAGCTATAGATTTGAGTTTGAGTAACAGCACAGGGAAAGATAATGATCCTGATTTTTGGAAAAGTGAGCTTAAGAATCTCGAAGATCAGTTCGGAGAGCAGCTTCGGCCGAAGCTAAGGAAAGGCGAGATTAAGCACTTGTCGCTTTTTGCTATAGCGCCCATGCCGTTGTTGATGAAACTGGGTACGATGATCAATGATATTCAGTCCATGAATATCCATCAGCTGCAACGAGACCCTAACACATGGAAGCTTTCCGATGCAAAAGGTAGCATGACGTATATTGTAAATAGGCCAACTTCAATTCACCAAACGGTTGTATTGAATATCTCATTAAGTGGAACTATTACAAATGACAGAATTGAAAAAGTCCTTGGTGAAAATTGTTCAGTATATACATTGACCATCAAGGAACCCCTGAATGATTTTTTAAAGAAAAAGATCCAGCTTGCTGATTTCAGTATAGCTGTTAGAAAGCTATTAGATGAAATAAAACAGGTTCACGGGCAGGATTCCAAGCTGCACGTTTTTCCTGCAATGCCTGTAGCGGCAGCCGTAGAGTTTGGTCGAGTATGGATGCCAAAAGCAGATATGGGATTGATCATTTATGACCAGAATTCTTCTCTAGGTGGTTTTGTTAAGGCTATAGAAATCGAAAATCAATGATAAAAGAGCAAGCAGTTAAGGATGCTGTTCATTACAGTTTCAATACCAACGGAGATGCAGATTACTTAAGAATAGCTGGTGAACACTGTGAATTGTTCTGGAACTGGTTTTATGCCAATGCCAAGCATTATGAAATACTGTCAACAGAAAAGGACTATGCCGATGCAATATTTTTAAGAAATCGCTGCATTGGCAATTCACAGGTTGGGGGCGTTAGGTTTGGACTACAATATGTTGAAGGATTTGCTTCCAGCGATGGGCAGGCTTATTTGTTTCATGGTTTTAACCTGCTGAACGGTCACGTCGTTGATGTTACTTTAAATTCAAACCATGAGGCATTCAATGAGTCCGGAGCACTGTCTCATTATCTCGGCATTGAAATTCCCTTAGATTTCGTGATGGGAGAAAATTCAGAATTGATTAATAACAACAGCCTCAATATTCCACCTTTACTTTATAGATATTTCTTGTCTAAAAACGTAAAGTGGATGAGGACTTGATAATTTAAAGGAAACCATTTAGATTAAGCATAAATTAACGATCCGATGAATACGTCAAAACCGACTCTTAAACAAAGATTTATCTTATATCTGGAAAAAAAGCTTCCAGCTTGGAGGGCCAGAAACTTTCCTAGGACGCCTGTTGAAAATCCTTTTCATCTGTCCGACCTGAGCGCCAAGTCTGATGCGGAAAAGTGTAAGGATTATCTGAGTGCCCTTAGATGGGCAACGGAGAATGAGGATGTGCTTAATATTGCACTCACAGGCGCATACGGTTCGGGAAAAAGCAGTATTCTTCGTGCATTTAAGGAGAAGTATCAGGATTATAATTATCTCCCCATTTCCTTAGCCTCCTTTCGTGATGGGATTGAGGAGCAGTATGAAAGGGATGGTGTAACGCATTATAGGATCAAGAAACCTAACGAAACTGAACGCGTCGAGCAGCATAGGCTCGTAGAACTCAGCATACTTCAGCAGATATTTTATCGTGAAACGGATGAACTGTTGCCGGAGTCTAGGTTCAAACGGATCAAGAAATTTGAAATGTGCAAACATTGGAGAAAGCCACTTTTTCTGATGCTGTGGGGGATTTGTCTTTACTATGTTTCCAATCGTGCTTTCCGTGAGCAATTTTATAGCTGGAAATCTATGGAACTTTGGGTAGAGGCGTTGTTATTTATCATCAGTGCTGCCTTTTTTCTTTATGGTACTTTCAGATTATTGATGGAGGGAATGAAGGTTTTGGCATCTGCCAAATTCAGCAAAATCAACCTCACTGGTGGGCAGATCGAAATGAGCAACGACATTTCCAATAGTATCCTCAATAAGCACCTTGATGAGATATTGTATTTTTTTCAGGTGCAACCCTACAATGTAGTTATCCTGGAAGACCTTGACCGATTCAATGATCCCGAGATCTTTACCAAACTGCGTGAACTTAATCTGCTGCTCAATAACTCAGCCCAGGTTGGCAGACGTATTGTGTTTATTTATGCGGTAAGAGATGATATTTTCCGTGAAAACAACAGGACTAAATTTTTTGATTTCATCTTGCCAGTATTGCCAGCTATAAACCATTCGAATTCCATCAACGTTCTGACGGACAGCTTGGAAAATGCAGGACTAAAGGATCTTTTACAGAAGAAGTTTCTTTACGATATCTCGCTATACATCAGTGATATGCGGATATTGAAGAATATTTTTAATGAATTCATGCTTTATCGCAAACAGCTCACCGGCAGCAGTTTTGATCCCAATGAATTAATGGGCATGATCGTCTATAAGAATATTTATCCTCAGGATTTTGCTGCTCTCCATGTTCAGGAGGGTATCGTTTATTCGGTAATGTCGGAAAAGGCCGAACTTACCGGGAAAATTTCCAAAGACTTCTCAGAACGTTTAGTTAAGGCAAAAGAGGAGTTAGCGCTTCTTCAGAGCACTATAGCCAATGGTATCAACGAACTTCGTATGTTGTATGTCCAGCATTTTGTCATCAAAACGGGCGCTAAAGTCACGATGATCAATGTCAATGGTAACGTACCGCTCTCAACAATGAGCGATGATGAAAATTTTAAAGCCTTTCAAAAATCATCCAGAATCGGTTACAATTATCTTGCGACCTATGGTGGTGAAACCACGGGGAGTGGTATTTCCTTTGCAGAACTAGAAAAAATAGTCGATCCGAACGTCAATTATGAAAAACGCGCCAAACTGATAACTGATTCCAAAGCCAATTCCGAGAAGAACCTGCAAAATGAAATCAGTGAACTTTCGCGAAAAATTCAGTTTATATCTACCCGCCCATTTAAAATGCTCTTGGCGGAAAACAAGTCGGCCATAGAACATTTGAATGAAAAATTCAGCAAAGAAAAGTTACTGGTTTATTTACTACGTGGAGGTTATCTGAATGAACTCTACGAGCATTATATGTCCTACTTTTATCCAAAGAGCCTAACCGACTCGGATATGGTCTTCTTGCGTGCAGTTCGTAATCAGGAAGGGTTGCCGCATAATTATCAGCTTACGAATATTGAGGAACTCTTGCACCGACTGGAGCCAGAAGACTTTATTCTGGAGGAACTACTGAACTTTACCCTTGTTGAATATTTGTTTAAGCATAAATCCAGCTATCCTAAATTTATCAAAATTTTGAATGCTCAGCTATCTAACGTGTCAGAAACAAGTGTCAATTTTCTTAAAGCGTATTTTCCAGTTACCACGCATTTTGATTACCTCATCCGGGTACTTTATTTAAATTGGCAAGGGATGTGGGCTTACATTTCTAGGGAAAGCGATATCCCTGAAGAAATGACAGACAAAATTATGGCCTCCATTATAAAGACTGCGACATTTGAAGAAATGGAAGCCATCAATGAAGAATTGCTCTTCATCAGGCATATAATGTGGAAACCGGACTTTTTAACTTATATAGATGAAAACTCCCTTACCCAGAAAGCGCGTGAAGTTATCGAGTATTTTGGAATTACTTTTGGTGAATTAGATGATGATCAGGAAGGTTCTTCATTGTTCGAGGTGGTTTACAAAGGAAACCATTATAAAATGAATGAACATATGATCAGTCTGATGGCAAGGAAAAAAGGAAGCCTACATATTGATCCTAATAACTTAAACACTGCCAACTTTACCACTGTAGTTGCATCAAAAGCTGAGGATCTAATTTCTTATCTCAAATCGGATATCAACAGATATTTGTTACTTGTTGGCTTGGAATTGCCTGATAACACTAAAGAATCGGAAGATACTGTTGTTTATTGGCTGGGTGAGAATATTCTTATGGATCAGAAGCTGAAAATCATCGAACTTCAGGAAGTCCAGCTTTCTGAATTTGAAAAAGTTGAGCAAGATTTGTGGAAGCCTATCCTGAACGCCAATAAAATCCATCCGACTTGGAAAAATGTTCTGGCTTATTTTGAAACGGTCAGCCAGATCGATGAAGATTTACTGGCCTTTTTAGATCATGAAGATAATTATAAACCACTTTCGGAAGACAAACTCGAAAACAAGGCTTTCGTAATCGCTCTGATAAAAAGTAGGGGCTCAGAAGCTGCCTTTGACGAACTTATTCTCAGCATTGAGGAGCCTGTCGATGAGGAACCGTTTTTTGCATCCGTGGCAGAGGATAGGATTAACAAATTGATCTGGCAAGATGTCATTGCATTTTCCCAATACAACTTTAATGAGATAAAAAACAATCATCGTGATCTGATACCAGCTTTGGTAGAGAAAAATATCGATAAATATTTCGAGGATACTTCACTTTATCAACTGCGGATTACGGACTATCTTGCATTGATGGAAAGCGGGATTTCTTCTCAGGACAAAGGAAAGCTGGCCGAAGAAGTCCCTTATGCCTCAATACAACAAAGCACCCCGCTTGCCGCACATGTGATAAACCATTTTGCTTCATCTCCTTACGTTTCACGTTCTTATGAGGTTATCGAAGCACTATTCGCGCAGGACGTCTTGCAAGAGCAAAAGGTAATTTTGTTCGAAAAGCATGTGCAGGATTTCGATACTTCGGAAAACGCTGTCCTACTGGCTCATATTGGTGATAAGTTTGGGGAAATAATTGATCATTCCAAAACACCGTTCATTCCGCAAAATCCTGTGAACCGTTCTATTTTGGAGAAGTTACAGCATTTGGGAATCATCCGTATTTTCCCGGAAAACCGCAATCACTATCAAGTATTTCATTAGACTTTACATTGATGATAAATAAAGTACAGGCAAAAGGCACTTATGTTTTTGAACAGGAAGTTCTGCTGGAGAAGGTCTATGACCTGTTAAATATATTCTTTGGCAGCAAAGAACTTTTCCGCAGGTGCGATTTAAACGATGAACAAGATCCGATTAATCTTTTACATCGGCGTTTTTTTGATCGTAAGGTGAGCAGGTTGATGATAGAGATTGCAGCCACTCTAAGGGTAATGGATGACCACATGCGCAATCTTCCATCGGAGAGTCCCGAACGAAAAGAATATATGGAGAAGGTAAAGCATGCAGATCAATTTTCCTTTGGACTCTTTGATGATCTGAATCTGGATTTACGGCAAACATGCAATAAAATTATTTACACCGAAGTTTTTGAACTTCATTTAGTTAATGGATCGGAAGCCCATGAAAATGATATTGTATTTCAGCAGGATATGGGGGACAGGGAAATCCATTGGCAACATTACAGGGACTATATAAGGCTTGCTGGACGCCGTGGGAAACAGCAATGGTTTGTATTGTTGAACATCGAAACGTTTGTAAGTGCAGTCGTAAAATTACTGGGTTAGAAATGGTTCTGGACAAAGGTAAACATCCCGCAGGGTGGATTGCAACTACAATTGTTGTTTGCTCCAAAACGAATAGATATATCAGACCCAAAATCTACAATAATACCTTTAAGTTTTCGAAAATTGAATCCTAAAGCAGGCAATTTTCATCGTAAAAACTTTAGATAATTATATAATTAACTGTATTGATCAGGGATTCTCATTCTTCTAGAGCAACCCTAAATAAAATTGAACTCAGTGTCGTGAAGTTCTTTTATGACGTAAATCTTCTTTCGACGATTCGATGCTTTTACGGTTTTATAACCGATGGCCATTTGCTTTTTATATCCATACAAGATGAATTTGCAATGTCTTCTATTCCAGAAGCTCTTTCAGCGTTAAATATTTTGGCATTGTAGACATCAACGAAAATGCAATGTCTGGGCTTAAGATTAAGTTGCTTTATCTGACTGAAAAAGGTATGTAATACATATAAAGAAAGCTGAGCTTCATGTTCCTTTAATTTACTTTGAGTAAAATTAAACTTTAATAAACCTATTTGATTTCCAATTTCATCATAAAGGAGGATGTCTGACATTGCGCCAATTTTCACCTCTCTGATGAAGATTGACTGACGCCTGTTTTTCAAGTTGCTGTTGAGCACATAACGCTCGAGGATAGGAATAATTACTCTTTTCAAAGTAGCAAATTTTTCAAGAGCCATTGCAGAAAAATGGCGATTTTTATAGTTGTGGGTTTTGGTATCGAAAGGCAATGACTCTTTTTTCAATCGGTCGGAATGCCTTTTGAACTCATCAAAGTATAAATCGTAATCCCCAAAATTTGAAGCAAAGGTGATTACCAAACTCCGGTTCAGGTTGAAAGAGCAACACTGAAAAATAAAACAGAAGCTGCTTAAAATGTCTCTACTTTTCTATTGCAATTCCAATGTAATGTTGTTACGTTAGCTAATAGACTTTAAGTTATTATCGTGAAGATATAAATCGAACTTTGTGCAAAATCTATTATTTAAAGACAGTGTTGTAAAGTTGGAAGAGCGGTATCGCGCAAAGGTTGTGAGCGCAAAACATCATTGCCAAATTAGATCACACTTCATCAACTAGGATTAAATTAATCCTGGATTTCTCGTCCAGCTTTAATTAATTGTCATTCGTTTTGCATTGCTCAAGAAATTTGCTCCATGCTAACTCCTGTTAGACCTACTTTAATTCGCTTCGCTTCATTATGCAGATCAAACCCGTTAGCCACTTTGCGGCTCACCTGCGCATGTTTCAGGCTTCAGTTTTTCACAATTATTGAGTTTCCTGCGCACTAACTACCTAAAATCAACAATTCCGCAAAACCTCGTATTTTATTACATAAAATATATCGTTGGAGCGCACTACTGTGCTTTTCTCCTCCGACCATCAGTTAGTTCGCAGGCGGTTCGCGCTTTGAATCGCAAGTACGATATAATGTTATTTAGTAACTTATTTGTTAGTTTATATAGTATATGACTGGTTTTGAACTCAAGATAAATTCTTAATAATTATTACTTTATTGCTATTATATAAATGGAATGCTAAATTATTCAAAATATATACTAACTTTCGCAAAATAAACATTCTCCACTATGTCAAGCAGTGTGATAAAACGATACATAATTAGAGGCCTTTTCGATTACCAAACGGTTGATATTCCATTTGAGTCTAATGTAAAGATTTTTATTGGAGAAAACGGCCTCGGAAAAACAACTGTTCTCAATTCATTGTATTACCTACTAACACAAGATTTCGCCAAACTGCATAAAATTAGCTTTTCTTCTATTGAAATTCATTTCGCTAAGAAAAAGATTTTATTTAGTAAAGAAGATTTGGATAGGCATATTGAGAATAGTAAAGTTCGTCCGAAATCCTCATTTTATTTCCACCTGCATAAAAAACTGGCTAAAATAGATTTAGATGAATTGAACAAGATTATCACTTCGAAAAATGATGATAGAGACAAAAGATTCGACGTTAATAACTATTTAAAGAAAAAAGATATTCACATATCAGCCCCCCTTAATTATTTATACGAAAATATTGAGAGAATTATCTATGAAAAAAGGTCAAAGGTTGACTTCAATGAAATAATTGAGATATTGACCAATGAAATAACTAGTAAGATTTTGTATTTCCCAACTTATAGAAGAATTGAAGAGGATTTAAAAAACCTTAGTAATTTAACCGACCGACGAGAAACTAAATATAATATAATTGATGACCTAGATTTCCCAGAGTCTGAAGACGAGGAAATCGAAAAAGGAATTATCCAATTTGGAATGGGAGATGTAGAAGAGAGAATTAGAGACGTTACATCCCAAATTTCAAGGTCATCCATTATCGGCTTTAGCAAAGTGACTGGCGATATGCTAAATCAATTATTAAGAGGGTTTCCCGACCTGGGTAATGGAAGAAAATCAATAAAAGTCGATACGATAAAAGTTATATTAAACCGAGTAGGTCCAAACTTGTCGCAAGATGACAAAGCTAACATCATAGGTTTGATAGAAACAAATAAAATATTCGACCCTGAAAACAAACAGCTTGTATATTTCCTTGAAAAACTTCTTGAAGTTTATCAATCACAAGAAATATTAGATACAGCAATTAAGAATTTCAGGGACGTGTGCAATGGATATTTGAAAGGCAAACATTATGAATATGACGAGAGCACTGTTAGTCTGAAAATTGTTAGGGACAATACTATTAACGAAGAGGTAGAACTTTTTAAATTGAGCTCTGGAGAAAAACAAATTGTTTCATTATTTGCGAAAATCTATTTAGAGTTAGATAAAAATATTTTCGTTTTATTTGATGAACCCGAATTATCACTTTCTGTTTTTTGGCAGAAGAAACTTCTTCCTGATATTATAAGTTCAGGCAAATGTAATTTCCTGTTGGCAGTTACACATTCACCTTTTATTTTTGAGAATTCGCTTAGAGATAACACAATTGGATTGAAAGAATTTATCATTGCTAATGAAGGTAACTGACCTAACTAATGCCGTTGAAGAATCTGTTAGTGTTCCTATTCATAAATTCGTTTTATTATCTGATAAACTAGATGAGAATTTTTATGCATTCTTCGAAGGTAATGATGCACCGTATTATGTAACAAGAATTAGTCATACAACTGCCCTTGAAACCCAGTCTATAATTTGCGGAAATAAGAAAAATGTAATAGCAGTTTTTGACCATATTTCGACAAGAAGAGAATACGACAAATATTTTAAAGGTTTTTTTGTTGACAGGGATTTTGACGATACTCTTATAGGTAGCAAAGTGGGTATTTACGAAACTCCTTGTTACTCTATAGAAAATTTATATTGCTGTAAAACAACTTTAACAGAAATACTTAAAAGCGAGTTTAAATTATCACTTCTCGACAATGAGTTTAACGAGATACATTCATTATTTGACAAGAACTTTGAAAAATACAATTCCAGCGTGCTTACATTTAACGCATGGTATCTGTCAGTAAAATTTCTAGAACATAGCAAAGGCATTCATAGTAATGTGAATTTGAATGACAAACTCCCAAGTGACTTTATAGAAATTAAAGACATGTATCGAGCAGATATTTCGCAGCTTTACGATTTAGAAAAAATTGAGACGTTATTTCCGTCAGCGCCTAAAATAAGCTTAGACCTTTTAAATGTATCCATACAAAAATTGGACTGTGATAAAAAATTAAGAGGAAAATACCAACTCCAATTTTTCTTGAAGTTCCTTGATTTTATAATAGAGGATGCAAATAAAATTAAAGCTATCATAAAGAGAAAAACCAAATTTCAATTTGGAAAGGGACAAGCATTATCGCATTTATCGGTTTTTGCAAAAACTCCACAATGTCTTACTGAATATATCAAGACCTGTTGTGGAAAATAGCGATTTGAGGAAAATTGGAGAGCGAAAAGTGAAGAATAAAATTCTCGGCAAAGGGACAATAATTAATCGGCATATATATGGATAGTTAATATTGCAAGAGGTGGAGTTTCATTTAATATACTCGATCCAAAGGTTATATTTTCAATAACTTTAAAAGGAAATGCAAGTTCAATAGTACTTTGCCATAATCATCCTAGTAGTAATTTAAAGTACGGTGATGGTGATTTAATAATGACTAAGAGATTAAAAGAATGTGGGAAGTTATTGGATATTGAAGTTTATGACCATTTAGTAATCAGTAATTATGGTTATCTTAGCATGAAAGATGAATTTACTTTAATTGGAATTATTGAATTCCGTAAACATCTATATTTCAGATGTTTATTACATGATAAATTACATCAAATTTTACATTAAAACAGAAACAAACAAGGAGATTTTGATAAGAAATAGATAAACTTGGAAAGTTAAAAGTGCAGTAATGATACGAATAGGCTTTAAAAAAGAAAAGAGATCATCCATCCAGACTGCTCTCTTTTTCTAACCAAATATACACCTGTTTCAAACTCTTGCAATCATTAGACGATTTATTTACCAGCTGAGTTTTTGTCTTAAAGTAGCCATATCTTCGCTCACCTTAATATCTAAAATCTTCGCATAATGCTGTGTAGTCCTAATATTAGTATGCCCGAGCATTTTTGAAACGCTTTCAATCGGTACACCATTCAAAAGCGTAACCGTAGTCGCAAAAGTATGGCGTGCAATATGCGAGGTGAGTTTTTTCTCAATTCCGCAAAGATCGGCAATTTCCTTTAGGTATTCATTCATCTTTTGGTTGCTAGGAACAGGAAGAAGCAAGCCTTTATTGATGCACACCTTATTGGTGGCATAACTATCGATAATTTCAACTGCTGTGGGCAATAGCGGAACAGATGATCTTGTTTTGGTTTTCTGCCGATTGGTAAAGATCCATGGGTCACCATCAATTCCCTTTCTGATATTTTCCTGTTTCAGTTTAAAGACATCGATATAAGCCAAACCTGTAAAACAGCAGAAAATAAAAACATCTCTTACCTGCTTCAATCTCTCTGATAAAAACTCTTTTCCTACGATGTGTGCCAGTTCCTCTTCGTTCAGGTAAAAGCGGTCAACATTCTTCGTTTTGCCTTTATAAGCTGTAAATGGCGATTTGTCTATCCACTCATTTTCCATGCAAATACGAAGGATCTTTCCAAGATTTTTGATATTCTTTACCACATAATTATTCGCACAATTCTTATCAGACCTCAGGTAGTGATCAAATCCATTTAGAAAAGCCTGGTCGATAGTTCTGATGTCCATATCGGTTACACCATATTTCAAAGGGATAAAAACCTTAAGGTGTCTTTCCAGAACTTTATAACGGTTCAATGTGCCACGGACGTAATCTTTCCCTATAAGTTGTTCCATTTTTGCATTATGGTCAGCGACTGCTTCCAATAGGGTATGGGAATTAGCAAGCGTACCCAGATAACTGGATTTGATTGCATCGGCTGTAATGGGCAATCCCATATCAAGAACACATTGATGGGCATAATAGACGGCATTCTGTAACTGGTCAAGGTGGGTGTTCAACACCTTGATCTCTTCTTTTGAGCCGATGGCTCGGCCGCCCTTTGCGTTCCATCTTTTCGGATCGCAATCTCGATTAGTGGCAATCTCTGCACGATTTCCGGCTACGGTAATCCTCATGTAGATCGGCACATTTCCACTCACATAGTTCTTTTGCTTTTTCAGGTAGAAAAGCAGGCTAAAATTGGTCTTCATCATCTCTCGATTTTAGTTAAACAACCCGAGAACCGATTTTCGGTTCGAGAGCTGCATCGCCGTTAAAAAACAATAGATAACAGCGATGCAAACATAGCTTTGCGACTAAATCCCTACAAGATGTTCAGTTTATAACAACCTGTTCAATAGGTTATTATGTGCCATTCGGTGAGTCAATCTTAACCGTTTTGCCTTACTCACCGAATCACTCACCAAAGTTTTGTGAATTCGTGCGGATTTTGGCACTTCCCTAAAAGCAAAAACCCTACTAATCGAGCCGATTGCAGGGTTTTATACGTTTTGATAGTCTTTGGTGTGATCCCGCTGGGATTGGCTCAGCCCCACAAGTCCCGCACTTAACCCTGAGCCTTTTGCAAATCGAACCCAGGCCAGCACTTCTGTTCGAACCCCATTGGGAGGGCTATTAACCAAAAAAACCTTTCATTTCTGAAAGGTTTTAAAACTTCTGTGATCCCGCTGGGATTCGAACCCAGGACCACTACATTAAAAGTGTAATGCTCTACCAGCTGAGCTACGGAATCAATTTAAAGTTTTCGTTTAACCGTTTCCTTTAAAGTGATGCAAATATAGGTTTCTAATACAAGCAAAGCAACATTTTTTTTTCATAATCCTGTACTTTGCTGATTCATAAGGGAATTAATTATGAATTTAATGTTAAATCTATAATTAGCTATTATACGCTATTTATAAAAGCAACATTTTAGAGGGGGTTTAAAGTGTTTTTGGGAATAAAAATTGTAAAATTGCTTTAATTATATGCAGTCCCTCTAAAATTTAACAGCTATGAAATTAATCCGATTCGGTGAAGTAGGCCTAGAAAAACCCGGTGTAATGATTAATAATGAATACTTCGATGTATCAGATTTTGTAAATGATTATAACGAAGCATTTTTTGAGCAGGATGGGATTGAAAGGCTGCAGCAATACCTACTAAATTCAGATCTAAAAAAAATAGACAATACTATTCGTTTAGGTGCACCATTTGCCAGGCCTTCTAAATTAGTATGCGTGGGCTTAAACTATTCAGATCACGCTAAAGAAACCAATACACCAATTCCAACGGAACCTATTTTGTTCTTTAAATCTACAACTGCTATAGTTGGTCCTAATGATGATCTTATCCTCCCAAAAGGTAGCAAAAAAACCGATTGGGAAGTAGAGTTAGCTATTGTAATTGGTAAAAAAGCATCCTATGTTGCTGAACATGAGGCATACGATTATATTGCTGGCTATTGTTTAAGTAATGATTATAGCGAAAGAGCATTTCAATTGGAACGAAATGGCCAATGGACAAAAGGTAAGGGTTGTGATACTTTTGCCCCTTTAGGACCATTTATGGCAACAAAAGATGAAATAAAAGACGTGCACCAATTAAGGCTTTGGCTCTCTGTAAACGGACAGGTAGTTCAAGACGGAAATACTGCTAATCTTATTTTTAATGTACCATATATCGTTTCGTACATTAGCGAATTTATGACCTTACTGCCTGGCGATGTAATTAGCACTGGTACACCTGCAGGCGTTGGGTTGGGGCAAAAACCCGAACCTTGGTTTATTAAACCAGGAGATGTAATTGAACTAGGTATTGACCATTTAGGAAGTAGTAAACAGCTTGCTAAAGCCTATACAAAATCATAAACCTATGCGATGTAAAATTCTGCTTTTGTTAAGTATCTTTTTATCATTAAATGCTATTGCTCAAAATGAACCATATTTTAATGCAAAACTTCCATTAGAAACTCGGGTACAGGATTTGCTAAAGCGGATGACTTTAGAAGAAAAGGCCTTACAAATGGATAACCGTACACCAGCAATAGAGCGTTTAAGAATTCCTGCTTACGATTGGTGGAATGAGGCTTTACATGGAGTAGCAAGGGCAGGACTAGCTACTTCTTTTCCACAACCCATTGGCTTAGCCGCAACTTTTAATACCGAAAGTATATTTACTATGGGTACAATGGTTAGCGACGAAGCTAGAGCCAAACACCATCAATTTATAAGAGAAGGAAACAGAAAAGAATATACTGGATTAACTTTTTATTCGCCCAACGTTAATATATTTAGAGATCCGCGTTGGGGCAGAGGTCATGAAACTTTTGGCGAAGATCCTTATTTAACTGGTAAATTGGGTGTCGCATTTGTGAAAAGTATGCAGGGCGATGATTCCAGATATTTTAAAACCATTACAACTGCGAAGCATTTTGCAGTGCACAGTGGGCCAGAACCAGACCGCCATGTGTTTGATGCTAAACCAACTAGAAAAGACCTTTGGGAAACCTATCTGCCAGCTTTTAAGATGCTTACACAAGAAGGTAATGTATATTCATTTATGTGTGCCTACAATCGCCTTTATGGTAAACCCTGCTGTAGCGATGCCTTTTTATTGAATGATATTTTGCGAAACAAATGGGGCTTTAAAGGTTTCGTAGCTACAGATTGTGGTGCAGTATATGATTTTTACATGTTCCATAAAACAGCAAAAGACAGCATTGAAGCAGTTGCGCAAGCCATTAAAGCAGGTGCAGATAATCAGTGTTATGGTTATGCCAACGCAGTTGTTCCTGCCATTAAACAAGGTTTGTTAAAAGAAAGTGAATTAGATACCGCAGTTGCACGTTTACTTAGGGCAAAATTTAAATTGGGTGTGTTTGATTCTGATAATGAAAATCCCTATGCAAATATTCCTTATAATGTGGTAAATAATGAAGCACATCAACAGCAGGCGCTGCAAATGGCAAGGGAATCAATTGTATTGCTTAAAAATACAAACCACATTTTACCATTAAGCAAAACCATCAAAAACCTAGCTATTATTGGTCCAAATGCTAATGATGCAGAGATCTTATTAGGTAATTACAATGGAGAACCGAAACATATTGTAACACCTTTAGAAGGTATCCAGAAAGCTTTTACAACTACAAATGTAATGTATGCAAAAGGCTGTAATGTGATTGATACTCCTAATTATAATCCTCAAAAAGAATTTGATGAGGCATTGGCAATCGCAGGGAAAGCTGAGGTAATTATTTTTGTTGGTGGAATATCACCAAGACTAGAAGGGGAGGATTTGAAAGTTAAAGTGCCAGGGTTTTTAGGTGGAGATAAAACTGATTTGAATTTACCCGAAGTACAAACCAAATTATTAAAAGAATTAAAAAAACTGGGTAAACCGATTATTATAGTTTTATTGAATGGTAGCGCATTAGCCATAAATTGGGAACAAGAAAACCTAGATGCCATTATAGAAACTTGGTATGGTGGCGAGAAGGGTGGTTCGGCATTAGCAGATGTATTAACTGGTGCCTATAATCCTGCAGGTAGACTACCAGTTACATTTTATACGTCTATTACAGATATTCCTGCTTTTGATGATTATAGTATGGCAGGGAAAACCTATCGATATATTACAAAACCTGTGCTTTATCCTTTTGGCTTTGGTTTAAGTTACACCTCATTTGCCTATTCTAATCTAAAATTATCTGCTACACAATTGACTAAAAAAACACCTTTAAAAATAAACTTAACAGTTAAAAATACAGGTAATTATAATGGAGATGAAGTAGTTCAGCTTTACATCAAACATTTAGGTACAGGCATGCCTTTAAAAGAACTTAAAGGATTTAAAAGAATCTACTTAAAAAAAGGTGAGCAGCAAAATATTTCATTTTCATTAAAAGCTACGGACATTCAACATTACGATGCTAAAATTGATGATCTAGCTGCTATTTCAGGTAAAGTCCAATTAATGATTGGTCCCTCATCAGCAGAAGCCAAGTTGGTTGGGAGTTTTGAATTAAAGTAATTTAGAAATTTTGTCATTCAGAGCAAAGCGAAGAATCTCTAATTTAAATTACTTTAGAGATTCCTCGCAAGCTCGGAATGACAAGAAGTATTATATCTTATCCTGTTTTTTAATTCCAATATTATACAGCACAAAACCCATAAATAAGAAAAATAAAACTCCTAATATCTGGTAACCATCCTCGCCAAACCATGTGGTAAAAATAGGCTCAATATTTACTTTGCTTAAATTATCCCTCACTGCCGGAATAACCATTAAAATAGCTACAATAACTCCTGCAATAGCACCGCCAGCTACTAGTCCGGTTGCGAATAAATTTCCTGGCGCTATTTCTTCTTCTTCGGCAGATTTAACTTTTTGTTTCTCTCTCCAGTTTACTAAACCTTTAATGGCGCCACCAGCAAAAATTGGCAGGGTGGTAGATAGTGGTAAATAAGCACCAACAGCAAAAGAAAGTGCATTTATACCACACAATTCGATAGTAATAGCTATAAAAACACCCACCAAAACATATTGCCAATCTAAATTAAAAGATAACATGCCTTTAATTAATGTTGCCATCAGCGTAGCTTGCGGAGCAGCATAGGTTTCTGTGCCAATAGCGTGATGGATACCTTGTTTTACCATCTCGGCAGTTGGCGTATCTAAAATCCTAACAGTTAAGCCAATTACGATAGAAGATACAATGGCGCCAATAAATAAGGCAATTTGCTGGTATTTTGGTGTTGCTCCAATGAGATAACCTGTTTTTAAATCTTGCGAGGTTGCTCCGGCATTAGCTGCAGCAATGCAAATCATACCGCCAACTACCAAAGCCATTGGTTCATATATTTTTCCTGTCCAACCCACAGCAATAAAAACCAAACAAGTTCCCATTATGGTCGCAATTGTCATCCCAGAAATGGGATTATTACTAGAACCAATTAAACCTACAATACGGCTAGATACGGTTACGAAAAATGCTCCAAAAATGATTACTAAAATGCCAATTAATAGTTTATTTAAAATACTATCACCTGGTATTTGAGGCAAAATAGCCATCAATAGAATTAAAACTAAACTGCCAATGCCAACCAACTTGATAGATAAATCTCTATCAGTACGTTTAACTACCCCACCAGCTTTGCCTTCCTTAATAGCAGCTACACTTTCTTTAAAAGATGAAATGATGGTTGGTATAGTTTTTAATAGGGTAATAAAACCGCCAGCTGCAACTGCACCGGCACCAATTTGTTTTACAAACGCTTGGTAGATTGCTCTTGGATAATCTGCAAAAGTATTCGTTATAGGATCCCAATTACCAGCACCACCAGGTTTAGTAATATCTGTTAATAAACCCAATTTAACCAATTGTTTCGCTGCAATTAAAGGATCAATAAGTGTTGATAATAAAGGAATTAATGCCAACCAAGCTAAAACTCCCCCAGCTACCAATACACCAGCTATTTTCGGACCGATGATATAACCAACACCCATATATTCAGGCGTAATTTCTCCACTAATTTGTGCAGAGGGTAAAAATTTGTTAGCCTGTTTGGTGGCCCATGTTGGTGCTTCTGAAACCACATGAAATACCTTCTGCATCATTGCATATACCAAAGAAAAACCTAATCCCCAGAAAGCAGTACGAGCAAAATTACCACCTTTTTCTCCTGCCTGTAAAACGGATGCACATGCAGTACCTTCTGGATAGGGCAAATTTTCGTGTTCTTTAACAATTAACGACCTACGCAAAGGAATCATCATTAGCGTTCCTAAAATCCCACCTAAAATAGCGAGGATTAATATAGTCATATAACTAAAAAAAGCTTCTCCAGAACTTTTACCACCAATATCTGTACTTAAGAATAAAAATCCAGGTAAGGTAAATACTACACCTGCCGCAATAGATTCGCCAGCAGAACCTGTAGTTTGGATAATGTTGTTTTCTAATATGGTTGTTTTAAAGAATTTTTTGCCCAATGTAATTGCCAAAACTGCAATTGGGATAGATGCTGAGACTGTTAATCCAGCTTTTAAGGCCAAATAAACAGTGGCCGCACCAAAAATGACACCAGCAATACAACCCAATAAAATTGATTTGATGGTAAACTCAGCAACATTACTTTCTGCAGGTACAAAAGGTTTAAATTCTTCTTTGCTCATTTGAAAAGGATTATGGAATAAAGATAAATTATTTTCACTAATTCGTCCTCTTCAATTAATCCGTCATTTCGAAATGAGCTTTTTGCGATTGAGAACCACGAAGTGCTCAGCGAAGCTAAATCTTTGTTATAAAATATAATTCAATAAAGAGATATCTCCTCGCTAAGCTCGTTCGATATGACGATAATTTTTATAATCTTTACCTCATGAAGCAAAAAGCAATTTTTTTAGATAGAGACGGTGTATTAAATCACGAAATAAACGATTACATCTGCAGAAAAGAAGATTTTGAGGTATTGGAATATCAAATTCCGCCTTTAAAGAAATTTTATGAGGAAGGTTATTTACTAATTGTAATTACCAATCAGGGAGGAATTGCTTTAAATAGATATACAGAAGATGGATTGGCAGAAATGCACCAGATTTTATTTGATGCTTATAAAAAACATGATGTAGAATTTAAGGATGCCTATCATTGTCCGCACCATCCAACGGTTAACGATCCGTGTTTATGCCGTAAACCTGGTTCTGGAATGTTATTAGATGCCATTGCTAAATATGATATCGATCCGGTTTTATCTGTAATGATTGGCGATAAACCACGTGATGTGGAAGCTGCAAACAGAGCCGGAGTGAAGGGAATTTTAATAGAACCTGATGAACAGATTGATTATGATAAGGTGAAAGCTGTGTTATCTGGTAGCTAAAAAATTTCTTCATTTCGAAATGAGCTTTTCGCGATTGAGGACCACGAAGTGTTCAGCGAAGCTAAATCTTTTATTTTCTTGAGCTCAAGCTCCTTTAACAACACCATGTAAAAGTTAAAGATATCTCCTCACTGCGCTAGTTCGATATGACGTAGCTTTAAGGATAAAAAAAGCCCCGAAATATTTTTCGGGGCTTCTTACTATATATTTGTATTAATGCAAAAAGGCTTATTTACCGCTTGCTTTAGCATGATCAGCTAAAAATGTAGCTAAACCGCTGTCAGTTAACGGATGTTTTAACAAGGCAGTAATTGCAGCTAAAGGAGCAGTAATTACATCAGCACCTAATTTAGCACAAGCCACAATATGTAATGGGCCACGAATTGATGCTGCTAAAATTTGGGTAGGGTAACCGTAGTTATCAAAAATTAAACGGATGTCTTCAATTAAAGTTAAACCATCTGTAGAAATATCATCTAAACGACCTAAAAATGGAGAAACATAAGTTGCACCAGCTTTAGCTGCCAATAATGCTTGTCCGGCAGAGAAAATTAAAGTGCAATTAGTTTTAATTCCTTTGTTAGTGAAATATTTAATGGCCTTAACACCATCTTTAATCATCGGTACTTTCACTACAATTTTCGGGTTTAAAGCTGCTAAAGCTTCACCTTCTTTAATGATACCTTCATAGTCTGTAGCAATTACCTCAGCACTTACATTGTCATCAACAATATCACAAATTGCTTTGTAATGTGCAATTACGTTTGCATCACCAGTAATACCCTCCTTAGCCATTAAGCTAGGATTAGTAGTTACACCATCTAAAATGCCTAAATCTTGCGCTTCTTTAATGTTATCAAGATTTGCTGTATCAATAAAAAATTTCATAATATTTAATTCTGAGTTAAAATCGGTCAATTTATACCCTGAAGAATTTAATGCCCCCTTCAGGGGGTTAGGGGGTGGGAAAAGAAAATGGGCAAGCAACTTTTATCGCACCGCTACAACCTTCTACCCTTGCTTCGTTCCCGCCCTGGGGGAGTTCAAAGGGAGCTGATCGTAAAAGACTTGCCCGGCACAAAGGTAGAAAAAGGAAGCGTTTTACAAAAAGAAATGTGCGATTTTTTAAGATTAAATGTATCGCATTGATTGATAGTTTGTTATAATTACATCGTGCTATTGATCGATTGTTTTATTGTCTTAAAAAAGAATTGAAAATGATTTTGAAAAACGATGTCAGTGCTTTTCAGTATATTTAGTCCTTCTTTTCATTACAAATCCTCGGTTCGTGCCTCACCTTTGGGTTTTCCATTTCAAAAAGGTTTATATAACAAAGCTATTGGGTTGTGGCAATAGGTAAACCTTCATAGCTTATTAGTTAAATGGAAGAAATAAAAAAATTGTCATTGCGAGGCATGAACCAATCTTAAAGAATCAGCTAATAAAATTATACTTAGCGATTTTCTATCATTAGATGTATGGATTTGCCAACACTTTAATTGCTTTTCTATCGCTGAGGACAACGAGGGATAGGATGAATAATACATTATTAGTTAACTAAAGCACCTATTTTTGGCCTTCAATTCTAACTTCTTATGCAAGAATAGTATTTTGCTGTATTATCAATATGGCAATTGTTATCGATGTCATTTGTCAAATTCGTAATTTAATTCATATTTATTATCTATAGCATTAATATTTCATAAAAATTTTATCAATACTGAAATGTAACAAGTATTTTAGCTATCTTAGTGTTTCCTATACACTAACTAAGACCAAAGAATGCAAGACTTGAATGAACAACAAGGCTTATACCGAAAAAGCTTTGAGCACGATGCCTGCGGTATCGGTTTCGTAGCACACGTTAAAGGCCGAAAATCGCACCAAATTATTTCAGATGCGATCACGATTCTAGAAAACCTAGATCACCGTGGTGCATGTGGTGCAGAACCAAACACAGGCGATGGAGCAGGGATTATGATTCAAGTTCCACATGAATTTTTATTTGATGAATGTTTAAGAACAGGCTTCAGCTTACCTGCCTACGGTGATTATGGCGTTGGCCAACTTTTTTTACCTAAAGAAATTCGTGCTAGAGAAGAGTGCCGTGAGATTATTTATCGCACTGCAGAAAAACTAGGACTAGAAGTTTTAGGTTTCAGAAAGGTACAGATTGATACCACAGATATTGGTAACATGGCACTTTCTGTTGAACCAGAGATTGAACAGGTATTTGTTGCCAGACCATATCATATTGCTGAAGGTGCAGATTTTGAGCGCAAACTATTCGTTCTAAAAACCTATCTAACCAAAACAATATACAATACGGTTGAAGGAAGTAAAGATGATTTTTACATCGTTTCTTTTTCTTCTCGTACCATAATATATAAAGGTCAATTAACTTCCCTACAAGTTAGAACCTATTTTACAGAACTGAGCGATAAACGTATGGTTTCGGCCTTCGGTTTGGTTCACTCACGTTTTGCTACTAATACTTTTCCATCTTGGCGATTAGCGCAACCTTTTAGGTATATCGCCCACAATGGCGAGATTAACACCTTGCAAGGAAATTTAAACTGGTTCAGGTCTAGTGTTAAATCTTTTGCGTCTCCATACTTTACACCAGAAGAATTGAATATGATTCTTCCAGTAATTGATGAGACGCAATCAGATTCGGGTTGTTTAGATAACGTAGTTGAATTGTTATTACATGCTGGTCGTTCATTGCCACACGTTTTGATGATGTTGATTCCTGAAGCTTGGGATGGTAACGAAGATATGGACCCAATTAAAAAGGCGTTCTATGAATTTCATGCTTCGTTAATGGAGCCCTGGGATGGACCGGCTGCAATTGCTTTTACAGATGGTAGATTAATTGGTGCAACTTTAGATCGTAATGGTCTACGTCCTTCTCGTTATGCGCTAACCAGCGATGACCGTGTAATTATGGCATCTGAATCTGGTGCTTTAGCTATCGACCAAAGTACAGTAATCGAAAAAGGTCGTTTAACGCCAGGCAAAATGTTCGTGGTTGATATGCAACAAGGCAGAATCATCTCTGATGAGGAAATCAAGCAACAAGTTTGCAGTCGCCGTCCTTATGCCGATTGGATTAACCAATATCAGATTAAACTGGAAGAATTACCAGAGCCAAGGGTAATGTTTACCAATTTGGCCGAGGATTCTATTTTTAAATACCAACAAGTTTTCGGTTACAGCCGAGAAGACATCGATTTGTTGTTAAAACCGATGGCGATTGAGGGTAAAGAGGCAATTGGCTCGATGGGTACAGATACGCCATTAGCAATTTTGTCTAAACAACCTCAACATTTATCTTCCTATTTTAAACAGTTATTTGCGCAGGTTACCAATCCACCAATCGACCCAATTCGTGAGAAAGTGGTGATGAGTTTGGCTGGATTTATGGGCAACAATGGTAATTTATTGGAAGAAAACCAAATGCAGTGCCACTGTGTGGGAATCAAACATCCCATATTAACCAATTTAGAATTAGAGAAATTACGTAGTATCGATACAGGTTTATTCCAATCTAAAACGCTACAAATGTATTTTAGAGCCGATGGAAAGCCAGGTTCATTGCAAAAAGCTTTAGACCGTTTATGTCGTTATGCGGTTGATGCAGTTGAAGATGGTTTCCAAGTTATCGTGTTAACGGATAGAGCAATCGATTCTGAACATGCTGCAATTCCATCTTTATTGGCAGTTTCTTCGGTTCACCACCACTTAATTAGAAAAGGTTATCGTGGTGCAGTAGGTATTGTGGTAGAGGCAGGAGATGTTTGGGAAGTGCACCATTTTGCCACTTTAATCGGCTTTGGTGCTACAGCGGTAAATCCTTATTTGGCTTTAGAAACTATCAGAAGATTTGATGTGGAAAGCGGTATCAAACCAGAAAAATTAATCTCAAACTATATTTATGCCGTAAATAATGGACTGTTAAAGATTTTCTCTAAAATGGGGATTTCAACTTTACAGTCTTATCATGGCGCACAAATTTTCGAGATTTTAGGGATCAATCAGCAAGTTGTAAATACACACTTTACAGGTGCGGTTTCTCGCATCGGCGGATTAGGTTTAGATGAAATTGCGCATGAGACTTTAATTAAACACCGTCGTAGTTTTGGACCGAAAACACAAGCAGAACCAATTTTACCAACTGGTGGAACCTATAAATGGAGAAGACGTGGGGAGAAACATTTGTTCAATCCAGAAACGATCCACTTGTTACAAAATGCCACTAGAACAAATAACTACGCCACTTTTAAAAGATATTCGAAGTTAATTAACGAGCAAACGCAGCAAGCTTACACCATTCGTGGTTTATTAGAATTTGATTATTCTCGCCCTGCGATAGGTTTAGAAGAAGTAGAATCTACCGAATCTATATTAAAAAGATTTGCAACCGGGGCGATGTCTTTCGGTTCAATTTCTCACGAAGCACACTCTACTTTAGCCATTGCCATGAACCGTATCGGCGGAAAAAGCAATACTGGCGAAGGTGGTGAGGATGATATGCGTTATCAGAAAATGGAGAACGGCGATTCGATGCGTTCGGCGATTAAACAAATTGCCTCTGCACGTTTTGGCGTAACGAGCAATTATTTGACCAATGCAGATGAGCTGCAGATTAAAATGGCGCAAGGTGCAAAACCTGGAGAGGGTGGTCAATTACCGGGACACAAAGTGGATGATTGGATTGCAAAAGTTCGTCATGCTACGCCAGGAGTTGGTTTAATTTCACCTCCACCACACCATGATATTTATTCGATTGAAGATTTAGCGCAGCTGATATTTGACTTGAAAAATGCCAACAGGGCTGCTAGAATTAATGTAAAGCTAGTTTCTAAGGCTGGAGTAGGAACCATTGCAGCAGGTGTTGCTAAGGCACATGCCGATGTAATTTTGGTTTCTGGTTATGATGGAGGAACAGGTGCATCACCTTTAACATCTATCCAACACACTGGTTTGCCATGGGAATTAGGTTTGGCAGAAGCGCACCAGACTTTGGTAAAAAACAGATTGAGAGGCAGGGTAGTGGTACAAACTGATGGTCAGTTAAAAACTGGTCGTGATATTGCCATTGCGGCTTTATTAGGTGCAGAAGAATGGGGTGTTGCAACAGCAGCATTGGTAACCACAGGCTGTATCATGATGCGTAAATGCCATTTAAATACTTGTCCGGTTGGTGTAGCAACACAAGACCCAGATTTAAGGAAGTTATTTACTGGCGATCCAGCACATGTGGTAAACTTATTCCATTTCTTGGCAGAAGAGTTACGCGAAATTATGGCTGAGCTCGGTTTTAGAACCATTAATGAAATGATTGGCCAATCTCAAGTATTAAAGACTAGAGAAATAGCTGATGCAGATTGGAAATTGAAATATGTAAACCTAGCGCCAATTTTATACAAGGAGCCAGACCATGGTTTGCCATTGTATCAAACTGAGTTCCAAGACCATGGATTGGATGCTGTTTTAGACCATCAATTGATTGAAAAAGCACAACCAGCTATCTTAAATAACGAACCAGTATTTGCGAATTTCGAAGTTAAAAATACAGATCGGGCAATTGGAACGATGTTATCTAACGAGATTTCTAAAGTTCATAAAAGTGCAGGTTTACCTGCAGATACCATCAACTTTAAATGTTTCGGCTCTGCCGGACAAAGTTTTGGCGCTTTTGCAGCTAAAGGTTTGACTTTAACCTTAGAGGGCGAAGGAAATGATTATGTAGGTAAAGGTTTATCGGGTGCGAAGTTAGTTGTTTATCCTTTCAGTAACATCAACTATGTACCAGAGCAAAATATCATTATTGGCAATGTAGCCCTATACGGCGCAACTTCTGGCGAGTTATACATTAGAGGAAAAGCAGGCGAACGTTTTGCGGTACGTAACTCTGGTGCAACATCGGTTGTAGAAGGCGTGGGCGACCACGGTTGTGAGTACATGACGGGTGGAGAAGTGTTAGTGATTGGAGATACTGGTAGCAATTTCGCGGCTGGTATGAGTGGCGGTATCGCTTGGATTTACGATGTTAGCAAAACTTTTGCTAATAAATGTAACCCAGAAATGGTAGACCTTGACCCACTACAAGCAGAAGATGAAGTGCGCATTACTACGCTGCTAAAAAATCATATCAGATTAACTAGCAGTAGAGTTGCAGAATTTATTTTAAGTGATTGGGAAAATCAATCGGCACACTTCGTAAAGGTATTCCCTAAAGAATACAAAGCAGTTTTATTACAACGTCAACAAGTTAAAATCAATTAAGATGGGAAAAGTTACAGGATTTTTGGAGTACGAAAGAGTTTCGCCTACCAGACAACAACCTAGCGAACGCCTAGAACATTATAACGAGTTTTTAAATCCACTTCCTGCCGAGCAATTGAACCATCAGGCTGCCCGTTGTATGGATTGTGGCGTGCCTTTTTGTCAATCGGGTTGTCCTTTGGGTAATGTGATACCAGAATTTAACGATGCCGTTTACAAAGGCGAATGGTTAAATGCGGCTGAGATTTTATTGAGCACCAATAATTTCCCTGAGTTTACTGGCAGAATTTGTCCGGCACCTTGCGAAAGTGCTTGTGTGTTGGGCATCAATAAATCGCCAGTTTCCATTGAGGAAATTGAAAAACACATTATCGAAATTGCTTTTAATAAAGGTTACATCAAAGCCAACGCACCATTAATAAGAACTGGTAAAAAGGTTGCCATAATTGGCTCTGGGCCTGCGGGTTTGGCTGCTGCAGCTCAACTAAATAAAGCTGGTCATGAAGTGGTTGTTTTTGAACGTGATGATGTGCCTGGCGGTCTGTTAAGATATGGTATTCCAGATTTTAAACTACAGAAAGATGTGGTAGAGCGTCGTATTCAATTAATGGAAGAAGAAGGCATTGAGTTTAAATGTAATGCGAATGTTGGCGAAAATGTAGAATTAAGCACTTTATTAAGAGAATATCAAGCTTTGGTATTAGCTGGAGGTTCAACTATTCCACGTGATTTAAACCTGCCAGGAAGAGAATTAGAAGGGATTTATCCTGCAATGGATTTCTTAAAGCAACAAAATAAACGTGTTGGCGGTAGATCGATTGAAGGTAAAGAGTTAAAAGCGACTGGCAAAAACGTAATCGTAATTGGTGGTGGAGATACCGGTTCAGATTGTATTGGTACTTCAAACCGTCATGGTGCAAAATCGGTTACGCAGTTTGAAATTATGCCAATGCCACCGCAAAGCAGAACAGAACACATGCCTTGGCCACAATATCCAATGTTGTTAAAAGTAACTTCTTCGCATGAGGAAGGTGCACATAGAAATTGGGCAGTTAACACACAGAAGTTCAATGCTGATGAAAATGGCAATTTGAAATCTTTAAGTGTAATTGAAGTGCAATGGGAAATTGATGCTAATGGAAGAGCTTTAGGCTTTAAAGAAATTCCAGGAACGGAAAAAGAGTATCCTTGCGAGTTGGTTTTATTGGCAATGGGTTTCTTACATCCGCAAAAACAAGGCTTATTAGAAAAACTGGGCGTAGAGTTAGATGAACGTGGAAATGTGAAAGCAATTGAAGGTAATTTCCAAACGAATATCCCTAAAGTTTTTGCTGCCGGAGATATGCGTAGAGGTCAGTCTTTAGTAGTTTGGGCCATTTCTGAAGGTAGAGAAACCGCCAGAAAAGTAGATGAATATTTAATGGGTTATAGCAAGTTACCATCTAAAGATGCAGTTGCTTATGCGTAAACCGTAAATCGTCATTGCGAGGTGTTGTTCTTCACAACCCGAAGCAATCTCATTCGTTAAATGATAAGCCACAGATGCACAGATTTTAAATCTGAGTTTCTGTGGCTTTGTCTTATAAATTATCAATCACTGCATCGTCCAAATTATTTTCTAATTTAGATTAAAAAAACTTTTAGATGAAACAATCTCTACGTGAATTTGCATATATAACAGTAACCATATTGGCTTGTTTAATTACATATTTTATGTTTTTAGGTTTTGCTGGTCTTAATAGCTCCATAGATATTAATTTTCATGATACTTATTTTATCTTTCAATCTCTCCAATTAATTTTTATTTATCTGATTTTTTTCACTTTTATTGTTTATTTGATTAGGGTAATAACTATAAAATTTAGCAGCATCGTTTCAAATTGCATTTTTATGCTTTCAAACATATTGGTTATTTCATCATTAGTATTCGGCTTGATGTTTTCTTATCAGCTTGCTGGGAGAACTTTATATCCACCATTATCAGCAGTACCAGTTGAAATCAACAGCTCATCTGGTTTAGGAAGTTCATGGTATATCATGTTATGCTTGTGTATAGCATTAATATTGCTTGAGGTGTGGGTACTTAAGCTTACCATAAAAAAAGCACGTAACCACTGATAGCTTAATTTTTGTATCTCATCGTCATTGCGAGCTGTTGTTTCTCGCAACACGAAGCAATCTCATGCTGAGAAGGAATATAAGTTCTTAGGTCATCTTAGGGAAACTACCCTCCAAAAGAACCATTGCCCTCGTTCTATAAACCTTCAGCCTACGGCAGACAAGTATTGAAGCGGCATCCTTTTTGGCTCTCTTCCTGAGCGATTGCCCGCCGTGGCGGGTGTCGAAGGGCAGCCAAAAAGATACAGCGGAAAGAAGGGCTAAAAAAGCCAAAAGCTAAGACATTGTTTTTCTAATAAGCCTTGTCATCCAGAGCGCAGAGAAGGATCTCTAAGGTAAATCGCTTTAGAGATTCCTCGTTCCTCGGAATGACAAGCAAGTGTAGTTGTAAATAGACTCCTTCTAAATTGCCAAAACCTAAGAAAACAAAATTTGTTATTCCGATATTAGAAAAATATCCCATTGCATATTTAATTGTTTTCCTATGTCTGAAATTGACAATAACCAATCTGGTGATACTCGCCGTGATTTCTTAAAGAAAACTTCACTTTTTACTGCCTTGTCTTTAACCCCATTAACGGTTTTAAAAGCAGCAGAAAAAAAGGTTGATGAACGTTTTGCAGAACTCTTCGAGAAAATTCCTTTAAACTTAAAAGTTAACAACAAACCTTATACGCTTAAAATTGAGCCAAGGGTTACTTTGCTGGATTTATTGAGGGAAGAATTGCACCTCACGGGTACTAAAAAAGGTTGCGACCATGGGCAGTGCGGTGCTTGTACGGTTCATGTAGATGGACAACGTGTAAATTCTTGCTTGAGTTTAGCAGTAATGAATGAAGGTAAAAGCGTGACCACCATTGAAGGTTTAGCCAAAGGCGATGAATTGCATCCGATGCAAGCTGCTTTTATTAAACACGATGGTTTTCAATGTGGTTATTGCACTCCTGGACAAATTATGAGCGCTGTGGCATGTGTACGCGAAGGTCATGCAAACTCGAAAGAAGAAATTAGAGAATACATGAGTGGAAACATCTGTAGGTGTGGTGCTTATCCAAATATAGTTGATGCGATACAAGAAGTAAAAGAGAAGGGGACAGCGATATGATTAATTTCCAATATGTAAGAACCGCTGTGGTTAAAACTGCATTGAGTTTAATGGCCAAAGATCCAAAAGCTAGCTTTATTGCTGGTGGCACCAACTTGGTAGATTTAATGAAAAGGGGAGTTACTGCTCCAGAAAAACTGATTGACATTAATCATTTACCGCTCAAACAAATTGAATTAAAAAATAACGTTCTACATATTGGGGCAATGGTTTCTAACTCGGCGTTGGCCGAAAATACCATTATAAAAGAGCAATTTCCCTTATTGATGTTGGCTTTGCAATCTGGCGCATCGCCACAGTTGAGAAATGTGGCTACAGTTGGTGGCAACATGATGCAACGTACCCGTTGTGGCTATTTTTACGATACTACAATGCCTTGTAATAAACGCCAGCCCGGAAGTGGTTGTGGTGCAATAGGTGGTTACAACAGAATGCATGCGATATTTGGTACTTCCGAATCTTGTATCGCGGTACACCCGAGTGATATGTGTGTAGGTTTAGTGGCTTTGGATGCGCAGGTAGTAATTGCTGGTGCAAAAGGCGAAAGAAAAATCAATTTTATAGATTTCCACCGTTTGGCAGGAACAACACCTGAGAAAGATAACAATTTGCAAAAAGGCGAGTTGATTGTAAGATTAGAAGTTCCTGTAAACAACTTGAATAAGAATTTCCACTATTTAAAAGTGAGAGACCGCTCTTCTTATGCATTTGCTTTAGTTTCTGTAGCAGCTGCGTTTGAGCTTAAAAATGGTATTATCGCAAATGCTCGTTTAGCGATGGGTGGCGTGGCGCATAAACCTTGGCGATTAATCGAAGCAGAAACCTTTCTAAAAGGAAAAACGGCAAACTCAAGTAATTTTGAAGATGCTGCAAGGATTGCGATGTACGGTGCCAAAGGTTTCGGAGAAAATGATTTTAAACTGAAAATGGCACCCAATACAATTATAGAGGCGTTAACCGTAGCTAAAGCGAAAGTATAATGGAATTTTTTGTAGATGAAAACGACCGCGTTGACGGTGTAGATAAAGTAACCGGTAAAGCAAAATATTTTGCTGAATACCAATTACCAGGTTTAACTTATGGTGTGTTGGTTACCAGTACCATTACCAAAGGAAAAATTACGGCAATTGATTCTAAAGCGGCTAAAAATGCGCCTGGTGTTTTAGATGTATTGTCTCATTTGAACAAACCTAGTGCTGCCGGTTATGAGCAGGAAGGTGGTTCGCCGATGAAGATTTTTTATACAGATCAAGTATTTTTTAATGGTCAGCCGATTGCGATGGTTGTTGCTGATACTTTTGAGAGGGCAACTTTTGCGGCAACCTTGGTAAAAGTAAGTTATGAAAAAGCTGCTTTTAATACTGATTTTAAAAAGAGCATCGCTGATGCTAGCGCAAAGAAATTGCAGGGTCAGCCGCCGTATGTAAGAGGGGTTGCTGATGCCTACAAAACTGCGGAAGTTAAAATTGAGCAGACTTATGATATGCCTGTTGAAACGCATAACCCGATGGAATTACATGGGATTATTGCCGATTGGCGAGCAAACGACCAAGTAACGGTTTATGCAAAAACACAAGGAGTGAAAGCTGCACAAGCTACTATCGCCAATGTATTTAAAATCCCTCAGGAGAAAATACAGGTAAATTCTGAGTTTGTAGGTGGTGGATTTGGAATGGCTTTAAAAACTTGGCCAGTAGAGATTGCTACGGTAATGGCTTCCAAACAGCTAAAGAGACCAGTTAAATTAGTCATTACCCGCGACCAAATGTTTACAATGGTAGGTAATAGACCGGCAGCTTATCAGAAAGTGGGTTTAGGTGCCACCAAAGATGGTAAGATTACAGGAATTACCCATACTGCTTTCGGGCAAACGGCTACTTACGAGAACTTTACCGAAGGTGTGGTAAACATGACCAAGTTCATGTACGATTCAGAAAATGTGAACACTAACTATTATGTGGTTCCATTGGATATGAGCGTACCGATTTGGATGCGTGGTCCGGGTGAAGCTACGGGTGCATTTGCTTTAGAAAGTGCAATTGATGAAATGGCACACGCGTTAGACATGGACCCGCTAGATTTTAGAATGAAGAACGACCCGGAACTAGACCCAGCGAAGAAAATCCCATTCTCAAGTAAAAATATTAAAGAAGCCTATAAATTGGGTTCAGCTAAAATTGGTTGGAGCAATAGAAAAAATAAACCGGGAAGTATTATCGAAGGACCTTGGCAAATTGGTTATGGTGTAAGTATTGGTGTTTTTAATGCCAGTAGAGGTAGAGCAAGTGTAAAAGGTATTTTAAAAGCAGATGGAACTTTGGTTTTGCAAAGTGCAACGAGTGATATCGGTCCGGGTACTGGAACTGGAATGGGATTAATTGCTAGTCGCTTGTTGAATATTCCAACCAATAAGATCACTTTTGAATTAGGTGACTCTTCTTTACCACCAGCACCTAGTCAGGGTGGTTCGGCTACGCTTTCTACTGTTGGTACAGCTGTTAACGATGTTTGCGTTTCATTAAAAGCAACTATTGCAGAATTAGCCGCCAATTCCAATATGGATGCAACATCCAACTTTGTTGATGTGTTAAAGAAAAATAACCTACCAATGATTGAGGTGACGAAACAATCTCAGGCAAATCAGCAGGGTAAGGAATATTCGATGTATTCATTTTCTATCCACTTTGTGCAGGTTAAAGTGCACAATTTAACTGGTGTAGTTAAAGTGAGTAAAATTGTTTCGGTAGGTGATTCAGGTAAAATTGTAAGTCCGAAAACTGCTCGTAGCCAAATGGTTGGTGGTGCAGTTGGTGGCATTGGAATGGCTTTAACTGAAGAGGCCTTACTAGATCATCGTTATGGTAAATATGTAAACAATAACTTCGCGGATTACCATGTTCCCGTACATGCCGATGTACCAGAAATTGATGTAATTTTTATTGATAAACCAGACTTTATTGTAAACCCAATGGGAGCAAAGGGCATGGGAGAGATTGCTTTAATTGGTTTTGCTGGTGCTGTAGCGAATGCGGTTTTTAATGCAACTGGTAAAAGGATTAGGAGTTTGCCTATTACACCGGATAAGGTTTTGCAGGGATAGGTTTTAAATTTTGTCATCCAGAACGCAGTGAAGGAGCTCTTTTAAACTTTTTTATTAAAATTCCTCGCAAGCTCGGAATGACAAATTTTTAAAAGAATAATTTATTATGTAAATTCATAAATGAAGTATCATGATTACTACGTTTATATTCTTACTAATAAAGCAAGAACCGTTTTATACATCGGAGTAAAGAATGATTTATCTTGTAGATTACAATAACACATTGAGGCTTATAATGCATTTACGTCAAAATATAACTGTTTTTATTTAGTTCATTTTTAGTATTATCAATATGTTGATGATGCTATCGCAAGAGAAAAAGCACTAAAAGGCTGGTCTAGAGCGAATAAAAATGCATTAATAGAAATCGATAATAAAGACTGGAGATTCCTAAATGATGAAGTGATTGACGAATAATTGGTATGAGATTCCTCCCGTGCTCGGAATGACAAATCCTAAAAACACTTTGTCATCCAGAACGCAGTGAAGGATCTCTTTTGAGTTAACTATAGGGATTCCTCGCAGGCTCGGAATGACAAATCATTAAATTAATTCCCAGATTTAACTCTATTTTGCTCGGTATCGGAACTTTTAGAGCGTTCTCTAACTGCTTTAATAGCGCTACTGCCAAAGTTATAGCTAAAACTCAACCTATAAATTCGGCTTTCTTGCTTTTGATAAAGTTGATAGTCTTGTAGAGGGATTGCGCTTTTGATATTTGCTTTACGCATGTTAAAAATATCATTTACTGCAAATTTAACGTTTGCTCTTTTAGCTGCAAAAGATTTGCTGATGCCAAAATCAATTCCATACAAAGGTTTTACAGCATAATTGCCGTAAACTTGAGCAGAATGATAGTCTATAGCCAACTCTGCATTGATGGATTGCGAAATGTTAAAAGTATGAGATGAGTTAATGATATAACTCAATTTCCCACTGTTAAAAGGCGTTCCCATTAAGTTTGGAGATTTAAATTTGTTATAATACAGGGTAAAATCATTATTGGTTTCCCACCATTTGGTAATCATAATTGGGGCACCAATATTTAAATTGTAATTCTGTTCACTTGCCAAATTTTGCTCTAATATAAATAATGTTTTCTTTAGTGGGTCATTAATCAAAGTTGTTGTAATTACATCTTTAGTATAACTATAACCAAAGCTTGCAGTCCATTGGTGTTTAAAATTGTAACTCACATCAAAACTATTCGTGTACTGTGGATTTAAGTAAGGATTGCCTTGTGAAAAAGTATATAAATCAGCAAAATAGATAAATGGGTTTAGCGATTGATAATCAGGACGATCAATACGTTTGTTATAGGATAATCCAAATTCATGGTTATCATTTACAACTTTTGTTAAACTTACATTCGGAAAAAAATCAATATAGTTTCTTTTCACTTGGTTTTGGGTAGATGGAGAATAACCTTCTGAATTGGTCAATTCTGCCCTTAAACCGAATTGTAGTTCTATTCCTTTAAATTTATGGTTTACGTTTAGGTAAGCTGCATTTATTGCTTCACTATAGCTGAAACGATTGCTATAGTTTACATCATTTATCCAATTGTTATTGATTAAGTTTTCTTGAACAAAATTATTATCTGATGTTATAAATGCACTTTTAATTCCAGTTTCTAGTTTTGTTTTTTCAGAAAAAGGATAAGAATAATCTACTTTGCCAGACCAAATGTTAATCGAAGAAGGTGCTGCATTTCTAAATATAAATGAATGTTTTAAAATCGAACCTTTAGCATCATAAAAGTCATTTTCATAAATTGAATTGCTTGTGTTTTTGAACGTAGCATAATCTAAATCTATGTTTAACTCTTGTCCATTGGTATCTATAACAGCTTTATAATTTAGATTGTAGGTTTGATTATTGTATTGATACCTCCCTAAATTTTTCATCACAATTGAAGAATCTATTGATGATGGTAAAGCTCCAATGGATGTAGTGTTTAGTGTCGTATTTCTAGCGTTGTTATCATACCCATTGAACATTAGCCCAATTGTGTTTTTAGGATTGATTTCATAATCTAATCCAATTTTATAACTGTTGTTTATTCTGTTATAAACATCTCTACCTTTTTGGTTGAAGTAGGTTATTTCTGATTCGTATTGATTACTTCGCTTTAGAGCCAAATTTTCAAACTCTTTATTATTGCTGTAATCATAACTTCCAAATAGATTGATTTTTTGATTGCGATGATTAAAATTTATTCCTCCATTACTTTTATAGTAACTTCCATAACCGCCGCCCAAAGTTAAGTTCGCATTGGTACCGTAGTTCTCATTTTTTTTGAGTTTGATATTGATGATGCCACCGCCTCCAGCAGCATCATATTTAGCAGATGGATTATGAATTAACGCAATTGTCTCTATGGCATTTCCATTTGTATTTCGTAATAAATTAATAACCTGATCTGATGACAGATAGGTAAGTTTACCATTAATCATAACGTTTACACCACTTTTACCCCTCAAACTAATATTGCCATCATTAGTAATTGATACCCCTGGAGCACGAGATAAAATTTCTAGTGCTGTATTTCCCGTTGCCAAAATACTATTATTGATATTTAATATTGTTTGATCGCTTTTGCGCTCTATTAATGGTTTCTTTCTGATAATGCTTACTTCATTTAATTGCTCAGTCTGATTTTTTAAAATAAGCTCATTCAGATTAATTTTTAATTCGTTAGCATTGACAACAATACCGTCGATAAACTTGGTTTCAAAACCTAAAGCTTCGATCTTTAAAAAATATGCTCCGTAGTTAATTTGTTCAAAAAGAAATGTTCCCTCATCTTTAGAAATAGAGCCTTTAACTAAATTCGAATCAGTTTTTAGATGTAAACTAATTGTCGCGAAAGCTATTGGATTTTGCTTTTCATCTAACAGTTTACCGGATATTTTACCTTGAAATATTTGTACTTGGGCTATTGAAAAAACAAACAATAAACAGAAGATAAAGAAAAGCGTAATTGTTTTAATCATAGAAAGTTAGTACTAGACTTATTAAAAGTCAAAGCTAACCCTTGATTAAAAAATTAGTTGATTTTTAACATAGTTTAACCTCAAAAGACATTTGAAAGGATAAAATTCGTTAATGAATGTTAAAATTAGCAGCTTGTATGTTATAGACCTCTCGTCGCTGCGCTCTGTCGAGGTGACGGAATTAATTACTTTTCACTAGGATTTTTCAAGCCAGCAGCCAATTTCTGTACGGTTTTGTGTACCCTATCTAACCTCGTTTTTTCTTGCTTGGCAGATAAAACCCAAAGCACATATTCTTTACGGTTTGAATAGGATAGACATTGATAAAAATCAAAAGCTGAAACTTGGTTCTTAAGTTCCAATTCTAAATCTTCTGGTAGGTTAATGATTTTATTAGTTACATCAATGTAATTCCCATAATCGCTTTTGGCAATCTCAGTGTTACCCAAACCAGACCTTTTCATTGCTGTTTCTGGTTTAATTCTAAGTGCTGTCCAAGTTTCATCAATTGCGGCAGAACCACAAGGAGTGAGGTTAAACGATTTTAAATCTTCCCAACTTTGCATTAGATTTAAATCGCTTGCCAGTTTCGATTTTGCTTTGGGATAGAAAATCCAACAAATGGTTTTCACTCCAATTGTTTCCTTTTTTAATGCAGTTAATAAGTCTGATTTTGTAACTGCGAAAACCAATAATCCATCAAACGTTTTATCGCTAGAAAAGATTTCTACATCTGGTGGTATATCCCCAATAATTGAAGAAAAATTTTCTTGGGCATTAATTACCTTAACTTTAAACCCTGGTTTAATTTGTAGTTTTTTTAAAAGTGAGTTTTGCATGGCTTTCATAATGAGATTTCTCCTTATCTCTCTTTCGAAATGACGGATTTGCTTATAACCTCAATTTAGCGAAGAAATCCCAAAGTACAATACCCGCAGAAATTACAATATTAAAAGAGTGTTTGGTGCCAAATTGAGGTATTTCAATGCATTCATCTATCTTTTTCATGACTTCATCACTCACTCCATTTACTTCATTTCCAAATATTAACGCATATTTTTTTGTCAAATCTGGTTTAAAGGTATTTAACATCGTGCTGTTTTCTGCCTGCTCAATGGCAATAATCTGGTAACCTTCACTACGTAAAGTATCAATAGCATCCAATGTGTCTTCAATATGAACCCAATTTACAGACTGTGTGGCTCCTAATGCCGTTTTTTCTATTTCTCGGTGTGGAGGCTGGGCTGTTATGCCACACAATACTACCTTTTCTATAGAGAAACCATCGGCAGTTCTAAAAACTGAACCAACGTTGTGCATGCTTCTCACATTATCTAAAACTACTATAACTGGCAGTTTCTCTTGCTCCTTAAATTCCTGAATATCTACACGATTAAGTTCATCGAGTTTTAATTTTCTCATTGTATTTTTCTAGCACTAATGTGCAGCTATATTTTGTTATAATTTATACTTAGTGTTTTTAAATTCTTTTAACGCCGTCACCAATTTCGTGAATGTAGATTGCCGCTGGGTAGCCTACTTCATCAACATAATAATCTGTAAGCTTTTTTGCAAAGTCTTCTTCGTATCCTTTTTTTAATAGCGCTATAGCACATCCGCCAAAACCTGCTCCAGTCATTCTTGCGCCGATAACATGTTCGTAAGTGGAACAAAAATCAACTACTGCATCTAATTCCTTCCCAGAGACCTCATATAATTCTTTTAAAGATTGATGAGAAGCGTACATTAATCTGCCAAAATCTTCGAGTTCGCTATTATTTAATGCTTTTGCTGCTAAATGTACTCGATCATTCTCTTTCACAACATGTGTAGCTCTTTTTAAGATTGTTTCGTTGGTAATTAAATGGCTATGTAGGGCAAATTTTTCAGCACTAAGTTCACACAAATTATCAATTTTAATCTCTTGTTGCAATGCTTTTAACGCGATACCACACTCTTCAAATCGTTCGTTATATTTAGATTCTTCTAATTTTCTGGATTTATTGGTGTTGATGATGGCCAGCCTATAGTCTCCTAAATTACAATCTACAACTTTATATTTAAGTGTATCGCAATTTAAAACTAATGCTTTATTAGCTTCTCCAAATGCAATAGCAAACTGATCCATGATACCAGAATTTAAACCAATAAAGTCATTTTCCACTCTTTTAGAAAGTTTTACCAGTTCCAGTTTGTCATTTCCTAATTCAAAAAAATCATTTAATGCATAGGCTGTAAGTATTTCTATAGAGGCAGAAGAAGACAATCCCGATCCGATTGGAATATTACCAAAATAAAGCAAATCTAATCCTGTTGAAAGCCAATCTGTTTGTTGTAATTCGTTGAAAACACCTAGAGGATAATTAAACCATTCATTATTAGTTTTTGTGTATGATTTTTGAATAGGAGAATTTAATTCTTCTTCAAAATTTAAGCTCTTAAAACGAATTACATGATCACTATTTGGAGCTAAAAGAATCCAAGTTCCTGCGGTTATTGTACAAGGCATTACCAAACCACCATTGTAATCGATATGTTCACCAATTAAATTAACACGCCCTGGTGCAAAGTAAGTAGCTGTGGGATATTGGTGATACTGCTCAAAAAATTTAGCTACTAATTCGTCTCTCATAATTCATATTTATTGGTAGGTTATTAAGTTTAAATTGTATTTTAGCCAATACCTAAGACGCAATTTAATGAATACAAAGCTAATAAATACTGGGATTTTTATCGACGAAAAAGAAGTTGTTGAAGTTGAGCTAATTAACACCAAAAACACTCTTGTCAAAATTTTTAATTACGGCACTATCATCAACAAATTTATAATTACTAATGCTAGAGGAGAGCAGCAAGATATTGTTTTAGGTTTTGATAAATTTGAAGATTACATCAACCCGACTTATTTAAAAGATTACAGTTATTTGGGCGCTATTATAGGTCGTTATGCCAATCGTATCAAAAATGGAGCATTTAATGTTGATGGAATTGAGTATCAATTACCAAAAAATGACGGCGAGGATTGCTTGCATGGTGGCATCAATGGTTTGGATAAAAAAGTATGGGATGTTATTGAAACAACAGAAAATCCCCATGCTAGTGTAACTTTTCAGTACTTTAGCCTTGATGGCGAAGAGAACTTTCCTGGCGATTTAGCCATACAGCTTAAATTTGAGTTGACCAATAATGATGAGTTGATTTTAACTTACCAAGCTGATACAGATGAAGCGACACCGATCAACCTTACGCATCATAGTTATTTTAATCTATCCACTAATGGAGAAAAAATAACGGATCATATTCATCAAATGAATGCTGCTAACTACTTACAACAAGATGAGAATTTTGTTGTAACAGGTAAATTGTTGCCCGTGGCAGATACAATTCATGATTTTACTAAACCCAGATCTATAGGAGCTAATTGGGATGAAAAAGTTGGCTATGATCAAACTTATGTATTAGATAAGGAATATGGGAGTTTGACATTGGCAAGTAAAACCACAGAAACAAATAGTGGGCTTTCCTTGTTAGTTTATTCTACTGAGCCTGTTGCTCATTTTTATACAGCAAAACATTTAAAAGTTAAAGATGGTAAAAATGGAAAGGAATATACTGAATTTGATGCCTTTTGTGTAGAGACACAACATCATCCAAACGCGGTTAACATTCCTGAATTTCCAAGCACCATTTTAAGATCTGAGGAAATGTATACACAGACAACTATTTATAAAGTATTAACGCACTAAATCAAAAAATATATGTTTACCATCGAAGAAATACAAGCTGCTGAGGCGAAGGTTAAATCTGGAGCTGATTTCCCAAACTTTATTCAAGAAATTAAAGCTATGGGAGTTGTTAGAAATGATGTTTATGTAATGAATGGCATGTCCGTTTACTTCGGTAATGATGATCATACTGTTCAAGGTCCGCCAGCTTACGAAGATTTGCTAATTGAAGAAACTTCTAATATAGAAGAATTAAAGGAAGCATTAAAAGTGCACCAAAATGGTTCTACAGATTATCAAACTTTTTGCAGACAGGTTGCAGTTGCCGGAGTAGAAAAATGGGTTACAGATCTTAACGAAATGACGGTTACTTATTTAGATATGGCAGGAAATGAAATGGTAGTAGAGCATATTCCTGAAGCTTAGCTAAAGGGATTCTAAAACCATTTTTATAGCTTTATCTATGATTTTACTTGGTTCGGAGCTAAATTCGAACTTAACTCTGCTGGCTAAAATGGCATTAACCGATAATGCTTTATGCCCTAAAGTTTTAGCTAAGGCATAAATACCTGCGGTTTCCATTTCTAAATTGGTAATTCTATTTTTGCCTTCATTAAAGCTATTTAACTGATTAATAAAATCCGGGATGGCATTTTTTGCCCTTACTTGCCTCCCTTGTGGTGCATAAAAACCTGGTGCAGTAATCGTTATGCCTTTTTCCATTTGAGTACCAATTTTTTCTAGCAGACCTTTATCTGCAGCTGTAAGGTAAGGATGAATACCTTTAATGTGCGAAAAATGTGATTTAATACTATCTAACAGCGTATGTTCATCTCCAGAAAGCTCATGAATATAATAATGCATTAAAGCATCAAACCCTAAACCGTAAGTTGAAGCTAAAATAGTTCCCATTGAGATGTCTGATTGTATAGCTCCAGATGTTCCGATTCTGATAATATCTAATGATTTTAATTCTTTTTTTACTTCTCTGGTATCAAAATCTATGTTTACCAAGGCATCTAATTCGTTAAAAACAATATCAATATTATCCGTACCAATACCGGTAGAAATTACAGTAATACGCGTTTTACCTAAATAACCAGTATGCGTTATAAATTCTCTTTTGCCTTTTTTTACTTCAATAGAATCGAAGTGTTTGCTTACCTCAGCAACACGATCTAGATCGCCAACAGTAATTATTGTATCGGCAATATCTTCTGGTAATAGATTTAAATGGTAGATGCTGCCATCTGGATTGATAATTAAGTCTGCTTCAGATAATTTTTGCATAACAATTGGTATTTGGTTGATGACAAACTTATAGAAAATTCTTTATTCTTTTAAAAGAGTGGCTATCTCTATGGATTGCTTATTCGAAATAAAGCAATAATTAATAATATGATTAAACAGTATTTATATACTTAATCTCAATGCCTTCAACCTTTTCCAATTTCCCTAAAACGGTATTGAGATTTGATTTCCTAACCTCAAATTTGATTGTACAATTGGTATCAAATTCTTGGGCAATAATCTCCAATTTTTCGTCTTTAACAACTTTCATAACTGGGTTCATTGCTAAATAATCGAAGTTGATTTGGTAAGTATCATTTACTGTTTTTGTAATGATCTCATTCTCCTTAAGTGCTTCTAGTGTAGCGGTTTTATAAGCGTTAATTAAACCGGGAACACCCAGTAATGTACCTCCAAAATAACGTACAACTACGACTAAAATATTGGTTACATCTGCAGAAAGCAAGGTGTTCAATATTGGTCGCCCGGCAGTACCTGAAGGTTCGCCATCATCATTTAACTTAAAAATGTTTCTATCTGGGGTTAGTCTAATGGCCCAGCAAAAATGCCTTGCCCCAGCGTGTTCAGTTCTCAGTTTGCTAATAATTTCTTTGATCTCTATTTCACTTTTAATAGGGTAGGCGTAACCTATAAACTTACTTCCTTTGTCTCTAAATATACCTTCAGAAGTTTTATTTATAGTTTTATAGGTGTCATCGAACAGCATGTAGTTTAGATAAGGTGATTAAAATAATAGCCACTAATGCCAATGCCAATCCAAAATAATTCCATTTGTTTAATCGCTCTTTAAAAATGAAAATTCCAATTAAACTGCCCGCTATAATAACGCCCATATTCATTGCTGCAAAAACGGTAGATGGATTATCGGCCATTGCTTTATGTGCTTTTAAGTAAAACAGTATATTACCGAAATTAAAAAGGCCTAGAATACAACCACAAAAGAAGTTAACTAATTGCAGCTTATTTTGTTTGGTTGCTGCTAAATATAAAATATAGCAGAGTGATAACACAAATGCAATGCAAAAAATCAAGAATAAGGAGGTGGTGTAAGGTAGGGTTGCAATTTGGCTTACCATTTTAAAACAAACATCTAGCACCCCAAAGCCTAAAAAAACAAGTAATAAATATAGCCATCCTTTTTTAGAGGCCATTCCTTTAGTTTTTCGATACATGGTAAATACAATGGCTGCAAAACCAAATACCAATCCTACGTACTTTAAACGATCGAAATGCTCATTAAATAGAAAATAGGCTGCACAAAGTGAAATAAATAAAGATAACCGTTGTGCGATATCTGTTCTGGCTAAACCAGTTTGTTGTACTGCAATCCCTTGCACCAAAAATATGATAGGTAATAAAATACCAATAACAATGTATACAGGAGAAATAATATTAATATTAAAACTGCTAAAATCTGGTTTAAAGAAGAATAAACTTAATGCAAGTGCAAATAAATAATTCCAAGTTACCGCCTGCATAATATTTATTTGATAACGTTTGGCTAATTTTAGCAATACGCCAACTGTTACACTACAGGTTATACTTAAAGCTAAATAGATCATTTTTACTGGTTTGAATAAATGGTTAAGTTGTCGTTTTCTAGTGAAAAATTCTCAACAATATTACCATTTAATTTCGGTGCTGCGATACCATCTTCCCATTTTTTTGTAGCTGTAAAAATCCTAGCTTCATCCCATAAATTAGCAATAATAAACTGATCTAAAATTTGAGCCCCACCTTCAATTATTACAGATTGAATATCCATCAAATACAACTGAAATGCTATTTTTTGGGCTAAGTAAAACTGCATATCTTCCATCTGTACATAGTGGATATTATCAACCACATTAGTTTTTACTTCATTAAAAATGATCGTTTTTGCTTCATCGTTGTAAATATGATGAGTTATGGGGATTGCCAAATTTTTATCAATTACAATTCTGATTGGATTTTTGCACCCATTTCTGTTCGTTAATTGTGGATTATCAATCATTGCGGTATTTTTACCAACTAAAATTGCATCTTCTTCACCACGCCACTTATGGTTAAGTTGTTTGGCTAAAGGACCAGTAATCCATTGCTGAACATTACCAATTGGTGCAAAAAAACCGTTTGCAGTTTGTGCCCACTTTAATATAATAAAAGGTCTTTGTTTGTTTATTCTTGTAAAAAATCTTCTATTTAAATAACTGCATTCATTGGCTAAAATCCCTGTTATTACTTCGATACCGGCGGCTTTTAATTTTTCAACTCCTTTTCCATTCACGGCTCCAAAAGGATCGGTATTGCCAATTATTACTTTTTTAAGTTGGTGTTTTATGAGTAGGTCTGCACAAGGTGGTGTTTTTCCAAAATGTGCACAAGGCTCTAAACTAACATAAGCTGTGGCACTTTTCAATAATGATGGAGCATTTTCACCATGATTTTTAAAAACATCATCAATGGCATTTACTTCTGCATGGGCTTGACCTATTTGCTGATGATAACCTTCGCCAATGATTTGATTATCGTGAACAATAACACAACCGACCATTGGATTGGGGCTCACATTACCCATTCCTAACATTGCCAATTCTAGGCAACGCCGCATGTAAAATTCATCATTCATCAGTACAAAAGTATGTTATATTTTTCATTTAAGATTTTCGAAATACAAATGGCTAATCGAATGGTAATAACTAACTTTGTACCAATGCAATTCAAACACTTGTCACAAAAATTTATAAATGATCTAAATGCTATTTATCATCAAGATGAAGCACAAGCAATGTTCCTGATTACATTGCAGCATTTCTTAGAACTAAATCGGGCAGCTTATTTGTTAAATAAAGATAAAGAAGTTTCTCCTGAAGAATTATCAAGATTTGAGGCGGTTTTATCAGAACTATTAAAGGGAAAGCCTTTACAGTACATTTTGGGCGAAACTTACTTTTATGGTTTAAAGTTTAAGGTTAATTCATCGGTTTTAATCCCCAGACCAGAAACAGAAGAATTGGTTGACTGGATCATTTCAGTTTGCAGTTCCAAGAATATCGTAAATCATCAATCGTCAATCGTCAATTTAATTGATATTGGAACTGGGAGTGGCTGCATAGCTATTTCTTTAAAAAAAAATTTACTAAATACTAGAGTTTACGCTTTAGATATTGCAGCAGATGCTTTAGAGACAGCAAAACAAAATGCAGTTTTAAATAGTGTGGAGGTGGATTTTATTCAAGACGATATATTAAAGTCGCAATACGCAATATGCAATACGGAATACGATATTATCGTTAGCAATCCACCCTATATTAAAGAAGATGAAAAATCCGCTATGCATCATAATGTGTTAGCAAATGAACCATACCAAGCATTATTTGTAAGCAATGAAAATCCGTTGATATTCTATGATGCAATAGCAGAATTTGCTTTGAAAAATTTAACCAAAAATGGTTGTCTTTTCTTCGAGATCAATGAATTTCTTGGTCAACAAACAGTTAATTTATTGAAAGATAAAGGGTTTATAAACATAGAGTTAAGAAAGGATATGCAAGGAAAAGATAGAATGATTAAAGCTAGCCTCCTTGTTTAAGCGATTTTCGATTTAAGATCTCGGATGAAATTGCATAATTACGCTTTTTAAATAATCACGATCTAGGTGTGTGTAAATTTCTGTGGTAGTTATACTGGCATGCCCTAACATTTCTTGTACAGCACGTAAATCTGCACCGCCTTCTATTAAATGTGTAGCAAAAGAATGGCGTAAAGTATGTGGACTAATGCTTTTATGAATTCCAGTTTTTTCAGCAAGAGATTTAATGAGGTTAAAAACAGAAATACGAGAAAGTCTACTACCAGATCGATTTAAAAAGATAAAATCTTCTTGCCCTTTTTTTATATTTAGATGAACCCTAATTTGGGTGGTATAGATGTCTAGTAACTTTAAGGCAACAGAACCAATTGGCACCAAACGTTCTTTATTTCCCTTACCAACCACCTTTATAAACTCAGTTTCGGCATAAATATTTGATAAACGCAATTCAACCAATTCCGTAACCCTTAACCCACAACCATACAACATTTCAATTATTGCTTTATTTCGCATTCCTTCTGGTTTAGAAGCATCAATAGCATCAATTAGATCGTTAATTTCATGTATATTTAAAGTGTCTGGAAGTTTTCTACTCACTTTAGGAGCTTCCAGCATAGCTGTAGGATCGTCATCAACTATGTTTTCTTGCATCAAATAAGCAAAAAAAGCTTTAATACCAGAAATTACCCTAGCCTGAGTATTGGCTTGCATCCCAACCTCATTTAACCAAGTTATAAAAGCTCTCAAATCAGTTAAAGTAACATCATTTAGGCTCAAATTTTTATCGATGAACAAATAGTATTGAACCAATTTATCTACATCATTTAAATAGGCCTCAATAGAATTTCCAGAAAGGGAGCGCTCTAATTTCAAGTAGGCAGAAAATCCTTTAAGGTAAGATTGGGTATTCATTATGTTTATTGAGTTTTTTTTATAACATTGCAACGTTACAACATTTCAACATTAAAACGTATGAAAATACAAATTATAAATGGCCCAAATTTAAACTTATTGGGTTTAAGAGAGCCTTCTATTTATGGAGCAGAAGGATTTGAAAGCTATATCTTAAAGTTAAAGGAGCTATTTAGCATTATAGAAATAGACTATTACCAGAGTAATATTGAGGGAGAATTAATCAATAAGCTACACGAAGTTGGCTTTTCATACGATGGTATTATCATTAACGCCGGTGGCTATACACATACTTCAGTTGCCATTGCAGATGCCATTGCAGCCATTAAAACACCAGTTGTTGAAGTTCATATTTCGAACATCTACGCACGAGAGGAATTTCGTCATGTTTCACTTACAGGGAAAAATTGCAAAGGGGTGTTAACTGGTTTTGGTTTAGATGGTTATCGTTTGGCAATGGAGAGCTTTTTAAAATAATTTTGTAAATAGTATTTATCTAATGAAGAAATATCTAGTTATTTTACTCTTGTTCATCACTTTTAAAGGTAAGGCGCAAAACACAGCTACAGCGCCAGTTTTAAATGATAAAGCAATAGTTAAGGATGAAGATGGTAATGTTCTTGCAACAATACTTTGGAGAGCTTATAGCAAAACAGGGGAGTATTCTTTTAGATATCAAAAAGAGGACAATAGTTTTTTGATCTATAAAATGACACCCGAACAAAAAGCAGTTTCCGATGAAAGAAGGGAAGCCATGCTTTCATCATCTGCCAGACCAAGACCTAGTAATGCTTTTAAAGATGGTGATAAATTTATCGGTTATAAATTAACAGATCTTAATGGAAACAAATATGATTTAAAAGCAAGTCAAGGAAAAGTTATTGTAATTAACTTTTGGTTCATCAATTGTCCGCCATGTAAGCAAGAAATTCCAGAACTTAATCAGTTATTTATTAAATATAAAGATAATAAAGATGTGCTATTTTTAGCTATAGCACTTGATGATAAATTTGATTTAAAGCAATTTACTAAAATATCTCCATTTTTATATAACATTGTTCCTGATGGTCGGTATTTTGCAGATAAACATGGCGTAACCAGTTATCCTACACATTTAATTGTAGGCAAAGATGGTTTAATTAAATTTCATACAACAGGGCTTGCCCACAATACAGTTTATTGGGTAGATAAGACAATTAAAGAACAATTGGCAACTTTATAAACTTTAAGCTGCTAAATTTTTTAATCTTTTTGATAAAATAACTCCATACAATACTGTTATTATAAATACCTGTAAGTTCATTAATCGGTATTTGTTTATTAGCCCTTTTTTGTGCTGTTTTGTTTAATGAGAGCAAAAAATGAATATGCGCTTTACTAATAGCTAGAGTAAAGTTTAGTCTACCAGTTAACAGAAACTGCCACCAAGCAACAAAATCAATCCACATTCTTAAGAAAATACGCAAATATGCATCGCCTTTTGGCAAGTTTTTTTGCATGATAATTAAGTTGTTTCTAAAGTTAAGATAGGTCTTAAATGGATTTTTAGCATCCAATGTTCCTCCGCCAACATGGTAAATTTCTGCATCCGGACAATATACAATTCGGTAACCTAAGTTTTTTAATTGCCAGCATAAGTCAATTTCTTCCATGTGGGCAAATAGATCTGTATCTAAGCCACCAACTTCTTCCCAAACTTTTCTCTTTATAAAAAATGCTGCACCACTTGCCCAGAAAATATCACTTACCACATTATATTGGTTCAAATCTTGTTCAATGGAATCAAAAATCCTTCCTCTGCAAAAGGGGAATGCATATTTATCAATAAATCCGCCTGCAGCGCCAGCATATTCAAACTGATCTTTTTGTACTTGCCATTTAATTTTTGGTTGTGCAACTGCAATGTTATCATCACTTTGCATTAGCTCTATAACAGGCTTAATCCAATTTTCAGGAACTTCAACATCAGAATTTAATAATACAAAATAGTCTGCTTCAATTTTACTTAAAATGTGGTTATATCCACCTGCAAAACCATAATTGCGGTCGTTTTCAATTACAGTAACATGAGGATAGTTGGCTTTTAAAAAAGCAACGGAATCATCATTAGAGGCGTTATCGCCAACAATAATCTGTAGGTTGGGGTAATCGCTTTTTAACACACTTGGTAAAAATTGTGCTAACAGATTTTTACCGTTCCAGTTTAGTATAACAACTGCTACGCTAGGTTCCATTTCCATTAGTTATTTAATTTCCATCGTCTGTGGCTCCATAACCAATAGGCTGGTTCTCTATTTATGGTATTTGCTAAAAATTCGAACAATAAATCAGTTATTTCATGTCCTTGTGTTGCTTTAGGCTCAGCACATAAGAGCAAACAATCTATTTCATAATAACCTCTTTTTACACTTATAACATCAAAATAAAAAATAGGTCTATTGGTTTGCAAGGCAATTTTTTCTAAACCAAGTAACACAGCTGTTGGCTGATTTAAGAATTGTAAGCTATATTGAGTTTCCTCACGTGTAGGGGTTTGATCGCTTGCAAAACAAAACATAGTTGGTGTTTCTTTAACGGCGATAAGTGTTCTTAAAGTTTGGCGCATGGCAACAAACACATTTCCATAACGAGTTCTAATTTTAAGAAACCAGTCTTCGAATATTTTATTACTTAAGGGTTTGTAGATCACATATTCAGGTGCACTTAAGCTAGCTCCTAAAGCTAACATACATAGCTCCCAATTGCCGTAATGCCCTGTACAAGCCAAAACACTTTCTCCCTTACTAAAATGGGCTTCAATTTGTTCTAAATTTTTAAACTTAACACGTTTTAATAGTTCTTTTTTAGAGATGGTCGACATTTTAACAACTTCAAATATTAGATCGGTAAAATATTTAAAAAATGTTTTTTCAATTCGAATAATCTCCTTTAGATCTTTTTTAGGAAAAGATTTTTGTAAATTATTTCGAACTACTTTTTTACGATAACCAATTATATAGTAAAGTGGATAGTATAATAATCTTGCAAAAATCAATAACACAGATAGCGGCAATAGCGACAAAACATATAAAAAGAAGATACCGATGTGTGAAATGCCTTTTTTAATCATTAATTTGGACGCCTATAATGCAAACATAAAATAACCGATGCAAAGTTCAGCTATATTTCCACTTTTTTATCTTCCGCCAGTAAGTTATTTCTCTGCCTTAAAAGTAGAAGATTTTGAGTTTACTTTAGAAAAGTACGAACATTTCCCTAAACAAACCTTCCGTAACAGAGCAACAATATCATCGCCAGATGGCACTTTAGATTTAACTGTACCTGTTAACAAAGGTTCAAAAAATCATACTCCGTATAAAGATGTTAAGATAAGTTACGATGCTAAATGGCAGCGTTTACATTGGCTAAGTTTGCAAACTTGTTACAGAAGTTCGGCCTATTTTGAATATTATGAAGATGGTTTAGTTTCATTTTATGAAAAAAAATATGATTTCCTTTTTGATTATAACCTAGAACTATTGAACTGGTTCTTAAAGCAGATGAAACTAAGCCCTTCCATTACTTTTACTCAAGAATTTGAAAAAGAAGTAGCAAGTGTCGATTTTAGAAATCAATTTGATAAAAAAACAATTCACCAAACTCAAACGAAAAGCTATTTTCAGGTGTTTAGCGATAGAAATAAATTTATTCCTAACTTAAGTGCGGTAGATTTATTATTTAATCAAGGTCCACAAGCAAAAAGCTATCTTTAAAAATGTCAAAGCCAACCAAGCATAAACATAAAAAACATCGTTACGTATTACCAGCACCCGGCTCTAGTCCGGGTATGGTATTTATAGACGAAAACTCGGTTGAGCCCCACATCAATTTATACAGCTATAACCAAAATTATTATAACGTAGAACAGCTCACCAATTTAGAAGGACTTAAACAACGATTAACAGATAAAACCTACAATTATTGGGTAGAAATTAAAGGTTTTAAATCTTATCCGATGTTCGATAGCTTAACTAAAGATTGGAACATCAATAAGTTGGTTTTAGAAGATATTACCAGAACTTACCAAAGACCTAAATACGAAGAGTATGGTGCTTACGATTTCGCCATAAGCAGAATGCTTTTTCTTGATGAGGAAGACGTTTTGCAAAACGAACAGTTGTCTTTCATACTAACAGAAAATGTGCTGTTCACCTTTCAAGATAAGTACGAAGATTGTTTAGACCCAATACGTAGTCGTTTAGAGATTGGTAAAGGCAATATTCGTATCGGTGGAAGCAGTTATTTAATGTATGCCTTAATGGACATGATTGTTGATGAATATTTCTCTGTACTTGGATTTTGGAGCGGAGAATTAGATAATATTGAAGATCGCTTGTTCGAAAAACCAGATCGTACAATTATGTTCGATACCCAATCTATTAAAAGAAATTTAATTACTGTTAGACGAGTTGCTTGGCCAGAACGAGATAAAATGAATGATATCTTACGAACCGATAGTCCGTTGATAAGTGAAGCAACAAAGGTTTACCTGAGGGATGCTTATGACCATTGTATACAAATTATAGATATGGTAGAATCGCTAAAGGAAATTTCGGCAAGTAATATTGATATGTATCTGTCCATCATCAGCAACCGGATGAATGAGATTATGAAGGTGTTAACCATCATATCATCTATATTTATTCCCCTAACTTTTATTGCAGGTATTTACGGAATGAATTTTAGCAGGGAAGATCCGGTTACAGGTAAAGTGCTGCCCCAAAATATGCCCGAACTTTATCAAGAACATGGTTATTTATACACCATGATTGTAATGGGTATAATTGCGGTAGTACAAGTAATTTATTTTTGGCGTAAGGGTTGGTTTAAGTAAGATTTAATTATTGAGATTTGACACAAGTTTTATAATTCGGAGCTTGCGAATAATCTAACCTGCATTGCAATTTAGTTAAGAAAAGCAAAATCAGCATCTAAATTTAAGGTTTTGCCCCGCTTTTCTTACAGCCCCATGAAAAATGTGGCTTTCATACAATCGGGTTTAGAATATTAAGGCTTCTACTAGCATTTAAAGTTTAATGGCATGGCATATAACGAACATAAGGCAAATAGAGTACGTGAATTTTTATTTGAAAGAGAAATAGAGTTTCAGGAAAAAGCCATGTTTGGTGGGTTGTGTTTTATGCTAAATGATAAAATTTTGTGCGGAACAAGAATTAACAAACAAACAGATGAGGATTTATTGCTTTGTAGGGTAGGAGAAGAAGTTCACGAGAAAGTAATTGAGGATAATGATGTTTTACCAATGGGATCAAATGGTAAGACAATGAAAGGTTTCGTTTTCGTAACGGAAAATGGACATCATAAACAAAAAGATTTAGAAAATTGGCTGCAATTGTGTTTAAATCATAATCCTTTCGCTAAAGCTAGCCCATCAAAAAAGAAATAACGTTTCATTATGAATCATTCTATTTGCACTCTGTCACTGTACAAAAGAGCAACTGACTTCGTTATATAAACCCGATTGCAGCAGCGAAAGCAGGGCTTCAATTGCCATAATTGGCTAACTTTGTTTTTCAAATCAAAAAAACATATAAGAACCATTCTAAAAGCCTATTTGGAAACATTTACACAATAAATTATTTCTATCTTAGTGGCATATGCAATCATTTGAGTTAGATAAAACAGACGTTTCAAAACTAAAGCATGCTATAAGTGGTGATAATGAACTACTTAAGACTACTTTGGCGGAGTATCATGCGTCAGAAATTGCTATCTTATTTGAGAGCCTCAATAGCGAAGACCAACAGCGCATTATCAATTTGTTGGATGTAGAAATTGCATCTGAAGTAATTTCTGAAATGCATGAAGAAGCGCATCCGGAAGAACTACTTTTACAATTACACCCAGACAAACGTACCGAAATTGTAGAAGAGCTTGATTATGATGATGCTACGGACATTATTTCGCAATTAGAGGAGCACGAACAGAAAGAAATTCTTGAAGACCTGAGCGAAGATGACGCATCGAGCATCAGGAATTTGATGAGTTACGATGAAGAAACTGCAGGTGGTTTGATGAACACCGAAGTTATTCGGATCAATTTAAACTTGACAAAAAAAGATGCAATAGATGAAATCATTCGTCAGAGTGAAGAAATTGAAGAATTTTACACGGTTAATGTAGTTGATGATGATAATATTTTTAAAGGAATTGTTTCTTTAAAAGACATTATAAAAGCCAAAGGCAATGCTAAAATAACTGATATGGTTAATGCCGATGTAGTTTACGTTAAAGCAGAAACAGATCAGGAAGAAGTTGCAAAATTGATCTCGCAATATAATTTAACTAGCATCCCTGTTGTAGATGATGAAATGCATTTGCTAGGTAGGGTTACTTTTGATGATGTGATTGATGTTTTAGAAGATGAAAATACAGAGGATTTTTTAAAGATCTCTGGGGTTTCTGAAGATGAGGAATTGAGCGGTAACTGGATTGAAGCAGTAAAATCTCGTTTACCTTGGTTAATTATCAATTTAGGAACTGCATTTTTAGCTTCGGCAGTAATTCGTCATTATGATGACGCGTTGAAACAATTAGCAGTACTTTCTGCCTATATGGTTATTATTGCGGGTATGGGTGGAAATGCAGCTACACAAGCGTTAGCAGTAACTGTTAGACGTATTTCATTATATGATTTAACTGATAATCAAGCTTACAGAACCGTATTAAAAGAATTTACGGTAGGTTTAATTAATGGAGCCGTTACGGGTCTAATCGTACTTCTATTCGCTTACTTTTTCGATGCCAATCTTATGTTAGGTTTAGTGATATTTTTAGCAATGACAGGTAATTTAGTAATTGCCGGTATTACGGGATCGAGTATTCCATTAGTATTAAAACGAGTTGGTATTGATCCAGCAATTGCCTCATCTATTATTATTACCACATTTACCGATGTATTTGGATTTTTGCTTTTATTAGGATTGGCTAGTAGATTATTGCTTTAAAATTTTGTAAAATTATAAAGCTCCCTAAAAATTAGGAAGCTTTATAAAAAACCAGTTTATTTTTCTTTTAAATTGCAGTAACTCTTACTTCGATATTTCCTTTTGTAGCTTTAGAATAAGGACAAACTTTATGTGCCTTTTCAGCCATTGCTTGCGCTTCTTCGTGAGCTAATCCTGGTATATGCACATCTAATTCTGCAGATAAACCAAATACATTACCGTCTTTATTAAATGAAACATGAACGGTTGCTGTGGCTTCGCTAGCTTCAACACCTTCATGTGCTGCAATGCTACCTAAAGCACCCAAATAACAGGCACCCCATGCAGCGGCAAATAACTGCTCTGGGTTAGTTGCACCACCTTGTCCATCTAATTCTTTTGGTTTTCTCAATTCGAAATCTAATATTCCATCACTAGATTTAATATGTCCGTCTCTTCCGCCTGTAGCGGTAACTGAGGCTGTATATAACTTTTCCATAATGATATAACAAATAGGAGTAGGAGATGTTTGGTTATAAATTAGATCTTCAATTTCTCAGCTAACTTAAAAATATCGTATCCTACCTTTTGTATCAGATCAAATTGTTCAGCGATAATCATATTCTCATCAGTTAATGATAATTCACTAGAATTTTTTCTTCTAATTAATGGAACATTGCTCAACTCCTCTTTATGGTTCTCTAAATTTTCTAATGCTTGATTGAGTAAATAAACTGTATTTTCAGAAACCGGTTTAAGCTCCTCGAAATTGAGATATACAAAATCGTGTTCTTTATTGTATAAAGATAAAGTAGCAATATATGACGATAAAAGATGATTAAGTACCGTAAACTGATGTAATTCTTTCATGTAAAGCTGTTTGCTTTTAGGCTCAGAAAACATACGTTGAAACAAGGAAGCTAAATTTGCAGTATTTACATAAACTTCTTTTCTGGCAACCTTGTAATTGGTAGAGTTATGTGTTTGTTCAAAGTACAATAATGTTACTTCTTTAAAATAATTGCTATTTGCTTTAATTACATCTATCATAGCTGTTTTTAGCTTCTCATGCTCCCAGTTGGGGAATAATGAATAACTTGCCAACAACGCAATACCTGAGCCTATTAAAGTATCGTAAATTCGTTCTCTGGCAATAGAAAGGCTACCCATGCCCAAAAAATCGAACAATACGAGTATATAGGGTGTCATAAATAAAACACTTACTACATAATTTTTACGCTGAAAGCTATAACTGCCAATCATACAGATTAGCAAAATTACAAAGAGGGTATTTTTATCATGGATGTAAACCAAAATTCCCATGCCAATAAAAGCCCCGATAACGGTCCCAAATAATCGCTGATAGTTACGTTCTTTAGTTAAACTAAAGCCAGGTTTAGAAATTACTAGAATAGTTAATAATATCCAATAGCTATGGGCAAAATTGAGGCTTTTAGCAACAACAAAACCTATTAGCATTACTATTGCTACACGTAAAGAATGCCTAAATGTAGAAGAATTAAAACTTAAGTTATCCATCAGTAACTTAATATCGAAACTTTGCCTATTTACAAATTTGTCTACATCGACATCTCTCTTTTTTAAGTTCTTTTTTTCTTTTTTATTGAAATAGCCGTTAATTGTTTTTACCCTGCCTAAAATATTTTCGATATTAACTTCTATATTTTTAAGCGCTATTAACCCTAAAGTGCTATATTTTTGATCTTTATTCTTTTCTAATAAGGTGATCTTGTATTTCAACTTTTCTACACCAACAATTAATTTAGGATCTAAATGTGGGGTACCGCCACTTTTTAAGGCAAAAGCAATCTCATCTAAAGCAGCTGCAATTTGGTTAATAACTCTTTCATACCTTCTTAAAATACCAGACGTATCAAACTGTTCATGTAGCTGTTTGTAATTGTAATATGTAGACATTACTTGCTCAAAAAGATCAACCATATCCACAAAAACCAATAATAAAAACCTGCCTTCTGGAGTAGATTCTCTTACAATTTCTCTCGTTCTAAAAAGTACATCGCGTACTTCATCTTGCTTCTCGTGTACATGAACTTGCAACTGTAATAATTTCGCATAGTTTTTCTCGTAGTCTACGTCAACATGATAAAATTTAGCTTTAGCTCGCAAAAACTCGCTAACCTCATGTATAGAATCACTTAATATTTGTTGAGCTAATCGGTAGGGGCGTAAGCGATAAACAAAATAGCTTAGTAGGGTGTACCAAATGCTACCAGCAAGCACCAACATGGCATAAAAAATCACTTCCCGCCAAGGTCTAATATCATCAATACTTAAAACCATAATTAAAAGTACTGCAGTACCTATAGAGGCCGCTCTGTTACCATATAAGAAGAACATCGAAAATATAAAACTACAGATTACCAATAGCGTGCCTGTAACATATATGTTCTTATTGGTGATGCCAACTAAAATAGAAATTACAAAAAGTAGTGCAGTTGTAATTAACATTGCATTACGGCGATGCACTATTGGACCAGGAGAATCGACAACACTAATACAAAGTGCTCCCAGAGACAATGTCATTCCATATTGTAGCATACCGAATTGTGCTAATATTAAAGAGGGGCAAAGCACACCTATAGTAATACGCAAGCCATCTGCAAAATAGGTGCTTAGCAAAAAATCTTGTATATTTCTAACGGGCTGATTAAGCATGGCACACAAAGCTACAATATTGAGGTTTAAATCGCCTGAATTTTGAGGATAAAAGAATCAATATTTTACTATGGAACTGAAAAATAAGAAGAATTTACAATTTTAATTTTTGCTAAATCGATGCTAAATGTTTATAAGCTAGGGAATAATTATGTTAATAACCTAAAGTTGTTTTTTTAAAAAAATACCATTACTTAAAGAATAGTCATAAAATAGTATTTTCAAATTGTTAATAACTAAGGTGTTTTCAGTTAATAACTTGTGAATAAAATAAGACATTTTTTCTTGATATGTATTGCATTATCGTCTAAATTAGATCATATCAATAACGAAGTACTTTGACAGTTTGATAAAATAGTCCAAAACAAAAATGAAGTTGAAAAGCTAAATTTTTTGGGAATATTTAAAGAGATAAAATTTAATTCAAAAGCATTGAAAAATGTAATTGACTTACATTAAGGAAGTTGAAAAACGGATAGCATGTAAAAAATTGATTAAAACAAGATCAGATCATTTGCAAGAAAAGATGGATTTTTTTTAATAAAAGATTGCAAAATCAAAAACAATTTATTAAGTTTACTTTACATATCAAACATTATTACTAAATGTGGTATTTTACGGAGTAAAACATATAGCAATAATTTATTAAGGATTTAATAATTCGAAAGAAGACATAATCATAAATAGAGTTAAGTACGTTCAATTGATGCCATATCTTTGACTACGGTTAGAGATAAGGTTAAACGGAGAGCCAATTCGAAAGAGTAGGGTCTCCGTTTTCTTTTGTACGGAATTTTGTGCATAAATATTTCTTTAATCTTTAAGGCCTAAATGTTAATTTTAAATTATGGCTAAGAAAGAATCTCAAAGTACAAGCACTATAAAAAAAATATTTGTTCTAGATACTTCGGTAATTCTGTACGACCATGATGCAGTTAACAATTTTCAAGAGCATGATGTAGCAGTGCCCATATTAGTGCTAGAAGAATTAGATAATTTTAAAAGTGGTAATGATACCCGAAATTTCGAAGCCAGAAATTTTATCAGACTAATAGATCAAGCCTCAAAAAATAACCTAATTAACAAATGGTTTTCGCTTAAAAAAAATAGCTTAGGCAAATTTAAAGTTGCTTTAGATGAACATCCAAAAAATATAAATGCCGAGAATTTATTTGGTGTAGGTAAATTCGATAATCGAATCTTAAATACTGCATTGGTATTAAAAGAACAACATCCAAAACGTAAAGTAATTTTGGTTTCTAAAGATATTTGTTTGCGCTTAAAAGCTAAATCGCTTGATTTATATGCTGAGGATTATGAAACTGGAAAGATAAAAAATGTAGATGAATTATATACGGGAAAAACTGAATTGACAAACTTCCCAATTGAAATTATTAACCAATTGAAGGATAGTGGCTCGGCTGATGCCACAAGCTTAGATTTACCCTATAAGGAATCAAATCATTTCTATGTACTTAAAAATAAAAAGAAAAGCGTAATCGCCTTTTATGATAGTCTGACAAAAACGTTAAGGTATATTTATCAAGAATCTGTGTTTAATATCTATCCACGTAACGCAGAACAATCATTTGCTATAGATGCATTATTGAACCCGTCAATTAAACTGGTAACTATACAGGGCAATGCTGGCACAGGAAAGACATTATTGGCACTGGCGAGTGCATTAGAGCAGCGTAAAGATTTTAGACAGATTTATATAACGAGACCAATAGTGCCGTTAAGTAATAAAGATATTGGCTTTTTACCAGGAGATGTTAAGGCAAAAGTTGATCCTTACATGGCGCCAATATGGGATAATTTAAAATTTATTAGAGAGCAGTTTAATACTGATGAGAAAATGCAATTTAGGATTGATGAATTAATCCGTACAGAGAAAATAGAAATTGCCCCATTAGCTTTTATACGTGGAAGAACCATCACCAAAATATTTTTTATAATTGATGAAGCTCAAAATCTTACTCCTCACGAAATTAAAACGATTATTTCTAGAGCTGGCGAGCATACTAAAATTGTATTTACAGGAGATATTTATCAGATCGATACCCCATATCTAGACTCTGAAAGCAATGGATTGTCTTATTTGATAGAAAATGCTAAAAAACATCCGCTTTATGCGCACATTACTTTGCAAAAAGGAGAACGTAGCGAATTGGCAAATCTGGCTACAGAATTACTTTAATGGTGTTTTCTTAATGCAGAAATAGCAATAAATAAAGCGATTAGTGTTAATAATGCACTAAAGATAAATGGTGCTCCAGGAAAATAAATACTATTACTCTTATCAATAAAATGTGCAAATATATAAGCCATAGCAAACGGACCTAAAATTGCGCCTGCACTTTGCATGCTTGTTACAATACCTTGAATTTCACCTTGTGCATTATCTGGAACTTGATTAGAAATGATTGTCTGCATTGCCGGACCTCCAATTCCTGCTAAACAATAAGGCAGGATAAAAATCATCATGGTTAAGCCATTTCGAGCAAAAGCAAAACAAGTAAAGCCAATTACATATAAAATTAGGCCTGCGATTATCGCTTTTTTATTCCCTATTTTAGGAATGATAACCCGGATTAATCCACCCTGAACTATTGCAACCGCAACTCCAACAATACTTAAAGAAATACCAATCATTGATGAATCAAAATTGAACTTTTCTATTACATAAAAGCCCCAATTAGATTGTACTGAGTGACTTGCAATATATAGTAGCAATAAGGCCAAAACCAGTCCTATAATTGCCGGATATTTAGAAACACTAATCATAGAACCAATTGGATTTGCTCTTTTCCAAGAAAAATCTCTACGTTTTTCTTTAGCTAATGATTCTGGTAAAATAAAATAACCATAAAGCCAATTTAGTAAAGCTAATCCTGCAGATATCATAAATGGTATCCTAATGCCCATATTACTGAATAAACCGCCTATCATTGGACCAATAATAAAGCCAATGCCAAAAGCAACACCAACCATTCCAAAATTTTGAGCTTTCTTTTCAGGTGTGCTAATATCTGCTATGTAGGCCATAGCTGTTGTAAAACTTGCACCGGTAATTCCTGCAATTATTCTTCCAACAAATAACCACACCATGGTAGGAGCGAAAGATAAAAAAATGTAATCTACACCTAATCCAAAAAGTGAGATTAGCAAAATAGGTCTACGTCCGTATTTATCACTTAAGCCACCAACTATTGGAGAAAAAATAAACTGTGCAATTGCATAAGCAACCAATAAAAGTCCACCAATTTCTGAAGCTTCAGCTAAAGGTTTCCCAGAAAGTTCTCTAATTAAATTAGGAAGTACGGGGATAATGATACCAAAACCTATACAGTCTATGAGTATGGTAACAAATATAAAACCGAGCGTTGATTTCTTTTGATTCATTTTTGGTTATTTATTGTAAAAGTAGCAGTTTAATTTAAAAAAGCACTAAAGGCTGATTTACTTCCCAAAATCCTTCGTTTAATTTGCCAATTCTAAAATCATTAACGATTTGGTGTGCTATCCTAGTTGGTTCTGGTATGCGGTGCTGATAAATGCAGGTTTTCATAATCTCTAAACTTTTCTTTAATGTAACACCATAACCCGGAGATACGTAAACTGTGGCGGTATTATTTTTTGTTCTTAAGGCATATCCAATATGTTCGTTAGAATTTCTTTCGAAAACCGAACTGGATGCTAATTTTACTGCTGATGGTTCTTCGTAATATCCATATAATGATGTTTTAGCACATCCTATTGTTGGATGATTAGTTAAAACACCAAAATGAGAGGCTACGCCCATTCTTCGTGGATGTAGGTAACCTTGTCCGTCCAAAACAACAACATCAGGTTTATCATTAATTTGCTCCCAAGCTTTAAGTAGTGTAGGCACTTCTCTAAAACCTAAATATCCTGATTTATAGGGGAAATGAGTTTCTGAAGTTACCAATGAATAAGATTTCAACTTCATATCAGGATAGCTAAGAATTACAATAGTTCCGTACATCAAAGTGCTATTTTTGTTATAGGAAATATCTGCGCCAGCAATAGTTGTTATTTGAGAATGATCTGGAATGTCAAATTTTAATTGCTTTCTAAATTCCTCTTGCATAAGCTTGGCTTCAGGAAAAGTTAGGTCATCGTAGTTTAGAGTTTTCATTAAAATAAATTTAATTGTTTGCTAATTGGCGCTTTTTCTTTCCCAAATACTGTTCGTCCACCATATTTCCAAGATTCCTCTCTTTCTTTTCTAATCAATTCATTAAGATTTTGACTTGGAACAAAATCTTGTTCAACTCTTTTAGCAATTTTACTTAATGATTTGATTGCTTCAGTTTTGTCGTTGTTGCCTAATTTAGATTTACTAATAGCACTTTGTAATGTTTCAATGGTATCATCATAAACATTCAACGGAACAGGGAAGGGGTGACCATCTTTTCCACCATGTGCAAAAGAAAAACGAGCAGGATCTTTAAATCTTGAAGGATTACCATATATTACCTCACTAACTAATGCTAAAGATTGCAAAGTTCTTGGTCCAAGTCCTTCTAGTAATAAAAGTTCATCAAAATTTAAAATATTTTTATCTTGCGCAAGCCATAACACAGCACCTAATCTTTTTAAATCTACATCTTTCGCCTTTACATCATGATGATTAGGCATCACTAGCTTCGAAATTTCAGCAATCATTTTATTTGGATTTTCAGCCGCTAAACTTAATATTGAGCTTTTTAAAGGTTGTGCCTGTTTATGAGTTAAGTTTAATATTTCACCTTGATTTTCGCCATATATAAACGTATGAGGCTCTTCGGTAAATGATTTTACACTAGCCGAATGCCAATGGTAACGTCTGGCAGTAGAGTTTAGGTTATTCATTCCTTGTTGTACAACAGTCCAATCTCCAATATCGCTAACAATAAAATTGTGCTGGTACAGTTGAAAGCCATCATATATAGCCGTGTTATCTACTTTAGCACTTAATTTACTTGATTTAATTAGATAGTTTCCATCAAGGCCATTTAGCTCAGAAAACTTTAATAATTCTTGAGGAGTTTGGCGAGATAATCTACCTTTACCACCGCAAATATAAATCCCAAATTCTTTAGCATTTGGATTAATTACTCTTTTTAATGCACCCATTACAGATGTGGTAATTCCAGAAGAATGCCAATCCATTCCCATAACAGCACCCATGCTTTGAAACCAAAATGGATCACTCATACGATTTAAAAACTCTTTTTTACCTATATTAGCAATAATTAATTCAGTTATTGCTAAACCTAACTTACCCATGCGTTCTGCAAGCCATAAGGGAACATGACCATAGTGTAAAGGCAAATCTGCAAATCCAGTATTTTTCATAATACTAACAAATTTAGTAAAATGAAACTAAATTACATCATGATTAAAATAATTATTTAAGCTCCTAGAAATTCTAAAATTATTGGTACATCTAAACGATCCCATCCAAATTAGAGAAACTCAACCTAAAATAGTGGTATTACTAAATATCCCAATAATATTGCTTGGGCAGACGGCCAGTTTAGGGTCATTCGCAGATCTATAATTCAAATAAACTAAGCTTTATTTTGTCCTGTAATTAATATTATGTTAAGTATTATATCATGATACGCCATCCTCTTTAGGATGCTAGAGATTTAAAATTCGTTTAATTTCCGTTTTAGTTCTTGAACTTTATCTAGCCTGTTTTTTCTAGAATAGATTTCGATTAACAATTGAATGGTATTTCTATCGTTAGGATTAATTTCGTGAGCTCTTAACAAAGTAAATTCAGATCTATTAATTAGCGCATTAAACCTTTGTTTACTATTTTGCTTCAATGCCTCGTTAGAATTATTTATATAAACTAAGGCTAATTGATACAATGCATCAAAATAGTTTTGATCAATATCTAACACCTTTTTATAAGCGGTTTCTGCTGCAGTATAATTATTGAGTTGAGATTGTTGCAAATAACCAAACAAAAAGGTTAATAATTTACTTCTTTTATCAGCTGCAATTGATGATTCGATAACTTTAATCGCTCTATCATATTTTTCATTATCCAGCAATAGATTAATATAATCGTTAGTTAAAAATGGATGATATGGATTAAGCTTTAAGCCGTCATCTAGTGTTTTTATGGCCAATTCGCTTTCAAATTTTGAAGCATATATATTCGCTATAGTTTGAAAAACAACTGGATTTTTAACACCATTTTCTTTTGCCCTGATGAAATAATTAAGTGCTTCATCATAAGATTGTATATTTTGAGCACATAAAGCTACATTAACAGCTAATGCGGTATCAGTAGGTAAAAAATCACTTACTTGTTTCAATAAGTCAAATGCTGTTGCAAAATCATTTTGTTGGTAAGCCTTATTTCCATCTGTTTGTTTTTTAATATTGATATTATAGGTAGATGCTTTTATTAGACCAGAATTGTCTTGGTACTTATCTAATTCGGTTGCTTTTTTTAAAGCTTCGTTGGCCAAATCATAATACTTATCGGCATTTGAAGTATTGTCATCGATTATAGCAATATAAGAGCTTAAGTAAGATTTTATAGCCCAAGTTTCTGGCCAATTTTTAGTTTTTTTATCATTTTGTGCAACTTCAATTGCTTTTATACCCTCTCCTATTAAAGCAAGTTGCTTTTTAACATCTTCTTTATTTGCAATGCTTACCTGTAGTTTACCTACACTATTTTGTGCCAATTGTACTTGAGATTTCTGTGCACTAACTGTGATAAAACTAGATGTTAAAATAAAGAGAAGAAAAAACCTAAAATTCATATCATATACTATTTAATAGTGGCAAAAATAGGCAAAAAAAAAGAGGGATAATAATTACCCCTCTTATATACGTTAACCTAACTTAGTTTGCAGGAATTGCATCTAAGCGCTTTTTTACATCTTCGTAACTAGCGGTATCACCTTTAAAAGCATAAATTTGTTTTAGAGTTTCTAGTGCTGGTACAAATTTAGGATCTATTTCAATTGATTTTTTATAGAAAGGCAAAGATTGATCAATCAGTGCAGTCATTTTAGCTGTAGCAGCATCAAATTCTTTTACTTTTTTAGTATCAATTTTTTTACGCTCATCCTGAATTATCAATGCCTGTTTATAATAAGTATCGCCTAATAAATAATGATAAACTGCCTTATTAGCATCTTTAGCAATTAATTTTGATAATGATTCTTGAGATTTTACGATATCTCCAGTTGCAATATAAATATCTGTTTGCGATCCAATTAAACCTGCATCATCTGGAAACTTAGCTAAGGCTTCATTAATCAAAGCCATACCCGCTGTGGTATCTTTTAATTTGTCTAAAGTGATATTTATTACCTCAGCATAAATGTCCTTAGATTCTTTAGTATTGAAACTAAGGTATTTTTTAAAATGTTGTATAGCTACTGGATAGTTTTCCAACATCCTAGCTGTAACACCTGCGTTTAGAAACATACCTGTATCTTGCGGATTTATAGTAACTAGCTGCTCAAAAACTGCTAGTGCAGTTTTATAATCCTTTTTTGTATATGCTCTCATGCCCCTAGTTATAATTGCATTTTGTATATTAACCTCGGCATTTGCAATATTATCTTTATCTGAACCTTTTGTGTCAAGTGCTTTAGCCTTCGGAATTGCTTCTTCTGCAATTTTTTGTTTAGCTAAAGAGTTAGCCTCATCAACAGTATCTGTAACAGCAATAGATGAAGCGAACAATGCTCTGTAAACCCAAGCTTCTGCTAAATCCTTCGATTTTTCGTTAGCAATAGCATTGTCGGTATTTACTAAACCAGCATTAAGAGCTACCATTTTCTTTTCAAAGGCTTGGCTACTACTTGTTAGTGAATATATGCCCCATTTCTTTTTGGCTTCTGCTACTTCACTCTTTTGAGCATTGGCAAATGTAGCCGTACCTACAATTAATATACTTAAAAGTAATTTTTTCATGTTATTTTATTTTTTTTCGAAATTATATTAATTCTCTTCAGTTTCTTCTTCGGTATCAGTATTGTTATCTTCTTTTGGAGTCTCTGGAGTAGTTTCAGGATTGGCATCTGCTGTCTCTTCTTCGGTTCCTTCAACAATTATTGCTTCTTCTACCTCTTCAATTTCATCTTCATGTTCAATTTTTGCTACCGATGCAATTTCATCATTACCTTTTAAAGTAATTAAACGAACTCCTTGAGTGGCTCTGCCCATTACTCTTAATTCGCTCACTACAATTCTAATAACAATACCTGATTTATTAATGATCATTAAATCATCAGCATCAGTTACATTTTTTATAGCAACTAATGCGCCAGTTTTTTCGGTAACGTTAATTGTTTTAACACCTTTACCACCACGGTTTGTAACGCGGTAATCATCAATATCGGTACGTTTACCGTAACCTTTTTCAGAAACTACCAATACAGTTGCAGATGGATCATCAATAGCAATCATACCTACAACTTCATCTTTATCGTGTGCTAAAGTTACTCCTCTTACTCCAGTTGCAGTTCTTCCCATAGGTCTTACCGTACTTTCGTTGAAACGAATTGCCCTACCAGAACGTAATGCCATTACAATTTCACTACTACCTGTGGTTAAACTTGCTTCTAACAATTGATCGCCTTCGTTGATGTTAATTGCATTAATACCATTAACACGTGGACGAGAATAAGCCTCCAAAGAAGTTTTCTTAATGGTACCTTTTTTAGTACACATAATGATAAAGTTATTCTCTAAGTAATCTTGATCTTTTAGATTTTTAACCTTAATATATGCCTTAACTTTTTCTTCTTTAGGTATATTAATGATGTTTTGTAATGCTCTACCTTTACTTAATCTACTTCCTTCTGGAATTTCGTAAACTCTTAACCAGAAACAACGTCCCGCTTCGGTAAAGAACAACATATAGTTATGGTTTGAAGCTACTAATAAATGCTCTATAAAATCTTCATTTCTAGAATCACTTCCTTTAGAGCCTTTACCACCCCTACCTTGTGTGCGATATTCTGTAGCAGGCGTACGTTTGATATATCCTTCGTGAGAAATGGTAATTACAACTTCTTCATCTTCGATAAAATCTTCCATACTCATATCTTCAGCAGAGTGAACAATAGTTGTTCTACGTTCATCGCCATATTTATCAAGCATTTCTGCCAACTCATCTTTAATAATCTGCATACGTAAGCCTTCATCAGCTAGTATAGATTTTAAATACTCGATGGTTTTCATCAATTCTGCATACTCCTCTTTAATCTTATCACGCTCCAGACCTGTTAATCTACGTAAGGTCATGTCTAAGATTGCTCTAGCTTGAATGTCACTCAGGCCAAATTTCTCCATTAAACCAAGCCTAGCTTCTTCTGGTGTACTCGATGCACGAATTAACTTAATTACTTCTTCAATATGATCTAAAGCAATTAGCAAGCCTTCTAAAATGTGAGCACGTTTTTCAGCTTCGGCTAATTCGTATTTTGTTCTACGTACAATGACTTCATGACGGTGATCTACAAAGTGACGAATTAGATCTTTTAAGTTTAACATTTGCGGACGACCATGTACCAAAGCAATGTTATTTACACTAAATGAAGTTTGTAAGGCTGTTTGTTTAAATAAGTTATTTAAAACTATACTTGCATTGGCATCACGTTTTATTTCATAAACGATACGAATACCATCTTTGTTAGATTCGTCTTTGATATTTGAAATACCTTCCAATTTTTTCTCCCCAACCAATTCAGCTGTACGCTCAATCATCATGGATTTATTAACTTGATAAGGGATTTCGGTAACAATAATCGTTTCGCGATCCTTAACGGTTTCAATTTCTGCTTTGGCACGCATTACAATACGTCCCCTACCTGTTTCAAAAGCATCTTGCACACCTGTGTAACCATAAATAATTGCACCTGTAGGAAAATCAGGGCCTTTTACGTGTTTCATTAATTCAGGTATAGTAATCTCATTGTTATCGATATAAGCAACAGTAGCATTAATAACCTCAGTAAGGTTATGTGGTGCCATATTGGTTGCCATACCTACAGCAATACCAGATGAACCATTAATTAATAGATTGGGAACTTTAGAAGGCAGTACGCTTGGTTCTTGCTCAGTATCGTCAAAGTTTAACTGAAAATCTACAGTATCTTTATTGATATCTGCAACCATTTCTTCTGCAAGCTTACTAAATCTTGCCTCAGTATAACGCATTGCAGCTGGCGAGTCACCATCAACAGAACCGTAGTTACCTTGTCCATCAACCATTAAATAACGTAAGCTCCACTCCTGAGCCATACGCACCATAGTCATGTAAACCGATGAATCACCATGTGGGTGATACTTACCCAATACCTCTCCTACAATACGTGCAGATTTTTTATAAGGTTTTCCAGCACCTAAGCCCAAACCCAACATACCGTATAACACACGGCGATGTACTGGTTTTAACCCGTCACGTACATCAGGCAGTGCCCTACTTACAATAACAGACATCGAATAATCGATGTAAGCAGATTTCATCTGCTCGTCTATGTTTATTGAAATGATTTTGTCGTTCTCTTGATTTTCTAAATCTTCTGCCATAAATTTTTTGTGTTTTGCGTTGATGGTAATGGACTAGGCGTTTATAACGACAATTGCCAACTGCCAATCGCAAATATAAATTAGGTTTTATTATAACCTTGCGAATTTAATAAAATAACCCTCAATATGCATCTTTATGTGGAAAAGTTTTACCCATGGGGATAATGAAACTTTAGCTATAACCATTGTTATTTTTACCTTAAAAAAAATGAATGATTTTCTTTAAGGCAAAAGCTTATAAAACATTTTTTATAAATTAATTATTAGTTGTTTTTTATATAAAAAATGAAAAATGATGTGTTATATTTATTGATATTTATTTAAAAAACCTTTGAAAAACATTTAATTAAACCATGGAAAAAAGAGAATATACTTTAAACGAACTTATTCTAGAAAGTGCTGAAAACCCTAACGAAAACGATTTTTTTGAGTTAGAAAAACCAGCGATGCTGGAAATTAATATGAAAAGCCAAAAAATATTGGCCAAGGCCGGTTCTATGGTGGCTTATATTGGAGCTATTGATTTTAAAAGAGAAGGCATGTTAAGCAAGGGCTTGGGCGGATTGTTGAAAAAAGCCATTTCTGGTGAAGGAACTTCCCTAATGCATTGTACAGGAACCGGAAAACTTTATCTTGCAGATGAAGGTAAAAAAGTAAAAATCATTAAGCTGCAAAACGAAGCTATTTTTGTTAATGGAAATGATGTATTGGCATTGGAAGAAAGCATTAGCAATGATATTAAAATGCTCAAAAGCGTTGCTGGAATGATGTCTGGAGGATTATTTCAGGTAAGATTAGCAGGTAGTGGTTATATAGCTATCACTACACATGGCGAACCGATTTTATTGAGAGTTACTCCAGGACAACCTGTTTATACCGATCCTAATGCTACTGTGGCGTGGTCAGAAAAGTTAAGTCCGAACGTAAAAACAAACTTAACATTTGGCTCATTTATTGGCAGAGGTAGTGGCGAATCGTTTCAATTAGAGTTTGCTGGAGAAGGCTGGGTTTTAGTACAACCTTACGAAGAGGTTAAATACGTACAAAAATCTTAATTAAAAAGATATACAGTTATAGCCGCAGATTTGGAGATTTAAACCTACGCCTCTGCGGCTTTTTTATTGATTTGTATTTTTTGTTTTAATGGTTTGCTATCAGTTATTAATGCCGGATTATCCATAATTGGAAGTTTAGCAAATTTGATTACTTCAATACTTGGCACTCCAAAATCTAGCACCACTTTACCTAAAATCAAATAACACCCTTTGCCTCTAAAAGGATAAATTGGCGAACTATTCGGAAAATGCGTGGTATCGAAAAAATTGCCTTCAATATCTATAAAAGTACCGAACCACATTTTAGTGTTTTTAATAGTGTGCACCGTTTTATCGCAAACAAAATTACCTAGCATTTTAACAATCTTACCTTCATTTTTTTCTAAATCTTTAGCTAAAATATCACCTCTGTAAGCTGTCTTCAATAAATCGAACATGCTCGAGGTAATCGGAAAACCTAATAATTCCAGTTCCTGATAAGCATCTTCTATAGCATGATTAACTAAACTTGGCAGAACATATTCTTTGCTAGGCAAATGAAATAATTCTCTATCAGCTATAATTTTTGTTTTACTGCCCAAGTAATTATGCACCCCCCAAAGCAACTCCTTTTTGCTTTTCCCTGTAAAACGCAAAGCGCCAATTCTAATTAATATAATCGACTGTTCTAAAGTGAGATAAGTTCTTTTAATTAAATCTTCTAAATCGATATAATTACCATTTTTTTTCCGTTCTTCCGGTATAACTTCAATCAGTTTATTTTCTAATCCTTGAATACCAATTAAGCCTAAATAAACTTCATCACCATTAATATTAACCACGCTATCGCTATGATTTACGCAAGGTAAATTAACCTTAGCCCCAGTTTGTTGTAAAGCATGAACATACACCCAACGCTGATAAAAACCGCCATAATTGTTCAAAACAGCTACCATAAATTCCATCGGATGATAAGTTTTTAGATACAAACTTTGGTAACTTTCTACCGCAAAACTAGCCGAGTGTGCTTTAGAAAAACTAAATCCAGCAAAACTGGAAACTTGCCGCCACACTTCTTTTGTAACTTCTTCATCTCTACCGAGCGATTTTGCCGTCGTGAAGAAACGTTTCGATAGTTTATCAAACTCGGTATCTTTAGTTCTGTATTTTCCGCTCATGCCACGACGTAAAATATCAGCGTCAGCCAAGTCTAATCCTGCATAGTGACAACAAATCTTAATCACGTCTTCCTGATAAACCATGATACCAAAAGTCTCTGCAAGCTGCTCTTCCATCACTTTTGATAAGTACCTCACTCCTTTTGGATTGTGATAACTTTCGATATACATTTTCATCATTCCAGAACTGGCAACACCTGGCCTAATGATAGAACTTGCGGCAACTAAAGTATTGTAGTTATCGCATTCTAGTTTTTTAAGTAATTGGCGCATCGCTGGCGATTCGATATAAAAACAACCAATAGGAGTTCCGGCTCGTAGTTGTGCATTTAATTTGGGATCGGTTTTAAAAGACTTGAAATCATGAATATCCATAGTCTCATTCTTGTTTTTCGCAACCAATTGAACGGCTTCTCTAATGTGCCCAATTCCTCGCTGACTTAAAATATCATACTTATCAAGGCCAATAGCTTCCGCTTCATACATATCCCATTGTACTGTTGGTAAACCTTTTGGCGGCAAATCTAATGCTGTATAATATGTTAAAGCTTCTTCGCCAATTAAAATCCCTCCAGCATGTATAGAACGTTGATTTGGCATCCCCTTCATTCTATCATTAATGGCTAATATCTTATTGAAAGTTGGATTGCTTCGATGTAAGTAACCTTTTGATGGATCCGTAAAATCATCTATTTCACTTTTGGGCAAACCCAATACTTTACCAATTTCTCTGATAATAGCTCGGTCTTTAAAACTACTCATCGTACCCAATAAGGCAGTATTTGGATATTTTTTGAATATATAATTCTGGATATCTGGTCGCTCATCCCAACTAAAATCGATGTCAAAATCTGGTGGGGAACTACGTTTATGGTTTAGGAACCGCTCAAAATATAGATCTAATTCAATAGGATTTACATCTGTTATTTTAAGGCAATAGGCTACAATACTATTTGCTCCAGAACCTCTACCAACATGATAATACCCCTTCTCTTCCATGGCGTACCGAACAATATCCCAAGTAATTAGAAAGTAAGCACAAAAATTAAGCTCATTAATTACCTTTAATTCTTTATTAATTCTTTTTAAAGCTTCTTCGTTATTTTCTCCATAACGGTATACTAAGCCTTTCATGGCAAGCTCGGTTAGGAGTGCTAAATCTTCTTCAGCATTGTTTTTAAAATAGTGTTTATTTTTTTTACCAAAAGTATAGTCGTTCATGTTGCAACTATCCAATAACTTTTGAGTATTAGCTAAAATGAATTCGTAATTCTCGAACTTTTTTTTCAACTCATCTTCGTTAATTAGCATTTCGTCTTCTTGGCAAAAGTCATTTTCTGTTAGCTTCCCTAAAACTGTGCTTAAACCAATAGCTCTTAAGTATTTATGTAACCTATGTTGAAGTTTATTTTTAACTGTTACAGGATGAAAAACTACCAGTTTATTTTCAATATTCACTAAAGATTCACCTGCAATTTTATTGAGTTCGTTAGCCCTAATCCCTAGATATTCATTTTCTTTTAAATCAGTTTTACTGCCATAAGAATAAATTACAAAAGCATTATCAAACTCAAAAGGTTCATCAGGTAAAGGCAATTGATTAAGGTTATGATGCGTTAAAAAATCATTCAACTCTTTCATTCCCTCCTTGTTTTTGGCAATGCCGATGTATAAAAGGCGGTTATCTCGCCTAAATTCTATACCTATTAAAGGCTTGATATTATAAGCCGGAATTAATTTACCATCTGCATCTTCTTGGTCAAACGCTGCTTGGCGGCAAAGCCTAATAAATTCCATACAACCAGTAGAGTTATTTATATCCGTTAATACCAATTGATGAATATTCTTTTCCCTAGCCTGAACAATTAAATCTTTGATATCTATGGTGCCATAACGAAGGCTATATTGAGAATGGACGTTGAGGAACATTTTGAATTAGTTTATGGTTAATAGTTGATAGCCGAGTACATACACATAATCTAAACTTAATATTCATTAACTATTGACTATCAGCCTAATGCTTTCTATATAATTTTTTAGTTTCTCCCTTGTTGGGTAAAACCGTAGCCAGTTTAATAGTATCTACGCCATAGCGAGAGCGCATCTTGTCCATACTTTGGTAAAGGTTGTAGATTTTTTCTGATGGACCGTATAAACCAATCTGCTCGTTACCATTTACCAAATGAGAAAGTTTTACGCCAACTAATCTTAACAACATTCGTTTGCTGTAAACTTTATCAAAAAGCTCTTTAGCTTTTGCTATTAATGTAGTATCTAAAGAAGTGTAAGGAATTTTAGATTGTTGAGTAACGGTTTCAAAATTAGCATAACGTATGGTTACCGTAATACAAGCTGTTAGTTTTTGTTTCTGCCGCAACTCAAAAGCCAAATTGGTAATCATATCCATCAATATAATTTTTATACCAGCAATGTCCATGCTATCGCTATCAAAAGTGGTCTGCTTACCAATAGATTTTTGTTCTCGGTAAGGTACAACCAAAGAATTATCTATTCCATTTGCTTTTTGCCACAAGCTCAACCCATTCTGACCTAATATTTTAAACATCAAATCTTGCGGAATTTGTGTTAACGTATGTATTTTACGAACGCCCATTTCGCTGAGTTTTATAAAGGTAGCATCGCCCAAGCCGGGTATTTTTTTAATGGATAAGGGATTTAAAAAAGATTGTACTTCTGGCTTTTCAATTTGTAATTCGCCATCTGGCTTACACTCGTTGGTGGCCATTTTAGAAACCGTTTTATTAATAGATAAACCAAAAGAAATTGGCAAACCTATTTGATCCATTACACTTTGCCTCAGCTCGTGAGCCAATTTCATGCAACCGAAAAACTTATCCATTCCGGTCATGTCTATATAATGCTCATCGATACTTGCCTTTTCTATTACAGGTACTCTTTCTTGCAAAAGTTCGGTAATTTGTTGCGAATATTTGCTGTAATCTTCCATACTACCTTTTACAAAAATAGCATGTGGACAAAGCTGACGGGCCATTCTACTCGGCATTGCAGAATGCACCCCAAACTTACGAGCCTCATAACTGCAAGATGCCACCACGCCCCTATCAGACATGCCACCAATAATTACTGGTTTGCCTTTTAAGCTGGTATCTTTTAATATCTCTACTGAGACAAAAAAAGCATCCTGATCCATGTGTATGATATGTTTATCGCCGAAATCCATAAATTGATAAACAAATATAATACTAATATAATTAGTATTTATAAATAAGTTATCAAGATTTTTAGCTAAATATGTTAGTAATTTTAAATTGAGAATTTTGAAGTTTTTTTTGAAAAGCAAAAACAGAAGAAGATAGCAAAGTTAGTCCTGCTTTACACTCTTGCCGGATAAAAACCGGCGCCGTTGCAATCAGGTTTATTTAACATAAAACTGTGCAAGAAATTGCAGTTGCAGTTATGCAAAATATTGATGGGATTAACCCACCTAAGAACCAGTTTCTATGTACTATAAACCTGATTGGATGAAAGCCACATTTTTCTTGTGGCTGTAAGGAAAGCAGGACTAATACTGCCAAGAATTACTGCCCTTGTTTTCTAACAAATTCGTAACCATACTTTATTCAACAATCTAAACATCTAACTTATTATTAATCAAATAAGGTGTACCAACCTTCATCTTTTTTGCCTTGTAAGGTTCAAAATAGTAATCAATCCTACCTAAATTAATACCTGCAAAACCAACTTGGTTTATGGTTGTAATTTGTCCATCTAGGTTTTTTACATCTTCGGGCACATCTAAAAATGTATGCGTATGACCGCCGATAATTAAATCTATGTTTCTGGTACTTGCAGCTAACACCTTATCAGACATTGAATTATTACGATAAGAATAACCTAAGTGTGACAAACAAATTACCAAATCGCATTTATAATCATTTTTTAATAACGAAGCAGTTTCATTGGCCTTAACAATTGGGTCAAGGTATTGCGTTTCGCCGTAATTTTTTGGATCTACCAGTCCTTTTAGCTGAATACCCAAACCGAAAACACCGATTTTTAACCCAGATTTTTTAAAGATTTTAAATGGCTGCGTAGACTTCGAAAGCTGCGTATTAGAAAGATCGTAGTTTGCAATTAATACTGGGAAATTGGCGTGAGGCAATTGTTTATAAAAACCTTCAACGCCATTATCAAAATCATGGTTACCTAAAGTGGTCGCATCATACTGCATTTGGCTCATCAGCTTTAGCTCTAACTCGCCACCATATTTATTAAAGTAAGGCGTACCCTGAAAAATATCCCCAGCATCTAACAACAACACATTTTCTTGCTCAGATCTAATCTTCTTAATCAATGCAGATCGTCTGGCTGTACCGCCTAAACCTTGGTTGCGTGAGCCATCCATCGGAAAAGGTTCTATCCTACTGTGCACATCGTTAGTATGCAAAATGGTTAATTTCTGTAATCGCCCGTTGGCAAAAGCATCTAAAGAATTTAGGCTCAGCGCTACGGCAGCACTGGCAATGCCACCTGTTCTAATAAAATTTCGGCGATTAATTTTTTGTAATTCTTCCATCCAATTGTGTGTTGATACTTTTGCCTGCTGCTTTAATTGCTTTAACTTCTTGTAAAAGTGCATCACGCACTAACAAACCAATATTTTTTCTTGAGATTGGCGTTGCAAAACCTGTGGCATCATCGCCCCCACTGGCAATATAATCTGAGGCTACAACCCAATAGTTTTTATTTACATCGAATGTTTTTCCATTTATCTGAATATTTTCGGGAAGTTTGTCTTTAATGTTAAACTTTAGCCCACTAACTGGTTGGCCACCTCTTGCTGCGATGTAATTAATAACCTTTAAAACATCCTCTCCTTTTAGATTAAATAAAACCAATTGATTTTCGAAAGGCATCAACTCAAATATGCTCGAAACCGTGATTGGACCTTTTGCAATATCATTTCGCAAACCTCCTGTAGTTGTTGGAAAAACAAAATCAACATTTGGTTCTAATTTTTTAGTTTGATTAAATACTGCATCAGCAAAAAAGTTTCCCAATATAGATTCTGGTAGTTTAGAACTTTTAGACAAAACCACATCAGTATTGCCAATTACTTCATTCATCTCGGCATCTAACTTAGCTTTATAAGGTAAATAAGTTTTAATGATATTACTATCTACGGCAACTTCATCACTTATTTTATACTCTTCTCTATTAGATTTTACAACTGCATACTTTGTGCTGCAAGCGCCCAATAAAATCGCTAAAAGTGAGAGAATATATAGTTTATACTTAATATTTATCATGTTATTCTGTTGTTTGCGAAGATAGAGGGCTAATCAATTAAAACCAAGATTATAACGTCACTTAGCTGTTAGAAACTAAATACAAGTAGATTATTATTAAAAACAATTTCTTCAATTATCTTTGCGGCTCATTTTAAAAGAGTAAAACATTGATCGACGTAAATAACATCTCCGTATCATTTGGCGGTACCACGCTTTTTAGCGATGTATCATTTTCTATCAACGAAAACGACAAAATAGCCTTGATGGGTAAAAATGGTGCAGGAAAATCAACCTTGTTAAAAATTATTGCTGGCGAAGGAAAAGCGACAAGTGGGCATATATCTGGACCAAAAGAAGCCGTGATTGCCTATTTGCCACAACATTTACTTACGCACGATGATGTAACTGTTTTTGAAGAAACTTCTAAAGCGTTTAGCGAAGTTTATGTGATGCGTGACGAGTTGGAAAGTTTAAATGAGCAACTGAACATCCGTACAGATTACGATACCGACGATTACATGAAGTTAATAGAGCGAGTATCTGAACTAAGCGAAAAGTTTTATTCTATTGAAGAAGTGAATTATGATGCCGAAGTAGAAAAAGTATTAAAAGGTCTAGGTTTTTTACGTACTGATTTTACACGTAAAACTTCAGAATTTTCTGGTGGATGGCGCATGCGCATCGAATTAGCCAAAATCTTATTGAAAAAGCCCGATTTAATTCTACTAGATGAGCCAACCAACCACATGGATATCGAAAGTATCCAATGGTTAGAAGATTTTTTGATTAACTCGGCTAAAGCAGTAATTGTAATTTCTCACGATAGGGCTTTTGTAGATAACATTACAAATAGAACCATAGAGGTTACCATGGGCCGTATTTACGATTATAAAGCAAAATATACCCACTATCTGCAACTACGTAAAGAGCGTCGTGAGCATCAATTGAAAGCTTACGAGGAGCAACAACGTTTTATTGCCGATAACCAAGAATTTATAGATCGTTTTAAAGGAACTTACTCTAAAACTCTGCAGGTACAGTCGCGGGTTAAGATGTTAGAAAAATTAGAAGTGATTGAGATTGATGAGGTAGATAATTCAGCCTTGCGCTTAAGATTTCCTCCATCGCCTCGTTCTGGAAGTTACCCTGTGATGGTGGAAGAATTGACTAAAGCGTATGGCGATCATGTGGTTTTTCAAAAAGCTAATATGGTTATTGAACGTGGCCAAAAAGTAGCTTTTGTAGGCAAAAATGGCGAAGGTAAATCGACCATGATTAAAGCCATTATGGGCGAGATTGATTTTGATGGGGAGTTAAAAGTTGGTCATAATGTGAAGATTGGTTATTTTGCCCAAAACCAAGCTGCTTTATTGGATGGAGAATTAACTGTTTTTGATACCATCGATCAAATAGCTGTTGGTGATGTACGTGTAAAAATTAAAGATTTGCTTGGTGCATTTATGTTTAGTGGCGATGATACCACCAAAAAAGTAAAAGTATTATCTGGCGGAGAAAAAACACGTTTAGCAATGATTAAACTGTTATTAGAACCTGTAAATGTTTTAATTCTCGATGAGCCAACCAACCACTTAGACATGAAAACTAAGGATATTATTAAAGATGCCTTACGTGATTTTGATGGCACTTTGATCTTAGTATCTCACGATAGGGATTTTTTGGATGGCTTAGCCGAAAAAGTATTTGAATTTGGAAACAAACGTGTTCGCGAACATTTCGAAGATATTAAAGGTTTCTTAGCTCATAAAAAAATGAATAGTTTGAAAGAGATTGAAAAATAGGTTCAGTTGGCAGATGGGTAATCGTCATGCTGAATTTATTTAAGCATCTGCTCTAAAATTTGGTTTGTGGAGACACAAACCAAAGCATCAACTACTGCCCTATCTAATTAATAAAATGTTGGCGAGGACGCCAACCTTGGAACTCTAACCTTGGCGTCCTCGCCAAGGTACTATAATCTTTAGTCTACAAATTCTGCCCAAATATTTTACTTAACATTCTATACAAATCGGGGTGTTTATCTTTTAATATTTCTGGCTGCTCAAAGAAATATTCAGATATTACTGCAAAAAACTCAGCTTGGTTGGTAATGGCATAAGGATTAATATCAGATTTATCATCTTCAATTCTTTCAATTTCTTCGTGCATCATTTTTACCCAAGGTAAAGTATATTCATATGCCATCAAATTTTCTGGAATACCATCTGTGGCACCATCAGATTTATCTAAAAGGTGTACAAATTCATGTATGCCCGTATTTTCTTTGCCAGCACTCTTAGAAAACCCATGTCTTAAAGTAGCGAGCGATAAAATCATTTGTCCATTCATATAACCACTTCCAACCATTCCCATTATATTTCTTTCGCCACCTTCAAACTCAAAATCTTTGTTGAAAGTATCAGGATAGAGCAATACGTTGGTTAGGTTTTTATACTGCCAATCATCAAATCCAAAAATGGGAATAACAGCACTCGATGCGACCAATAACCTATCTAATTGGGTAATTTCTAGCCCAACCCCTTCAATTTTAATGGTGGCTAAAAATGCAAAGATCTTTTGTTCAAACAAAGTTTTTTTAGTGCCATCAAGGCGGATGTAAAAATCTACATGTTGCGCTAACAATTGTTGATCTGCTTTTCTTAAACTCCCATCAAGCAACGGCTTTTTTCTAAAAATAAAATATAAAGCAACAACAAATGCAGCTGCAAGAATAATATAAGGCGTATAGTTCATAACCAATATTAAATAAAAAATCCCAAAGCTATTAAGCCTTGGGATTAAAATATATTTTAATTGCTATTAAAGATTTTTAACAATTACTGGATCAAGAGGTTTAGTTGCAGAACGATAACGATGAACCAACTCTCCTCTTTCGTTGATTAGAAACTTTTCAAAGTTCCATTTAATATCTCCTTTAAAATCAGGATTTTCTTCAGAAGTTAAATAACTGAATAAAGGTATGATATCCGATCCTTTAACGCTAACTTTTTCGCTTAATAGAAAACTAACACCAAAATTCTTTTTGCAAAAATCCTGAATTTCAGTATTTGTCGCTAATTCTTGTCCACCGAAATTTCCGGCAGGAAAACCGATTAGAACAACATCTTTACCATATTGTTTGTGCAATTTCTCTAAATCTTCATATTGTTTTGTATAACCACATTTAGAAGCAGTATTTACGATTAGGATTTTTTTGCCTTTAAATTTAGACAGCTTTACAGTTTTTCCATCAATAGTTTTAATGGTGTAATCGTAAACAGTTTTTGGTGGCGTTGGTGCAACCCACATTGTTATTAGTAATAATAAGGTATTGATCATTTTATTTTTGTTTAATTGTTTGAATGTTTATACTGTTTAACTGAAAGTTGCTTATATAGCAATAAGTCTCAATTCGCTGTACTCACTACGCAACTCTTATTGTGAATAAACGAAGATAAGCACAAATTGGTTTGATTAAAATAATTGAAGCGTAAAGAAATAATTATTTTCAAATTAAATAAAAGGTCATTTGAGTATGGTTAATCAATGTAAAAGAGCTATTTAAACCTAAATTTCGAATGTTATTTTTAAAATAAATACACTATCAATTTTGATTTTAGCGTATTTTATAGTTTTATTTGCAGAAAAACGTTCTGAATGGCAAAAAATTTACTGATAGTCGAGTCACCTGCAAAAGCTAAAACCATAGAGGGTTATTTAGGAAAAGATTTTTTGGTTAAGTCTAGTTATGGTCATATCCGCGATTTAGTAAAAGGCGATATGGGAATTGATATTGAAAACAATTTTTCCCAAACCTATGAGGTTCCTGCCGATAAAAAAGCAGTTGTTGCAGAACTTAAAAAATTAGCTAAACAAGCCGAAATGGTATGGTTAGCATCCGATGAAGACCGTGAGGGAGAAGCCATTTCTTGGCATTTATACGAAACCCTGGGCTTAAAAGAAAGCAATACTAAACGTATCGTTTTTCACGAAATTACTAAACCTGCTATATTAAAGGCTATAGATAATCCCCGTACAATAGATTATAATTTGGTTAATGCACAGCAGGCTCGTCGTGTTCTAGATAGATTGGTGGGTTTTGAACTTTCTCCAGTTTTATGGAAAAAAGTTAAGCCATCGCTATCTGCTGGCCGTGTGCAATCTGTTGCAGTGCGATTAATTGTAGATCGCGAACGTGAAGTAAATAAATTTAGTAGCACAGCTGCATTTAAAATAACCGCTCAATTTACTACTGGCAAAGGGAAAGAAATTGTAAAGGCAGAATTACCCCAACGTTTCGAAAAAGCCGCTGATGCTGAAAGATTCTTACAAGATTGTATCAGCGCAGGTTTTGCAGTTAGTAATTTAGAAGTAAAACCAGCGAAGCGTAATCCGGCAGCTCCATTTACTACATCAACTTTGCAACAGGAAGCATCAAGAAAATTAGGATTTTCTGTTGCCCGTACCATGCAAATTGCACAGCGTTTGTACGAAAGTGGTAAAATCACTTACATGAGAACTGATTCTGTAAATCTATCTCAAACTGCTATTGATGCCGCATCAGCTGAAATAAGATCGGCTTGGGGCGAAAAATACCATCAACCGAGAGTTTATAAAACCAAATCTGCTGGTGCACAAGAAGCTCACGAGGCCATCCGTCCTACTTATTTTAACCAGCACAGCGTAGATGGAGATAACTCCGAAAAACGTTTGTACGATTTGATTTGGAAACGTGCCATCGCTTCTCAAATGAGTGAGGCAATTTTCGAAAAAACTAATGTTAACATCAGCATATCTACCAGAAAAGAAGAATTATTAGCTGAAGGGGAAGTATTGAAATTTGATGGATTTTTGAAAGTATATCTTGAATCGACTGATGATGAGGATGAGGAAAATGAAGACAATAATTTACTTCCGCCACTAACCAAAGGGCAAGCTTTAACTCTAAAAGAATTAGCAGCAACGGAACGTTTTTCTCGTCCACCTGCAAGATATACTGAGGCAAGTTTAGTTAAGAAATTAGAAGAACTGGGCATTGGCCGACCATCTACTTATGCACCAACAATTTCTACGGTACAAAATCGTGGTTATGTGGTTAAAGAAGATAGAGATGGTAGAAAAAGAGAATTTGTAAGTATGGTTTTAGCTAATGGAAACATTAGTAAAGTAACCAAATCTGAAATAACAGGTGCTGAGAAGTCGAAACTCTTCCCTACTGATATTGGCGAAGTAGTAAACGACTTTTTAGTTGAACATTTTAAAGGAATTGTAGATTTTAACTTTACTGCCAAAGTTGAAAAGCAGTTCGATGAAATTGCACAGGGTTTACAGGAATGGACAAAAATGTTGCATTCTTTTTATACGCCTTTTCATAACGAAGTTGAAGATACTTTAGAGAATGCAGACCGGGCAAATGGAGAGCGTTTATTAGGTGTTGATCCAGTATCTGGTAAAAATGTATATGCTAAAGTTGGGCGTTACGGTCCTTTAGTTCAAATAGGAGAATTATCTGATGATGAGGAAGATAAACCTCGATATGCAAGCTTAGGTAAAACTCAATCGGTAGGAACCGTTACTTTAGAAGAAGCACTAGATCAATTCAAATTACCATTCCAATTAGAAGATTACGATGGTAAAGAAGTTTCTGTTGGGGTTGGTCGTTTTGGTCCTTATGTTAAATGGGGCGATGCTTTTATTTCTATACCTAAAAATGAAGATCCATTAACAGTTGACCAAGCTAGAGCGATTGAGATTATTGGCGAAAAAGTTACCGCTGATGCACCAGTTGCTGAGTACGAAGGTTTACCTGTTACCAAAGGAACTGGCCGTTTTGGTCCGTTTATTAAATGGAATAGTTTGTTTATCAATGTTCCTAAAGCTTATAACTTCGATGCACTTTCTGCAAATGATATTAAGGAGTTGATTGAGAAAAAGATTGAGAAAGAGAACAACCGTTACATTCAACAATGGGAAAGTGAGAAAATTGCCATAGAAAACGGACGTTGGGGACCCTTTATCCGTTTCGGTAAAGAGATGCTGAAATTGAGAAATAACCCTAAGACCAAAGCAAAATATACAGCAGAAGAATTGGCTGAAATTTCTTTAGAAGACGTTAAAAAATTAATTCTTGAGCAATTACCAAAAGCCTTTGACGTTAAGAAAAAAGCACCAGCAAAAAAGAAAGCAGTAGCGAAGAAGAAATAAGATTGTCATCTGTAACGCAGTGAAGGATCTCTAATATTGAAACTCACAAAGAGATTCCTCGTTCCTCGGAATGACAGAGAATATTTTGGCATGAAAAAAGATTTACCAGAAAATATAGTAGAAGATGTAGCAATTGTTGTTGCTTTAGTTGGCGATACACCAGAAGTTGGCAGTTGGACAGTTTATATAGTTAACTATAAAAACGATGCCATTTCCAACGTCTTAATTACCTCTAAAGGTTATGGAGAAAAGCATGGTAAACAGCTTAAAACATCCCTATTAAGACATTTTATTGGAGATTTGGAAGCTAATTCCTTTGCAGCTGTGGAAGCTATAGACCCGGCAGTTTTTGGATTAACTAATGAATATTGGTTGAGCTATTATATTGGAAAAGAAATCTATGACAAAAAATTCATTTTTCTTCCAGAAAGCATTGTAGATAGCAATTTAATTAGAGTTCCGGTTTTAAATAAACCTGGGGTGATGATTAGGTAGTTAAAAATACTTATCTAATTACAAATATAAATCATTTTAATCCTAACTATGAAAAAGGCCTCTCTATACCTTTTTATATCTCTTGCCAGTTTTTCGGCTAAATCACAAAGTGATTCTATAAAAAATTATGTAACAACCGCACTCGATCTTATGAAAACAAGATCTGTGAATAAAAATAAAATCAATTGGCAAACAGTATATGCCTCCTCTTATCAATCAATTGCCAATGCTAAAACCATTGGGGATACTTATCCAACACTAGAATCTGTAATTAAACAATTGGGTGATGCACATTCTAATTTCTATAGACCTGAACAGGTAAGTTTTATCCTTAAACGTTACGGTGAAAATGGGCAAAAATTACCTCTTGTAGAAGGTAAAATAATCGATCAACAATATGGCTATTTTACGATTCCAGCTATTGGTTGTTATAATTTTATAGATTGGCAAGAATATGTAAGTTTTGCACTTGATGAAATTAAGAAAATAGATCAGCAGCCTTTAAAAGGTTGGATTATAGATTTAAGAGCTAACGAAGGCGGCATGCTTTTACCTATGTATGCAGCACTTTCTCCATTTGTTCAAAATAAAAAGTTAATGGGTTCACGTAATGCAGATGGAAAAGATACTTATTTTATAATGAAAAAAGGAGTTGTATATGAGGGTAAAAATGTAGCTCATCGTTTTGATGTTAAATTTTCTAAATTAAAAAACCAAAACAAACCTATTGTAGTTCTCGTCAGCAAAAAAACTGCTAGTTCTGGAGAATTTATTACCATTGCCCTTACTGGATTAAAAAATGTAAACTTATTGGGTGTAAATACAATGGGGCTCACCTCTGCCAATCAAGAACATCGTTTAGCAGATAATGCCTTTTTAGTATAACTGAAGGTAGTACTATAGATTATAAAGGAAAAGCATATGATGTTGTCGGACAAGGTATAACGCCAAATATTCGATTTGAAGACAACAAAGATGATGAAGTTTTATTTAAAAAAGCTAAAGAGCTGATCAATGGCAATATTAAAAAATAATTTAATGCGCATGCTGTTTAAAATCTAAATACACATACTTCAAATCACATTTTTAAAAAATCCTTACTAAAAACTAAGAAATAATTTCTTTTACCTGATCATTTTTCGTTAATTTTCGTACAACATTTACCAATGTAATTCTGTATGGAAAACACTTCGAAATATTCATCTAGCACGTTAAAAAAAATAATTTTTGGGTTGATTTTAATTGCATCAATTATTGCTATCTACTTCTTATTTTTTAATAAGAAGAAAACTCAAGACAATCAGGCGTATGCCAAATATGTGGAGGCCTATACTTCAGGAACAATTTCTAAAAAGAGTTCCATTAAAGTTCATTTAGCTAGTGCGGTTAAAAGTGTAAGCGACATGGGCAAACCAGATGAAAGAGAAATATTCGATTTTTCGCCAAATATTAAAGGGAAAACGTATTGGTTAGATGCTCAAACGGTAGAATTTAGGCCAGATGAACCATTGAAGCCAGATCAAAAATATGAGGCAACACTAAATCTATCTTCCCTTACTACTACCGAAAAAGGCTTAGAAGAGTTTGAGTTCGATTTTAAAGTAATCAAACCTGGTTTAAGCTTAAGCCAAAACGGATTGGTTTCGCAAAATAATACTTCGCTAACTTTTATGAAGTTAAGTGGAGAAATCAATACTTCGGATGTAGAGGATCAGGCAAAGATAGAAAAGGTTGTTGAATTGGATTTTGCAAAATCTCTAAAAATTAAATGGCAACATGAACCAGACAAACATCGCTCTGTATTTACAATTGATAGTATCCAAAAAACTAATGGCGAACAAAATTTAGTTTTAAAATGGAATGGGGATGTCATAGATGCAGATGATAATGAAGGTGAAGAAAAAGTAGTAGTTCCAGCAAAAGGTATTTTTAAGGTTTTAGACATTAAAGCCGTGCAAGGTGCAGAAGATTTCGCTTTAATTCAGTTTGCAGAACCCATAAACGTAGCTCAAGATTTAAATGGATTAGTTTCAGTAGGTAGTTTACAAGATCTTCGTTTTACAATTGATGGAAGTCAACTACAGGTTTACGCACCAGATGCACTAGAAGGAAATTACAGTGTAAATGTGGATGCTTCTATAACCAACATTGAAGGAAAAAATCTACAAAGTGCCAAAACAGCTAACATCATATTCGAAAATAAATTACCTTCAGTTACTATTGCAGGTACGGGAACGATCTTACCCAATTCTGGAAAACTGGTTTTGCCTTTTGAAGCTGTAAATTTAAAAGCAGTTGATGTTACCGTAATTAAGATTTATGAAAACAATATCCCTCAGTTTTTTCAGGCTAATAATTACAAAGAAGGCAATGAGTTAAGAAGAGTTGCTAAGCCTGTTGTTCAAAAAACCATTCGTTTAGATGATGATAAAGGTGTTAATCTCCACAAAAAAACACGTTTTACTTTGGATTTAGATAAACTAATCCGTACAGAGCCAGGTGCCATTTACCGTGTAACTATTGGGTTTAGACAGGCTTATAATGTTTATGATTGTAAGGAAACTAGTGGAAAAAATACAGGAGATGGAGATTATAACGATTACGAAGGCGATTATGGTGGTGGCTATGGAGAGAAAATTGATGAAGATGATGAATTTTGGGAAGCCTATGGTAGCTATTACCCTAATAATTATAGATGGGATGATAGAGAAAACCCTTGCACGCCATCTTACTACACCACAGAACGTTGGGCAAGTAGAAACTTACTAGCTTCTAATATTGGCCTAATCGCTAAACGAGGTAATGATAACAGCATGTTAATTGTAGCTACAGACCTTTTAACAGCTAAACCTTTGAGTGGAGTTACTTTAGAATTGCTAGATTATCAACGCCAGATATTAACTACAGCAAAAACAGATGGCGATGGTTTGGCTAGTTTTGACTTGAAAAGAAAACCATTTTTATTAATCGCCAAAAGTGGCAGCGAACGCGGCTATTTAAAACTAGATGATGGAAACTCATTACCCTTAAGTAGGTTTGATGTAAGTGGAGATGTAGTTCAAGACGGAATTAAAGGCTTTATTTATGGTGAGCGTGGTGTATGGCGACCAGGAGATAGTGTTTTTGTTTCGTTTATATTAGAGGATAAATTGAAAAAGTTACCAGCTAATTATCCGGTTACTTTCGAGTTCTTTAATCCGAAAGGGCAATTGGCAAAACGAATGGTGAGTGCAAACGCACTAAACGGTTTTTATACTTTTAAAACTTCTACAGAAAGCACTGCACCCACAGGAAACTGGCTTGCAAAAATTAAAGTTGGCGGTGCATCGTTCTCTAAAACTATAAAAATAGAGACCATTATGCCTAACCGTTTAAAAATTAACTTTGATTTAGGCGGAAAAACCTATTTAGGTAACGGTGCGTCATCCGCTACTACCCTTTCGGCAAAATGGTTATTTGGTACACCTGCACAAAATTTGAAGGCTAAGGTTGATGTCAATCTAAATACTACAGAAACTAAGTTTAAAGGTTTCGATGAATATGCTTTTGACAATCCAACAGTTCAGTTCGAATCGCAGGTTAAAACTATTTTTGAAGGCACCTTAAATGGAGAAGGTAATGCTGTGATAAATACAAATTTAAGTGAGGGTAGTGCTGCCCCGGGTGTGTTAAGAGCTAACTTTAGTACTAAAGTTTTTGAGCCAGGTGGCAATTTTAGTATAGACAACTTCAGTATGCCATATCATGTTTATAATAGCTATTTGGGTATCAAAACACCTAAAGGAAATAAACTAAGTGGAATGTTATTAACAGGCGAAAACCATAAAGTTGAAATCGTAAATGTAAACAGAGATGGAAAATTACTTGGTGGAAATAAAACTGTTTCTGTAGAATTATATAAAGTACAATGGCGCTGGTGGTGGGAACAAGACAATCAAAACAGTTATGCCAACTTTACTCAAAATCAGTACAATAAGCTAATTAAAAAAGAAAGTGTTTCTTTAAGCAATGGTAAGGGTAATTGGAGTTTTAGGATTGATGAACCAGAATGGGGACGTTATCTAATTTTAATTAGAGATGAAAATGGTGGTCATACTACCGGAAAATCTGTTTATATAGATTGGCCAGGTTGGGCACAACGTGAGCAAGGAAGTAATCCTACTGAAGCATCTATGTTATCATTTACTGCCAACAAAGAGAAATTTAATGTGGGCGAAGACATTACACTAACCATCCCAACAGGAGAAAATGGCAGAGCCTTAGTTTCTATTGAAAACGGTAGCCGAGTATTAAAAACCTATTGGATTGAGACAGACAAAGGGCAAACGCAGTTTAAATTTAAGGCAGAAAAGAACATGGCGCCAAATGTGTTTGCAAACGTTACGCTGTTACAACCACATGCACAAACGCTAAATGATTTACCTATTAGGATGTATGGTGCAATTCCATTAAGTATTGAAGATCCTGAAACGATTTTAAAACCTGTGATAAAAATGGCTCCTACTTTAAAACCTGAAGTAGAAAGTACCATTACGGTTTCTGAAAGCAAGGGAAAAGCAATGACATATACCATTGCATTGGTAGATGAAGGCTTGTTGGATTTAACACGTTATAAAACACCAGATCCGCATAGTGCATTTTATGCAAGAGAAGGTTTAGGTGTAAAAACATGGGATTTATTTGATCAGGTTTTAGGCGCATGGGGCGGAAATTTAGAACGCATTTTAAGTATTGGTGGTGATGGTACAATTAATAAAAACTTAAATCCTGCAAAGGCCAATAGGTTTAAACCTGTAGTTAAATTTATGGGGCCATTCTACTTAAGTAAAGGCGAAAACAAAACACATAAATTTACTTTGCCACAATATATTGGTTCTGTTAGGGCAATGGTTATTGCTGGGCAAGATGGCGCTTATGGTTTTGCAGAAAAAGCTGTTGAGGTTAAAAAGCCGTTGATGGTTTTGGCAACATTGCCTAGGGTTATAGGTCCGGGTGAAACTTTTACCTTACCTGTAAATATCTTTGCGACCAACAACAATTTAAAAAATGTAAGTGTTCAGCTGCTATCTTCTAATTTAGTTGTAGATGGTGTAAAAACACAGCAGCTTAAATTTGCAAAAGCTGGAGAGCAAATGACTTATTTCCAAGTTACAGCACCAAATGCAGTTGGTATTGCAAAGGTTAAAATTATTGCACAAAGTGGAAGCGAAAAAACTGTTTATGATGTAGAAATGGATATTCGCAATTCAAATCCTTATATTACCAATGTGGTTTCTGCAACTATTCAACCTAAGCAAACTTGGCGTACAAGTTACAGTGCAATCGGCATGACGGGTACAAACTCAGGAATGGTGGAGGTTTCCTCCATCCCTCCTATGAATTTAAATAAGCGATTGAATTATTTAATTCAATATCCTCATGGTTGTGTAGAGCAAACTACTTCGGGTATTTTCCCTCAATTACAATTAGATAAATTAACACCGCTAACCACGCAGAAAAAAACAGAGGTAGAAAGAAATATCAAGTCTGGGATTAATCGATTAAAAGGTTTTCAAACTACAGATGGTGGTTTAAGCTATTGGCCAGGAGAAGGCACTTCTGATGAATGGGGAACTAACTATGCTGGTCATTTCTTGGTAGAAGCGCAAAATGCTGGTTATACTTTACCTGTAGGCATGTTAGATGAGTTGATCCGTTACCAAAAAGCGAAAGCCAATAATTGGGTTCCAAATAGTAATAACTTTTACGGTGGCGATCTTAGTCAAGCCTATCGTTTGTATTTCTTAGCCTTAGCTAAAAAACCAGAAATGGCTGCAATGAATAGGCTAAGAGCTTTTGAATATTTATCTGTTTCAGCAAAATGGCGTTTGGCGGCTGCATATCAATTGGCAGGTCAATCTGCTGCAGCTAATGGATTAATTAAAGGTTTAGCGCAGTCAGTTGAGGCTTACACCCAACTAGGCGGAACTTATGGATCTGATTTAAGAGATGAAGCGATGATTATGGAAACTTTAACCCTAATGGGCCAGAAAGCAAATGCAGCTAAACTCTTAACCAGACTAGCTTCTCGTTTAGGTGAAAATACTTGGTACAGTACACAAACCACAGCATACAGTTTATTGGCTATTGCTAAGTTCTGTGGACAAAATGCAAGTGCTAATAAATTAAACTATAGTTACGTATTAGATGGCTTGAAAGGGAATGTAGCTAGCGAACAATACCTCAATACTACTGCACTTACATTTAAAAATAATACTGCTAGCATTACCAATAATGGCAATAATGTATTATTTGTTAGGTTAATATTGCAAGGTCAGCCAGTTGCTGGGCAAAATGATTACTTGCCAAATAAACCTGATGTTTTAGAAATGAATGTGAGCTACAAAACATTAAATGGTAGAATTTTAGATCCAACTACTTTAAAACAAGGAACTGATTTTTATGCTGAAGTTGTAGTTAAAAATCCTGGCAAAATGGGTTACTACGAGCAAATGGCATTAACGCAGATATTCCCTTCGGGCTGGGAAATTATCAATACCAGATTAAATGATAACGAAGGCGTATTGGCTTCAGCACCTTATACCTATAGAGATATTAGGGACGACAGGGTATTTACTTATTTTAATATCAGAGAGAATGAAACGCTAACTTATAAAGTATTGCTTAATGCTTCTTATTTAGGTAAATATTATTTATCTGCTGTGCAGTGCGAAGCCATGTACAATAACAATATTAGCGCCACACAAGCTGGCAAATGGGTGCAAGTTGTGAAATAGAATTGGCTTAGAAATAGTTCGTGGAGACACGAACCATGGCTTAGGTACCTTGTCATTGCAAGAAGCGCAGCGACGAAGCAATCTACATTGTTAGAAAGATTGCTTCGTCGCTGCGCTTCTTGCAATGATGAACATAAACGATGGTTTGAAACACTGTTTTTTGTTCTATAAACCTGATAGTAGTGCATCCCGATCCGATAGCTATCGGATCTTAATCGGGAGAAACGGATAGCGGGACTTCAGATACTATGAAATACTGACACTCATTTTCAAATCAATTTAACCTGTAACAATATTTTGGTTAAAATTAATAATAGCAGATTTAGCTGTATACAAAGATAATATCCAATTAAACGCATGAATATAAAATACAAAGCAATATTAATTACCGATAGCATTTGCTTTGCTGTATTCATATTTTTCCTTTTTTCACTGCCTAAACAACTTTTTAAATCCCCAACTTCTTATGTATTAGAAGCAAGTAATGGCGAATTGTTAAGTGCATCAATTGCGAGCGATGGTCAATGGCGTTTTCCAAAAGCAGATACAGTACCAGATAAATTTGTGAAATGTATTACTGCTTTTGAGGATAAACATTTTTTCTCTCATTTTGGAGTTGATGTGATTGCGATGAGCCGGGCGATGAAACAAAACTTTAAAGCCAAAAGTGTGGTAAGTGGTGGTAGCACATTAACTATGCAGGTTATCCGTCTATCTCGAAAGAAAAATCGCAGCATTTGGCAAAAACTGATTGAGATATGGTTAGCAACTAGGTTAGAATTTACTAACTCTAAAGATGAAATTATTAGTTTATATGCATCTAATGCACCATTTGGCAGTAATGTTGTTGGTTTAGAAGCTGCAAGCTGGCGATATTTTGGACGCAAACCAGAGAATTTATCATGGGGAGAGATGGCAACGTTGGCAGTTCTACCCAATAGTCCTTCTTTGGTTCATCCAGGAAAAAATTCGCAACGTTTAATTAAAAAGCGAAACGATCTATTGGATAAATTAGTTCAACTTGAAATTATTGATCGGCCTACCGCTAATTTATCTAAATCAGAACCAATACCAGGCAAGCCAATGCCTTTACCGCAGAACGCTCCTCACCTGCTGAATAGATTTAAAGAGGAAAGAAAATTGTTAGCAGTTAACACAACCAGCTTAACTACAACTATTGATTATAACCTTCAACTTAAACTAAATGAATTATTAAAAAGATATAATAATCGATATAAAGCAAACGACATCAATAATATTGCAGCAATAGTAATTGATGTGAAAAATGGATCGGTAAAAGGCTATGTAGGTAACAACTATCAGCCCGAAAATCCAGCTTTGGAAAGTCATGTTGATATGATTAAAGCCCCAAGAAGTCCTGGAAGCACTTTAAAACCTATACTTTATGCAAGTATGTTAAGTGATGGAATGATCTTACCACACACGTTGATAGCGGATATTCCGACGCAAATTAGTGGTTATACGCCGCAAAATTATGATTTAGGTTATGATGGAGCAATCTCTGCTGATAAAGCTTTAAGTAGATCATTGAACATTCCTGCGGTTAAAATGCTGCAACAGTATAAATATGAGCGTTTTTATGATAAACTTAAAAAGTTAAATTTTACCACTTTAAATCAACCTGCAGATCATTATGGACTTTCTTTGATACTTGGAGGTAGCGAAGTTACGATGTGGGATTTAGCCAAAAGCTATCTGGGAATGGCTAGAACCTTAAATCATTTTAACGAATACCAAGGGAGATATAATCCACATGATTACGATAATCAAATTTATACGCAAGCCGCAAAAAAGGAATTTAAAAAAGATGAGATCGAATTGAATTCGGTATTAGATCATGGCGCAATTTGGGCAACATTTAATGCAATGGAAGAAGTAATGCGACCAGGAGACGAAGGTTTATGGGAGCAATTTTCATCATCGCAGCGTGTGGCTTGGAAAACCGGAACAAGCTTTGGTTTTAGAGATGCTTGGGCTGTTGGTTTAACGCCAAATTATGTGGTTTGTGTCTGGGTGGGTAATGCTGATGGAGAAGGCAGGCCTGGTTTAACAGGTATTGAAGTAGCAGCTCCAGTATTATTCGATATTTTTAAACAGTTGCCAAACTCTAAATGGTTTAAAACCCCAACAACTAAGCTTAAAAAATTAGTGGTTTGTAAACAAAGCGGCTACAAAGCTAGCGAATACTGCACAGATAAAATTACAGAACTGATACCTTTTGCTGGAGAAAAAACTGGAACCTGCCCATATCATAAATTAATACATTTAAATGCAGCCGGAACATTTAGAGTTAATGATAATTGTGAAAGCGTTGCACAAATGCAACACGTTAAATGGTTTATTTTGCCACCATCAATGGAATATTATTACAAAATAAAAAATAGCGATTATAAAACTCTTCCACCATTTAAACCTGGTTGCGAAGATGCTGGCGGCAACACAACAATGGATATGATTTATCCAAAAAACAATGCTATAGTTTATATACCTGTTGAATTGAATGGAACAAGAGGTAAAGTAGTTTTAAATGCTGCACATAGAAATCAAAATGCTAAAATATATTGGCATATAGATAATGAATACGTAGGTAGTACTCAATCTTTCCATCAACTAGCAATAAGCCCCAGTTCAGGTAAACATACCTTAACTTTAGTAGATGAGAATGGAGAAAGACTTGTGCAAATATTTACAGTCTTAGATAAAGAAAAGAAATAACTATTTTTCTGCTTGAGGAAGCTGTTTCTTTAATTTTCTTTCTATTGCACCTATTGTAATTAAAAATTGCGCAAGCATATAAGTAGACATAATTCCTAAATCTGCATAAGGAATGGGTTGCACAAATTTATTATAAGCTAATAGTGAATCTGATATCAAGAATAAGATAGCACCATAAAAAATAAACTTGAAACTGAAAGAATTTACTCTACCTTTTCTATTTACTGCCATAATTGCCATCATAGAAATTACAAAGGCATATACCATTACAGGAATTTTCATCTCACCCAAATGTGGTCTTAAAAGCAAGTAAAAACCTAAACAAAATAAACCAAATACAATTAACGCAATCCATGTTGCTGTTTTTTCTATAGCTGGTTTCCATTTATAATCTATATAAAAGGCAGAGATATACAATAGGTGACCAATAAGAAAAGCCGTTAAACCAAACATAAAGAAGTTGGGTTCTATATGGGTAAACATTAAAAATGTATCTCCTATTAAGCCAAAAAATAATCCTGCAAAAATCCTTTTGTTAAAACGACCTTTAAACCTCGTTTTTACAGCAACATATAGCACCAAAGAAATGGTAATTGATGGTTTAATGATGTAATGGAAATCTGCAAAAATTAATTTTGATGCATGTTCATCGGTTATGGAAAGTAATTGAACAATAAATATAAAGGCAAAGGCAAAGCTAAATTGTAGGTGTTTTTTGAGCATTAATTTCTAAATTTTGTAAATAAGTAAACCAGATTAACGAAGCAATTTGGATTACAATTGAACTAATCGCTAATGTATTAAAAATTGTTAGGTCTTTAAAAAGATATAATCCAGCCAAGCTCAATATTAGTCTTGCATACTCAAAATATCTTAACCAAGGTTTATTTTCTAACAATCCCCCACAACTTAATAAGGTTGCAATTGTAAAAACTGCCATAAAGACTACCAAAGGCATTTCCATTTTCGTATATAGAAATAACAAAATGGAGCCTATTGTTAAAGCGATTATAAATTGAAAAAATACATAAAGAATTAGGTTCCAATTATAACTAGTGTCAAATTTTTTATAATTTTCAATATCAATTTCTGGAGCATATTTAAAACCACCTAATTTTTCTGGAAACCAACCTGGCGGTTTAATAAAAACATTTATTTTATCAATTATGGTGTCAGATTTTTTGGCGTTATTCCAAAGTTCTACCCAATAGTGTACATTAGCCCAAACGGGGTTCCAGCTTGCTAATGGCGTAGTTATACCATAATATACATCCTCTTCTTCCTTTTGAAAAGTACCAAATAATTTATCCCAAATAATTAAGGTGCCAGCATGATTTTTATCAATATATTTTGGATTAGAACCATGATGCACACGATGATGTGATGGCGTATTGATGATGTGCTCCAAAAAGCCCATGCTTTTAATTGCTCTAGTATGTATCCAAAATTGATACAAAGTATTAAATGCACTTAAAGTTAAAAACATTAAGGGGTCAAAACCAATCAATGCCAATGGAAGATAAAATACCCAGGAGAACCAGCTTTGAAACCAAGATTGACGTAAAGCTACAGTAAGATTATATTCTTCAGACTGATGATGAACGATGTGAGCTGCCCATAAAGCATTAATCTGATGGCTCATCCTGTGAAACCAATAATAAAAAAAGTCTACCGCAATAAATAGAATTATCCATATCCAAATGTTTTTAGGAAGATCAAACAAACGCCAATGCTCGAAAATGTATTTATATCCAAAGAATAACGCTGTTTTCATAAAAAGTCCAGTAACCTGAGACCCTATGCCTTGGCTTAAATTAGAGATACTGTCGTTAAAGCGGTAGTATTTTAGCTTTTTATAAAAATCGTACGCAAGCTCTATCCCAATGAGTAAAAAAAATATGGGAACAGAAAGCGCAATATAGTCAACCTTCATACCAAGATTTATATTTGATTTTTAAATATAAATAAATATTTGGCAAAAGAAGTACGAAAAAAAATTGCGGACCTAGATCCGCAATTAAATATTAATAGAAGCTTTTAGTAAGCTTTGTAGAAGAAATATTAATCCGTAAAAATCCTTCAGCCTAAATAAAGACTTTATTAGGGAAGGAGTTTTAATAATTAGTAGCTACGCTCTCTGTTGTTGTTACGTTTAAAACCACCACCAGCATTACCACCACCAGTATTTGGTTTTTCTTGAGCCTCAGCGACTTTAATTCTGTTACCGTTGTAGTCTCCACCGTTCATTCTTTTAATAGCTTCTCTAGCTTCCTCATCATTAGGCATTTCAACAAAACCAAAGCCACGGCTCTGATTAGTTTCACGGTCCTTAATAATTCTAAGTGATTTTACTTGACCGAAATCACCAAAAACGGCTGTTAATTCATCTTCCCCTACTTCTAACGGAAGGCCTGTAATAAATATCTTCATTAATGTTTAAAAATTTGCACAAAGATACAAAAAATAAAGTGTTTTTTGCTATCTGAATGTCAGTTATTATTATTTAAGTTATTGTTTTTCAATTATATTGCATTATAATTTTAAGTTATTCTTTTAGTATTCATTGATTTAACCCATTCTTGTTTTTGGCAATCTCTACAAACTACTTTTTTATTAACAGAAAGCAAGTTTGTAAAACCACAAAAACTACACGAATAGTAGCCTTTTTCTAATATTTCAATTTGCTTTCTACAAAATAATGCTGGCAATATTGGCAAGCCATATCCAACGTCTTTATCATCATAAAAGAAAACACTTATACTTCCATTGGTTTCGATTATGGCTAATTCTACCTGCCCTAAATGAGACACCCCTTTCAATCTTAATTCTGAAAAGAACTCATCTTGCGCTAACGCTTCCTTTTTAAAGTTATTTATAGCAAAAGTTCCGTTCTCTATTAAACAAGTACAACTTCCTTCTAGCAGTTCTTCTACTTTTTTACTTTTGCTTACAAAGTGTGAAGTTATTTTGTAAGCAATTACGATTACTATAAAAACTGCCAACGCAGCAACTAGGCCCACTTCTCTGTAAAACATAGGGTCCCCAGCAGCAGAACCTAAGCTTATAATAACCACCAATTCAAATACCGATAATTGCTTTACACCTCTTTTGCCTAAAGTTCTAAGGCTAATCAAAACAATTAGATACATAACCAATGTTCTGATCATGATTTCTGGAATGAAAATCCATTCCTCATCTCCTATTAACAATTGCTCTAAACTATCTAAAAATCCTTTTGAGGAAAGCGCCATTCAAAAATTGGTTTATATAATGAATAACATCATAAAAACCTTTTTGTGTTGATAATTTTGATTTTTTCAATAAAATTAACAATTGGATTTAGAAACCCAACTCGCTGATTTGCTTTTTGGTTGCCCTATTTTTATACGCAGTTAACAATAGCGATTTTAAATCTTCTGGATCAACCCGATCTAAGTTAACCAACATGTATTTATAGTTGAGATAATGATCAGTGATGAAAAATGTTTGACTATCCTTTTCCATCCATATTTCTCTTTCAACAGTGTGGATGACCAAATTTTCTTCGTCTTCTTTAAGTCCAGCAAATATTTTTTTATTGACATAAAATGCTGGCGTATCAAAAAGGTATTGCTCATTTACGCCAGGCAATGGAAGTACGATTTGCCTAATAAAGGTTAGCGCCAATAATGTTTTGTCTTGCATGTTTATCCTCTACCAGCCATTTTTATCATTCTATGTGCTAAATCTTTACCCAGGTAACGATCTATAATTCCATGTACCACATAAAGAATTGGTGTCATAGCCAGGGCGACGATAAATTTATAGGTATAACCAACCAAACCAATTGCGGCAACCATTTGCCAGCTCCAGTGGTAAGCGGGATTTAGGTAAAATGCGATGAAAATAACAACAAAACTATCGATCAATTGCGAAAACAAAGTTGAACCCGTTGCCCTTAACCATAGTGCTTTTTCGCCGGTAAACTTTTTTATTCGATGAAAAATCAATACATCAACCATTTGACCAATTAAGAATGCAGTGATAGAACCAACAATAATCCACATTCCCTGACCAAAAATGGCATCAAATGCAGAAATCATATTCACATCCTTACCATCAACTTTATTAATAATCCAAAAATCTGCAGGCTGTAGTTTCATGGCTAACCAAACTACCAAGAAAGCGAAACCAATTAATACACTAGTTAAAATAGATAAAAATCGAACCTGTTTTACCCCAAAATATTCATTGATAATATCTGTCATTATAAAAATGATAGGCCAGGTTAAAACACCAGCAGACATGTTAAAAGAAAGGTCGGGAACACCAAATAAGTTAATATCGAACTTTTTAAACCCCAAAGTCTCCTCAACTGAGAAAATCTTAACACCGATAAATTCTGATAATATGGCATTTGCCACAAAAAATGCACCTAGAATAAGGAGCAATCGGCTTTCTTTGGTTTTAAAAGTCATATAGCTAAAATACAACTAATTTAATATAAACGAAATTTTAAGCATCTGTTACCATTATTATCATTTGATTTTTACAAATGGTAGACTTGCGAGAAATGTTAATTATTCATCTTTGCGACTTCAAAAATCACATGGCAAAATCTAAATCATTTTTTCTCATCCTTATTTTAGGTTCTTTAGCTGCTTTAGCACCATTTTCTATAGATATGTACTTGCCTGGATTTAAGGCTATTGCAACAGATCTAAATACTGATGTTCCTAGCGTATCGTTATCCTTATCTACCTTTTTTATAGGTATTTCTGCTGGGCAGTTACTTTACGGGCCGCTATTAGATAAATTTGGCAGGAAAAAACCATTGTATTTTGGTTTGGTGCTTTTCATTATTTCATCATTGTGTTGCTTGCTTGTAACGTCAATAGATCAATTAATTGTGATCAGGTTTATACAAGCTATTGGCTGTTGTGCGGCATCTGTAGCTGCTATTGCTATGGTTCGCGATTTATTTTCAGTAGAAGAAAGCCCAAAAGTTTTTGCTTCTTTAATGTTGGTAATTGCAGTTTCGCCTATGTTAGCGCCCACAGCTGGAGGATATTTAATTACTGCATTAGGCTGGCAATCTGTATTCGTATTTTTAGGCGTAATGGCGTTGTTAATGTTTCTGGCTGCTTTCTTTTGGCTTCCTGAAAGTTACCAACCAGATCCATCTTATTCCTTAAAACCAAAACCAATTTTAACTAATTTCTTCATTGTATTAAAAGAACCAAGCTTTTATACTTATGCGTTAATTAGTGCTGTAACGTTTAGTGGTTTATTTGCTTATGTTTCTTCATCGCCTGTAGTTTTTATGGATATTTACAAAGTAAGCGAAACAGGTTATGGATGGATATTCGCCTTGCTATCTGTATTTTTTATTGGCTTTAGCCAGATCAACAGCTTCATTTTAAGATGGTTTAGCAGTAAACAAATTGTATTTTGGGCGCTAATTGCACAAGTAGCCATCAGCATTTTATTCTTAATATTTGCCATCAATAATCTTTTAGATTTATATATCACAATTGCATTTATTGCAGGTTTTTTGGGCTGTTTAGGGTTTATCAATCCAAATGCATCTGCTTTAGCTTTAGCTCCATTTACCAAAAATGCGGGAAGTGCATCGGCTTTAATGGGCGCTTTGCAAATGGGTTTAGGCGCATTGGCATCAGCAATAATAAGTATGTTTGCCGCCGATGTAGTTTGGCCAATGCCCGCTGTAATGACTATTGCTGCTATAATTGGGATTCTCTGCTTATTAGTTGGCAGAAACAAAATCAAAACAACCAATAACGTTCATCAATAAAATATCATTTATGCAACGGTAGCTTAACTTTTGATAGATAATTGCTATTTTCGTAATACATGATACTTATAAATTCTAAACTACCTACTGTAGGCACTACTATCTTTTCGGTAATGTCTAAACTAGCCCAAGACCACCAAGCCATTAACCTTTCTCAAGGTTTTCCAGATTACCCTACAGATTCAAAGTTGATTGATTTTGTTACTGCAGCCATGAAAGATGGCTATAATCAGTATGCACCAATGCCAGGATTATTAGAATTGAGGACTTTAATAGCAGATAAAACCAAGAAGCTTTACAACGCAGATTACGATCCTGAAACTGAGATTACCATAACTGCAGGTGGCACTCAAGCAATTTTTACAGCTTTAACGGCGATAATTAATCCTGGAGATGAAGTGATTATTTTCGAACCTGCTTATGATTGTTACTCGCCTACGGTTAAATTATTAGGTGGCCTAGTTAAGCCATTTGAGCTACATGGACCTGATTATAAAATTGATTGGGAAATGGTAAAAAAGCTTTTTACGGCCAATACCAGAATGATTATTTTAAACAGTCCACAAAACCCAACTGGTAGTATTTTAAGTAAGGAAGATATTGATGCATTAATCAAGCTAACTAAGAATACAGATGTGTTAATTTTAAGCGATGAAGTTTATGAACATATCATCTTTGATGGAGAAAAACACCAAAGTGTAGCTTTATACCCAGAGTTGCAAGAACGGAGTTTTATTGTGGCATCATTTGGTAAATTATTACACACTACTGGTTGGAAATTAGGCTATTGCCTTGCTCCTGCTAAATTAACTACTGAATTTAGAAAAATACATCAATTTAATGTTTTTAGTGTAAATACACCTATGCAAATGGGTATTGCTAATTATTTAAAAAACGAGCCAGTTTACGAAAATCTATCAAGCTATTTTCAAGAAAAAAGAGACTTGTTCAGGGGTCTATTAAGCAAGACTAAATTTAAATTATTACCTTGTAAAGGTTCTTATTTTCAGTGCGTAAGTTATGATGGGATTAGCGACGAAAAGGATACCGATTTTGCTAAAAGATTAATTACAGATTTTGGTGTAGCTAGCATTCCTGTATCGGCATTTTACACAAAGAGTAACGATGCCAAAATACTAAGGTTTTGTTTTGCTAAAAAAGAAGATACACTACATAACGCTATTGAAAGACTATTAAAAGTATAATTTTCATCCCTAAATTAAAATTATAAAAATGGAAAGTCCACAATATTTGAACATACAGAACTTAAAGATTACGGTCTTTCAAGCTTACTTGTTTTGGGAAAATATCGATAAAAATTTACAGAATATCAGCTTAAGACTATCTGGTGGTGTTCGTGAAAAAACAGATTTAATTGTTTTACCAGAAATGTTTAACACTGGTTTTACCATGAAAGCCGAAGAAATGGCTGAAGAAATGGACGGAAAAACCATGCAATGGTTGGCTAAAACTGCAAAAGATTACGATTGTGTAATTACCGGAAGTTTAATTATTAAAGAAGATGGTAATTATTTTAATAGAATGATCTGGATGTTGCCTACAGGAGAATACCAACATTATGATAAACATCACTTATTTGGCATGGGCGATGAAGATAAAAATTTCCAACCGGGAATTAATCAACTTATTGTTGAGCTAAAAGGTTGGAAAATCAGGCTAGCAATTTGTTATGATCTACGTTTTCCGGTGTGGTTAAGGAATAAAAATGAAGAATATGACATCTTATTGCTCGTTGCCAGCTGGCCAGATAAACGTTCATCTCATTGGCGAACTTTAATTCATGCTCGTGCTATAGAAAACCAGAGTTATGTAATCGGCGTTAATCGTGTTGGTCATGATGGTAACCAAGTTTATCATAGTGGGCATTCGATGTGTATCGATCCTTATGGAAATACAGTTTATTACAAACCAGAAGATGAAGATTTGTATACATTTAGCATCAATTATCCAGACCTAGAAAAAATAAGAAGGCAATTTCCTTTTTTAAAGGATGCCGATGACTTTAATTTAAGCTAAACTACTACCATCTACATGTTAAACAGAAGAAAATTTATTAAAGCTACTGCCCTTTCAACAGCATTATTAGCCGTTGATAAAACGAGCATGGCTTCATCTATTACTAATACTTTATCACCAACAATCAATAAACCAATTGTAATTTCGACTTGGGATTTTGGCGTGGCTGCAAATGCCGATGCATGGAAAATCTTGAGCAAAAACGGAAGAGCATTGGATGCCGTTGAGCAAGGTGTTTGGGTGCCAGAGGCTGATGAGAGTAACCAATCTGTAGGTTATGGTGGCTTGCCAGATAGAGATGGCAAAGTAACATTAGATGCCTGCATTATGGATGAAAATGGTAATATAGGCGCTGTATTAGCATTAGAGCATATTTTACATCCCATTTCGGTAGCACGCAAAGTGATGGAAAAAACGCCTCACGTAATGTTAGCTGGCGATGGCGCTTTACAATTTGCTTTGGAACAGGGTTTCGAAAAAATTAATCTACTTACCCCATCTGCAGAAAAAGCTTGGAAAAAATGGCTAAAAACTGCTAAATATGAACCAGTAATGAATATAGAGAATAAACTCTATGACAAGGCCGCTCCAAATAAATTACCTGGAAATAAATACAATCATGATACCATTGGCATGATAGCCATGGATGCAAACGGAAATCTTTCTGGTGCATGTACCACAAGCGGAATGGCTTATAAACTTCATGGCAGAATTGGAGATAGCCCAATTATTGGTGCTGGCTTATTTATAGATAACGAAATTGGCGGCGCTACCTCAACAGGTGTTGGCGAAGAAGTGGTAAGGAATGTGGGCTCTTTTTTGGTAGTAGAACTGATGCGACAAGGTTATTCGCCTGAAGATGCTTGTAAAGAAGCAGTGATGCGTATCATCAGAAAAAAACCAGAAACTGCTAAAGATATTCAGGTTGGATTTTTAGCCATGAATAAAAAAGGCGAGTATGGCGCTTATGCCATACAAAAAGGTTTCACTTATGCTGTTTGTGATACGCAAAAACAAGATCTAGTGATCAAAGGAAAAAGTTACTATTAACCCCCCAACCCCCTTAAGGGGGTGTTAAAACTGAAATAATCATCCCATCAAATCATATTATTTACCTAAAAACAAAAATTATGGGATTATTATCTAAAATTTTCGGCAAAAAAAATGTGGCCGAACGTGAAGGCGAACCAGACATGGTTTATGTGCCAAATGAAGACGAGCGTATGAATTGGGCAATCGAAAAAGCCAAATTAACGCTTTGGTATTTCGAAGAAAGTCTTAAAGCACCTCAGCAACATCAGTCTTATTTCTCTGTTAAAGTATTAATTATAGATGGCGATAATGGCGAACATATTTGGCTAACAGATCCTCATTTTGATGACGAAGGAAATCTTTATGGAACTGTTGGCAATGAACCTGTTGATGTAAAAACCGTAAAACTAGATCAAATGATTGGCATTAGCCGAGATCAAATTTCTGATTGGATGATTATAGAAGATGGCAGATTAGTTGGCGGCTATACCATTAGAGCAATAAGAGATGGCATTCCTGATAAAGATAAAAGTGCATTTGATGAAAGTATAAATTTATACATAGATGAAGGCGTAGACCACTTTAAACCAAACTTTGAAACGCCAGAAGGTGCTATTTTGGCATTAGAAAAAGCTTATTCAGATAAAAATTTAGAAGCTGCATTGTCATGCAAAGATTTTTATGAAGAAGCAAAAATGATGCTTGTTTCTAAAATGAAAATGGAGTTTGATGAAGAAATCGTTAAAGAAGCTGCAGAGGTACTGGAACTTTCGTTTATTGATAATATGGAAAAACATGGCTTTCCAGATTTTTCTAATTTACAAAGTGGATTTCCTAAAAGAGAAAAAATTACAGACAACCATTGGATAATTACAGAAGTATGTTGGTATCCTGATGGAGGCAGCTCAATTCAAAAATTAAACACTTACAAAACACTTACAGGCTGGAAAGTTTTAAGCTTAGTAGACGAAGAAGAATAATGAACAATTCCTCATCACATTCAAATAAATTGGAAATCTGCGCAAATTCATTTGCCTCAGCGCTTGCGGCAGAAAAAGGTGGTGCAAATCGTGTAGAGTTATGCGAAAACATGGCTGAGGGTGGCACTACTCCAAGTTATGCACAGATTAAAATGTGTAAACAGAAATTAAGCATTGAGATTTGGCCAATTATTCGCCCTCGTGGTGGGGATTTTTTATACAGTGATGATGAATTCGAATTAATGAAAGAAGACATCAAAATCTGTAAATCTTTGGAATGTGATGGCGTAGTCATTGGCATTTTATTGCCCAATGGCAATGTAGATAAAGAACGTTGTGTTGAATTGATAGAACTGGCAAATCCGATGCCTGTATCTTTTCATAGGGCTTTTGATATGAGCAACGATCTAGAAAAAGCATTAGAAGATTTAATTGAAATCGGGTTTGTAAGGGTTTTAACCTCTGGAGGAGCCGAAAATGCTTTGAATGGAATAGCCAATATTTCTAAATTAGTTGCACAAGCAAACGGAAGAATTGAAATTATGCCTGGAGCAGGAATAAATCCTAATAATATTAAAGAAATAGCCTCAAAAACTGGCGCTCAAAACTTCCATTCGTCTGCTAGAGTGGTAATTAAAAGTAAAATGGAATACCGTAATCAAACAACCAAAATGGGAAGCGTAAAGGATGAATATCAATATGAACAAACCTCAGTGGAGTTGGTAGAAAAGATGGTTGAAAGAATAAGAAGCTAACTATCGGGCGGTGTCTTAGGAAACGAAACAACAACGATGCTTAGCCATTGCGTCTTGCTGAATTTATTTCAGCATCTTTCCTGCACAAAAGACCCTGAAATAAATTCAGGGTGACGGAAAGTTCAAAATAAAAAAATATAAAATGAAAAAATTAAACATCCTTATAATTCTTCTCACATTTGCGTTTATTGCAAATGCACAAACCACAAAACCAAAAGCACCTGAATTTGCACTTGGTAGTTTTACGGATGATTATAAAATAACGTATACCATAAATGACACACTTTGGGTCCAAAATCCAAACACAAAATACCATATCATAAAATGGAATCCAGAAAAGCAGTATTTAGTTGCTAAAAATGCAGCTGCTAACAAAGCAGATGCAAATAAATATACCCGTATCGATTACATGACTTTTACCGGAATGGATCCCTATTTATGGGGTTTTTGCTTAACAGTTTACGATGCAGAAACTGATGAAATTGCTGAAAAAACAGCTTATGTGGATAGGCATAATCCTAAAAAAGGGTGCAATGGCTACCCATTTTCGAGAATGAAAAGAGTTGAAGAAAAGGCTACCACAAATTAATATAAATGAAATTCCCTAAAATAATCATCCTCCTTTTATTGATATCTCAACTGGTAAATGCTCAAACCAAAAGAGATTATAACCAATATGTAAATCCATTTATCGGCACTGGTGGTCATGGGCACACTTACCCAGGGCCTGCCTTGCCTTTTGGAATGATACAACCTGGGCCAGATACCCGATTGGAAGGTTGGGATGGCTGTTCTGGTTATCATTATACAGACAATACCATTTACGGCTTTTCTCAAACACATTTAAGTGGAACCGGTATTCCAGATTATTGTGATTTCTTGTTTATGCCTACAGTTGGTAAACCTCAATTTCTGAACACACAATATGCATCTCCTTTTCAAAAGAAAAATGAAAAAGCAAGCACTGGTTATTACAGCACTTTTTTAGATAAGTATAATGTTAAAGCAGAAATAACAGCTACAAGACGTTCTGGATTATATAAATTCACCTATCCAAAATCTAATGAAGCAAATATTATTATCGATTTAAAACATAGAGATAAGGTTTTAGACAGTTGGATTGAGATTGTAAATGATAGAGAAATTAAAGGTTACAGAAAATCTAAAGCTTGGGCAACTGGACAAGAATTATATTTCCATGTTCGTTATAACAAACCTTTTAAAGCTTACGGAATTGTTGTTGATAATGAATTAAAACCGGGCGTCAAAAAAGCAAAAGGCACCAATATCAAATTATACATTCAGTTTTCTACAAGTAACCAAGAGGCAATTCTCTCTAGAGTTGCCATTTCAGCAGTTAACGATAAAGGTGCATTGAAGAATTTAGATGCAGAATTGGATGGTTTCGATTTCAATAAAGTCTTATCTAAAGCTAAAATAGCATGGAACAAAGAACTTTCAAAAATTGATGCAGAAAGTACAAATGAAAAACAATTAACTACTTTTTATACTGCACTTTACCATAGTTTACTTAATCCTAATTTATATATGGATGTTGATGGTAAATACCGTGGTTTGGATAATAAAATTCATACCGCTAAAGACTTTGAATATTTTACGGTTTTCTCATTGTGGGATACATACAGAACAGAAAATCCTTTACTCACATTAATTGATAAAAAAAGAACTTTAGATTTTATTAAAACGTTTTTGGCCATGCACCAGCAAGGCGGGCAATTACCTGTTTGGCCATTGGCAAATGATGAAACATTTTGTATGATTGGTAATCATGCCATTCCGGTAATTACAGATGCGTATGCCAAAGGAATTAGAGGTTTTGATACCAAATTAGCTTTAGAAGCTATGAAACATGCCGTAAATCGTAAACAATTTGGTATTGATGTTTATGCAAAAAATGGTGCTGTGTTGGCTGATGTAGAGCATGAAAGTGCTTCAAAAACAGTAGAATATGCTTATGACGATTGGTGTATTGCTCAATTTGCAAAAATGATTGGCGCAGAGGCTGATTATCAGACATACATAACCAGAGCACAAAACTGGAAAAACGTTTATGATCCCTCAACAGGACATATTAGAGCTAGAAATAATGGTGGCTGGTGGAAACCATTTAACCCAACTGAAGTAAATAACAATTATACCGAAGGCAATTCTTGGCATTACAGTTTTAGTACCCAACAAGATATCAACGGTCATATGGATTTGATGGGTGGCGAAAAAAATTACCAAACGAAGCTTGATGAATTATTTACAACCAAGCAAGGTTTAACTGGTCGCGACCAAAGTGATATTACGGGTTTAATTGGTCAATATGCTCATGGAAATGAGCCAAGCCATCACATGGCTTATCTTTTTAATTACACCTCGCACCCAGAAAAAACGCAGTATTACATTAATAAGATAATGAATGAGCAATACCACGATCAGCCAGATGGTTTATCTGGAAATGAAGATTGCGGACAGATGAGTGCTTGGTTAGTAATGAGTGCGATGGGAATTTATCCGGTTTCTCCAGGAAATAATATATATAACATTGGTACACCTTGGTTTAAAAAGATGACGGTTAGTTTAGAGAATGGAAAAAAATTAATCATTTCCGCTCCTGCTAGAAATAATGATAATTATTATCTTAAGGGAATTTCTTTAAATGGAAAAGCTCACAATAAATTATTTTTAAACTTTGCAGATTTAGCAAATGGAGCGAAGTTAAACTTTGATTTGTCGGCTACGCCGGAAATGAAATACTTGAATAGCTTACAGAAACCTGTAATGAAAATTACAGAAAACCTGATTGTTCCAAACCCAATTATTGATGGTCCGCAAGAAACATTTAAGGAGAAAGCTGAAGTTAGCATTACTTCTGCCCTAGCCAATACAGAGATTTATTACACCTTGGATGGTTCAATACCGAATCAAAATTCAACAAAATATATTACTCCATTTAGCATTGATAAAGATGCAACTGTGAATGCCATTGCTTATAAAAAAGGGTTTAATACAAGTTATGTTAGTACGGCGAATTATAAAAAGATTAACAATAATTTTAGCATTAAAATTAATAGTGAAATCAATAAAAGTTTTACTGGCGGAGGAAATGATGCACTAATAGATGGTGTTAGAGGCTCTATCAATTGGAGAGTTGGTAACAGGTGGCAAGGTTTCTGGGGAATAAATTTCGAGGGGATTTTAGATCTAGGTAAAACGCAACTTGTAAATTCAATAAGTATTAGCGCTCTACAAGACACTAATGCGTGGATTGTTTTTCCGCCAGAAACTGAATTTTATACTGCAGGCGATGATATGAATTTTAAATTGATTGGAAAAGTGAAAGCTCCAGCTGATGCCAAAGATTACACTATCCAAATTAAGGAATTGGGTATAAAAGTTAATGCAGATTGCCAATATATTAAAATCATAGCTAAAAATTACGGAGAATTACCTGCTTGGCATGAAGGTGCTGGTGGTAAAGCACATACTTTTTTTGATGAGATAACGATTAAATAGATTCAAATGAACAGAAAAATACTAATACCAACATATAATGCGATTTATACCCTTAATGTAGGTGTATTTTTTTTAAGAAGCTTTTACTGGTTTTGAGATTATTAGTCAGCCTATCAAATCATCTGTTTATTACCTCTTCGTATTTGGAACTCCATTGGTTTTGATTTCAAATTTCTTTCTAATTAAAAACACAGGTAAAAAGATATTAGGAATGGTATTTTCATTGATTATTTGTATATCAATAATTACTTTAGGTCCAATAAATATTTTCTATGCAATGAGTGTTTGGAAAGTTGAAAGTGTTTTATACGAAAACAAAATTCGCCAGATAAAACAATAGAATTTCAAAGAAGAGATGTTGGTGCACTAGGATTTCGAAGTAGAACAGTTGAAGTTTTCTATTTAAATAAAGATTTCATCATTATAAAAGATATACCTGTAAATCTAGAGCAAAAAATGAATGGTATAAATCTGAAACGCATATCCAAGACAATCATTTATAATTGATAATATTGGATATTTTTAGTTTAATAGTAGTATAAACCTTTGTCATCTAAACCAGATTGAAACGACATCCTTTTTAGCTGTCACCCTGAGCCTGTCGAAGGACAGCTAAAAAGATAGAGTGTAAAGCTGGACTGAACTGACAAAAACACCACTGAAATTGCTTTTCAATTAACTATTTTTTTGACCAAATATCTTCCATTTTCCCTCTTCCATTTTACCTTTAAAAACCTATCTTTGCACAAAGATGAAGCACATACGTAATTTTTGCATAATTGCACATATAGACCACGGTAAAAGTACTTTAGCGGATAGGTTATTAGAATATACAGCGACGATTTCTCAACGCGAATCTCAAGCCCAATTGCTTGATAATATGGATTTGGAGCGTGAGCGTGGTATCACGATTAAAAGTCATGCTATACAAATGAATTTCAAGATCGATGGTCAGGAGTACAATTTTAACCTAATTGACACACCCGGACACGTTGATTTTAGCTATGAAGTATCTCGTTCTATTGCTGCTTGCGAGGGAGCATTGTTAATTGTAGATGCCTCACAAGGTATACAAGCACAAACAATTTCAAATCTTTATTTAGCATTGGAGCATGATTTAGAAATCATTCCGATTTTAAATAAAATGGATTTACCTGGAGCGATGCCAGAAGAAGTAAAAGATCAAATTATTGATTTGATTGGCTGTAAAAGAGAAGATATTATCCCTGCATCTGGTAAAACAGGAATGGGAATTCCTGAAATTTTACAAGCAATTGTAGATAGAGTTCCGGCACCAGTTGGAGATCCAGAAGCACCTTTACAAGCGCTGATTTTTGATAGCGTATTTAACTCATTTAGAGGAATTATTGCTTATTATAAAGTTGTAAACGGCGAAATTAAAAAAGGTGATAAAGTAAAATTCATTAATACTGGTAAAGAATATTTAGCTGATGAGGTTGGTATCTTGAAACTAGATATGTCGCCAAGAAGTTCTGTTAAAACTGGAGATGTTGGTTACATTATTTCTGGCATTAAAGAAGCTCGTGAAGTAAAAGTTGGAGATACAATTACGACTACTGCAAGACCATCATTAGATGCAATTCAAGGTTTTGAAGAAGTAAAGCCAATGGTATTTGCTGGTATTTATCCGGTTGATACGGACGAATTTGAAGAACTACGTGAGGCAATGCACAAATTGCAACTTAATGATGCTTCTATCGTTTTCGAACCAGAAAGTTCTGCTGCTTTAGGTTTCGGTTTCCGTTGTGGTTTCTTAGGAATGCTGCACATGGAGATTATCCAAGAGCGTTTGGAGCGTGAATTTGATATGACGGTAATTACTACTGTTCCTAACGTATCTTACATTGCACATTCAACTAAAGGAGAAGAAATTTTTGTAAATAATCCATCTGATTTGCCTGATCCAAGTAAATTAGATTCTGTTGAAGAACCATTTATCAAAGCAAATATTATTACCAAAGCTGATTTTGTTGGCCCAGTAATGTCGCTATGTATTCAGAAAAGAGGAACGATTGTAAATCAATCTTACTTAACATCAGACAGAGTTGAGTTGGTTTTCGAAATGCCAATGGGCGAAATTGTATTTGATTTTTATGATAAATTGAAAACCATTTCTAAAGGTTATGCATCTTTCGATTACCATCAAGTGGGTTATCGTAAGTCTGATTTGGTTCGTTTAGATATGTTAATTAACGATGAACCAGTTGATGCTTTGTCTTCCTTAATTCATCGTAGTAATGCATATGATTTTGGTAAAAAAATCTGCGAAAAGTTGAGAGAATTAATCCCTCGTCAGCAATTTGAAATTAAAATTCAAGCTTCAATCGGTGCAAAAGTTATTGCCCGTGAAACGCTTAGTGCTTTACGTAAAGATGTTACCGCTAAATGTTATGGTGGTGATATTTCTCGTAAACGTAAGTTATTAGAGAAACAGAAAAAAGGTAAAAAACGTATGCGCCAAGTTGGAAACGTAGAAATTCCACAATCAGCGTTTATGGCAGTTTTAAAATTAGATTAACCCCCCCCAACCCCCTGAAGGGGGAGTTGAAATTTAAATTATTTATTCAGGATATGAACGACATCAATTCAAAGTCCCCTTCAGGGGATTTAGGGGTACTACTCGACGGCAAATTCGCATCAGAAAAGATAAAAACAGAAATAGCAGCAGAAGCAGCAGCTTTTTTAGCACAAAGTGGACGTAAACCTCATTTGGTTGCCATATTGGTTGGTAACGATGGTGGTAGCGAGACCTATGTTGCTAGTAAGATGAAGAACTGTGAGAAAGTTGGTTTTAAATCTTCTTTATTTAGATATGATAATTCGGTTACAGAGGCTGAATTATTAGCAAAAATTGAAGAAATTAATAAAGATGTTGATGTTGATGGTTTAATTGTGCAATTACCTTTACCAAAACATATCGACCCTGAAAAAGTTACTGAAACGATAGATTACCGCAAAGATGTAGATGGTTTCCACCCTGTGAATTTAGGACGAATGATGCGTAATTTGCCTTGTTTTATTCCTGCTACACCTTATGGCATTCTTTTAATGTTACAAGCTTATAATATCGATACTACAGGAAAACATTGTGTTGTAGTTGGTAGAAGTAACATCGTAGGCAGTCCGATGAGTATTTTAATGGCTCGTAATGCAAACCCAGGAAACTGTACAGTAACCCTTACGCACAGCAAAACCCACAACCTAAAGGAAATGGTTTTGCAGGGTGATATTGTTGTGGCAGCTATCGGTAGAAAAAACTTCGTAACTGCTGATATGGTTAAAACTGGTGCAATAATCATCGATGTAGGTATCAACAGAGAAACTTCAACTGAAACAAAATCTGGTTTTAAATTGTATGGAGATGTTGATTTCGAAAATGTAGCTCCAAAAGCATCTTGGATTACGCCAGTACCTGGTGGCGTTGGTTTGATGACTATTGTAGGCTTGTTGAAGAATACGTTATCTTCCGCTAAAAAAGGGGTTTATTCTTAAGCTGAAAGCGGAAAGACTAAAGTTTAACAACAACCATACGTATAAACAATTTTAAATTCACGTATAAATTTATTATGTTTGATTATAAAATCAGAGAAACAGGGATGCGAAATTAACTTTAAGCTTTAATCAGGATGTTGTAGCTAGGGCAAAAAGATATACAGCAGCTAACAATATCAGTTTATCTCGTTTAATAGAGCACCTTTTAATTCAAGTTACAACTAAAGAATATAAATCTCTAGAAGATTTTCCTATATCAGATTGGGTAAGTACGGCTGCTGAAGGTGAAATCGAGTATAAAAAAACTAAACCTTCTCGTAAGTCGGCCAAAGATGATTTTTTCTCTTCTAAGAAATTAGAATGAGGTTGTTTTTAGATGCCAATGTTTTGGTTTCGGTGTTAAATAAAGAATACCCACTCTTTACTTATTCATCAAGGATTCTAAGTTTAGCTTCAAATCGCTCTAAATATCAAGTTTATATTTCTCCTATTTGTTTGGCTATTACTTTTTACTTTGCAGAGAAAAAGCATGGTAGACAGCTAGCCAAACAAAAAATTGATTTGCTCTGTCATCATATCTTAATTGCAACAAACCTTAAGGATGGCGTGACAAAAACGCTTCATAATAAAAAGATCCATGATTTTGAAGATGGTTTAGAATATTATGCAGCAAAAGAAAGTAATTGTGATTGTATCATTACTGAAGATACCAGCGACTTTTATTTTTCAGAAATTGAAGTTGTAGATTGCAAGGAATTTTTTAATCGGTATTTGTTGAATTAAGAAAATATAATTATGTTTTCGTCATTGCGAGGCACGCGATCTTAAAACCTTTGCTATGTCTCCTATAATGCTTTAGGATTGCTTAGTTCCTCACAATGATGACTTACATAAGAAAAGGTTAAGAAAACATTTTTTTAATCCAGCTTTGCTTAAAACCTACATAAAGTCCATCTGCTCTTAACTCTGTTGGATAAATATCAATGTAATCTCCTTGCCCTTCTGCTCCTCTTCCAGTAGTTAAATTATATTCCCAGCGATGTATTGGGCAGATTATATTTCCTTCCTTACACCAACCTCCACTTAAAATGCCGCCAGCATGTGGACAGGTATTTTGGACTGCAGAAAACTTTCCCTGATGTTTAATTAGACATATTTTCTTGCCATCTGCCTTCGCCATCTCTACAAAATCTTCTCTTTCAGCTTCTTGTTTTGACAAAACCTTTACCCAAATCATCTTTTCTACTTTTTTGAATGTGTATATTTGCGCTCTAATTTACGAAATGGCACACAATATACCAGAAGATGGCACACTACTTCCTTTAATGGAGGAATTTTATACGATACAAGGCGAAGGGTACAATACGGGGAAAGCAGCGTATTTTATTCGTTTAGGAGGTTGTGACGTAGGTTGCCATTGGTGTGATGTAAAAGAAAGTTGGGATGCAGAACTACATCCGCTAACACTTTCTGATGACATTGTAGAAAAAGCAGATACTTTTCCTGGTAAAGCTGTGGTGGTTACTGGTGGAGAACCATTAATCTATAATTTAGATTACTTGACTAAGAAATTGCAAGATAAAGGCATATTAACTTTTATTGAAACTTCTGGAGCTTATCCTTTATCTGGTACTTGGGACTGGATTTGTCTTTCTCCCAAGAAATTTAAAGCACCACGACCAGATATCACCCCTTTTGCTGATGAACTGAAAGTAATTGTATTTAATAAAAGCGATTTCGAATGGGCAGAAAAATATGCGGAAAGTGTTTCACCTACTTGCAAACTTTACCTACAGCCAGAATGGTCGAAATCTAAAGAGATGACACCATTAATTGTAGATTATGTAATGGCAAACCCAAAATGGGAAATCTCACTTCAAACCCATAAATTCCTTAACATTCCTTAATATTCGATATTTTATTTACATTAGTTAGTATCAATCTTAGCATGGATGTATAAATATTTGATACTTATTTTGTGTTGTTTGGCTTTAACTGCTAACGCTCAAAACTCAACTAATAAAAAAGCACAGTCGAGTTTTGAAGATGCGCAACAATATTTGCGTCAAAATATATTTGATGAGGCTATCAAATATTTGGATGAAGCCGTAACAGCTGATCCGAAATTTCAACTGGCTCACATCCAGCTGGGAGATGTTTACAAAAGGCTAAAAGATTATCCAAAAGCTGCTGATCATTATAAAAAAGCAATAACATCTGCTGCAGCCGTTGAAGCCAGAATTTATTATGTTTTGGGAGAAAGCGAGTTGTTATCTGGAGCATATATTCAGGCTCAATCAAATTTTCAAACTTTTCAGCAGGTTTATAAAGGAAATGATGAAGAATATATCAATAAAACAAAAAAATACATTTTAGATTGTGATTTTGCATCGATTGCCATTAAATCGCCGATTAAATATGAGCCCATTAACATGGGTTTTTATATCAATAGTGCAAATAGAGATTATTTTCCGGCATTAACAGCTGATAGCCAAACCATTATTTTTTCTAGAGTTATAGATGGAAATGAAGATTTCTTTACTTCTACCAAAAAAAATAACGAATGGCAAAAAGCCGAGCCATTAAGTAACCAGATCAATACTCCAAATTATAACGAAGGTGCACAATCTATCTCACCAGATGGTAAGTATCTGTTTTTTACAGGCTGCAATAGGCCTGAAGGTTTGGGCAGGTGTGATATTTATGTTTCCAGAAAAGAGGGCAACCAATGGGGTAAACCAGTAAATTTAGGTAAGGTAATCAATTCAGAATTTTGGGAATCGCAACCATCTATAAGTCCTGATGGAAATACACTTTATTTTGTAAGTAACAGACCAGGAGGTATTGGAGGCTATGATATATGGAAAAGCAATTTAACAGACGAAGGACAATGGACAGAACCAGTAAATTTAGGACCCAAAATTAATACACCTTATGACGAGAACACGCCCTTTCTGCATGCTGATGGCAAAACACTATATTTCTCATCTGATGGTTGGCCAGGTTTTGGTAATAAAGATATTTTTTACAGCCGTTTAGGAGAAAATAAAGAGTTTTCTACTCCCATCAACCTTGGCTATCCTATAAACACTTTTAATGAGGAAGTTGGTTTAATTGTAACTGCCGACGGAACAGAAGGCTTATTCTCTTCTAATATTAAAGATGGTGGTTTTGGCGATCAGGATATCTATCGTTTTAAATTGCCGCAACAGATAAAACCTTTACCTATTACTTATGTTAAAGGAATAGTTAAAGATAGAGAGACAAAAGCATTACTAGAAGCTAATGTTATGGTTATTAATTTGCAAACAAAAAATGCCGTTTTTAATGATTATACATCAAGTGAAACTGGAGATTTTTTGGCTGTTATGCCCACTGGCAATACTTATTTATTTAATGTAGATGCAGAAGGTTACTTATTTAACTCTCAACATTTTGGACTGAATGAAACAACTAATAACAAGCCATATGAGATAGAGATTTTACTTGATAAGATTAAAATCGGAAATAATGTAACCTTACAAAATATTTTCTTTGATACCAATAAGTATGAATTATTACAACCATCTATCTTAGAATTAGACCTGCTCATAGACTTATTACAAAACAATCCAACTTTAACTATAGAAATTGAAGGGCATACAGATAATGTAGGAGATATAAAACTAAATGAAAAACTATCAGAAAATAGAGCTAAATCTGTTTATGAATATTTAATTAATAAAGGAATAGCTAAAAAAAGATTAACTTTCAAAGGTTACGGAGAATCTAAACCTAAATCGGATAATACAACAGATGAGGGTAGAAAACAAAATAGAAGAACAGAATTTGTGATTACAAACATTTAAAATTAATGGAACAAAATTTCAAGAATCATAGCAGATATGTTAAAGGATATCATTTTATACTTTCCTTTTTTATAATCACAGGAACAATAGGTGCAACCATTAATTTTTATCTTTCTTTAAATAATGCAAATCATTATAATTCAGCGTTGATACTGATTTTATTTATTGTTGCCATTATTTTATTTTGGTATGTTAGACAATTTCCATTGAAAGCACAAGATAGAGCTATTAAGGCTGAAGAAAATTTGAGGTACTTTAGTTTAACAGGTAAACTATTACCAAAAGAATTAAAAGTAAGTCAAGTAATCGCTTTGCGTTTTGCAAATGATGAAGAATTTGTTGCGCTTGTAGACAGAACTATTAAAGAAAATCTATCTCCGAAGGATATTAAATTGGCCATTAAAGATTGGCGTGGGGATTACCATAGAATTTAACTTCTAATTTTTTTGCCTTTAAGAACGTAGATTGGAGAACCTTCTGCCAGCATTACAGAATTAGGTTCGGTATTATTTAAAAAATTAAATTCAGCTCCGTAATTTGATCCAAAATCCACATCAATATTACATTCCTTAACCTGATAAACTTCCCATCTGAGATGTTCCACACCATATTCTGAAGTTAAGTTTGCTGCAATTTTGGTATATCCCCAATAATGTTCAGTTATAAATTCTTCTTCACTACCAACTGGGATAATTTCACTTTGGGCTTTAGCTGTTACTGAGAATATATTCCATTTTTTGGTTTTCCAAGCATATTCAACTTTTAAGTCATCATTGCTTTCCACCCAAAGATGTTTCATTGGCAAAGTTTGATAATTCTCTTTATAGATGGTATTTGCAATAAATGTAATAGCTGTTTTTGGCACAATTTCCTTCAAAAAAACAACACCTCTTTTCCAAGTCCCGGTTTCATCTTTGTACTTTACATAAAACCTTAAATTTACTTCTTCAAAATTACTATGAAATGGAATATTAAAGCCTTTTAATTTGGTGTTCACAAACATAAACCCAACAAGACTAACATAATATTTTCCTTGCCAATCGTCTAATTCTGTAAGTGGAGGAAGGTATTTGGTCAAAATCTCTCTATCAACCGCATAGTTTGCCAATACTAGCTTTCGCCACTCAGCTGATAAAAAGATATTGTTTCCAATCATTTATATAACAGCTTGTCTAACGCGAATTAGCTTAACTAATAAATCTTCTAGTAAGGCTAAATTTAGCATATTGGCACCGTCAGATTTTGCATTTGCTGGATCTGGATGAGTTTCTATAAACAAACCATCAGCACCTACAGCAATAGCGGCTTTAGCAATGGTTGCAATTAGTTCTGGCTTACCGCCTGTTACACCGCTACTTTGATTCGGTTGTTGTAAAGAATGAGTACAATCCATAACTACAGGAACACCAAAACTTTGCATTTCTGGCAATCCACGGTAATCGACAATTAGATCTTGGTAACCAAATGTATTTCCCCTATCAGTTAAAATGACTCTATTATTGCCAGAATCAATTATTTTATCAACTGCAAATTTCATCGATCCAGCAGATAAAAACTGTCCTTTTTTTACATTAACCACTTTACCAGTTTCAGCTGCTGCAATTAACAAATCTGTTTGACGGCATAAAAAAGCAGGTATTTGTAATACATCTACATAAGCTGCTGCCATTGCTGCTTCTCCACTTTCGTGGATATCAGTAACTGTTGGCACGTCAAACTCTTTACGTATTTTTTCTAAAATCTTTAATGCTTTCTCATCTCCTATTCCTGTAAAAGAACTCCCTTTACTTCTATTTGCTTTGCGATAAGAACCTTTAAAAATATAGGGAATTTGAAGTTTATCTGTTAACGTAACTATTTTCTCTGCTATTCTCATGGCAATATCTTCGCCCTCGATGGCGCAAGGGCCAGCCATTAAAAAGAAATTATTAGAGTCTTGGTGTTTTAATTTATCTAGTTGTAGCATCTTTGATATGTAAAACGTAAAATGGAATATGGAAAATTGGACTGCTACATCTTACATTTCACTTATTCCATCTTACATTGTTTTTAGTTTCCTAATTCAGACATAAATTTAATCCGCATTAGTTGTATTTCTTCTCGAGTATAATCGCTTTCGCCTAAATCGCTTAGAGCTTCATCAATTGAATCCGTATCGGCAGCTCTAAAATAATCGAAAACCTCATCTTGTCTATCTTCATCAATTACTTCATCTACAAAGTAACCTAGATTTAGTTTGGTGCCAGAGTTTACAATTGCTTCCAATTCTTTTAAAATATCAAAATAGCTGATACCTTTAGAGCGAGCAATGTCTTCTAATCCTATTTGTCTATCAATATTTTGTATGATGGAAACTTTTAATGCAGATTTGTTGGCCTGAGTTTTAATTACCAAATCAATTGGTCTTTCGATATCGTTATCCTCTACATATTTTTTGATGAGATCTATAAATGGTGCACCAAACTTTAAAGCCTTACCATGTCCCACACCCGAAATTTGCTTCAATTCATCAGTAGCAATAGGATAATGTGTACACATTTCTTCTAAAGATGGATCTTGGAAAACAACAAATGGCGGTACATTTTTTTGCTTGGCAATCTTTTTACGTAAATCTTTAAGTAAAAGTAACAACTGCGTATCTAAAGCACCAGTACCATGTTTAACATCATCCTCATCATCATCAGCTGCATTTTCTATCAATTCATTTAAAATGAATTTTAAGCTATATGGGTTTTCTATGAAATCTCTACCACCTTTTGTTAGACGTAACAAGCCATAATTATCAATGTCTTTAGATACGAAATTATTTAATACCGCTTGTCTAATCAAAGATTTCCAAAGAATTTCTCCCTCTTGCTTACCTAAACCAAATTCTGGTAATTTATTCTGCTCATAAGCAATGGTTTGAGCAGTTTCGCTACCCATAAAAATATTGAGCAAATGGGCATCATCAAATTTTTCTCCAGTAGATTTTATTAATTTCAAAAAAGTAAGCAAATGCTCTTCTGCTTCAAACTGTTGTTTTGGTTTTTTGCAATTATCGCACATGCAGTTGCAACCAGTTTCGTTAAAATTTTCACCGAAATAATGTAAAATCTGTTTTCTTCTACAAACACCAGATTCCGCATAATCAATTACTTCTTTAAGTATTTGAGTACCTATTTCTCTTTCAGAAACAGGTTTATCCTTCATAAACTTAGCAAGCTTATCTACATCCTTTTGTGCATAAAATGCAATGCATACACCTTCTCCACCATCTCTACCTGCCCTACCAGTTTCCTGATAGTAACCTTCCATACTTTTTGGAATATCGTGATGAATCACAAAACGAACATCTGGTTTATCTATACCCATACCAAAAGCAATTGTTGCAACAATTACTTCGGCATCTTCCATTAAAAATTTGTCTTGAGTTTCGGCTCTAACCTTAGGCTCCAAACCCGCATGATAAGGTAACGCCTTAATGCCATTAAGATTTAAACTTTCGGCAACTTCCTCTACTTTTTTACGGCTTAAGCAATAAATAATTCCAGATTTACCTGTATTGTATTTAATATATCTGATAATCTCCTTAATTACATCACGTTTCGGGCGGATTTCATAAAAAAGGTTCGGTCTATTGAATGATGATTTGAACAAAGTTGCATCAGTCATTTGCAAGTTTTTAACAATATCCTGCTGCACTTTTGGTGTTGCAGTAGCTGTTAAAGCAATAATTGGGATATGTTCTCCTAAACCACTAATCACCTGCCTAATTTTGCGATACTCTGGTCTAAAATCATGCCCCCATTCAGAAATACAATGTGCTTCATCAACAGCAACAAATGAAATTTTAAGTAACCTCAAAAACTCCACGTTTTCTTGCTTAGCTAAGGATTCTGGAGCAACATATAGTAATTTTGTTTGGCCATCAAGTAAATCGCTCTTTACTTGTGCTATTTCAGTTTTATTTAATGATGAGTTTAAGAAATGTGCAATGCTGTCACTTCCTCCAAATGCTCTTAATTGATCAACTTGATTTTTCATCAGGGCAATTAAGGGAGAAATTACTATCGCAGTTCCTTCGCTCATTAATGCTGGTAATTGGTAACATATAGATTTACCTCCGCCCGTAGGCATAATTACAAACGTATTATTTCCTTCTAAGATGTTGGTAATTATTGACTCCTGGTCTCCTTTAAAATTGTCGAAACCAAAGAAAGTTTGCAAATTATCAAACAACGACTTTTTCACGTCCATTTTTTGTGTCAAATATTCTGTGCTATTATTGTTCAAAATAACATAATTTTGCAGTAATTAAAGCATCAATATACTAATAAATTCTCTTTGAAAAGTAAAAAATCTATTATCGAGTCTGCTATTTCTACCTTGAAGTTAGAATCAGAGGCCATTTCAAACCTTTTACAGTACATTAACGAAGATTTTGTAAAAGTTGTACATGCTATTTTAGAGAGCAATGGGCGTGTTATTGTTACAGGAATTGGTAAAAGTGCAATCATAGCGCAAAAGATTGTTGCAACATTTAATTCGACTGGTACACCTGCAGTTTTTATGCATGCTGCAGATGCAGTACATGGCGATTTGGGCATGATCCAGAAAGATGATATTGTGATGTGCCTATCCAAGAGTGGAAACACGCCAGAAATAAAGCTGCTTGCACCTTTGTTAAAACAGTCTGGGAATTTATTAATAGGCATGTTGGGATCCTTAGAATCTGATTTAGCTAAACAAGCAGATTTAATCATAAATGCAAGTGTAGAAAAAGAAGCCTGTCCACATAATCTAGCGCCAACCACAAGCACCACGGCACAACTTGCATTAGGTGATGCATTAGCCATCTGTTTATTAGAAGCCAGAGAATTTAATACCTCGGATTTTGCTCGATACCATCCTGGTGGATCGTTAGGCAAACGTTTATATCTTAAAGCTGGAGATATAGCAGCTAAAAATGAAAAACCTAGCATTGCTCCTACAGCCGCTGTTAAAGATGTAATTGTTGAAATTAGTAAAAACCGTTTAGGTGCTGTTGTTGTTATAGCCGATGATAATGTATTGGGGATAATAACTGATGGTGATATTAGAAGGATGTTGGAAATACATACCAATTTAGAGCATATCACGGCTGCAGATTTAATGAATAAAAATCCAAAGCAGGTTGATAAAGATGAATTGGCACTTTTAGCATTAGAAATAATAAAGGACAACAACATTACACAACTTTTGGTAACAAAAGACAATACATACTATGGAATGATACATTTGCATGACCTTTTGCAAGAAGGTATTATCTAATAAAATATATATTTGTGATATATGAATAAAAACAACTACGCATTAATTATGGCTGGAGGTGTTGGCAGTCGATTTTGGCCAGTAAGCCGTACAGAGTTCCCAAAACAGTTTATAGATTTTTTTGGCGTAGGTAAAACCCTTATTCAAAGTACATACGATAGATTTTTACAAATTTGTCCACCAGAAAATATTTTCATAGTAACGAACGAAATCTATACTGATTTAGTTAAAGAACAATTGCCTGCTATTAGTCAAAACCAGATATTGGCGGAGCCAATAATGCGTAATACAGCACCTTGCATTGCTTATGGTTCGATGAAGATTGCAGAACTCAATCCAGACGCAGTTATAGTTGTTGCGCCTTCTGACCATACCATTGCTAATCAAAAAGAATTTATCCATGCCATAGAGCAGTCTATGGAGGCAGCAGCCAAACATAAATGTTTAATAACTTTAGGGATTAAACCAAACAGACCAGATACTGGATATGGATACATACAATATATAGACGAAGTTTTAAATAACGATCCCGAAATTCATAAAGTAAAAACCTTTACCGAAAAACCTAATCTGGAACTTGCCCAGTCTTTTATTCAAAGTGGAGATTTTTTATGGAATGCAGGTATTTTTATTTGGTCTGCAAAAGCAATTAACCAAGCTTTCGAAAAGCATTTACCAGATATGCACGAAATTTTTCATCAGGGAACAAATTTCTATAATACAGAAAACGAGATTAAATTTATTGCCAATGCTTATTTGCAATGTACCAATATCTCTATAGATTTTGGCATTATGGAAAAAGCTGATAATGTTTATGTGCTTCCTGCAGATTTTGGTTGGTCGGATTTGGGTACTTGGGCATCAATTTATGAAATGGCCGAAAAAGATTATGTTGGTAATGCAGTTATACCTTCAGATCAAGTAATGATGTTCGATTCCTCAAACTGTATGGTTAATGTGCCAGGAGAAAAATTGGTGATCTTGCAAAGTTTACACAATTACATTGTAGTAGAATCTAATGATATGCTACTAATTTGCCCTCGTGATGAGGAACAAAATGTAAAAAACATAGTGGCAGATGTTAAAGCTAAATTTGGAAGTAAGTTTATATAACCCCCAACCCCCTAAAGGGGGCGGTTAACTAAGTCCCCTTTAGGGGATTTAAGGATTTAAGGATTTCTTTGTCTTATTGCTTCATACAAAATTACTCCGGCAGCTACTGAAACATTTAGCGATTCTATTTTACCTGCCATTGGTATTTTAGCCAAATAATTGGCTACTCTTAAAAGATCGTTAGAAATACCTTCGTCCTCAGATCCCATTACAATTGCTGTTGGCAAAGTATAATCTGGAACATAAATTAAATCACTTGTTTTTTCGGTGCAAGCAACTATTTGCAAACCGCTATCTTGCAAAAACAAACATACTTTACGTAAATTGTCGTGCCTACAAATGGGAATATTGAAAAGTGCACCTGCTGATGTTTTTATGGCATCTGCATTAATTTGAGCTGCATTTTTTAGCGGAACAACAATGGCATGCGCACCAACACACGCAGCTGTACGAGCAATAGCGCCCATATTACGAACATCAGTTACGCTATCCAATACCAATATAAGCGGGGTTTCTCCTTGCTCAAAAATTGCTGGAATAATATCTTCAATATTTTGGTAAGTGATTGGAGAAATTACGGCTATCACACCTTGATGGTTTTTCTGAGACATCCTGTTCAACTTCTCTATCGGAACAGCGCTCAAGGGAATTAAAGTACCATGCAATAATGTTTTTAATTCAGTAAATAGATCTCCAGATAGACCACGTTGTAAATAAATAGTTTCAATATCTCTCCCGGCTTTAATCGCTTCAATAACAGCTCTTATTCCAAAAACAAATTCATTATTCTCTTTAGCACGTTGTGGCCTTCTAAAATTATCCATTATGCAAAAGTAAGAAATAGATATGAGATACTCCATGTGAGATTATTTTCAGTAGCTATATTAAAGTGAGTATATGTAACAAAAAATTATATTTTATCAACAGCAACAAGCTCAACTTGTTAACAAACAAGTGAAAACTTGTTAAAACAAAACGCTCAACTTTTAACTACTTTTGTTAAATGATTACCGATAACGAACAACAGGGACAAGGGAAATTTTCAACTTCAGCAAGAAAAGCAAGGCTAACACCATCAATGAGTACAATGGGCAAAATACCGCCACAAGCTGTTGATTTGGAGGAAGCTGTTTTAGGGGCTTTAATGCTAGAAAAAGACGCTTTATCTACCGTTATCGATATTCTAAAACCAGAAGTATTTTATGCCGAAGCGCATAAAAAGATATTCGAAGCTATACAAACATTGTTTCAAAAATCTAAACCTGTTGATATTTTAACAGTTACTTCAGAGATGCGTACCCAAGGAACACTTGAGATTGTTGGTGGCGCCTATTATATTACTAATTTAACCAACCGAGTTGCATCGGCTGCAAATATTGAGTACCACGCTCGTATCATATCACAGAAATATATCCAGCGTGAATTGATAAGGATTTCTACCGAAATTATATCTAATGCTTACGAAGATACTACTGATATTTTTGATCTTTTAGATCATGCTGAGAAGAATTTATTTGATATCGCCCAAAATAACCTGCGTAGAGATACACAGAAGATGGACGAAATTATCAAACAATCTTTGGCTACACTTGAAGAATTACGTACAAAAACAGATGGTTTAACAGGTGTACCTTCTGGCTTTACAGATTTAGATAGAATTACTGGTGGTTGGCAGAAATCAGATTTAGTAATTATTGCAGCAAGGCCTGCAATGGGTAAAACAGCCTTTGTACTTACTTGTGCACGTAATGCTGCTGTAGATTTTAAAAGGCCTGTAGTTGTTTTTTCCCTAGAGATGTCTTCTGTGCAGTTGGTAAATCGTTTAATTTCTGGTGAAACCGAAATTGAGCAAGAAAAAATTAGAAAGGGAAATTTGGCCGAATGGGAATGGCAACAATTACACAGCAAAATTGGAACTTTAACAGAAGCTCCGCTACTAATTGATGATACTCCTGCATTAAATATATTTGAGTTTAGAGCAAAATGCCGTAGGTTAAAAGCCCAATACGATATCCAATTGATCATTATCGATTATTTGCAATTGATGCATGGCAAAGGCGAAGGACAAAGTGGTGGTGGTAACCGTGAGCAAGAAATTGGTAGTATATCTAGAGCGCTTAAATCTGTCGCTAAAGAATTAGACGTGCCTGTTTTGGCACTATCGCAGTTAAGTCGTGCGGTAGAGAGCAGGCCTGGCCCCAATGGTAAACGACCAATGTTATCAGATTTACGTGAATCTGGATCTATTGAGCAAGATGCCGATATGGTGCTATTTTTATACAGACCTGAATATTATGGTTTAACTGAAGATGAAAATGGCCGATCGATGGCTGGTGTTGGTGAGGTAATTATTGCAAAACACCGTAATGGTGAAACCGGTATTGTGCCTCTCCGCTTTATTGGTAAATACGTTAAGTTTGCCGATTTGGAAGATAATTTTGCACTTCAGAATAGTTTTTCTTCAGAGAGCCAAATGATGCCATCATCTAATTTCGATAAACCAGAGGGAAATGTAATCATCAGACCATCCAAAATGGATGATTTTACTGACGAAGAAGCTCCTTTTTAAATCTAAATCATATTCACTATTCCTACAATCAGTATTTTCCTAATTGTAGGAATAATTTTTGTATTTCGTAATGATGTGCTTCGCTTGTTCAAAATAGACTTTCGCTCATTTAAAGTTATGCTTTAATCAGTGTTATAAAATAATTAGATCAGCAACCTTAGTTTTATACTGTAAGCTCAATAATTAGCTATTAACAGTAAAAACTAAATCATGAAAAAGGGACACATTTTATTTTCCATTCTATTTATTGGATTAACATTTCAAGCAAATGCGCAAAGCCAGAAACCAAAAGCTCCAGTTAAAAAGCCGATAGCTACTGCTCCGAGTAGTACAACTAAAAAATTAGAGCAAGATGCCCCTAAGGCGATAGAAAAACCTATTGCACCAATACTTGTAGAAGAAAGAGTTGTAGCAAACAAAAAAATCACATTCGCTTTGATTGCTGGTTTGCAACAAAATTCTTTGTTACTTCATCAGAAAAGTGAAGGATTAGCAGGAACGCTCTCTTTTGTTGGTATAGGTTTTAATGTTGGCGGAACGATAAATATCAGCGTCGGGAATAATTTTAGCGTGAGGCCTCAATTATTATTCTCGTCAAAATCAACTTCATTTACAGAAAAGAATAAATTCAATCTATTAACAGTTGATTTACCTATTCACTTTTTATATCATCAACAAAATTTTTACATGGGTATTGGGCCAAATATTGCCTATGGTATTTCAGCAGCTCATACCACTGATTTAAATGGAGAAGAAAAATATGACTTATATAGCGATGATGCATCTCCACTAATAAATAAATACAAACGATTAGAAGTTGGTGCTAGTTTATTAATGGGATATGAATTTAAAAATGGAATTTCTGTCAACACATCATACAGTAGAGGATTAAGCAATATGATGGTTGCAAAGGATGATCCTAACTTCACGATAGACAAAATAAATACTAGCATTTTGTCTATTGGAATTGGTTATTCATTTGGTAAAAAGTAGTTACAATATAAATCCTAGTAGCACTCCTGCCAAGATAATTATTGGTGGGCTAATTTTCGTAAAATTTAAGGTTAAAAATGTAGTTATAATCAATGTTATTGGCAGCCAGTTGATACCAATTGGCTTTGCCAGTAATATAAACGCAGCAAAAATAAAGCCTACACTTACTGCGTTAATGCCAGATAATGAATGCTTAATTCTGGTTATTTTCTTTAAATCATTCCAAAATGGGACTATAAATAGGACTAAAATTAAACCAGGCAAATTAATTCCAATTACAGCTAACAGTCCTCCCGATATTTGCCCACTTATTCCATAACCTCCGTTTTTCATGCTTAAACTACCCAAATAACTCGTAAACGAGAATGTTGGTCCAGGTAATATTTGTTGCAAGGCAAATCCAGAAATGAAATCAGATTGTAGTAAATATTGTTTCATTTGCACAAATTCGGTAAACATTAATGGCACCAAAACTTGGCCTCCACCAAAAACAAAGATTCCGTTACGGTAAAAATTTTCGAATAACCTTATGGGCAAACTAAAAGGAGATGTTCTGTTAATAATAGCACCCAACATAGCCATAAACAACAGCAAACCAATAAAATAAGTTAGTTTTCTTGGATTGATATTGGAGAACAATCTAACCCTAATCTGTGCTTCTTCTGTTGGTGTTCCAATAGCAGAAGATACCATTCCGCCGATTAAAATTGCTAATGGAAATACATAGGCATTTTTCAACACTAAAGTTGCCACTATTGCTCCAAAGGCTAACAATATAGCTACCTCATTTACCAATACTTTTCTAGCTAAAGTATAAGCGCCATAAGCAACAATACCCAAAGCAATTGGATGTATAAATTTTAAGATTTCTAAAAATTTTTGCTTCTGATCAAATAAAGCATAACTTATTGCTGCAAATGTCATTATAGCGGCAGAAGGCAAAATCCAGATCAAAAAAGTTAGTATGGCTAATTTTAACCCTCCTACTTTATATCCAATGCCCACCAAGGTTTGTGTAGATGCCGGTCCAGGTAAAACTTGTGCCAATGCATTTAACTCTAGTAATTCTTCTTCTGTAATAAAATGAGCTGATTTTACAAAATACCTTAATAATAAAGAAATATGTGCCTGCGCACCCCCAAACGCTGTGAATGTAAAGAAGAGTACATTTCTAATAAATAAGAGCTGTTTTTTAGCCACTTCTTAAAGTTTGGAGTTTTTCATATCACTTTTCAATACTATCCATACCATCCTAGTCATCTTCATAGTCTAAACCTGCAGCAGAATTATACGCACCTTGTAATTCTGATAAAGCATGCGTGTCTCGTTTAGTTCTTGCAGTTTGCATCCCTTTCTGATAAATTTCTATTGCTTTGTCTTTTTGATTTTCTTTTTCATATAACTTACCTAAATGATAATAGGTGCCAACATAATCTGGGTGCTGATTTATCAGTACTAAATAGTACTTAAATGCATTTTCTATGTCATTTAATGAGTTATATTCTGTTGCTAATGCGTATAAAATAAAGCTGTCGTTAGGATCGCTCTCTAAAAACTCTAATAACTTGACCAATCGTGTATTTTGCATTTTAAATCCCTGCTTTTTTAATTAGATTTGCACAAAGACAATTTAAGAATCTATTTTTGAAAACCTAATCAACAATAGCTTCATTACCTCTAAAACAAATGTAAACGTATGAAAATATTAGTTTGTATCAGTAATGTGCCCGACACAACTACAAAAATAACTTTTACCAACGATAATACACAATTCAATACTGCAGGTGTACAATTTATTGTAAATCCTTATGATGAAATTGCTTTATCAAGAGCGATAGAACTTTGTGAAGGTGGAAAAGGTACGGTAACAGCTATCAATGTTGGAGAAATTGCTACAGAACCAACTATTAGAAAAGCCTTAGCAATTGGTGCTGATGATGCCGTTAGGATTAATGCTGCTCCTCGTGATGCTTATTTTACTGCTTTCCAAATTGCAGAATATGCTAAAGCAAATGATTTCGATATCATTTTATGCGGACGTGAATCTATTGATTATAATGGATCTCAAGTTGCTGCAATGATTGGTGAATTTTTAGATATTCCATCTATCTCAATTATTAAAAAATTAGACTATGATGGTTCTACTGCAACTATTGAACGTGAAATTGAAGGTGGAAAAGAAGTTGTCTCTGTTACTGGAAAGTTCGTAGCTAGTTGTGCTGAAGGTACTGCTGAGGCAAAAATTCCAAATATGAGAGGCATTATGTCTGCTAGAACTAAACCTTTAACTGTTGTAGAAGCTACTGCTATTGAAGAATTAGGCAAAGTAACCAAATTCGAAACTCCTGCTCCTCGTGGTGCGGTTAAATTGGTTGCGGCAGAGAGTGCAGAAGATTTAATCGGTTTGTTACATAGCGAAGCTAAAGTAATTTAAATGAGTTGGCAGTTTGGAGTTTTCAGTTTCCAGTTGCCTAAATAAAAGAGATAATTAATAGAATTAATTTAATCATAAATTAGAAATCCCCTTCAGGGGATTTAGGGGTAATTATATGTCAGTATTAGTATATGTAGAACAAGCCGATGGTAAATTCAAGAAATCTGTTTTTGAAGCAGTTTCTTATGCAAAAGCTATCGCAGATAATCAAAATACAAGTTTAACTGCAGTTTCAATTGGAAATGTTGCAGAGGCTGATTTAAAAGAATTAGGCAAATATGGTGCTGCTAAAGTTCTAAATGTTGCAACAGATCAATTGAAAAACTTTGTAAATCAGGCCTATGCATCCGTAATTGCTGAAGCTGCTCAAAAAGAAGGAGCAAATTTAATTGTACTTTCTAACTCTTTCTCTGGTAAAGGTTTAGCACCACGTGTTGCAGTAAAACTTAAAGCAGGTTTAGTTGATGGAGCTGTTGAAATGCCAAATTTTGATGGTGGTTTTTCTGTAAAGAAAACTGCTTTCTCTGGCAAAGCTTTTGCAACCACAACTTTAACATCAGCAAACAAAGTTATCGCTTTAAATCCAAATGCTTTTGGTGTTAAAGAAAATGCAGTAGATGCTACAATAGAAAACTTTAGTCCGGAGGTTAAGTCTACAGACTTAACAGCCATTGTTAAAGAAATTGTTAGAGCAACCAATAAGATCTCTTTACCAGATGCAGAGTTAGTTGTTTCTGCAGGTAGAGGTTTAAAAGGACCAGAAAACTGGGGGATGATTGAAGAGTTAGCGGAGCTTTTAGGTGCTGCAACAGCTTGTTCAAAACCAGTTTCTGATGCAGATTGGAGACCTCATTCAGAACACGTTGGTCAAACTGGTATTGCTATTAGTCCAAATTTATATATCGCAATTGGTATTTCGGGAGCCATCCAACATTTAGCTGGTGTAAGTTCTTCAAAAGTTATTGTTGTTATTAACAAAGATCCAGAAGCTCCTTTCTTTAAAGTAGCGGATTACGGAATTGTAGGAGATGCGTTTGAAGTTGTTCCGAAAATAATTGCTGCTTTAAAAGCACATAAAGCATAAAAATAAGCTGTCATCTTGAGCTTGTCGAAGGATTTGTTTATGATATTTCGGCAAGCTCAATATGACATATCTAATCTATGAAAAAAGTAAAACTTGATATCGTTGGCTTATCCTATAGCCAAACCCAATCTGGTGCCTACGCACTGGTATTAGGAGAAGTAAATGGCCGCAGACGTTTACCAATAATAATTGGAGCATTTGAAGCTCAAGCTATTGCCATAGAAATTGAGAAGATGACCCCTACTCGTCCACTTACTCACGACCTTTTTAAATCATTTGCTCAGGCATACCATATTGAGATTACGGAGATTATTATTTACAACTTGGTAGATGGCGTTTTTTTTGCAAAGCTAATTTGTACAGATGGGCAAACTACTCAGGAAATAGATGCAAGAACGTCTGATGCGATTGCCTTGGCAGTAAGATTCAATGCCATTATTTATACTTACGAATTTATTTTGGCCTCAGCAGGTATTGTTATTGAAGGAAATGATTTCCTGTTTTTAGAAAACATGGATGCCATTACCAAAGAACATAGTACTGAAGATATGCCAACCTCTATTCCAGTTTCTGGATATCAGTCTTTATCAATAGAAGAATTACAACAAAAGCTAGAAGAGGCATTGGCTGAAGAAGCTTATGAAAAAGCGGCAAGAATTAGAGATGAAATTGCTAAAAGGAATGCTTTGTAACTCATAAATTCAATTTTTTGCTCTAATTAATGGCATTTGTCAACAATATTATTCTATTTCCATAATTTTATACTGAATATCGTTATTGTTTCAAAATAATGATAACTTACGGCTACTTTTAACTCAATAAAAACTATCATTATATGAATATTAAGGTCCGTTTAACCCTAATGAATTTTCTACAATTCTTTGTTTGGGGTGCTTGGCTTATAACTATTGCCAATTATTGGTTCGGTACTAAACAATGGGATGGCGCACAATTTGGTTTAATCTTTGCCACCATGGGATTTGCCTCTTTATTTATGCCAACAATAACTGGGATAATTGCAGATAAATGGATTAACGCCGAAAAGCTTTATGGTATTTTGCATATTCTTTATGCCGCAACATTAATTTATATTCCGCAGGTAGAAACACCTAATGAATTCTTTTGGACCATATTTTTAGCCATGTGTTTTTACATGCCTACCATATCTTTAAGTAATTCAATTTCTTATACAACTTTAAAATCTAGCAACCTAGATGTTGTTAAAGATTTCCCTCCAATTAGGGTATGGGGAACGATAGGATTTATAGCCGCGATGTGGATTACTAATTTAACCGGTAGCAAAGCAAGTGCAAACCAATTTTATATTGCGGGTGTTGCTGCTTTAGGCTTAGGCATTTACGCCTTTACCCTACCCAAATGCCCACCATCTAAATTAATAGAAGAAAAATCAACCCTTTCTCAGAAATTTGGTTTAGATGCTTTTAAGTTATTTGCCGATTACAAAATGGCATTGTTCTTTATTTTCTCTATGTTTTTGGGTGGAGCACTACAGCTTACAAATGCTTATGGAGATGTATTTCTAGATGAATTCAAACTTTTCCCTGTTTATGCAGAATCATTTGTGATTAAATATTCTACCATCATTATGTCTATTTCTCAGGTTTCTGAGACTTTATTTATTCTGGCTATCCCATTCTTTTTAAAGCGTTTTGGCATTAAAAAAGTTATGGTAATTGCCATGTTGGCTTGGGTTTTCCGCTTTGGCTTATTCGCATACGGAGATCCATCTGGTAACTTGTGGATGATTATTTTCTCTTGTATTGTTTACGGAATGGCTTTTGATTTCTTTAATATCTCTGGTTCTCTTTTCGTAGAAACATCTACGACGGCCAAAACTCGTTCTTCGGCACAGGGTTTATTTATGATGATGACCAATGGTTTTGGTGCTGTATTAGGAAGTGTGGTGTCTGGTTGGATGATCCAAAAATATTTCACAAAAGCATATACTAGTATTCAATCTCTAGCAGATCATGTAAATTCTACAATTGACAATCCACATCTAGTTAAATTTTTAGGTGATAAAGGCATTTCAATTTCTGGAAACGGAGACTTAAGTAGGGCTTTAGATGTAAAAGATTGGCACAACATATGGCTTTCATTTACAATATACGCTTTGGTTATTACAGTATTATTTATGATTTTCTTTAAACACAAACATACCAAAGCAGAAGAAAAAGCAATCGAAGCAATTACTCATTGATATCAAAATCCTTATCGTTAAAAAGCTCCATGTCATCATTTAAATTAAGAAAAGAAAAAGATTGCCTTAATTGCGGTCATCAGGTAGATGATCATTTTTGCCCAAAATGTGGACAGGAAAATATTGAAGTTAAAGAAAATGCAGTACATATGGTAGCACATGCCATTGCAGATTACTTCCACTTTGAACATAAATTCTTTGGCACTTTAAAACCCCTATTGTTTAAACCTGGCCAATTAACTAAAGAATATGTTTCCGGAAAAAGGATGTCATTTATCCATCCTATTCGCCTTTACATTTTTGTAAGTATTGTTTTCTTCTTAGTTATTTTAGGTGGAAGAAATAAAGATAAAAAGGAACTAGAAAAAAAAGAAAATGCTGCTATTTCTGAAAATATCCCTAAAAATAGAGCAGATAGTATACAAGCAGAAAAGCTAAAAAGTGTAGAAGAAGGTTTGAAATATGTACCAATAGCTGGCGGATTAAGAGATAGCATCTTAAAAGAAGCTAAACAAGAAATCGCAAAAGATACTAGTGATACAAATAAAGATGTTAGTACTTTTAAGAAAGATAAAAAGAAGTGGAAAAGTAATTGGCGTATAAAAGATACAACTGTTGTTGCTTACGAAAAGGCACAAGCCGCATTGCCAAAGGATAAAAAGGATGGATTTTTGAAGCATTATTTCATTAAAAGAACAATTGAGCTTAACAGTTACCCAAATCCGGCAGAAAAGTTCATTGAGGATATGTTGCACAATGTACCTAAAATGATGTTTTTGCTATTGCCGCTTTTTGCATTGATCTTAAAATTGGTTTACATTAATAAGGAGAAGTATTATTACGAGCATTTAATCTATTCATTCCACCTGCATTCTGCAATTTTCTTAAGTATTCTATTCACCATGTTGTTGCAATGGTTATTTGGTTTTGTATATGACATTAGTGCGTGGTTAGTTTTCTTATGTATAGTTTATATCATTTGGTACATTTATCGCTCATTGAGAACTTTTTATGGCAGTACAACATGGGTTACTGTACTCAAATTATTCTTTTTAGGTTTTGCCTATAACATTGTCCTTACCATTTGCTTTTTAATTATAATCGCCATCAGTTTCATCATGTTTTAAAAACTATTTTACAAATTAATTCATGTCAGGTAAATATAGAAAAGACCACAATTGTTTAAACTGTGGTTTCCATGTAGAAGAACATTATTGTAGCCAATGTGGGCAACCCAACTTAGAACTCGATGAAAATTTTTGGGAATTTATAACTCATAGTATTGCCCATTATTTTCATTTTGATAATAAGTTCTTTCAAACCCTAGTACCCTTGCTTACCAAACCGGGAAAGGTTACTTTAGATTATTTAGCAGGTAAAAGAGCAAGATATATCAATCCGGTAAGCATGTATATCTTTGTTTCGATTGTATATTTTATTGTAGTTTCTCCACCAAAAACTAGGGAGAGAGACAAACCAAGAACTTACAATGAAGTTTTAAAACAAAGAAAGAAACAACAAGAAGCAATAAGTAAAGCTAAGGAACCCCTAAAAAAAGCTGGATTAAGTGAAGAAATATCTAAAACTGCCCAACAAGCTGTTAATGAAGACATGGATAGGGAATTGTTTAGGGTTATGAGCTATAGTCAGCAAGATAGTACCCTTAAAGTGCTTAGAAATAATTATCAGCAAACTAAATCTGAAACGCTGGCAGAATTTATTACTAAACTAGAAAGTATCCATATTATAAAAAATGACAGCACCTATACTGCATATTTAGCAAGACAGCAAAAACTTACTGAAAGTGAAAGAGACAATTTTTTTGAACGATATACAGAAAAAAGAAGAATTGGTTTTGGAGAAAATTCTGATCTTATAAAAGAAAAGTTAGAGCATAACAGGCCCAAACAATATTTTCTATTTATGCCTTTAATGGCACTATTTATCATGATTAACTTTAGAAGAAATCATATTAAATATCTAGACCATTTGATATTTACTATACATGGAATGACAGCTTTCTTTATAGTAATGATTGTTGTGCAACCGATTAAAAGGATTTTACCCGAAAGCTTATCTCTTCTAGGTACTGCGTTCGAATTAGGATTACTCACATGGATTTGCTGGTACCTTTTTAAAAGTTTGAAAATATTCTATCAACGAAAAACTTCTACAACCATCTGGAGAATGCTTTGGGTAATTATTTTATACTATATTTCTTTAAGAATTGCAGAAACAGTGATGGTCAATCTAATTTTCTATATGGCAATGTAGATTTGGCTATCATTTTCAGTAAGCTCTGTGCGAATTCCTTTTGTTATTAAACCCGATGGTAATGACAGCCCCGAAGAATGAGGGCTATAATGAACAGCGGGACTAATTTTGCCAAGAATTACTACATATTCATTTTCTTATTATGGTAACAACTAATTTTGGAAAATCGTGTTAATAGCTTCATGAATTACTTTTTGAAGCGCAAGGCTTGTAAAACAATAAAAGACAGTCCCGCCATTCGCTACAATCTTTCAACCTAATATATTCCCTGAAGGGAATTTGGTTAAAAGTATTTATGCTGCTATCGGAGGCTAAATACTTTTTGCACTGCAAGACATTAAGTTTTGGATGCAAAGAAAAGCTGTTTAATTATTTTTTAAGCAACAAAGCCGATACTAAATGCATCGGCTTTGATAATATTATTTAAGGTTTTGCTATTTACAAATGTTTATCTACGTCACCAACATAAATTTGGCGTGGTCTACCAATAGGTTCTTTGTTCTCTCTCATTTCTTTCCATTGAGCAATCCATCCTGGTAAGCGACCTAAGGCAAATAGTACGGTAAACATTTCTGAAGGGAACCCTAAGGCTCTGTAAATAATGCCTGAATAAAAATCTACGTTTGGATACAATTTACGATCTATAAAATATTGATCTGTTAAAGCTGCTTGTTCTAACTTTTTAGCTATTTCTAAAACTGGATCATTGATACCTAAACTTTCTAAAATATCATCGCAAGCCTTTTTAATGATTTTTGCTCTTGGATCGAAGTTTTTGTAAACACGGTGGCCAAAGCCCATCATACGGAAAGGATCATTTTTATCTTTTGCTTTTGCAATCCATTTTTCAGTATCGCCACCATCTTCTTTAATTTTCTCCAACATCTCGATAACGGCTTGGTTAGCACCGCCATGCAAAGGACCCCAAAGTGCATTAATGCCTGCAGAAATTGAAGCGTAGAGGTTACAGTCTGATGAACCTACAATTCTTACTGTAGAAGTTGAGCAGTTTTGCTCATGATCTGCATGAAGGATTAATAGCTTATTCATTGCGCTAACTATTTTTGGATTTGGTTCAAAATCTTCAGTACGTTGCCCGAATGTCATCCATAAATAGTTAGTGATGTAATCGTATTTATTTTTAGGGTAAATAAGTGGGTGACCTAAAGATTTTTTATAGATGAAAGCCACAATTGTTGTCATTTTAGCCAACATTTTAATAATGGTTTCATTTTTTTGCTCTTCAGATTGGTTTGCTTCTAAACTCTCTGGATAAAAAGTAGATAGTGAACAAACCAAAGAAGATAATTGCGCCATAGGATGTGATTTTGACGGATAGCCATCAAAAAATTTCTTCATATCCTCATGGATCAAAGTATGCATACTAATATCACTCTGAAACTTCTCTACCTGCTCTTTTTTAGGCAAAACGCCATATATCAATAAATAGGCAACTTCTAAGAAAGATGCTTTTTCAGCTAGTTCTTCTATTGGATAACCACGATATTTTAAAATACCTTCTTCACCATCTAAAAATGTGATAGCGCTTTTTGTAGCGCCAGTATTTTTATAACCAAAATCTAGTGTAATGTGACCCGTTAAATCTCTTAATTTTGAAATATCGATGGCCTTCTCACCTTCAGTTCCAGTAATAACCGGAAACTCGTAGGTTTTACCGTCTATCTTAATTTCTGCAATAGCTGACATATATTATAGTTTTTATAAATAACAAAAATAGTTAAATCTGTTTTAAAAATAGTTTTTTTGCACCAACAATGCTGTTAAATTGCTGTTAAATTTGGTAAAAAACTTGTAATTTATTTGTGGCTCTTATTTGGTTTTAATCTCTTCAATAACAGCGCCACATTCCATCATCTCACTTCCATAATATGGATTTTGGATTTTTTTCTCTGAAGCTAACCAATCTCCACCGTCTCCCTTGTTTGCCATAGGGCAATGTTGCACATATATTGTACCAGATGTTAGTTCTGAATGTTTAAACATTGCAATAACATCATTACTCAAGCCTGTAAATTCTTTACGTTGTACAGCAAGATCTGCACTTTCTGATATTTTCTGTGCAATAAGTGCGGTATTCTCACAACCACTATAACCTTTTAACTCCGTAGCCAATTCTTTTGCCGCAGTTTGTGCAACTTTTGAATCGGTATTAACCAAAGCATCTTTTAAGGTAATATAAGATGCGTAAATCTTCTTAACTTTACCATCCTTAAAATCCACATTTTTGGATGTAACGGCATTATTTTGAGTAGCTATTGTATCCTTTTCGGCTTCCTTTTGATTTGTAGCATTGTTACACGCCATTATTAACAACATGGCCGAAATGCCCACGTATTTTTTTACCTGCATTTTTCTTGGTTATATTTAGTTAAAATAAATCTATATATACGTAGATTTTGTATGTGGCTCAAAATAGCATTTATAATTCTAAAATCGCAATAAAAGCAGGTTAAAAATTGATAATTAATTCATAAAATTAGATTTTAATTATAATCTAAATGCTGTTAGTAAGAAATTAAATCTAATGGTTTTTCTATAGAATGTTTAATATTTCTCAGGTCATTTTAGGAAGTAAATCTCTGGTTGTACCATATATTCCAAATGAAAAATATCAGATTTTAAATCAGCGTGGTCCAGATATAACCTAAAAACTCAATAACATCTGCTGGCTATGCAGAATTAGTAGAAGCATCTGATGGGAAAACTTACGCTGTTTTATTAGCTGTTAGACCTTATTTGAGTAACCTTTACAACGGCAATAGAGAAACTTTTATTACTCGTAAAAAGGAAAGATGGTTGCCCAATTATCAATCCAGATCCAAAGAGATCCAATAAACTTAAAATTAAGATTTTAAAGAGCTTTACCTTAAGATTAGCGGAAGTAAGAGCTTCTACAGTTTTTCTTTCTCAACAAGATTAAATACTTGGAAAATGCTAAAAGACAATGTTGATGGTAAATTTTTAAGTACCGAAACTGCAGGTGGTTTTGTAGGTTCGGTATTTGCAATGTATGCTGCTTTTTTCTGGAAAACCATCAGTTAATAAAGCAAGCTTTAAATGGCTAGATTATAAAGGTGATGATTAGATTTACAAATAATTTAGAAAGATGATCTAGAATTATAAACTTGCGAAGTTCTTAGCCATCTGAATAATAAAACTTCGCAAGTTTTTTTAGGAACTATTTATTAATCGGTTCTATTAACGCAAGTGTACCATCAGCATTATGCTTTAACTCGGTAACTTTGATATTTCTTAAATGTGTTTTATTGGAGATTTCTGTATCGTGATAAAAAATGTACCATTTGCCTTTAACTTCTACAATAGAATGATGGGTTGTCCAACCTTGAACAGGGTTCATGAAAGTGCCTTGATAAGTAAATGGCCCTGTTGGACTGTCTCCTATCGCAGATGCCAAAAAATGTGTGTCTCCAGTTGAATAAGTAAAGTAATATTTGCCATTGTATTTATGCATCCAAGCACCTTCAAAAAATCTTCTATCGTGATCTTTGGTTAATAACTCTTTGCCATCTTTATCTACAATTTTCACATCCATAACTGCGCCATCAAAGCTCAACATATCTTTACTTAGTTTTGCAACTTTTGCAGAAAGCGCTGGCTCATTTTCTTTTTGACTATCCGTTTTACTTCCGTTGGCATCATATTTCCCATCTTTCCAACGCTGTAATTGCCCACCCCAAATACCGCCATAATACATATAAGATATACCATCATCATCAGTAAATACTGCCGGATCTATACTAAAACTTCCTTCAATTGGTTTAACTCCTGTTTTAAATGGACCAGCAGGATTTTTAGATGTTGCTACACCAATTCTAAACACATCATTTTTATCTTTAACAGGAAAATACAAGTAATAGGTTCCATTTTTAAATGCAGCATCTGGCGCCCATAACTGTCTGCCAGCCCAAGGAATATCTTTAACAGTTAGTGCCACACCATGATCAGTTACTTTTCCTCCAATGCTATCCATACTTAAAATATGGTAGTCACGCATATCGAAATGATCGCCATTGTCATTTTCTGGTGTTCCTGCTTCAATATCATGAGATGGATAAATATAGATTTTACCATCGAAAACATGTGCAGAAGGGTCTGCTGTATAAATCTCCTTAATTAATGGCGGAGATAAAAATTTTGATTTTTTAGCTGTATCAGCATTATCAGTATTGGCAGTTTTTTGGTTCTGCTGACAAGCACTTGTTGCTACAGCCATTAATAGTATGGCACTAGATAGTTTTAAAGTAGTTTTCATATTTAATTTATAATTGGTTATTAATCTTTTTTATTAACAAATGTTTCTTTTGGACCTAAATAACTATGCTTTAATCCACCCAGATCTAATACTAGCTTTTGAAGCACTACACCTGGATTGACCATCCAATATTTGAGTGTGTGTTTACCTGGCTTATCAATTTTTAAGTTTGTTTTAAATATTTTAATATTGTCTGCAACCGACTTGTTCCAAGCTCTTTCAGTCTGGTAATCTTTGCTAATATTTACAATTATAGGCGTCGCATCATCAATAGAAACCGCAAACTTTAATCCATCAGAATTGGTAAAATCTATTGTTGGTGAGACAAAAGTATTTAGCGTAAATGTTCCTGTATCATGTACATAAAAATCATATACTAAATGTGGCGTATTAAAATCTAATTTTTGAATTGGTAATGTTACTGGAACTGCTAATACACCAGAATTTGTTTTACCATAACCTGGGATTGTTTTCCAAAAAATTGGTCGGTTGCCAACAGCTTTCGTAAAATTTGCTGCCTCCATGGCAATATATCCACTTTGTGGAACAAATGCTGTGATATTTTTATCTGAAAATCTTCTGTTGTCTATAATTATAGGAATTGTTATTTTAGAGCCTTCGCTTCCAGAAATAACAATCGTGCTTTCAGTCTTTCCAGCTGGTGCCTTCAACCAATCGATACTTAAATAAATTCTTTGCTCCGTTTCAATCTCACCCTTACCTTGGTCTATTTTAACAAAATTTGGTGCTTTAAAAGTATAATTTAGCGAACCCTTATTTGCGTTAAACAATTCTATATAATTTGCTTTATTTGTATAATAATCAAATATCGGAAGAGGTTCATTCACTTTAGCCTTTTCTTTCCATGCTGTTTTACTTCCTTCAATTGTAACACCTAATTGTGCTTTTGATAAATCTCCAGTAGAAACCACAATATTAGTTTCTGGTATTACATTTTTATCTGGCTGTTGCCAATTAGTATAACCGATGTGTGTTTGATCCATCATATGATCCCATTTGCCATTTGCTAAAACTTTATTGTAGTAATGGGTTATCTCCTCGTCTTTTTTGTAAAGCTGTGTTACTTTATTCGCATAACTATTTGCAGAAATTCTGCCTTGACTGGCATGTAGTTTATTTTTAGCCACGGCTAAATACATTTCATAAAGGTTACTGAAAGCAGTTATAGGATGTAAAACCAATTGGTAAAAAGCGTCTTTCTGTTCAGTCAATAGTTGATCATTCACATAAATAGCTCTTTGCTTTAATTCATCAAAATCTGATACTATAGTTTCAAACTCATTGTAATTAACCAAACTATAAGTGGTATCATTTAACAATTCGGGCTTAATTCTTCCTGCATATTTCCCATAAGTATCAATCAAATCGGCTATTTCAATGGCATGTTCTTTTCCAAATTGCTGCTTTGCCCAATTGACAGTGTAAGTTTTTAATTTTTCTGCCGGGATAACATCTGGTGCCCAAGCATAATCTAAAAAGAAAGAGATTGGAAATTCCATGGGTTTTAAATCGCCAACATTTACAATCCATATTTGGTTAGCATTGTATTGGTAAGCCAAATGCATTTGTTCCCAAATTTTCTGGATTGGATTAGTATTGATCCATTTATAATTTCTTGGTCCGCCAACATAATCAAAATGATAGTAAATGCCATAACCACCTGCTCTTGGTACTTCATTTAATTTAGGCAATTTTCTCAAGTTGCCCCAATTGTCATCGGCTAAGAGTAAGGTTACATCATTAGGCACACGCATACCTTGGTCGTAATAATCTTGTACCTCTTTATATAATGCCCAAATCTGTGGTGTTGCTGATGCTGGCTTTTTAGTTACCTTTTCAATAATTTCTCGCTGGTCTTTTACAATTTTTTCTAATAATGCTGTAGCTGTACCCTCAGACATGGGCTCATCTCCATCGCCTCGCATACCAACAGTTATAATTTGCTCCTTATCTGCAACTCTAGACAAACCAATTTCCCAAAACTCTTTTAACTGTTGGGGATTTTGCTGATAGTTCCACTTGCCACCTTTGTAACGTTTCCATTCATCGTGCGCTCTGGTTAAAGGCTCGTGGTGCGAAGTACCAATTACCACTCCATATTCATCTGCCAATACAGGATTTAATTTATCATCATCATTAAAGGCGCTTCCCCACATGGCCGGCCATAAATAGTTACCTTTTAAACGCAAAATAAGTTCGAAAACTTTAGCATAAAATTTATGGTTAAAGCCACCAAATTCTTTCTTAGACCAACCTGATAAAGCAGGCGCTTCATCATTTAAAAAGATACCTCTATATTTTACTGCTGGTGATGAGCTAACATGTCTACCTGAAATTACAAAAAGCGAATTACTCTTTTGAATTGGCACATCTGCCCAATAATACCAAGGAGAAACACCTATTTGAGATGATAATTCGTATATACCATAAATTGTACCTCTTTTATCGCTTCCAGCAATTACTAGAGCACTATCAATTCCAGAATACGGATTTTTAACAACTTCGATTAGCGTACTTTCCCAATTACCAGCAATGCCTGCAACATTGATTTTACTTGTACGAATCAATTGATCTATAATTTTACTTTGACCAATTGTACCGATGATAATTGCAATTTTGGAAAATTTATCGCTTAACATCTCTGGCTTTAGCGATGTCACCTTTTCTATATCAAGCTGTAAATCTTGTCCAGCCCTTTTAACACCTGCAAAATCGTTATCGCTAATAATGATTGAACTTACTTTATCCTTATTGGCAATGGCAAAACTAGCTTTAACATAATTTTTCACCACAATTGGATCAACAGCAAAACTAAATTTACTAACAACAGAGATTACGGCTATTAAAAGTAGTTTCTTCATCATATTAATTCTTAAAATTTATCACTTCCCAATAAGCCTTTTTAGGCTCTAAATGGGCATCAAAAAGCAATGGATAATTCTTTCTTCCCTTTCCGGGATATTGATGTAGCCAAGTAGATCGATCAGAGATATTCCAAAGGGTAACATTGGTAATTACCGATTTAAACTCTCTAAAAACCTTGATGGCTACTTTATATTTTTCTAGTTGTTTTTGTTCTAGTTCTGGTGTAAAACGATCATCTTCTCCTGCTCTTTTATCTCTCCTATTAAGTTTCTTAATCAATAAAGCTTCACCACCTGCCAAATTTTTCATACCAACTGTGTAACACCAACAGAAAAATAGTTACGATAAGCAGCTTTTAATGCACTTGCAGCATATCTAGATTGTTGCGCTTTGCATGAAGCACACATTACTGTTAAGAACAAAAGAGTCAAATAGCTATTCTTCATTACTAAATACCAGGAACAAATTTGAATTCTAATTTTTCATAATAAGCTAAATCATGTGCTGGTTTTGGTAAGCCTGCAGGTATAGGTAGACCAGATTTAGATTGAAAATAAAGCACACAAGCATTTCTCCACCAGATTGCTTCATCATATTGTATAGCTAAAAGTTGTTTAACCTGATGGTAAATACCAGGATCTAATTGCTTATGTAAGCCATCCCAAGTCACTTGCATTTGTTTTACTTCATCTGCACCTTGGTAATACCTTTTTACCATTCCACCCCATAAATTGTCTCCATTTTTTAATTTGTAATCCCAAGGTAAATGATGGAACCATAACAGAAACTCTTCTGGGCAAGTTTTTAAATTAGTAAACTGTTGGGCAACTGCCGGAAAATATTGAGCCAAGGCATTACTACCTGTGCTTGTTCTATTGAAACCAATGCCATTTTTGTCTGCTTGATGATAGTAAACCGAAGTCCAGTCTGCCCTAGGTTTATCTTTAATCCATGGGCCTGGTCCATAATGATGATCCCATCCCATAATATGATGCAAACCGAGTGGAGTCATATAATTTACCACAGTTTCTCTACTTTTCATCATGATTTCGTTAAGCTTCTTGATAGTAGCTAAATCAGTTCTGAAGGTCATTTTCAACCAATCATTGGCAATTTGGCTAGCAGAAATTTCGTCGTTCCAAGCTAATTTGCCAAAGGCATACCAGTTTGATTGTGCAAAAGGATGACCGCACCAATTTACATCATTACCAATGTTTGCCACTCCTGCAATTGCAGAATTTTTGTTTCCGTATAAACTGTCATCGATTACTTTTGCAACTATAGAACCTTTTCCTTTTGCATAAGTATCAGCTGCTAAAGTTTCTTTAAATAACGTACCTAAAAAAACCAAATTGGTAGACATCCCTAAATATTCTTGAGTTAATTGAAATTCTAACATAGTGGATGTTTTAGGCATAGCTCCAAATAAAGGATGAAATGGTTCGCGAGGTTGAAAATCTATTGCTCCATTTTTTACTTGGATAATTACATTTTCATCAAAAGTTCCATCCAATGGCTTAAACTCATTATAAGCTTGTTTTGCTCTATCATCAGGTACTTTGTTATCATACACAAAAGCCCGCCACATTACAATTCCACCGTGTGGTGCTAAAGATTTTGCCAGCATATTTGCACCATCAGCATGGTTACGGTTGTAATTTTGTGGACCAGGTTGCCCCTCTGAGTTTGCTTTAACTAAATATCCACCAAAATCTGGAACAACTTTATAAATTTCATCTGCCTTTTCTTTCCACCAATTGATAACATCCTTATCTAAAGGATCTGCCGTTTTTAATCCACCAATTTCAATTGGCGCACTAAATCTTGCCGTTAAATATACTTTAATGCCATAAGGGCGAAATGCATCAGCCAATGCTTTTACCTTTAACAACCAATCCTTAGTTAGAATTAGTGCATTCGCATTTACATTATTTAAAACTGTTCCATTAATACCAATAGAAGCATTTGCTCTGGCATAATCTATATAACGCAGATCGATATAACCTGGTAAAGTTTGCCAATTCCATAAAGAAAAACCCGCATAACCACGTTCAACTGTTCTATCTAAATTATCCCAATGGTTTAAAATCCGATTTTTAATTTTTGGCTGATCTTTAATTTTTAATGTGGTAATGTTCTTTTGCAACTGCAATTGCTTGATGAAAGCAAATGTACCATAAAGCATGCCCACATCTGTTTTTGAAGTAATCAGTATTACCTTTTTACCGTTTATTACAGTAGTCTTTATTAAATAGCCTTCTAGATTCTCAGGAACATCAGCTGTGCTAAAATTATATTTTTTTAAATCTGATGATTTGATTAAAAGTAAAGAACCATCATTTATTATAGATTGTTCGGTAATTTGATAACCCAATAAACCTTTTATTGCGGTTGTTAATTCTTGTTTGGCAACATTTATAGTTGGCGAAGGATGAATTATATGAATGGATTTAATCTGTTTAGCATAAATAGATTTAATGCTAGAGCCCAACACATCATATTTTAACCAAAGCCGATAACCATTATCTGCTAAAGAACTAAATCCAATTAAAATGAGTAATATGGTAAATCTATATTTCATATAATAGGTTGATTTTGTCTAGATCTTGTGCTTATTTGATTAACTATCTTCAGCATACGTATTTGGTACGCCTAAATTATGTATATTTTTACAAAATTGCAATCGGTTGCATTATTTTGTTCAAAAAAATGATATCACTTGCATTAAGCACTAATTTTTCTTTAGTTTGTTAAATAAACCAAAACTTTTTGCCTTACTTTAAGCATTGAAAAAGAAAACAACGATATACGACATTGCTAAGGAACTGAATATAACCGTATCTACCGTTTCGAGGGCACTTAGTGGTTTTGCAGCAATTAGTGAAACTACAAGAGAAGCAGTTATTGCAACTGCAAAAAAGTTAAACTATAGCCCAAATCGCTTGGCTTCTGCCTTAAAATCGGGAAAAACCTATATTATCGGTGTAATCGTACCAAGCGTGCAGGCCCATTTTTTTGCTTCAATAATTCATAGTATAGAAGAGGGCTTAAAAAATAGCGGCTACAGAGTAATTCTTTATCAATCTAATGAGTCTGTAGAAAATGAAATTAATGGTGTTAAAACATTATTAGAAGCACAGGTTGATGGAATTATAGCCTCTATGTCTTTAGAAACTGAAGATGTTTCTCATTTTACAGAAATTATTAAACAAAATAGACCACTTATCCTTTTTGACCGTGTACACGATGATTTAAAAGTACCTACAGTTACCTTAGATGATTTTAAAGCCGGTTATATAGCTGCACAACATCTTATAGATCAAGGTTATAGAAATATTGCCTTTATTACAACGGTTCACCAAATTAAAATCTTCAATGATAGGCTAAGGGGCTACCGAACTGCTTTAAAAGACAATAACTTACCTATTTACGAAGACAATATTATTTTTGGTGGTTTATCTATTAAAGATGGAAGATTTGGAGCGGGGAAATTAATGAGAAGTGCAAATAAACCAGATGCAATTATTGCTGGAGACGATTTTACTGCGCTTGGTGTAATTAAAAAGTTAAAAGAAATAGATGAAACACCTCCAAAAATTGGTGTTATTGGTTTTGCTAACGAAGCATTTTCAGCATACATTACCCCTAACCTATCTACTATAGACCAACACCCTAATCAAATGGGTATAGAGTGCTCAAAAATGTTCCTGAAAATGGTGCAAGAAGAAAATCCTTATCAAAACATCGATCATATCGTTTTAGATCCATCTCTTGTTGAGAGGCAATCTACAGCACAAATACCTAATTTGTAGTGCAACAATTTGAAACGAACATGCAATATTTCTTGTTAGTTGCATAAATTTTCAAGATAATTAAAATTTTTTAAAAAAAATATTTGACATTAATAAATTTAGATATATCTTTATGCAACCGTTTGCATTAACTATAATATAAATTTAACTGAATGTATTTACTAGGTATTGATATAGGCACATCGTCTATTAAAGTTGCAGTTGTTGATGTACAAACTCAAAAAAGTGTTGCAACAGCACAATACCCCGAAGAAGAAACTGAAATAAAATCTACACAGCCCGGTTGGGCAGAACAATCCCCTATGGATTGGTGGCACAATGTACAACAAGCTATTTTAAAAGTTAATTCTTTAGGCACTTTTGATGCCAGGAAAATTAAGGCAATTGGTATCGCTTATCAAATGCATGGATTGGTTTTGGTAGACAAATATCAAAATGTATTAAGAGATAGCATTATCTGGTGTGATAGCAGAGCTGTAGAACTTGGAGAGAAAGCATTTGATGCCATTGGACATGAAAATGCACTACAAAGCTTGCTTAATTCGCCTGGAAATTTCACCGCCTCAAAGTTAGCATGGGTAAAAAATAACGAGCCTAATAGCTATAAACAGATAAATAAGATAATGTTACCTGGAGACTTCATTGCGATGAAATTAACGGGCGAAATTACCACAAGTATCTCTGCCCTATCCGAAGGTATTTTCTGGGATTTTAAAAAAGATGAAATTTCTACTGCAGTAATGGATTATTATGGTTTAGATCATAATTTCATTCCTACAATTAACCCTTTATTTTCTGAACATGGGTATTTAAAAGAAAGTGTTGCTAAACTGTTAGGTTTAACTACAGGTATCCCGGTGTCTTATAAATCTGGTGATCAACCAAATAACGCTTTATCATTAAATGTATTAAAGCCTGGTGAAGTTGCAGCTACCGCAGGTACTTCAGGCGTAATTTATGGTGTAAGTAATGAATTAACCTATGACAAACAATCGAGAATAAATACCTTTGCGCATGTAACCTACACCAAGGAGAAGAAGCACACGGGGGTATTACTTTGTATCAATGGCACCGGGAGCATGTACAGATGGGCAAAACATAACTTTGCCCCTTACCTATCTTATTCAGAGTTAAATCATATTGCAGCACAAGCGCCAATTGGTAGTAAGGGTCTCAAAGTTCTGCCTTTTGGTAATGGTGCAGAGCGAATGCTGAACAATAAATATACAGGCGCTCAATTATTAGATATAGACCTGAATACACATACCCAATCTGATATTTTTAGGGCCGTACAGGAAGGAATTGCATTCTCTTTTAGATATGGCCTAGATATTATGAGGGAGAATGGTATGAATCCAAAAGTAATTAGAGCAGGCAAAGCAAATTTATTTTTAAGTGATGTTTTCGCGCAAACTTTTGTAGATGTTACTGGCATCCCAGTAGAATTATATGAAAATGATGGAAGCACGGGTGCGGCTTTAGGTGCAGGCATTGGCTCAGGAATATTCAAAAATGCTGAAGATGCTTTTTCCGCTCATCAACTATTAAAATATATAGAACCTAAAAATAGTTCGCCTTACGAAACCATTTATCAAGACTGGAAAAGGTTATTAGAAAAGGCATTATAAATTAAGAATCATAAAACAGAAATACGATGACAAAAGTAGTAAAAGGAGAAATAGAGTTTTTCAAAGGAATTGATCAAGTACAATTTGAAGGTTTGGAAAGTGATAATCCACTAGCCTTTAGATGGTACGATGCAAATAGAGTAGTTGCAGGTAAAACAATGAACGAGCATTTTAAATTTGCTTGCGCCTATTGGCATTCATTCAATGGCAATGGTGCAGATCCATTTGGTGGTGCAACACACGTTTTTCCATGGAACGAAAAGAAAGATGCAGTTGAGCGTGCAAAAGACAAAATGGATGCAGCATTTGAATTTATTACTAAAATGCAACTTCCTTACTACTGTTTTCATGATGTTGACGTTGTAGATTATACGAATGATATTGCCGAGAATGAACGTAGACTACAAACATTAGTAGAATATGCGAAGCAAAAGCAAGCAGAAAGTGGTGTAAAGCTGCTTTGGGGAACAGCTAATTTGTTCAGTCATGAGCGTTATATGAATGGCGCATCAACCAATCCAGATTTCCATGTTCTGGCTCATGGTGCAGCACAGGTTAAAGCAGCTATTGATGCTACAATTGCTCTTGGTGGCGAAAATTACGTATTCTGGGGCGGACGTGAAGGTTACATGAGTTTGTTAAACACAAACATGAAACGTGAGCAAGAACATTTAGGTAAATTCTTACATGCATCTAAAGATTATGCTCGCAAACAAGGTTTTAAAGGCACTTTCTTTATTGAACCTAAACCATGCGAGCCATCTAAACACCAATATGATTATGATGCAGCAACGGTTAAGAGCTTTTTACAACAATACGATTTATTAGCAGACTTTAAATTAAACTTAGAGGTTAACCATGCTACTTTAGCTGGTCATACTTTCCAGCATGAGCTACAGGTAGCAGTTGATAATGGCCTGTTAGGTTCTATTGATGCTAATCGTGGTGATTATCAAAATGGCTGGGATACAGATCAATTCCCTAATGATATTAATGAATTAACGGAATCAATGTTAATCATTTTAGAAGGTGGTGGTTTGCAAGGCGGTGGTGTAAATTTTGATGCTAAAATTCGCAGAAACTCCACAGATAAGGCAGATTTATTTTATGCCCATGTAGGCGGAATGGATTTATTTGCTCGTGCTTTGGTTACTGCCGATGCTGTATTGCAAAAATCTGATTACAAAAAAGTAAGGACTGATCGTTATGCTTCATTTGACAGTGGTAAAGGAGCTGAATTTGAGGCTGGTAAATTAAGTCTTGAAGATTTAAGAAATTATGCTGCCGAAAACGGAGAACCAGAAGTAAAAAGCGGTAGACAAGAATATCTAGAAAACATTATTAACAGGCACATTTAATAGCAGGAAATATACTTTGATTGGAAAAATTGGTTAGCTGAAAATAGTTAACCAATTTTAATATTTTATAGAGTAAAATATTGAAATCTGTTAATCAAAAATCATTACATTTAACCCTCAACCAAAAAACCAAATATGAACAGTTTAGACCTTAAAGATTACATTGTATTTCTGATATACTTTGTTATTGTTGCCAGTTACGGATGGTGGATTTACCGTAGAAAAAAGAAGTCAGTTTCTGCTTCTCATGATTATTTTTTAGCAGAGGGATCACTCACCTGGTGGGCAATTGGTACTTCCTTAATTGCTTCTAACATTTCTTCAGAACAATTTATTGCGATGAGTGGTAATGGGTTTAAAATGGGACTTGCCATTGCAACCTACGAATGGATGGCTGCTGCAACACTAATTATTGTAGCCATATTTTTTATACCAGTTTACTTAAAGAACAAGATCTACACCATGCCGCAGTTTTTGCAGCAAAGGTACAATGATACAGTAGCCATGATTATGGCTGTTTTCTGGTTATTGCTTTATGTAGTGGTCAACTTAACTTCAATCCTTTACCTTGGTGCGTTGGCAATTAATGGCATTTCTGGATTAGATACCAATCTTTGTATGTATGGATTAGCCGTATTTGCTATTATCATCGCATTAGGCGGAATGAAAGTTATTGGTTATACCGATGTAATACAAGTTGTATTTTTAATTCTAGGTGGTTTAGTTACTACTTATTTGGCTTTAGATAGGGTTGCTGAACTTAATGGGCAAGCAGGCATTATGAATGGCTTTAATTATATGATGAGCCAATCTGACGACCATTTCCATATGATCCTTAAAAAGGATAATCCAAACTTCCCTAGTTTACCAGGCTTAACTGTTTTATTTGGTGGTATGTGGATTGTGAACTTGAATTATTGGGGTTGTAACCAATACATCACTCAAAGAGCCCTTGGTGCAGATTTAAAAACTGCACGTACGGGTATTTTATTTGCAGCATTTTTAAAGTTATTAATGCCAGTAATTGTGGTATTGCCAGGTATTGCGGCATACGTAATTCACATGAAAGGTGGTTTACAAACTGAAATGCTTCAGAATGGAGAATTAAATCCAGATAAAGCTTATCCAGTATTGCTAAATCTTTTGCCTGCCGGATTAAAAGGACTTTCTTTTGCAGCTTTAACTGCAGCAATTGTTGCCTCATTAGCTGGTAAAGTAAACAGTATATCTACTATTTTTACTTTAGATATTTTTAAGAAGAAGATTAACACCGAGGCTAGTGAACAAAAACTAGTTAGTGTTGGTAAAATAGTAGTAGTTGTGGCTATGATTGCCGCCGTAATCCTCGCTCCTTTTCTAGGAATTGATAAAAAGGGTGGTTTCGAATTTATTCAAGAATATACAGGTTTTGTAAGTCCAGGCATCTTTGCCATGTTTATACTTGGTTTCTTCTGGAAAAAAACCAGCTCAAATGCTGCAATGTTTGCCACAGTAGGTGGCTTTGCCCTATCTGTCTTCTTCAAATTTTTACCAAGATTTGCCAATTTAGAATTTCTAAGTTCATCAGGATTTGCTTCCCTAGTAGAACAGAAAGATGGCACATCGCTTTATGAAATTCCTTTTTTAGATAGAATGGGTTTTGTATTCGTAATAGCTGTTATTGGTATGGTGATTATCAGTTTAATAGATGCAAAAAGAGGTGTTACTTCTAAAGGATTAGAAATTGATAAGAGCATGTTTAAGGTGAACAATAGCTTTGCAATTGGTGCAATGGTTGTTGTTGTCATCTTAACTGCATTATACACTTACTTCTGGTAAGATATTTCTTTCTTTTCATGAACAGAAAGCCCACCAATTTATAATCTTGGTGGGTTTTCTATTTGATAACATGATCAACTTCTATTTTAAAAGCGTTTTTAACTACTTTTTGGTAACTTTAAATTCTGTTCGTCTATTTAATGCCCTTCCTTCAGGATTGTCTTTTCCATCTTCGAATTTATTAGGCGCAATAGGCATACTAAAACCATATCCTTTCCACGTCATACGTTCAGCAGCAATTCCCTTTGCAACTAAATAAGTAACACAAGATTTTGCCCTACGATCAGATAGCTCAAGATTATAAGCTTCAGAACCAATGATATCTGTGTGTGCACTTAATTCTATTGATATATTTGGATTGTCAATCATAATATCATATAAAACATTCAATGTAAGTTTAGAGGCTTCGGTTAAATCTGCTTTATCAAACTCATAAAATATGTTTTTTAATACAATTGGTTTATCAACAATTATAGGATCAAGGCACAAATCTGCATTTAAAAGTGTATCTGCAACCACTAATTGATCATAAGTGTAACTTACATTTTTTGCGAAATAATTTTCCTTAACTGCATTAATTTGCAAGCCTCTATTGGCGTTTATTTTAAAACTATATCTTCCAGAAGCATCTGTAACTACGGTCTGTTTAGCTATATCTTGCCCAGTTAACGTTAGCTTTGCTCCTTCTAGAGGTTTCATTGTGGCACAATCTACAATTAATCCTGATACCAATAAGTTTACTCGCTTAACATGGAAAATTTCCAAGCAGCATACTGAATTCCTATCAGAGCTAATATATCCTTCATTATCTTGTTCGTCTATAGCAGTAAAATACAAATCATCCTTAGCAGAGTTAAAAGGATAACCAAAATTTAATGGGGTGCTCCAATTGTTGAGGCTACCCTCACTTTCGTAAAAGTCAAATCCACCTAAGCCTACCTTTCCATTACTACTATAAATCAGCTTTTTCGTTTTGTAATTATAATAAGGTGCTTGTTCATCTCCGGAGGTATTAATCGTAGCACCAAGATTTTGAGCATTTCCAATAACAGACCCGTCAGAACCTAATAATGTGTACCATAAATCATATTTACCTTGCCCACCAGGGCGATCAGATGCAAAAATTAAAAGCCTGCCGTCTTTACTAATTGAAGGTTGAATAGAATTATATCCATTGGCATTTACCTCCTGCCCTAACACTATTGGATCCGACCAATTATCACCATTTCTTCTGGAGATATAAATACTTTTCTTTTTCTCATCTATATTTACCCATGCCGTAAAGTACATAGAATTTCCATTTGGATGAATTGCAATAGCTGCCGACTCAATTTTTTTAGCATCTATATTTAATTTCTTAACATTTACATCATTGGCCTTTGGATTATCATTTATCGTATAAATAGTATTTACATAAGGTGTTTCTTTCTTGGTAACTTTAGTTGAATTTTGTCCTTCTAAAACCTCAGTTTTACCTGCTGTAGCAATTGGTCTTGAGGATGTGAAGTAAAAAGTTTGTTCATTTAAAAGTGGTGCATAATTAGATCCTGCTTTGTTTACTTGATTTTGAAGCCTTGCAGTTCTTACCAGTCTTGGAAATTTGTTTTCATTGATGGCATATTTACAAGATTCAATCTCCATTTTAGCCTTTTCCTTAAAACCATCATTCAACTGGTATTTATTGATAAAAGCAGTAAATGAGTTAATAGCATCTTCATATCTTAAATTTGCTCTTAAACATTCGGCATAATAGAAAGTACTTAAGGCATATTTTGAGTTGGTGAAACCAGTAGCAATTGCATACCATTTTTCGGCATCCTGAAAGTTTTTATATAATCTTAAAGATGTAGCCAACTGGAAAACCGCATATTCATAATCATCTTTTTTAGGATTATCTTTTTCTGCTTTTATCTTGTTTTCGAAACCGTAAGGCACCACAAAACCTAAACTATCGGGAGAGATTTTTAAAGCCTTTTTATAGTATTCTGCAGCAGCAAAATATTCTTTGTTTACAAAATATACATCTGCCATTCTTTTACTATTTGACGATGTTTGTGCCTTTGCTAATGAAGTGAAACAAAGTGCAAAGAGAATAATTTTTAAAAATTTCATAGTTAAAATATTAAAGTCTAGGACAGAAAAAATTTGGACCTATAATTCCTTTTCTACTTGTAAATGATATAGATAATTCTAATCCACCTCTACTACCAGTTGATCTATTGAGCCCTGATGTATTGAAGTCATAACTCAGTCCAAACACCATACTTTTAATATGTAAACCTAAAAATGCAATTGCAGCATCATCTACCCTATAATTGGAACCAAAAATTAAATCAGATTCTGGATTAAGCATTAACTGAGCATAGGCACCAAAAGCAACTTGTTGTGCTGTACCTTGTTTTAGATACAGTACATTTGGGGTAATATCCACAAGATGATTAACTTTAATTCTTGCACCGCCATGGCCAGTAAAGCGCATCGGAACCCGAGAATCGCCACCTATAAATTTATCTTTTGGTCTTGTTAAATGAGAGACTGCGCCACCAACAAATAAGTTTACAGATTTATAGCCACTAGCATCAAAATACATAAAGCCTGCATTAACATCTGGAGCTACAAAATTTTCGGCTGCAATGTTTTCATTTAGAGGCATAGCACCATTATAGCCCATTGTTGGGTCATATTGACTTCCTAAGGTTACTCTAGATGCATCAAAACTTTTGCTAACGACGCCAGCTTGAATTCCAAAATTTAGAATATTATCTCCATCTTGCCCAAATCTTACCCTATATGCTCCTGATAGAACTGCATTTAGTTGATTAAAGCTTACTGCACCTGCACGCTGATTTATAATCATCCCTCCATAGGAAAAATTTTTGATGGGTGCAGCATCGAATGAAGCGCCCGCCGTTAAATAGCCATTATTTAAATTGCTCCATTGTTGCTTGGCATTTACATTTACTCTGTACTCCCCATCAGTAACCCCTGTTAAACCTGGATTTAACCATAAGGGGTTCGCATAATATTGAGAAAAATGTGGATCAATTTGGGCTTTTGCTTGTTTAGTTCCAAAACTTACTAAAAGTGCGAGTGCTATTGCTAATTTTATATTTTTCATCTTGTAGTTTTAGTTAAATTCATTTTTACAATTCATAAAAGAAGTACTAGCTTATCTCAACAAGGTTATTGTTCCTTTATATTTCTTGCTAACGCCACCGTTAAATGTGGCCTCTATTTGGTAAACATATACACCACTAGGTTGCATTGCACCTTTAAATGTGCCGTCCCATCCCTGAGAAATGGATTGAGATTCTGTTACAAACTGACCCCACTGGTTATATATTCTCATTTTGAAACCGACAACCGAATTTCCATATGCTAAGAACACATCATTTTTCCCATCTCCATTTGGTGTAAATGTATTTGGTATATAGAGCTCATTTCCAAGTGGATCGTCTGCCTTACCTGTTACGGGAGTTGAGTTTGTACTAGTTTGACACCCTGATTGTCCTTTAGCTCTAACTACGATGGTAACATTTTGAGCAGGTTGTAATCCTGAAACTAAATATGTAGTGCTTGTAACTGGTAACCAAGTTGTTCCATTATTTATTGATACCTCATAGCCTGTAGCTCCTGTAACTGCATTCCAAGCAAATAAAATACTTGTATTCGTTACAGTTTGAACTCTAACCAGAGGTGTAGCTAATACAGGGTTAACGGTAACAGTTAATGATGCTCTAGTATTGCTTGGACAACCTCCGGTTCTTGAGATACTTTCTACATAAAAAGTTGTGGTTGTAGTTAATACCGGTGTTGTGTAAGGGTTGCCTTCAAATAATACAGGGCCTCCAGTGGCAAAATTATACCATCTGTAATTTAAGTTAGCATCGGGATTATTTACGGTTAATATTACTGTACCACCAGAACAAAGTTGATTATTTGATGCAGCTATTGATGTTGGAGCGCTTGGTGTTGGACTAGCATTAATATTTACCTGTGTCCTGCTGCTCGCTGTACAACTACCTGCACTGGCTTCAACATAGTAAGTAATGTTTCCGGTAAGTACCGGTGTGGTAAATGAATTGCCATTTCCTAATGCTGTTCCGCCAGTTGAATTAGAATAATAACTATAAGTTACACCTGTTACTGGATTTGAAATGGTGATTACTGCAGTACTTCCTAAGCAACCATTAATTGTGGTTGCTGCAATAGTTGCGTTTGCAGGTTTTGTGGTTACTGTAACTGTTACTTTAACTCTATCACTTGTTCCTGTGCATCCTGTTGTTCCAACTGCGCTAACATAATAATCTGTAGTGGCATTTAAAACAGGTGTAATGAAAGTACTTCCGGTAAATAAAATGGTGGTAGTTGTTGCATCCGCAAACCATCGATAAATAACGCCTGTTTGTACATTTTGAACTGTAAGCATTGTTGAGCTACCAGCACATATTGAAGTTCCATTTGTAGATACAATTGGTGCCAATGGCCCTGCACTAATTGTTATAGTAATACTTTTAGCTGTTGATGCCAAATTTTCACAACGGTTATCACCTTTTACGGTAACATAATAAGTAGTTGTAGTGGTTAAAACCGGTGTAACGAAAACTGGTCCTACATAAACTGGATTTGTTAAATTGGCATCACTATACCAAGTAAATACAGGATTGGTAACTGTTGTAGTACTGGCAGTTAAAGTAGAAGAATTATTTTGGCACGTAAATGTATTTCCGCTTAAATCAATATCTGCACTTGTAGACACTGGGTTTACAATTACTGTAATTATCTTGGCATCAGCCTGTTTGTTTTCGCATTTATTGCTTCCTTTAACAGTTACATAATAAGTTGTAGAATTATTTAGCACAGGAGTAGTAAATACAGCACCTGTATGTACTACTGTTGTTAGATTGGCATTGCTATACCAAGTAAATACTGGATTAGTAACTGTTGTTGTGCTTGCGTTTAGGGTTGCTGTAGCAGAACCGCATAAAGTTGTCGTTCCAGTAACCTGAATATCAGCGCTTGTTGCTGCAGAACCAACAGAGATGGTAATTTTCCTTCTTGTACTACTAGCACAACTGGTACCATTTACAGCTTCCACAAAGAAATCGTAAGTACCAACCGCTAAATCTGCTGGAGTAGTATAACTGTTATTGTTAACCACTAAAACATTACCTGCGGCATTATACCATTTATAAGTAATACCAGCAACCTGTTGAACTGATAAAGTTATAGGGGTGCCAAAACAACCTGTTGTTGGATTTCCTGTTGAAGGAACTGGTGGCAAAGGAATAGCTAGAATAGTTACCTCCACTTTTGTAGGTTGGCTTTCGCAACCATTAGCACTTGCGGTTACAAAATAGTTATAAGTACCTGCAGCAAGAGTAGTTGGTGTTGTAAACGTATTTCCATCCTTACCAGTTTGGTACACGTTTCCAAGATACCATTTGTAGGTTACACCATTTACCGGATTTCTAACACTTAAAATAGCGGAAGAACCCTGACAAGCTGTTGCTGTAGCAACATCAACTTTTGGAGAGGTAACAATTCTTTGTGCATAATTCAAATTAACTGAAGTTAGCGCTCCAACCAAACCAGAATTTAATCTCACTTCTACTCCATCAAATTGTGCGCTTGGAACAAAAGATAAAATGGCAGCACCATTATCACTCAGTAATTCTAAACTAATTAAAGGATTAGTAATTACTGTTAAATCATTATTACTTACTGAGCCTTTATAGGTAATTACGCTTATTGAAGGTAAAACTGCTAAAGACAATAATTTACCTGGTGATGTTAATCGAATGCGTAAAGTATCTCCAACATTTGATAGGCCACCTGTAAAACCAACTCGTTGATATACATAAGCTCCAAGTGTACCTACAGGGATAACTAACGATGATCCAGTCTCTATTTTATTATCAACTGCTAAACTTGGATTGAAAACACCTGCTACTAAAGCAACACCACTTACGCCGTCAGCTAATGCAACTGTTGCCGAACCGCATGGAGTTTGTCCCGGTGTACCATCTGTAACTACAGTTACCACAACAGGGACTCTGGTAGACGAACATCCACCATTTACTGAGGCCTCAACATAGTACGTTGTTGTCTGCGTTAAAGTTGGTGTCACAAAGGTGTTTCCTGTGTGTAATACAGTAGTTGAAGTTGCAGTAGCATACCATCTTATTATTGCGCTGGCAGAACTTGATGTTGCATTTAATACCGCAACTGATCCAGAACTTATACTTACACTGGCTGGCGTTACTATAGGGGTATCAAGTGCTCCAACATTAATGTTTGCAGTGGCTTTAGTTGAAACGGCATTACAACTATTTACAGCTTCTACACTGTAGGTTGTATTTGCAGTTACATCGATTATAGTAAATGAAATACCATCTTTACCAGTTTGATAAACCCCAGCTGCATTGTACCATTTGTAGGTAACTCCAGCAACAGGATCTTTAATTTGTAAAACAACATCCGCACCAGAACATGTAGTTACATTAGCCGATACCAATACTGGAGTTAATGGTGCTGCACTGACAGTGACATTAATAACTGTTTTATAACTGATACAGCCAGTTGATGAAGTCGCTGCAACAAAATATTTAGTATTGGCTGTTATGGCTGGTGTAATAAAACTTGTTCCATCTTTACCTGTTTGATAGATCCCAGCAGCATCATACCATTTATAAGTGAGATTAGCTTTAGGATTTTTAACTGATAAGGTAGCGGTTTGGTTTAAACAAGCAGAAACACTACTAGCTGTTACTTCTGGTGCTGCAATAATATGCTGAGCATAGTTAACTCCTAAAGACGTGAGCGCTCCCACTAAACCAGAATTCAATCTAATTTCAACCGCATTAAAAGTTTTTGTAGGCACAAAAGTTAATAATGCTTGCGTGCTTCCACTTAAAAGTTCTAAACTAATTAATGCATTGTTGAGTGAAATTGCATCAGCATTGCTCGTTGTTCCATTATAGGTTGTTAATTGTACGCTACCTAATAACGAAAGAGAAAGTAATTTACCAGGAGATGTGATCAATACTTTTACTGTATCACCAATATTCGATAAACTTCCAAAAGATAACCTTTGGTAAACCGAAGCATTTAGTGCACCAACAGGTATTAACAATGTAGATGCTGATTGCGTATTATTATCAATGGCTAAACCTGGATTGATAACACCTGACAATAGCGCTACACCATCAACTCCATTTGTCTCTGCAAGGGCTGCTTCGCAAGGAACAGGGCTAGATGATCCACCATTGTCTACATTTATAGTGATACTAACTCTGCTTAATGATGTACAAGCATTAGTTTTAGATTTCGCTTCTACAAAATAAGTTGTAGTGGTAGTTAATGGTGGAGTAACATAGGTTGGTCCAATATAAACGGCTGTTGTTGTATTTGCAGAAGTATACCATAAGAAATCAACATTTGTGTCTGTCGATGTTGCGGTTAAAATAGCTGTTTGTCCTGCTGGTATGGTTGATGCTGAAGCTTGAATTTGAGGTAGAACAGGACGAGGACCAATTGTAATATTTACTGCAGTTCTAGTAGCACTTACGCATCCCGATTTTGATGCTTCAACGTAGTATATTTTATTAGTAGTAAGCGCTGGAGTTACAAATGTGGCTCCACTAAATAACAATGTACCACCACTTGCTACTTCGTACCATCTGTAAGTTATTGTTGCAACGGGATTTGTGACCGAAATAGTTACAGGAGATCCTGAACAACTGCTTACATTGGCATTTGCAACGACTGGAACTGCAAGAACTGGCACCACATTTACCGTAACAGGTACACGTTCTGGGTTGGCACAACCATTTCTAGAAATTTGTATATAATAAATTGTTGTTGCAGTTAGCACTGGAGTTGTAAAAGAATTGCCCGTTGCTAATGCGGTGCCACCACTTGCAGAACTAAACCAAGATAACGTAGTGCCACCATTTGGCGTTGCCGTTAATGTTGTAGAATTGCCAGAACATAAATTTTGTCCAGTTGTAGCAATAGTGGGTTTTGGATAAATAATTTCGGCTCCATAAATATCGATACTTGATAAAGCAGCAACCAATGCACTAAAACTAACTTCAACTCTATCAAATACCTCACCTGCAGGTAAAGTGGCCCTAAACCGATTTCCACCCAAAACTTGAAGATAAATTAATGAACTATTAAGCTGATAGGTTTTAACCACACTTGCACCATTCATCACTTTAATAGAAATTCCACTTAATACAGATAGATCTAATAAACCAGTTGGAGTTGCCAAGTCTAACCTAATACTATCTGTAGCTAAACCTGATGAAGGAAAAATCAGTCTCTGATATCCTGTAGCGGCTATTCCAACGGTTAAAGATATTCTTGTAAAATTATTGCGATCGGCATCGGTAGAATTACCTGGCCCTGTGATCAGACATAAAGCACATATACCTGTTATTCCCGTATTTTGTGCATTTGCAACATTACATTCCAAACTACCTGTACTAGTATTAACGGTTACTGTTACTGGCACCCTAGTGTTGCTTTTGCATCCACTTGCATTTACACTTTCAACATAATATGTAGTTGTTGAAGAGAGATTTGGCGTAGTAAAAGTATTTCCTGTAAATAATATTGTTCCTCCAGTAGCAACATTGTACCAGTTAATTGTATTTCCAGCATCAGCTGATGCTATTATAGTAGTATTTTGACCGCTATTAATTACTTGATTATTGGTAGTTATTGTTGGTAAATTTGGAGCAGGGTTAATGTTTACATTAACAGCTATTTTATTGCTTATTGCTGTACCTGATACAGCCTCTACATAAAATGTAGTATTTGCATTTACAATTGGTGTTATGTAAGTGCCATTGTTATTAGTGGATAAGGGTGTGCTACCAGTAGATCCATACCAATTATAGGTAATACCAGTTTGTGAAGCAGTTACAGTTAAAGTTGCACTTGTACCAATACATGTGGTTGAGCTGGCAACAACTGGTGCTTTAACCTTAACACTTAAGGAGTAATCAGTATTGACTACATTTGAACTAGCATCTGTAGCTCTTATTGAAAATGTAAAATTGCCACCTAAAGTTGGTGTACCTGAAATCACTCTGGTTGTAGCATTAAAAGATATTCCTGGAGGTAAATTACTAGCTACATAGTTGTAAGGTCCAGTTCCGCCACTAACAGCAGGCAATGTTTGATTTGGATACACATCTCCAACAAAACCATCTGGTAATGTGGCTGTTGCCAAAGATAAATTACCAATTACTTTTAGAGCATAAGTATTACTAACTGTTCTATTCTCAGAATCTTTGGCTGTTATGGTAATGGTATAATTACCTGCTTGAGTTGGATTTCCGGTAAGTTGTCTTGTAGTTCTATTAAAGATAAAACCAGGAGGTAAATTAGATTCCAAATAGGTATAGGGTCCTACACCACCTACTGCAGCTGGTAAGGTTTCAGCTACGTAAGCAGTACCAACAGTTCCATCAGCTAAAGTTTTAGAAGGTAATGTCAGCGCATCTAATACTTTTATAGTATATTCCCTAGTAGCAGTTTTGGTTTCTGAATCTGATACAGTAACGGGTATTACATACGTTCCGGCAGTTGTTGGTGTACCCGTAATCTCCCTTGTAGTTATGTTAAAATTTAAACCTGGAGGTAAATTTGATGCGGTATAATTATAGGGCGGAGTACCTCCAATTGCTGAAGGTATAGTTTGAGTTGGATAAGCAATATTAACAGATCCGTCTGCTAAAGTGGCTACTGGCAAACTTAATGCATTATTAATTATGATAGTATAATCTCTGGTTATCGTATTTCCATCAGTATCTGTAACTTTAACAGGAATAACGAATGTACCAGAAATTGTTGGCGTACCAGTAATTTCACGAGTTGTAGCATTTAAAACTAAACCTGGTGGCAAATTTGTTGCAGTATAAGTATAAGGAGAAGTACCACCTACTGCAAGTGGCAAAGTTTGTGTTGGATATAATACTCCTACCGTTCCGTTTGGAAGGTTTTGGGCTGCTATTGTAATGGCTTTAATTACTTTAAGGGTGTAATTTGTGGTTATTTTACAATTCTTACTGTCCGTTACCGTAATTCCAAAAGTATAATCACCATCAGCAGTTGGTGTACCGCCTAATAAACCTGCATTACTTAAAGTTAAACCAGCTGGCAAGTTACTGCCTGAAGCAATGGCATAAGTAAAGCCTGGAGAACCACCAGTTGCAGGTGTAATTTGTTTTGAAAAAGCAGTTCCAACAGTGGCATTTGAAAAAGTTGTGGCTGTTAAAACTATTGCCGGATTAACAGTGACATTTATTGCCACTCTTGCAGATTCTTCAGAACAGCCTATTCTTCTTGCTGCTACATAAAAGGTTTTATTCGCAGTTAATGCTGCGGTTATATAAGACTCATTGTAAGCCTTTGTGGCAAGTAAAGTCCCACCTTCTGCTGCATCATACCATAACAACTGATTAGTTGATGCGGTGTTAGCACCCAAAGTTACCGTGCTATTATAGCACGCAGTTAAAGCATTCGCATTTGGAGAACTTAAAGTAGGTTTGCCTGCAGACCTCGTTACGCCATATACATTTACAGTTTGTGTTAGATTTACATTAAGTAAAGAGCTTAGCGTTATGGTTACTCTATCAAATGGTGCATTCGTAGGTATGCTAATGTTTACAGGCTGTCCGCTATTTAACAGCCCCAATAAATCTAATTCCAATAAACTAAAATCACTAAATGAGGTTACAAAATTATTTCCGTTGTAAACATTAATTGATATTCTATTTAATATACCAGCATTAATTAAGGCTTCACTTACCGATAACTTTACATTTGCGGCATCACCATTATTGGATGGTGCATCGAAGTAAATGTTCTGACTAATACTTCCAGCGACACCCAATAAACCTAAACTTAATTCTGAGTAGGTACTCGGATTATTATCTATTGCGTATTGCATATTGGTTACACCAGCTTTACCTACCCCCAAAACACTAGCAGTTAGGCCTGTACCATCAAAATCTGTAGCGAATGCGGGGTCGCAACTTCCTGAACCAGAAACATAGAAAGCTCCATATACTTTAGTGCTATGGGCTCCGCCAAGTAAAAGTGCCTTAGTTACATCTTTAATATAAACCCTATCGTAAGCAGAAGTTGGCGTAATTGCTACATAATAAAGTCCAGCAGCATCTTTAACTAACCTAACGTTATTTGTTGAAAAACCACCGCTACTTGAACCAGAAGTAACTGTGGCATTACCATTTCTAGCCCCCACTTCTATCGAGTGATTTCCTAAAACTAGACCGCCTACTGTATTTGCCAATGCATTACCTAGGTTACCTCCAAGCAATACATTTAAAAGATCAGGTTCGAAATCAATTCGCATAAAGGTTGTTTGATTTGCAGCAACAGTACTCGGAAATTGCAATTCTAATTCTCCATCAAAATTACCGACTAATGTTCCTAAAATTGGTACCCTTAAGCCTCCGTTAGATTTAACTGTAGCGAACCCTCCGTTAATAGCATTGTTAGGATTATCAACTTCAGCTGATATTACTCTAGCTGAATTGGCATAAATTTTCGTTTGTGCATAAGAAATATTATTTATTTGCGTTAAATAAATAAAACTTAGCAAATAGATAAGGAATTTATAATTCCTAACTAGATGAGTAAACGTTAATTTCATACAATAGGGATTAGTGTGAATAGTATTTTTATACAATTTTAATAACAGAACCCCTATAATTCGTTATTCGATTTGTTCATTAAAAAGAGCCAAAATCATCTTTCTGTTCATTTTGTTCAAATCTTTTATCTCTACAACTTATTCGTTTTTTGTCTGTTCATTTGGTTAACCTCAAATGGAACTTCATATATATTATTGTATTCTTAGCAATTTGATGATTTATTTATGAGATACTTTCTTTTGGGTTAAACGGATTATTCACTTATAAAAAGGAATGATATGCTTGATCATGCTACATTAAATGAATTGAGAAATTTAATATTAATAAAAGTAGGTATAACTATTATTTCGCCATCAGATTGCCAACAAATTGCTATTGCTATCTCGAAAGAATTGAACAAAACTATAAGTAAAACCACTATAAAAAGGCTTTATGGGTTTGCAGCGGTTAAACATAATTTCTCAAAATTCACAATTAATACACTTTTAGAGTTCGCAGACCATCCTACATTAAGTTTAAATAATACACTAAAAAAAACTAATGATAAAAAAGATGCTGAAGAATGGATAAAAGTTACTGCTGTAGCAAAAAACATTAGTCAATTAACGCTTAAATCTATTATTTCTGAATGTTCTATTCCATTTAAATATACTGTTGAACGAAAATTTGCTATTGAAGAATTTGAGTATTTTTACCAATCTGATCATAGCTTTACGTCATTCATTTCTCAACCTGGCTATGGTAAAAGCATTTTATTAGCGCACCTGGTTCAGAATTTGTATTTAAAACACAAAGAAAAATACCATCATGACATCTTTCTTTTTTTGAATGCTAAAGATCTTTTTTCTTTTAAGGAAGATAATCAATATTTTGTGGAGGAGATAAAAAGAGTACTAGGTATATCAAATCACCAAAATATAATTCATTTTTTTAATCGTTTTCATGAAAAAACGGGGCATAAAATTGTGATTATAATTGATTCTTTTTATGATCTGTTTTCTTTAAAGAAAGATAAATCTGTTGTTTTTGAAAGTATTATTCATTTTATATGCGAAATTGAAGAGAGTAAAGCAGTTAAATTAATTTTTAGTATGAGGAGCTACTTATGGACTAGGTTTCATTCATTCATTCGCAATTCTTATTATCTAAAGAAAAAGTGGTACCCTGGCAAACATTATATTCAAGAAAACATTTCTAATGTTCCTAAGTTAAGTCATAATGAGGTAACGGCAATACTTCACAATATCAATCCTAAATCTGCAAATGCTATAAATGGTTTTGTGCTATCCAAACTTAAACATCCATTTTACCTTAAGCATTTCTACTTGGTTAAAGATGAATATGATAGCAGTAAATTCTGCACCAATATAGTGTTTTATGAAATTTATCTCCGGTTCATTCTTGAAAATATTTATAGATCTAACCTCTCTGCAGAGAAATTAATTATCTGTAAAAAAATTATTCAGTTTAGTGATTATGGGCTAAAATCTTCAACTATTGATAAGGAATTGTTTTTTCACGATTTTTTTATGTTTAAGCAAGCCTATATGGAATTGCTTGCCGAAGGAATAATTATAGAGAATAAACAAATAGTAAATGGTATGTTAATAGAAACCGTCGGTTTTGTACATAACCATTTCTTTGAATATTTTCTCTTCAGAGAACTGATAGCAAAAGAAATAGGTCCAGTTAGCTATGAAATGTTGATGCAAATTATAATAAACTATCCATTAACGCTTGCAGATGGTTTAATTAAATGGATCATTTTTACGGCAATAAGACAGAGCAATTATAATCTTATAAGCATAATTAATAATGAAGAGTTGGTTAAAAGAAGCGATTGGACTTTATTTTTGGCAGAGAACATCAAACATCAACTTAAATTAAAACCTGGGGATTTAGCACAATTAAAAAAAAATGCTAATCATGAGCATTTAGTTGATTATGGTATAGTTTAGCACTCGAGCTTTGATTAATTAAAAATATTCATTCCAAATTAAAATACAACCAATTGAATAACTGATCCTTAAACACTATAGTTAAAAATGTTACGAATAACTTAATTTTTACAACTACGAAAACTTTATCTTAGTAAAGATAGATTACAGAAACAAGCTCTCACCTATGCCTGAAAATATTATCTTAAATGAATTGCGTCGTTTGATTTTATTGAAGGTTGCAATTAAAATTGTTAGTCCTTCTGATTGTAAATCTATTTCAATTCAAATTCAGAAAGAATTAAATAAAGCAATAAGCGAAACTACAATAAAAAGACTTTTTGGTTTTGCTGAAATTAAAAGTCAGTTTTCTCGGTATACTATAAATACCTTAAAGGAATTTGTTTCAGACCAGTATTTAGATGATAATTTTTCATCAGTTTCTATATTTCCAGACTATAGTGAAAATTTAGATTCTGTTATACAAAAGGCAAAAGCAATTACTTTAAATACTATTAAGCACGTTAGAAATAGATGCAGCTTGCCTTATGAGATGACGATCAGTAGAAGGTTTGCTAAATATGATTTTGAATATTTTTACCTGAGCGAACAGAGCTTTACCTCATTTGTTTCACCTCCGGGGTATGGAAAAAGCATTTTATTAAGTCATCTTATCAATGATCTTTTTATTAAAGATGATGCTATTCATAAAAATGATGTAATTCTATTCATAAATGCTATCGATATTTTCGACAGCCAATATCAAAGTATAAGCCTTGAAGACAGAATAAAATCTAAATTAAATATTTTACCAAGCACAGATCTTACAGCTTATTTTAACGAACAATACCAAATCAATAACACCAAACTTATTACAGTGGTTGATGGTTTTCCAGAACTTTTAGTTAACAATGTATCAAAACCAAGAGTATTTGAAAAAATTATAGATTTTATATCAGAAATTGATGATGCACTGAGTATAAAGCTGGTATTGAGCATGAGATCTACTATGTGGAATCGATTTTACGAAACGATTAGAGGTATAGCCTTTATAAAAAAGAAATGGTTTAAAGGTAGCTATTTCAATATAAAAGAAAACTCAAATGTACCATCGTTAACTATTGATGAGATAGAAGAGATTTTTAAAAAAATTAATCCAGCAGAGCACATTGTTATTAGCGAAAAACTAAAAGTCCAGCTAAAATACCCATTTCATATACATTGGTATTATCAATTAAAAGAAAAATATCCTGATTTTAATTCGAATACTAATATTCTATTTTATGAAATCATAGATCACTTTATCCAAGATAAGATTTACCAATCTAATTATGCAACTGAAAAAATTTTATATTGCAAAAAAATAATTCAGCTTACAAATTTTGGTAGAAATATCAACAATGTCTTAAAATCAGATCTCATTAAGGATCTATACATTTTCAAAAATGCCTATATGGAATTATTGGCTGATGGAATCTTAATGGAAGAAAAACATCATGAGAATGGTATTTATCTAGAATATGTAAGGTTTATTCAGCCTAATGTATTAGAATATTTTCTGTTTTTAGAACTTTTAGATGTTTATGATCATGAAATGGATGAGGTTTTCTTTAAAAATCTAAACAATGAGTATTATGGAATACATGTTCGTTTCCAGCTATTACAATGGTCCGTAAGGTTTTCATTAAGCACCAATAGATTCGAAAATATTAAATATATATTAGATCTAAATTTATCCAATTATGAGAAAAACTACCTTATCTATTTTATTGCAGAAAATTTAAACTATGTAATTAAAAAAAATCCTGAGATAAAAAACCAAATTGAATCAAAAGGTATACATCACATAGTAATTAAACATCTTATCCATTTCGATTTCATAGATTCTTCATATAAAGATGCCATAAACGCATTACTACTAAGCGTAGATGATGATGAAAATGCCATATTTTACCATACTATACTTAGCATTTTAGACTGTTTAAGTTTAGATCAAGATTTAATGTTGGCGAGAATAGAAAAATTAGATTCATTAATTTATAGTCGTGAGCAATGGTATATCGACCCTATTAAAGTTTTGAGATTTATTTATTTAAAAACCAATGGTATTGCGGTTAATAATGATGAATTAATTATAAAAATTGAAGAATTCAAAAATAACCCTAAAGTAATTTTTAATCGGGGAAAAAGTTTACCTGATAGTGCTGCTACATTAAGCATTTTGTTAATGTTGCTAACTAATCTTTTTTACGGAAATCCGCATGAAGCAATTAAAATAATTAATTCGGTTATAAAAATTTACCCTAAAATATTTATTTCTAGGAAACCCTTTGCAATCTATTTACTAAATTTATTAGCAACAGCGAAAGCTAAAACCAATCCAGATGAAAAAACAGACCAAATGGAACGTATATTAACGCACGCAATAACAAATAAAAGTAATGTTACGCTATATGCACAGTCGTTATTTCAATCATTAAAGGCTATACAATATAAAAACAGAAAAGAATATGATAATGCTTTAAAAACAGCTTATGAATGCATAGAAATTTATAAAAGGAACAACTTAATTATAAACGAAATCTATGCATACAATCTAATAATTAATATTTATCAAGCTATAGGGAATACCGAAATGGCCAACACTACTACGTATATAAAAATGAATATTTTAGAAGGTAAAAAAATACATGCTGCACCTTTTCATTCCATTTCTAATAACTAAGGTAATGAAGAACTTTTTTGTAAAGCTCGTCTGGCAAAAAAGGCTTAACAATAATATCGTCCATGCCTGCATCAATAACTTCTTCCTGAATTTCGTTTTTGAGATTCGCCGTAAGTGCAATAATGGGAACTAAAATTCCGTTACTCCTCATGGTTTTTGCTGCTTCAAAGCCATCCATAATTGGCATATGTAAGTCCATCAAAATTAAATTATGGATATTTTTGTCTAGCTTGGTCAAAGCATCAGACCCATTAACTGCCGTATCTACTTTAGCGCCCCAATTCTCTAAAAACTTCTTGGCAACAATTACATTTAATTCGTTATCATCAACCAAGAGGATGGTTTTTCCATTAAATCTGTTTTTATCGGTTTCTATTACCTTAACTTCATCATCAATTTTTTTATTAAATGCAATGCCCTTCTCAAAAGTTTGGATAAAATAAAAAGTAGAACCCTTACCCTCTTCGCTATTTACATTTAACTTAATACTTTGGATTTCGAGTATTCTTTTAGATATGGCTAGGCCAAGTCCTGTTCCACCGAAACTTCTCGAAGTTGATGAATCTGCTTGAGTAAAACGCTCAAAAATTATTCTCTGCTTTTCTTTAGATATTCCTATTCCAGTATCTTTAACCTGTACTTTTAAGGTAACCTGTTTAACAGTTTGCCCTATTACTACAACACTTACTTGCACCGAGCCAATTGGTGTAAATTTGATGGCGTTATGAACCAAATTAGTTATAACCTGAAATAACCGGGTCGGATCGCCCAAGAGATTGTTTTGTAAGGCGTCATCAATATCATACCCTAGTTTAACGTCTTTCTCTTTTGCGGTTGATTTTAATCCAGCAACAATGTTTTTAATTATAGATACTATATCAATTTCTGCATTTTCAAAACTAATTTTACCTGCCTCAATCTTGTTATAATCTAAAATATCGTTAACAATTCCCAATAAATTATTTGCCGAAAATAATAGAATATCAATCTGCTCTTTTTGATCGATACGTGGATTATTTTGCAACAATAAATGGCTCATTCCAATTACAGAATTTAATGGGGTTCTTATTTCATGGCTCATAGTGCTTAAAAATTCACTTTTGGCTACCAAGCCTTGTTCTGCTTGCTCTCTAGCTTTACCAAGCTGAAATGATAATCGATGTGATAAAATTAAGGATTGCAAGAAAAAGAAACCTATATAACCAATAAAGGTTACAAACTGCAATTGTGGTATAATGTTCCAATACTGCAATAGTGATATCACAAATACAGACATTAAAGATATCGAACTCATTAATGCATATTTAGAGCCTTCCCTTTTATTTATAAATGCATTAATATAAACATAAAGCACATAAAAAATGCAAAATACGGTAACAACTAAAAATGGGTTCACCAATTGACTGTAAACAATCGGAGCTAAAAATAAAGATGCAAAAGTAAACAAGGAGCAGATTGAACAAACTAATGTTATAATCTTTTTATTCATATCATTAGGATACAAATAATAGGTATACAATCCGAACAGCCCTATGCTAACAAATAGACTAGCATATTCGATACGAGCCATGATGTACCAACTTGCCTCAGGAATTATGCTATGTAAAACATAATTTCCAACTCCCATAATACGATAACAGTAAACAATTGAGTATAGTGAAAATAATAGAGTAGCCTTATCTTTACTTCCTAAAAAGTATAATCCCAGAAAAAAGAGTCCTCCCATAAAAAGGCACCCTGTTAGCAATAAATCTATTGCTTCTATTCTTTTACGCTCTAACTCTATATCTACTTTTTTTCCAATATAGATTGGATCTTTCATGCCCCCGTTAATGTGCACAAAGTTTGAAATATGTAATACAAAGTTTAGGGTATCTATACCTAATGGAACATCAAATGCTTCGTATTGCCATTGTGGTACAAATTGATCTGGATTTGCACTAACCTTACCGTTTGCAGCTACCTGTGTACCATTTAAATATAAACTATAGGCCGAGTAAGAATCTGGGATTGTAATTCTTAAAGTTTCTCTATTTTTTGCTAATATAACCTTTAGTTGGTAGGAAGCATAACCAAATGATGGCAATTTCTGTCCATTAATACTAAAATCATTCCATTTACTTGGAAAATTAATAAGTGTTTTTGGCTGGTTAACTGTGTCTTTTACGTTAATTAATTTTTTCCAATGAAAAACCCAATCCCCTTTTAGCTCTAGTTTTTCTATAAATTTTTGCTTGGTTAAATCCAGTATTCCGTTTTTTGCTATCGGAACTATGTGCTCAACCTCAGCCCTAACGCTTAGGCTATAGAATAGAACTAAGATTAAGAACAAATACTTATATTTCATTACTATTAAAAAACTTATCTAAAATCTAATTATTAACACCTACTAAAATATTTTTAAGGATACTAATATAATGTAATTGAAAAGAATTGAGTTTACAATTTTCGTTATTTGGCAAAATTTATTTCAATAAAAAAACCCAATCATTTAATAATTGGGTTTAATTGTTTAATGACGCTAATAATTAATTTTATTTTTCTGGAGCTTTTCCAATTAACTCCATAAACTGATCTAATTTAGGAGTGATAATAATTTGGGTACGTCTATTTTGCATTTTCCCAGATTCAGTATCGTTACCGGCAATTGGATTAAATTCACCCCTTCCTCCAGCAGTTAACCTTTTAGGTTCAACACCGTAAATGTCTTGTAGACTCTGAACTACAGAAGATGCTCTAAGTGCACTTAAATCCCAATTATTTCTGATATTCGGCTTCGAAATGGGAACATTATCTGTATTACCTTCAATCAAAACATCGTAACCTTGATAATCTTTTATGATTTTAGCTATTTTACTTAATGTTGCCCCAGCTTTATTAGATATTTCGTAACTACCAGAATTATATAGCATGTTATCTGAAAGAGAAATATAAACGACACCTTTCAATACTTTAACATCTACATCGCTCATTTCTTCTCTGCTTAATGATCTTGTTAAATTATTAGTGAGGACAACATTTAACGAATCACTTTTGTTCTTTGCATTCACAAGCTGTTGTATATACTTGTTAGAGCTGTTAATCTCGTCTACCAATTTAGAGATATTTACATTTCCTTGGCTACTAGAATTTAAGCATTTATTTAATGCTTCTTGTAAAGCTGCTAGGTTAGATTTCTCTGCTGCTATTTGTTCTTCCAAACTTTTTATTCTGATTTTACCACCAGAAACGTCTTGTTCGCTTGCTTGCAACCTTTGGTTCAACTCAAGATTGCTTTCTTGAAGTTTGGCGTTATTAGATTGTAGCTCTTGAAACTTTTTATTGCTTACACATCCTTGTGCTAATACGGCTACAAGAAGTATAATAGGTAATGATAGAGATTTCATATTATTGATTTTTATAAAACAATAATATAATAACAGGTAATTATCCTTAAAGTTTGATTATCAGCTAAAAACCTTACTGATTTGCTTTAAATAGACTTTTATTTTTTAATTGTTTTCGGAATTAATTATATTAACAAAAAATTAATTGTCGAACTATGTCAGCATACGCAAACAATTGATTGACATTATTGTTACTTAAATTGGAAATTTTGTATCGATTACGCTCAAAAAATAATATGTCAAAAAATACGTCCTCAAATAAAGTTTTACCTTCGTTTTTAAAAACACCATCTGGCATTAGCGGTTTGGATGAAATTACCATTGGTGGATTTCCCAAAGGAAGACCAACATTGATATGTGGTGGTGCAGGTTGCGGAAAAACTCTTTTCTCTCTCGAATTTATAGTTAGAGGAGCTTTAGAATTCAATGAGCCAGGTGTTTTCATCGCATTTGAAGAGAAAGCGCAAGAATTGGCAGCAAATGTTACCTCTTTGGGTTTCGATCTTGAAAAATTACAACAAGATAAAAAAATCAGAATAGATTATATCCATGTGGATAAGAATGAGATAGAAGAGACCGGTGAGTATGATTTGGAAGGCTTGTTTATCAGGTTAGGTTATGCCATTGATAGTATTGGGGCAAAAAGAGTAGTTTTAGATACTATAGAAAACTTATTCTCCGGCTTAACAAACGAAGGTATTTTAAGAGCAGAATTGAGAAGACTTTTCCAATGGCTAAAAGACAAAGGTGTAACTGCAATTATAACTGGCGAACGTGGCGAAAAAACCTTAACCAGACAAGGTTTAGAAGAATATGTTTCTGATTGTGTTATTTTGCTGGATCACAGAGTAATAAACCAAATCTCTACAAGAAGGTTACGTATTGTAAAATACAGAGGTTCGCTACATGGAACTAACGAATATCCTTTTCTGATAGATAATGAAGGGATTTCAGTATTACCTGTTACTTCACTAAATTTAAATAAGCCAGTGTCCAGAGAAATCATTTCTTCTGGAATTTCTTCTTTGGATAAAATGTTTCCTAAAAGAGGTTTTTACAAAGGAAGTAGCATTTTAGTATCTGGCACAGCAGGGACTGGTAAAACCAGTATTGCTGCAAGTTTTGCAGATGCAGCCTGTATAAGAAAAGAGCGTTGCCTTTATTTTGCATTCGAAGAATCCCCCCAACAAATTATTAGAAACATGGAATCTATTGGTATAGATCTTCAAAAACATGTTGATAAGGGAAATCTAAAATTTCATGCCTCTAGACCAACTTTATATGGCTTAGAAATGCATTTGGTTGCCATCCACAAAGCAATCAAAAAATTTAAGCCAGATGTGGTGGTTTTAGATCCTATTACTAATTTAATTACTGTAGGGAGTTTTAGTGAGGTAAAATCTATGCTAGTTAGGTTAATAGACTTTTTACAGGATGAGCAAATTACAGTTATGTTTACGGCATTAACCTTAAATAATATTGTTAGTGAACAAACAGACGATGGTGTATCTTCTTTAGTAGATTCGTGGCTGTTTATAAAAGATATTGAATTAAATGGAGAGCGAAATAGAGGCCTCTACATTATGAAAGCCAGAGGAATGCACCATTCAAACCAAGTTAGAGAGTTTATAATTACCAGCAAAGGGCTAGATCTTGTTGATGTTTATATTGGTCCAGATGGAATTTTAACTGGTTCAGCCCGCGAAGCTCAGGTTATGTTAGAAGAAACAGGAGAAATACTACATACCAATGCTTTGAGTAGAAAAGATAGAGAATTAGTTAGAAAACGTAAAGTTTTAGAAGGTAAAATCGAGAGCTTAAGAACAGAATTCGAATCTACAGAAGAAGAACTTAATAAAATTTATATTGAAGAAGATATTAAGAAGGAAGTACTTGATCAAAACCGAAGAAGAATAACCGAATTAAGAAGTAATAACGATTATGTTGCACCAACTAAAAAAGTTAAAATAACGAAAGGGAAAAAGTAGTGAGCAAGAAATACGAACTAAGATTATATATCGCAGGGAAAACGCTTAAATCAGTAACTGCATTAGAAAACCTTAAAAAATATTGCGAAGAGCATTTAAATGGAGAATATTCCATAGAAGTAATAGATCTTTTGGTACACCCACAATTAGCAGAAGGAGATCAAATTTTGGCAATACCAACTTTGGTAAAGAAAGTTCCTGAGCCGGTTAGAAAAATAATTGGCGATTTATCTAATGAAGAAAAAGTTTTAGTAGGACTTGATATTAGACCTAAAGTATAAAAATTTATATGAGCACAGAAGGCAGTAAACTGCAAGATTGGCAAAGCACAGACGTATCAGTCTACCACCTTCGTTTATTTGTCACAGGAGCCTCTTCTATATCCAGAAGAGCTATCAACAATTTACAGCAATTATTAGATTTACATCTTAAAGATCGCTATGAATTAGAAATTATAGATATTCATCAACAACCTTTAATGGTAAAAGAAGAAAACGTATTTGCTGTACCCTTATTAATTAAAAAATTTCCAATACCCGAAAGAAGATTAATCGGCGACATGTCTGATTCTGCGAAGGTATTAAAAGGGTTAGGAATAATTACAGATAATTCTTGAAAGATCCTAAAACATATGAAGAGCTTTTAAAGGAACTAAAAACCTTAAAGGAAATGCAGCAAGAAATTGCAGCAAGAGAAATTTATTTGTTAAGAAAAAATGAGGAGTTAACCTATAAACTAGAAGAAGCCAATGATACGCTAGAGGCAATTAGGCATGGGGAAGTAGATGCACTCGTTGTTAAAAATGGTGATGATCATGTACTTTTTACTTTAAAAAATGCAGATCAAACTTATCGTATTTTTATTGAGCAGATGACCCAAGGTGCATTAACGCTTAATCAGAATGGGATAATTGTATATAGCAATTCTCAATTTGCTGCTATGGTAGGTTTACCACTAGAAAAGGTTATTGGAAAAGAGTTAATTCGTTTTATTGTTGATGAAGATATTTTGTTGTTTAAAGAACTAATTAAAAGCGCTTGGAGCGATTTGTACACCAGAGGCGAGATTAAACTAAAAAACAACAATTCTGCATTAAAAACACCTACCCTGTTATCGTTAAAAACTTTAGATCTTGATGAAGGATTAAGTTTAAGCATAATTTTAACTGATTTAACCACTCAAAAATCCACGCAAAATCTATTACAAGAAAAGAATACCCAACTAGAGTTAGCTCAGAGACAAACAAAGGAACTTAATGCTAATTTAGAGGCAACCGTAAAGGATAGAACTAGAGATTTAGAAGCTACCATACGGCAGAAAAATTATATAGAAAAAGCACTAAGAAATAATGAGGATCGCTTAACAAAGATACTCGAAACAATGGCTGAAGGCGTAATTATATGCGAACCTAACGGAGATTATACCTATGCAAACCCAATGGCCCAGAAACTAATTGGAATTCAAGAAATGAATGGTATGGTTCAAAGTTATTTTGACCCTAAATGGCCTAGATTAAAAATCGATGGTAGCCCATTGCCATTAAACGAAGATCCGATTAAAATAGCTTTAACAGAAGGTAAAAATATTTATGACCATGAAATTGCTGTACAGCCTCCGAATGATGAACTTATCTATATATCTATAAATACTGCCTTATTAAAAGAACAAGATGGCACAATTATGTTGTGCATTAGTACTTTTATGGATGTTACTAATAGAAGAAAAGTATACCAGCAAAAAGATGAATTTATTAGCGTAGCTAGCCACGAACTAAAAACTCCGATAACAAGTTTAAAGGCTTCACTTCAACTTTTAAAACGTTTGCAAAATACTGGTCACACGGCAATGGTGCCAAAACTTATAGATCAGGCTAACAAAAGCATGAATAAGGTTAGCGTTTTGATTGAAGATTTATTAAATACTTCTCAGTATAATAGCGGGCAACTGCATATTCATCCTAAAAAAGTTAACTTATATCAGTTAGTTTCAGAATGTTCTAGAGAGATACGCACTGATGGAAAATATACTATAGAAATTGAAGGGGAAAAGGAGATTGTAATAGCTGCTGATCCTGATAAAATAGAGCAGGTTATTATAAATTTCATTAACAATGCCATAAAATATGCTTCAGATTCTAAATTAATTAAAATTAAGATTGAGACAAATAATGAAGAGGCGAAGGTTTTAGTGATAGATAAAGGACCAGGAATTGATCCACGCAAAACCCCGCACTTATTTGATAGATATTATAGAGGTGACAATGATGGGAAGCAGTATTCTGGATTAGGTCTAGGACTTTATATCTGTGCAGAAATTATCAAAAAGCACAATGGAAATATAGGCGTTGATAGTGTAATAAACAATGGAAGTACTTTTTGGTTTACTTTGCCTTTGTAAGTAACTAAAGTCTAGTTTTTTATATTATCAGTATTAAGTAATGTGCTAATTTCGTTAATTAAAGTAGACATATCTGCAGTTTTTGGTAAAAATAGATTACAACCGTAATTACCCATACCAGAAAAAACCCTATCGTATGCACTAAATATAATAACAGGCAATTCTTTAGTTTTAGGATCTTTATGTAACGTAGCACACAAATCACCACCATTTATAGGTCCCATCAAATAATCAAGAATGATTAAATCTGGCTGATGTAAATCTACTAATTCAAAAATATTATGTGTTGGTTTAGAAACTGCAACAGCATAACCATGTTTTTCCAAAATAACTTCGAGTACTGGTAATATTTCCTCATCATCATCCATAATTAATACTTTTTTCATAAGCTAACGCTATAATTCAAATATAACTTTTGGCACATTTATATCAAAAGCTGTAACCTAAAAATGATGTTACAGTTTAATAATTAAAAAAAGAGCTATCGAAATATTTCATTTCAATAGCCCTAAATTTATATAACTGACTTTTATTCAAATTAAAGAAGCTTGTCATCATTTAATTTTCCATTATTTTACTGATCAAATTCTATTTTGTCCTCAAGGTCACCACCTTGTCTTTTTTCAACGTGCGTTTCCAAATCGAAATAATCAGAGGAATCATAATCAGCATCGCAGCCTTTTAACTGTTCAGATAAATCGATTATATTGGATTCACTATCGCCTTGAGCTACTTGTTCATCAGTTGCAGGTAAATTATTTTGTTGTATGAATTCTTATCAGGGACATCTCTATCTAAGTCTATTTTAACACTATCTACTGCTGATGTTGGCCAATCTTGATAGGCTGATTAATGTCATTCCCATTTTGAGTTAAACCTTGTTCATCTCTTTTATCTTCAGGATTCTTCATAAAATTAGTTTATTGATTTAACCCTGTAGTATCTTTTGGTAAAGAAGTTGTATCTGACATAGAAGTATCTACAGGTGTTGTACTAGTATCTATACCAGCATTAAGGCTGGTATCTACTCTATTAGAATCTAATTCGCCGTCGCTGTTTGTATTAGATCCACAACTCGTAACTGTTAAAGATGCTACTACTGCTAATGTTAAAATTGCTAATTTCATTTTTTAAAGATTTAATTCAATAGGTTAAGTTAATTGGTATAGTTAAGCTTTGTTAAACTTTTTTGGAGCAGATATTATTGTATTTTGTTCCTGTTATTTACAACGGCAGCTATAGCTTTAAGTATATCTTCACTTTTTGCATTAAGCTCTCTTTTTAAAAAAGCCAATTCTCTGTTTTTTAAAATCTTGTTGCCGTTTTTATTGTTCATCACCTTTTTATTATTATTTAACACACTAAGATTTAGGTTAATAGGAAATGTATGTATAATTTTTTTTCTGAAACAACTTGTACAATATTCTACACTTTATTTAAAATTTAGTTTTAAATAATTATCAAATATTACAACTAAAAGTTTTATAAAAAGAAAACCCTGACAGGAAACTTCTTAGGGGTAAAAAATTAATAACAAATTAATTTTGCAATAGCATTGGTAGTTTAGAATTACTTCAACATCTTAAATTACTGATTAATAGTATCTAACAAAATTATTTTCAAACAGTTTTTAGCAAAAAAATATTTCGTTCTACAAAAATACAGGCCTATCTAATTTAATTGCAATTCGGTAGGCAGCATTCATTAAACCCACATGACTATAAGCTTGTGGGAAATTACCCCATTGGCTTCCTGTTTTTGCATCCACGTCTTCGCTAAATAGCAATAAATGATTACAGTATTTAATGATATTTTCAAATTCCTTTATAGCTTCATCAGTTCTGCCCACACAAGCCAAAGCTTCCACATACCAAAAGGCACAAATTAAAAACGTAGTTTTAGGCTTACCAAAATCATCTGCATGTAAATAGCGATAAAATAATCCATCTTCAGTTTTAAGCTCCTTCTCTAATCCAATTAAGTGATCTTTTGCTCTTTGCGAAGCTGGATCTAAATAATTCATTACAATTAATTGCAATGTACTTGCATCCAAATGAGGACTGCCAACCGCATTGGTATATACTTTTCTAACGGGATCATAGCAAGCCTCTATATGTGCAGATGCTTTAGCTATCAAAACCTCGGCCCTATCTTCAAAATCTTTATTGCCAATGGTTTTTGCCATTTTTAAAGCTGCTTTTGCGCCTGCCCATTGAAAAAGATTGCTGTAACAGTGTACGTTTGCAATATTTCTAAACTCCCATATTCCTGCGTCCTTTTCGTCAATTGTATTTTCAATTTTTGACAAAACATGGTCAATCCATTTTATAGAATCACTTCTTTCTGAAAACACAAAACGATGATCTGTGTATAATGGCAACATGGAAATAAGTACTTGCCCGTAGATATCATTTTGGATATGTTCTGAAGCCTGATTACCTATACGTACAGGTTTTTCTCCAAGATAACCATTTAAGTTTTCTAATTCGTATTCTGTAATTTCTCGTTCTCCGGTAATACTATATAGGGGTTGGTAACGCTTATCATTAGCGAAAGAGATATCTGATAGGTAGTTGAAATACTTTTCCATCTCCTCAAAATGACCTATATGGTTTAAAGATGTTAGCACATAAAATGAATCCCTTAGCCAACAGTATCGATAATCCCAATTTCTGGTGCTGCCCGGAAACTCGGGCAAACTAGTAGTACTTGCAGCTATTATAGCGCCTGTATCTTCATACTGATGTATTTTTAAAACCAACGCAGACCTGATAACAAGTGGTTGATAAAAACCAGCAATAGAAGAGTGCTTAATCCACAACCTCCAATAAGAAATTGTTTCTCTTAAAAGATTTTCAACCGTTCCTACAATAGGTTCATCAAGTTTATGACCATAAGTGAGCACTAAATATTTTGTTTCGTTAAGCACAAAATATTTTTCATCAATAATATAATTTAAAGAGATGTTTGTACATAAATGTATACTTTCTTCTCCTCCAAAATAATTGATATGATTACTACCCAAAGCAGAAGTCATTTTATGCTTACCATAATCATAAACTGGCTTACATTTCACTCTAATCCTCGGATTACCTTCTAGTGGTTCTATCTTTCTGATTAACATTAAAGGCTTAACATACCTGTTATTTTGACTAAACCTTGGTGCAAAATCTGTTATTCTATATCTCCCATCAATAGTTGTAATTTCGGTTCTTAAAACATTGGTATTCTCTATATAATATTGGTTAGTATCATATTCCTCTTTTGGTAAAATAGAAAATTCGCCGCCATTATTTTTATCTAATAAACTTCCGAAAACAAATGAACTATCAAATCTGGGCCAACAAAGCCAAGATATTTCAGTATTTATATTTACATGCGCTATAAATGCACAGTTTCCTATTATTCCAGTTTTATAAAGGTGTTTTTCACTCATACATTAAGGGTGATAAAAGCTATCATTTTATTGATTAAATTATTGTTCCACTCGGAATATCTACATCTTTTTTAACCACAACAATTCCATCCTTAACAGCATAAACTCCAAAATCTCCATCTTCAAGATGATCACCTCCGTTTATATTTACATCATTTCCAATTCTACAATTTTTATCTATGATCGCGTTATTAATTACACATCTATCCCCTATCCCAATTAACGAATGACCTAAATCTGTTTCAAACTGCATTTCTTCTAAGGTTTGATAACGATCTGTACCCATGATATAAGAATTGGTAATCACAGTATCTTTCCCAATTCTTGATCTGATACCTAGTACTGAATGTTCAATTCTTTTTGCATGAATAATACACCCCTCAGCCACAATGGATCTCTCTAAAATAGTATTTGATATTTTAGAAGGCGGTAACATACGTGGCCTTGTAAAAATGGTATGCGTACTATCAAACATATTAAATTTCGGAATCTCATCTGTTAAACCTAAGTTAGCTTCAAAAAACGAGCATATATTACCAATATCTGTCCAATAACCTTCGTATTGATAGCTGAGTACTCTGCTTGAATTAATTGCTCTCGGCAAAATCTCTTTTCCGAAATCCTTTTCCTCTGGATTATTATCTAATATATTGATTAAAAAATCTCTATTAAATACATAAATTCCCATAGAAGCTAAGAAATTTTTGCCTTCTGCTTGCATTTCTGGTCCAGTGTCAGAAACCCAATCTTCTAAACCTGTTTTCGGTTTTTCTATAAATGATGTAATGATATGCTCATCATCAGCCTTAAGTATGCCGAAGTCTGTTGCATCTTTTGCAGTAACTGGAATTGTAGCGATAGAAACCTGTGCATTTTTTTCGATATGGGCAGTAATCATCTCCTGAAAATCCATTTGATATAATTGGTCTCCAGATAATATCAAAATATAATCAAATTCATGGCTCACAATATGATGCATACATTGCCTAACCGCATCAGCAGTCCCTTGAAACCATCCTCCGTTATGCACAGTTTGCTCAGCAGCTAAAATATCCACAAAAGCAGCACTAAAATGGCTAAAATGATAGGTGTTTTTGATGTGTCTGTTTAAGGATGCCGAATTAAATTGCGTTAAGACGAACATTCTATGTATACCTGAGTTTAGGCAATTGGAAATAGGAATATCTACCAACCTATACTTTCCTGCTATTGGGACTGCAGGTTTTGATCTTGTATGTGTTAATGGTGCTAATCTTGATCCTTGACCACCGCCAAGAATTACTCCTAAAACTTTTTCTGTCATGATGTATATATTGTGTTGGAAAATGGTTAAAATCCATAAACAAAACGTGTAAAAAAGGTTTTTGTTTGGAAATAGAGGCTTATTATTACGATAAATAATTTAAAAAATCTTAAAACTAAAAAAAATATAAATTGTTATTGATGCATAACTAGAAAATATAGTTGTTATAATCTTTTAGTGTAAACTAATATTTTAATAAGATCCGATATGTACAAAAACGAAACTACTTTAGAAATTTCCGAATCAAAATCTAACAATGCGCTAATTAATCAAGCAAATGAGATTATTAAACATGCAGAAGAAGAACAGCAAGCTAAAATTGTTGATATTCAAAAAGTAAAATTTACTTATCCCAAAAATGGTCTGTACGGCCTTTTATAATTATTTATATACAAAATCATCCTTAAGCCGCAAATAAAAGAAAACCTTAATTTGCGGCTATTTTATTTAAAATATATTATGCTCTAGCAAACAACCGGGTTTGCTGTTTTAACCATTTTTTATGTGCATTTTTTACCTTTAAGTTTTTCATTCTCCATACCCAATTATTTGATGTGGTAGCTGGAGTATTCATCCTGCTAAACTCATTTAAGCCCAATAAATCTTGCATTTGTAAAATTGCAATTTTAGCCGATGATGCAAGAGCTATTCTTATCATTATAAAAGTTATATTTTTTTCATTTAATTCTTGTCCAGCATATAAAGTTAAGCGACTTTTATCTGCCATAGTTAATTCTTGTCTAAACCAGCCTAAGCTAGTATTATTATCGTGCGTACCTACATATACAACTGTATTTGCAGAGTTATAATTATGTGGGATGTGAGTTGATGATACAATATCAGATCCAAATCCAAACTCTAAAACCTTCATTCCAGGGAAGTCAAATGCCATCCTCAAATCATCAGTTCCCATCAAATCACTCCCCAAATCTTCAACTATAAATGGCAACTTGCCGAGTTCTTTAAATACTGCATCAAAAAATGCTTTCCCTGGTCCTTTTTTCCATTTACCATTGGTAGCATTTTCTTCATTACTTGGCACTTCCCAATAAGTATCAAATGCCCTAAAATGGTCTAATCGTATATAATCAAAAAGTTCTATATTCTTTTTAATTCTATTCATCCACCATAAATAGTTATCTTTTTTTAAAACATGCCATCTAAAAATTGGCATGCCCCATAATTGGCCATTATCGTTAAATACATCTGGCGGCACTCCTGCTACACCATCCATTTCTAGATTAGCATTTAATTTAAAATATTTACGATCTGCCCAAACATCCGCAGAATCATAACCCACATAATAAGGAAGATCTCCTATTAGGGAAATACCAGAGTTGTTGGCATAATCTCTTAAATTATGCCACTGTAAATAAAATATAAATTGCTGCCACTTCAGCTCATCTATTTCACTTGCAAACTCATTTTCAAACTTATTTAATGCTTTTTGATCACGTAATTTATATCTATCAGGCCACAGGTTCCAAGGCAAATTATTATGATGTTTTCTAAGACTAATAAATAAAGTATAATCATTTAACCAATAGCTTTCTTTATTGCAAAAATCCATATAGCTATCCTTAAATTGCTGATCTGCTAAGTTTAAATAATTTTTGTATGATAAGTTTATTAAATTACATTTAGTTACCTCTACTGTATCGAAGTCAACTTTAGCTGTATTGGGCAAGTAAGCTTTTTTTAAATCTCTTTGGGTAAGCAGGTTATATTTTGCCAAAAACTCTAAACTAATAAACAAAATATTACCTGCCATTGCAGAAGACGCAGCGTAAGGAGAATGCAATGTTTGATGCATTGTAGAATTTAGTGGCAACATTTGCCAGTACTTTTGTTTTGTTTCCGATAGAAAATCAACAAATTCAAATGCAGATGGTCCTAAGTCTCCAATTCCAAATTTAGATGGAAGAGATGATACATGAAGTAAAATACCTGACCCTCTATCACTATTTGTAGCCTTAAATGACAACAGTGCTAAAGGTATATCAGAGAAGATATCATTAATTGATAGGTCATTATTTAAAATATCAGTATGCCCATTACAATCAGTTAATACATTTAACCATTGTGATGGTAAGCCAATTGGGCATTTAATACGGGTATTTTCCCAGTCGAAATCTTTTAGACTTTGATTATTTTCTAAATCTAGTTTTGCTAAACCTACTGGCACCACTACCATTAAGGTTTCTTTGTTATATCTTCTTAAATATGCGATAATATGCTTTTTATATTTACCCTTAATTGTTAGAGGAATATATGTTCCCTTATCAAATAAGGTTTGGTTATTTTTTCTGAATTTTAAAAGTATTTGTGTTAACCATAATTTAACTTTACCAGATTTACGTTCATCCCATAAATGCCTTAAGTTTGTTTTATGTACTTCTTTAAGATAACTGATACGTATGTTATAATCAACAGGTCTTCTGTTATCAGGATCCACTAAACTTAAATCCCATAGTTCTGTACCTTGATAAATATCTGGCACACCCGGACACGTACACTTTAACATCAATTGTGCTAAAGAATTGAGGATACTATAATCTTCAATTTGAGCTAAAAATTTTTGCAAACTCTTGTAATTATGCTGGGTTTTATCAAGTAAACTAATGGCAAAATTCTTCGCATCTAATTCATAGTTTTCATTGGGTGCTGCCCATTCAGATCTCTTTTTTGCTTCTCTTAATGCTTTTTCTATATAACTTTCGAGCCTTTGCTGTAAGTCTTTTTCATATTTTGCTTCATAGGGCAACGCTCCCATTACAGTTTGATAAATTAAATAGGCATCGTTTTGGTGCAAATTTAACACTAACTTACCATCTTCACAGTTATTAGCCTTCAAGTCTAGTACTAAAGTTTTCCATTTTGCCGGAATATCGGTAATAACATTCAGTCTTGTTCTAACATCCTCTCCCCTTTTTGTATCATGTGTTGATGTTGCATTGATAGATAAAGGAAAATTTAATTGTCTGTTTATCATTTTTTTATGGAATGAAGCAACACTTAGTCCAAATGAATTTGGTGTATCTCCAACTTCGGTATGCCCAATAAATCTATTATAAGTATACATCAGCGTATCTTCTACCCCTTTTGCCATTAATGGTCCGCTAAATTGCATACAACGCTGGTAAAAATATAGAGCTCTTTGCTGATAATCTTTATTCTTCCTATTACTATCAAATAACGTTGTCGTTAAAAGATTAATAGCTGGTAGGGATTCTTCGGTTTTAGGTATTTTTGAAAATATATCTTTTAAAAAATCAACTTCCTGATCGGGTAATGGGAAACTATTTGCGTAATATCTATATACTGTACAATGGATTAAAAAGTTAGCTATGGCTTCTTTTAATGAGCCTTCTTTAATTGAGTTTAAATCTTTCTTAGTAGCTAAATTTAAGGTAGCAAACAATTCGTGTAAGTTATCTAACTCCCCTTTCATAGCTCCATAAAGAATAGCCGATTTTTTTAGCAGTATTTGCTCAGCTACCTCAATAGGTTTCTGAATTACTTCATGGTATAATTTACTAAAAGGCCTTTTAGCAGCTTTGTTGGTAAATAAATTATTTACAATCGCCAAAAAGTCATATCCTGTGCTACCTTCAATTTGCCAATTTTTAGGCATTTCTTCGTCTTCAGCTAAGATTTTTTCTGCTACTATGTATGTTTCATCTCCAACTGCATTTCTAAGCCTTTTTAAATATGATGTCGGATCGTATAATCCATCAATATGATCAATCCTTATACCCTGAAAAATACCTTTTTTTACCAATTCAAATATATATTGATGATAGTAGTTAAAGACATCTTCATCTTGTATATTTAAACAAATCAAACTATTAACTGTGAAAAACCTCCTATAATTGATTTGTTTTTCTGTTTCTTGCCAATGGCATAATCTATAAAATTGATTGTCAACAACCTGCCTTAAGAGCCCAACATTTTCATTGATTTTTTGAAGAATAAGTCTGATTTTATTAATACCAGATTTTGACCCTACAAAACCTTTAAAATCATCAGCAACTAAATTATAAGTAGTAGAATTAACTGGCCAATTATCTTCTGAATATTTTAAATACAGTTTACTCTCTTCCAATACTAAGGTTAATTTTTGCTGCTCTATAGCTTCATTCAAAGTTTCACCTAAAAAAGGCACCATTAGTCGCTTATCTTCTAAAACATTGGTAAAGTTGATATCAAAGAATTTAAAATAGAATGATTTATCCCAATTTTCCAAAACATCCATCAACCATAAATTACCTGAGGTAAAAGACATATGATTTGGAACAATATCCTGTAGCCATCCAATACCTATATTTTTCAACTTTTCACTAATAGCAACAAGTTCTTCTTCGGTTCCTATTTCTGGGTTTATGGCTAATGGATTTACAACATCGTAACCATGTGTACTGCCTTTAAACGCTTCAAATATTGGAGAAGCATATATCATACCGATGCCTAAATCCTTAAGGTATGGTATAATTCTATCTAAATCTTTAAAATTAAAATCCTTATTAAACTGAATTCTATACGTTGAGCTATGGCTAGTCATAAATATTACTATAGATTAGAAATGTTTCTGGATGTAATTCGATTTTATCTTTTTTACTAAAAGAGGGTTGAGCTAACTGCTCACCTCCAAATTTTTCATCTTCCGAATCGAAGATTTTATATACTGAATTATTGATAAACGGAAGCTCAATTTGCTGATTTCTGTTAGAAAAATTAAATAGGCAAAGTAACTCTTCTCCTTGTTGCCATCTCTTTATTATTAAACAGTTTTGTTCTGAAAAACTATAGGTTTCAATGTTATTTCTATTTAATTTGTTTAATACAGCGTTTGCTTTTCTTAACCTAATTAAAGTTTGATAATAAAAAAATATTTGTTTGTGGTTTTCACTCTCCAAAAGATTCCATTTAAGTTTAGATTTATGAAATGTTTGTTCATCTTGTGGATCTGGGGCATCACCAGCCGAATGGAAAGCTTCAAATTCAGCCTTTCTTCCATTTCGTACAGCTTTAATTAAATCTTTATTGCCATGGCTTACGAAGTAAAGAAATGGATTGGTTTCACCGTATTCCTCACCCATGAATAAAAGTGGCAGGTATGGTGCAACCATAATAGCTCCTGCTAGTAATTTTTGCATTTTAAAACTATATAAATTACCACTACGCTCACCCAGCATTCTATTTCCAACCTGATCGTGATTTTGCGAAAAAATTACAAATTGTTCTCCTAAATTATTTGTTGCTTTTGTGCCAAAAATTTTATTTCTGCCTTCAGAAAATACACCATCATATACATACGCATCTTTATATGATTTTGCTAGATGTGCTACACCATTAAATTCTGCATAATAGCCTTCTCTTTGTTGACCAGCAGCAACACGTAGTGAGTGATGAAATTCATCTAACCACTGCGTATCCATTCCATAACCTTGCTTTTGTTGTGGATTGATGTATTTGGTATCATTTAAATCACACTCAATAATAAGATAAAAATTTCTGCCTTTCAATTTTGAAAGTTGATCTACATAAGATTTAATTTCACTTAGGATATGCTGATTACTCAAGTCCTTAAGGGCGTGTACGGCATCAAGTCTCAATGCATCAATATGGAAATCTCTAAACCACATGAGTACATTTTCTATAAAATAATGTCTAACTCCATAAGCATAATCATTATCAAAGTTAATAGCATCTCCCCAAGGAGTGTGGTGGGTATCTGTAAAGTATGGACCAAAATCTGAAAAATTATTGCCCTCTGGCCCGAAATGATTATAAACCACATCCAAAATTACGCTAAGGCCTTTTTTATGACAAATATTTACAAAGTTCTGTAAGGCCAATGGTCCGCCGTAACTAGCTTGCACTGCAAAAGGGAAAACGCCATCATAACCCCAATTTCTATTTCCTGGAAACTGAGAAACTGGCATAATTTCTATTGCAGTAATTCCTAAATCAATTAAGTAATCTAGCTTTTGTTCAATCCCGTTAAATGTTCCTTCAGATGAAAAGGTACCCGTGTGCAGTTCGTAAATAATGTAGCTTGCTAATGGATTACCTTTCCAATTTTCATCAGTCCACGGGAAACTTGAAATATCATACGCTTGGCTAAATTCGTAAATTCCATCTGGCTGGAAAACCGTAGCCGGATCTGGTTTAATAACACTTGTTCCATTATTAGATATAAGTTCAAATCCATATCGTTGATCCGCTCTTAACTCACTTGTATCAAGAGACCAATATCCGAATGCTTCTTTTATAAGTGGTAAAGTGGAATCTAGTTGAGAAATTTTCAATGAAACTTGATCGACATTTGGCGCCCAAAGTAAAATTCTCGCATTTTCTTCTGTAAAATTTACACCTATACGTCTTTTATGTATATCTATTTTGTGTTTATCCATTTTTTAAGTTCAAGGATGATATAGTCTAACAAGTTTAAAAACACATGGTTTTTATTAAAATCAAGTCTCTATTTTAATTATGGATTAAAAGCTCAATAAAAGAGAAAATCGAATAGGAAATAATTAGTCATTGGCTATTAAGAAAATTGAAATTTCCCCAATATTCTACATGATAGGTATTTTTTTACCCAAAATTACCCACATAGCAATTAAAGCTAAACGATACAATATAAAATCAATCCAAGAAAATTTAATTATATAGATGTTTAAACAATGATAAAAGCTATTGTAGTTTTTACAATTGCAATACTATCAATTTATCGCACAAGTGGCATTACTGTTGTCTAATAACACATATAAAGAATTAAAAAACAATCCTAATGAAAAATTTAAAATCAATACTTGTTATAACTGCTATTTTAACATTAAGCATTTTGGTATTATCTAGTTTCAGTTTTGGTAATGAAGCAACAGCAATTAAATCTGGTGCTGATCATTTTAATAAAGCTATCTACCCTTCATCAGTAAGTGTTAATAATACTTTAAACGGCGACGTTTGGTTTGCATTTGCAACAATTGCAGTTTTGGGTACTTATTTAGGATTTAAAAAATAAAATAAAAACGTTTCTCTTTTTTCAGTAAACATCCCTTTTGGGATGTTTTTTTTTAATGAAAATATTCAAAACATGGATAGATATTTACAAATTTACCACACAGTTTAATCCTCAACTACCATTAATGTTAAATTACATAAATTACTTAACATAATCATAATATACAATTAACACGCTAACTGTCTAATTTTGCATCAAATTGTAACACATGAAAAAGACCAAACAAAAAGAAACAAAGATTGCTAAAAAAAATTCTCAGAAACAGCTTAAAAAAACTATAGCTGAAGAACTAAAGTTGGCGCTTAACAAATTCACTAACACATCTAAAAAAGCTAACAAAGTAATCGATAAGGCAGTAGCACAATTAGTAAAAAAATTAATCAAAGAAATAAATATTGTAGATAAACCTACAAATAATGAAGTTAAGGATGCTCCTAATATAGTTATAGAAGAAGAAAAAGCTACAGAAACTATAATTCCCGAAACTAAACAAATAAATAAAAAGATTTCTAAAAAATAAATCGTAGCATAACAAAAAAGCAACCAATTTTGGTTGCTTTTTTGTTTATAAAATCCAATAACCTATAGTTCCCTAACCCAAATATTCCTAAAACTTATTGGTTCACTTTTATCGCCATGAGATTGAAGTTTAATTGGGCTTGCTCCATGAGCCTTTTTGTAAGCAGCTTTTCCAATATATTGCGTTGGCCCAGCTAATTCAAAATTATTTTGTACTAAAACGCCATTGAAGAAAACTGTTACTCTAGCCGCACTTTTTAAACTTCCATCCTGATTAAAAACTGGAGCAGTCCAAATCACATCATAAGTTTGCCATTCGCCAGGTTTTTTATTGGCATTTACCAATGGTGTAGTTTGTTTGTAGATACTTGCTGCCTGACCATTTGTATAAGTTTTGTTATTATATGAATCTAAAATCTGCAATTCATAACCATCATCACCAGGACCGGTTGATGCTAAAAATAAACCAGAATTACCTCTTGATTGTCCTTCTAAATTAATATTTGAAGGAATTAACCATTCTATGTGCAGCTGATAGTTATTGAAAATCTTTTTAGTTTCAATATTTCCTGTACTTTTATTTACTGTAAATATTCCATTTTTAACTATCCACTTAGCAGGGCTTTTATCATTTACACTCACCCATTGATCTAAGTTTTTACCATCAAACAATACAATTGCATCGGATGGGGCATTGTTGTTCATTTTACCAGGAGTTACCACAGTTGGAACAGGCGTATAGAATTCTGTATCTTGAGGTTTTGGTTTTTCTTGAGCCATAACTGCCAATATTTGGGCGCTTCCCAGAAAAGTGAATAATAAATATCTTTTCATTTGTTTTTTCTTAATTTATTTTATAATTATTTTAAAGATATAAAATTTGGTAGTTAATGAACAAATCCACTTGAGCTATTGCCCGTTAAAACAAATCTACACCATTAGCATCTATCGTTAAAATCTCACTCATATAATCAAAAAATGGCCTCATATGCTTAAAAGTCTCATCTACTAATTCTACAAAATTTGCACTTAACACCTCTTCATCAGTAAAATTTTTGATAAGGAGAAATTGTTTATATCGCAAAAGTTCAATATCTGGATGATTTTTATCAAACCCTTTAGGTGCAGTTTTGAGTTTTTCACCTTTAAGTGAACCAAAATGATTTAAAAAATCATTATTGTTAATTATCGATCTTAATTTACTAGCATCTACTACCAACTCTTTTCGAATACATTTCAAATCATGAGCATTTGCCCCCCAAAACCCGCCTACAACACAACTTTTTTCACTTTCTATATGGTAGTAATAACCACCTCTTCTATGTTTAGTAGCCCTCCTAAAACCCCCACCCCAATAATTTTGATAGGGTGTTTTGTCTTTAGAAAAACGAACATCTCTATAAATGCGATATAAACTGCGCTTACCAGATGGGGTTTCAATCAAATCATGCTTTTTGAGTTTATCGAATAACTCTTCAGCAAAAGCAACTATATTGGCTTGCTCTAACTCAAACCTTCCTTTATTACTAAAAAACCATTCACGGTTATTATTATTTTTTAGATCAAGTAAAAAATCAAGATTAGAACTATATATCATAAATTATTAAATAAATCAATCGGATTATACAGTAATAACGATGTATTAATGATCGATTAAAATAAAAAAAGCCACCCAAATTAATGAATGGCTCTGTGCGCCCACCTGGGCTCGAACCAGGGACCAAAAGATTATGAGTCTTCTACTCTAACCAACTGAGCTATAGGCGCCGGAAAACGTATTAGGTTTTGCGAGTGCAATGTTACATATTTGCATCGAATTTTGGAACCATTTTATGAAAAAAATTAAAAATATTATTTTCGATTACGGTAATGTAATCTTTGAAATCAATTTTAAACGTAGTCAAGATTCTCTTTTACAATTAGGTATCGCTAATCCTACAGAATTTTACGGACATAGAAGTCAAAACCCTATTTTCGATAACTTTGAAATGGCTGGCGTTACTGCCGATGAATTTAGAGCTGAAATTAGAAAAGCAGCCAATAATTTAGATTTGACAAACGAACAAATTGATGAAGTTTGGAACAGTTTGCTAATTGGCGTTTCAGCAAATAACCATGACGTATTGCTTGAGGTAAAAAAGAAATACCGAACTTTCCTTTTAAGTAACAATAATGAAATTCATTACAATTGGATCATCAAACATATTCAAGAAAAATATGGCATTGATAATTACGATGCATTTTTCGAAAAAGCCTATTTCTCTCAACTGATGAAATTGCGTAAACCTAACGTTAACATTTTTGAACAGGTAATTAGAGAAAATAACTTAAATCCAGCTGAAACTTTATTTATTGATGATAGTCCTCAGCACATTGAAGGTGCAAAAAAAGCGGGCTTACAAACTTTATTAATGGATATGCATCCAGAAAAGCTAAATTATTTTTTAGCTTCTCACCATATCTTATAAATCTGTTTCGGGGTAATAATCAAAAGGTAACATTCCAGCAAGTCTTCGCTCGTTCATATCTCCGTAGGTGTATATTCCCATATCAGGATAAAAACCATTTTCCTGAATGTTAATTCCACCTTCATCAAAAAAGATAATATATGAATTCCAATACAAATAATTAACAGTTAATTCTTCGTATATTTTCAAATCCAGTCCTCCATTTCCATTTCGTTCATACTTTTTGACTTCTACTAACTTATTATTTTTTTTGGGATCCAAAGCTTGATAAACTATCATTAGTGTATCAGGAGAGTAAAAGTTAATAAATTTAGGATATGACAATTTTTTAGTTAAATCTGATGGCATTAACCGAACGGTATCAAAACTCAAATAATTTTTTTGATTTAAAATTTCTTTATAATATTCTAATGTATCTGAGTTTGAAATTAATTCAGAGATGTTGAAGCTTGGATAGGTCTTATTAGCATAAGAGTCTTCTATCTTGTGCTGAACATTTTTTAACACTCTAATTTTTTCCAAATTTGAAATAGAGTTAAACTTAAGTATTGAAAATCCATTTTGCTCGAGGCTCTCTTGGTACAGTGAACGCATAAAATGCATATTTGAGCCAAAATATAACTTACTACGATTTCGCTCTGCTAATTCTTCTTTTGATTTTGATAATTCAATTTTCTCAAAAAAAACAGAATATTTAAAAACAATATCATTTGTTTTAAAGGTGTAAACAAACTCATCTAAATCTAATTTTACTAAATAACCCAAAGCAGTATTTTCTATCAAAATAGGTTTAGTCGCAAAAACCTCTAACCTACCCTCATTTCTTTCATAATTAAAATATAAAACTTCAGGATTCTTGATTTTGCACCTCAAACTTACGATAGGATAATTTCCTATTAGATTTCTAGTAAATATGTCAATCCATTTCTTTCTAACAGCTTTACTATCCTTGTTACCCCTTATCACAACTTCATTCAAGATATTATTAGCAACAAGTAATTCTACTTTAATATCTACATTATTTTCCACTTCTTTAACAACTATCTTCTTTTTATAAGATACATGAGAAAATACCAATTCAATTTTTCCAGCACTAGGAGTATATATTTTAAACGATCCATTTTCATCGGTAAGTGTTCCAACTGTCGTATTATTAATATATATGCTTACCGCTGGTATATTTTTTTTAGTTTTATCATCAACTACTTTTCCTGATATGATGTACTGAGCTTGAGCTTTGAAAGAGACAAGTAAAAAAAGAAAGATTAGATATTTACACATAATTTTAAAGATATAAAAATGAAACAAAAAAGATATAAATCACACAAAGAATTCTATCCATTTTATCTATCAGAGCATCAAAACCTTACCAGTAGAATACTTCATTTTATTGGTACAGGTTTAGTTATCTTGTGTTTAATAGCAGCAGTTCTATTTCATAACTGGCAATTCTTTGTGGCCATTCCTTTTATCGGTTATGGTTTCGCATGGGTTGGGCATTTCTTCTTTGAAAAAAATAAACCTGCCACATTTCAGTATCCAGCTTACAGCCTAGCAAGCGATTTTATATTATTTTGGGATTTGCTGAGCGGTAACCAACCCTTTAAGGTAAAATAGGTTTTAACTATACGCTCATAGAAAAAAGGTGTTTGCTATAGCGCCTAAGCTTTGCTATTTTTATAAAAATCAAAAGCCAATTTTTATTGGCAATCATTACCTAATAAATGTAGTAATTATGGAAGATCAAGGAAACGACATCAGCAAATGCCCATTTCACAATGGCAGTATGAATAACGAGCGCACAGTAATAGGTGGTACAAAAAACCGCGATTGGTGGCCTAAACAGTTAAAATTAAACATTCTTCGTCAGCACTCATCACTTACTAACCCAATGGGTGCTGATTTTAATTATGCTGAAGCTTTTAAAAGTTTAGATCTTGAGGCATTAAAATCAGATTTAAATGCGCTGATGACCGATTCGCAAGATTGGTGGCCTGCTGATTTTGGTCATTATGGTGGTTTGTTTATTCGTATGGCTTGGCATAGTGCAGGTACTTATCGTGTTGGCGATGGTCGTGGTGGCGCCGGACAAGGGCAGCAACGTTTTGCTCCTTTAAACAGTTGGCCAGACAACGTGAGTTTAGATAAGGCTCGTCGTTTACTTTGGCCAATTAAACAAAAATATGGCAATAAAATCTCTTGGGCCGATTTGATGATCTTAGCTGGTAATGTAGCATTAGACTCAATGGGCTTTAAAACTTTTGGTTTTGCTGGCGGAAGAGAAGATGTTTGGGAAGCAAGCGAGGATGTGTATTGGGGAGCTGAAAAGACTTGGTTAGGCAATGATGAGCGTTATAGCGTTGGTTCAGAAGGCGTTGCAGATAAAGGTGTTTTAGTTTCTGATGATAATGCCAATGGCGAACAACACTCTAGAGATTTAGAAAAACCTTTAGCCGCTGCTCATATGGGCTTAATTTATGTTAACCCAGAAGGACCAAACGGAAACCCCGACCCTATTGCTGCTGCAAGAGACATTAGAGATACATTTGCTCGTATGGCTATGAATGATGAAGAAACTGTTGCTTTAATTGCTGGCGGACATACGTTTGGAAAAACACATGGTGCTGCTCCGTCTGAGCATGTTGGCGCAGAACCTGAAGCAGAAAGTTTAGAAAATCAAGGTTTTGGTTGGAACAATTCATTTGGTTCTGGAAAAGGAGCTGATACTATTACCAGTGGTTTAGAGGTAACCTGGACGACGACTCCTACTCAATGGAGCAACAACTTTTTCGAAAATTTATTTGCATTTGAGTGGGAATTAACAAAAAGCCCAGGTGGTGCACACCAATGGGTGGCAAAAAATGCTGATGAAATTATACCAGATGCTTTTGATCCCAATAAAAAACATAAGCCAACCATGCTAACCACAGATTTATCTTTAAGATTAGATCCTGCTTATGAAAAGATTTCTAGACGATTTTTAGAAAATCCTGATCAATTTGCTAATGCTTTTGCTCGTGCTTGGTTTAAGTTAACACATCGTGATATGGGTCCTAAAGCCCGTTACCTAGGTGCAGATGTGCCTGCAGAAGATTTGTTGTGGCAAGATATTATTCCTGCCGTAAATCACACCTTAGTGGATGAAAATGACATTGCTTCATTAAAATCACAGCTTTTAGCTATAGGATTAAGTGTTGGACAATTGGTTTCTACGGCATGGGCTTCGGCTTCTACTTTCCGTGGTGGCGATAAACGTGGCGGAGCAAACGGAGCTCGTATTCGTTTGGCACCTCAAAAATATTGGGCAGTAAGCACAGCTGGCTCCGTTAATAAAGTTTTAACTGCTTTAGAAAATGTACAACAACAGTTTAATGCACGAGGTGGAGATAAAAAGGTTTCATTAGCCGATTTAATTGTTTTAGCTGGTGTTGCTGCAATAGAAAAAGCTGCACAAGATGCAGGTTTTGCTATTAAAGTTCCATTTACACCTGGTCGTATGGATGCTTCTCAAGAGCAAACAGACGTAGAATCGTTTAGTTATTTAGAACCAGCTGCTGATGGATTTAGAAATTATAGAAAAACGAGATCAAAGGTAGTTACTGAAGAATTGTTAATTGATAAAGCGCAGCAGCTAACCTTAACAGCTCCAGAATTAGCTGTATTAGTTGCAGGTATGCGTGCTTTAAATGCAAACTTTGATGGTTCTAAAATTGGTATATTAACTCATCAGCCAGAAAAACTGACTAACGATTTCTTTGTAAACTTATTAGACATGAGCACACAATGGAAAGCTGCTGATGATCTCAAAGAATTGTACAATGGTGTAGATCGTAAAACTGGTGAAGTAAAATGGACTGCTTCTCGTGCTGATTTAGTTTTTGGATCGAATGCAGAATTAAGGGCTATTGCAGAAGTTTATGCAAGTGCTGATGGTAAAGAGAAATTTGCTAAAGATTTTGCAGCTGCTTGGCACAAAGTGATGAATTTAGACCGCTTTGATTTGGTTTAGTTTTTCATCCTGAGCTCCAATTTTATCATCCTGATTTTGTCGAAGGATCTGACGATCAAATATTTTTAATTATGTTGCACTTTATTAATCTCTAAAGATGGACAAAGTTTAATTTTTTAGCAAAGGTGCGTGTCTCCACGCACCTTTTTTATTTCTCCTCTTCTATCGGCTGGGTCTCACCAAATGAAACTAAATGCGTCATACTTTGACAATCTAAAAAAAGATTGTCAAAGTATCTCTTTATCCTCCCAAAGTAATATCTCGCTTTATATTTTGAATTGACATTATTCAAAGCCATATTTGATAAATGCATACTGCTAAACAGTTTTTCAATTACCTAATTTTTGCTTTTAACAAAAAGCAAAAACTGGCTATTGCTGTTTTTAGCCATCAGCTATCGCGAAAAAATTATGCGATAGGCTTTACTTTCCAATCAACAAGTAAAGACTTTATTAATTAGCCCCGGGTTTCTACCAAACCTTCTTTTTAACTCGGGGAAAGATTAACCAATTTTCATTTTCTTTTTTTAATTCAACGCTACAGCAAAAACTGTGGTTCTATTTATTTACATATTTTTTTTATCATGAACAAATCGATCTTACTCTCAAAAAGTGATTATAAGTTTTTAAGCGAACATTTCGAAAAAGCGATAATGAGCGATTACAATAAATCTCGTTTAAGAGCAGAAATTAAACAAGCAACTATTTTTAACGATGATAAGTTACCAAACGATGTTGTTTCGCTGCATACCGAAGCAAAAATTGTAAGCACTGAAAATGGTAAAGAATTTGTTCTTAAAAACGTAATTTTATCCCTAAGCCCAGCCTTACCTCAGCTAACCGCTGAAGGCCTTTTTCTTTTTCTTGATAAAAAGAAACAAAAATCAAGGCTGCACTGTAATTAGCTAAAAATTCAAATTTTCGCATTGGAAATAAAAGAAGTTGCTGCGCTTCTTTAGATTTTATTTCTTGCAATCCTACAAATTGATTTTTCACGCTAATTCGCTGAGGCCACGAAGCATGATCCTTAACTTCGATGGCTTAAATTTAAAAGATTAAAATGTTTTTAGATATAAAGGACATACCTTTTAAACACAGATTTTATTATTTTTGAATATGAATCCCGAAAGAAAAGAAAAACTTAAGAGTTGGATCAAAAAGCTTGGCTTTTGGGGTTTTATGTTTTTCTTGCTTAAGGGATTGGTTTGGCTAGCAATTGGTTATTTTATAGTTAAATAATATTTTTCGCCATAACTTTTATGTTACGCACAGACCATTGTTCATAAACCCGAAGTGAAAATCCTTTTTTGTTATCATCCTGAGCTTGTTGAAGGAACAAAAAAGATTGAAAACGAGAGCGGGACTACAGCAACCGATAAGCATTAGCGTTATTTTTCAAATCTATAAGGAACAATATGCTTTACTTTTTTAAACTCTTTAAAGTTTTCTTCTAGTTTTCTCTTTACTTATCAAACCCAATTCTCTTCCAGTTTGGCCGGCAACAGATGTATTCTCTTGTGCTCTTCTAAATAAATATGGCATTACGGCTTTAATAGGTCCATAAGGAACATATTTAGCTACATTATAACCAGCGTCTGAAAGATTGAAACTCAAATTATCGCTCATGCCTAATAATTGCGCAAAGTAAATATGTGGATGGTTATGCGGAATGTTTTTTTCATCAATCAAATACGTCAACAACCGAGAGCTATCTTCGTTATGTGTACCACAAACAAAAGCAATTTGATCGATATGTTGAATGCAAAACCTTAAACTTTCATCGTAATCTTTATCAGTTGCAGCTTTGTCTGGCTGTATTGGCGATGGATAACCCATTTCGGCAGCACGTTTACGCTCCTTTTCCATATAGGCACCACGAACCATTTTAACACCCAAAATAAATCCGGTTTCTTTGGCAATTAAATAATCAGCTTTTAAATCAGCCAGTTTATCGTGGCGATACATTTGGTAGGTATTGTAAACAATCAGTCTATCTTTGTTAAACTTGGTCATCATTTCTAACGCCAATTCATCAATAGTATCTTGTACCCAACTATCTTCGGCATCTATCATTACAGGCACTTTTTTATCAAAAGCAGCTTGACAAATTTTTAGACAACGAGCTTTTGCACGTTCAAATTCTGCAATTTCTGTAGCAGTAAGTTCTTGCTTAGCATCTAATTTCTCTAGCAAAGCAAATCGGCCGATACCTGTAATTTTAAAAACAGTAATTGGCACTCTCGGATCGCCATCTGCCCTATTTATGGTTCTTATGATTTCTTCACAAGTAAAATCAAAAGCTTCTTCCTCTTCCTCGCCCTCTACAGAATAATCTAAAATGGTTCCAACTTTGCCTAAATTTAGTTGTTCAATAGTATGTTCGCATTCTGTAATTGTTTCGCCACCACAAAATTGTTTAAAAATGGTGGCCTTAATTGCACGTCTAATTGGGAAACCAATGTTTAACAAGAAATTAGTAATCGGTGGACCAACATTAGTTAAAAAGTTGCTGCTTATTATTTTAAACAACCAATAGGCTTGGTTTAATTCGCCGTTAGATTTATTGCGGAAAGCGATTTCTGTATTGTCAAAATTGATATTTTTTCTGGGAGATTGTTCCATTTCGGTATCTTGGTTAGTCAGAAGAGTGCAAAAATATAAATTACAACGGTTGTTAAGGTAAAACACTTTATAAATAATTGTAAATTTGTAGCCACAATGATAAAATTCAAACTTGAAGGCGAATTTATTCCGCTAATTGCACTCTTAAAAGCAACCGACTTGGTACAAAGTGGTGGCGAAGCTCAAATCGTGGTAGAAGATGGTTTGGTAAAATACAATGGCGAAGTAGATTACAGAAAACGCTTAAAAGTTCGCGTTGGCGATAAAATCGATTTTATGGGACAAATAGTTGAAGTAATCTAATGAAACCTATACAAAACGCCGATCATTTTATCCATTTCGAAAGCGGATTAGCACCTTTAAAAGAGCTGCTAGAGCAAAATAAATACAGTAAAGTTTTTGTTTTTGCAGATACCAATACTGCTGAACATTGTCTCCCAGTTTTTAGAGCATTATTAGATGATTTAGAAGATTTCGATATTATTGAAACCGACCCAGGAGAAGAAAATAAAAATATTGATTTTTGCATTGGCATTTGGAAAACACTTTTAGATTTTGGTGCAGACCGTAAATGTTTAATGATTAATTTAGGTGGTGGGGTAATTACAGATATGGGTGGTTTTGTAGCTTCAACCTATAAAAGAGGGATAGATTTCATCAATATTCCTACAACTTTATTATCTCAAGTAGATGCTTCTGTTGGCGGTAAAACCGGAATAGACATAGATAACGTTAAAAATATGGTGGGTACATTTTCGTTACCCCAAGCTGTTTTTATCGAGAATATTTTTTTAAACACGCTTTCTAAAAGAGAATTGTTATCTGGCTTTGCCGAAATGATTAAACATGGTTTAATTGCTGATGCTGCTTATTACGAGCGTTTAAAAACCAGCGATTACCTAACATTAGCTCCCGAAGAAATTTATCGCTCTATAGAGATTAAAAATCAAGTGGTAACCGAAGATCCATTAGAAAAAGGTTTGCGTAAAATTTTAAATTTTGGTCACACCATTGGGCATGCGGTTGAGAGTTATGCGCTTAGCAATAGTAAAAAACCTTTAACCCATGGCGAAGCAATTGCTATTGGTATGGTTTGTGAAGCCTATTTATCAGCAAAATACTGTAATTTAACACAAGAAGAATTAGCCGACACCAGCGAATATATTCTATCCATCTATCCTAAGTATGCTATCAAAGAAAAAAGCTTTGATAAGCTTCTTGAGTTAATGCAAAGTGATAAAAAGAATGAAGATGGAAACATGATGTTCTCTTTATTAGAAAAAATTGGAAAATGCACGTTTAACTGCCGTGTAACTAATGATGACATTAAAAGCAGTTTGAATTACTACAATAGTTTATAAAATGAAATTTACTGGGAGCGATATTTCCGTTGGTGGGTTATTTGGATTCGTAATTATTTTAACCTTGGTTGAGATGTATATTAGTTATGTACATGATAAAAAAATATACACTAAAAAGGATACTTGGACAAATATTTACTTAATGACAGTTGCTGTTATCATCAATTTAGGGATGAAAACTGCAACCTTCTTTTTACTTGAATATTGCTATCAATTCAGGTTGTTCCAAATTCCTAATTTTTGGTTGTATTGGATTGTATTAATCCTTGCACAAGACTTTTTATATTGGTTTTTACATACAGTAGGTCATTACGTTCGCTTTTTTTGGGCAATGCATGTTACCCATCATTCATCAGAACATTTTAACTTAACAACCGGTTTCCGCTCAACAGTTTTCGAACCTTTATATCGTGTTTTCTTCTATTTGCCTTTGGCATTTATGGGTTTTACTGCGCTAGATATCCTTTTTGCTTATTTGGTAACTCAAATTTATGGCAATTTGGTACATACACAAGCCATTGCTAAAATGCCAGCTTGGTTCGAGTATATTTTTGTAACTCCATCCCATCATCGTGTTCACCATGCTAGTAATGTTCGTTATTTAGATAAAAATATGGGCATGGTTTTAATTCTGTGGGACAGGTTGTTTGGTACCTTTCAGGAAGAATTACCAGAAGATGCTATTAAATATGGCTTAACAACACAACCAAAAGATACTGGACCTGTAAATATCATTTTTCACGAGTTTATTGCTTTAAAAAAAGATATGAAAAAAGCACCAACTTTTAAGGATAAGATAAAATACATCTTAAATCCGCCAGGATGGAGCCATGATGGCAGTACAAAGATTGCAAAAATTATGCAACAAGAACTATACGAGCAAGATCGAGTAAATCACAAAATTACGCAGTCAGATCAATTTTTGAAGCAGGCTTAATCCATATTAACCCATTGTATGCTTAGCTAAGCAATCTCCTTTTTTTTTGAAAGTTAAAGTTCAAAGCTTTTGGCAAAATCCGACTTGCTTTCCACTAAATCTTTTTTGTTTTACACTTCGACAAGCTCAGTGTGACAAAAAAGAATATTGTTACAATCAGGCTTAAACAATTAAGTCAGTTTTTTCATAGAAAAATCTAAAATGTCGAGTAATTAGATAATTATATTTACCATTATTCGTTTTAGTGATGATGAAGTATTAAATGATGTTTCTAGCGTATATAGAACAATCCGTTTTTATATTAAGAATACTTAGAAAAATCCACCTCCTAGATTCCCCGCGGGGGACACAGCATGCCTAACGCCTCGATATGTGAATAGCAAAGTGGAATCAGCCACTCTAAAATTAAGATAATGTTACGATTGGCTTAATTACTGGTAGAAAACTTTACTGTCCCTCTCCCTGAGGGAATAAGGGGAGGAATTAATAACAATGAGGGTACTTAACAACCCAAAGTACCAGTACCTTTGTTATATAAACCCGCCAAATGGCGGGTTTATAATTGCTATGAAATGCTGACATTGTTTTTCTAATAAATAGCATAGAATCATTATTTGAGAACAAATGAACTACTTCGCAAACTGGCCTTTTATCAACAAAATTTAATTTTATTTAAAATATTTTCATTTAGCTATTGACAAATTAAATTCGGATTGCTACATTTGACACCAAGAAATAAAAAATGCAATTAACAAACACATATTACTTTGGTTACTTTTACTATTTTAGTAAGAGCCGGGGCTAGTATGCAAAAAGATAGATAAAAATATTAAATGTATATAAAAAGTCCCGGCCTAAAGCCGGGACTTTTTTTGTTTAACGCTAACCCAACAATGAAAACAAAAAGTCCAAGAGTAGCTATACAAGGTATCAAAGCATCATTCCATGAAGAAGCTGCATTCAAATTTTTCGGTAGAGATATCGAAACCATCGAATGTACTTCGTTTAAACAGACCTGCGAAGTTTTGGAAAACGATAATGCTGATTTCGTAATCATGGCGATCGAAAATTCTATCGCTGGTAGTTTATTACCAAACTATACTTTAATCAGAGATTACAATTTTGCAGTTCATGGCGAAGTATATCTACCTATCCAATTGCATTTAATGGCTTTGCCAGGTGTAAAATTCGAGGATATTAAATTTGCCACCTCTCACCCTATTGCTATTAGACAATGTGTAGATTTTTTTGACGATTACCCAGGCATCCAAGTAATTGAAAGTAATGATACTGCAGCTTGTGCTAAGAAAATCCGCGATGAGCAATTAACCGACACCGTTGCCATTGCCAATACTTTAGCAGCAGAACTGTACGGATTGAACATCATAGAACGTAGAATAGAATCTAACAAGAAAAACTATACGCGTTTTTTAATCTTAAAGAAAGACAAAACTGATGATGGTAAAAAAATCAATAAGGCATCTATCTGTTTCCAAGTTGGGAACCATGTGGGTGCACTTTCGAAAGTGTTAAACATCTTCGCCGAACTTAATGTAAACTTAACCAAAATACAATCTATGCCTGTTTTGGGTAAAAGAAACGAATACTACTTTTATGTAGATATGGAATGGAAAGACATGGAAAATTATGACACCGCCATTCGTAAAGCGTTAAAATATACCGTGAACTTTAACATCATGGGCGAATACGAAAAGAACGACAAAGTATAAATTAACTGTTCTAATCGTTTACTTAGTTAATTGTAAACTGCTTAAACGATTAACCGATTTACCAATTAAAACAATTAACTAATAATATACAAATCCCAATAAAATGAAATTAGAATTAAACATTCAGCCATTAAACACCTGGATAAACATCAAAAACGAACCTTTATTAATCTCTGGACCTTGTAGTGCAGAAACTGAAGATCAGTTACTATCTACAGCTCATTTATTAAAAGCAACTGGAAAAGTTAGCGTTTTAAGAGCTGGTATCTGGAAACCACGTACGCGTCCGGGAGAATTTGAAGGTATTGGAAGCATTGGTTTAGAATGGTTAAAGCGTGCTAAAGCAGAAACTGGTTTGCCAACAGCTGTTGAAGTTGCCAATGCAAAACACGTTGAAGAAGCTTTGGCAGCAGGTGTAGATATCCTTTGGATTGGTGCACGTTCTACGGTAAATCCTTTCACTGTACAAGAAATCGCTGATGCGTTACAAGGAGTAGATATTCCTGTGTTGGTTAAAAATCCAGTAAACCCAGATTTACAATTATGGATTGGTGCTTTAGAGCGTATCAACAAAGCGGGTATTACTAAATTAGGTGCAATTCACCGTGGTTTTTCTTCATTCGAGAAAAGTGCCTTCCGTAACGAACCAATGTGGGAATTGGCCATCCAATTGAAAACCTTATGTCCAGAATTGCCTATCATTAACGATCCAAGTCACATTTGTGGTAACCGTGAGTTAATTCCTTACATCTCACAAAAGGCTTTGGATTTAGATATGCAAGGTTTGATGATCGAGTCTCACTTAGATCCTTCAGTTGCTTGGACAGATGCTAAACAACAAGTTACGCCAGCTGCATTAGCAGAAATGGTAAGCAAATTCTCTTTACGTAAACCAGAATCTAAAAACGAAGAGTTCACAGATAAATTAGCTGATTTAAGAAAAGAAATCGACAAAATCGATGATTTAGTTTTGCAAAAATTAGCTGAACGTATGAGCATCACTCAAAAAATCGGTGAGTTTAAGAGAGACAATAAAGTAACCATTTTGCAAGTTAACCGTTGGGATGAAATTATGCAAAAACGTACTTCATTTGCTAAAGCCCTAAAATTGGATGTAAACTTCACCGAGAAATTTTTAGAATTGGTTCACGGAGAATCTATCCGCAGACAAACTGAAATTATGAATGCTGGTAAAGTTGAAGCAGGAATTGCTGCTGAAGCACATGCTGAGGTAAAGGCATAATTAATGTAAAATGGAAGACGTAAAATGGAATTGAACATCGTCTTGATACTTGATACTAACTACTTGATACTAAAATAATGTCTAAAAACCTATTGCTTTCTTTTAAAGGAAACAAACAGATTGATACCGAAATAAAGTTAACAGGTTCTAAAAGCGAATGTAATAGAGCTTTAATAATCAGTGCATTAAGCAAAGGAACGGTAAGTATAGAAAACTTATCAGTTGCTGCTGATACGGTAACGCTTAACAAAGTCCTTAAGGAGTTGAGAGAAAAGAGTTTGGAGTTTGGAAACGGCTCAGAACTCAAAACTCAAAACTCCCAACTCGTCGATATCGGTCCAGCTGGTACAGCAATGCGATTTTTAACAGCTTTTTTAGCAATACAAGATGGTAATTTTCTACTTACTGGTTCTGAAAGAATGAAACAAAGGCCTATTGGGATTTTGGCCGAAGCTTTAAAAAGCATTGGAGGGAATATTTCTTACGAAGAAAACGAAGGCTTCCCTCCTTTGCAAATTCTTGGCCCTTTTAAACAAACAGCCAAACAAATAAAAATTAAAGGTGATATCAGCAGTCAGTACATTTCTGCTTTATTAATGATTGCTCCTTCGCTCCCTTTGGGATTAACGCTAGAAATTGAAGGTGAACTCACATCTAAACCTTATGTAGAAATGACTTTGGCAATGCTAGAGCAAGTTGGAATTAGAAATGATTGGCATAATAACACCATCAGTATAGAGTCCCAAACATTTAATACCGCTAAACTTTACGTAGAACCAGATTGGAGTGCCGCTTCTTACTGGTATTCAATCGCAGCATTGGCTGATGAAGCTTCGATTTTCTTGCCAGGATTGAATGGCTATAGTTTACAAGGCGATAGTAAAATCACCGAAATTATGGCAAATTTCGGAATTACTTCTCAGTTTAAAAATGGAGGAGTTTTCCTAAAAAAAGAACCTAAAAAAGTAGAAAGAAAAATATTCGATCTAAAAGAATGCCCAGATTTAGCACAGACTATTGTGGTTATATGTGCTGCTTTAGGTCATGATGCTACTTTTACAGGTCTAGAAACTTTAAAAATCAAAGAAACTGATCGTGTATTAGCACTACAAACAGAATTGGCTAAAATTGGGGTTAAATTTATAGAGAAAAACTTTAGCTATAAATTAGATTGCTCAGGCTTACACTTCCCGGAAAAAGTTACCATTAGTACTTACGAAGATCATAGAATGGCGATGGCATTTGCACCGTTAGCATTAAAAATCAATGAAGTAGAAATTGAAGAAAAACAAGTTGTAGAAAAATCTTATCCTTACTTTTGGGATGATTTGGAGAAAGCGGGATTTAGTATTGCGTAGTGCGATTTGCGTATAGAGACAACAAGCATACGCATACCATAACGATACAAATGCAACTAAATGTATCTTGAAAATTATTAATAAAATATCACTAAGTATAGTATCGCAATACGCAATACTCTATACGCAATACTAACAAAACATGGCAGGCAACACATTCGGTAAATTATTTAAAATCACAACCTTTGGCGAATCTCACGGGGTGGCAATTGGTGTTATTATTGATGGCTGTCCGGCTGGATTAAAAATAGACATCGATTTTATCCAATCAGAACTAGATAAACGTAAACCCGGTCAATCTAAAATTACCACACAACGTAAGGAAAGCGATATTGTTCAGATTTTATCTGGAACTTTCGAAGGTAAAAGTACAGGAACACCTATCAGTTTATTAATTCCGAATGAAGATCAGCGCTCTAAAGATTATGGTCACAATGTAAATGTTTATCGCCCTTCTCATGCAGATTATACTTATGACGCAAAATACGGCATCCGCGATCATAGAGGTGGTGGGCGTTCGTCTGCTCGTGAAACTGCTGCTCGTGTAGCTGCAGGTGCTATTGCCAAATTATTTTTAAAGGAAAAAGGTATAGAGATTTTTGCACATGTTACTGCGGTTGGACAAATAAATGCACCAAACTTCAACTCAAATAACCTAACGGAAGCTTTAGCTATTCGAGAAGAAAACATTATACGTTGTGCAGATCCTGCAACGGCTAATCAAATGATAGATTTTATCGACTCTGTTAGAAAAGATGGCGACACCGTGGGTGGAAAAGTAGGCTGTATCATTAAAAATTGCCCAGTTGGATTAGGCGAGCCTGTATTTGATAAGCTGCATGCAGATTTAGGTAAAGCCATGTTAAGCATTAATGCTGTTCATGGATTTGAATATGGATCTGGATTCGCTGGCAGTGAAATGAGAGGTTCGGAACATAATGATGTGTTTTTGGCTGGAGAAAAGCCAAAAACCCTAACCAATTATTCTGGTGGCATACAAGGTGGCATTAGCAATGGAATGGATATTACATTCATTACCGCTTTTAAACCTGTGGCTACCATTATGCACAATCAACAGACTATAAATGCTGCTGGCGAAGCTGCAGAAATTAAAGGAAAAGGCAGACATGATCCATGTGTAGTGCCAAGAGCAGTAATTATTGTAGAGGCTATGGCTGCATTAGTTTTAGCAGACCATTTGTTAAGGCAAAAAAGTAATAAGATATAAGTTATGAAATATCTAGTTCTGTTATTTATTTGCATCAGCTCCGTTACTTTTGCGCAAGGCTACAAGGATGAAATTGCCAAACACAGAGAAGAATATAAAGTAGATTTCATTAAAGAAACACGTTCGCCGTTAAGAGAAGTTGATTTTAAAAACCTGCATTTTTATGATGCCGATAGTACATTTAAGGTTACCGGAAAAGTGAAAGTTCTAAAAAACGAGAAAATTTTTAAAATGCCTACTTACGATGGCACTAGCAAAGAATTTATCCGCTATGCGAAATTAAGTTTTAAGATTGATGGTAAAAATTTAGAATTAACACTGTATAGAAATATCAGCTTAATGATGAATCCCGCATATAAAGATTTATTATTTGTACCATTTACAGATCTCACTAATAACCAAACTACTTATGGAGGTGGGCGCTATATAGACTTAATTCTCAACAATATCAAAAATAATAAATTGGTTATCGACTTTAATAAAGCTTACAATCCTTATTGTGCATATAGTGATGGTTACCATTGCCCTGTTCCACCAGAAGAAAATGATTTGGCTATTTTTATATTAGCTGGAGAAAAGTTATATACCGGAGAAAAGAAGCATAAGCAATAATACCTAATTAAAATTTTGTTTTCAAAACGAGGTATTTGTTTATTGATTTTTTTAAGAAAAGTAATTCCAGCAATAGAACAATGGTAGCCGGCTATCATTATATCTTTAGCAATCTGAAAAGGATTTTGCTAAAGGATGTCATTCCTATCCAGTTTAAAAAGCAACTGCAGTGCAAATGTTAAAAATTTAACTGCCTCTGCTGCTAAAATAAATCTGGAAATTTAGCCGAATTTGCCTCGTTCATCATTGCATAAACCGCTTCTATAACATCATCAACAGAAGGTTTACTAAAATAATCACCATCAGAGCCATAAGGTGGACGATGTGCTTTAGCAGTTAATGTCTTTGGTTGTGCATCTAATAGATAATAACCTTTTTGCTCTTCTAAAATTTGTTGCAAAATAAATGCACTTGCACCACCCGGAACATCCTCATCTACAACTAGTAGCTTGTTTGTTTTTTGAAGTGATTGTTTGCACAATTGGTTAATATCAAACGGTAAAAGTGTCTGAGGATCAATTATTTCTATGTGTATACCTAAATGTTCTAATTCTTCTGCAGCCTCTTCTACAATTCTTAAAGTAGCACCGTAAGTAACCACCGTAACATCAACTCCTTGCCTAATTGTTTCTGCTTTACCTAGTGGTAATGTAAATTCACCAATATTATCTGGAAGTTTTTCTTTTAGGCGATACCCATTTAAACATTCGATTACCAAAGCAGGTTCATCAGATCTAAATAAAGTATTATACATTCCTGCAGCTTGTGTCATATTTCTAGGCACACAAATATGTAAACCTCTTAGTGAGCCTAATATCATACCCATTGGCGAGCCAGAATGCCAAACACCTTCTAAGCGATGACCACGTGTGCGAACAATCACTGGAGCTTTCTGACCCGCTTTAGTTCTGTAAGATAAACTAGCTAAATCGTCACTTAATATATTTAATGCAAATAACAAGTAGTCAAGGTATTGTATTTCGGCAATTGGTCTAAGACCACGCATTGCCAAACCTATTCCCTGCCCAACAATAGTCATTTCTCTAATTCCAGTATCAGTTACTCTTAAATCACCATACTTAGCTTGCAATCCAGCAAAACCTTGGTTAACATCACCTATATTTCCCAAATCTTCACCAAAGGCAACTAAACGTTGGTCTCTCGCAAAATTCGAGTCGAAACAAGCATTTAACAATTCTCTCCCGTCTATCATTTTACTGTTGTCGCTATAAATAGCATCAACAATATTTACTAAAAATGGACTTTCCTTACCATCGGTAAATAATTTAGAACTATATCTTTCTTCATTTACTTCAGCATTTTTCAAATACCAATCTACCAAAACATTTCGTTGTGCAGAAGGCATATTGATACTTTGTCTAATTGCTTTTCTAGCAGCCGATATCACTTCTCTTCTTAAAGCGTCTGAAGTAGAAGCTAATTGAGCAGCAATTTTAGTCAATCCAGCATTTCCATCGGCTAAAGCATTAATCATATTTACAACTTCGCTTTGCTCTTGTTTAATACTTTCCAAAAATTCGTTCCAGGCTTCTTTTTGCACGTTACGGACAAATACTTTTGCTTCTTCTTCAATTTTCAACAACTCTTCGTCGGTAGCAATTGCAGTTTCAATCATCCATTTGCGCATTTGCAAAATACAATCATGCTCCTTTTCCCAATCTAAACGATCCTTTAATTTATAACGTTCGTGAGAACCAGAGGTGGAATGACCTTGAGGCTGCGTAACTTCGGTAACATGAATTAAAACTGGTACATGTTCTGCTCTACAAACATCAATTGCTTTTTGGTAGGTTTCGCATAAAGCTGGATAATCCCAACCTCTAACTTTGAATATTTCATAACCATTTGTACCTTCTTCTCTCTGAAATCCTTTTAAAATCTCCGAAATATCTTCTTTTGTAGTTTGAAATTTTGCAGGTACAGAAATACCATAGCCATCATCCCAAACAGAAATAGCCATGGGTACTTGAAGCACTCCAGCTGCATTAATAGCTTCAAAAAATACTCCTTCTGATGTTGATGCATTACCAATGGTACCAAAAGCCACTTCATTACCCTTTACTGAGAAATTCTTTAAATAATCTAATTCAGGATTTTGCCTAAATAATTTAGAAGCGTAGGCTAAACCAACCAAACGAGCCATTTGCCCACCTGTTGGTGCAATATCTGAAGAACAGTTTTTAATTTCTGTTAAATCTTTCCAAGAACCATCCTCATTTAAAGATCTTGTAGCAAAGTGACAATTCATTTGTCTGCCAGCAGAAGATGGATCTGCCTCTACACTTGGATTTGCATACAATTGGGCAAAAAATTCCTTAATTGTAGTAATTCCTGTAGCAAATGCAAAAGTTTGATCACGATAATAGCCAGAACGCCAATCTCCATTCTTAAAAGCCTTGGCCATTGCTATTTGCGGAACTTCCTTACCATCACCAAAAATACCAAACTTAGCCTTACCAGTTAACACCTCCTTACGTCCTAGCAAACTGGCCTGACGGCTCTCGCAGGCTATTTTATAGTCATTGATAACGATCAATTTAAAATCGTCAAAACTCAATTCGGAAGCATCAATTTGGTTAGTTGTAACTTTGCTATTTGATATCATAAGCGACATTGGTTAGTGCACAAATATACAATTCTTTCTAACTATGACTTAATTTGAACGGCAAATAATATTTGGAATGCTTTTTGTTTTAACTTTAAAATAGTAAATTTGTTTAAACCCAAAAAATCATGAAAAAATTAATTTTATTCGTTGCAATTATATTAGGTACTGGAATAGCAGTTAATGCACAAACCAAACCAGCTGAGTTTAAATTTGAGACTGAAACCCATGATTTTGGTAAAGTAACTTTAAATAAGCCTGTAGTCTATACGTTCAATTTCACCAATGTTGGTGATGCTCCATTAATTATTACGAAAGTAGAAACTACTTGTGGCTGTACTGTTGGAGAATACACCCAAACCCCAGTTAAAAAAGGAGAAAAAGGTTTTGTAAAAGTTACATTAACCCCATCTGGTGCACCACTTCCATTTAATAAAGGAATAACTTTAACCTCAAATGCCAGAACAACTACAAAAGTATTGTATGTAAAAGGCGAATCAGTTGAAGGTAATACAAAATAATATTTATAAGATTTTTTAATAAAAACCCCGTTAATCCAACGGGGTTTTTTATTTTTGCACCTATGCCAAAAATATCAGAAAAAGGGGTTCAAATGCCCGCATCGCCTATTAGAAAATTAACGCCCTTTGCAGACAAAGCTAAAGCTGCAGGTAAAAAAGTTTATCATTTAAATATTGGTCAGCCAGATATTGCTACACCAGAGGGAATGTTAAACGCGATCAAAAACATAGATTTTGATGTTTGGGCCTACACGCCATCTGAAGGTACTTTAAGTTACAGAACAAAACTTACTGACTATTACAATAAATTAGGCTACAACATTAAACCAGAAAATATTTTGGTTACTGTTGGCGGTTCAGAAGCCATTACCATCGCTATGCAAACTTGTGTAAATGAGGGTGATGAAATTATAATTCCTGAACCTTTTTACGCAAACTACAATGGATTTGCTTGTATGAGTAATGTATTGGTTAAACCTATTTTATCTTATATAGAAAATGGTTTTGCCTTGCCTCCTATTGCTGAGTTCGAGAAATTGATTACTGATAAAACAAAAGCAATTATTATCTGCAATCCTAACAATCCGACAGGATATTTATATTCTAGAGAAGAACTAGAAGCATTAAAAGAATTGTGTATTAAATACGATTTATTCTTGTTTTCTGATGAAGCATATCGCGAATTCTGTTATGACGGTAGAGAATTTATCTCACCTATGCATTTAGATGGATTGGATGAAAACGTAGTGATTATGGATACGGTTTCTAAACGTTACAGTGCTTGTGGTGCCCGTTTGGGTTGTTTAATCACAAAAAATAAGGAAGTAATTGCATCTGGATTAAAATTCGCACAAGCAAGATTAAGTCCGGGTATGGTTGAGCAAATTGCAGGTACTGCAGCTGTTGATACGCCTGACAGTTATTTTGAAGAAGTAAACAAAGAATACACTTTACGTAGAGATACATTGGTTGGCAGATTAAATAATATTGAGGGTATATTCTGTCCGAACCCGGGTGGTGCATTTTATGTAGTTGCTAAGTTTCCGATTGATGATGCTGATGTTTTTTGCCAATGGATGTTAGAAAGTTTTGATCATAATGGCGCCACCGTAATGATGGCTCCTGCCACTGGTTTTTATTCCAGTCCAGGTTCTGGTAAAAATGAAGTGCGTATGGCCTACGTTTTAAATACAGATGATTTAAATGGAGCTATGGACTGTTTGGAAGTTGCCTTAGCAGAGTATCCAGGAAGAACTATATAGTAGTTTTACCTTAAAGAAAAAGCACCATGAGGTAGCTTTTTCTTTGCTTTTATTTATCCCCTTAGCTAAATCCATTTAAATACCCAAAGCAATTTTGACCTTTTCAATAGCCTTAAGCATTAAAATTTAATTTACACCAGATATTTAAATGTGGTTGGCATCTCATAGGCTTCTTATAAATTGATACGTGTTTTGCCACTCAACGGTTAACCATCTTCATTGATGCTTCGCTATACCGTTCACCAATTACTGGATACTGTTTTATCAACCCATCTATCGCTACTAGATCGATATTGCTCAAGTTAACTTCAATTGCACCAATATTCTCTTCCAGGTATTTCCTTTTCTTGGTTCCTGGAATCGGGATAATATGATCTCCCTGCGCTAATACCCAGGCTAGAGCTAGCTGGGCTGGCGTGCAACCTTTGTTTTCTGCAAATGCAGTAAATTCTTTAACAAGCTTATTGGTATTGCTGATGTTTTCCGGTTGGTAGCGTGGCAATGTTCTCCTAAAGTCGTCTTCAGCAAGGATGCTTACATCAAGCGTATTGGTAACCAGCCCCCTTGCCAACGGAGAATAAGGTACAAGTGAAATACCCAGTTCACGAATAGTCTGTAATATGCCATTTTCTACATCCTTTGTCAGCAACGAATACTCGCTTTGCAATGCAGCAATCGGGTGTACAGCGTTCGCTTTTCTGATTGAAACCGCTGAAGCCTCGCTAAGTCCAAGATAGCGTACTTTACCTTCTTTTACCAGATCAGCCATAGCGCCAATGGTATCCTCGATTGGAATGTTCGGGTCGACACGATGGGCATAGTACAGGTCTATGGTGTCAATATTTAGCCGCTTAAGGCTCTGTTCAACTGCCACTTTTATCCAGGCAGGAGAACCATCAAAATAGGTTCCCGTAGCACTGCTTGGCCCGGCAACGCCATCCTTGAAACGGAATCCGAATTTGGTAGCGATAAACACCTTATCACGGTTGGGCACCAGTATTTTAGAGATCAGTTCTTCGTTGGCTCCATTAGCATACATATCCGCCGTATCCCAAAAGTTGATCCCGAGGTCAAGTGCTTTCTAACGTAGCTAAACTTTCTTTGTCATCTGTAGGGCCATAAGCGAAGCTCATTCCCATGCAACCCAGGCCGAGTGCGGACAGCTGCTCGCCGGTTGTCCCAAGTTTTCTGTATTTCATTATTGTCAGATTTTATTTCTCAAAAATAGATAGTAGTCCCTTAACCTTACTTATAGGCATCAAACAGATCGTTATAATATTCAAACACCCTGCCGTAACTGGGTTGGTGCCAAACCGGTATTCTTTTTAAAAAACAAAGTAAAGTAGGAAGGATATCCAAAGCCCAGGCTATAGGCAATATTGGAGATGTTCCAGTCGGTATACTGCAATAAAGCCTTGGCTTCTTTAATGATGCGGGCTGCAATATGAGCGGTTGTAGTTTTGCCTGTCACTTCCTTTACCGAGCGGTTAAGGTGGTTGATGTGTACGGACAGGGCGTTGGCATAATCCGCTGGATTTTTCAATTTGAGTACCAGCGCAGGGGAATCAATCGGAAACTGCCTTTCCAGCAATTCAAGAAATAAGGCAGAAACCCTTGATGAGGCATTAGCATAAGTATGGAAATTTGTTGTCGGACTATTTTTCATAGCCTCATGGATGAGCAGGTGCAGATAGCTACGCAATACATCATACTTTTGCGGGTAAACAGAATACATCTCTGCCTGCATTTTTTGAAATATGACTGAAAGCTCGTTCAATTGCACCTCATCGGGAAAGAAGATTGGGTTACATCCAAGCCTGAACAAAGGTGAATCCTTCAGGTTGTTCACCCGTTCGCTGTGCTGGATGAAATCTTCGGTAAACAGACAATACCATCCCGACTGCTGCTCAGATTCTGCTTCCCAGGAATAAGGCACAATCGGATTTGAAAATAGTATTGCCGGACGGTCGATCTGTATCCATCTTTCCGCATAATAGAGCTTGCCTTTACCTATAATCAAGGACACCTTGTAGAAATCACGGCGGCTATAGGGACTTACCACGGCGCAGGTCTCTCTGCTGAACACATTGATATGGCCAATGCCCGCATTGTCGAGCGGAACATCTGTCGGTGCATGGCTGGGTAACCTGTTATAAAAATCGCTGACGCTCTCTGTTTGTTTCACACAGTAAATTTATAAAAATCAAACAAACAGTTTGTATAACTTGCGCAGTTTCATCTATCTATCGAAAAGAAGGTTTTTTGCATGAAACAACATTATGAGCTTTGGAAATGATGACAAATCAATCTATGCTATCAGGCCATGTGAACCTGCATTATCAATAGCCTTTAATAAATATAAATTACTGGAAGCTAGTAGTAAAATTTTTTAAATAGCTCAATTAGAGAGGGCCTATATCAGAAATTTAGCCTCTAAGCAATTAGGATTGCTACTCTATTCAAAATTTATAATATAAAAAATGTGTCAAATCTACCTAGCAACATCTCCCTTATTTTTAACTAATAATCAGGTAATCATTGATTTACAAAAAAAAGGGAATGGGTTCGATGCATTCCCTTTTTGTGGAGCCGAAGGGGTTCGAACCCTTGTCCAGTTGTGTGATAAATTACACCTTCTACATGCTTATTTTCCAATTAGTTGTCGGGATCAGTCGGGCTGGAAACCGACCTTAACTTTCTCCTTATGTACTTTATTTCGCAATTACACCATACCCTTGTAAAAGCTAGCATTGTTATTATGATGCCTCTATTACTAACCTAACATTGCAGCAGTTAGCGAGACAAAAGCTTACGTAATTCTAAATTAGGCAGCTAAGGCGTAGTTATTTTCGCCAATTATTGTTTTGAACGTTCTCTTTTAAGTGCTCTCCGTACAACGCACTGCATGCTAACATACTTAGCGCCACCCTGTCAAATCCAAAACGGCCCCTAGTTACTGTCCATTTAAAAATTTATAGTTTTAAATCGTCGAACACAATGGCAAACAAATCATAAATAGAAGTACAAATATACAAAATTTATACCAAGGTTAAATTAACATCCAACATTTTCTATGTCAAATCAATAAAATCACCATCTTATTTTGGCTTTTGCTATTACCGTATGAGACACATCTTAGCTGTAAAATGAACATTCTACTACAGGTAAACCCAGCTAATATACTAAATGAGGAAAAAGTGGGTAAACTTAGTTTAGTATGGAAATACAAAAGATAAACCTAAATTCATTTAGTTGAATACCTTTTTAAAGTTAAACCATTTCTTCAATCGATTACTCTAAAGCTATAGCCGTATAAGATGAAGTATAACACAGCTATAAATTCTTAAGCCTTAAAACGCACTTAGAACGGACTTGGCTCGGGCTTAGTTCGGACTTGTGACAATTAAGTCCGAACGAAATCCATTTCAAATGCAAATTAATTTAATGCCAATCGTACATTAATATTAATATTTCAGTATCTTAGTAATAATCATCCCATAATCTTAAAAATTATGGCAACATTTAACAACGGAATCAACGGTGGTTTCACCGGAAAAGCAGGTAGCGTAATTGCTTATCAGCTACATGGCAAATGGGTAATGAAAGGCATGCCCAAGCCAAGTGCAAAAAATAAAAGAGGAACTACTAGCCAAAAGGCATGTCGTTGTGCTTTTACTAAAATGCAGACTTTTCTCAGTCCTTTAATTGACTTTATCAGAGTTGGTTTTAACTTAGAATCGAAATCGAGACAAATGACTGCTCATAATGCGGCCAAGTCTTATAATATGCTAAATGCACAAAATGAGAATTCGGAAATTGACTATTCAAAAGTTAGGTTAACATTTGGCAATTTGATCGGTGCAGAAACCCTAACGTAACAAAGGATAATGTGGGTTTTCATTTCAGCTGGACAAATAATTCTAGTGAGAATTACATTAGAAAAACTGACCAAGTAATGCTGGTTGCTTATGATGTACTTCACGAAAAAGCTATTTATTTGCTCAGTGGTGCAAGACGACAAAAGGGGATGGAAAGTTTACAAATTCCAACACATTTAAAAGGTAATGAATTTCATACTTGGATTTCATTTATATCAGATGATAGAGAAAGCATTGCAATGAGTACCTATACTGGTAGTTATATTTTTAAAATAAAGGGACGGAAACTTTAGGTTTAGTCCCTTTTTAAAACAATTCAATTTCTCAAAAAATAAATAGTATAGGTTCCCCAAAATCCTAGACCTTGCTCAAATGCTTCGGATATTTTTTTATATCTACAACAATACCCCTATTGTCCTTAAAGCTATCAAAGCATTTGTGATCGGGTAAATCTCCGCATCTCTAACGGCAATTACTAGTAAGCTGCGTCAAAACATCAGCTGTGCTACTAGCATTAAATAAAATTTGATATTCATTATCAAATGCAGTTGCTGGCACACTCCATTGATCTCAAACCATAAACTTTTTGCCGTATAAGTTTCCATCAGTGCCATATTGTTTGCTTAAATCTTCTCTTGTTTTAACATCCCCTGCAAGAAATTTTGCACTATGTAAGCAGTTATTCAGAGCTTTATCTTATACTTTTGTAAATTAAGATTAGCAGAACCAGTTTGTTGTTTATAGAATAAATCTTATTGTAAAATTTAAGTAATCAATTGGGCAAAAAATAAATTGATTGCTAATAAATAATAAAATCAACATAATTGCTAAAATTTTGTTAAACAAAAACAACTAATATTATTAATGAAACATGGAAAAATTTGAAGTAAAAGCATACGGAACAATTGCAGCAGATGCAGCAATTACTCCGTTAAATATCAATAGAAGAGTAACTAATCCAACCGATGTTGAAATAGATATTTTGTTTTGTGGCGTTTGTCACTCCGATTTACATACGGCAAGAAACGATTGGGGCGGCACAGTTTACCTGCTGTACCTGGCCATGAAATTATTGGTAGAATTACCAAAGTTGGTAGTGATGTAACTAAATTTAATGTTGGAGATTTGGCAGGCGTTGGTTGTATGGTCGATTCTTGTTGCACTTGCGCAAGCTGCAAAAAGGACCTAGAACAGTATTGCCAAAAAGGATTCACTGGCACCTATAATGGAAAAGATAAACATTTAGGTGGAAGAACTTTTGGTGGTTATTCGGAGAAAATAGTAGTGACTGAAAATTTTGTTTTAAAAGTGCCAGAAAATTTAGATGCAGCAGCTGTGGCACCTTTACTTTGCGCTGGCATTACAACTTGGTCGCCATTAAGGCATTGGAATGTAGGCAAAGACAGTACGGTTGCGGTTATAGGTTTAGGTGGATTAGGACACATGGCAATTAAATTAGCTAAAGCTTTAGGTGCTAAAGTTACTTTATTCTCTAGATCGCCAGATAAAGAAAAAGATGCTAAAGATTTAGGCGCTGACGAAGTAATTATTTCTACCGATGCTGTTCAAATGAAAAGTGTTACAGGCAAATTCGATTTGATTATAGATACTGTTCCTTACATCCACGATGTGAATGAGTACATCCCAACGTTAACTATTAATGGCACTTTGGTTTTGGTTGGCTATTTAGGTGGTTTAGACCCAATCTTGAATTCAGTTCCATTAATCATGGGTAGAAAATCTGTTGCAGGTTCTTTAATTGGTGGCATTGCCGAAACGCAAGAAATGTTAGATTTCTGTGGCGAACATAATGTGGTTTCAGAAATTGAAATCATTAAAATGCAGGACATTAATGATGCTTATGAAAGGATGCTAAAAAGCGATGTACGTTATCGTTTTGTAATTGATATGGCTTCGCTAAAAGAAAGTTGATACTTAAATTTCTATGATAAAAGAGAAGTTTTGTAGGTGTTAAATCTTATGAAACTTCTCTTTCATAAGCTATTCTTAATAGGTCTTTTGCGTAGCATAAATCTTCCTTACTATTAATATAAAAGCTAATCCACCCTGTTTCTTTAAAAACATGATGGTTCATAATTCTACCTTTTTCCATAAATTCTCTTTTTAATTTTTGGCTAAATAAAATATCCAGTAGGCCGTTGCTATGAAGATGTGCGAATTCTTTAGCTAAATAATTAAATTGGCTTCCACCATATTTATGTAAGCTTATAGAGGTGTCTTTAAATGCTAAAACTGTTTCTTCAAGCTCATCAATCCAATCTAGCACCTTTGGTTTAGTTACAAAATACCAAAGCTTTAAAAGGCTATCATAAAAAATTGCCATTAAAGGGATATCCTTTAAAAACCCAAGTCGTTTTACTACAAAAGAAAACATTTATTTTGCTTCACTTAAAACCTTAATATGCTCCATTACTCTAAAATGAACGTTTCTAGTAATGCTTTCTGCCCATAAATCATAATACCATGTTGGAAAAACATGTAATTTATACCAGCTATTTCCAGTTAATGTAGCGGTACCATCGCCATTATCGTGAAGTAAAAATTGACCTTTTTTAATATCTATATGTCCCATAATTTCTGGGTCTTTAGGTTGGTCTATAATATCAAAAGTTAAATCTTTATTTACATCAAAGGTTACTATTTTTTCATCAAAAATATAGCCGTTACTAAAAACACATTTCCTATTAGCACCTAACTTTCTTTCACTTACTGTTGTTGCACTAGGGCTCGGCATTCCGATTTTAAATAACCAATAATCCTCTTTTTGTTCAATTTTATCAAATGCAACCACATGTTGCCAAATTTGTGCAGGTGTTGCTTTAATAACAAGCTGGTCAGAAACCATATTTTCATACTGATGTTCTGTAATAGAATCAATAATGAAACCCATTGCCAATAAACTAATAAAACTCACGTTGATTTTTTGGTTATTTCTTTTAAACATAGCTCTACCTATAAAAGCTCCAGTTATGATAAAACCAAAAATTAATGGCGATACAATTATTAAACATATTACACCTTCGCCTAAAAAAATATAGCTTAATGAAATTGCCAATAGTCCATTTAAAATGGAATATCCTGTTAAATTTTTACCAGTTAAACCAAGATTTTTCCAATACCATGCCGTTATAATTCCCATAATGCAAGGGATAATTACAAATTCTGAAAAGACAAGAACTTCTTCATTTTTGTAATTGTAACTTAGTCTAGCCTGAATAGCAATAATAATAAGCGCAAAAATATTTGCCAATAAAATACCTTGTAATAACTTCGATTTAATTAATTTATTCATAGATATCCCACATTGGTTTAGCTTTTAATATTTCCTTTTGTATTACGCAATTATCATCGTGTGCACCTTTTAAATAACCTGTGCTCATTAAAAATTCGTTTACAATTTCTCCGCCAGTAAATTTAAATGTCTTTTTAAAAATTTTCAGCCACTCCTCTTTGGTTTTTGGGTGATGTAAGGCTAACCATTTTTCGAACGAACCAAACTCTTTTTGTAGTTCTAAAATCGTTTTTGCATTTTCTATCGCAGCATTAATTTTTAATCGGTTACGAATAATTCCGGCATCATTTAATAATCTTTCTCTATCAGCTTCGGTAAATGCAGCCACTTTTTCAATGTCGAAATTAACGAATGCCTTTCTGAATGCATCTTGCTTTTTAAGCATCAATTCCCAGCTTAAACCTGCCTGATTAATTTCTAAAACAAACCTGCAAAACAGTTCATCATCGTTATGAATTGGAAAACCATATTGAAAATCGTGATAAGCTTTATGCAACGACTTTCTTTCCTCAGGCATGTATTCGATTGCTGTGCAATATGACATATTTTATTAGCGCTAATTGTTCTGATGCTAAAGTAAGAATTTTGTGGAAGGATTATTTGGCTATCTTAGCATATTATCTAAAAATTAAATACCTTTTCGCAGATGTATGCGGATTTTGAAAACGCAGACATGCGCTAACAAAATCATTAATCAGCTTTAGTGTGGAACAGTCTAATCAAGACATACCGAATGATAAAATATCCGCAAATCGACTAAAAGCAATTTTTGGCGGCTCTGTTGGCAATTTAGTAGAGTGGTACGATTGGTATGCCTACTCGGCATTTGCTATTTACTTTTCGTCCTCATTTTTTCCAAAAGGGAATGCAACAGTACAACTCTTAAATACAGCGGGAATTTTCGCATTAGGTTTTTTAATGCGTCCATTAGGGGGATATATTTTTGGCCACTTAGCAGATAGAGTTGGCCGGAAACAATCGATGATGTTCTCTGTATTGCTAATGTCCTTTGGTTCTTTATTAATCGCTTTTATACCTACCTACCAAAGCATTGGCATAATTGCGCCCATACTATTGTTAACAGTTAGATTATTACAAGGTTTAAGTGTAGGTGGCGAATATGGAGTTTCGGCAACTTACCTCAGTGAAATGGCTTCAAAAAACAGAAGAGGTTTTTACTCTAGTTTTCAATATGTTACCTTAATTGGCGGACAACTATTAGCATTAGGCATCCAATTGATATTGCAAAAAGTTTTGCTTACGGATACACAAATGCATGAATGGGGTTGGCGAATTCCCTTTGTATTTGGCGCCATTTTATCTGCTGTAGCGCTTTATTTGAGAAAAAATCTAGAAGAAACACAAGCTTTCGAAAATCAGAAATCACATACTTCAGATAAAAAGGGGACGATAAAAGAGTTGCTCAAACATCCTAAAGCGGTAATTAAAGTTGTCGGATTAACTTTAGGTGGCACACTTGCGTTTTATACTTACACCACTTATATGCAGAAGTTTTTAGTAAATACCATGCACATGAGTAAGGAAGATTCTACTTTAATGTCTTTTGCAACACTTTTTATTTTTGCATGTCTGCAACCTGTTTTTGGGGCATTGTCTGATAAAATTGGTCGTAAACCATTACTGATTAGCTTCGGCATAATGGGTACAATCTGCACCGTTCCATTGTTAACTATTTTAAGTCATACTACTTCGCAATGGCAAGCATTTTTTCTTTTGATTATCGCTTTAATTATCGTAAGTGGTTATACTAGTATCAATGCTATTGTAAAAGCAGAACTTTTTCCTGCAAAAATTCGGGCATTAGGTGTTGGTTTACCTTATGCTCTAACGGTTGCTATTTTTGGTGGTACTGCAGAATACATCGCCCTCTGGCTAAAAGATATTGGCTACGAAAATTATTATTACTGGTACATCACTGCTTGTATTTTTATTTCGCTTTTGGTTTATGTAACCATGAAGGATACGAAATATAGTTCTGAATTGGATAAAGAAAATAATTACAATACTAAATCTTGATGTAATTTCTGTAAAGTTTCTTCCGGATCAATACAAAATCCAGGATGCACTTTGGAAGCCTGTACCACTGTACTTCTTGTAGCGGTTAACCAACGAAATCGAGAAGGAAGATCTAGTTGGCCAATAGGTCCTGAATCGCTTTCGCCTCTACAGATTTTACTAATCGCATTTAAGTTACGCTGTATGATGATCGTTTCTAATCTACAGTTTAATGCGATTAATCTAGTCTCATCCAAATGAAAAATTACATTTAGATATTTTTTATTGGCACAATATAATATCACTCCTACATTAATAAATTCTTCTCGTTCTACCCTTGGCACAACTCGAATTACAGCGTACTCAAATAAGTTTCTCTCTTGCATTTTGAGCTTCGTTTACAAAAATATTAGAGTTTGCTATTCTTGAATTTAAAAATAAAGCGTAAGCATTACGTTGTTCTTCAATACTTGTAAATATATCTTCATTTAACCATTCGTCTGGAATAACGCCAAGAACATTTTTAATCAATTCTGGAGTTAGCAATTGTTTAAATTCCGTATCAACATTTGCTAATTCACTTGCTTGAGGTAGTAACACATGATCTTTTACTAAAACAAATGGTCTTTTTGCCTGTTCTTCCCAATTTTGCCATGAATGATGAAAATACAACGATGCTCCATGATCAATTAACCATAACTCTTTATGCCAAAATAGCATATTGGTATTTCGCGGAGTACGATCCATATTTGTCAATAAACAATCTAACCAAACAATTTTTGAAGCTAATAAGGGATCGATCTTGTTAACTGTAGGATCGTAAGTGATTGCACCAGATAGATAATGCAATGCCAAATTTAATCCAACACTACTTTTTAATAGATCCTGAATTTCTTCATCAGGCTCCGTCCTCCCAAATGCTTCATCCAATTTAGCGAAAACAAGTTCTGGCATATTTAAACCCAATGCTCTAGCCAACTCCCCACCTATAATTTCGGAAATTAAGGCTTTAGTCCCTTGACCTGCACCTCTAAATTTTAGCACATACAAAAACCCATCATCGGCTTCTGCTACAGCGGGCATAGAACCACCTTCACGCAATGGGGTTACATAACGTGTAACATTAACTGTCCTAAGATTTATATCTGTTTTATTAGTACTCATTTTTTTTTCAAAAGTAGTTAAAAACAGTTATGCTTTAAACAAAAAAAGCATCCTGAGTTATGGGATGCTTTTTTGAGGATATTTATGGTGTGTTAATTTTGTACTACCATGTGATAATTTAATGTAGTAGAATTTACCGCATCTAACCAGACAGTATAAATTTTACCTGATTGAAATTCGGTACCAGGAATTACTTTTGTCTCGCCACCAATTACGCTAACATTCAAACTAATACCTGCATCAACATCTTTATATGATGAAGCATATTCGTAGGTAAGACCATTAACAATTGCTGTTCCATTTGCTAAAGAAATATTTACGCTATTACCAAGAGCTGCACCAAAATTGATAAATCTAACCCTAGACTTTCCGTTGGCAGGTACTGTATTGTCATCAGGCAGTCCATTTATTCTACCTTCACCAGAAGGATTAGTATAATAAAAAATTGTAAAAGAAGAATTGTTTTGTAAGGCAACTACTGCAGACGAAGTAACTACATCAGAATTCGCATTTTTTAAAGCGATAGTAGTGGATACACCACTCTTAACAGTTAAGTAACTAGTGTTTTCGCCAAAAGCAATTGCAGTAGTATTTAATTTGGTTGAATTTTGAAATATATCTTGAGGATTTGATCCAAAAACGGTATTCACTACTCTTATTTTAGCTTCACCTTCAACGATAACTTCTGGCTCAATTTTTTTACAAGATGAAAATGTAAGTACAAACACACAAGCAAATAAAATGGGCTTTAAAATTTTTTTATTAATTAATGTTTTCATAGGATTATTTTTTGATAAAAATAGCAAAAATCAAGCTTTTAAGCAAACTGTTTCTAAATAATAGAAGTTTTTGAAAGCAAAAGCATTTTTTATTTTCAAATTAAGTAAAACGATAACTCATTTTTCATTTTAATATAATTTAAGCAATAGACAAAATTATTAACGAAAAATTAAAAATTAAAAATACCAATAAAATACGTTATCTCAAATCAAAAATTAATTAACTAAAAAAATATAATTTCAAATTAACTTATTGTTAAATAATATAATTCCATTAATTAAAATATAATAAAATTAAATTTTGTTTTTATATTAGGTTTAGCTAAGCCTATGAAAAAACATATCCTCATTTTATGTGCGCTATTTTTAAGCATAAAATTTAACTATGCACAGCAAAATTTTGGCCCAAAGCTTACTAGTATGGGTTATAATGGTGCTGCTGTTACTGATGTTTGGAGTATAGAGGCAAACATGGCAGGCATTACAGAGCTTAAACAACCAACTATAGCATTAAACTATGTTAATTATTTTTTTGATAATGAGATTAGTACCCAAGGTCTTGCATTTATTCTACCTCTAAATAAAAATTATGTTGGATTATCAATACAACGATATGGCATAACTGAGTACAATGAAATTAAAGCAGGTTTTGCCGTTGCCAAAAAGTTCGGAACTAATTTATCACTAGCCATAAAAGGGAATTATCATCAGATAAAAATAAATAACTATGGTGCTACCACTGGCTTTTCAGCTGATGCTGGTTTAATGTACAGTATAAATAAGCAGTTAACTGTTGGTTTGTACTTCCATAATCCTGCTGAACAAAAATATACTAATAATACCGTCAAAAACAATATGCCAAGCAACATTAGTATTGGCGCTTCCTATCATGCATCTAGCAAAATTTTAATTGCCACATCTATCAATAAACAACTTGATAATAAATTCGATGTTGGTTTTGGAATCGATTACAAATTATTAGAAATAATGAGCCTTAGAGGAGGCTTAACCATAAAACCATTTAAACAATATGGTGGAATTGGCTTTAATCATAAAAAATTCAATGTAGATTTTGCAATAGAAAATGATCTAAACCTCGGTTATTCACCTCAAATTGCTTTAGATTATGCGTTTTAGAATTATCATTGTTTTATTGTTTTTAAGCTATAGTTTAAATGCACAAATACAGGAAGATACTTTCATTAAAGATCTTATAGAAAGCATAGCTGAAAATTTGCCTGAAGACTATGATCTTTCTGAACTTCAAGATAGGCTAACTTTTTTCAAAAAACATCCAATAAACCTAAATAAAACGACGCCAGAAGAACTTAAGAGCTTAGTATTTTTATCTCCTCTACAAATTGGCAACCTTTTTAACCACTTTAAAACTAATGGAAAATTAATAGATGTTCTGGAATTACAAAGTATTGCTGATTTTGATTTAGAAACCATACAAAGATTGTTGCCTTTTATAACACTTCAAGCCTCGAATCTAGTTGATAAAATTTCATTGCAAAACCTCTTAAATCTTGGAAATAATGATCTATTATTAAGATTTGGTAGAGTTTTGGAAAAACCAAAAGGCTTTACTGCACTACCAGGTAGCAGATATTTAGGAAGTCAGGAAAGATTTTTGTGGCGTTACAAATACATTTATTCTAATAGAGTTTCAGCATCTCTAATATTGGAAAAGGATGCTGGAGAAAAATTTTTTACATCTACAAGGCCTATTCCGATAGATTATCAATCGGCACATATAGCAGTCTATAATACTGGCAGGTTCAAAAAAATTGTGCTTGGAGATTACACCTTGCAGTTTGGACAAGGACTAACTTTATGGTCTGGGTTTTCTTTCGGAAAAGCACCAGATGTGGCCACAGTTGCAAAGAGAGATATTGGCTTGAGAGCATATACCTCATCAAACGAATATTCTTTTTTAAGAGGAATGGCAACTACTGTTGTTATCACTAAAGAAATAGATTTTACACCTTTTATATCTTTTAGAAAATTGGATGCTAGCCTTAGCTTAAACAATATTGGCGAAGATGTTTTATCAACTGTTAATGAAACAGGTCTACATAGAACACCTACCGAAATCAAGAACAAAAACAGTATTAATCAACAAGTTTTTGGTGGAGTTTTACAATATCAGAAAGAAAATTTAAACATTGGTGCAATTGCCTACCATACCTCATTTAGCAATGATTTTATAACAGGAAGCCAGATTTATAGAAATTATAATTTTACTGGCAATAAATTAACCAATGTTGGCGTAAGTTATAGTTATACTTATAAAAATGTCTACTTTTTTGGAGAAGGTGGTAAGAGCTTAAATAGTGGTTTCGCCTTCTTAAATGGTGCATTGATAAGTTTATCATCTAAAATTTCAGCTGCACTTTTACAAAGAAATTATGCTCGCAACTATCATAATTTTTTTAATCAGGCAACTGCAGAAACTAGCGAAGCTTTCAATGAAAAGGGATTTTATATTGGCCTAAATTTCACACCACTTAAAGCATGGAATTTATCCATATATGCTGATTATTTTAAATTCCCATGGTTGAAATTTAGAATTGATGCCCCATCTGATGGATATGAAGTTTTAGGTCAGCTAACCTATACACCCACTAAAACCTTTAAAGCTTTTGTAAGATATAAATCTGAGCTTAAACAGCAAAACACTGATTTAGAAGTACCAATTAATTATTTAGATGTGGTAAAAAAGGAATCATACCGGGCAGATGTTAGTTGGAAACTAAGCAAATCATTTAGCTTTCAAAATAGATTAGAAGTTTCGCAATTCAAAAAGGGAGCTGCTAATGCAGAATTTGGATATATGGTTTATCAGGATGCAGACTTCTCCCCTATGTTCTCTAAAATATCAGGAAACGTAAGGATTGCTTATTTTAACACCCCATCTTTTAACAGCAGAATTTATGCTTATGAAGATGATGTACTATACAATTTTAGTTTCGGCATGTATAATGGAAGAGGTTTTAGAACCTACGCGAATCTAAAATATAAAATTATCAAACATTTAGATATTTGGGCAAGATATGCAGTATTTCTCTATAAAGATGTACAAACAGTAGGATCAGGCTTGGACGAAATTAATGGCAATAAGAAAACAGATGTAAAACTTCAACTCCGTTATCAATTTTAGCTTTGACATTTAAATCTGAAATCGTTTTTGTAAGAATTTTAGGGCCATTTTTGGCAGGGATTTACTGTGCAAATCTTTTTGCATCAGCAAATTTGATTGCGCCTACTTTATTATTTACAACCGTTCTTTTTAGTTATCTTATTTTCATTAATCTATTTTATAAAAAAATAAAAGCCTATAATTTTAAGGTAGCCACTAGTACTGTGTTTTATGTATTTAGTTTTACAGTAGGAAACTTACTTTGCCTGCTAAATAATCAAACGTTAAAAAAAGATTATTATGCGCATAAAAACCACAATTATTTGAAAGTTTGGGTTAATGACGAGCCTCAACAAGCTAATGATATTTTAAGATTGCAGGTAGAGGTTATTAGGGTTTACGAAAATACAAAGTCAAAATACGCTACAGGGAAACTGCTAATTGCGTTAAAATTAGATTCCATAAAGCCAATAAAACTAAACTACGGAGATGAGTTATTCATTACAAGCAAATATTTGCCTGTCGAGCCCAGTTATAATCCTGGGGAGTTTGATTTTAAGTCGTGGTTAGCATCTAAAAATGTTTATCAACAAACCTTCATCAATCAAAACGATGTTGTAAAATTAAATACGATAAATGGCCATAATGTTTTAAAACATGCAATACAACAAAGAAAGGATCAAGTTGCTATTTACAGACAATTAATTAAAGATGACGAAGCTTATGCTGTTGCCTCTACCTTAGTTTTAGGTTACCGTGCAGATTTGAGTAAGGAAACATTAGCGGCATATAGTGAAACTGGAACAATACATGCACTATCTGTTTCTGGTGCGCATGTGGCGATAATTTTTCTACTACTTAATGGTTTACTTTCTATTTTAGATCGAAAACGTGCTTTAAAAATCTTGAAACTACTATTAATATGTTTTTTGATTTGGTATTATTCATTATTGACAGGTTTCTCTCCTTCTGTACTTAGGTCTGCCATTATGTTAACTGTGTTTATACTGGCAAAAGCATTTAATAGAGCTAGCAACAACTATAATATTTTGGCTTTTACTGCCTTTTGTTTATTGGCTTACAATCCATTTTTATTATGGGATGTGGGTTTCGAATTATCATTTATTTCAGTATTCGGGCTTATTTATCTTCAACCCAAAATTTACAAATGGTTATACGTTAAAAATAAATGGCTAGATAAGCTATGGTCGGCAATTGCATTGAGTTTAGCGGCACAGTTAGTTACCTTCCCTTTAAGTGTATATTATTTCCATCAATTTCCAATCTATTTTATCTTCGGGAACTTATTCATTTTGCTGCCTTTAATTTTAATGATGTACTTAGGAATTGCAATTTTAATATTAAAAACTTACTTCATAGCACCAGTTTTCGAATGGGTAATCACATTTACAAATAGTGGCTTAAAGTGGATTGCAGATTTACCATTTTCTGGAATTACTTCAATTTGGTTAAATCAATGGCAATTGATCTTATTGTGTGTAAGCCTATCTATATTAATTTACGCATTGGCTAATTACAATAAAAAATTAATGCTTACCGCTGTAAGTTTACTCATTATCTATCAAAGCTTTGCGGCTTACTATAAAATTTCAGCATCCAAACAAAGTAAAATCCTATTTTATAGTTTGAGTAAAAACTATGCGGTTGCATTTATAGATTCAAGACATGCAGTTGTAATAACAGATTTAACAGTCAGCGATAATACCTATCAATTCTTTGTAAGGCCAGCACTAGATCAGATGCAAATCGAACATATCGATATGGTTAAATTGGAAAAGGATACTGTTTTAAATGCATACCGAAAGAAGGAAAATCAGATCAATTTCCATCAATATAAAATCTTATTGATTGACAAAAGTTTAAATTATAAAAATATTGAAGGACAACCAAAGTTCGATGCGGTTTGGTTAAACCAAAATCCGTGGAAAAAAATTAGCAAATTAAGAAATGAAGTTATTTTCTCGACATTGATAATTGATGCAACAAATAAAGATTACATCATCAAAAAATATGAAGACGAAGCAAAAAAAGTCAATATCAGTTATCAAACTTTAAAAAAAAATAAAGCATATTTGATTAACCTTAAATAAAAAACATGGTTGAAGAATTTGTTTTATATGAAGTTGCTGATAGAATTGCCCATATTACACTCAACAGAGTTAGTAAGAGAAATGCCCTAAACCCTCAATTAGTTAGCGAGTTAACCAATTATTTAATTAAATCATCAGAAGACGATGATGTTAAAGTTATCATTCTAAAAGCCAATGGCGGTACCTTTAGTGCGGGTGCAGACTTGGCATATCTTCAAGAATTACAACAAAATAGCTATGAGGAAAATTTGGCAGACTCGGAAAGCCTGAAAAGACTTTTTAAAACCATTTGTTACCTACCAAAAGTTGTAATTGCACAAGTAGAAGGGCATGCCATTGCTGGGGGATGTGGATTAGCTACGGTATGTGACGTTATTTTTGCGGTTCCAGAAGCCAGTTTCGGCTACACAGAAGTAAAGTTAGGTTTTGTACCCGCAATTGTATCTTGTTTCTTAATGCGTAAAACAAGTGAAACAATAGCCAAACGAATATTGTTAACTGGAGAGTTATTTCCGGCAGAAGAAGCACTTAAATATAATCTGATAACTTTTGTAACAAAAAAGGAAGACATTGCTCAAAAGGTAAAGGATTTTGCATTAAATTTGTGTAACAATGCTTCTGCAAATGCATTAATGGTAACTAAGCAATTAATAAACGAAACCACTAACCCATGGTTAGAAAAAAGTTTGGAAGTGGCTATACATATTAATGCAAGAGTTAGAGAGAGTGATGATTTTAAAAAAGGAGTAGCCTCTTTTTTAAATAAGGAAAAAATAAATTGGTAAATTAAATCTAAAATTAATATTATGTTCAAGTCTATGAAAACTGGCGTTTTAGCCGCAATTTTAATTAGTACAGCATTTATTGCAAATGCGCAGAAAAAAGTAAACGAAGGTGTAGTTACTTATAAAATGGAATATGCACTTACTCCAGAGCAAGCTCCAATGGAAGCGCAATTACCTACAGAATCTAAAGTGAAATTTAACGGACAGATGTCTAAGATAGAACTTGAACAAGGTCCAGCTACAATCACAGTATTGCGTGATGCCGCAACAAACAATGGTTTGTTATTAATTGATGTTCCAGTTGCGCAAATGCAATTTGCTGTTAAACAAGGTAGAGCAGAATATGAGAAAGCGCAAGCTACTGCTCCGAAGTTTAGTGATTTTAAAGCAACTGGCGAAAAACAAGTAATTGCTACTTATAATGCCGAAAAATATACTTACAAAGACGATAAAGGTGGTACCTATGAACTTTGGGCCACTAATGATATTGAGTTACCTGCTGGATTTTCTGGAGAAGAATTTAAAGGGGTAAAAGGTACATTAGTTAAATTTACACGTTTCCAAAATGGGGTAAAATCAACCCTAACGGTAAAAGATGTTAAGGAAGAAAAAGCTGGTCCTTTTACTTTAGATGTACCTTCTGGTTATGAAGTAAAAACTATGGAAGAAATTATGGCAATGCAAGGAGGTGGTGAATAATCCATTTTAACAACCTTATATAAATCAGGCTTTTATTTTGGCATTTTTATTAAATTGCGCCAATGTTTAAAAGCCTGATTTTTTTTGTGCGTTTTTTTCTATTTTGGTTGCTATTTTTTGCCATCGATAGATTTTTATTCTTATTTATATTTCATAAAAAACTAAGGGAGATTCCATTTTTAGAAAAGTTAAGTACATTTTACCATGCCTTGAGATTAGACATATCTATGGCGGCCTATATTGCTGTTATTCCTTTATTAGTATTCGTTTGTTTGTTTTTAGTTAAAAAAGAAACTGCTAACTTTAAATGGGTTTCTGTCTATAATAAAATTCTTATTGTAATTTTTGGCTTTTTAGCTGTTATCAATTTTAATATTTACAGAGAATGGGGAAGTAAGGTTAATGCTAGAGCTTTTGGCTTCGCTATAGATACGCCAAATGAAGCCCTTGCATCAAGTGCTTCTTCTCCTATATTGTTAAGCCTACTTATTCTTATGTTAATTATTGGCATTGGCATTTATCTCAATTTTATTATCATAAAAAACAAATTAGCATTTGTACAATCACCCATTTGGGCTAGACTTATTATTGTTCTTTTACTTATTTTTTTTAATTTTTTATTAATCAGAGGCGGATTAGATGTAGCACCGAATAGCCAAAGCATGGCTTATTTTTCTAAATATCAAATACTAAATCATGCTTCGCTAAATACAGAGTGGAATTTAGTATCTAGTATTTTAGCTTCTAAAAAGACCAGCAAAAATCCTTATTTATATTTTAATCAAATAACTGCAACACGTCAAGTAGCAGATTTATATAAGGTAGATAAAGATACGACGGTCTCCATATTAAATACGCCTAAACCAAACGTTGTCATCTTCATTTTAGAGAGTTTTACAGCAGATTTAACAAAAACCTTAGGCAATGAGAATGATATTACGCCAAATTTTGATAGCTTAATCAATAAAGGTGTTTTATTTAGTAGAATGTATGCTACAGGCAATAGAACAGATAAAGGTGTAATTGGGACACTTGCTGGATTCCCTACTTTAGCTACTGGTAGCATTGTAAAATGGCCGGAAAAGATGCAAAAAATTCCTGCTATTAGTCAGAAGATGCTAAGTAATGGTTATCAGACTTCTTTCTTTTATGGTGGTGAATCCGAATTCGACAATTATAAAGCTTTTGTTCTAAGTCATGGTTATCAAAAACTAGTAGATAAAAATAGTTTCGAAAAAAAAGACATGAACTCTAAATGGGGAGCTTATGATGGTTTGGTTTTTAACAGACAACTAGCAGAACTAGATCAAGCAAAACAACCTTTCTTTTCTACTATTTTATCTTTAACTAACCACGAGCCTTTTGAATTACCTACTACTCCAAAGTTTGGCAATAAAGACATTATAAACAAGTTTAAAAGCACGGCTTATTATACCGATTCCTGTATCAATGCTTATTTAACAGCTGCAAAAAAGAAAGATTGGTATAAAACTACCTTATTCATATTTATAGCAGATCATGGCCATAGCTATCCAAAAAATAAATTTGAGATATTTGAACCTCAACGTTACCACATCCCACTCCTATTTTATGGCGATGTAATTAAAGATGAATTTAAAGGGAAGAAAATTGATAATGTGGGAAGCCAACAAGATGTTGCAGCAACTTTACTAGCACAATTAAAAATTCCTCATCAAGACTTTTTATGGAGCAAAAATTTATTAAATCCTTACACCAAACATTTTGCTTTTTTTAGCTGGGATAATGGCTTAGGTTTCATTAATGATGATCATTGCGTTACATTCGATAATATTGGAAAAAATATTCTATACAACAATGAACCTAAAGATAAAGAAAGCACAAAAACTAATTTAACAACCGGACAATCTTACTTACAGACTGTTTACCAACAATTTATAAAACTATAATACTCATGAAATTAACAAAATTATTTATCGCTATTGCAGCTGTTTCTATAATGGTTACAAACATTGCAAAAGCGCAGCGAGGTGGCATTAACTGGACCAAAGATGGCAATGCTTATTATCAAAATACTGGCGGAGAAATTGTAACCATTTCCCTGCCAAAAAACGAACGCAAAACAGTTGTTAGCAGAGAGTTGCTTACACCTGCAAACGCACAAAATCCTTTAAATGTTAGAAGCTTTCAATTAAATGCTGATGGTACCAAAGCATTAATTTACACCAATACTAAAAGAGTTTGGCGCCAAGATAGTCGTGGAGATTATTGGGTTGCCGACATTACTAAAAACACTTTAAAACAAATTGGCAAAGGGAAACCAGCTTCTTCTCTAATGTTTGCTAAGTTCTCGCCCGATGGTAGCAAAGTTGCTTATGTAAATGAGCATAATGTTTATGTAGAAGATTTAAGCAGCGGTGCAATTAAGGCTTTAACAACCAATGGAACTACAAGAATGATTAATGGTACTTTCGATTGGGTTTATGAAGAAGAATTTGGCTGTTTAGATGGTTTCAGATGGTCTCCAGATAGTAAATCAATTGCATATTGGCAAATCGATGCAACTAAAATCAAGAACTTTTTAATGATCAACAATACTGATTCTATTTATTCATTTAATGTTCCTGTAGAGTATCCAAAAGTTGGGCAAGATCCTTCGGCTTGCAAAATTGGTATTGTAGATATTGAAACAGCAAAAACCAATTGGTTAGCTGTTCCAGGTAGTAATGTACAAAACTACATTCCTCGTATGGATTGGATACCCAATACCAACGAAGTAATTTTACAACAGTTAAACCGTCAGCAAAATGAAAGCAAGTTGTTTGTTGCCAATGCTGGTACAGGAACGATTACAGAAATTTACACAGAAAAAAACACTTCGTGGATAGATGCTCAAGATCAGTTCATTTGGTTAAATGGCAATAAAGAATTCATTTATCAAACAGAAAAAGATGGTTACAATCATTTTTATCGGGTAAGTAAAGATGGTAAAAAAGAAACTTTAATTACCAAAGGCAATTATGATATAATTGATTTAAGCTTAGTTGACGAAAAAAACAACACCATTTATTTTATTGCTTCGCCTAACAATGCTACCCAAAGATATTTATACAAAACAAAGTTAGATGGCAAAGGAAAATTAGAAATGGTAACCCCATCGGTTTTACCAGGTACACACAGCTATTCTATCTCTCCTAACGGACTTTTCGCCCGTCATACTTACAACAGTTCTGTAGTTTCTCCTGTTACCGAATGGATGAATTTTGCAGCTAACCAACCAATAAGTATGGATGGAAGCATCACTAGCCAAATGGCAAAACAGCCACAAATTAAAAACAAAGTAGAGTTTTTTAAAGTAACCACAGAAGATGGTGTAGAAATGGATGGTTGGATGAAAAAACCTGACAACTTCGATGCGACTAAAAAATATCCTGTTGTATTTTATGTGTATGGCGAACCAGCTTCACAAACCGCTGCCGATGTTTGGGGCGCTGGTAGAAACAATTTATATGCTGGCGATATGGCTAAAGATGGCTACATCTACATTTCGATGGATAACCGTGGTGCACCAGTTCCCAAAGGTACAACTTGGCGCAAAGCGATTTATAAAAACATTGGCATCATCAACATTCGCGATCAGGCTATGGCTACCAAAAAATTATTTGCTACTTATTCGTTCATGGATAAAGACAGGGTTGCTGTTCATGGTTGGAGCGGCGGTGGTTCATCTACTCTTAATTTGCTGTTCCAATATCCTGAGATCTATAAAACAGGTATTGCCGTTGCTGCAGTTGCAAATCAATTAACTTACGATAATATTTATCAGGAGCGTTATATGGGCACTCCTTTTCCAACTACAGATGCTTATGTAAAAGGTTCGCCAATTACACACGCTAAAAACCTAAAAGGAAATTTATTATATATCCATGGTACTGGCGATGATAATGTACATTACCAAAATGCTGAAATGTTGATTAACGAATTGGTTAAAAACAAAAAGGTATTCCAACTGATGAGTTATCCAAACCGTACGCATAGCATTGCAGAAGGCGAAGGAACTAGAGAGCATTTAGCCTTAGTTTTCACTAAATTTTTAAAAGAAAACTGCCCTCCAGGCGGTAAATAGTTTTAATAAGCAGAAGCCTCAGATTTAATATTTGAGGCTTTTTTATTTGAAAAGGTACTATAGCATTTCTATTGAAGCGTTACTCCCGCCCTCGCTACAATTCCAGATGAAAAAATCGGGATTTTTTTTAAGTCGGTTTTAGCTTACGCAGGCTTCTACTCCTAGCTACGGTTTCCTTGCAAAAGCTCTATTTATTTAGTCCTGTTCCGATAACTATCGGAAGAAGCATAAATACTTTTACCAAGTCCCCTTTAGGAGATTTAGGGGTTAAAAAGCTGGACTAAACTTTAACTATTGCACAAAAACTGCGCTTTAAAAAAAATTAAAGATTGATATTTAAAACCATCATTGCCACAATTAACGCAAGGCCAAAACTTAGCAACGTACCAATCAAAACGTACTCAGTAAGTTTAATATCATGGGCATCTTTTAAATCTCCAAACCTAAAGATAGATTTAGCTGCCAATAAAAACCCAACAGCCTCGAAATGGTTGGTGCATACAAATAGATAAATTAACAAACGCTCTATGATACCTATAAACTTACCCGCATCTTGTAAAGATGTAGTAGAAATTGTTGTAGAAGTTGGTGGTCCAGGAATCCATCTGGCAATAATAACCCTAATAAAAATAGCAGCTGGCGATGTTAAAAACAATGCACCCAATAAAAACAACCAGAATTGGTTATTCTCTAAAAAGCTTAAATTTAAGTTAGCGTAGTAGTAATATTGCCAGCAAAGTACAATAACTGCTACATGCAAAACTTGATCTACAAAAAACCAAATCCGTTTGGTCTTTTCTTTTTGAAATGTAAGTTTTAAAGCATCTATAATGCCGTGTAAAGCACCAATTACCAAAGCTATTTTCCAAACAGTAAAAGAAGCAAAAACTATAAATATCAGCGCAATATGGATAGCAATATGTAGATACAGCTTATCAGACTTTAACTTCTTTTTTTCCTTTTCTGTTACCCAAGAGTTTGGCTGCAAAAAGAAATCGCCCAAAATGTGAGCTAATAAAAGTTTAAGCAATGCGATTTCCATTATTTTTTAATTAATTTGGTAATTTGGGTTCTGTATCTACTTTCAAGCTCCATTATTTCGGTGAAATGAGCCCTTTTTAATGCTTCACTTACAGAAGATTGGCTTCTACCAGATATTTTTGCAATTTTATCTTGTTTAGTATTTTGGTTTTCTATGGCATACTTTACCATTTCGGCAGCAATTTGCCCCCAACTGTCCATGGTTATTAAAGCCAATTTAATAAATAAATTTAACTCTTCATTAACCTTTGGCCAAGGGGTTAAAATTGCCATATTCACCTTATTAGCTTTTAAAGCATCAAAAGCACTTCCCGAGTTAATAAATGCCTCTCCGTTAGCCTCAGTTACCTTCTCTGCGCTAATGCTTTTCTTTCCAATGCCAATGCCTATTCTAACATCGGCACCTTTCAAAACCTTAATACAGGCCTTAATATAAATGGCATTTATAAGCGCATCTTTGGCATTTAATTCTACTTGAAAACTATCACCTCTAAATATTTCCCAATTTATATTTTTACCAAAAAGACCTTCTAATGCACTTTTAAGCGTCCCAATCCATTCTTCTGGCAACTCCCTCGAGTTAATTATATCTCCAGTTATTACAGCTATCATAAATCTAATATCGGGTAAATACCCGATAATTCAAAATATCGGCTAATTACCCGATAATTACGTTTATCGGCTAAATACCCGATAATTATTAAGAAAACTTAAAGCATCCAAATTTGTTCTATATCCCAAATGGGATTAATCAAATTTACAAATCGAGGTATTTACTGCAAACAGGGCAATTTTTATATCGACCCTTGGCATCCCGTAGATTATGCTGTAACTACACACGGCCATGCAGACCATGTAAAATGGGGCAATAAAAACTATTTGTGCCACGATTTAACTAAGCCTATTTTAAAGCAGCGTTATGGCCTTGAAGATAATGTACAAACCTTACCTTATAACAAAGAAATAGATATTAATGGTGTTAAGCTAAGTCTTTTCCCGGCAGGTCATGTAATTGGTTCATCGCAAATCAGATTAGAATATAAGGGAGAAATTTGTGTGGTTTCTGGAGATTATAAAGTAGAATACGATGGTATCAGCACCGCTTTTGAACCCATTAAATGCCACACATTTGTTTCTGAAAGCACTTTTGGTTTACCTATTTACACTTGGCAGGCGCAAGAATTAATTTTTGAGCAGATTAAAAGTTGGGTTGCAGCTAATATGGCAAAAGGTAAAACCAGCATTTTAGTAGCTTATAGTTTAGGTAAGGCGCAAAGGTTAATTAAAAACTTAGCTGGAGAATATCCTATCTACGTTCATAATTCTATTGCCAAATTAAATGAAGGCTTTGCAGAAGCTGGTGTAGATTTACCAGAAACCATAAGAATTACTGCAGAAACTAAGAAAGATGAATTACAAAAAGGAATAGTAATCATTCCCCCTGCATTAGCCGATGGGCGTTGGGTAAAAAACCTACAGCAACCTGCAATTGGGGTTTGTAGTGGTTGGATGGCAGTTAGAGCTGGTAGAAGATGGCGAAGTGCAGATGCTGGTTTTGCTTTGAGCGATCATGCAGATTGGCGAGGATTATTAACCGCCATTAAAGCTACAGAAGCAGAAAAAGTATTTGTTACGCATGGTTCTACAGCAGTTTTTTCTAAATATTTAAATGAAATTGGAATAAGTTCGGAAGAAGTATTAACCAAATACGGTGCCGAGGATGATGAAATTATTGGCGAAGCAAATGAAAATCCACTTAAAGAGGAAAGCAAATGAAGCGTTTCTCACAACTCATCCAAGAGCTAGAACTCAGCAATAAAACCAATGACAAAATTGCTGCATTGGTTTCTTATTTTACAGAAGCTGACGATAGAGACAAGCCTTTTGTAATCGCTATGTTTACTGGCAAGCGACCAAAAAGGCCAATAACTACCGCATTAATTAAACAATGGGCAATAGAACTAAGTGGCATTCCTGAGTGGTTATTTTCTGAAAGTTACAGTAGTGTTGGCGATTTAAGTGAAACCATTGCCTTAGTGCTCCCAACAGCAGCAAATGCAGTAGATAAAACTTTATACCAATGGATTACAGAACTTGCGCAACTACAAGGAAAGACAGATGAAGAGAAAAAAGAATATATTTTAAATGCTTGGAATAGCTTAAACACTCAAGAGAGATTTATCTTCAATAAACTCATATCAGGTAATTTTAGAATTGGTGTTTCTAATAAAATGTTGGTTAATGCCATTGCTAAACATAGTGCAGAAGATAGCAGCAAAATTATGCACAGCATTATGGGAAAATGGCTGCCTAACGAAATCACTTATCAAGAGTTAATTGCAGGTGCTCATGTTAACACAAATAATTCTTGGCCCTATCCATTTTGTTTGGCTTATGCTTTAGAAACTGAACCACAAAATTTGGGCGATACAAATGCTTGGCAAGCCGAGTGGAAATGGGATGGTATTCGTGGGCAAATTGTAAAACGAAATGGCGAATTGTTCATTTGGTCGCGGGGCGAAGAACTGGTAACTGACCAATTTCCAGAGCTTCATTTTTTAAAAGATGAATTACCAGATGGAACCGTTTTAGATGGAGAAATACTTTCGGTTAAAGATGGAAATGTACAATCATTTAGCACTTTACAGCAAAGGTTAAATCGTAAAACGATAAACAAATCCCAGCTAAACGATGCGCCAATTGGTTTCTTTACTTACGATATTTTAGAGTTCAAAGGAAATGACATTAGACAAGAACCTTTATCTGAAAGGAGAAAAATTTTAGTTGATATTATAGGTAATTTAACAACAAAAGACATTACACTATTATCTCCTGTAATTGAGTTTGACAGGTGGGAAAAACTTGCTGAGTTAAGAGAAACATCTCGAGATTTAAATAGTGAAGGTATTATGCTTAAAAAGCTGGATTCTATTTTCCATACCGGCAGAAAACGTGGCGATTGGTGGAAATGGAAAATAAATCCCTATACAGTTGATACCGTTATGATTTACGCTCAAAAAGGGAGCGGTCGCAGAGCAAATTTTTATACGGATTATACATTTGCTGTTAGAGATGGAGAAAAATTAATTACCATCGCTAAAGCATACTCCGGCTTAACAGATAAAGAAATAAAGGAAGTAAATTCGTTTGTTAATAAAAACGCAGTCGAGAAGTTTGGTCCAGTTAGAACAGTAAAACCAGAACTTGTTTTTGAGATTGCCTTTGAAGGCATTGCCGAAAGCAAAAGACATAAAGCAGGTTTAGCATTGCGTTTTCCTCGCATCGCCAGATGGCGAAAAGATAAAAAAGCAGATGAAATAAATACTTTAGAAGACTTGAGGCAACTATTAATAGCCAACCAATAACTTAAAATCCAATAACTAATCCTAAACCAACATTAAGTGTGCCAATTTTTTGCTCAGACTGATGTTCTACTGGGGCGTCTGCTGGATAAGTAATTACAGTAAACTTCGGATTTGATGAATGATAATCTGCCATTAATTTTAAACCAAAATTTTCAGTTAACCAGTATTTAAAACCAATTCCTAACAAATAACTAAATGAAGTAGCATCTGATGATTTTTGTTTTGATGTCCCAGTACCTATTCCAGGAATGCTATAATTAGCATTTATTTCTGGCGAAGAACTAAATTGAACACCCGCCAATTCTCTAAATTCTATAGCTAATTTTTCATTTCTTGTTAATGCAAATGATTGCGTTAAACCGCCCAAAACAGATGCCATTCTCCAAGTAGTGGTCGTAACAGATAAACTACCACCAGATCCCGTTGGTAATGAATAATTTAAAGCTTCTTTATCAATGCCATTAATTTTCCAATTGAACATGGCAATGACTCCAACGTTTTTCGAAAATTGATATTGGTAGCCTAAATCAAAGAAAAAACCTGCAGTAGCTAAACCATCCTTTTCGTCACTTGCATTTTTAGAAGCAAAATCACCAGTAGAAAAAGTTGGACCTAAATCTAAAAATATCGAAGACTTTTTTGTAGGGGCTTGTGCAAAAATAGTTACCGAAGCATAAATTAAGAGGATAGAAAATAAAAGTTTTTTCATTTTGAAAATTTAAGTTTAGGGATTTATTTGGCAAATGTAATATGTATTTTGGATTATCAAAATCTACTTTAATAATATTTATTCTGTAACACAAATGCTATTAATTTTTGTTTAAACCTTAAATTACCTAATGAATAAAGGACAACAAAAGGTACTCGAATGGCTTAAAAAAGATGGCAAAAAACCTTTCAAGTTTCAAGAAGAAGCTTGGAGTTATTATGCTAAAGGCTATAGCGGATTAGTCAACGCTCCTACTGGTTTCGGAAAAACATTTTCTTTGTTTTTAGCAGTTGTAATTGAAGGGATAAATTTATCGGAGTTGAAGGATAAAAAAAAGGCCAAAGACCGCTTACAACTCATTTGGATAACGCCATTACGCTCCTTAGCTAAAGATATTGCAAGAGCGATGCGAGAAGTTTTAGCCGAACTCGACTTAGATTGGCACGTTGGCGTAAGAAATGGAGATACTTCGCAAGCGGAGAAATTACAGCAAAAGAAATCGATGCCAGAGATTTTGCTAATTACTCCAGAAAGCTTGCATCTTTTGTTGGCTCAAAAAGGTTCCTCAACTTTGTTCGACAGCTTAAAATGCATTGTGGCTGATGAGTGGCACGAATTATTGGGTAGCAAACGTGGTGTTTTGGTAGAATTAGCCATTTCTAGAATTAAAGGTTTACAGAAAGCCAATAAAAAGCAGCATTTAAGAGTTTGGGGCATTTCTGCAACCATTGGCAATATTGATGAAGCTTTAGATGTAATTGAACCCGACTTAAATGCAAAACGAATCATCATTAAAGCAAAACTGAATAAGAAAATCATCATCAAATCTATTTTACCAGATGATATTGAAACTTTACCTTGGGCGGGGCATTTGGGACTAAAATTAGCCTACAAACTTTTGCCAATCATAGAAAAAAGTAAAACTACCTTAATCTTCATTAATACTAGAGGGCAATCTGAAATGTGGTATCAGCATTTGCTGAATATTGAACCAGGGCTGGCGGGAAGAATTGCAATACATCACGGCTCTATAGATTTTGAGTTACGTAACTGGATTGAAGATGCTTTGCATACTGGTTTATTAAAGGCAGTCATCGCAACTTCATCCTTAGATTTAGGTGTAGATTTTAAACCTGTAGACACAGTTGTGCAAGTGGGTTCGCCAAAAGGTGTTGCTCGTTTTTTGCAAAGAGCTGGTCGTTCAGGTCACTCCCCCGGCGAAACCTCTAAAATATACTTCTTGCCTACTCACGCCTTAGAATTAGTAGAAGCTGCTGCTATTAAAGAAGCTGCAAAAGAAAACAATATAGAAAGTAGAGAACCTGTAATTATGGTTTTCGATACGCTCATTCAATATTTGGTTACACTTGCTATTGGCGATGGTTTTGATGATAAAATTATTTATGAAGAAGTAAAAAACACCCACGCTTTTAAAATGCTTTTGCCCGAAGAATGGAGTTGGATGATGCAATTTATCACCTCTGGTGGAGATAGTTTAACTGCTTACCAAGAATTTAAAAAAGTTTCAAAAGACGAAGAAGATGGACTTTGGAAAGTAAAAAGCAGGCAAATAGCTATGCGCCATCGTTTGCATATTGGTACCATTGTGAGTGATGCGATGCTGAAAGTCAAATTTCTTTCTGGTGGCTACATTGGAATGGTAGAGGAATATTTTGTTTCTAAACTTAAGGCTGGCGATAGTTTTACCTTGGCAGGAAGAATTTTAGAATTTGTGCATATCAAGGATATGACTGTAATTGTTCGAAAGAGCAAACAGAAAAAAGCAATGTCGCCAAGTTGGTTAGGCGGCAGGTTACCTTTATCGTCAAATTTAGGAACGGTTTTAAGAAAAAAATACAATGAAGTATTGGATAAAACGCATCAAGAAGAGGAGTTAGATGTCGTTTATCCTTTATTTTTAGTACAACAAGAGTGTTCTCACGTACCTAGAAATGATGAATTGTTAATCGAGATGATAAACAATAAAGAAGGGTTTCATCTGTTTGCTTATCCATTTGAAGGAAGGTTAGTTCACGAGATTTTAGCTGCATTAGTTGCTTATCGTTTAAGTAAATTAACACCTATAACTTTCTCTTTGGCAATGAACGATTATGGTTTTGAGCTATTGAGTGATATCGAAATCCCGATGGATGATGCAATTGCGTATGAAGTTTTTTCTCCAGAAAATTTAACGGAAGATATTTCACTAAGTATCAATTCTACAGAAATGGCTCGTAGAAAATTTAGAGATATCGCTTGTATTTCTGGTTTGATCTTTCAAGGTTATCCTGGTAAGTATGTTGCTAATAAACATCTCCAATCTTCTGCGGGTTTATTTTTCAATGTATTTAGCGATTTCGACAAACATAATCTCTTGTTGCGTCAGGCTTATGATGAGGTTTTTTACCAGCAATTAGAAGAGCCTCGTTTAGCTGCTGCTTTACATCGCATTCAGCAAAGTACAATTGTAATTACTCATCCTAAAAGATTTACTCCGCTTTCTTTCCCAATTAAAGTTGATAGTTTAAGAGCCAATATGAGTTCTGAAGAATTAGAGCATAGAATTGAGCGAATGAAAGTGGAAGTTTTTAAATAAACACGATAGCTTTGACAACTTTCTATCAAATTGCAAAGAAAGTTGTCAAAGCTGATACCAAATGTTTAAAAGTTGTTAAAGTATAAAAGTCAAAATCACTTAAATTTGTTTAATCAAAATATAAATGCTTCGACAAGCTCAGCATGATAATAGTGAATAGATGACGATAACGATTAGAGAGGAAGAGCTAGTTTTAGCAAAAGAAAGAGCTATTTTTTTACCAAAAGAAAAACTTTTAGCCATAAGCGATTTACATTTGGGTAAAACTGCACATTTCCGCAAAGCAGGTTTACAAGTTCCATCTACGCTTGCCCAAAGTGATTTAAATCGATTAAGCGATCTTTTAGAACAATATCAACCAAAAACAATATTGATTAATGGAGATATGTTCCACCACGATTTAAATACTGATATTGATGATTTTGAACTTTGGAAAGAACAATATTCAAGTTTAAAATTTATTCTGGTTAAAGGAAACCACGATAAATTGGATGAAAAACATTATCAAAAATTAGGAATCGAAATTCATGAACCTAGCTATTGCACACCAAATTTCTGTTTTATTCACGATGCTGTAAAATGTACTGAAGAAAATCTTTATCCAATCAGTGGTCACATACACCCTGGGGTTTTAGTTTACGGAAAAGCAAAACAGAGCCTTAAATTCCCTTGCTTTTATTTTGGTAATGATTATGCTGTAATGCCTGCTTTTAGTGCGTTTACAGGTTTAAGTTTAGTTAAACCGAAATCAAACGAACAAGTTTATGCCATTACACCAACAAAAGTAGTTAAGGTTTAACTATTGCTTTCAATTACATTTTTGAGTTGAGCGGCTGGGATAGCACCGCTTTGTCTCCAGATTTGCTTGCCGTTTTTAAATAAGATAAATGTGGGTACGCCTTGAACGTTATAGGCATCAGCTGCATTTCTATTTTTATCTACATCAACTTTAATGATGGAAGCCTTCTCACCTATCTCACTTTTTACTTGGTCTAAAATTGGCGACATCATTTTACATGGACCGCACCATTCGGCGAAGAAGTCTACTAAAACTGGTTTATCACCATTTATTAATTCTGAAAACTTAGACATAATATTTAGTTTTTATTCAATAACAATATTTTAAACTAGAAGTTTGATTCGCAAATAGCATTGATCATTAAATGCATATTTCGATAATAAAAAACAGCTAAATTTATAAACATTAAAAAAAGATAGCAGTTGATGCAACAAAAATATAAATAATGCGACTACCTTATAGAAACGGATTAATAATATAATTAAAAGCTAATCTAATTGACGCCGATAGAGAAAAAAAGTGATCGTGAATTAATTGCAATGTGCCAAGCAAATAATGATTTGGGCTTTACCGAATTATATCAAAAATATGCAAGGCGCATTTACAATTCGATACACAGAATAGTTTCGCATACTGCAGAAGCAGAAGATATTCTGCAAGAAACTTTCTTAACTGTTTTTGAAGAAATCGGTAGACTTAGCAATGTAATCAGTTTCGAAGCTTGGGTAAAAAGAATTGCCATAAATAGATCAATATCTCATTTAAGAAAAAGAAAAATACAGTTTTCAGATTTAGAGACTACAGAAATAGAAGCAGAAAAAGAGTACGACATACAAGAGAATGAAATATTTGAAAGTAAAGTAGAAGATGTACGTAAGAGCATTGAATACTTGCCTCCCGGTTATAAAACGATAGTTTGCTTATACTTATTTGAGCAGATACCGCAAGAAGAAATAGCGATTATGTTAGGGATATCTCACAATACAGTAAGAACGCAATACCACAGAGCTAAAAAGAGAATTTTATTATCACTAAAAGATAAAATGTACCATGAATGATCAATTAAAAAAATATATAGAAGATAACCGAGATGATTTTGATCATTTGGAGCCATCTGCTGCTGTATTTCTTAATTTAAAAAATCAGATCAAACAGCAGTCTAAACAGAAAAAAGGATTGATGACTTTAATTATTAATCATAAATGGCTAGCTGCCGCCTGTGTATTAATTGTCTTTTCAATTAGTTATTTATTGTTGAATAACAATGAAAAAACTAGCAAGACAGAATTGGCTAAAAATAAAACCGAGGAAGAAAAATCCATTTCTAAACCCCAAAATAAAGTTGAAGAAAAACAACTAGATCAAATCATAAAAAGTGAGGTAAAAACTGTAAAAACTAAGTTTAAAAAACCAGCAAGAGCTCATCACAAATCTATTGACATGTCTACTATTTATCGTGAATTGGCTGATAGTAGTTCGGCAAGTACAAGGCTGGCTGCTGTATTAAAAATTCGAAAATCTGAAGTGATGAGCTATGATATTATAGACAACTTGGCAAAAACATTAAATAATGATACCAATAGCAATGTGCGTTTAGCAGCGTTTAACTTAATGAGCCATTATAGACAAGATAACTATGTTGCTAGCCTGTTTCTACAATCGTTAGAAAAACAAAAAGATCCGTTGCTACAATTAGGCTTAATAGATATGCTAAGCCAATTTAACAGCCCAAAACTAGATGAAAGATTATACGCATTAGCAAACGACCCGTATACGCTTTCTGAAGTGAAAGACCAAGCCTATTTAGTATTACTTAATCAAAATAAACTTTAAAACACAACAATATGAAAAAGCACTTTATTATTTTAATCTCGATATTAACTACTGCAATAGTAGTTAAATCACAAGAAGAATACCGCATAACCAGATCAACAGGGCAGCTTAAACTAAATGTAACTGGAGTAATTATAGAAGGTTATGATGGAAAAGACATTATATTTTCTGGCAAAAAAATAAAAGTTGAAGAAGTAGACGAACGAGCTAAAGGTTTAGTTCCGGTAAGTTCTTCTAAATATACAGACAATACCGGATTGGGCATTAGCGTTGTGGAAAACGGAGAAAACGTTAATGTAAACCTAGTAGCTAAAGAACCTATTGGATTATTAACCATTAAAGTACCACAAAATATTAAAGTATCCATTTCTAATTATAACTATAATAACTATACAATGCTAACCATTAATAATAGCAATAATAATAGTGAGGATGTTGTGCTTAAAAACCTTAAGAATGAGATAGAGGTTTCGGTTTATAATAACAAAGTAAGATTAGAAAATAATACTGGTCCAATGAATATAAAAACAATGTCTGGTGCTGTTGAAGCAATCTTTAGCACGGATATAAAAGGACCTGTTTCTATTATCTCTGCCACAAACTATGTAGACATAACTTTGCCTTCAAGTACAAAAGCGAACATAGAAATGTCTACCACCTCTGGTAAACTATATGCAGGTAAAGAATTTAAAATTGATTTAGATAAGACAGAAAATGACAATAGGTCGATTTACAATCCTTTTGCTTCAGATAATCTTTCTGGCAGCATTAATTCGGGAACAGGCACTGTAACATTAACAACACTTAAAGATGGTGCTGTATCTACTACTACAATTACTAATGGAGTTAATGCAAAAAACACTAAAGGGACTAGTAATAAAACTAAATCAAGTGGAGACGTAGTAACGGGCCCGACAATAACCTCAATTAATGGTAATACAAACCCAGTATATGTAGAAAATAAAATTAATGGTATTGCCTACAGCTTTGGTTCTGCTTGGACAGGCGGCGATAAGATAAAAGGAAAGCTAAATGGCGGAGGAATTGATCTTATCTTCAAATCAAACAATAAAAACGTTTATTTAAGACAACAATAATCAAGCATCTTTAAGTCTCATCTAATCAACTATATTAGGTGAGACTTTTTATTACAGTAGCAATTAATTTTTGATGTTATTCTGAGGCAAGATCCTCTTCTTCCAAAACATATTCCACAATAGGTTCAATTGGATTTCTAAGCCATAAAAATGCGATTAATATTGCTAATACAGCAGTACAAATAACTGATCCTTCAATACCAAAATTGCCACCAGATAAATAAGCATTACCCAACGGCTTAGCCTTTAAAACACCAGGGTTGTCTGTTCCGCTAACTCTGTAACCCAGCAAAATACCTTGAGCAAAGTTCCAAGTAAAATGAATGCCAATTGCCCAACTTACATTTCCCTTTTGTAAAGTATAAATGGAGAATAAAGCACCCGCCAAACTAATATTTAACATGGCTAACCAAGTAAAACCAGGATTTGCCATGTGAACGGCACCAAATAATAAACTGTTTAATAAAATAGCAATAACAATTGGATATCGTTCTGCAAAAGCATACAGAGGCAATGTTCTAAACATAAATTCTTCTAAAACTCCTACCAAAATAAAATATACCAATTGAGCAAAAAATATAATCGGAGTAATAGAACCAGCTGAAAACTCAACACATCCCATTAAGTACAATAAGCCAGCGCAAATAGCAATCAATCCAATTCCCACTAAACCACCCATTAAAAAACCAGCTATTCCTCCTTCTTTACGAATAAAAACACTCCTAAAATCTACAGCCGGTACAGTTTTAAAAAACATTAATAAACCACCTAGCACGGCTAAAATAACGGATGCTTCAAGTATTATCTCAGTAGAAATGGCATCTTTAGGTAGATTGATAAAATCAAACTGAATTACCATACCAAACGGCAAACTGCACAAGAAAATGAAAAATACAAAAAGTATAACTCTAAATATCGGTGTTAGATAATATAAAAATTTGTTTTCCATAAAGTTAGCTAGTGGCTTTCTTTAATAAGTTAACCACAGTTTTATCTGTTTTAAAAGTTACATCATCGGCAGTTAAATCACTAATTTTAACCCACCTAAAAGATTGAGCAGAATTGATGTCAAAGTCGAAAACTTTCGATTTGAAATTCAATTGTAGAGGTTTAACCTCTTTTACTAAATAATAAACGCTAATTACTTGGCTATCGTTAAACGATGATTTTTCGTAAAAATCTGTAGTATAAAAATGACTTATTACTACTATTTCCGCATTACATTCTTCTACAAACTCACGTTTTAAAGCTTCAATTAGGCCTTCCCCTAGCTCTACCCCTCCACCAGGAAACTTTGTAAAATTAAAACCATACTCAAACTCATCACTTAATAAAAGCTCATTTTCATTATTGATCAGCAATCCATAAACTCTTACATTGAAATAACTCATTGGCTAAAGTGTTTTTGATTTTTGGTTACATTTTCCATATTCCAAGTAATCTCAGCTCTAAATTCTTCTTGCCTTACACCGCAATTCGGCATTTTGCAATAATTACAGCAAGCAGGTAAACAAGGATCGGCATGGATAAACAATTCTGTTTCGTAAGATCCAACTACATTGATCAATTTATCAATATTTGAGATCTCTTGATGAACCGTATTTAAATCGAAATAATAAGGTAAGGTAACATGGCAATCTACATGCAAATCAGCGCCATATTGCTGCGCTCTTAAATTGTGGATATCAATCCAACTATCTTCCCTGTTTTCCTGTAAAATCTTAACAATATCCTTTACCAATTCAATGTTACTCTCATCCATTAAACCTCCAACAGACTTTCTAGTAAGCTTGTAGCCATTAAAAACGATGTAACATCCTAAAATAATAGAAATTGAACTATCTAGCCAAACAAGTTGTGTAAGCTGAATTAAGATAATTCCTAATACCAATCCCCCACTTGTAATCGAATCTGTTAACAAATGTTTGCCATCTGCTTCAAGGGTAATGGATCTATTCTTTTTACCAATGTTAATGAGGTAAAACCCAACAATCAAATTGATAATTCCGGTACAGCCAATAATGATGGCGCCATCAAATAATTGTTTAATTTCCTTTGGATAAACCAAGTCATACCCTGATTTTAGTATAATGATGATTCCTGCAATTCCAATCAATACACCTTCCACAAAAGCAGAGAAAAACTCTACTTTTCCATGTCCATAAGGATGGTTTTCATCTTTAGGAAGTGTACTGAGATAAATACTATAAAAAGCAAAGGCACTAGCTATCACATTTACAATGCTTTCTGCTGCATCCGTGAGTATTGCATTAGAGTTTGTTAAAAAATAAGCCATAAACTTAGCAAGCATTAAAATAATACTTACACAGAGTGAAACAAGTATGGCTTTCTTTTTAGGTTGCAAACAGCTATATTTTAGAGTTCAAAAATACAGTTTAAGGCTGTAAGTTTAAGAAAAAGTATCTTTTTTATTGCCTAATAGCATTCGATTTTTATATTTGCGCATTCACAAATATATTATGGCAGTTTTATCCCAAAGAATCAACAACTTATCAGAGTCAGCTACACTTAAAATGACCAAGCTTGGTCGTGAATTAGCAGCCAAAGGAATTAACATTATCAGTTTAAGTATTGGCGAACCAGATTTTAATACACCAGAACACGTTAAAGAAGCCGCTAAAAAGGCTTTAGATGAGAATTACACTCGTTATTCTCCGGTTCCGGGTTATCCTGAATTGAGACAGGCAATTGTAAATAAGTTAAAGAGAGAAAATAACCTTGATTATGATATTTCTCAAATTGTAGTTTCTACAGGGGCTAAACAATCATTATCTAATGTAATTTTAACTTTGGTTAATCCTGGTGAAGAAGTAATTATCCCGACACCTTATTGGGTTTCATATTCGGAAATGGTAGTACTGGCCGAAGGTAAATCTATTTTTATTGATACAGACATCGAAAGCGATTTTAAAATTACTCCAGAACAATTAGAAGCTGCAATTACGCCGAAAACCAAGTTATTTATGTTCTCTTCGCCTTGTAACCCAACCGGTACGGTTTACAGTAAAGAAGAACTAGCTGCTTTGGTTAAAGTATTTGAAAAATATCCAGAAGTATATATTTTATCTGATGAGATTTACGAACATATCAACTTTGTAGATCAACATGAATCTATTGCTCAATTTGATAGCATTAAAGAACGTGTTATCGTTGTTAATGGTTTCTCTAAAGCCTTTGCCATGACCGGATGGAGGTTAGGCTACATCGCTGCTAGTAAAGAGATCGCAGCCGCTAATGATAAAATGCAGGGGCAAACTACTTCAGGAACCTGTTCGATTTCTCAGCGTGCTGGTATTGCTGCTTACGATCAAGGCTTAGAAACAGTTTTAGAAATGAAAAAATCATTTGCTAGACGCAGACAATTGGTTTATGATTTGTTAAATGATATTCCTGGAGTTAAAACTAATTTACCTGATGGAGCTTTCTATTTCTTCCCAGAAATTAGTTCTTTCTTTGGCAAAAAAGATTCTGATGGCAATATAATTAAGGATTCTGCTGATTTAGCTTTATATATTTTAAATGTTGGCCATGTGGCAACTGTAGGTGGCGATTCATTCGGCAATAACAATTACATCCGTTTATCTTATGCTGCATCAGACGAGAGTTTAATTGAAGCATTGAGAAGAATTAAAGAAGCATTGGCTAAGTTAAGTTAAGCTTCAAGTTCATTTAAAGAACTTCCTCAATAACATTCATATAAAAAAAGAGCTTCGAAAAATTTCAAAGCTCTTTTTTTGTCATTTATATTTTGCTATAATGATAATTTAAATGGCAAGTTAAGGTTAAGACCTGATTGCCTCTACCGGATCTAATCTTGATGCCGAAAATGCTGGCCAAAAACCTGCTATTAAACCGATAATTACCGAGACACCAATTCCTAAAATTATATTATCTAGATAAAGGATTACTTCAACATCAGCAAAAGACATTGCTACCGTACCCAAATACACTAATCCTAAACCAAATAGTCCTCCCATTAAGCAGAGTACAACAGATTCAAAAATAAACTGTAATAGAATAAAATAATTTTTAGCACCCAATGATTTTTGAATTCCAATAATATTGGTACGCTCTTTTACAGACACAAACATGATATTTGCAATACCAAAACCACCAACTAAAATTGAGAAGCCACCAATTACCCAACCAGCAATTTTAACTACACCAAACATGATGTCTAATTGGGCAGAAAGCATAGTAGTTTTGTTTAGCGAAAAATCATCTTCTTGGCCAGGTTTTAATCTGTGAATAGACCTCATTAATCCTTTAAGTTCACTTTCAACCTCATCTAAAGCTATGTTTTCTTTACCTCTTACGGTAACTTGAGGATTATACCTTTCGTTATTTACATCAAAAATTCCTTTGGCTAAATTTAAAGGGATGAGTACATTTTTATCTTGAGACATTCCCATCATGTCTTCCCCCTCCTTTTTATACACACCAATTACGGTAACCCTTCTTCCCATTACCTTAATTTGTTTTCCTATTGGATTGTCACCATCAAACAAACCCTCGGCAATTTCGGCACCTAAAATACAAACAGGTGTACCATATTGACTTTCGTTTGCCGTAAAATATCGTCCTTCTTGAAATTCTAAATCCCAAGTTCTATTGTATTCGTGCGTAGCAGCCATTAAGTTTGCGCCATCAACAGAGTTACTTTCAAATTTAACTGTTCTATTACTGGCATTCACTTCATAGCAAACTCCAACGGCCATGTCCATTCTATCTTTTATACCCAAATAATCTCTTAAAGATGGTTCTGGTCTATTTACATATTTCCACCATGCGAAATTGCCAGAAAACACCCATGGCCATTTCTGAACAAATAACGTATTAGAGCCTAATTTATCGACACTACTCTGAATTTTGTTTTTCATGGTATCGACACCTGTAAAAACAGCTATAATGATAAAAATACCAATGGTGATACCCAATAAGGAAAGAGATGTCCTCAATTTATTTTGGCGAATTGCATCCCATGCAAACCTAAAGCTTTCGCCAATTAGTCTAAAAATCATTATCATATTGTTTAGACCAAAAATACCCAAAAAGGTTACAGTTACTTCATTATATTATAAAAAATACAATCAAAATATTTATAATCCGTTAAAGCTTAATTAATAATTATAAAAAACAGAATTAAAATTAGTAAATTTGCGCCCTAATTTACTACATCAAAAAACATGAAGTTATCTCAATTTAAGTTTAATTTACCCGAATCGCTTTTAGCGAATAATCCTGCAGAACAACGTGACGAAGCCCGTTTAATGGTTTTGCATAAAGATAGTGGTAAAATTGAGCATAAGATTTTTAAAGACGTTTTAGGATATTTTGATGATAAGGATGTAATGATCCTAAACAATACAAAAGTATTTCCTGCTCGTTTATACGGTAATAAAGAAAAAACTGGTGCTACCATCGAAGTATTCTTATTACGCGAATTGAATAAAGAATTACGTTTATGGGACGTTTTAGTAGACCCTGCTCGTAAAATTCGTGTAGGTAACAAATTATATTTTGGTGATGATGATTTGTTGGTTGCAGAAGTTGTGGACAATACTACTTCTCGTGGTCGTACCATCCGTTTCTTATTTGACGGAACTGACGAAGAATTCAGAAAAAACGTTGAAATTTTAGGTGAAACTCCACTTCCTAAATATATAAAACGTAAAGCTACTGCACAAGATAAAGAGCGTTACCAAACCATCTTTGCTAAACATGAAGGCGCTGTTGCAGCTCCAACTGCTGGTTTGCACTTTAGTAGAGAATTAATGAAACGTCTAGAACTAAAAGGTGTTGATTTTGCAGAAGTTACTTTACACATTGGCTTAGGTACATTTAGACCAGTTGAGGTTGAAGATTTAACCAAGCATAAAATGGATTCTGAGCAATTCATCATTGAACAACCTGCAGTTAATATAGTTAACAAGGCTATTGATGACAAAAGAAAAATTTGTGCAGTAGGTACAACCTCAATGCGTGCAATAGAATCTGCTGTATCATCTGGCAGAAGATTAAAACCTGCTAACGATTGGACAAGTAAGTTTATTTTCCCTCCATATGATTTTAGCATTGCAAATTCGATGATTACCAATTTCCATACACCAGAATCTACATTGTTAATGATGGTTAGTGCTTTTGGTGGTTATGAAAATGTAATGAATGCATACCAAGTTGCAGTAAAAGAGAAATATCGCTTTTATAGCTATGGCGATGCGATGTTGATTATATAGTACAGCGTAACGAGTATTGCGTATTGCGATCATTAGCTCTCAATACGCATTACCCAATACTCAATACCAAAAAAAATGAAATATTACGCAATAATTGTAGGTGGTGGTTCTGGCAAAAGAATGCAGAACGCAATTGCTAAGCAGTTTTTATTGCTTAATAACAAGCCCGTGCTGATGCATTCTATCGAGGCTTTTTACAACTCTCCCTTTAATCCCGAAATAATCTTAGTATTGCCAGAAGATTCCCATCAATATTGGGAAGAACTCAAACTAAAATATAACTTCAACATTCCTCATTTGTTAATAAGGGGCGGCGAACAAAGATTTCACTCTGTTAGAAATGGCTTAATGGCTATTAAGGGAGAAGGAATAGTTTCCGTACATGATGCTGTGAGACCATTAATTAGTGAGAAGTTAATCGTTACCACTTATTATGCGGCAGAGGATAAAGGAAATGCCGTAGCCTTTATTAAACCAAGCGACTCAGTTAGAAAGATTAGTGATGATGGGAGCAGCAAAATTATAAACAGAGATAACCTAGTGTTAATTCAAACACCCCAAACTTTTGAAATTAGCCAATTAAGAAAAGCCTACCAGCAACATTATAAGCCAAAGTTTACGGACGATGCTTCCGTTGTTGAAAAAGCAGGATTTGATATTAATCTAGTGGAGGGCGACCGGAATAATATTAAAATTACCTATCCCGAAGATTTAGAACTAGCCAGTTTTTTATTGAAATAAAAAGGAAATCTACAATAGATTTCCTTTTTTACGTTCAATTGAGCCTTTATTATTTAAGCGGCTCCCCTAATTACTCTTAATAAGATGGCAACAATAGCGATTACCAATAAAGCGTGAATAATACCTCCAGTGTAGTAACCTCCTAGAAAGCTGATAGCCCAGATGATTACTAAAATTACTGCGATTACATAAAGTAGATTTCCCATAACAATTAGTTTTTAAGTTGATTAATAAGTTTATAATTCTGTTTATAAATTTCTAAACCATTAACAACGGCTACACCAAATTGTTCTATAAAATAAAAAATGCCCAAGTTTTTTTTTACTAGGGCACTTAATCAATTAAGATTTTAATATTCATCTTCATTAAAGAAGAAATCATCTTTAGTTGGATAATCTGGCCAAATTTCTTCAATCGTTTCATAAGGCTCACCATCATCTTCTAAGGCTTGTAAATTTTCAATCACCTCTACAGGTGCACCAGAACGGATGCCGTAATCTATTAATTCGTCTTTTGTTGCAGGCCATGGAGCGTCTTCCAAGTGCGATGCGAGTTCTAATGTCCAATACATATTCTTAATATTAATTATTCGTAATTCTGAAAGCGCAAAAGTATGTTAAAAAAAATGGACAAAACAAATATTTTTTTCCACCATTTAAATTCTTGGTATCCATATGTTTTCTGCCGTATTTTGATCAGCGCCTATTTTGCGTCCCAAAACAAACAAATAATCGCTTAATCTATTCAAATAAATTGTAATATTGCTGTCAACAAAACTCTCCGAAGCGAGCTCAACCGTTAATCGCTCTGCCCTTCTACAAACACAACGTGCTAAATGACAATAAGATACAGTTGTGTTTCCTCCAGGTAAAATAAAGTGTCTTAACTCTGGTAAAACTTCATTCATTTGATCCATTTCAGTTTCCAAAAGTGTAATGTCACTTTCTAACAGATCTGGAATTTTCATTTTTGACCGTTCGGGATCTGATGCCAAAGATGAACCAATTGTGAATAACCTATCTTGAATCTCTTTTAAAATCTGCTGATGATGTGCATCAATATCCTGGCACATGATTAAACCAATGTAAGAATTAAGCTCATCAACCGTACCGTAACTCTCAATACGTAAATGGAATTTAGGCACTCTGGTACCTCCTATTAAAGAAGTTTGACCTTTATCTCCTGTTTTGGTGTAAATCTTCATACCCCTAGCCCCCAATAGGGGAATTAAAATGTTAACAATACTAAAGTCCCCTTCAAGGGGGACTTAGGGGTTTAAACTATGCTTTCAAAATCGTCGCCTTTTTCCTTTAAATGGCTTAAGCGTGGCGAAACGGTTTTAATATCATCATTTACATAATCCTTTTCAATCAAACCATCTCGCATACGTACAATACGATGCGCATGTTGTGCAATATCTTCTTCGTGGGTTACCAAGATAATGGTATTTCCTTTACTGTGAATTTCTTCTAAAAGCCCCATAATTTCAATAGAGGTTTTGGTATCTAAGTTACCTGTAGGCTCATCAGCCAATATAATAGATGGATTATTGATTAATGCTCTAGCAACTGCAACACGTTGGCGCTGACCGCCTGAAAGTTCATTAGGCTTGTGGGTAATACGATTGCCTAGACCTACGTTTTCTAAAGCTTGAGTAGCACGTTCATCACGCTCTTTTTTACCTGCACCCGCATAAATTAATGGCAAAGCTACATTATCTAACGAAGTAGAGCGTGGCAACAAATTAAAGGTTTGAAATACGAAACCGATTTCTTTATTTCTAACTTCAGCTAACTCATTGTCTGTCATCTGACTAACATTGGTTCCATTTAAAATATAATCGCCTTTGCTTGGAGTATCTAAACAGCCTAAAATGTTCATTAAAGTAGACTTACCAGAACCAGAAGGACCCATTAAAGCCACAAACTCACCTTTATGAATGTCTAAACTAACAGACTTTAAGGCATGAATTACTTCTGAACCAATTACATATTTACGACCTATTTCCTTAATGGTAATGAGTGCTTTCTCCATTGTTGTTTTTATTTTTTAGACAGGGATAACCTAAGGAATGTTACAGTTAGATTTATTTTTCTATAATTTTAGGTACAAAAAAGAAGCTTTCGTTATGTTTGGCTGAATTCTTTAATCCATCTGCTACAGTTATTTCCTGTTTCACTACATCATCTCTCCAAACATTTACTTCTTCGTTCATATATACCAATGGCTTTACACCTGTAGTATCCAATTCATTCAGTTTCTCCATAAAAGTAAGGATCTTGTTCATCTCTCCCGTTAATGTATCAACCTCGTTATCTTTTATTTCAATTCTTGCCAAATCAGCAACCTTGTGAACGGTCTGTTTATCAATTATCATTTATTTTGTAGCTTATTATTTATCTTATTAAAAACTTCGTCTTTTAGCACATCAGCACTTTCGGTAGCTAATATACTTGTTAAAATAGGTTGATGCACATAAACATCAACAATTCCTGGTCTGGTGCCGTATTTAAAACCGCTATCCCACATAATTCGCCAGACATTGATTACACTTACAGGCACAATTGGAATATTTTTTTCAATGGCTAACCTAAATGGCCCATTTTTAAACTCATGCAAAATTGGCGGATATAAATCATCAATTTTCCCTTCCGGAAAGATAATTAGGCTCATCCCATTCTCCAAATTTTCGCCAGCTTTTTTAAATGCCCTAAATGCTGATATTTTGCTCTCTCTAGAAACTGCAATATCAATTGTTCTAAAAAACATACCCAATACAGGGTTTTTAGTCAATTCTTCCTTTCCCATAAAATGATATCGTCCTTTAGCTACCAGGCAAAAAAGCACAATATCTAAGTTAGAGGTATGGTTTGCGCAGTAAATGTAAGTCTGGTTTGAATCTAATTTCTTTTCAAAATCTACGTTTATAATTACACCGGCTAGCAACGTGCTTAAGAAGGCATGGGTAGCTCTTACCCTATTCACGAATAAATACCGACTAGGTTTACGTGTACCGTAATAATAGATGGGCCAAAAAAGGAAAAAGAAAAATACAATCCAAAATGAAAAATAAATGGCATGTATCTTTTTAAGCAATTTTATCATTGAGTCAAAAATACAAATTAAGGAATTCTATTCCTCATTTTCAGATTAAAAGTATAAATCATCATCCTATATTCGAAATGGCAATAATTAGGCTAAATGTATCACCACATTTAGATAAAAAATAAATATTTCAAATCCATTACTATGTTTTTTCTTAATTTCGGGGCAATTATGAAAGAAACAGTATTGAGTGGAATTCGTTCTACTGGAAAATTACATATAGGAAACTACTACGGAGCGGTAAAAAACTTCGTTCAAATGCAGCACGAATACAATTGTTATTTCTTTATTGCTGATTTACATTCGTTAACTACACACCCAACACCTGCTGATTTACATGGTAATGTAAAACATGTTTTAGTAGAATATTTAGCATGTGGTATAGACCCAGAAGTAAGCACCATTTACGTACAGTCTGATGTGCCAGAAATAGCAGAACTGTATCTGTATTTAAATATGAATGCTTACATGGGCGAATTAGAGCGAAGTGCATCTTTTAAAGATAAGGTTCGTGGTAACCCAGATAACGTTAACGCAGGTTTATTAACCTATCCTGTTTTAATGGCAGCTGATATTTTGATCCACAGAGCGACTAAAGTTCCGGTTGGAAAAGATCAAGAGCAACATTTAGAAATGGCCCGTACCTTTGGAAACAGATTTAATCGTTTATACAATAATGATTATTTCCCTGAACCTTATGCATTTAGCTACTCTAAAAACTTAGTAAAAGTACCAGGTTTGGATGGAAAAGGCAAAATGGGTAAATCTGAAGGAGAAGGAAATGCTGTTTATTTATCAGATACTCCAGAAATTATCCGTAAAAAGGTATCTAGAGCAGTTACGGATAGTGGTCCGACGGCTGAATATCAAGAAAAGCCAGAGGCTATTCAGAACTTGTTCGATTTAATGAAAATTGTTTCTTCTGAAGATACTCTTGTTCATTTCGAAGAACAGTATAACAAAATGGCTATCCGCTATGGCGATTTCAAAAAACAATTAGCAGAAGATATGATCATAACTACTACGCCAATGCGTGAGCGTATCAATGAAATAGCTGCAGATACTTCTTACCTTCGCCAAGTGGCAAAACATGGTGCATTAAAAGCCAGAGAAAGTGCCCAAAAAACAATTAGGGAAGTAAGAGAATTAATTGGTTTTAAAAGTTTTTAATTTAGTAGTATTGTGTAATGCGAATAGCGTACTGAGAAATGGTACGAATCGCAATACAGAATACGTAAATCTCAATACTAATATATGCACATAGCAATAGTTGGAAACATAGGCGCAGGTAAAACAACATTAACTGGTTTACTTGCCAAAAATTACGGATGGGAAGCTTTGTATGAAGCTGTAGATAACAATCCTTACTTGGAGGATTTTTATAGCGATATGAAGCGTTGGAGCTTTAACCTGCAGATTTATTTTTTGAATAGTCGTTTTCAGCAAATTGTAGAGATTGAGACCAATAAGCGCAATGTGATACAAGATCGTACTATTTATGAGGATGCGCACATTTTTGCAGAAAACTTGCACGAAATGGGTTTAATGACCTCAAGAGATCATGATAACTATCAGGCTATTTTCAATAACATCACATCATTTATTAAACCGCCAGATTTATTGGTGTACTTAAGAGCATCGGTACCTACTTTGGTTAACAATATCCAACGCCGCGGTAGAGAATACGAAGCAAGTATCCGTATCGATTATTTATCTAAATTGAACGAAAAATACGAAGATTGGATTAAGGGATATAATCTTGGTAAGCTTTTAATCTTAGATAAAGATAGGCTTGATTTCACTAATAATCCAGAAGATTTAGGCTCAATTATACAGTCTATAGAAGCAGAGATTAACGGTTTATTCTAAACGTATAAATCAAATAATATGAAGATTTTAGGCGTTATTCCTGCTCGTTATGCTTCTACCCGTTTCCCTGGAAAACCGTTAGTAGATATTAATGGAAAAACCATGATCAGAAGGGTTTATGAACAGGCAGTTAAAGCTAATCTTAATAAGGTTGTAGTTGCAACTGACGATGAAAGAATTGCATCCGAAGTAAAATCTTTTGGTGGCGAATTTATTCTTACCAGCGATCAGCATCAAAGCGGAACAGACCGCTGTGCAGAAGTAGCTGCCAAATTACCAGGTTTTGATATAGTGGTAAATATTCAAGGCGATGAACCTTTTATTGATCCAGAGCAAATTTCATTATTAACCTCTTGTTTTTTAGATGAAAAGGTAAAATTAGCTACTTTAATTAAAGAGATTAAAGAAAATAGCGAGTTGTTCAATGCCAATATACCTAAAGTAGTTATCAATAACAACCAACAGGCCATATATTTTAGTCGTAACCCAATTCCTTTTATCAGAAACGCTGATCAAGAAAATTGGAAAAATAACCATCAATTTTACAAACACATTGGGATTTATGCTTACAAAACAGCTACGTTATTGGCAATTACCCAGTTAAAACCATCATCTTTAGAGCTGGCGGAAAGCTTAGAACAGCTGCGTTGGATAGAGAACGGCTATCAAATACAAACTAAGGTTACAAGCATTGAAACTATTGCCATTGATACACCAGAAGATTTACAGAAAATTGTTTTTTAGGATATTTTTTTATCTTCGAATTGATAAACGCATTACCAATGAAATTACCTTACCTGCTATTAATTTTTGTTATTTCATTTTTTGTAGCCTGCAATAATGGCGATAAAAAAGAAACTTCTTTAGACACAAGTAAGATGGCATTACAAGCTTTTTCTGACTCGGTTAAATTAGATACCTTTAAAATTGAGTTAAAAGGCAAAAAAGCGAATGAAATGTTGTTACTATTTACCATAACAGCTCACAATGGTAAACAGATATACATTAAAGAAATTAAAGCAGATGAGTTATTAAATGGCTATTTAGCTAGTGCAGAACTTAAAAAAGAGGAAGAAAAAATTAAATTCCTGAACGATGAGATCAATTATTTCTTTGAAGAGCAACATTTTCTCATTCCAGCAGTTAGCCAAGAAGAACAGCCAGATAAAAATGTTCCTGATACTGCTTTTTACAACGAATTAAAACAAAATGAGCTTAATGGTTTCGATTACCGATTAGGTAAAGATACCAAGGTTTATATTGCTTGGTCTGTAAAAGAGCAAAAGGTTAAGATATACTATCAATGCTGCAAATTGCCAGAATAGTCTTATTTAAAAAGAAAATCAAACAAATTAACTTCTGGCTTAAGTCCTAACTTTTTGCGTAGCCTATAACGGCTAACCTCTACCGCCCTTGGGGTAATATTTAATAATTGAGCTATTTCTTTAGATGATAAATTTAACTTTAAATAAGCACATAATTTTAAATCGCTAGGACTTAGGTTTGGATATTTTTCTTTAAGATTAGTTAAAAAATTGGCATGTACATGATCAAAATGCACTGCAAACTGATCCCAGTCGTTATCTAATCTTTTTGCTTCATTTAACAAGCGAATTACCTTTTTAAGATCATTAGCCGTTTCTTTACTTGAGGTTTGTTCAACCAACGGCAACAACTCATCTCCAATTTTTGAGAGGAGTTTTCCTCTCTGCACCAAGTGCATTGTTGCAGTAGCTAACTCTTTATTCTTAAATTCAACATCAGCTTCTAACTGTTTCTTTTGTAGTTTTGTTATTTGCTGTTCATTTCTTTCTATTTCTAATTGATGTTTCTGTCTAAGTTCATCTTGTTCTTTTAAATGCTCCTTTTCTTGCATTTTAACTAACCCATATAATAAAAATAGAAAAGCCACAAAATAGAAAACGTAAGCAACATTGCTCCTATACCAAGCTGGAGCTATTGTAAATTCATAGCTAATAGGATTAGATTCATTGCCTAAATTATTTCGAGCTTTAACCCTAAAAGTATAATTGCCATGTGCTAAATTAGTGTAGTCTTTTTCACTCTTACTACTCCATGTAGACCAATCTTCATCATACCCTTTAAGTTGGTAGCTAAATTCTATATTTTCTTTCTGCTCAAACAAGGTTGATGCATATTCGAAATGCAATGAATTATAAGCAAATGAAAGTTTATGTTTGGCCTTTCTGTCTCCTGTAAAATATCCACCAAAAAATACGCTGTCTGTTTTACCAGCAATTCCAATTTGCCCCAATAGAATATTAGGCTTATAGATGTTTGCTGCATATTTTTTATAATCAATATGTATTAGACCTTTGTTAGATCCAATAAATATATTTCTATCATTATAAGGATATATATTTTCAAAACCAGCAACAATTCTTGTTGTTAATTCTGGCAACTCCACAATTTTAAAACCTTTAGTTCCAGATTTTTCCTTAAAATCTACTACCCCAACTTTTTTAGTGGTTACAAACCATATATTACCATCCTGATCTTCGTTTAAATATTGGATAGATAACTTTTTAAAGATTGGCCTGAAGAAAACACTAGGTTTAAATTTTCTGGAAGCATTATCATATTCATATATTCCATCAGCTGTTGCTGCAACTATTCTATTTTTTACCCTGAAAATGTAGTTATAAAGCGTCAATGGCAAACCATAGTCTTTAGTTAAAAGTGTAGTTCTAATTACTTTTTGCCTATCGGTTGATAAATCTATTTTATATATACCTCTGTATGGATGAGATGCCCATACACAGTTCAATTTCTGATCTACCGCGATAAATCTTAACGGTTCGTTTAGTGCTGCTAAAGTTCCTTTATTGCTAAATTCGTTATTCTTAAAGTTGATAAATTGCAATCCTGTATAGGTTCCTGCAACTACATTATCATCGTAATTTCCTTTGGCTAAGGATGAGAAAAGCCAAGTACCTATATTTGTATATAACTGTTTTGCTTGATTATCTTTAATAACTGCAGTTCCATCTTCATTTGCCAATAGCAATTGTTTATTGATCTCTGCCAAACCCCAAGTCTGACCTTTGGTGTTGCTAACTTCCGTAAATTGAGATTGAGAATTGCTCAAGTCTTCTTGTTTAACGTCCAATGGAGCTGAAAACACGCCATTAGATGTACCTATATAAAGCCTGTTACCAAAAATTCTACTGGCATAGCTGGATACTTGCTTTTTTCGATCTGGATAGATATGCCTAATGGCACTGTTAAAGGCTATAAAAGATATCCCATCATCTAAGCCCAACCATAAATTTTGGTGCTGATCTAATAAAATGCTCCTAATATTGATATTATTTAATCCTTCCGCGTAAGAAAACTGTCTAATTAATTCTCCTTTGCGATTGATGATTAGCAATGCCGAAGAGGTTGTTCCCAAAGCATACAAGTCTTTATTAATTTGGATTGCTCCATTAATCCTATCGTTATAAAAAGTTTTATCCAGCGCAGTTTTTTTGTTGATCAATTGATCACCTTTAAGTAAAAACAAACCATCTTTTAAGGTTGTAATTAAAAGGGTATCTGCATTATAAGGTAATAAAGACGTAATACTGCCTTGTCTTATTCGATCATCATTACATACTAATTCCCATTTGTTATCTTTAAATACTTTTAAACCGCCACTTACATCTTGCGCGAAAACTTGATTACCAATTTGCCCTAAAAATATCCAACCGATCGATGGGTATACATCAACCTTGCTATTTACAAAGCGAAATATTTTGTTCACCGTTCTGAAATAGATTTGCTTACCGTTAAAAACAATGTCCCATACATCAGCAAACTGCCTTTCTTTGGCAGGGATTAAGTTTTTTAAGGAATGATAGGTTAATATTCCATTTTCGTTAGGAGAAAAGTAACCAATCTCATCCTGACCACCAATATATATCTTGCCAGTGCGATCAATTTTTACGGATCTGATGTTTGTTTTATTTGGTGTTGGATATATTTTCCAGTATGAACCATTATAGGTTAGTAAACCTTCGTTATTTGCAAAATATAGTATCCCATCTCTATCCTGAGCAATTTTCCAATTCTGTGCTCCACCTTTATAATCTAAACTTGTGTAACTACTTACCTGGGGCAAGCCGATTTGATCTTGAGCTTTTAGATGGCCAAAAATTAGCATAAAAAGAATGCCTATAAAAAAAGTACCCTTCATTTATTTGAAAATGGTGTGGTTAAATAGTTGTTTATACCTGGTTACTACAGCAAAAAAAATATTGTGAAATGAAGATAGTAATTTATCTGTTGTTGTGGTAGCATGTTGCGTTTTCTTCTTGTATTTAAAGAAATAAGTTGCTTTTGTATGGGTATTGTAGTGGCTTGTTTTTTCAGTTTCAGCTAAATGCACCTATATATTTGTGTTATAACATTTACTAACAATTGACTCGTTTCGGCAAGTTGATTAGGTAAATCACATTAACCAAAATATAAACTTAAATTATTTGTTATGAAAGGAAAATCTACGTTCATTCTTTTGCTATTTTCCCTATTTTTCTCAGCCAATGTTTGGGCTCAGGAAATAGATGTATCGGGAAAAGTAACTTCCAAAAGTGATGGCATACCCTTACCTGGGGTATCTGTTCAAATTCAAGGAACAAAAAATGGTGTGGCTACAGATGCCAACGGGAACTTTAGACTTATTGTTCCAAAATCAGGTACCGTATTAGTGTTTTCTCAAATAGGAATGAAAACCGAAACATTTACAGTAAACAACAATCAACCTATTAACATTGCACTAACAGACGAAGCCAGCGGTTTGGGCGAGGTGGTGGTAATTGGTTATGGTACACAAAAGAAAAGTGTAGTTACTGGTGCTATTTCTCAAGTTAAGGCTTCAGACCTAGAAAACATGCCAGTAATGCGTATTGAGCAATCATTACAAGGTAGAACTTCGGGCTTAACAATCACAACAAGTTCGGGTCAGCCGGGTGATGGTGCTACACTGCGCATTAGGGGTACAACTTCAATTAACAATAGCGATGCATTGTACATTGTTGATGGAGTACAAGTTGGTGGCGGTATCGACTATCTTAATCAAGCAGATATCGAATCGATTGAAGTATTGAAAGATGCTGCTTCTGCCGCCATCTACGGTGCAAGGGCCGCTAATGGCGTTGTCATTGTAACCACTAAAAAAGGAAACAAGAACGGAAAAATGAGTGTAAATTATAACACTTATTTGGGTACACAAGCTCCATCTAGAAAACTTGATCTATTAAATGCTACACAATATGCTACACTATACAATGAAGCCCAATTGGCAGCCAATGCAAATGCGACGCCTCGTTTCTCAAACCCAGCTCAATTAGGTATTGGCACCGATTGGCAAGCTGCTGTTTTCAACAACAGTGCAAAAATTCAAAATCATGAGTTAAGCATTGCTGGCGGAAATGATAAGTCAACTTATTACAGTTCTTTTGGATATTTTGATCAAGACGGTATTGTTGCTACAAGTAATTCGCAATATAAAAGATTTACTGCTCGTTTCAACTCAGAGCATCAGCTTACTAAGGCGATTAAATTTGGCCAAACTATTGGTTATACACGTACAAATTCTGTTGGAGTAAGTACCAATACAGAATATGGTTCTCCTTTAAATAGAGCTATCAATATCGACCCAATTACTCCCGTCGTAGAAACAAACCCTGCAAGATTTAATCTACCAATTTACACAGGAAATCCTGTTGTTAGAAATTCAGCTGGTTTTCCTTATGGTATTTCTGACTACGCACAATCAGAAATCTTAAATCCTGTTGCTGCTCTGGCAGTTGCACAAGGTAGAGGCTGGTCTGATAAGGTGGTAGGTAATGCATTTGTAGAGGCTGAAATTATTAAGGGTTTAAAAATCAGATCTCAAGGCGGTGTAGATTTAGCTTTTTGGGGAAGTGATGGCTTTACTCCTATCTATTTCTTAAATTCAATTAACCAAACCACTATAACTTCTTATAACAGAAGTATAAATAGAGGATTATTCTGGTCGTTAGAGAATACACTTAGCTACTCAAAAAATATTGCTAAACACAACTTTACTGCTTTAGTAGGTTACTCTGCGCAGAAAAACAAAGGGGAAACACAAGGTGGTACAAAAGAAGGCATCCCTGTTGATAACATTAAAGATGCTTCTTTACAATTCCCAGTACCAAGGGCAAATGATGTATATTATGGTGGAGAGTATCTGAATACCTTAAATTCGATGTTTGCTCGTTTAACTTATGATTTTGACGAGAAATATTTATTTACAGGTATTGTTCGTAGAGATGGATCTTCTCGTTTTGGACCAAATAATAAATACGGTTACTTCCCATCTGGATCTGTTGGATGGGTAGCTAGTAGAGAAAGTTTTTTTCCTCAAAACAATATTGTTACTTTTTTAAAGTTTAGAGGATCTTATGGTGTAACTGGTAATGATAATATCGGAGATTTTAGATATTTATCAACAGTAAGTGGAGGCAGAAACTATACTTTAGGAACTTCTGCAGGTTTAAATAATGGCGTTAGTCCAGATGCTTTATCTAACCCAGACTTGAGATGGGAAGAAACTTCGCAAACAAATATCGGTTTAGAAGCCAGTTTATTTAGAAATTTCACCTTAACTGCAGATTGGTATCACAAAAAGACATCGGGTATGCTATTGCAAATTGCAGTACCTGGTTATGTAGGCAACTCTGGTCCAATTGGTAATATTGCCGATCTTTCTAACAAAGGTTTTGAATTAGAGTTAGGTTACAACAAAAAAATCGGAGATTTATCTTTAAGATTTGCTGCTAATGGCTCATTACTTAAAAACAACATCGATTTTCTTGGTGATGATAAAGAATTCTTAGGTGGACAAACCGTTACCCCACAAGGCTTAGAGGTAACACGTACTAAGATTGGTCATGCCATTGGTTCTTTCTTTGGCTATAAAAGTGAAGGTTTATTCCAAAATCAACAACAAATTAACGATTATAAAAATTCTACCGGTGGCTTAATTCAGCCAAATGCAAAACCTGGAGATATCAAATTCCGTGATTTAAATGGTGATGGCTTAATCAGCGATAATGATAGAGAGATTATTGGAGATCCAACTCCTGATTTCACCTATGGTTTCACTATAAATGCAGCCTATAAAGGATTTGATTTTGTAATGCTTGGACAAGGAATTGCGGGCAACCAAATTTTTAATGCTTTAAGAAGGTTTGATCTTCCAACAGCAAACTATACAACTTCAATTTTAAACAGGTGGACAGGAGAAGGAACAAGTAATGTAACTCCAAGATTAACCCTACAAGACGACAACAAAAACTATAGTAGAGTATCAAGCTTGTTTATAGAAGATGGTTCTTACTTCAGGATTAAAACTTTACAAGTGGGCTATACTTTACCAAACTCATTAATCCAAAAGGCTGGTTTAACTAAAGTTAGATTTTATGTGATGGCCAACAACTTGGTAACCTTTACAAAATATACTGGTTACGATCCGGAGATTGGCGGCGGAAGTTATGGTGTAGATCGTGGTTTCTATCCACAAGCTAGAACATTCTTTGCTGGTTTAAATGTTGGTTTTTAACGATAATTAATATGAAAAATAAATATATAAAATGCACCATCGCAATAGTTGCGTTAATGCAGGTTTTTGTATCATGTAAAAAAGATTTTCTGGAGCTTACACCTAAGGGAACAGCGCTTGAAGATAACTTTTATAAAAATGAAACGGAGGTAATGCAGGGCATTATCGCAGTTTATGATGTTACCCAATGGGGAACCACAGGAGGCTACACCATGAAAATGCCATTATTAAGCGCTGCATCAGACGATACTTGGGCTGGTGGAAGTAATGCATCAGATCAACCGAACTGGGTTGCTTTTGATAATTTTAATATGGATTCTAGAATTGGTCCACAAGGTGGATTATGGTCTAAAAACTTTACTGGCATCAATAGAGCTAATTTAATTTTAAGTAAAATTGAAAAAGCAACAGCCATAAGTGCAAACTTTAAAAGCAGGGTAACTGCAGAGGCTAAATTCTTAAGAGCTTATTTTTACTTTGATCTGGTTAGGTTTTTTGGAAATGTGCCTTTAATTGTTTCTGTATTACCAACCGAAGATTTGTACAAACAAACACAATCTACACCTGCTCAAATATATGCTCAAATTGAAAAGGATTTAAGAGAAGCAATGCCAGCTTTACCGAATACGATCAGTGCAGGTGAGAAAGGAAGAGTATCTCAAGGTGCTGCAAAAGCGCAATTGGCGAAGGTTTTATTATATTCAAACGATAATACCAAAATAGCTGAAGCTGCTACACTTTTCGAAGATATCAATAAAGTTGGCAACTCGTATGGATATGCTTTGTTAACCAATTATGCCGAAATCTTCAATCCTGCTAACAAATTCCATTCAGAATCAATCTACGAAATCCCACATTCTAACAATGCAGCATGGTCTGATTGGGGTTGGATTAATGGTGGAGAAGGTAACGTAGGCACCCAGTTTATTGGCATGGATAGCTATAATGGAGAAACTTACTCAAGTGGATGGGGTTTTTGCCCAGTAACTGAAGATTTAGCAAATGTAATGAAAAATGATCCACGCTTTGCAGCTACTATTATCGATGGTAAAGCTTTAAAAGCAACTGGTGCAACCTACAATGCCCGTTATCAAAATACAGATTATTTCATTAAAAAATATGCACCATTAAAAACCTTCAGATCTGCAAGTGGGGTAGCTGAGCAAAACTGGCCAATTAATGAAATAGAAATTAGGTTAGCGGATACTTATTTAATGCAAGCCGAAGCTTTAATTAGAAGCAATGGCAATGCTACAAGAGCAAAAGCACTTTTGGATGCTGTAAGGGCAAGAGTTGGATTGGCATCAGTTCCAGCCACATTAGATAATATTTATGCTGAACGCAGGCTAGAATTAGCTACAGAAGGACATCGTTTCTTTGATTTGGTACGTACCAATAGAGCAGTAGCAGTGCTAGGCCCTGTTGGTTTTAAAGCAGGGAAAAGTGAGTATTTGCCTATCCCACAAACAGAAATCGATGTTACCAAAGGCATTATTAAACAAAATCCAGGTTACAATTAATCATTAAGGAAAATGAAATCATTTAAAAACAATATAAAAACATCAATTTGGCTAAGTTTATGCCTGATGTTAACCGCACTAGGTTCTTGTAAAAAAGATGAGTCTGTTAAAGAACTGGGTGCTGCCCCTACTGCAGATCAGGTTAAATTTACAACGGCACCTACTGCAACAAACGCAAACGTAATCAATTTTAAAAACGAATCACCAGGTTTTAGAGCGATTTGGGATTTTGGTAACGGAGCAACTGCAGAAGGAGCAACTGCCCAGGCCTCTTACCCCTTAGCAGGAACTTACACGGTTAAGTTAACCATTGTAACAGATGGCGGTATTGCGTCTTCAACAAAAACGGTAACCATAGCCGCTACAAACCCAGCAATGCTAACGGATCCAGCATTTACATTATTATCAGGTGGTTTATCAAATGCAAATGGCAAAACATGGGTAATTGATCAAACCCAACAAGGTCATTTAGGTGTAGGACCAATTGGCTCGCAAGTTCCAGAGTGGTACCAAGCAGGACCAAATGAAAAAGCAAGCAACGGCTTTTACGATGATGAGATGACCTTTAATATGAATGCGCTAAAGTATACCTACGCTAATAATGGTACTACCTTTGCAAATGCATCAAACGCTCCAGGTATTGGAGGTCCAACGGGTTCTGATGATCCAACTGTAAATTATACACCCCCTACTAACTTAACTTGGTTAGTAACCACAATTAATGGCAACAAATATATCACCATTAGCAACAATGGATTTATAGCTTATTATCTAGGCGTTTCGCAATATCAAATCCTATCACTTACAGAAGATGAGATGTGGTTAAGATCTTTAGATAAATCTAACGCTGGCAATGCATGGTATTTAAAATTAATTAGAAAGGGATATACCAGACCGGTTGTACCACCTGTACAAAAACCAATGCAAGCGGCAGATTTGAGTGATGATTTCCAAAGTACATCTAACGTTACTTGGACAGCAGAAAACATGGATTTTGTAAGATCTTATGATAATCCATCAAAATTCCCATTAAATACTTCTGCTAAAGTAGGTTATTACGAAAAAAGAACAGGAAATGATGGCCAGTATGGTAATCTAAACGTAACGCTACCTTACCGTTTCGATCTCGCTGCGAAAAATAAAATCAGAATGAAAGTATTTGTACCAAGCGGTAACGACTTTACAAAAGTGGGATCTACGGTTGCTATTAAACTACAAAATTCTTTACTTGGTGGAAATTCTTGGCAAACACAAATTGAAATTGTTAAAACCATTTTACCTTCGCAATACAATACTTGGATACAATTAGAGTTTGATTATTCTGGCTCTTCTGCACAAACCTTGTATGATAAAATTGTGGTGCAGTTAGGTGGCGAAGGACATCCTCATCCAGGCATCTTCTTTATCGATGATTTCGAATTTAAATAAAACCTTTATTCCCCAGCAAATTAAACTGGGGAATAATTAACTTAATGATTATGACGATTAGACCAATTAAACAATTATATTTCTTTATTGCGCTCTCTGCAGGCTGTATATTGTCGTGTCAATCTTGCTCTACCAAACAGGATGAAGCTATTATACTGCCACCAAAACCAGTAGAAATTGTAGATAAACAATGGAGTTTCGATGCCGCACCCACTTGGGTTGATGAATTTGATTATACAGGTTTACCAGCTACAAATAAATGGGATTATGATTTAGGAGGTTCTGGTTGGGGCAATAACGAAAAACAACTGTACACCAATACCTTAAATAATGTAAGCGTAGCAGATGGAAAATTAACCATTACTGCCAAAAAAGAGAACGTCAATGGTATGGGCTACACTTCAACAAGGTTAGTAACCAGAGGTAAGTTAGATGTACTTTACGGCAGAATTGAGGTGAGAGCAAAACTACCAACTGGAAGAGGAACATGGCCAGCCATTTGGATGTTACCTACAGATCGTGTTTATGGAGATTGGCCAAAATCTGGAGAGATTGATATTATGGAGCATGTTGGTTATGATCAAAATACGGTACATTTTAGCACACATTCTGAAGCTTATTACTTTAAAATAAATACACAGAAAACAAGCAAAAAGTTAATTCCAGACGCTAGTACTGCATTTCATGATTATAGAGTAGATTGGACACCTTACGCCATTAGGGGTTATTTTGATAATACTTTGGTATTTGAATTCACTAACGAAGGCAAAACCTATAAAGAATGGCCTTTCGATAAAAGGTTTCATATTTTAATTAATTTAGCTGTTGGTGGAGATTGGGGTGGCGCCCAAGGAATAGACGACAGCATATTCCCTCAAAAATTCGAAGTAGAATATGTGCGTTATTATAAAATGATTGAAAAATAAATAGTAGAAATTAACCTTTAAAAATGCCTAGCAGATGCTGGGCATTTTTTTTGTAATTATTTTGATAACAATTTATTTATTAAAATAAACCTAAAAAATAAGTATACATTTAGCAAGCGTACATTTAACGTTTATTAACAATAATTAACATTTCTTATATCGCTAATACGTTAACTTGGTACTTTTCTAAATCCGCTCCCTATATGCTCAAAAAGCTACTCTCGCTGTTTATTTTTGTGTTATTTCCTATTTTCATTTTTGCACAACAGGCCACTATAAAGGGCAGTGTTGTTGATACCTTGGAAAAGAGAAAATTAAAAAATAGTTCTGTATTACTGATTAGAAGCAAGGATTCTATATTAGTAAAAACCATAAGAACAAATACCAATGGGGAATTTGAGCTTACAAACCTAAAAAAGGGAGATTACAGCCTATTGATCTCATATCCCAGAATGGCCGATTTTATTAGAGATATTAAACTTACAGATACATCTCGTATAAACCTTGGTGCCATACACATGGAATCAAAAACCTTTCTATTAAATGAAGTAGTTATTAGAGCGCAAAAGGAAGCGATAAGGATGAAAGGCGACACATTGGTTTATCAGGCTGATAGTTTTGCCGTAAAGCCAAATGCAAATGTGCAAGATTTACTTCGCAGGCTACCCGGTATTGAAGTAGATAAAAATGGAGCTATAAAAGCTAGCGGCGAAGCGGTAAATACGGTTTTGGTAGATGGTGAAGAATTTTTTGGAGACGATCCATTATTAGCTACAAAATACCTAAAAGCAAATGCAGTTAAGGAAATTGAAGTTTATGATAAAAAAAGTAAACAAACTGATTTAACCGGTATTGAAGATGGCAAGAAAGAAAAGGTAATCAATATTAAATTAAAGGATAATGCCAAAAATGGCTATCTCTCTACCTTAGATGCCAATAGCAATCTCGATAAACTCAAAAATATTGGGGGAATGGTGGGTATATATAAAGAAAAGATGAAAGCTGCCGTTTATGGCAATACCACCAATTTAAACCAGGATTCTAAAGTTACAGCGGCGATGTCTAAATTAAAAGGTGGAGACTATGATGTAATTGAAGTGGGTGATGACGGAAGTACAATTGCCTACATGTCTAATGGCGATTACGATGATTACTTCTCTCCTGTTAATGGATTACCTAATGTTAGCACATTTGGCGCACATTTTTCTGATAAATGGAATAGCAATAAACAAGTTTTGAAACTAAACTACAAAAATTCAGACAACAGCAATAAAGACATCAGAACTTCTAGAGGCCAAAGCCTTTTGCCAAATGGAACTTCATTTTTTAGTTCTGGCAACACCACCGACAATGACAGAAAAGCTAATCAAAACCTAAAAGGGAATTTAGATATTAAACTAGATTCATTATCTACACTAAAAATCTCCTTTGCTGCAAAGCAGAACAAAAACGAAAATGATTTGGTAAACTACAATCAATCTACTAATGATTTGGGCTTTTTTGTAAGTAAAAATGACCAGACCATAGCTAACCAAGGAAATGGCAATTTATTTAACGGAAACATTAACTACACTAAAAAATTCAAAAAGAAAGGCAGAACGATTTCTATAGACTTACAGCCAGAAACACAACAGAATTCGAGTACCGAAATTAACCAAAACTTAACGAGTTATTACGATGCTAATGGTGTAATAGAAAGAACAGAGAACTTAAACTTTTTTAGAGATGATAAAGGAAAACAAAGTTCATTAGGCTCAAGGATCTCTTATACCGAACCATTAACCAAAAGTTGGATGTTGCAAACTGAATATAGCTTTAAAACTATTGGTTCTGCCAGCAATAAACTGGTTTATGATAATAATCAAAATAGAAGAATTATAGATTCTCTTAGCAATAATTTCCAGTTCAATAACTTTTCCAATATCGGCAAAGTAGTGTTACAATATAGAGCGAAAAAATTGTCAGTTTCTGGTGGTATGCAAGCTACACAAACCAGCTTCGAACTAAATGATTTAGACCGAAACACTAGGTTTAACCGCAATTATTTGAACTGGGCACCAAATTCTAATTTAAACTACAAATTAGGTAAAATGACTAGTTTATCATTTGATTACAATGGATACACAAGCCAGCCTAGTTTAGATCAAATTCAACCTATTAGGCAAATTACAAATCCACTTTATCAAGTTATTGGTAATGCGAACCTAAAGCCATCATTTCATAACAATATTAGCATTTCTTTTAACAGTTATTTGATGAAATCAGAGCAATTCATGTATGCTTACTTTAATTATGGGTTCACAAAAAATAACATTACAGGTAGTTCAACAATTGATGAGTTTAATAAAACTGTAGCCACCTACATCAATTTAGATGGAAATAATAACATGTCATTTTCTGGATCTTACCAGAAATCTTTCAGAAAATTAAATTTCAGAACAAGCTTGAGTGTTAGTTATAACAAATCTACGTACGTAGCCATCCTTAATCAGAAATTAAATAAAAATTTGAACAATTCTACCAATTTACGACCAAGCTTTAGTTATTATACAGATAAAGTAGATATCTCCTATTCGCCTTCCATCACCTTTATGAACAACAGCACCTCAACTGGTTCAATTAACAATGGTAAAAGTGTAAACCATAATCACGAAATCAATGGAACTATACAGCTTCCCTACAACATGGAATTTAATACTTCGGTATCATTGTCTTACCGACCTGCTGATGCATCTTTTGATACCCCTTTAAACATCGCAATTTGGAATAGTTATTTATCTGCAAAAATGCTAAAAGCAGAGGCTTTAGAAATTAAGTTATCAGTTTCAGATATTTTAAATCAGAAAATAGGCTATAACCGATATGTTGGAGGTAACTATATCAATGAAGGTACTTTTAGTTATATTCCAAGATATGCATTAATAGGTTTGACCTACAATTTAAGTGGTAATTTTGTTAAAGCTGCTAAATAATAATAAACATGAAAAAAGTAATTCTAACTATCCTATTTGCATTTTTATTAATTGGTGTTAAAGCACAAATAGTTTTCATTAACAATGCCAAAATAACTTTCGAAAAAAAGGTAAACATGCAACGCCAAATGGCAGATAATGATTGGCTATCAGATGATGCAAAAGACAATATGAAAAAGTATGTGAGTACCTTCTGGGAATATAGCTTTAATGAAACTACCGCTAGTTATAAAGCGAAAAAGAAAGAAGAAAATCTAAGCGACAACATGTTTTTCTTTTCTTCGGGAGACAATACGGCAGAGCTATATACAGATTTAGAAAAAAATAAAAGAATGATCAAAAAATCAATGATGGGTGATGATTATATCTTGAATGATACCGTACCAACACTAGATTGGAAAATAATGCATGATGTAAGAAAAATTGCTGGTTACGAATGTAGAAAAGCTATTGCTGTAATTAACGATTCGGTTTATGTTGTGGCGTTTTATACGGATGAAATTGTATTTAAGGGTGGCCCAGAGGGATTTACGGGTTTACCCGGAATGATTTTAGGCTTAGCGATACCAAGATACAATACCACTTGGTTTGCTACAAAAGTAGAAGGAATTAACATTCCAATTCAGGTTATTTCTGAACCTACCAAAGGAAAAAGAACAGACACAGAAAAAGATTTTAATAAACTAATAGACTTATACAGAAGGTACGAGGATAAAAAGAATCCAATGAAGTTGGAAGATATCAAAAAGAACCTTTACGGATTTATATTATAAAAAAATTGGTCTATTAGACCATGGTTAATGGTTTAATAGCCTAGATAACTAACAATAAGGAAAAATTATTTATATAAAAGCAATAAGTTAATCGCTAACAGTTAAATTTCTTAGATTTTTTTGATTGTTATTTTAAGATCACTATCTTAAAATAAATTTACTTTTAATGGCATTTAAATTCGAGGAACTTAAAGTTTGGCAAATTTCACTAAAATTAAGTAATGAAATAGATTTAATAGCTAAGAGCTTTCCTAGAATTGAGTTATTTAGCTTAACAAATCAGATAAAAAAAGCCGCAGATTCTTTAAACCTAAATATTGCCGAAGGTTGTATAAGTCAATCAAAAGCTGAATTTTCTAGATTTTTAACTTACGCTGTAAGATCAGGTTTAGAAGTTGTAAGTTGCTTGTTTATGGCCTCTTCAAGAAAGTATATTTCAGATTTGGAATTTAAAAGACTTTATCTGGAGTATGAGACATTATGTAAAATGATTTCGAAATTAAAATCGTCTTTATGAATCAACGCCATGGTCTATTGACTATCAACCATCAGCCCTCTTCTGTTTAAACACTGACAATCAATCAAATATTTTTTTAACATTTAAAACTCGATAACCAGATATTTTCCTACCTTTGTATCCCGTACAAAAACAATTAAAAAGGCCTCAAAAACCCTATTAATTTCACAAACTCACAAACATGACTAAGTATATTTTTGTTACGGGCGGTGTTACTTCCTCATTAGGTAAGGGCATCATCTCCGCTTCATTGGCCAAACTTTTACAAGCACGTGGTTACCGTGTAACCATCCAAAAATTCGACCCTTATATCAACATTGATCCAGGGACGTTAAACCCTTATGAGCATGGCGAATGTTATGTAACTGAAGATGGTGCAGAAACTGATTTAGACTTAGGGCATTATGAGCGTTTCTTAAATACACCAACCTCTCAAGCCAATAACATTACAACTGGACGTATTTATCAAAATGTAATCAATAAGGAACGCCAAGGAGATTATTTAGGAAAAACAGTACAGGTTGTACCCCATATTACCGATGAGATTAAACGCAATATGCGCATCTTGGGAGACAGTGGTGCTTACGACATCGTAATTACTGAGCTTGGCGGTACTGTTGGAGACATTGAATCATTGCCATTTGTAGAAGCTGTTCGTCAATTTAAGTGGGAAGAAGGTTCTAGTAATGCAATTGTTATCCATTTAACTTTAGTGCCTTACTTAGCAGCTGCAGGAGAATTAAAAACTAAACCAACGCAACATTCCGTTAAAGCTTTATTAGAATATGGTATCCAACCAGATATTTTGGTTTGTCGTACAGAGCACCATATTAGTCCAGATATCCGTAAAAAAATTGCCCTATTCTGTAATGTAAACGTAAATGCGGTTATCGAATCAATTGATGCATCATCTATTTATAGTGTGCCATTATTGATGATGAAAGAGCAATTGGATAAAACTGTTTTAGCTAAATTAAAACTGCCTTCTAAAAACGAACCAGATATGGAAAGCTGGAAAGATTTCTTAGGCCGTTTAAAAAATCCTACATCGGATATTAAAATTGGTTTAGTTGGTAAATATGTAGAATTACCTGATGCCTACAAATCAATTACTGAAGCTTTTATCCACGCAGGTGCCAAAAACGAATGTAAAGTACGTGTAGAATATATTCCATCAGAAAGTATTTATGCAGATAATGTAAAAGAAAAACTAGCTCACTTACATGGCATATTGGTTGCACCAGGTTTTGGAAGTCGTGGTATTGAAGGTAAAATTGAGGCTATTAAATACGTTAGAGAAAACCAAATCCCGTTTTTCGGCATCTGTTTAGGTATGCAGTGTGCAGTAATTGAGTATGGACGTAATGTTTTAGGCTTAAAAAATGCAAATACTACCGAAATTGATGATACCGCCGAGCATCAGGTTATTAACATGATGGAAGAGCAAAAAAATATCACAAGCAAAGGAGGCACTATGCGTTTAGGCGCTTACCCTTGCGATATTAAAAAAGGTACCAAAGCTTACGCTGCATACGGAAAACAGCACATTACCGAAAGACATAGACACCGTTATGAATTTAATAGTGATTATTTACAACAATATGAAGAAGCTGGTATGATCGCTTCTGGTATCAATCCAGATAGTAAATTAGTTGAAATTATCGAGTTAAAAAACCATCCTTTTTTCGTTGGTGGACAATTTCATCCAGAATTAAAGTCAACAGTTGCTAATCCTCACCCACTTTTTGTTAAATTTGTTGCCGCTGCAATGGAGCATGCCAAAAAGAAAACAATATAATACAAGTTTAAAACATAATAATGGATAGAAATACGTTTACAGGTCTGTTCCTGATCATGGTGATTTTAGGAGCAGCTGTGTTTTTCATGAAGCCTAGCGAGGCAGATATGAAAAAAGAAAGAGAAAGAATAACTGCTGATTCTCTTCAAAAAGCTGGAACTAAACCAGCTCCTGCTGCAACAACTACAGCTATAGCACCTGTAAAGCCAGACTCAACTGTACTAGCAGGCCCTTTTGGTGCCAATCTTAATGGTACGGAAGCAACTACAGTTTTAGAAAACGACAAATTAAAATTAACATTTACCAATTTAGGTGGTAAAATTTTAAGTGTTGAAGTTAAAGACGAAAAAACTTATGACGGTAAACCATTAATTTTATTTAATGGCAACGAAAATAAATTCGGATTAAACTTAAATATTAATGGTAAAGTAGTAAATACAAACACTTTATATTTTACAGCCATCAAAAACGAAGCAAGCATTAGTATGCGTGCAAACTACAGTGCTGATAAATACATCGAGTTTCTTTACGATATTAAACCTAACAGTAATAATGTTGGTTTTAACATTAACTTAAATGGTTTAAACTCTATTGTACAAGGTAATAACGTTACCCTAAACTGGGAAACTACTTTATTAGAGCAAGAAAAATCTGCTAAGAAAGAACAGGAACACTCCTCACCTTATTACAAGTATGTTGGCGAAAACCCAGATCATTTAGGTATGGGCGCTGATGTTAAAGAAGATTTAGCAAAAGGTAAAATTGAGTGGTTTTCTTTTAAACAACACTTTTTCTCTGCCGTATTAATCCCTCAAGTTCCGTTCGAAAAAGGAAATTTAGAAGTTAAAGTAAGTACAGAACCAGGCAAAATAAAATGGTATGGTGCCAACATGGAATTGCCCTTTAAGCAATTAGCTGCGCAAAACTACGCCATGAAGTTTTACTTCGGTACTAATAAGTTCTCCACCTTAAAAGAACAAGGTCAAGAAATTGAAAAACAGGTTGACATGGGTTATTGGCCTTTAAAGTACATCAACAGATGGGTGGTATTACCAGTATTTAACTTCTTAGAAAGCTTTAATTGGGGTTATGGTTTAATCATTTTGGTATTAACCATTTTATTAAAACTAGCCATGTCTCCATTAACTTATAAGTCTTATATCTCTATGGCTAAAATGAGAATTTTAAAGCCGGAAATGGATGAGATTAAGGCAAAAGTAGGTGATGATAATCCGACCTTATTACAACAAGAATATTTAAAGCTTTATAAACAAGTAGGTGTTAATCCTTTAGGCGGATGTTTGCCTATGTTACTACAATTACCTTTTGTAATGGCCTTCTTCTTCTTCTTCCCTAACTTATTTGAGTTAAGAGGCGAAAGTTTCTTGTGGATGAAAGATTTATCAACTTATGATGATTTCATCAAATTTGGATTTACCATTCCATTTATTGGAGATCACTTAAGTTTGATGTGTATTTTGATGACGATTTCTACATTGATTTACACTTACTTTAACAATCAGATTTCTGGTGCAACTGGACAGATGAAATACATTGGTTACATTATGCCAATCATTTTCTTAGGGGTATTAAATAGCTATCCTTCTGGTTTGAACTATTATTATTTCTTGGCTAACATGTTAACTTTCTTACAACAATTTTTAATCAGAAAAATGGTTAATGATGATAAGATCCATGCCATTTTACAAGAAAATAAAACAAAACCTGCTACAGAGAAAAAGAAATCGAAGTTTCAAGCTCGTTTAGACGATTACATGCGTACACAAGCACAAGCAAAAGCACAAGAGAAAAAAGGTAAATAAGTTAGAGGTTTTCAGTTTTGGGAGCAGAACTGCAAATTGCCAATTGAAAACTAAAAAATGGCCGCAGATGCACAGATTAACAGCTGTAGCTCTGCGGCTTTTTTATGAAATTTACATAGTGGAAATGATTTTGGCGAAAAATGATTAGCATTTGTTATAATTTTATTGACATTTCAACCCTTATACAACTATAGCACAATTTTGTTTGTAAAATTTGACATACATATAGTGTTTTTTTGCTCAAATTTTGCAATTTTATATTTCTTAAGACCAAAACCTTCAATTATCATTATTTAATTATGCAAAAAAGACTAATCTTACTTTTTTTACTATTTACTAGTGCTGTTTATGCTCAAAAAAAGCCACTAGACCATACCGTTTACGATACTTGGGAATCGGTAGGTGTGAAACAAATTACCAATAATGGTTTATGGACAGCTTATGCCGTTAACCAACAAGAAGGTGATGCTAATTTATACTTTCAGGAAACCAATACTGCCCAAAAAATTAAAATTTCTAGAGCGAGTTTGGCCCAGTTTAGTGCAGATTCTAAATTTGCTGCCTTTGCCATAAAGCCTTGGTATAAAGATACCAGAATGGCAAAAATTAAAAAGAAGAAACCAGACGACATGACAAAGGATACCTTAGGCATTGCTAACCTAAGCACTTTAGCAATTACTAAAATACCTAGAGTTAAATCGTTTAAATTTCCAGAAAATGGCGCAGCATTGTTAGCTTATAACTTAGAGAAAGCTGTAGATACCAGTAAAAAGGCAAAACCTGCAACTCCAGGGGCAGCACCAGAAACTAAAAATGATGATGATAACTATTTGGCTGATGATGAACCAGCTGGTGCAGGAGCTGCAAAAGAAGGAACTGATTTAATCTTAAAAAACCTAACAACTGGTGTAGAACGTATTTACAAATATGTAACGGATTATAGCTTTAGTAAAGATGGTAAACTATTGGTTTTTGCAGCAAGTGGATCTAAAAAAGATAAAGCAGCACAACAAGGTGTATTTTTATTAAATACTGAAACTGGAGTATTAAAATCATTGGTAAAAGGCAAAGGAAACTTTAAGAACTTCACTTTTGATGAGGATAGCGAACGTTTAGCATTTTTAGGAGAAACTAGTCCAGAAAAAGCAGAAATTAAAGATTTTAACATCTATTACAATTCTCTAACCTTAGATACAGCTCAAATTTTAGTTGATGGAGATATGCCAGGTATGCCAGCGAAATTTGCAGTAAGTGGAGATGGTAGATTAAACTTCAGCAAAGATGGCAACAAGTTGTTCTTTGGCATCGCCCCTATTAAAAAAGCAAAAGATACTACTTTAATCGATTTCGAAAATGCCAAATTAGATATTTGGGGTTATAAGGATGATTATTTACAGCCTATGCAATTGAAAAATGCAGATCGCGAATCGAAGAAAAGTTATTTAACTGTGATAGATATTTATGGAACTGATCCAAAAATCCTTCCATTAACAGATGTAAAATTACCAGATGCAACCTTAGTAAATGAAGGTAATGCTAATTATGTATTGGCTTCTACAGATTTTGGCAACCGTATCCAATCTCAATGGGCTGGCGGTTCTTTAAGAGACTACTATTTAGTTGATGTAAAAACTGGAGCTCGTAAAAAAATATTAGAGAGCTTTGCTGGTAATGCTTCAGCATCGCCAGATGGTAACTACATTATTTATTATGATAAAAAAGCAGGTAACTGGTATACCTATCAAGTTGCTACAGGAAAAGTTACACATTTAAACAATGCGATGAATGTGAAGTTTTTTGATGAAGACAATGATGTACCTGACGATCCAAGCAGTTATGGTATTGCAGGTTGGACAGAAGAAGATAAAGCGGTTTTATTATACGATCGTTACGACATTTGGCAATTTTCACCAGATGGAAAATCAGCTCCTAAAAATTTAACCAACGGTTTTGGTAGATTGAATAACATTACCTTCCGTGCAGAAAGAATAAATCCAGATTTCAGATTTTTCACCAAGAAAGATGTGTTGTGGTTAGATGCGGTTAACAATGCAACCAAAGAAAGTGGTTTTTATCGTAAAGCTATTAATGATAGCAAAAACCCTGAATTGGTAATCATGGCTCCTGCTAAATATTCTAATCTGAACAAAGCAAAAAATGCTGACATCTATGTGTACGACAAAGGAGATTTCTTAAAATCACCTGATGTTTATTTTTCAAAAGATCAACTTAAAACAGCTGTTAAATTAAGCAATACAAACCCACAACAAAGCAGTTACAACTGGGGAACCTCAGAATTGGTAAAATGGACTACACCAAAAGGTTACAAATCAGAGGGTGTATTGTACAAACCCGAGAACTTTGATCCTACAAAGAAATATCCAATGATTGTTTATTTTTATGAGAAGCTGTCTGATGGTCTTTATGCTTATAAAGCTCCTGCCCCATCTGCATCTAGTATCAATATCCCTTATTTTGTTAGTAACGGTTATTTGGTATTTACACCAGATATTAGCTACGAAACTGGTCATCCAGGTAAATCTGCAGAAGAGTATATCAATTCGGGTGTAGAAAGTTTGAAGAAAAATGTTTGGGTAGATGGCACTAAAATTGGTATCCAAGGTCAAAGTTGGGGAGGTTACCAAGTTGCACACTTAGTTACCGCAACAGATATGTATGCAGCTGCGTGGGCAGGTGCTCCAGTTGCCAACATGACTTCTGCTTATGGTGGTATCCGTTGGGATAGCGGTATGAACAGACAGTTCCAATACGAAAAAACACAAAGTAGAATTGGTGCTACCCTTTGGGAAAAACCTGAATTATACATTGAAAATTCACCTTTATTCCATTTGCCAAAAGTAAAAACGCCAATTGTAATCATGTCTAATGATGCAGATGGAGCTGTGCCTTGGTACCAAGGTATAGAGATGTTTACAGGTTTAAAACGTTTAAATAAACCAGTTTGGTTGTTAAACTATAATAACGAAGCACACAATTTAGTACAACGTCAAAACAGAAAAGATATTCAAATACGCTTAGGGCAGTTTTTTGACTACTATTTAAAGGGTGCTAAAGCGCCAGTTTGGATGGCCAGCGGTATTCCTGCTACAGAAAAAGGCAAAACTTGGGGATTTGAATTGACAGACGAAAAACCTTAATTCAGTTTTGAGGTGACAGTTTTCAGTTAGTATTTAACTCAAACGTCATTATGAGTAAGCGAAGCAATCTTTCTTAATTGATAGATTGCTTCGTTGTTTAATTGCTGTTTTAAATTTATTTTTACGTTAAAAAAAGATGGATATCAAATCTATTATCGATAGTTATACTGATTTCTCTGAAAAGCAACTTAATAATCGTTTTTTCAAACATCATCAAATTATTGAACTCTTACAGCAACTTCCTACAACATTCACAAAAACTGAATTAGGTCATTCTGTTAAAGGAAGAAGTATCAACCTTATTAAATGGGGCAATGGCAAAACCAAAATCATGTTATGGAGCCAAATGCATGGCGATGAAGCCACAGGTACAATGGCTTTGTTTGATCTTTTCAACTTCTTGCAGAAAGAGATTGAATTTATTAAACTGTTAAATGAAAACTGCCAACTATTTATGATCCCGATGGTAAATCCAGATGGTGCTGAGGTTTTTACCAGAAGAAATAGTCAACAAATAGATATCAATCGTGATTTTTTAAAGGAAACTTCTCCAGAAGCTAAAATATTAAAACAGTGCAGAGCAGCTATCAATCCAGATTTCGGCTTTAACTTGCACGATCAATTAACGCTTTGGAGTGTTTCTGGAAGTTTGAAACCAGCTACACTTTCCTTCTTAGCTCCTGCTCTGGATGAAGATTTAAGTATTGATGAGACCCGAAAAAGTGCCATGTTGGTAATTGCTGATATGTTTGCAGATTTAACTGAGCTTATCCCCCAGCATATTGGCCTATTTGATGATGAATTTGAACCTCGAGCATTTGGCGATAATTTCCAAAAAGCCGGAACTGCGACCATATTAATCGAAGCAGGTGGTTTGGCAGCAGATTACGAAAAACAGGAAATCAGAGCATATTATTTCGCTGCAATCTTATCGGGCCTATCGTCAATCTGTAAGCCTACCTACCAAAAACAAGATCTTAAAAACTACTTTTCTATTCCAAAAAACAACAAACAGATTTTCCATATCTTAATCCATAATGTAACATTAAATGATGTGGAAGTAAGCATTGGCATTAATTACGAAGAAAAACCAAGCCCTGATGGTAATGGAACTTATAAAATCTACGACATTCAGGATATTGGCGATTTGAGTTTCTGCGATGCTTATCAAACTTATAACACTGGTACATTAACTGTAAAAGGAGAAATCAAAATATTTAAAAATGCACATTTCCAATTATTTGATGGTAATGAGCTGATTTTAGCTTTCGAAAATGGAGAATTACTATAAAAAATACTACATTCAACATCTAAATTAAAAACAATGGCATTAAGTAGAATATGGTCGGGCTTTATCGTGGTAGCCATCTTGGTAGCTTGCATTAAATGTTTCTTTTTCGGTCAAACAGAAATATTTAGCTGGATGGTAGTGGGTAAAGCAGACGATCCGACCAACCTGACCAAGGTAAATGGAATCATCGAAACTTGTTGGACATCTGTGGAGTTATGCCTAAAACTAATTGGTATTCTAGCTCTTTTTATGGGTTTTATGAGCATTGCAGAAAGAGCAGGTGGTATTCGTTTATTATCCAGAATTGTTGGTCCATTCTTTTCTAAATTGTTTCCAGAAATCCCAAAAGGTCACCCATCTATGGGACACATGATCATGAATTTTTCTGCCAATTTATTAGGTTTAGATAACGCAGCAACTCCTTTTGGTTTAAAAGCAATGGAAAGTTTACAAGAGCTTAATCCAAATAAAGAAGTAGCTAGCAACTCTCAACTAATGTTTTTATGTTTACATGCTGCAGGCTTAAGCCTAATCCCCGTGAGTGTAATTGCCATCCGTGCTTCTCAAAACGCTTCAGACCCAACAGATGTATTTATTCCATGTTTAATTGTAACCTTTGTGGGTACCATGGCAGCAATGATGATTGTTTCCTTTAAACAGAAAATCAACCTCTTTCAACCTGTTATTGTGGGTTGGATATTGAGTATTTCTTTAGTAATTGCCGTATTGGTTTGGTACGTAACTTCATTGGATGCAGATGGCATTAAACAATTCTCTGGTGTACTTAGCAATGGACTTATCTTACTTGTTTTTTTATTAATCGTTCTAGGGGGTATTTATAAAAAGATAGATGTTTTTGATGCTTTTATAGATGGTGCAAAAAATGGTTTTGAAACTGCAGTTAAAATTATCCCCTATTTGGTTGGGATGTTAGTAGCTATTAGCATGTTAAGAACCAGTGGTACTTTCGATGTGGTAATTTTAGGAATAAAGAACTTATTTGCCTTTATTGGAGCAGACACTCGCTTTGTAGAAGCTTTACCAACCGCATTAATTAGGCCCTTAAGTGGTGGTGCAGCCAGAGGAATGATGGTTGATACCATGACAGCTTATGGTGCAGATTCCTTTGCCAGTAAATTATCAGGTATTTTCCAAGGTGCATCAGATACTACATTTTATGTAATTGCAGTATATTTTGGTTCGGTAAGTATTAAAAACACCCGTTATGCTGTTGGCGCAATGTTATTGGCCGATTTAGTTGGTGTTTGTACTGCAATAGGTTTAGCTTATTTGTTTTTTGGCAGTAGTTTGTAGGTTAAGAAAATCTTATCGCTGTTTAATTAGCAAAGCAATTGCAGTAATGTTATTAACGCAAGTCCTGCCAATGCTACCTGCCCACCGCAGACACAATGTTATTAAGTTAAGCACAATGTATATCAGTCTGAGCTTGTCGAAGACCCATGTTAACGTTCAAAAAGTAAAAAATTTTTGTCCTTCGACAGGCTCAGGATGACAATATTTTTTGCTTTTCTCATCAACTTAACGTGAGTTCGATATAAGAAATAGCCTTTAAACAGCAAACACAATGGTTGAGGTTTAAAATCATCGGCTTCTGAAACATATTTAGGATTCTGTCGCTTCGCGGACAAAATTTATTCATCAGTTGTTTATATTTTCAATGGTATTCATGCTTTCGCAGGCTCAGGTTTCCTGTAGATGAAAAAAGTATGCAAAAACCGAAGCGTAAGCGTAGCTCATTTATACAATTGAAAACAGCTAATAACTATAAATAAAATCCACGGCTGCGCCTAGCGCTATTAATTTAATGCTCTGGCAAATTGTTGCATTCCGCACTAGCCAAGGCCGATTTAGTAGAACGGAGAGCTGTTACTCAGGCTCGAGATAGCTTATAAGTACAAAAAGCTTAACCCGAACTCACGTTAACTTAGTGACATTGAACGTGGGCTGGCAATCTTTTCCGCGTATGTTTAGCAAACAAAGGTCTTTCTTAAAAACTTACTACGTCTTTTCATTCTCATTACACTATAGACTTCGTCAGTTTTAATTAGCTTGGGTTGCAAAAGATATATCGAGTTGTGAAGAAATTGATCAGAGTGCAATAATCTTTAGTCTAGAAAAACAAAAAGGGGCTAATCGTAATTTGCGATATAGCCTCTTTTCATAATTGTAAAATAAATTGATTAGTACCCTTGGTTTTGCTGAGCTTTTAAACCAGGATTTGCATTAATTTCACCTTGTGATATTGGTAATCTTGTTTTAAAGAAGGTTCTATCAATACTTTTAGTTCTGGTAGGAACAGAGATATTACCAAATTCATCATTAAATGTAATTGTTTTATTTAAACGGATCATATCGAAGAAGCGCTGACCTTCACCAACTAACTCCTTACTTCTCTCGTCTAAAATCATATCAATAGTAATTGTTGCAGCTGTTGCAGGTGTTAATAATGGTGCTCTTTTACGAATTGCATTTAAATAAGTAGCCGCTTTACCTGGGTCAGTAGCTAAAGCTGCTTCTGCGGCAATGAGGTATATTTCAGATAACCTGATCACCTTTATATTTACAGCTGTATTGGTTGCTTTACCATCTCCAGCTAGTGCAGTGCTACCACTATATTTATAAAGAGATCCCATGCGTGTTGCAGAAGTTTCATCAAAACTCATTACACCCCATCTAACATCCGTAGCATCTTCTTTTAAACGGTTTAAGAAATAATCACTAGTCATAAACCATCCCAAAACCGTACTTGCTCCATGCGCTCTACGTCTGTGATAAAAACCTAACGATCCAGTTGTTAAATCATTCTCCGTAGCAAAAATACCCAATTCAAAAATAGACTCGGTACCAAACTGTGCTTTCCAAGAATCTACCCAGGTAGCATTTGTATATAAAGCATATACATTACTATTGATAATCTCTTCTGAAGCTTTTAAAGCATTGGTATAATCTTTCATGTATAGGTACACTCTGGCTTGTAAAGCTAAATTACCGTAATAATTTAAATAGCCATTAGCTTTTGCTTTAGCTAGCAATGGAGCAGCAACTTTCAGATCATTTAAAATTTGCGTATAATTTTGTTCTACTGTAGCACGGAGTGGTTGTGCAGAAGAAGTCAGCACCGTTGTTATATTTGGAACACCAAATGATGTTTTATCATCATCGTATGCCTTTCCATATAAACGTACTAAATCAAAATACATTAAAGCTCGTGCAGTAAGTGCTTGGCCTTTTGCACTAGCAAAACCACTTGCTCCTGCAGCCTCCAGTTTAGCAATACTTTCTAATAGATTATTTGCCTGTAGAATGCTAAAATAGAGTTGAGACCAAAAGCCAGAGTTACTACCAGCATTAGCCGCATGATCAAACATGTAAAGTCCATCTAAACCTCTACCTCTAGAGTAGATAGTAAAATCACCTCCCTTAACATCTCCATATAGCATGAAATTTCTGCCATAATAATCAGAACTTGTCATATTACGCATTAATCCATTAATCATTATTTGCGCATCAGCTGGAGTTTGTATGGCTATTGCCGCATCCCCAGAATTACTAGGTTTAACGTCCAGAAAATCTTTACATGATGTGAGCCCTATTACTAAAAGCCCAATCAAAAATATATTTACTTTTTTCATCTTAAAATCTTTAATCATTAGAAACTTAATTCAATCCCAAAAGTATATGTTTTACCAATTGGGGTTTCCCAACCTCTAGTTCCATATTGATTTACTTCTGGATCAGCAATTTTATACTTGGAGAAGGTTACCAAATTTGAACCATTAAAGTATACCCTAGCATTAGAACTTCCAATTTTATTTATTAAATTTTTAGGTAAGTTATAAGCTAATGTTATATTTTTAAGTCTTAAGAAACTAGCGTCGTGCATCTGACGACTACTGTATTGTATAGGATCTGTTAAATCATTACCATCCAATTTTGGCAAGGTTCCACTAGTATTTGTTGGTGTCCACATATTGTCGTAATATTCTTGGGCTCTAATTCTCTCCCAATAATAACCATCATCAGCAACATCCTTAAATGCGCCATCATATAACTTACCACCAATTTTATAGTTAAAATTTAAGGCTAGTGTAAACCCTTTATATTCAACATCTGTATTTACACCACCGTATACATCTGGCATAGCATCGCCTAAAGTTGTAAAAGCTGCATTTGCATATTTATAAGTAGCAGCCCTTCCATTATAAACGATATCATCAGTTGCAGCAGGTGCTCCATTCTTATACCAAACATTTTTGCCGTTTATAGAATTTACCCCTGCCCATTCATATCCGTATAAGGTTAGTGTAGGTTGCCCCTCTCTATAAATAAATTGCGCTCTTGCATCTCCTCCAGTTGGGTCGTACCAAATGATATCTTGCCCTGCTGGGGTGGTACCGTTGCTATACAACTTAGTAACTTTTGATTTAATGAAAGAAGCATTTACGCTTGCACTCCATCTTAAACCGTCTTTGCGAATAATATCTCCCCCTAAGTCAACCTCAAGACCACGATTATTGATTTCTCCAACATTCCTTAAAGTAGAACTAAAACCTGTCACCATAGAAATTGGAACATCTTGCAACAAGTCTTTCGAATCACGGTTAAAATACTCAACAGTACCCGAGATGCGATTGTTAAATAATCCAAATTCTAAGGCTAGGTTGGAAGAATAACTGGTTTCCCAAGTTAGATTAGGATCTGCAATGCTAGTAATGCCACCACCAGGTTGGGTCATATACTTGGCACTATAACCCGTTAATGTTCTCCAGCCAAAATTACCAGTCGGCAATGTACCGTTAACACCATAGGATGCTCTCAAACGCAAATTACTAATCGCTGTAGCATTCTTCATAAATTCCTCGCTATTGATTTTCCAAGCTCCAGCTACCGAATAAAAGTTACCCCATCTTGTTTCTGGTCCTAATCTTGAAGATCCATCACGACGAAATGATCCAGATAAAAAATATTTTTGATTATAATTATATTCTGCTCTAGACAAACCAGATACTATAGAATTACCCCAATCGTATGCACTTGCGCTAAGTACGCCAGCTGTTGCTACCGTATGTAAAGCACTTGAAGGTAAATCTGTTCCTGTAGCACGCTGGAAATCTGTTTTATTTTTTTCCGCCTCAAATCCAGCTAAAAACCCGAAATTATGTAATCCAAATTGCTTGTTAAAATTTAAGGTTGTAGAAGATACCCATTTATTGGTATTGGTGGTCATTTCAGTAACTGAACCTTTTGTTACAGCTCCATTAAAGTGATTAGCACTGTAATAAATATGGTCAGATACCTGTGCATTATCATATGAAAAAACTGATTTCAAATTCAATTCTGGTAAAATTTTAACAGTTAAGGTTTCATTTGCAGTAATCCTTTTTGTTATCGATTCATTCTCCCATTCGTTATCATAATATACCGCATTCTGTGCTAAACTTCCAAACCTTGCAGTAAATGGGGCTCCAGTTTTATAATCCGTTGGCCAGTAAAAAGGCCATAATAAGTTGCGAGATTGTAAAAAGTAGTTAGATCCTGTATTCCTAGTATCATTATAACCAGACTGGCCACTCCTTGCAAAATTTACATTGGTCATAAATTCTATGTATTTGCCAACTTTCTGATTTAAATTAACCCTACCAGAAATACGATCAAAGTTATTTACTTTAACCCTGCTTTGATCCTTTGTATAAGACAAAGAAGAATAGTAGGTTGTGTTTTGGTCTCCACCACTCACTGATAGATCATTAGTTTGAAAAACTGCAGTTCTAAAAAGGGCATCCTCCCAATCAAAATAACTGCCTTCTCTATTTACTAAGCCATCAGTCATCCCACCAATAATCACATTTTCACCAAGTGTAGTCCCTGCCGTTGTAAATTTATATCCATGTCTACCAAATCTATTATTTAATTGAGTTAAAGCGTAGGTATTACCAGCTGCTTCCGATTGTCCGGCAGAAGTTCTCACATCGTGAAAAATCCGATACAACATGTTAGTTTGTTCCTGAATGCCAGCAGCTTCATAATTGTCAGTTGCCCAACTTGGAGTTAATCCAACAGAAGATTTAAAATTGATAACAGGCTTGCCAGATTTACCTCTTTTGGTATTAATGATTACTACTCCATTAGCTGCTCTAGATCCATACAACGAAGATGCTGCTGCATCTTTTAAGATTGTTACGCTTTCAATATCAGCGGGATTAATTGAGCTCATCACATTATTTGATGCCATGGTATAATCGCTCATTTGACCAGCATTACCAGAAACAACCGGTACTCCATCAATTACATATAAAGGTTCATTCGAAGCATTCATTGAGCCAATACCCCTAATTCTAATACTAGAGGTTGCCCCTGCTTGTCCTGATGATGAAGTTACCTGTACACCCGGAACTCTGCCTGCTAGTGCATTTTCGAAGGAAGTAACAGGGAGATCTTTAATTGCCTTTTGATTAATTGCCACCGCTGATCCTGTGTAAGTATCTTTTTTTGCAGTACCATAGGCCACTACCATAACCCCTTCTAATGTTTGTGCATCTTCTTGCAAACTTGCATTAACTTCGTTACTAGTACCTATTGAAATTTCTTTTGGAATAAAACCCAAATAAGAAAATATTAAAATGTTAGCATTAGCAGGTACATTAATTGTGTAAGAGCCATCAGCTAAAGTACTTGTTCCAGTACCGCTTAGGCCTTTAACCATTACGCTTACGCCGGTAATCGGACTTCCATCTTTTGCATCTGTTACCTTACCCCTTATTGTTTTTTGAGCATAGGTAAACATAGCAAACAATAGCAATCCAAATAAAATGAGGATAGATTTCTTGTTCATATACTGTGAATTAAGTTTAAGTTGGTTTGAATTTAAGAAAATTCGCTTATTAAAACTTAATAAAACAGCCTATAAAGAATAAATATTAATATAAATAGCAGAAATTGGCTAAAAACTAAGAAATTCCGGCAAAATTAGATTCAGACTTTTCGTCTAACCTACCAATAATTTGATCTAACACACTTGGATCTAGATTGGTAAATTTTGACGAGTACCATTTTGATGATTTATCGTCTAGCCAAATACAAAATGAGTGACAATCTTCTAAAATAACGGCATAGGTTAAATGAAAATCATCTTGAATTCTCATGCAGAAACCTTTAAAAGTTTTTCCTTTAACGTCGAATTGGAGGTTTAAATAATCGTTTAACATGGCACATTTGGTTTTAGGGTGATGATATAACAAATCTAATAACCAATTGTTTAGCTAAAATTAATTTTTTATTAAGAAATCTTACAGAGATGAGTTGATAGGTCAATAGTTAATGGCAAACAGTTAATGACTTGGATGCATAGACAACCTGACTATCGACTATAGGATAATGTTATAGGGTTAATATATAAATTCTCACAGTCGTTCGAAAACACGACACATTAATAAGTACATCATCGAACGAAGTTTTTCGAGAGGAGAAATCTAATATGTGTTTTCTTTTAATTCATCTAAGTAGATATCTCCTCGTTGCACTGCGTCGATATGACGTTGATGTAGAAATCTATTAAACTAGTAAAACTTGGGTGTATAGGCAACCTGACTATGGAATATGAACTATTCATCATCAACAAACACGAATTAGGTTAATAGCTGATGGTTAATGGCTTGGATGCATAGGCTTCCTGGCTATGGGCTATGGACTATTGACCAAACACGAATTAGGTTAATAGCCGATGGTTAATAGTTAATGGCTTGGCTAGATAGGCACCCTCGATATGGGCTATGGACTATCGACCAAACACGAATTAGGTTAATAGCCGATGGTTAATAATTAATGGCTTGGATGCATAGGCATCCTGGCTATGGGCTATGGACTATCTACCATCAACCACTATCGCCTACCCAATATTTAACATATTAGAATAGCCCTTAGCGATTAATCTATTTTTAGAGGGTAAGAAAACCTCACATTGTAGATTGATAATTGATCGCCCTTGTTTTACGATCGCAGTTTTTGCAGTGATAATATCTCCTTCTGCAGCAGGTGCGAAGTAATCGATATTGTTATTAACCGTAGTATATCTTCCACTTAAACCTAAGATATATACTGTAGCCCCAATCAGATCATCAATAATACCAGCGGTAATGCCGCCATGCAAAATCGCATAGGGATTAGTCATTTCTTTTCTAACCACGTAACTGCAGTGCAGTTCTCCACGCTCAGCGCTAATTAAAGTCGGTTTTAGCCAATTCATATAATTAGATGGAGAATTGGTGATTTCTTTACCTATTAAAGTGCGAAAACTGGCTAATCTTTGCTCGGCTTCATTGAGTTCTTCCATATTTATGTTATGTTTATCGTAAATTTAAGCATTAATATTTTAAGTATGAGCAGCGCATTAATCACCGCAATAACAGAATTAGATCGATCAAGATACAAAACAAAGGTATATGCTGGTGGGCATTTTATTTACGCTGACGAACCTACAGAACTAGGTGGAACTGACGAAGGGATGAACCCGGGTGCATTATTGTTGGCAAGTTTGGGCAGCTGTACGGCGATAACTATAAGGATGTATGCAGATAGAAAAGAAATTCCACTAGAAACCATTAAAATTGAGTTGGCGATTTGTAAAGAAGAAGAAATGAGTAAAGAAACTACCATTTCTAGAAAAATTGAATTTACAGGAGATTTAACTGATGAACATAGGCAACGCCTAATGATCATCGCCGATAAATGCCCAATTCATAAATTATTAAGCAATCCAATTAAGATATTAACTCTGAACTAATTAAAGCTGTTTAACCATCAGCCTACTGAAATTTCGATCAGAATAGACTGATGGTTGTATGGTATAATTTAAAATGCCAATTAATAGAATTTAGGCTGAGGAATTAAGTTTGTATTTTGTTGCTGATGCCAATATGGATAAATTGGATAAACATAACTTGCTTCATCTAATCTTTTGATCTGATCTACAGTTAAATTCCAACCTACTGCTTGTAAATTTTGCTTTAACTGCTCTTCATTCCTTGCACCGATAATAATGTTAGCCACAGTTGGCCTTTGTAATAACCAGTTTAATGCAACCTGAGGAATAGTTTTTTCCGTTTCCGCTGCAATTACCTTCAACTCATCTACAATTTTAAACAAACGTTCTTCATCTAAGGCTGGTCCGTGTGCACCACCTTGTTGAATTCTGTTATCAGTTGGGATTGGCTTGCCTCTCTCGTATCTTCCACCTAATTTACCAGAAGATAATGGGCTCCAAACCATAGTTCCAACATTTTGATCGATCGCTAAGGGCATTAGCTCCCATTCAAATTCTCTATCAAATAAAGAATACAACACTTGATGACCAATATATTTAGACCAACCATATCTTTCTGAAGCTGATAAAGATTTCATTAAATGCCAGCCCGAAAAATTTGAAGCGGCAATATACCTTACTTTCCCAGTTTGAATTAGATTATCTAATGTTTTTAAAGTTTCTTCAACCGGTGTATTGGCATCAAAACCATGCATGTGGTAAATATCTATATAGTCCGTATTTAATCTTTTCAAGCTGTCTTCAACTTGTTTTGTTAAATGCAACCTGCCCGAACCAAAATCATTTGGTGCATCGCTCATTGGAAAAGTTGCCTTAGTAGAAATTAATATTTGATCACGTTGTAAGTGTGCAATTGCCTTACCTAAAATTTCTTCGGCAATGCCAGCAGAGTAAATATTTGCGGTATCAAATAGATTAACGCCAGCTTCCATGCAAAGATCAATTAAATGCTTTGCTTCATCAACTTGGGTTGATCCCCAAGCTTTAAAAAACTCATTTGCACCACCAAAAGTTGCTGTACCAAAACTAAGTACAGGAACATTTAAACCAGAGGCGCCTAATTGTCTGTATTCCATATATTAATATATTAAAAATTAATGTTATTGTTAAGAGTTTGAACTAACTATTTTTAATTACGTCTGCAAATAGTTGATAAGAGTGAAGCCTAGCCTCGTGGTCATAAATATGTGAAGTAACCATAACCTCATCAACCTGTGTTTGTGCTAAAAATGATTGAAGATCAGCCTTTAGTTTTTCTGGCCCACCAATAAAGGCTACTGCCAACATTTGGTTTACCGCAGCCTCTTCCATATCGTCCCAAACCTCATCCATATTGTCAACTGGTGGTTGTAAAAGTTCTCGTTTACCGGTTACAATGCCCATAAATAAACGCTTTAAAGAGGTAGATAAACGCTCTGCCTCTACATCCGTATCTGCAGCAACTACATTTACACACGACATTACGTAAGGTTGTTTTAAAGTTGCAGATGGACGGAAATTTTGCCTGTAAATTTGTATCGCTTCTAAGAAATAAGTTGGTGCGAAGTGACTGGCAAAAGCATAGGGCAAACCATAAGATGCCGCTAAATGCGCACTTTCTGTACTCGACCCTAAAATCCAGATAGGTACATTGGTTCCTTCGCCTGGAATTGCCCTTACCTTGCTATTGTAATTATCATCACCCAAAAAACGTTGTAATTTTAATACATCTTGTGGGAAATTTTGTGGCGATTGAAAGCGTTCGCCCCTGATCTCAAATGCGGTAAGTTGATCTGTACCTGGAGCTCTGCCCAAGCCTAAATCAATTCTATTGGGATATAAAGTTGCTAAAGTTCCAAATTGCTCTGCAATAATTAAAGGAGTATGGTTAGGTAACATGATACCACCCGAGCCCACTCTTATGCTTTTAGTATGACCAGCAATATGCCCAATTAAAATTGAGGTAGCAGAACTGGCTACGCTAATCATGTTATGATGTTCTGCAAACCAATAACGTTGGTAGCCCAATTGTTCGGTATGTTGTGCAAGGGCTACACTATTTGTAAAAGTATCGGCAATGGTATTACCTTGTATTACGCCAGCTAAATCTAAAACCGAATACGGAAGTGTGGCTAGTTGTTTTGTGCTCATAAATTTTGTTATAATTCGGATGCAATTAGATGACTTAATTCTTCAAATGCAGTTTCATTTCTCTTGTAATAAGTCCACTGCCCTAACCTAGTTGCAGTAACCAACCCAGCTCTTTGCAAAATAGATAAGTATTCTGAGATGGTAGATTGTGTTAAACCAGCCTTTTGTTGAATTAGACCTACACAAACCCCATTGGTTTCGCAATTGGCTTTATGCTCTGGAAAATGTTTTTCAGGCTCTTTTAGCCATCCTAAAATCTGTATCCTGGTTTTATTAGAAAGTGCTTTAAATATTTCTATCTGATCCATAATGCAAATATATATCGGTAATTCCCGATATTCCTATTATATTACATTAGATGACAGGAATGTGAAGAAAGCAATGCTTAATCAATCTAATTTTTAATCCATCCAGTTTCATTTGCTTCGTTTACGACCAATTGAAATTGATTGAAGCTTCCTAAAACGTTAACAGTTTCTCCATTTTTTAACCTAAGCTTAACCGCAGCTAAACTATCCGGCTGATCATAAACTGGCAACTGGTCCAAACTTACCTTGTACTTGGATAAAGGTTTCGTGGTGGAAGTTAATATCTTCGAATTGACATAACCAATTTGCCCATTCGGCAGTTCGACCTTGTAATTATTCCCTGTGGCTGCTGCTATCCTTAAAATTGTTCCGCTATTTATTGCTGTATTGCTTACCTGATCTGTAACAGCCGGATCTAATGTACCTTTGGCATTAGTCCTCATTGTTGTGTTTAACCTATCCGTTGAGGCGTAAATCTTTGGCACAACCTGAATTGCTGGATCAACAAAAGGCAATGGATCAATTGCTCCCCCACTGGTATAAATTCCAAAATGTAAATGAGGTGGGGTTGTTTTGGCATTCCCAGTATTTCCCATTCTGCCTAAAGTATCTCCATAAACCACCGATTGCCCATCTGTTACCGTTTGCTCGTCTAAGTGTGCATAATACAAAGTGTAATCCTTTCCTTCTGGCCTAAACCACACTACTTTTCCCCCTAAATTATTCTCGTTAACTCTGGTAACTGTACCTGCAGCTACTGCTATAACAGGTGTTCGAAATGACGCAAAAATATCAATGCCTTCATGTTTTCTGGTATTGGCGTCTCTTCCTACACCATAAAAACTTTGAATTTGTTTTCTACTTGTATTTTTTAAAGGAAAAGCCAAAGATGCTCCAGCAGTAATTTCCACTGTGTAAGAGCCACTCCCTAATAATTCTGGCTGTAATCTTAAAATATATGTCCCTGTATTACTCGCATCAGCTTCTAAGCGATTACCTGCACTATCTGCAGATGCTATCAATTTAAATTCGCCGTTTTCTTTTACTTCCCAAAAGTCTGCATAGACAATAAAGCCTTCAATTGGTTTTTTATTTAATTTAACCTGCAGTTTTTGGCCCCTTTGTAAAGTAAACCTAAATGCGGTTGCCTCTACCTTATCTGCAGCAAAATACCCAGTCTCTTGATAAGGCAAGCTGATAGTTAAGGCTTTTTGAAGGATAGCTGTGGCTTTGTTGATCCATAAATTACCCATGGAGGTTTGGTTTAAACCAGCGGTAACTAATTTTCGCTCATACTGTTGGTGCGGCGAACCTGCATTAAGTAAGTTAAATGGACCGCTTTTACAAGAGAACAGACCAATAGCGATAAAAATTAGAATGATATATTTTTTGTTCAATAACTTCATAGGATAAAGATTGTGTGATGAATTAACAATCTTCTATAAGCGATGTTTGAAGCTATTGATGAATGTTACTTACACTCAGCTACATTAACATGCGTATGTGTACTATTGTTTGGCGATAAAAAAGGTATACCTAAATCTGCAGAACGCAAAATAAGCAATGTACCCATAAACAACATAAAGTAAGGAACTAGTTTTTGCGTATTAAATCTAATGTACTTTTTCAAATAAATTCCACCTAAAGAAATCATTAACATCAGCGGCATGGTACCTAAACCAAAAAGAAACATAAAATTTGCACCTCCCTGTAAACTAGCTGTATTTAATGCGGTAGCTAAGGCTAAATAAACCATTCCACAAGGCAACAAGCCGTTTAATAAACCAGCAAAAAATCCCCAAATAGGTAAGCCATAAAATTTACCCATCAATTTACTTAACGGAGTTATCATTTTCTGTTGTAGGTTGTTTATACTTTTAAGCTGACGGCCACTTAACTGTAAAATGGTAAAAATTACCAAAAGCACACCAATAGTTAAACTAAGTATTTCTTGATTAGCAAAAACAGTAAAACTATTTCCTATCCATCCAACCAATACACCCAATAGGGTATAAATTAATATCCTACCTAACTGATACCATATCAACTGCAAGGCAGATTTAAGTAAACTAGTGTTTCGCAAGGGCAGGCTTAACATTAGCGGACCACACATTACAGCACAATGCAAACTACCCAATAGACCCATCAAAAATGCAAGTGGTAGGTTATTCATCACAAGGTGATATTCTTTTTAAATTGATAATCCTTTCCATTACTTAACCATTTTAAATCTAAGAACCACAAACCTTTATGCATTTCAGATCTGTCAATTAAAATTAAATTTGCATCGCCTATCGTTTTGCCTTTAATCAAATTGTCATCCTTAGCAGAGGCAGGGCGCATTAGTTTTAATTCGTAGGTAGCACTATCTTTTAATTGAATGATGATTTGATTTTCATTAATTCTAATAACTGGCCCCACACCATCATTTAACGTATTCTGTTTGGCATTGTATTCTTGGTTGTAGTTGATCCCCTTTTCATAATAATCTTCCTCTACCAGCGCATCATTACCATGTACACGAAACATATAAACCACCATTGCTATAATGAATAGCATAAAAGCTACCATTCCTAAAACTATTTTTGTTCCCCAATTCATATGCATTTGTTTAATCTTTAATTGAACCCTTCAAAATTAGGGTTGTGAAAAAAATGTAGTTTCGGCTGTGCTGATAATTGCTTTACCATCTAGTACTTCGAACACTACAGCAGACTTATATTCTTTTATTGTAGCTGGTTTTTTGATTAAGAAAAACGTAATTTGGGTAGTTCCTTCTTTTGGTAAAACCTTAGGCACTTGGATAAACTCAATCTTATCTTCAGGATTTTGAGATCTAAACTTGAACTTAATCTCTTTATTGGTTTTATTAATCAATTCTGCATTGTACAAATTGCTAATAGAACCATCACTTTTGGTTTGAAACAAGGTACCACTAGCTCTTAACACCGTAGTTTGTACATCTTGTCGTTTGTAAATCAAGCTAGAAAAAACTAGTATTACCACTACCAATACCGCAGCATAACCATAGGCTTTTACACTTAACTTAAATGGCTTCTTATGCTGGATATAATCTTGATTATAAAAGCCAATTAAATTTAATGGCTTATTAATCTTTAGCATTACCTCATTACAGCTATCTATGCAAGCCGTACAATTCACACATTCTAGCTGTGTACCTTTTCTAATATCAATCCCCGTTGGACAAACCTGCACACATAAGCCACAATCAATGCAGTCTCCCTTTGCTTGGTCTATGGCATGCTTTTGTAAGAAACCCCTTGGCTCTCCACGTTGCTCATCATAGGCTACTATTAAACTTTTATTGTCAAGAAGTACACCCTGTAATCTGCCATAAGGACATATTACCGTACAAACTACTTCTCTTACATAAGCAAAAACACCATAAAAAATGAAGGTAAAAAGCCAGATAGAAAAAAAACCAGATACATGCTGTTCTATCGGTTCTGTTATAATTTTGTACAAAACATCAGAACCAATTAAGTAAGCCAAAAAAGTATTGGCAATACAGAAAGAAATCAACAAAAAAAGAAAGTGTTTGCTTCCTTTTTTAAGCACTTTTTCGGCATCCCATTCCTGGGCATCTAGTTTCCGTTGTTTATTGGCATCTCCTTCAATCCAATATTCTATCCTTCTAAAGACCATTTCCATAAAAATGGTTTGTGGACAAACCCAACCGCACCACAATCTCCCTAACACTACGGTAAAGCAAACTATAAAAATGAGCATGATTAACATGGCCAATGCAAAGAGATAAAAATCCTGTGGCGTAAAAATTAGTCCAAAGAAAACAAATTTACGTTCAATAAAATTGAGCAAAACCCACTGCTCTCCATTCATTTTAAGAAATGGTGCTGCAAACAAAAAAGACAAAAGAACGTAACTTACCCATTTTCGATAAGTATATAATTTACCAGATGGTTTCTTTGGATAAAGAAAGTTACGTCCTTTTGATAATTCTTTAGTTTGCTTTTGCTGTTTCATTTTTCACGGTATCTTGCACACTAGTCTCTTCTTCGTATTTTTCTCCTTGCGGAGCTTTTGCATTTGCAGGATTTGTACCTTTTAGCGTTAGGATATAATTGGCCACCTCGCTGATATTTTTAGATGTTAGGTTTTTCTCCCAACTCACCATTCCTTTTTCTGGAACACCATATTTAATCGTTTTAAAGATATGGTTGATACCACCTCCATGCAGCCAAAACTCATCTGTTAAATTGGGTCCTACCAAACCTTCTCCATTTTGACCATGGCAAGCAGCGCAATTGGTACTGTAAACTATTTTACCATTAGCCACAAAGCTGGGATCTATTTTTACCGAATTTTCATCTATACTAGCTGCTGATCCAGCTAAAAACTTACGCTTCGCCTCGGCTGCCTTTACCAACTCTGTTTCATACTCTTGATCCTGACGCTCGCCGTATTCGCCTACATGGTAATAATACAAATAGCCCACAGCAAAAACCATGGTACCGTAAAAAAGGATATTAAACCATGCAGGTACCGGATTATTCAATTCGTTGATACCATCGTAGGCATGAGGGATAACCATATCTTTTTCTTCCTCAATCGGCTTCAAACTCAAAAGTTTGGTCCAAATGTTTGGCTTCGTTCTTTTTTGTGCTAACCAAGTATCATAATCAACTGCCTCTTCAGGAACATACTTTACATAAGGGGTTGGATTTAGTTTCTCCTTGTACATAATTTTGAAAACCCTAAAAAGCATTATCGATACAAAAAGAAGTACTACAGCAAATAACAGTAGCGCTACAATCAATAATTCTGTAGTAGACAATCCAATACTTGGTTCTGGGGTAGCTTTCTTACTGGCTTCATCGGCACTAGCAAATGAGGCAAAGCTTAAAAATAAGAGCGAGAGTGTAGTGTTAATTTGCTTCATGTTGGTTAGTTTGATGGTCTTCAATTGGCATATTACTCATTAAGCTCACATGGTTTTTGCTTAATTTGATAAGATAAATACCCACGATAAGGAAAAATACCATGAATATAATGAGTGAGGTAATTAAGTAAAATTCGCCTCCTGCTAGATCTTTTATTTGCTTAAACATGATTTACTGATTTGAAGGTATAACTGATTTATTGGCTTTAATATCTGTACCTAACCTTTGTAGATAGGCAATAAGTGCAATGATCTCTTTATCGCTTTTTACATTGATATTGTTCTGTTTTAAGTCTGCCGAAATTAGGTCTGCTTGCTCCATTAATTTGACATTAGCCTCTTTATCGAAATTAGCTCTGTAAGGAACACCCAATGTTTGCATCGCTCTAATTTTAGCCTCAGTTGTGGTAATATCTAATTGCTGACTAATTAACCAAGGGTATGGTGGCATAATACTACCTGGCGACATGGATGTTGGATCTAACATGTGGTTATAGTGCCAAGCATTAGTATATTTCTCTCCAACACGGTGCAGGTCTGGCCCGGTGCGTTTACTGCCCCATAAAAACGGATGGTCATATACATATTCTCCAGCTTTACTATACTCCCCATAACGTTCTGTTTCTGAGCGGAAAGGACGAACAGTTTGCGTATGGCAGTTTACACAACCCTCTCGTATATATAAATCTCTACCTTGTAATTCTAAAGGAGAATAAGGTTTTACACTAGCAATAGTTGGAATGTTAGATTCGATGGTAAAAGTTGGCATCATCTCTATCATACCACCAATTAAGATCACGATTAAAGAGAGGACCAGAAATTTCATCGGTTTACGCTCCAATACCCTGTGCCATTTTTTATCTGCTGGATCAGTATCCACCACCTCTTTTGCTAAAGACATGGCCTCTGCGGGTTCGTTTGCAACCAATTTAGCACGTAACATGGTCTTACCTAAGTTAAATGCCATTACAATAACCCCGGTCAAGTACAATGCGCCTCCTATTGCACGTAATACATGCATTGGAATGATCTGTAAAGTGGTAGTTAAAAAGTTTGGATATTTAAGTAAACCCTCTTGCGTAAACTCTTTCCACATTAAGCCTTGGGTAAAACCTGCCCAATACATTGGCACTGCATAGAATAAAATGCCTAATGTACCTACCCAGAAATGGAAAGATGCCATTTTTTTAGAGTATAATTCTGTTTTGTATAGTCTTGGAATTAACCAATACATTACGCCGAAAGTTAAAAACCCGTTCCAACCTAAAGCACCAACGTGTACGTGCGCTACAATCCAATCGGTAAAGTGGGCTACTCCATTAATCTGCTTAAGCGATAACATCGGGCCTTCGAAAGTTGCCATACCATAGGCTGTTAAGGCAACTACCATAAACTTAAGGGTCACATCTTCACGAACTTTATCCCAAGCTCCACGTAAGGTTAACAAACCATTAATCATACCGCCCCAACTTGGTGCAATCAGCATAATAGAAAAGGCTACACCTAAAGATTGTGCCCATCCTGGTAAAGAAGTATATAATAAATGGTGTGGACCTGCCCAGATATAGATAAATATCAACGACCAAAAGTGTAGGATACTTAATTTATAAGAGTAAACTGGTCTGTTCGCCATTTTAGGCAAGAAATAATACATCATCCCCAAATAAGGCGTAGTTAAGAAAAATGCAACTGCATTATGCCCATACCACCATTGTACCAGCGCATCTTGCACCCCTGCAAATACATAATAACTTTTTAGGAAAGAGATGGGTAATTGAAAAGAGTTTACGATATGTAATACCGCAATGGTTACAAATGTGGCAATATAGAACCAAATGGCTACATACAGGTGGCGCTCCCTACGTTTAAATATGGTACCGAACATATTGATGCCAAACACCACCCAAATTAGCGTAATGGCAATATCTATTGGCCATTCTAATTCGGCATATTCATGTGAAGAGGTGAAACCAAGTGGTAAAGTAATCACTGCCGAAACAATAATTAGCTGCCAACCCCAAAAGTGGATTTTGCTTAGTACATCACTAAACATACGTGCTTTTAGCAGACGTTGTAAAGAGTAATAAACGCCCATAAAAATGGCATTACCCACAAAGGCAAATATAACGGCATTGGTATGTAAAGGTCTAATTCGCCCAAAGGTGGTGTACTGGCTACCCATATTTAAGCTTGGCTTAAATAATTGCATGGCAACAAGCAAACCTACCGTCATACCGATAATGCCCCAGACTAAGGTGGCAAGCCCAAAATTGCGTACAATCTTGTTGTCGTAAGTAAATTTTTCTAACTGCATAATCAATAGAAGTGTTGAGTTTTGTTATGTATCAAAGGTATTTAGCCCATCAGTTTGAACTGATGATTGGGATTACTCAGAAAAATGATCTTTATCAGTTTTTGTAGTTGGTAGTTCTACCTCATCATCAAATAAGATCCGGATACCAGGGGTATGTACATCATCGTGTTGCCCATTTTTTAACGACCAGATAAATGCAGCCAAAAAGATAAGCGCCATTACTAAACTGCAGCCCACTAAGAAATAGAGTATGTTCATGTTTTTTTGGTTTATGTTTGAAAGTCGGGAAGTCTGAAAGTTGGGAGTTGTGAGTTTAATCTTAAGATTTTTCAACTGCGAAGCCCATTCCTCTTTGCAAAATATCTTGTAGCCAAGCTGGTAAAACTGATAATCGTAATGGTGCTAATAGGCATTAATACTGCGGCAACCAAAGGATATAGCGTCCCTTGAACGGCATAATACAATCCCACACAGTTGTAAGCAATGGCAATGGCAAAGCTTATTTTAATCACCTTTAAACCATCTTTACTGAGTTGATGAAAATTTGGCAGGTAATGCAAGGAGCTGCCTTTGAGTATGGCATCGCAACCGGGCGTAAAGTTGTTGATGTTATCGGTAATTGCTATGCCAAAATCGCTCTGTTTTAAAGCACCAGCATCATTTAAGCCATCGCCTAGCATCATTACGCTTGAGCCCTTTTCTTGCAGACTAATGATGGCGTCTAATTTTTGCTTCGGGCTCTGTTCAAATTTAATTTCAGTAGCTGGAGAACACAATCTAACCAGGGCTTTTTCATCTTTATTGGTATCTCCAGAAAGTACTTTTAATTTAAAGTTCTTTTGCAGTTTGGCCATTAATATAGCTAAATCACTTCGCCACTCTTGCGCTACCACAAAACAGCCTAAATAAGTACTATCAATTACAATATGTACACCACTTAAAGGGGATATTGGTATGCCGAAGGGAACTATGCTAGCATTACCAGCATATACCATTTTGCCATTAACAATACCCTTAATACCCTTACCCGGAGTTTCTTTATATTTCGAGATTGCATAAAATTGATTGACATTTAGGCTGGTTAAAATTTGCCTACTTAATGGATGTGAAGAGTGACGGAGTAAAGAAACTACCGACATCTTATCTTCTGGGCTCAGGGTAGCCGAAAAATACACCTTGGCATTTTCGGTACTTGTTAAAGTACCTGTTTTGTCAAAAACAATGGCATTACATTTGGCCATTTCTTCTACAGCATCGGTATTCTTTACATAAAAGCCCTTTTTATCAAATACAGAAAGAATTGCCGAAAGTGTAAAAGGAGTGCTTAGCGCCAATACGCAAGGGCAAGCCACAATAATGATGGCTGTAAATGCAGCCCAAGCTTTATTGCTATCATTTTCGAAAACCCAATATCCGGCAGCTCCAAAAGCGATGATAAAAACGGCAAGGCTAAAATACTTAGCTACGCTATCATTAAAATTCTGTTTAAAACTTGCGGTGTAATGCTCTTTGTTCCACAGCCCTGTTAAATAGCTTTGTGCAACTAACTTTACCACTTCCACTTCAATGGCTTCGCCCATTTGTTTTCCACCTGCGTAGATGATCTCTCCCAATACTTTTTGCTGAGGCTCGGTTTCTCCAGTAACGAAACTCATATCCATCCAAGCATCACCTTTCATCAGAATAGAATCTGCAGGCACCAATTCTCCATTTCTAATCCATAGCCTATCTCTTATGGTTAATTCATTAATGGCTACTGGTTTTTCCTTACCTTCTTTAAGGGTGGTTATGGCTATTGGAAAATAAGAACGGTAATCTCTATCAAAAGAAATATGATGATAAGTGCGTTGTTTAACCCATTTGCCCATCAATAACAAAAATACCAAGCCTGTTAGGGTATCTGCAAAACCAGGCCCATTGTCAAATATGGCTGCAATAGCTGTTCTTATTAATAACACTGCAATAATTAATGCTAGTGGTGTATCTAAATTGATATGTTTATGTTTTAAGCTGGTTATGGCAGAAATGAAATATTCCTTGCCACAGTAAAATGCAACAGGAATAGAAAATGCCAAGTTTAACCAAGCAAATAGATATTGAAATTCCTTTTCTAAATTGCTTAATCCAAAATACTCTGGAAAACTAAAGAGCATTACATTACCCATGCAGAAACCAGCTACCGCAATTTTAAGGATCAGCTCTTTATTTACAGATTTGCTATTTTCTTTAACTACATCTTGCAAACTGATTGAGGGTTCGTAACCAATATGGCTTAAGGTTTCTACTACATTCCTTAAAGAAATTGCTTGTTTTTTAAAACTGATGGTCACCTCTTTTTTGATAAAATCTATTCTTGAGCTGTAAATAGCTGTGTTTATTTTATATAAATGCTCCAATAACCATATACATGAACTGCAGTGTATGGCTGGGATAAAAAAAGTAACTATGGTGTTTTCTTTGTCTTGATAATCGATCAGTTGTTTAACAATTGATTCTTCCTCTAAATACTCAAAATGAGTATGCTGATCAAATCGTTTACCAGGGCTATCATTATAAGCATAATAGTTACACATGTTATTCTCTGCCAAAATCTGATAAACCCCTTTGCAGCCTGCGCAACAAAACTGTTTATCATCGTAGCCTATATCAACTCCATTTAAGTCTTCTCCACAATGGTAACAGGCAGAATTAGAAAGTACGGATGCTTGTGTTTTCATAACTTTAAGTTTTACAAAGCATTACTAAAAAGACTTGTTTCTGGTTGTTTAAACCACAATCTTTCATCAAAGGCCATACAGATATTCCTCAAAAATGCTTTACCTTTAGCAGAGATCTGAATTTGATTTCCTGTAATATTTACGAGTTGATCATCAAGCAATGGCTGTAATCTTTCTTTCACAATTGAGGGGACGCCCTGATTAAAAGTTGTTTTGTTTTTGCACATCAGATTTAAGATGTGTTTACCAATAGAGCGATCATTCTCGCTTAACACATGACCTTTTTCTATGGCAAACAGGCCATTATTTACCATAGCTGTATAAGCTTGAACGGTTTTGGCATTCTGTGCAAATGCAGCACCACAATCGCTGATGGAAGATACGCCCAAGCCAATTAAAATTTGGGTATGTTGATGGGTATAACCCATAAAATTTCTGTGCAGTTGTTGGCTTTGGCTTGCTTTATACAAACTATCTGTAGTTAAAGCGAAGTGATCCATTCCAATTTCCTCATACCCTGCCTCCATCAGCATTGCCCTACCCAATTGGTATAAAGCAAATTTCTCATCTCCTTGCGGGATATCTGATTCTGTATAATGGCGTTGACCAGGTTTAAGCCAAGGTACATGTGCATAACTGTAAAAAGCGATACGGTCTGGCATCATGCTAATTACCGCTGCAATTGTTCTGGCCAAGCCCTGTTTATGCTGACCAGGCAGGCCATAAATCAAATCAAAGTTTACAGATTCGTAACCAATAATTCTTGCTTGCTTAGTTACACTTGCTACTTGTTGTGGAGTTTGATAACGATTAATTAGCATTTGAACTTTGGCGTCAAAATCTTGAATACCAAAGCTTACCCGCTTAAACCCTAGGTTAAACAGGGTTTGCAAATGCGCAATCGTTGTATTATCGGGATGTCCTTCGAAAGAACATTCGGTTTCGCCTACTTGATCTCCCAAAATTGAACTTATCAAGTGCGCTAAATTTTCAGGGCTGAAAAATGTTGGTGTTCCGCCGCCTAGATGTAGCTCTTTAATTTTAGGTCGTTCTCCTAAAATTTGGCAATACATCTCAAATTCTTTAATAACGCTATTGATATAAGGACTTTCTACGTTGTGATTTTTTGTGATACGGGTATTACAACCACAGTAGGTACATAGACTTTCGCAAAATGGCAAATGGATATAAAGGCTAATGCCTTGGTCTTTGTGCTCAACGTAAGTTAACTTTAAATTACTAAACCATTTATGCTGGTTAAAGTGCTCATTCTCCCAATAAGGTACTGTTGGGTAACTGGTATAACGGGGAGCGGCAATATTGTATTTTTTAAGTAATTGAGCGGTTTCCATTACACTGATTTTATAGGTTTAATAGCACAGTTATTTGCACAACAACAGGCTTTGCCTACGCATTTACCAGCAGCCCAATTGTCTAAATTTTTAATTACTTGATGCATAAATTTCAATTCGCCGCCATCCTTAAAAGGCACATTGGCTATTTTTAAACCAGCACTTGCCGCAGCCTTTAAATCGATATGATTGGTGCTGTAAGATGTGGTTGCTATGTATCTGATCCCTATTGCTTTTAAACCTTCAATTAAAGTTGCATCAAGTGGATCTTCATTAAACACAATTAGCGCTTCCTTACCGTGTGCAAAAGCCAGCGTTGCTACATTTAAACTATTGGCGATAATGGTGATATCGTGCTTTTTGTAGTTCGCTACAATTAGCCATTCTTTCTCTTCGGGTTTAATGTTATAAGCTATAGCTTTCATGCGCATATTTTGTATATGCAAAACTAAAGCGCAATAACAGCAAGAATGATGAGAATGGTTATGCTAAAAAGTGATATTCGTCAGTTATTGATAAAGTAAAACATTAGCAAGGAGCATAAAGCCTCACCCCAACCCCTCTCCAAAAGAGAGGGGCTTGTAAGGAGCAAAAAGAAATGTCAATCCTGAGCGTAGTCGAAGGGTATATAACAGTAAACCAATCGTCAATTACATAAGTAAACGTCATGGTGAGGTTGGTTATTTCTACCAACCGTGACCATCTAATTCGTTAAAACCTATAAGCGATTGATTACAAGCGCCTGTCTTTTACGAATAATGCTCACCTTCTTCTGGATCGTTATGGTGAGGTTGGTTATTTCTACCAACCGTAACCATCTTCTTCGTTAAAACGGATAAGCGATTTATTAAAAGAGCCTGTCTTTTATGGTAGAACAGTAACAGGGTGCATAAAATAGTCTATCTAATTTAGCTGATGTATAGCAGCTTAATATTAGATTTTCTTATTAAATTTAGGGTACAAGTCCGAATTTGATTAGGTTAGAGAATCTCAAAAAGCTATTATTAATACTGCCCCTTTGAAAAAGGGCAGTTAATTGGTTTTTATGAAATGATGAAGGTAATCTTTATGGAGATACCTTCGCTTTAGGCTGGCCTCGGCTCTTGACAGCCGAAGGGTCATTCCTTTTTTTCTTGATGAAAAAAGTACCAAAAAAATCAAGGCTGCGCAGCATCGCTCGGTCTGCTACGTCAAAGTTTTTTTTTGCCACAGGGTGAGCCGTTTCGGTGAAGCACCTCTATTTTTCGGGTGTTGTAGTTTATTTTGCCCTCAAGATTGCTACGCAATTCTCCACCCTGTTAACATTGGTGATTGATGATAGGTAATGCTATTGTTTTAACTACCATACCTTCGGGATGATGGAAGGCCCTTGGCGTGCTTGGGAATGGTTTGGGTAAGGTGGCGAGGTTTCTTAACTCACAGTGTCGTAATTGCGAGAGACGAAACAATCTTTATTGAGATGCCACTATAGCGTGACTTGTTTCATACATTTTTAACATAGGTTTTTAATTTTATTTTGTTTAATAATTCTATTAATTATTTCAAATTAAGTAATAAAACCATGACAACCTAGACGTTTAGTAATTTATTTAATTACTCATAATCAACATGTTAAACTCATTTATCTGACTAATTAATTATTTTGCGTTAACGTGTAAAAATACTTGAATAAGCACAATTATTTGCTTTGAAGGATAAGGTATTGGGGGTTTGGATAAAAGTTTTTTGAAAAAAATATTTTGAATGAATATAAAATATGTTTGCCCTTGTTAAGACATTCTATTCGTTACCAACTTTTTTAGTTTGATATTTATTACTATTTTTATAACTCCCTATACAAATTCAGTCATAAAATCACCCCTCTCAATGAAAAAAAGAATTCCATTCAAGAATTATAGGTATCATTTAGTACCTGTAAAAACAGACCAGCTTTCCATCTTCAATAAAGAAATAACGGTTGAAGAGTTAAAAGAAAAGAAAAACCAATTTTTTAGTGAAATACTGTCATCTAGCAAATCTCTAAAAGGTATTAATACAGCACAACTTCCGATTGAAATTGATTACGCTAAGGATGATATTTTTATAATGAAGCTAGCAGTAGAAAGAAAAACTACATTATACAAGGATTTTAAGCCATTAGATTATAACAACCAACCATTTATTTATATCGCAATTAACAACGATTCAGAAGTACAGAAAATTTTAATTGAAGACAATCAGAATGCATTCAAAAAAACCAGTACAGTGCGAAATATTTTGCAACACGCTTATAGCACATTATTAGCTAAATTCGAATTAACAATTCATATTGAACCAGTTGTAGACCAGGGTAGCTTTTGGGATTTTGTTGACAAACATCAAAAAAAGATTGAAAAGCTAGAATTTGAAATTGTAAAACCAAATCTTGCCAACATTTCGAAATCTTTAACTGAACCTTTAAAACAATTAATAAATATCACTAATAGCCATAAAACAAACATAACTTTGAAAGCACCTGAAAATGGTGTTCTGGAAAATATCAGCAAAAACAATGCTCAACTCAATAACTTAGTCAATTATAGCAATGAGGGTGGTGGCGATAGTATAAAAATGAAACTGAAAGGTGTAAGTAAAAAAGTTAGCACTTCAAATATGGTTAAAGAAACTTATATAGATTCTGCCGAATTTGAAAGTTCCAACCAACTAAAACTGATTGAAGCTTGGAATAAAATTTTCGAATAAGTTATGATTAAAAATAGCTGTGTTTTTATTGTTTTGGGGATATTAATGACAAGTTTTTGTTGTTTAATAAAAAGCGATTTTTTAGCCACTTTTTTGCACCAAAATATAATTAGCCTGACAATTACCCTAATAGCTATAACTTCGGCTGTTAGGGCTATTATCTTAAGCAAACTGACTGAAATAAAATTATCTAATAAGCAAATTGATTTTTCAGAAGCATTTAAAGAACTTAAAATATCAATTTACGAGCAAGTTGCAATGATTGTTATTTCAATTTTGGCAATTACAATTGGCGATAGTAAACTATTGATATGTAATCCTAACATCCCAACTTCATTTATAGTAAATAGCATTTTAACAGCCGTACTTTTTTATAGCATATATATACTCTATGATACGGCTATTGCTGTAATAGATATTTTTATCGCATTAAGCAATAACGATAAACAAAGCTAGAGAGACCAAGTTTCTCTAAAATCTAATTTTGCTATATTTCATCGGTATTGTATTGTTTTTTTAAACTGGCTTAGCTGAGTATGTTTGCTTACTTGAGTTTAATATTTTTCATATAAATATCATCGCATTTATTTAAATATACATTTCCATTTAAAAGTTTTGTACATAAAAATCTCCTATAGTAGCTATACTATCGGCCATACAATCACATCATTTATTGGTTGATATTCGCCCTGCTGATCCAGGTAGTGAATAGCATCTCGATAATTTGCATCCTTCGGAAAATTACCAATTACGGGAAATTGTATTATTCTACTATGTATTGCATCGTAGGCTTCCAAAATAGAGTTAAAATTGTTAGAAGGATGTGCTCTTTCCTCATTTGAGAAACTTTTTCTAGAACCAATGATTTCTATACCATTATTTTCTCCGAAACATTTTTCAATAAAACATTTTGTTGCTGAAATTCCTATTACTCCCGTACCATCATTGGTAAGTAACATTGGCTCGTTAGTTCGTAAATAAAAGAAGCTAAAATGTCCAGTTGCATTATTAATAGTGTATCGGATTTTGAGCTCCGTTCTACCTTCTAATGAACTGCACCTTATTTTTATGGGACTATCTAATCCTTTTAATTCACTTAAAAATTTTGGAATTAGATTTTCAATTTGCAAAAGTTCACCTCTATAAACTGGTGATGTTATTTCGTGGTGAGATAATGGATGTAATAAACTTGGAAGGAGGGTAATAATCCTATTAACTGTTTCTGTACTTTGGTTAAGTCGCTCTAAAAAACGTTTTGTTTTATAAATCAACGGCCCAAGTTTATAATCAAGGATCTGAATTTTGTTTTCAATATCCGCTTTCTCATAGGCAGGAACTTCTTCAAGAATTACCTGCTCCAATGCTTTTCGAAAATAATTTGCGGCGGCGGGATAATCGGGTTTTCTACGATCGTGGAGGTATTGAGTGGCTTTTTCAAAATGACTTTCTCCGGCAACCAGAATTGGTCTGTCAACTAGTTGTGTACCGATTTGGTCATTGCCAACATATAGTTCAATAGATTTCCATTTATTAGGTGTTTCTGTTTCGAATTTCCGTTTGGCCAATTCATACAAATGACGGTCGTAAGTACTGATGAAAACCTGATAGTCGGAAAATTCATTTTTAATAATTTCCAGAATAGGCAGGCGATTGGTTAAATCTAAACCGATAAAAACATCATCTAAGAACAGCACTTTGAGATCTATCGGTTGTGGATTCCTTTTGATAATAGCCAAATATAAACATATAGCCAATGCCGATAATCTAGCCTCGTTCAAAAAATCTGTTTGGTGGCGAACCAATACTCCATTCAATTTCAGCTCAAGTTTCAGCTCAGTTGGAATTTGTCTCCACCATGTTGTTGAAATTAGTGGGGTTAACGAATATCCAACTCTTAAATTTAGTTTAAAGTATTGCATCAAGAATGCATTTAGTTGAAGGAAAACTTCATTCAAAATTTTTCTGAGCAATGTTTCAAACGCCACCATCTCAGGTATTCCGGTAGTGTAATCGTAAGTTCGCCGATTGTGTGCTTTCGTAACCTTCTTATATAACTGACTAAATCGAGTGCCCAAGGGATGTGTACCACCTAAATGGGATGGAATAAAATGTCTAAATAGATTCAGAATTATTAAATCGAACAAATTAGGTTGCGCTTCATTATGATTGTATACAGCAAGCAAACCTTTATAGTCCAAAAACCCTTTGGTTAGTTCTGCTGTTTTAATGAATTGCTCTGTATCTGTTGTTACAATGTTGCTTCCAAAACTGATAGTTTCACCGAAGCTAGAAGTAATCGTACTGGTCGGTAGGTCAAAATCGTTGAAAGTATATGAAAGAATGCCTTCATCGCCCATTTTATGATGATGCTTGATGTAAGGAAGGCTGGTATTTTGACTGCTACTTAAAAAATTATTCAATGATTTGAATAATGAACTCTTTCCGCTTCCATTTTCACCGTAAATGAGCAAATTCTCTCCATTATTCAATTCTATTGTGTACTTATCAAAGAAGGTACGAAAATTCGATAATTCTAATATTGTTATTCTTTTCATTTTCTACCTTCAATGATATTAATTTCTTCAATAGTTAGTAGTTTTAGCAAAGCGGCACTGATGTCGTGCTTTGGATCTGAAAGCTCTTTTTGTAGCTTTCCAATGGTTTTCAAATTTTGCTCGTCCTGTTCCTGTTTTATTTCGGGCAAATTGCTGAGGTACTTCAGCACTTCTGCACCGCCCTGCTTTATCTTATCTGGAAAATACAACTCATAGACCATTGCATCTATTAACCTTTCAAAGAATGTTGTGTCTGATTGAAACTTCTTTTGAAGCAAAACATAATCAACTAAAAAAGCAAAAACTCGCTCCTCATCTGTCTTAATTAAAGGTAATTCAACCAAGGGAGTCTTATCTATTTGATATTGAAATCCTTGCATTTTTCCGCGATATCTTAACCAAAAATCGATAAGCTTTGAATTAAGTAGAGCCGATAAATACTTTAGGTTAATGCGATTACTTTTAATGACTATAAATGCTCTTGATACATAACAAGGAAAATCAGTGTAAGTAAATGCAGGTGACGCACACTTTCGCACGGAGAATATCTTCTCCCCTTCAAAGAAATACGGATTTCTAGCCCGATGAAGTCCATAAGGCTTATTATCAGAAGTGAGAATCGGCAAAAATTTATCAAAATGTCTTTTTAAATTAGGATATGATTTTATCCTGGATGGATCTTTGAAAGTCGAATCGGTGTATATTATCCAATATTTGTTTCTCTGATCGCCGTAAAATCTCTGAAGATTCTCTGTCGTGTAGTATGGTCTTAAAAGGTTACACTCATCATTTGTTAAATTTAATTCGTCAATTTCACTTTGTGTCAAAACAAAAACCCCTTGTCCAGTTTTGACATTATGAACAATTTTTTCAGTTGCATCCTTATTTAAAAAATCTTGTAAAACATCAATGCCAGACATTATTTCTGTTGTGCCATCAATACTAAAATTTGATTTTAAACTAATACTGCTCAAGATAAGATCAATACTATCTTCGCTAAATACAAATGTTTTATTTTTTATTGTTTCTCTATTAAATGTAGGCGTAAGTATCTGAGAGTGATCATTTGTCACTCCATTTAGTAATGATGTGATGTCGTCTAATATAACTGGATTACTTATTATCTTACGATAATCAAAATCATAATCTTGCAAATGACTATTTACTTTGAAAAGCATTACCATTGTTTGTATACTCGCACTATCAAATATTTTGTAATTTCCGAAATCAATTAATTGTAGTATTTGTGCGTCTTCAGTTATCTTACTTCTAAATTTTGATGCACCTGCATTTGTCACCCAATTATTAGTAGCTATAAACGTTAGGATACCTGTGTTTTTTTTGAGATTATCCAACATTACACACGCAAATCCATACCATAAGTCCATCTTACCTTGGTAATATTTGCTTTTTTTAAAACCTTCAAAAGCGCCCTTATTTGTGGCTTCCTTTATATATGGAGGGTTTCCTATTACGATATCAAAACCATCGCTGACGCCAAACATCCACCAAGGGTCAAACCAAGAACAGCTTTTATCTACAAAGGGATTAAATTCGCTTATTTTTTTATAATATTCACTTTCTGCTTTGGTAGCCCAATCTTTAGCAGATGTCCAAAGTTTGGCCTGCAGATTTCTAAAACTTCGTTCTAAATCCTTTTTTTCATCTTTATTGGCATTAAAATAACTTTCCCTAATCTTTGTTATTTCTTCTATGATATCTGTGCCTTGATTAATATTATAAGTGTTTGTATTACCCAATGGTATCAAGGTGTTAGCGCATACAATTTTAAAAGATAGGTTGGGTAAAGGTTGTGGCTTAGGCTCATCCACGACCAAGCTGAGCCAGAAACGCAGACGTGCAATGTCGACCGCACCAGCATCAATGTCCACACCGTAAATACTTTCTTCAATTATATGCTTTTTAATTTCTGCATCTGAAATCTTTTTGGTAAACCCCGAAAGCTCCATCAGAAATATTTGAGCGTTAAATATCTCCTGCAATAATCCTATAGGAAATGCGCCAGAACCTATGGCTGGATCGCAAGTTCTAACTTCTTTTAGTTTATCTATGATTTTGAAAGCAAATTTTTCAGCATACTTGGTCTCATCAACGTCCAAATCCACCTGATGTATAATTTTATCTAATGCAACCCGAGCTACAACATTGTCTGTTGCTTTGAGATCATCTTGACTAATCAAGTAAGCTTTCAAACTCTCCTTACACATATAATGCACAATTTCTTTAGGTGTATAAAAAGCTCCCTTATCCTTGTTATCTTCTAACAAATTTTCAAAGATATGTCCCAGCATCTCTGGGTCAACAGCTACCGTATGTTCATCTGGGGCATCTTCGTAAATAGTAAAGTTGAAATTATTAAATGTATCAAATAGCTTATTAAAAATATGAGATGGTAATGCTAATTTATAGTATCGTTCATCTTGAGTTTTATCAAACAAACCACCGTTTAAATAAGGAAAACGAAAATCAGCATTTTCATCTTCAGACTTCGAATTATTTAAGGTTTCAAAGAATAAAGGCGCTAAATAATCGCTGTAAAAAAGTTCTTTGTATTTAGCATTTTTAAAAAGTTGATACAAGTACTCTGGATTTCCATTATCCCAATTTTGATCTTTTGGCACAGCCAGCCAACCTTTTTTTTGTATGAAGTATAGAAACACAATCCGCCCTAGCATTCGCTTGAAAAAATCCCGAACCGCTTTGTCATCATTCTTAAAAATATCATGAAAATCAAAGTGTGGTTCGTGTGTTTTCGAAACTGACCACTTGCTTCCTTTTTTTATATAGCGGTATCCAGTAATATACTCTACAAAGTCTTCGTAAATTTCTTTATAATTTTTAAAGAATTCTTTACTCAATTTTTCTACAGAGAATGCCTCTTCAAAATCGTTTAGTGTAAGAAACTGATTTAAATTACCTTGTTGTTTTTGGATAAGTTTATCAAATCGCTGTGCGGCTGTCAGTGCCTTTTCGCCTTTTCCAAACAAATAGGTATATCGTTTCGGGTTTGTTTCCTTATCCTCAATTAGATTAGTATCTATGTTTCTAATTTTGCGCTTACTAATATAACTAAAACGCCATTTATCACCCTGTACAAATACAACCATTGCTCCAGCAACCTGTTGGATTATACTTTTTATTAAATTTCTTAAGCCAACCCTATTTCGTGTAAGCTTAATATTGTCATTTAGCTGTACCTCAAATATGCCTATTTTGGTGTATTCATCAACCTCATAATTACCCAATGAATAGCATTTTGAACTGATATTTTCATCTATTAATTCTATTGTATGGGCATCGCCAAATAATCTACCGTTGGTGAAGTGGCTTTGCAAAAAAACTTTCCATTCCTTTTGATTGTATGGACTTTCAAGTAGTTGTCGTATTTCTGTTATTGTCATTGCAAGTTCCTAGTGTTAAGCAAAAGTTTCTGAAATAATTATCTTTGGTTCAATAGGCGTTAAATCCTTCTTAGCCCCACGCTTTATTTTAGATGTGTATTTTTTTGACAAGGCAATTAGTTCAGATTCTAACTTACTTGCATTAGTCTCATTACGTAATTTATAAACTTCGTTCGTAAGATTTGCATAAGTGCCATTTTTCAATAATGGTAAGATATTAATAGCTGATTGCTTACCGTCCTCAGTGCTTAAAGTATCCGCCAGCCAGTTGCCCAACCGAACCACAGAAGTCTGTGTTCTTACATCACTTGTATCATCTTTACCGCCTACCATTTCAGGGGTTGTAATATCTTTTTCGAACTGGTTTAGGATATGATTGACGTGCTTGTAGTGCATTTCTGGAATTGGTAAAATCCCCTCTTCTGTTTTTTTCGCTTCGAATATTTTAACTGCCTTTTCAAAAGGTACGGGATAGGAATTATTATGTACATGTAGATAAATATTTTTATAGTCGCCATTTTTCACAAAAGAAATACTCTGTTTATTTCCATTTCCATCACGAATACATCTGATTTTTAAAGGCATTTTTTTTATTGCATTAAAACGCTCTTCATTCTGTTCTTTAAATTTGCGAAGCCACTCTAAATATTCTGTTCTCACATCCTTATCCTCCTCTTTTTCTTCAAACATCCTGAACTGGTCTATTATTTCATCCAGTGTGTAAATCTTATTGTCCTCTCCAAATGTGCTATGGCTACTTTGCAATTTAGCTAATGATTTTTGCCTTAAATTAATTCTATCATCACCCTGTTCTGAAGGATAAAAATTATAATTATATATAGAATGTGCTTTTGAGCCTATACGATTTATACGTCCTAATCGCTGAATTAATTTTGTTGGGTTCCAGGGTGTATCATAATTTACAATTACATTAGCTCTATGTAAATTAATACCCTCCGCCAGTACATCTGTTGTTAGAATAATATCAAAATCATTTTTGAAATTCCCCTCATAATTTGCATCGAAATTTTCTCTTATGGTTTCAAATTGTTTATTTCTGTTTTCGGATGTGATGCTTAGCACTTTATAATTTGTTTCCTTTCTTAGTCTATCGGTAAGATAATAGAGGGTATCAGCACTTTCCGTAAAAATTACTAATTTTCCTAATTCGTTTTTATTACTATTGAAATATTCAGTTTTCAATAACTTAATAAAAACATTCCATTTCGGGTCATTGTGTTCGTCAATTGACTGCCATTTGTCATTTAAACTGACTAAATTTTCATAGTCTGTCCTAAGACCCTCGATAAATCCTATTTTAAAGTCAGATTGCTTAAACTTCTGATTTTTTGGCTTTTCGTCATCAATTTTCAATATTTCAATCTCAATGTCTTCATCACTCATTCCATCATTTAAGAACTTCGAAATATCCAAGTCAGGCGCAATGAACACATTATCTCTTTCATACATTTCTATCATTTGCAATGTAGAAGCAGTAATCTTGCTTAAAGATTTTTTGAAAGCATAAAAGCTACTTTCCAAACGCTTTATTAATTGGGTTTGCATAATGAATGCTAATGACCTTGAAATGGTTTGCGCATTTTGATATGTCCCCGCATTAGCTTCATCAGTTAAATAAGCTATTGCTTGATAACGGAAAAAATCAATTCTATTTTTATCTATAATTGCATTGGCGGTATCAATAAATAATTCGGCCAATTGATGTGATAATTCATATTGATTTGCGATAGGGTCTGCCACTTTTGGAAATATAATTCCCTGTTCTACCAAATCCTTTGCATATCTTTCATTTCTTCTTAAATCAGTTCTCGTTCTTCGAATAGTAATATCCTTTATGACTTTATCTCTTATATCGGTAAATATTTCCTGAATGGCACCTAAATTTAAAGGTATTTGTTGTATAAGTGTTTTATATCTCACAATATGTGGATAGAAATATTTTTGCAAATTAGTTTCACTTAAACTGCTATTTCTGATGTCCTGAAACAAAGAAATTAAATAATAGATATCTTCTGGCTTATTGTTTAATGGTGTTGCGGAAATTAAAACTACTTTCTTATCAATTCCCTCAATATTTCCTATATTTTCTCTACCACTTTTACATATAATCTGAAGATTTTGAAACTGTTGACTTCTATGATTTCTAAACTTATGCGCCTCGTCAACCAGTATTAAGTCATAACGTTCTTTATCGTTGTAATTATGGTTTCCCTCTACAATTTTGTTTAAACTCCCATTGGCGATAAAATGACATTTGTCATCAATTCTAAACTCTTTGAAAGTGCTTTTCCAGTTTTTCTCTAAAGTTGGTGGATATACAACCAAAATCTTAGTCTTAGCACCATTATTAATAATAAATTTTTTAGCTAATAATGCAGCCATCACAGTTTTCCCTGTTCCAACAACATCAGCTAAAAAGAAACCGTTATACTTTAATAATAACTCATAACCTTGATTTACTGCATCAATTTGATAACTTAATTTTTTAAATTTCTTTAGAGGTATATCACTTATACTATCAGGGTCATATTCTATATTCTTCCCAAAATATTCAATTAAAAATTTAATATATAATTCAAAAGGTGTTGGATTTATTTCGAGATATGTTTTTTTTATTAACGTTGGCGCATCAACAGGAAGGATTTTTGTACTCTCTTGCCATAGCTTTTCAAACTCATCATCAGCGTATTTAACATTTGTATAATCATTAAGCTGAATATTCATTTCATAATTATGCTCTACATGTTCTAGCCCTAACCCCTGCGCAGATAAATTAGAAGAACCCATAATAACCATACCGTTGGGGTTATGCTCATTAAAATTAGGGCTTAAGAAAATATAAAATTTAGAATGCAGTTTTTTTGAATTGTGAGCCCTTATTTCTATTCGACCAGAAGAAATATCTTCAATCAATTGTAATATACCTTGTTCGATGGTTTTGCTATATTTTGCATTAATTATGTCTTCTTGAATGCTTTCTGCAAAACTTTGCTTAATATCTTTAGCGTTAGAATTAAACAATAAACCCTGCTTTTGGGCTAAGGCTATGAAAGGGTCAACATTGATACCTGCTATTATCCTAACTTTTAAATCTTCTGGAAAGTGCTGGCGAATAGCGAAATAACCCGATGCTCTAAAATATCCAATAACAGATTTAAAATATTCTATATTCTTCATATGACTAAATACACCTACAAACTTTTTGTAGAGCGTATTTTCGCCTTGATTTGTAAAAAAATTTAATCCCATTATTTGGTTGAGTTTAATAATTCCCTAACATCGATTTTCAAAAGTTCAGCAATAATGACAAGATTATCCATTGAAGGCTGAACCTCATTTGTACACCAGCGAGAAATGGTAGTCTCATTTTTGTTCAATTCTACTGCAAGCCATTTATTGGTTTTGCCTTGTTCAGCCAAAACAGCTTTCAGTCTATTAATTGCTTTATTACTCATATTAATCTGCATTATATGTTGATAAATCTACATTTTACCTTTGAATAAAAAAATAAAATTAACCTAGAATGTACAATTAAATAACTTATCGTCAATCAGTATTTTATTTTTTTGTCAAAAATTTTAATATTTACCACAGTTATATTGCATGTAAATTAATATTAATAAAAGAAATCACAGGAAACCTTAATACAGCTTTATCAATAATATTAGCTATCTAACAAAATTAATAGCTGATTGTAAGTTCTTCTCCAATGCATCTGGGAGTTCTGTTTTTGATGGTTTGGTTAGGATGACCAATCCGAGAAATTCAATCAAGTGTTTTAGTAATTGATCAAATATTGCATTAGAAACTTCAGTTTCATCAGCTACTGCTTAATGTTCTTAAATTTCTCTATTGAAACAATATTAATGGCATTACCGCTTTTCTCAATTAATTTTTCGTCTTTAAATCGGCGAGCATACGGCTAACGGTTTCACTTGCGGCACCTACCAATGCTGCTAAATCATCTCTAGATATTTTTAAGGTACAAGTATCAGACTTCCCATCGCCAAACTTTAGAGCCACTTGAACTAATGCTTCGGCAACACGTTTGCGCACTGAGAAATAGGCCAATTTTAACATCAGCTTCTCTTTATCCTGCACACTACCAGAAAGCATGCCTATAAAAGTACTTGCCACTTCTTGATGGTTGAGTAGGTAATCCATAAAATCTGCTTTTGCAATTAACAAAAGTTCGCTATCTGCTAAAGTAGCGGCATTGTCGGTGTAATTTGTGGCTCTGTATAAACTTTCGTAGCCAAAAAGTCACCATCATTATACAAGGTTGATGAAAGTTCTCTACCATCATTAGCTCGTTTATAAGACTTTATTTTTCCCTTTTTAATGAAGTATAAATAGGAAGGTTCATCATTTTCTACATAAATGATTTGTTTATTACCGAAAGCTCTTGTTTTTCCTTTGTCCATAACTTCTTCTTGCAAAAAAACGGTTATCATAGCACCCGAAAAAGAAGTAGAAAAAATTCCAACCTTTAGTTATGAAGTGAATTGCAACTATTGCGATATCACCTATACGGATCAAAATAACCAAAGCAAAACCATTAGAAATATGGTAGGTACATGGACTTACAAAATCAACACAAAAATCACCTTCAATTTAAAATTAGTGGTAAAGACTGTACTAACAAGCTACCAGACCATACAAGCTTATATTTTAAAAGAAGGAGAAGTAGTGTATGGCAATTTGGGTTACAATACAGCAGAGCTTGCCTACAACCCATCTTCTCATCAAGGTACAGCTAGTTTTGGCAGCTATATAGCGGCAGGTTCAAACGGTGGTAGTAGCGGATCTGGAGGTAGTAGCCCAGTTGGCGGGAGTGCTAACCCTACTTCTTCAGTTTGTGGAGCGAAAAACAAAACAGGAGGTTATTGTAAACGTGTTGTAATTGGTGGCGGTAGGTGTTGGCAACATTAGTAACGTTTGGGCATCTGTATTATTTTTCACCAGTATACTAAGCACCATTCATTTACAGGCACTGCGTAATCCATTCTACAAAATGGTCTATTTCTTCTCAACTTAAATTGATAAAACTGCTTTTTCAGTTTAATTCCCAACCTTTTGTAAATGGTACGGTATTGCTATACTTCAGTTGAAGCTGAACTCATCGGCATCAGTAAACCTAAAATCAAATAGCATCATGAGCAAATTTGTCATCACAAAAAGAAAAAACGAAGAATTTCAGTTTAACCTAAAAGCAGGTAACGGACAAACGATTTTAACGAGCGAGGGCTATACTACTAAAGCGAGCTGTAATAATGGCATTGCGGCTGTAAAAATAAATGCTACAAGCGATAGTCAGTTTGAGCGCAAAACTGCCAGTAATGGCAAAGCGTTTTTTAACCTTAAAGCCAGCAATGGTCAGGTAATTGGTACTAGCGAGCTGTACGAAACTGTAGCTGCAAGAGACAATGGAATTGAATCTGTAAAGAATAATGCAGCAGCAGCTATAATTGAAGACCAAACCATTTAAGCATAAACATCCACCTAACAATGGTGGTTTTTGCTAATTTTTAAAGTCAAGAAATGGTAAACTGAACAAACGGATTACCATTTTTTATTTCGCCTCAAACCAAGGCTTGCCTAGCTTAAACTAAAATTCCAAAACCATTACCAACAACAGCTAATTGTTACTCATCATCATCAATCAACTAGATACCAACAGGGTTCAGGCTAAGAACTGATGATCAACAGCAACTTACTATTTTAGGTTAAACATGTCCATAATTACCTTTCTGGTATAATAATGTTTGCCACCAATTAATTTTGAAGGTGGCAATTTACCTTCGCTACGCCAGCGGTGCAAAGTGCGTGTTCCAACATGTAACAAGGCACAAAGATCGTGGTTATCTAACAAATCATCACTTGGGGCATATTGCGTTTGCAGTGCCGTTAAAATGGCCAACATTTGCTGTTGTTGCTGCACTGTTTGGGCCAATAGCTTTTCCATCTGCTGTTTCCATATGGCGTTTTGGTACTGTTGAGAGGGGCCTACAATGGTAAGCATAAAACTCAATTTGGCGTCCACAATAATAACCTCTTGGGTACCTAGAGCATGGTCTGCCTGCGAGCCAAAAACTAGGCGGTAAACATGTCGGAATGGGATGCCCCGAGCGTGCGCTACCCCATCATCGCTAGAATTTTCAGGTTTCTTTTTCATCAGCTCCATCATTAAATTATGGGATGATTAAGCTTAGAATGTTATTTAACGGATCAACAAAACAGGTTAATATTTAATCTATCGTACAACTAAAAGTTAAGTTAAACAAATTGGGAATATCAAGCAAATTTTTTAACACTTTTATCATCTTTCTTCGCTGTTTCTTCGGTCGCTGTTCGGTTGGGCAATGGTACTTGTTCGGTCGCTGTTCGGTCAGCCTTCGTTTTTTGGTCGTACCTGCGCCGTATCTGCTTGGTACCAGGAAGGTACCTTGTTCGGCCTACCAGCGAAGCGAAACCGAACAAAAAATAATCCAGGTAATAGCGAGGTAGCAGTTTGGTAATAGCCCAATAGCTGGCCAAGGCCAAACATGGCCAAAGCACTGCGCAATACTAACCGATAACTGGCCAAACCGCTATAGCTTCAAAGCAGACAAATGAAGCCAAATCGAGACAAACACGGCCACAGCCCTCCTGCTGCTAGTTTCTTAAAAAAATCTGTTTTACGTTTGACCAAGGTTTTCGATAGACCGGCCGGCTATTGCAAACCAAAAATTAATTTAAATTTTAAAAAAATGGGAACAATTAGAAATGGAGGCAATGGTGCCTTCTCTGGCAAGGCCGGAAGTTTTATAGGTAGCACCTGGAAAAACATTAGCTACATGAAGGGCATACCTAAACTGGTAAAAAGACCAGGCTCGCTCAAGCAAATGGATCAAAGAAAGCGTTTTGCAGTGGTCACACAATTTTTAACGCCAATTAAGGATATTCTCCGTTTTGGTTTTAAAGGGCAAATGGCCAACAAGGCCTCGGCCTATAACGTGGCCATCCAACATGCGCTTAACAATGCCATTATCGGCAGTTATCCAGATTACGAAATCGATCCAAGTCAAGTATTGGTTAGCAAGGGCAGCTTAGAATTTCCATCAGACCTAACGTTGGATGTAAGTACCGCAGGCCAGATCAACCTTACCTGGTTAAGCAAAGTTAACAAATACACTGCCTTTGGTGATGATATGCTTCACTTTTTAATGTACAATAGAGACCGTAAGCTATTTATGGTTTACGATCCGGTTGGGGTAAGAAGTGATGTAGCAGCACAAATCATTATCCCATCCAACTTCTCGGGTCAAGTGGTAGATGCCTATGCTTTCTTTCAGGATAGGAACGAATTGCGCTGTTCTAACAGCATATATGTAGGCGAGTTTACCTTGTCTTAAATTCACAAATTATTAACCAGGGCGCAGCAGCAGCTGCGCCCCTAATTTAAAAAATTATGTATACTTCATTAGTTAAAAATAACAGCGTAACAAAAACATGGGGCACCATCATGAGCATCTTTGTAGGCATAGCCCTTCTTTGGCTTATAGCACCTGTGGTAATCCAATTCTTTGCACCAGAGGCAGGGCTTGTAGACGCTGGCATTTGGCAGCTGATCATTTTAGCCTTTAGCTGCTGGGTAGCCTTATTGGTAAGTTCCCATTATCTGGCACAACACCTATACCAAAAGTTCATCTTGCTTTTAGCAAAAGACATCCATTCACCTTTAAATACCTTAACATTATGGCAACGATACGTTTTATACTGGGCATTATTTGCCTTGTTAGCACTCTCGGCAACGGGCTGCTTAATCGCCATCTGCTAAACAAGCAGCAAGCTACTAATGCTCTTCGTACTCAGGTATTGGCAATAGCAAAATCTCAGCTTGGCGTTAGAGAAGTTGGAGGCAATAATAATGGTACAGCGGTTAAGGCTTACTTGGCCTATACTAATTTAGAGCAAGGTTATCCCTGGTGTGCTGCATTTGTGAGTTGGGTATACGGTAAGGCTAGTTTAGTACAACCTAAAACAGCCTGGTCTCCTGCCCTCTTCCCAGCCAAACGCCTAACAAAAACACCTAAACCGGCAGATGTATTTGGCATTTATTTCCCAAAGTTAAAACGCATTGCTCACTGTGGCCTCGTTCTGCAAACAAAAGCAGATTGGGTACTCACGATAGAGGGCAATACCAATTTAAATGGAGGGAACGATGGCGACGGAGTATACCGAAAATGGCGGCATAAAAAAACCATTGCGCTTTATGCACAATGGTTACCGCAGAAAGGATCGGACCATGAATAAGCTTCGTCATATTTCTGCCTTATTGGTCTTATTGCTGGTGGCCTGTAGTAGCAAAAGCTTGAACCAAAATCACACAAGTAATAAAAAGCTTAGCAGTACAAATACGCAAACAATTGCCCATACACAAAGTATTGAGCAACAAGCTATCTGGTATGCAGACAGTAACCAAAGCAGCTATACATTATTGCTTAAGCCGCAGGGTATTTTTAGCTTCGATTTGCAAAAAGGCTTTACAGGGAGTGCAGCATTCATAAAGCTGAGTGGGAAGCACGCTCAGCAGCAGCAAAGTCAAATTTACCAACAAGCACTACAAAACAAGCATGTTAAACAACATAGCAAACAAAACGTAGTACAGCAAGAACAAACAAAAACCAAATCACTGGTTAAAAAAGGTACTAACCTAAATTGGCTTTACCTATTATTGGCTATACCTATTGCCATGGGATATTATTGCTATAGAAAGTACCGTTGAGTTTCGCCCGAATGAGGGTAGCGAAGAGAGATCTACAAGATAAGCCGTTATTGTAGGTTTCTCCTCGTTCTCAAGCCAACCAATTTCTAGAATGGGCGTAAGTTGTCTCGAATTTCGGAAACGAGTATAACTCTGCTTTAATTCTTCGCTATAGCTTTCTTCCTGCAAAAGCAATTCGAAAAGAAGAATATGGAAAGATTTTGTGCTGGAGGAAAAGTTTAATGTAGGCGATTGTGACCTAAAAACCCCTTACTGTTTAATATGCTTCAGCTTCTCTATCGAAATAATATTGATGGCATTACCGCTTTTCTCAATTAATTTTTCGTCCTTAAAATCGGCGAGCATACGGCTAACGGTCTCACTTGCAGTACCTACTAAAGCTGCTAGGTCGTCTCTAGATATTTTTAAGGTACAAGTGTCAGACTTTCCATCGCCAAACTTTAGAGCCACTTGAACTAATGCTTCGGCAACACGTTTGCGCACTGAGAAATAGGCCAATTTTAACATCTGCTCTTCTTTATCCTGCACACTACCAGAAAGCATGCCTATAAAAGTACTTGCCACTTCTTGATGGTTGAGTAGGTAATCCATAAAATCTGCTTTGGCAATTAACAAAAGTTCGCTATCTGCTAAAGTAGCAGCATTGTCGGTGTAATTTGTGGCTCTACATAAGCTTTCGTAGCCAAAAAAGTCGCCATCATTATACAAGGTTGAGGAGAGTTCTCTACCATCATTTGCTCGTTTATAAGACTTTATTTTTCCTTTTTTAATGAAGTATAAATAGGAAGGTTCATCATTTTCTACATAAATGATTTGTTTATTGCCGAAAGCCCTTGTTTTTCCTTTGGCTTTTAGTTCTTCAAATAATGTTTCCTTATCTACTGCTATCGATTTAAAACCTAGTGGTTTTTGTCGTTTTTTTAGCCTGCTTTCTATAGCGTTAAAAAGCTCCACATCATCAAAAGGTTTGGTCAGGTAATCATCAGCTCCCATTTCCATTCCTTTACGCATATCTGCACGTTCGGCCTTCGCTGTCATGAAAATAAATGGAATAGTTGCGGTTTGAGGGTTTTTCTGCAACAGATACAATACGCCATAACCATCTAGTTCGGGCATCATAATATCACATAAGATGAGGTCTGGAATATTTTTTACAGCCAACTCTACTCCAACCTTGCCATTTTTGGCGGTATAGGTTTCATAACCCGCTAAGTCTAGCATTTCTGCAGTTCCTTCTCTAATATCGTCGTTATCTTCAATTATTAAAACCTTTTTCATAGTGTGTATTTTTTATTAAGGAATAGATTAGCTACTCCATAATTGATTAAAACCTTTTTTAGCCATTTGTCATCCAGAGCATAGCGAAGGATCTCTAAAAGAGATTCCTCATTCTTCGGAATGACAAAATATGATTTTAATATCCTTTAATAATATTTAAAACTAAAAAACATTCTTCCTTCGACAGGCTTTACCATAAATCGGAACAAGCTAGATAACAATACTTTTTAGTTTTCTATTTAAGTTACACAGGCTCGAAAAAATTAAAAACCAGTCTAAAGGTTGTACCCACATTTTGTGCACTTTCGCAAGTTACGGTACCATTCATTAAGCCAATGTAACGTTTAACTATATTTAGTCCTAAACCTGTACCTGGGATGTCTCCTGTATTATGAGCTCTAAAAAATGGTTCAAACAAATTATGCTGATCGGTAGTAGGAATGCCAATGCCATTATCCTTTACATCAATAACTAATTCATTATCCTTTAAGAAGCTATTAAACTGGATCATGGTATTTTCTCCAGAGTATTTAACTGCATTAGAAATTAAATTAATTACGCAATTTTTAAGTAAGTTTTGATCTAAATAGACTTGTGCAGTTGTACCGCTATGTTCGTAAACAATTAACTGATTTTGTTTGCTCATCAATTGCATCTCTTCGGCTATTTCTTCTGCAAAAGATACAATGTCGAACCAATTTGCATTCGCTTCAACTTTACCTGCTTCTAATTTCTCTAGAGAAAGGAAATCATTTAAAATAGTAGTTAAATTATTAATGGCATTTTTAATCTTTCCGGTATGTTTTTCTACGTTGGCAACATCTTGTTTACTGGTGTATTTATCTATTAAAGAAGCAGATAATTGTATGGAACTTAAAGGAGTTCTAAACTCGTGAGAGGCCATAGATACAAATCTAGTTTTCAACTGATTAAGCTCTCTTTCCTTTTCAAATAGTGCACTCATATTTGCTTTAGCAGTTTCGAGCTCATTAATAGATTTGATTAAATCTGTAGTACGTTCTTTAATCTTAAATTCAAGTTCTTCTGTATAACTTTTAATTTTAAGTTCGTCTTCTTTTAGCTTGCTTAAATCATGTATAAAGCCTGTATAAATTCTCCGATCAGTAAATTTAATTTCACTTACACCTAATCTAAAAGGAAAAGTACTGCCATCTTTTCGTTGTCCCGTAACTTCTCTTCCAATTCCAATAATCTTTTTTTCGCCAGTATGGTTGTAATTGGCAATGTAACTATCATGCTTTTCTTTATCTGGTGGAGGCATTAATACAGATACATTTTGCCCAACCACCTCAATTCTGCTATAGCCAAATAATTCAAGGGCAGCAGGATTAATGTGCTCAATCCTTCCGCTATCATCAATAGTGATGATTCCATCTATGGCATTTTCTATAATTGCATTTAACAGTTTTGCTCTTTCCATGTATTTCGCTATGGCCCAAATATACTGAAGTAAGTTTTAAACGACTGTACTATTTAGTCTATTTTCTGAGCTTAACAATTCATTATAGCATTGTGCTTTAGCAAAAATTGTTTGGTTAGCTAGTTGACTAAATAATGTTTTATAATAATTAATTCCTTCAAATAACTGAGACTTAAACTTAACTAACTGCTTCTGCTTTTTATCATTAAGCTCTTTTAATTGAAGTTCTATTTCAGTTTGTAGGTAATCGATATATAGGTTTAATTCTTTGATAAAAAAGTTAGGTCTCTTAACTTCAGCTAATAAATTAACCTTTCCGTAAATATGGTTTACCATTTCATCTAGCGAATAGATTTTAGAGAAATAGGCTAGGTTTGGCCCTGGGCAAATGGCAACCGCCTTGCTTTCTTTTGGTTTAACAATTCCCGCTTTGATATAGTTTGATGCACACAAACCTTCGCAAAGGCAAACCTTTTCTGTTATCTTATTATACTGTATATCAAATTCTTGCTTAGCCATCTCTAAAGTATTTAATTGCTTAATTTTTAGATTTTGATATTCTCGTGATGCGGTACAAATGGGTTGCGCAGTAAATTCCGTATTGGTACACAAGTATTTTTTAGTACAAGGACTTCCAGGTCTTGCTTTTGCAATACGTTCTAATCTTTGTGCTTCTATACCACTTCCTTTGAAATTATTAAAAAGAATGCCCAATGGTGATGAATTGCTTAGGTAATAATCGCTTTCTGTAGCACTAGTTAATTGGGCTAATGTAGCTTGATCTACATTGGTAGCTTCTGGCACTAACAAAAATGGACTTCCCCAACCAATTGAGTTTACCTGATAATGTTTCAATAAAAATTCACTTTCTAAGGCTGTACCTACCCCACCTTGTACGCTTAACAATTGTTGAGGGAGTTTGGTATTTGTTATACCTTTTTGTAATAATGCCGTAGCGTAAAGTTGATGTAGCTCTGCCAACATCTCGGCTTTCTTCTGTCTAAACTCTTCTAAAATTGGCCCCAACAAATAACCATCTGTTGCAAAGGCATGGCCACCGCAGTTTAAGCCAGATTCTATTCTAAACTCCGATACCCACAATCCCTTTTTAGCCAAAAACTTTGCTTGGATAAATGCAGAGCGAAAATCGCTAACTTTTAAAATGATCTTCTTTTTAAACCCTCCACTTTGGCTGGCAAAAAAACAATCGAACTTTTCTAAATAGCTATATAAACGGGGGTTCATTCCGGCAGATAATACTACCGAAGACTGCAGATCGCTTGCTGCAAAACCCCGTAATGCAGCCAATGCATCTGTATTTTCATCACCTAGATAGGCATCATTACTGTCGTAATTTAACTTATCAACTTTTGCCATGATATTTACATCAATGGCTCCTACTTTCATTCTACGTCTTAAAATATTCTGGAAAATACGTTTATGTTCTCCTTCTGGATAATCTAGCATTAAATCGTAGCCCTGTTTCAACTGAGCCGTTTCTGGCAGAAGCTCAAAATACCTGCAGATGTCATTACCTGGAACAAATTCTTGCTGTTTCAATTGTTCAAACTGTTGGTTAACCAGCTCATTTAATAGATTTAAATAAGCAGTAATTCTATTTTGTCTGTAATTGGGTGTTTTTTTAGTAATTGCAATATATGCTAAGCCATTTAATTCTGCATGATAAGCTCTCATACGTTCTGTTAACTCATCATCAACAATGGAAACTACTGAAGAAATGCCATAACGAGCCACTTTTAATGGAGTGTCTATCGAGTAACCTAAACCTAAAACTGGGATATGAAATTGGTGTGCCATGTATAAATCTATTTTTCTGTTGCCCAAAAATAGTTTAGCTTCCCAAAAGTGCGACCCGCTTTTGTCAGTTTAAATTGTGATAGATATCATTTTTTGAAATATACTAGCTAGAATTTTTAGCTAAAAACTAGAACAGATCACAATCAGTATAAAAAGTGATGCATATCAGTTATTGAATTACTTTGTTTACAGAACTTTACCGCATCAAACCTATTGACAATGAAAGCGCAAAACAAATCATTAACAGCAAGTTACCATAGCACTAAAACCATAATTACATTAGGAGTAAGTCTATTAGTACTACAAGTTTTATACCGTATCCTTACCGAAATAATGATGAATTAAACTGATTACCCTTTTCTTACCAAGCCATCTGTCAATAATTTCCATTGAGGATATGATAGACCAAATTTAGCCAGCCAACCAATCATAGTATTTCTCATTTTATCCATAAAACCCACATTAACATTATTAGCTAACTCATTTCTCCCATGTACGGATGCTTGCACCATGTTACCATATCTTTTAACCTGAAATGTGGAGGTAGCTGTAGCTTGAAAAAAATGTGCTATTCCTTCCTCCGTATGTAAGGGGTGAGTTGAAGGCCTTACCGTTATACTTAAAAGTGCCGCATCTGCAGCTTGTTGCTCGCCTATTTGCGCTATCCTAACCCAATCGTAACCTCTTCCGGCTTTACTGCCTGGCCCAGGCACATTAATTCTAATATAATCGCCCTCTTGCGGAAAACCTGCAATCTCTTGGTTTTTGCTATTTATCAATCTAAAAACTGCTGATGGTGCATTGCAAATCTCATCCCATTGATTGATAGCCAATAGTCTATTCTTCACCAATTCAAAAAAGCCCAGGGCTTCCGTATTGGAATCCAACCTTGTAATAGAAGTTAAATCTAGCTTATTGCCAAGCTCTTGTTTCGGTATAAATGAATTCTCCATAGCCTGATGATTTTCTTATAACAAGATCAAATTTGTATTGTTCTGATTAAAATTAAAGATTTGAATTAGTGAAAAATTCAAAAAACTTTATTAAAAACTAAGTGTTGAAGGTTTGAATTTAAAAACATCTTAAAAATCACATTATGAAAACACCAACCAAAACCAAAAAAGTAGCAAGTAAAAAACCAACAGGTAAAACCGGAAAAATGGAAGATTCAGAATTTCATGAATTTTTTGTAGATGAATTAAAAGATATTTATTGGGCAGAAAAACACTTGGTAAAAGCATTACCTAAAATGCAAAAAGCGGCAACCAGTACAGAATTGGCAGCTGCGTTTGAAAAGCATACGGAGGAAACAAAACAACACATTGCCACCTTAGAAGAAATATTCGGTCTATTGGGCGAAAAAGCAGTAGCTAAAAAGTGCGATGCGATGGAAGGACTTTTAGAAGAAGCTACTGGAATAATAGAAGATACGGATAAAGGAACAATGGTTAGAGATGCTGGGCTAATCTTAGCTGCACAGAAGGTAGAGCATTACGAGATTGCAACTTATGGTACCTTAAGAACATTTGCAGAAAACATGGGACATACCGATGTGCAGAATTTGCTGCAGCAAACCTTAGATAATGAGAAAGCAACAGACGTTGCACTTACCGAAGTAGCAGAAGGCTTTATTAACGAAGAAGCCGTTAAAGAATAACGATAAAAGCCAGCAATTATAGCTGGCTTTTTTTTGTTTCATACCCTACAATTTGTAGAATTAAAAATGCGAATTGACTTTTTCATAAAAACATTAAGTCAAATAGCATTGTTATTCATCTTAAATACATAAACTATGTTAACTCCTATTGAAAACTTACCACCACATGTTTTTGGCGTTAAAGCCATTGGCAAAGTTAGTGCCGATGATTTAAAGAACGTGCTACTACCTGGTTTAGAAGCGCTAACAGATAAGTATGATGAAATATACTACCTACTGTTATTAGAAACTAAGGTAGAGGACTTTACTGCTGGCGCTTGGGTACAAGATGCAATAGCAGGAGTAAAACATTTAACCAAGTGGAAAAAGATGGCCATTGTAACGCCACAAGAATCTGTAGAGCGTTTCACAAACGCTTTTAGTTATATCACTCCCGGCGAAGCGAAAGGTTTCGATTTGGATCAGTTAGATGAAGCTATTGCTTGGGTTAGTTTAAAATCATAATTATGGGTATCCTAAAAAATTTAACTGCAGGATTTATAGGCTCGGTAGCCTTAAATATTTTGCACGAAACATTGAGAAAATACAATACCAATGTGCCTAAGATCAATCTATTGGGTGAGGAAGCTTTAAATAAAACTTTATTTAGGTACGGCACCCCTATTATGGATAAAGACGATTTGTACCGAACAACTTTAAAGGCAGATTTAGTGGGCAATGCTGTTTATTATAGCTTAATAGGCGGAAAATCTGCACTGATTTGGCCAAAAGCGATATTTTTTGGTTTGAGTGCAGGTTTGGGTGCAATTAACCTACCAGAACCTCTAGGCTTAGATCCCGATCCCGTTGCTAAAACAGATCAAATGAAAGTGCTAACCGTTGCTTACTACCTTTTTGGCGCATTGGTTACAGGCTATGTGCTCAAAGCTTTAAGTAAATAACATATTAAATAATCAAACCTATGGAACACAACGAACAATCTAGAGATAGCTCTAATAATACACAAAACATTCAAGACCACATTAAAACATTAGATGGTGCTGAAGCGGTTAAAAAGTTAAAAGATTTAGCCACAAGCGCCGAAAACTGTTTTTTTTGTACCAGTATTAAAACCGGTTTACCACTATCTGTTAGGCCGATGTCTGTTCTACAAGTAGATGAATCGGGTAATTTATGGTTCATGAGCCAGATAGATAGCAATAAAAATGCTGAAATAAATGCAGATCCATTTACTCATTTATTTTTCCAGGAAAATAAAAATTCGGGTTTCCTTAATATTTATGGGATCAGTGAAATTGTAACCGATCAAGCAAAAATTGACGAATTATGGAATCCATTCTTAAAGGTTTGGTTTCAAGGCGGCAAAGACGATCCAAAAATTAGCTTGATAAAAGTAGAACCTACCAATGTGTATTACTGGGATACCAAACACGGCGAAATGGTTGCATTTGTGAAAATGGCTGCATCTATCATCACAGGTAAAACGATGGACGATTCTGTTGAAGGCAACCTTAATTTTTAATTTAAATTTTAACTATGAGACTTCCGATTGAAAGAAAACATGTAAAAGTATATCCAGACCCCAAAAGGGTTATCGCCAGATTTTTCTTTAATGGCGATGATAGAGGTAAAGATGTAATTACCAAGGTGATGACCCTTACTGAAGAGCAAGTTTTCAGTATCATCTCTCCTCTTTTACAAGAATATTCTAAAAGACATCGGAACATTACCAAAATCTTAGCCAAACACTGCAAAAAGCTGAAACCGCTTTTTGAAAAGATGGATATTGATTATAAAGAAATTGATCCACATAGAAAATTACTGATTGGTTCTTATTTTACGCATGAGTATTCTATTGAATCAGCAGCTTTTTTTAATCCATCCATAATAGAAGATCCAGATCAGAGTGATTTGGAAGAAGGAGAAAAAAGATTGATCATCAGTTTTAGGGCTGTTGGTGAAGGGCATATCTCTTCCATTGTATTTAGAAGAGCATTAATTGATCGACATAACAACATTACGGTTATCCCGGCAGGTAACTATATAGATGAAGCCGAAGTAATTAGAAATGCGACCTACAATAAAAAACTTTTCTTAGAAAAGGGCTTAACTTCATTGATCAACAAAGATGTTTTAAAAGAATTGGATGAGAAATTAGAAGATCAATTTGATTATCTAACTTTAAAGAAGATCATTGCCGAAACGCAAGAATTAGAACCAGATCCTGCAAAAGATGTAGAATTGGAAAAAGTATTGTGGTTATCAGATTCTTATTATGAAATCATCTTCTCTATGGATACGGACATCTCGGATCGAGTGATTTTCCCTATTTCAGAATTTGAACGAAAAGGTATTGAAGATGCAAGGTTTACCAAATTCCAGCATGATGATGGCTCCCATTCTTATTATGCAACTTATACCGCATATGATGGGCAAATAATTATCCCAAAACTGCTAAAAACAAAAGATTTCTACGATTTTACCATTGGTCCACTGTTTGGGGCAGGTGCACAAAATAAAAACTTAGCACTTTTTCCTCGTAAAATAAATGGCAAATATGCCATGTTATCTCGAATAGATGGGATCAACAACTACATCATGTATTCTAGCAAAATCAATGTTTGGGAAAATCCAATTAAACTTCAAGAACCAAAGTATAGCTGGGAATTTGTGCAAATTGGAAATTGTGGTTCGCCAATAGAAACAGATGCAGGTTGGTTAGTGATTACACATGCCGTTGGCCCTATGAGAAGGTATTGTTTAAGCGCCTCTTTGTTGGATATTAATGATCCTACGATAGAGATTGGCAGGTTAGATGAACCCTTGTTATTGCCTAATCCAGATGAAAGAGAAGGTTATGTACCTAATGTAGTCTACTCTTGTGGGTCTATTATCAACAATGGGCAATTAATTATCCCCTATGGCTTATCTGATTACTCATCGTCTTTTGCAACTGTAGATTTGAATGCATTGCTTGATAGAATTAAGTCTTCAAAATAAGGAATGAAGCAAAAAATCATCAGATAACTAAATCTGATGATTTTTTATTTAAAAGATATCTCCTCGCTGCGCTGCGTCGATATGACGATACTTTCGTGATTTATCGGCTGGTGTTCCAAGCTAAAAAGAAATGTTGCTAATAACTTATTCCGGGTATTTACATAATCAGCATCACATTTTGTTTGAAGATATCTCCTCGCTGCGCTGCGTCGACATGACGATATTTTGGTGATTTATCAGTTGATGTTCCAAGCTAAAAAGAAATGTTGCTAATAACTTATTCCAGGTATTTACATAATCAGCATCACATTTTGTTTGAAGACATCTCCTCGCTGCGCTGCGTCGATATGACGATATTTTGGTGATTTATCGGCTGGTGTTCCAAGCTAAAAAGAAATGTTGCAATAAGTTATTCCGTGTATTTACATGATCAGCATCACATTTTGTTTGAAGATATCTCCTCACTGCGCTGCGTCGATATGACGATACTTTCGTGATTTATCAGTTAGTGTTCCAAGCTAAAAAGAAAGGTTACTAATAACTTATTCCTGGTGTTTACATAATCAGCATAACATTTTATTTGAAGATATCTCCTCGCTGTGCTGCGTCGATATGACGATACTTTGGGGATTTTATCGGCTGGTATCTCAACTTAATAGCATTGAATTCACGTATATAAATTACGTTTAAACAATACTACTTAAATACCACGCTATCTTTCTTTTTTAACCCATTTAATTGATGGTCGTACTTAAATGCTTCTAATACTGTTAAGTGAGAAATTAAATAAGCCAATGTGCTTTCTGCTCCTTGGTTTCTGTTTACCCCAACTGATTGTAAGCCATCTGCACAGCCTTTGGTATCAGAATCATACAACGGAATTCGCAATGAATTTTCTCCCAAGAACCACAGGTAACAATTAAACATTTTTTTCATGTAAGCAGTTTCTCTAGTAGTTTTGTAGGCCTGAAAATACATCAATACCATTGCCATAAGTTCTATTGCCTGCTGATCGTATAAAGGCATTGGACCTTTTCCTCTTAAATGCCAACCATCGTTACCAATTGGATTGCATAATTCTGAGGTGTAAGTTAAATTTTCTAGAAATATTAAAGATTCATGTGCAATATCTTTTACTTCTAAATTGCCAGTAATTTCTGCCGAATGAAATAATGCCAATGGAAATATAGCATTATCATAAGTCATCTGATTTTCAAACCAGTGCCAGTCCTCACCTTTTGTACTATGGTAAGCAGTAACCAACTTATCGGTTAACATATTTAACTCCTGCAGCACATGTTCATCATAAGGATTCGTTCTTAGGTAATAACTTAATCCCGTAATGGTATTGCAAATTCCTCTTAAATGAACTAATTCCTTAAAATGTGGCATAGCTTTAAAAAATAGCTCGTAGCCAAACTCTGCATAAGAACGATTTGGAGCACTATGAATTAGGTATCCCAACGACCAAATGGTTCTCCCGAAAGAATCATCAGTGCCTTCTTCATCTAAAAATTGCCTATCAAAGCTTGAAAAGTTTCTAAAATTGCCATTATCCAATTGCATGTGATGGATGTAGCTTAAGTAGATAGGCAGCAATTCCAATGCATCTTCACTGCCAGTCTCTTTATATGCCATCAATGCCATAATAAGCGCCCTCGAATTGTCGTCTACACAATAGCCTTCATTTCTGTTAGGTATACCAAATTTAGCATGTTGAAAGATACCAGTATCGTCCGTTAAACGCTGTATGTAAGCTAAGCTAAACTCAGGTATTAAACCAGGATCAATAATCTGTCTGAGTATTTTATCGCTAAAATCAGGGTGTTTAATTGCATCTTCTATTAGTTTAATATACGTTTTACCAATTTTAGGCCATCTCAATTGCAAGCCGTATTGATAGGCATTGCCTTTTAGTATTTTAAGTTTACTTGGGTTAGACAGTAATTGGTTTACGATTTCTGCTAAACCGTCGTGATCTTTAAAATTGAATAATCGACCTCTATTATTATCTAATAGTTCTTGAGCATGCCAATAAGGAGTAGAAACTACTGCAGCTCCTGCACCAACCGCATAAGATAAAGTTCCACTTGTAATTTGAGCTTCATTAAAATATGGGGTTACATAAATATCTGCAGCAGTTAGGTAATTAATAAGCTCTTCTTCCTCAACAAATTTATTCAGGAAAACCAAATTATTTGCTACACCTAAATCTGCAGCCAGCGTTTTTAAATAGTCTCTATATTCCTCTCCAGAATTTTTAACTACACCGGGATGCGTATTACCCAATACCACATAAACTACATCTGGATGCTGAGCTACTATATTTGGTAAAGCTTTTACAACAGTTTCTAAACCTTTATTTCTACTCAATAAACCAAAGGTTAGTAATATTTTTTTAGCTTTTAGCTCCTCTAATTCTTTTACCGGATTAATGATTGGGGCTTCTAAATCTGGTACACCATGTTCTATAAATTGAATTTTTCTTTTTGGAATTTGATAAATGTCAGTTAAAAACCCTACTGCTCTTTTACCCATCACCACAACTTTTGCTGATTTTTTGGCAATTTCTTTGATAATTGCTTTTTGCAAAAATGTTGGAGCGTTAAGAATCGTATGTAAAATAGAGATGATTGGTTTATCAATTTGATTTAAAAATGGAAGTACGTATAAACCATTTTCACCACCATAAATTCCAAATTCGTGTTGTAGCACACAAGCATCTACATCGCTGCTATTGATAAAATCAGCAGCTGCCTTGTAGTCATCTTGTACATTTTGCCTAATGATAAATTTAACCTCTTCTGGGTAAGCATATTCGGTTAAGTCGTCAGAATTGTTCATTGCAATAACAATACTACTTTCAATAAGCGTTTGATTATCAAAGTTTGAACTGATTGCCTTAATTAAATTATTGTTAAATGTTGCCAAGCCACATTCGCGTGGCGGATAGGTTGAAATGTATGCGATTTTCATATCTCAGAAATAAGCTAATTAATGGAGAGTCGCTAGTTAGAGGATATAATAGGTAACAGGTGGATTAGAAAGTTGTTTTGTCATAATCTTGTATGGAGTGCGATTTTTCGATCTCCTCACCAATTAATCGAATATTTTTTTCGTTAAGTTCTATTTCTTTGCGTCCATCATCCGAATTGTTGTGGTAGGGAGGCAAATCACCCGCCTCACCATTTTCAGAAGCAACAAGTTCCCATTGATTATTGACCAAAGCTACTGCACCTAAAATTCCACCATAATAAATTACTTTATAATATGTGGAAGTTGGCAATATGGTTAGTGTTATTTGACTATCTGCAATCGAAATTTTGATATTGAATGGTTCCATATATGGGAAACCACTATATCTAATTTTTGTTTTGCGTTAATACATAAACCAAAAAAAATGAACAATGCTATGTACACATTGTTCATTTTTATTAAAAATGCTAATCACAATCATTTTTAATATACCTGCTTGGTTGTATCAGGTTTTGTGGTATCAGGTGGTACTGTTGTACTATCTGCTTTCATGGTGTCTAAACCAACGCTATCTACCATTGATGAATCTGCACCATCTGTAGTTTTTGTAGAGCTACATCCCGCTATGGCCATACCGGCAATTGCGAGAACGGTTAAAAATTTAAGTTTCATGTTCGTTCTTTTAAGTTAATAATTGTCTCGCCACAATTTTTGTAAGGAGTTACCTAATAAAGTAATTAACAGCTAAAAGGTTTTATTTTTTTTAACAAAATTTTGTTATACAAATAGTTACCTATCTAAAACATCATAAAACAGGTATGCTAAACATCTATTTAAAAACCAGTTGAGCTAAAAATCTGTTAAATATTGAAACGATTGATATGAAACTCGAAAAATTTTATGATCGTGTTTACGATTGGATAATAAGCTATGGCCCTCGCCTAATTTTGGGTATTTTAGTACTATTAATAGGTTTATGGTTAATTAAACTATTAGTTAAATGGTTACATATGCGGATGCATAAAAGAAAAGTTGACCCTACAGCTAAACCATTTTTATTAAGCCTTTTTGGTGTAGCCTTAAGAATAATCCTGATACTTGGCGTTATGCAAATTATGGGCATGCAAATGACACTATTTACCGCATTAGTAGGTGCTTTTGGCGTTGCAGCTGGCTTGGCACTTTCTGGAACCTTACAAAATTTTGCAAGTGGAATAATTATCTTGCTCAACAAACCTTTTAAAGTTGGCGACAATATCATTACTCAAAATCAGGAAGGTACAGTAACTTCCATTCAAATCTTTTATACACTGATTACTACCTTCGATAATCGTTCTTTAATTGTGCCTAACAGTAAATTATCCAATGAGGTCATTATAAATATCAGCAGAAAAGGGACCAGGAGATTAGATTTAGAAATGAAGTTTAGCAATGCTATAGAAATTGATGAGGTTAAAGATATTATAGCTAAATCTATTGGCAAATGCACTAGTGTTTTAGCAATGCCCGAACGCCGTATTGGTGTAGCAACCATTGAAAATGATGGTTACAAGATTGGCGTAAATGTTTGGGTAAATGCCCATGGTTTTCAAGACACCAAATTGGCAATCCAAGAACAGTTACTTAAAGACATCAAGAATTCTGGTCTTAAGATACCAGGACTATAGCTATTGGTTGGTTGCAAAACTATCCAATAGCTTTCCATTAGCATCAACAATATTTACCTTAAGTATGGTTAACCCATCTATTAGCTCTAGTAAATGATCCTTAAGTGATTGCGCAAAATCAGCCAATTGAACTGTTTCTAATAATTCTATCGCTATAACAGTTTCCGCTACTTTAGCTATATTTTTAATCTCCGTACTGTATTTTTCTCTTAGTTGTGAGATGATTTGCTCCATAATGTTGTAATTTTTAATAACCAGTAAACTTATAAATACAACAGATTGTTTCAGTAAACACTTCATTAAACTTTATTGACTATGTAAAACATCAAACTAATTTGAATTAAGCTTGTTAATTAAACATCATCAAAAAACCTATTATTATGAGAAATTTAAAAATATGCTTAGGCATTTGTGCCAGCGCATTAATTTTGGCTTGTAACAGCAACAAAGTAGCTAATGTATTAGACACTACAGCCAATACAGCTGATAGTAATTTAACTAAAATCGAAAATGCAGAGAAAGTTGATACCATGGCTATTACCTTTTTTAAAAATGCAGCCTATGGTGGTATGATAGAAATGGAGACTAGCAACAAAATGATCCAATCTACCAAAAATGCACAAATTAAGGCATTTGCAGAAATGATGGTTAAGGATCATGGCGAGGCAAATGAAAAAGTAAAAGCCTTGGCACAAAGTAAGGGTTTTATGCCTCCAACAATTTTACCTGAAGATAAATTAATGCTAGTTCAGAAATTAGATAGCTATAAGGATGAAAGTAAAAATGAATATTATGCACAATTGATGATACAAGAACACAAAAATGCAATTCAGCTATTTACAGAAGCTAGCAGATCTGATGATACAGATATTGCGAATTTAGCTACTGCAACGCTACCAACACTAAATGCACATTATAAACAAATTACCAAAATTGATAGTTTGTTAAAAACAAGAAAATTAAATCAGGGTGACGATCCAATAGGAATTAGTAACCGCAAAAATTAAATTTAGCTGAGCTATAAATACTAAAGGCCTTCAAATTGAAAACCTTTAGTATTTATGAAATTTTTTATGTTAATTTATTTGTTCCTGCTCTTACACCTTTTCTATTTCTCCCAGGCCCCTCTTCGCTTAAATCAATCGGGTGATTAGCATTGTTAAGTAATTCATTTTGATCACTTATTTTTTTCTTTGGCCTGTCTATAAAGTTATCATCCGTTAACCTGGGGTTATGGTCTCCCCATTCTAATTGATTAGCCTCTGCTTTGGTGTTTTCTTCCCTACTACTTTCTCCCTTATTGAAACTTTGATTTCCCATGTTAGGTTAATTAATATGTTAATATAAAACAATTTGCTTTAGCCCTAATTTAAGAAGGGCATAGCTTTCTTAACAATCAAACACATCAATAGTTTTTAAAAGGCAATGGGTTATTAATTTTTAACCCTATTCTTTTCTGCCTCTGCACCAGACTGTTCTGACCTGGCTTTTGTAGAAAAGGTTTTACCGAAGCGGTAGCTAAAACTCAATATTGCATTTCTAGAATCGCTTCTATTCTTCCAACTTGCATCTGTTAAGGCAAGGTTATTAATTACCCCATTTATAATTCTTCCTCTGTAAATATCGTTAACCGCAAGTTTTAATGTAGCTTTTGGACTTAGCTTTTTTTGCACCGCACATCCTGTTGTACTAAGGGCGCCAATTACAAACTGTACATTGGTTATCTTACTCTGATAAGAGAAATTGGCTTCTGCACTCCAAGTTGGGCTAATCTTGAGCTGTAAATTTGGTGTTGTTCTAAAAAAGCCACCTTTGGTTTCTAAAAATCCAGTATAAAAGTTGGTACTCGATTTCATATAAACATATTCCCCATAAAAGTTAAGGCTAATCCATTTGGCTAAATCGAAATTACCATTTAAAGAAACGCTAAAAACTTCCTTCTTACCAACGTTTGCTGGCCTGCTATAATAAGTACCATCTACAATTTCGATCGTTTCATTTACTTCATCTTTTGCTTTACTGTAAGCAAATGTAGTGGTTAACCTATTTTTATAACTATGCGAAAGCTCAAAACTATTCGTAAAAGCTGGTCTTAAAAATGGATTACCTACATAATAAGTGAACTTATCTAAAGGAGAGAAAAATGGATTAAGGTCTTGATAGTATGGCCTATCTACTCTTCTACCATAATTAAAACCTAATTGGTTGTTTCCTGCAGTATCTAATTTATAACTTAAATAGAAAGTGGGAAACAAATTGGTATAGCTTCTTTTAAAACTTGAATCTGGTTTAATTGCATTACCCAACTGGTGTCCGTTCGAGATCGTATTTTCAAGTCTTAAGCCAGCTTGTAAAGAAAAGCGTTTCCCTTCCCTATTTACATTTAAATAAGCTGCATTAATATGTTCTTTGTAAAGGAAATGATTACTTTTTTCGTAATCGATAGCTGTTGTACCATTCGCGGTGGTTCGGTAATCGGCAATATTATCTGTTTTAGTATAACTGGCTTTTATACCGGCTTCAGCCTTCCACTCTTTACCTAAAGGATGAGCGTAATCGCTTTTAACCGCGTAAATATCAATATTTGAGGGTAAATCACCTGTTAAAATATCTTGATATTTTAGGGAGTTATTAGGCAAATAGCTATAGTTAAAGTACTTTTGATCGGTTTGGTTTCGGTAACTAATTATATCAGCGTCAAATGACAAGTCTCTACCATTTTTATCAAATTTATGCCTCATGTTAAAATTAATGCCACCGTTGTTAAATTTAATATCGTCAACATTTTTGGCCACAATAATCGAATCAGGCTGCCTATTTGAGTTGGATAGATTACTCGTATTGTCATTTATTTGATTAGAGACCCTATGCATGCCACTTAACACAATACCCCATGTAGTTTGCTCAGACTGATAATAATCTATACCTGTTTTAAGGTTAAAAGTATTACCATGTCTTTTAAAATAAGTATTTTGATTGAAGTATGATTTCACAGAGCCATTTTCATTTTTATAGGTTCTATTTAAATCAAGGTCTGTAAAGCTATTGTTAAGGTTATGGCTTAAATTACCAAAAATATTGATTTTATTATTTCTGTAATTGAAATTGAAACTGTTGTTAGATCTACTTAACTCACCCTGGTTTAAAGAAAGATTAATGCCACCATTAAAACCTTTAATAGTACTTTTTTTGGTTTTGATATTGATTACACCTGCATTTCCTGCAGCATCGTATTTAGCAGGCGGGTTAGTCATAATCTCTATCTGATCTAAGGATGATGAGGGAATAGAGCGCAGGTAATTCTCTAAATCAGCACCAGATAAATAGGCAGGTTTATCATCTATAAAAACGTTAACGCCACCTTTACCTTTTAGGCTTATGGCACCATTCTGGTCTACATTAACTCCTGGAGATTTTGATAATACATCCAATGCGGTTGTTCCAGCATTAGATATCAATGCATCCACATTAACAACAGTTCTATCAATTTTACGTTCAATAAAAGACTTGGTGCTGGTGATGCCTACCTCTTTAAGCGTTTGACTGTTTGCTATTAGCTCAATAATGCCTAAATCAATTGTCTGTTTATTTGCGTTTAATATTAGCGCTACAGAGCGATAGTTGTCATACCCCATTGCCGCAACTCTAATCTGGTAAACTTCGTCTATCAATTGTTCGAAACTAAACTTCCCATCCGTTTCTGTAAAAGTAGTTTTAACTAAGCTGGTATCTTTCAATTTAAAAAGAGAAACTGTAGCATATTCAATTGCTTTGCCCTTATTATCTTTTAATTGACCAATGATTTTGTTTGTTGGCTGTTGTGCTTTTACGGATGTAAAGGCAATAGTTATCCATACGGCTAAAAAAGCCATAAAATTTAATTTCATAAAAATATGTGTTTGTTTTGGTGTGCGGAACTATACGTTAATTGAGCTCAAAATTATAAACTAAGGCTGACTTATCTTTTTTAAGATATTTGCTTTTATATTTTTTGTGCAGTGTTGATGATTGTTTTATACCATTTACATATAAACCATATTTATCAATTTTGTAAGATAGTTTTGCTGTTTTGTTAATAATACCATCTTTTAATAAATCCTTGTTTATTGCATCTGTCAAATCATATCTATCATCATCGATATCGGTAGCTGTTATCGTTTTAGTGCTAGTTATCTTATTAACAATCGTTTCTAACAAATCAGGTTCTTTTACTGGTGTTTTTACCTTTATTGGGATAGCTAAAGAGATGGGTACGGTTACATTTGTAGTTGGTGTACTTGGTTGAATTGGCCTTGCTATACCTTCCTGTTTTCTTGCTTCAGCTTCATATTTAATAGAGTCAAGCTGATATCTCTTTGCATCTCTATCATGTTGATCTTGAGCTGTTTTATATTTTAAAGCTTCTAAATCATACATTTTGGCATGCTGCTGGCGTAAAATTTCGGCTGCTGCATATTTACGTTCTGCTGCCGCATAAGCAGAATCTTCAGCCGCAAGTTGTTTAACCGGTAAATTTTGCCAAAAATGAGCTTTAGTTTTTACTGTAGTGTTTTTTACTACATTTTTAGCAGTTGTAGCTGATTTTACTTCGCTCTGTTTTTTGCCTGGATTTATTTGTTTGCTTTGTACGGTATTAAATGCTGCTGAGCAGATAAAAACTAAAACCATTGCTAAAGTTAAAACCGTTTTCTCCATTTTATTTAAAGCTGATTTATTATGGTACAACATTCTACTTACTCTATTAAACAATTGTCCGTTTTTACCGGTGAAAGCCATGGCATAATCAGGTGTATTTTGTTGAAACTCCTGGCAAGAAAGCAAGGCTTTAATGTAATTCTTCTTGTCTGTTACGCAGGTTAAAGCTAAATCATCGCAGCAGTTTTCTCTTTCTGTTTTTATCAGTTTAGAGACCCATAAAACAGCAGGATTAAAGAAAAATACAACTTCTATAAAACTTTGTAAAAGGTTAACTAAATAATCTCTACGTTTAATATGAGCCAACTCGTGAGCCAATATTGCTTCAACTTCTGCTAAGGCTAAGCCATTTATTAAACCTAAAGGAATTAATATGATCGGTTTAAAATGCCCAATTACCATGGGTACTTTTGCTATTCCAGATTGCACGATACTTACTTTTTGGCTAATACCAAATTGTTTAGCCAATGTTGCTAATCGATCTTCCCATATTTTACCTGTTTTAAAAACCTGAGTACGTTTAAGATAAAAAACGGTATTCAACCCTAATACTAAATGAATACTTTTAGCACAAATAATTAGAAACCAGATCAGCACGATTTGTGAGGAATAATTATTCCAAAAACCCATTAAACTAGTCAGAGGCGAAGAAATTTGAGTTTGATCTAAAACTTTAATATGATCGTTTGCAGCACCACTTAGCTGCTGATTTACTGCTAAAACTTGGTTTTGCCCTATACTATTTTTAGCTAATTCTTGATAAAACACATAACCTATTGCTACAACAAACAAACACAAACAACCAGTAAGTAACTGATACCTTAAAGATGAGCTTAATTTTCTGGTGGCTAACATTACTAGAGCAGTTACAAGCGATAACAGTACCCCTATCCATAAAGAATGAAAAAGTGTTGTCCCAATTGCATTTAGCCAATTTTCTGAGATGAAGTTGATGAGGTTAAAATCCATTTTATCTTTCTATTAGATTTTTAAATTAATTCAGGTCGTTTAACATTTTCTTTATGGCATCGATATCTGCTTTAGAAGTTTTTTCATTTCCTAGCAGTTGCATCATTAATTGAGAGGCGGATCCTTTATACAAGGTATTTACAAAACGATCCAATAATTGATCTTTAGTTTTAGACTCCGCTTCTACTGGAATATAAATATGCTTCATTTGGCTTTCATCACGCTTCAAAATCCCCTTTTCTGTCATAATTTGCATTTGTTTTAAGGTTGAAGTATAATTCACATCCTTTTGCTTATTCAACTCCTCATTTACTGCACGCACTGTTGATGGTCCAAATTCCCATAATATTTGCAAAATTTCCAACTCCGCTTTGGTTGGTTCTGGCAAATTATTTTCCACTTTCTTACTTTCCATATCTCAAAGGTACGATGTTTATCGTACGATACAAATATTAGTTTAAAAATAATGAATATTAAAATATAAAAAACTCATAATCAAATAATTAATTTTAAATAAAAAAATAAAAGGCTGAGAATTATAAAATCCTCAGCCTTAAAAATGAAATAAGAATAATTTGATTACTTCTTATTTTTATTCAAATCTGTAAAAACAGCAGCTTTATTTTTATCCACTTTTTTCAATTTAAAGGTATCGAAAACTTCTCCAGATGCTTTGTAAGCAGTATAGATTAGGTTTTCATTATCAACCGATATGATCTGAAACAACTGGGTATCTTCTGCAAAAACATCCATCCATTTTGGGTTAACATCTACCTTATACATTTTTGGTCCTGCTACAGAAACTACATACATTGGCCCTCCAACTTTACCAGATACACCTGTTGGCAAATTTTGACCTCTGCTGTAGGTATGATCATGCCCTTGCATCAATATATCTACATGATACTTATCAAAAAGAGGTTTAAATAATTCTCTAAACTCTTTATTATCTCTACCTTTTGCCGTAGAATATATTGGGTGATGGTAAGTAACCATCGTCCATTGTTTTGGGTTATTCTTTAACACCCCTTCTAACCATTGAGCCTGAATTTTTAAGGAATTAGAATCCAATACAATCATTTGTGAGTTTAAAGAAATTACTCTCACATTAGCATAATCGATATAATACACTGATTCCTCCAATCCTTTAGGTCCATTTTCTGGCAGCGTATATTGTGCTCTCCAATGCGGATCAAGTGTTAACACTTTTTGTTCATCCCTAAAATACTCGTGATTACCAGACGATGGAATACTTGGGATCATCCCATTGATAAAACCACCACCATAATGCCATTCTCCCCATTCTTGATCATTATTAGAGCGATTAATTAGATCTCCTGCATGCACAATAAAACGGGCATCGCCGTGAGTTGCAAAAGCTTTTCTAATTACCCTAGACCATTTTGACTTGATGTCATTTTGAGCATCACCTAAATAGATGAAAGAAAAAGGTTTATTTACCACAGGGGCGGTTCTAAATTGAAACCATTCGCTCCAATTGGCACCATCGCCTACTCTGTATGTATATAATTTATCTGGGCTAAGATCGGTAAATGTAACCGAATGGTAATTAGCTGCCTCATATACCGCACCTTTAAGCACAGTAGTAATTGCATTATATTCTTTGGCTTCGGGTTTATCTAGTTTAGGCGAACTATCTTCTACCAAAACTTGAGCTACACTTTTGGTAACGCTACTATCTGTGCGCCAAGTAACCGATTGCGTTGTTACAGGATCTGCAGACCATGTTAAGATTACTCTATCTGGAAAGGCTGTAGCCTTAAAAGATTGTGCTTTTAATAAGTTGCTGGCTAGTAAAACCAGCACCAATAGGAAGGTAATTTTCTTCAATTTTATCATTGTTAATTTTTGTTAAATGGGTTGTATTTGATTCCTATATTGCCCCAAGCAGAGAAGAATTTGTGATCTGTAGGACGTCCATCTCCAAATTCTAAAATAGTTTGTGCGTTATTGATGTTACTGATACCCATAAAAATGGTGAACTTTTTATTTAACTTCTGAGAAGCAGAAAAATCTAACTGTGTTCTTCCTTTTTCCATTAAATCATCTTTTTGTTCTTCAGCCAATTCACTAATAAATGTTTCATAGAAATTAAGTGATAAACGACCTGAGAAACCATATTTCTCGTAAGAAAGAGAGAAGTTACCCACCTTAGGGCGCATGGAAGGTAAACGCACAGTACGCTCGCTAACAAGTCCCGGAACTTTAAATTTAGATTGGATCTGGGTGTAGTTTCCATAAATACCAAATCCATTTAAGAAACCTGGAAGAAAAGTTAGCTGTTGTTGCCAAGCCACCTCGTAACCATATACACGAGCATTAGCACCATTTACAGTTTGGGTAACCTGAAAGGTATCAAACTGCCCACCTTTTTGTTTGTAAATGCTTTCGTAGATATAATCATCTACATTTTTGTAGAATATACCACCAGAAATTAAACCTAAAGATTTTAAATAATGCTCAAACAAGAAATCAAAATTTGTTGATTTACTTTGATCTAGTTGAGGGTTACCAATCTTCATTCGCTTTCTATTCGGCTCTACCTCCTGCCAAGGAACTAAATCGTAATAACCAGGTCGCGACAATGATCTTGTAACTGCAGCTCTTATATTGGTATTTTGATTTATTGCATATCTTAAATTTAAACTAGGAAATAGACCATCGAAAGCTGAGTTAACTGCAACCTTTTGCGTATTTACATATACACCTGTATTGCTAAAGTTTACAATATTACCATTATACTCAAAGCTTGTACGTTCGTAACGCAAACCTGTAATAATATCTAATTTATTTAACGTCAATTTACCCATCATATAGGCAGCTCCCATTGTCTCGGTTCCATCATAAGAATCTGGATCTGTATTTTGACGGGTGTAGGTTTCAGATTGCGTAAACTTACTTAAGTTAGCCTGATAATAATCTTCCATTAGGTAACCATTCGCTATTGTACCCGAAAGGTTATATCTGCCTTGGAAATAATCTTTTCTCGAATAAGTTGATAAAAAATTATCCATAGATACACTTGTTCCTGGAAGCATTGTGTATTGGAAATAGTTACGCGTATGTGAATCTTCTTTGTATTTGTAACGACCACCAAATTTTAACATAAATTTGTTTTTATCAGTAAGATTAAAAGTACGTTGTACATTTAATGAACCCTGACCATCCTTGTCATGCGCAAACTGATGTCTGTTTACATATGCTGATGTTTTATAGTTTGATGGGTTATTTGGATCGCCACTAGTAAAGTTAAATTGTGGTGCATCACGATCAGAAAAATCCAAACCTGCATTTAAACCCTTATAATTAAAAGTACCATCATAATAAATCGGCTGATCGTATAAACCACTTGCAAAAGTAAGGTCTATGTTTGCAATCCAGTTATTGAAATCCGTTTTTCCGCCTACAGAAACACTAAATAAGTCGCGGTGATAATCGCGTGGCGAGCCAGCAGAGTTAATGCTTACGCCAGTAACTGTATTGTCATTGGTATAGCTGCCGATGCCGAATGTTTTTGTACCTCTAGTTTGCAATTCATAAAACTTATTATAGTTAGAACGAACATACAATTGACTTTTCTCATTTGGAAAAAAGCTAAATTCCGCTTGTAAACCTAAATTTTGACGATGTAATTCACTCCCTTCTAAATCTAGATTTGAAAGTTTAACCTGATCTACCCCGTTAATCTTAAAGGTTCCATAATCTTGAGATACACGATCTTCACCACGATAAGTGTTACTATAGTTTACGCCAATTAAATGTGCCCATTTATTTTTACGCTGACCAAAGTTAAGGGCACCATCAAAATTTTGCTTAGCTAACAGAAAATTATTGCCAAACGAGCCTTTTACTTGAAATTGTTGCATTCCAATTTTTGGGCTTTTAGATATGATGTTTACAGAGCCCGAAGTACCGTCAGCTTCCATATCTGGTGTCAATGTTTTGTTTACTTCTATGGCTTCAACAGTTGATGATAAAATTCCATTTAAATCGATATCTCTAGAGTTGGTTTGGGTAGATGGCAACCTGTTTCCATTTAAAGTAACAGAACCCATACTTTGATCCAACCCTCTTATAATGATATTTCTTGGCAAACCATAACTGTAATCCATAGCAACACCTGGTACACGTTGCATAGCCTCACCTACAGTTGCATCCGGAAAACGTTCAATTTGTTCTTCAGAAAGCACATATTTAATATTATCAGAAGTTCTCATGCTGTTTAAGGCAACACTTTCACCTTTTCTAATACCAGTAATGGTAATACCTTTCATGGCATTGGTTTGGCTATTTAACTTTAGGTCAATTTTACTGATCTTATCTTCTTCTACCTTAACTGTAAAGTCTGCCGTGTTAAAACCAATATAGCTTACTCTTAAACCTACATTACCTGCTGGTAAATTATTGATAACGAAATAACCATTTGCATCTGTAATTACTTTTTTGTTGTTACTAATTACCGTAACAGTAGCATAGGCTAAAGTTTGGCTGTTGGCATTATCTTTTACATAACCCACCACAGAGCCAGGTTTAAGTGATCGTACTTTGCGTTCACTTTTCTTTAATAAAACCATCAAACCATTTTCTACGGCCAATAATTGGTTTTTCTGTAAGAAGGGTGTTAATATTACTCTTGCCGTTTTAGCTTTATCGTTTACAGATACTTTTGCATCAATAAGTTCATTATTGGTATACACAAAGCTAACTCCAGTTTTACGTTCTATTTCCTTTAAAAAATCGCTAAAAGAAGCATTATTTAAATTGATATCTATTTTTTTATCTAGTCCAAGTTGCGCTTTTACTTCTGCTGCCTGTACCAATGTTAAGCTTAATGTAAATAAGATACCACATATTAAACTTGTTCGCATAATTATTTTGAATAGATATTTTGAGCCATTAATTTTTTTCATAAATTCGTTTGTTTAAATTTTACCGTTTAAATATTTTAAAATGAAACCTTTTGGTTTGCCGACCTTAGGTTTTTAATGAGAGCCATTTCTGTTAAAGCAGAAATGGTTTTTATTTTTAATTACATGATGTTCCCCCTTCTATATAAATAGTTTGATTGATTTGTTTAGTTTTAATATTCAACACCTGTTCTAGTGTAGTCAGGATTTCTTTCAGAGATTGATTTTGAAATCTGGCAGTTAACTTACAGTCTTTATATTTGGTTTTATCTGCTTCAATTGCGACGTTGAACTTGCGAGATATAACCCCCAATACGGTTGATATCGCAGTTTGCTCAAAAACTAATTCACCTTTTATCCAAGAATTTACATCGCCTACAGCAATATTAGATTTCACAAAAGTTTTTAAGTTTTGGTTATACACCAGTCTATCATTAGGAAGTAGCATCATAGGTTCTTTACCTTCTGTGCCATTTTTCAATACGCCAACTTTACCAGAGTTTACTGCTACTGTAGCCAAATTCTCTTTAGGATATGCACTAATGTTAAAACTAGTACCATAAACTGTTGTAATAAACTGATCATTCTCCACTACAAATGGATGGGAACTATCGTGCTTAACCTCAAAATAGGCTTCACCTTTTAGTCTAATTTTTCTGAGCTTGTGTTGCGTAAAGTTTTTAGCAAAGCTGATCTCCGTACCAGCATTCAACCAAACTTTAGAACTGTCTGGCAAAATAAGCTGCATAGTTTGCCCTGCATTAGTCTTTTTTGTAACCCACTCTTGATCTATAAGTGCTTTTGGCTTATTTACTGCAAAATAGGTCCAAGAGCAGATTATTGCTATACTAGCAGCAATGCCATATTTCCATAAATTTAATTTTTTGATTTTAGGTTCAATATGATGCGCTGCTATCGATGGTTTAATTGATTTGAAGGATACTTTGCTTTTTTCTGAAGGTATCTCGCCAGTTAATCTCCATAAAGACTTTATATCATTGTACTTTAATTGATTTGAAGGGTCTTTAGCTAACCAATTATCAAGATCTATTTTACTTGTTGAGGTCTCATTACCGGTTAATCTTTTGATAATGCAATCCCATATCTTTTCTTCCATGTTTTTTCTTCTCTATGGTAAAGACAATAAAAGCAGAAAAAATACGGGTTCTGTAAGATTAAGTTTCAGTTAAATTATCATGAAGCAAATGTTTTGCATTGGCATATATGAATTGCATACTTTTAGAAAGATGATCCTCTACCGTACGAATGGAAATATTTAGAAATTCAGCTATTTCTGCATAACTTAATCCTTCTAACCGATACAATTTAAAAACGAGTTGCCGCTTAGGTGGAAGTTGCTCAATGAGCTTTTCAAGAAATTTTAATCTTTCTGATTCTTCAGTAACCTGATGATGATTGACATTAAGATCTGATATGTTTTGCAATTCTTCTTGGGCTACATACAAAACCATTTGTTGTTTTTGTTGGGCTAAATAATTTAGGCAGGCATTTTTAACTGATCTGTATAAATAAGTTTTTGGATAACTTATCGCATTACCACTTAACCATAACTTAACAAAAACATCATTTACAATAGTTTCGGCAGCAGCTTGATCTTTTAAAAAGTAGGCAGCATACTTCTGTAGCATTAAACTCCAATTGCTATAGAGTAATTCAAACTGTTCAGAATCAATACCTTCTTGTTCTGGTAGCGCTATCGATTCTTCGTTTAAATACATGATCATATTTAAGGCAAAGCTGCCTAAAACATGTAAACAAGATATTAACTAAGGGTTATATTTCACAAAATAAGAAGATAATATTAAATCAATTCTTCATGCCTTTTATCTTCATAGGCAAAATATAGATCGATTTTGAAGCAGTAATGAAAAGTATATTTCTTTTTTTACCACCAAAGCAAACATTAGCTGTATGGTTTTCGGGAACTCGGATGTGGCCAATTTGTTGCCCACTAGTACTGTATATAAAAACACCTTGACCTGTTAGGTAGAGATTTCCCAAATGATCTAATGTCATCCCATCAGAACCTCTATTGATAAATAAAGTTCGATTGGTTAGTGTTCCGTCTGGCTTAATAGTGTACTTATATGTTTTACCTGCCTTTGCATCAGCTACATATAAAACCCTACCATCAGCAGTGCCGATTATACCATTTGGTCGTATTAAACTATCTTCTACCACAAGTGGCCTTAGTATGTCTTTTTGCCCAGGTTTAATATAATATACCTTTTCTCCAACAATAGCAGGCGATTTCCTAACCCAATAGTCTCTTTGATAATACGGATCAGTAAAATATATCCCTCCTTTTTTATCAATCCATAAATCATTTGGACCATTTAATTCACTACCTTTCGGATTGCGGTATATCATGGTTGATATTCCATTTTTATCGATAGACCACAGCTCGTTGTTTTCATCTGCACAAACGATCAAATTTCCTTTTTTATCGAAATAGGTTCCATTGGCTCTGCCAGCCTTGCTTGTAAATAGAGATAGCTTTCCATTAACATCATATTTCCAAATCTCATTATTTGGTTGATCAGTAAAAAACACATTCCCCTTATGATCTGCAGCTGGTCCCTCTGTAAATTTAAATTGCGAAGAAATCAACTTCAGACTATCTTGATCGAAAAGCAAATTTTTGTAAGATTGAGAATAAGCATTAGTAAAGATCAGAAAGGACATGACAGAAATAAAATACAATTTTCTTGCAAAACTTATCCTTTCCATGTACCGCTCTTTTTCAAATATCTAATAGCAAAATAATATATAGCCAGAATAACCAGTGCTGTAATACCAATTCTATCTCTTAAAACGGTATCGCCATTGGTTAACTGAGGATAGTAGAACAGCAAGATTACAATAATTCCCAATAACCAAACAGTTTGGGTATTATACTCCTTAATTAGCCAACGTTTGCCATTAAACGCCATATTTGCTATGGTTTTGTGCAAGCCGCTAAAATTGATCCACCAGCGGTTAACCCTTGCACAATAAGCATCGAACTGGGCTCCAAATTTTCCTCTTAAAAAATTTTCTTCCGCTAAAACAATTGCTTGGTATATAAAGAGGAATAATGGTATAAAAACCAACATAAATATCATAGAGTTCATCAGAATACCTACTCCCACTAGCATTAAAATATTACCTACATAAAGTGGATTACGACCGTGGTTAAAAAAGCCTTCTGTTACCAGATGATCTGCATAAACTGTTTTATCTTTTCCACCACGTACTATGTATGCTAAGGAGATGGCTACTCCTCTAATTAACTGACCAAAAATGGTAATGAACAAACCAATAATTAATGGATAGAGGTAATAAGAAGCTCCAAAAGTACTTTCTCTAAATATTTGTGGAGATGGAATAAATAATGCGAGGTACAAGAAAATGAATAAAAAGTTTCTGTACTTAAAGAAAAAGTTGCCGATTGCGATCATTAGTTTTTTATTGCGATAAAGCCAGAAAAATTATACCATTTAAAAAAGGTTTCTGTATGTGGGAAACCTGCTTCCCTGAGCATTTTAAAATTCTCGCTTAATTTATAAGGGATAAGCACATTTTCTAAAGCTTCTCTTTTTTGCGAAATTTCCATCTCGCTGTATTGATTACGGCGTTTATAATCGTAATAATATGTGATAAAATTTCTATTGAATAGGCTATCTTCGGCTAATATCTTTTCTGAAATAATTAATACGCCTCCCGGCACCAATCCATCAAATATCCTTTTCAATAACTTTTCTCTGAAAATGGGGCGCACAAATTGTAAGGTTAAACAAAGAATAACTACCGAAGCATTTTCTATTTTAACGTCTTCATGCAAATCTGCCTGTACCAATTCGTATTCACGTTTAAAATCCTCCTGTTGCAATTTAACTTCACATTTCTTTAACATTTCTGCGGAGTCATCTACCCCTACAAATTTAATATTATCAGCTATATAAGGGTTTAAACCAATCATGGTAGTTCCTGTAGAACAACCCAAATCTATCACATTGGTATTTGGCAGGGCATGTTCAATAGCTAATTCAATAATCATACGCTGAATTTCGCTGTAGAATGGAACAGAACGTTCCACCATATCATCAAATGCATTTGCAACAGTAGCCCCAAATTTAAAGTCTGATGGCTTCTTGATCTCTTCTCTAAATACTTGATCTAGATTTTCCTTTTTGCTCATAAACGTTTATCAATCCACATAGAATTAATGAACTAAAGCTAATAAAGTTTTTGAACAATTTTCATAATCAAAAAAATACTTAAGCAACTATTTTTTAGTAGCTTATAATTTTATATTGATAGCTTACTGCGTTGCATTAATTTGAAGAAATTAATCAGGCACTTCTTCTCCAATAGTGGATTGATCGTGATCCTCACTATCAGCAGTAGTAATAAATTTTTTCCATTTTTGATTAGGTTTATTTTCCAAATTCTCTTCAATTTCTTCATTACTTGGTCTAGACACTATTTTTAACTCTTCCTCTTTTGGAGTATGTGCTTTGTTTTTCATCATTATATTTCTAATAGAAGCAATTAAGCAGTACAAATAGTTTTTAAAATGTTAGCAAACATAATTCGTGTAAATGGGTTATTTAAAAACATGATTGTTTTGTAAAGCCCATATAATGGAGAATATTTTTATTTTAGCTATACCCGTTGCATGTATTGCCTGGACGGTAACCAAAGAAGAAATTTTTAGGGAAGCTAGAGAGTTTTGCGCAGACCGATCTAAAAATTGCGGTAAGTTTTACCAGCGCAAATTCTTCTATCTCTTTACCTGTGAGTATTGTTTTAGCCACTATGTAACCTTATTTATCTTAGCAATTACCAATTACACCTTATTGTATGAAGGTTGGAGAGGCTATATCATTTCAGGATTTTCTATAGTTTGGATTGCCAATGTTTACATGAGCATTTACAATCTAATCAGAATTGATTTAAAGAAAAATAAAATTATTGCTAAAAAAGAAGAACAGGCTTTAGAGGAATGAAGAATCTAAGTTTCGAAAATTGATCATCAGAACTAATCATTTCCTTTAAAAACATTTATTGAGGCTGTTTTCCATACAATATATCCTAATGCAGCACAGCGCTCTGCCACTTCTTTTTCTATTACAGCGGGAACATCATTAACAATGCGCCAACGCACCGTAAATTTTGGATTATAAGAAAGATAGATCACCAAATCGTCATTTAAAGGCTCAGCAGCAATTAAACTCTTTAATTGGGTTTCCTGTAAATCGGCAGCTAAACGTATTAACCTTTCTTTCATCACCTTTGCTAAAGGTGCATTGTGGTTAAACTCATCAAATATGGCAAGAACAGTTACAGTCATATCAAGGGCAGTGAATTACTATTATTTTTAGTAAAAATATACAATTAAAATTAGTAATCCATTTAATTGTGTCATTTTTCAATCAAAAACACACATTTAGCTGAATATCAGCCTAAAAAAAACGGAGCTACCAATTGGTAAACTCCGCTGATTATTTTATTTAACGATAATATATAGACGTTGGCTTTATTAAATTATTGTGTGAAATGCAGAATGTTAATAATTTAATTCCATTGCCAATATTGGATATTGTTTACCAGCAGCATCTTCCTCAAAACGTTGTTTAGTAATAAAGCCTAAATATTCGTAGAAACCTACTGCTTGTTTATTCTGCTCATTTACATCTACTTTTGTACAGGCTTTATCTTCGATAGCGAATCGAATTAGCTTCTTCCCTATCCCATTACCATGAAATTTAGGATCTATAAACAACATTTGTATGGTATCTCCACTTAAGCCTAAAAAGCCCGTAATAATAGTTTCTTCCATGCTACAATATAAATCTACCTCATCAAAATAAGATGTTAAAATCAGTTCTTTATAAATTGCGATATCTTCTTCGGTTAAAAAATGGTGTGTAGCTCTAACTGCAGCTTCCCAAATCACAATTAATTTCTGATAATCTTTTTTAGATGGTCGGTACAATTTGTTCCTTTTAAACATTTTGTAAAATAACTCAATAAAATTGATAGCATTTCTATAAAACCATAGATGTAATAGCTAAAAACTAAAAATCCCATTGCTATTAAGCAACAGGATTTATAACTGATAACTAAATTAGCCTAAGGAAATTTAGCACTTAAATTATTACTATCATTAAGTTGTGTGCGTAATGCAGGCAAGCTTGTAGTTACATAAGTTCTTAACTCAGCATTACCAACCTCAGTAGAAGCCTGCTCATAAGCAGTAATAGCATCTAGTTGAGAAGTAACCATAGTTCTTGCGTATTCTTTATTAAATGCAGCAGCATCTATATTTTTTAATTGATCAAGTCTAGCTTGGTCTTCTGGCTGTAATATGTTTGGAACAATCCAACCTTTTGATTGGGCTAAAGTTGTCATTTGTTGTGCTGTAGCTGCGCTGCTTGTAGATAATTTTTCTGCATAAGCAGTTACATCAGTAGAAGTACCCTTAGTTCTTGCTAAAATTGCAGCTTGCATTGCAAAACTGTTCTTGCTATAAGCTGTGGTTACAAATGTCTGATCTTTTAAATTTATTTCTTCCTCTTTTTCTTTTTTGCATGATTGTAAGGTAGAAAGCGCTACTACAAATAGCATTACTAGTGTAGGTATTTTTAAAGTTTTCATATTAATAATTTTTTGTGATTAATTAATCAAACAACCATTAACAATTAAAAATGTTTGTTTTCAATTATTTTTTTTTCCAGAAACTTAATAAATGATTGGAAATCATGTTTAAATAGTTTTAATTAGGTAATTAAGTGATTATCTGTAATAAGGCTTATCTTTGGTACAAATTATAAACAAATGGCAGTACTGCACAAAAAAGAAGAAAAAATACAAGCCGTATTGGGAAGGCTTTCAAAAAAATATACACATGAACAATTTGTAGAAATGTTCATTAAACTTTATTCTAAAGATTGGGGTAAAATTAAATCGGCATATATCAAACAATCTCAAGACAAAGAACCTGGAACAGTGATTAATATGCCAAAACCTGATCTTTATCTTAAACAAATATTAGAATCGTATTTAAAACAAAACAATGTTCCAGAAGTAAAAGAAGAAGTTGTTTTGGAGGCAATAACTGAAACAGCGAAAGAGAAAAAGGCAAAAGTTAGTGCCGAAAAGATTAATTTAAGAGAAGAAGAAAATACTCCAAAGCTTATAAAGGTAAAAGCTCCGACAAAAAAAAATAAAGTAACTGAAGAAGAGACTGCAACAGCAACAGCGGTTAAAAAGCCTAAAACTATCGCTAAGAAAAAAGTTATAGTGGCAGAAGATGAAACTACAGTTGCTAAAAAAGCAACAGCTCCAAAAAAATAATTTGCATTTAATATACTAATTCTATTTTTTAATCGTCTTTATATACGAGAGCGTTAATTTAGATACGGGGATAGGTCGGTATGGCTTATCCCCGTTCCCTTTTAGCACTATTTTCTTTTGGAAACATTCCTTTTACATAATACCAAATTCCATTTTTTTGTTCAAATGTAGAATCTTCGTGATGGATAAAATATTGGTTGCCGTTTTGATAATATGCTTTGAAGCAGACTCTATTATCGTGTGCACTTAAAATTTCTAATTTTAGCCAATTATTTGCCTTCGCCCATTTGGCAATGTCTTTTTTGTTATATAAATTTCTAACAAATGGATGAGTGGTTCGAACCAAATAATCAATAAGTTGTAAACTAAAGGCACTGTATCGGGAACGCATTAATGCTTCTGGTGTAGGTGCTTGAAGAACATTTTTATGATACGGCTCGCAACAATGTTGGTAAACTAAACCAGAACGACAGCGGCAGAAATTCTCCATTTTTTAAGCTTTAATGAGTTTCAAAAGTAATACAAAACACTCAAAAAATAATTCGATCAACCATCAATTGCAAGTACAAATAATAAAGCCCTTGATTATGAATTAATTATATAAAGGCATCATTTTATTATTTAAAATAGAAAAACAACCCTTACACATATCTGTTATTAACTTAACATAAATTAAATACACAGCTATGATTATTCAACTTAATGCCGACAAGAACCTAACAATACACACCGAATACGAAAACCAGATCGTAGAAAAATTATCTAAAGAACTACATAGATTTAGCGAGCATATTACTCGTTTAGAAATCCATCTATCTGATGAAAATGGAGATAAAAGTGGTATAGACGATAAAAAATGTGTACTAGAAGCAAGAATTGAAGGTAGACCACCAATTGCAGTAAGTAGTTTTGGACAAAATTATGATCTTGCAATAAATGGCACTATCGATAAATTAAAAAGTGCATTAACTACAATTGTAGGAAAATTAAAAGAGAAACAATTATAATATTTTACAAAGAAGCGGTTTTATCAAATGATAAAACCGCTTCTTTGGTATTAAACAGTCAATATTATTTTAGTTTAATTAATTGGTAGTGTAAACCAGAAGGTACTTCCAGCTCCCAATTCACTATTCACACCAATTTGTCCACCATGTCTTTGTACAATATCTGCACTTATATAAAGCCCTAAACCTAGGCCAGAAACCTGTAAACCAGAATCGTCTGCTCTAAAGTATCTATCAAATAAATGAGGTAATTTTTCAGGAGCTATACCTGGACCATTATCTTTAACAGCTACTTTAATATAATGTTCTTCCCGCTCTACAATCATGTGGATTTGTTTAGAATTTGGAGCATATTTAACTGCATTATTGACAAAATTCACTAATACTTGCTCAATTCTATGTTCGTCTGCGATTACCTCAAGATTATGATCTGCCTCTACAATTAGTTCATGTTTATCTTCTTGCCTAACGTGTGTACAACATTCATCTAACATTTTTGCAATATAGAATCTGCTCTTGTTCAATCTTACTTGTCCCTCATTCATTCTACTTACATTTAGCAAGTCTTCTACAAGTTCGCTGATCTTACCCATGCTTTTTGTAGATTGTTCTACCAATTTAGGCAACATTGGTGTTGGATTAAATTTCATCCTTTCTAACAACTGCAGTGCGGCTTTTAAACTCGTAATTGGGGTTTTTAATTCATGACTGGCAATTGATATGAAGTCGTCCTTTTGTTGTTGTAAATGTTTGTATTCAGTAATATCTAATACGGTACCTAATAATTTCGTTCTATTGCCATCAGCATCATAGTAAACTTTACCTTGTACCCTAACCCAACGAATGGATTGATCTGATTTGAGCAGTCTGGCTTCGTAAAATAATTTCCCAGTAGCTTTAGCAATTTCGTGTGCTTCTTCGCTTAAATGTATATCAGCTGGATGATAAGTACTAAGTACTTTTTCTCTAGTATCTGAATCTGCAGCCCCAAATATCTGATCAAATCTATCAGAAGTAGTTAATACATTGTCAATATAACTAAACTCATAAGTTCCAATTTCTGCAGAATCTACTGCTAACCTAATTCGTTCCTCAACATCTTGTATACCTTGTCTGGCTTTAACCTTATCAGTTACATCTATTGCAACTACCATTATTGCTGCTATACTACCATTGGCATTTTTTACAGGCTCATAAACAAAGTCTACAAAAACATGCTCAGACACTCCATTTCTTATCAGGTCTAGTCCGTGTTCTTTGGCATTAAATGCAATCCCTGTATCTACAACGCCTTGTAGTATTGGAGCATAGCTATCAGAAGCTTCAGCTACGGCATCCCAAATACTATGATTTTCTAATTCTTCACGCTTTTTACCTACCAATTCAAGGTATCCATCGTTAACATCCAATACCATTAAATCTTCTGCTCTAATTACACAAATGGCAAATGGGGCTTGCATAACCAGATTTCTGAATTTAGTTTCACTTAACAACAACTCATGATGCGAAGCCTCTAGTTCCTCGTTGGTAGCTGCTAATTCTTCATTTACGGCTAGTAATTCCTCATTGGCAGCTGCAATTTCTTCATTTACTTCTTGTAGCTTGCTTTCGTGATTTTTTCTTTCGGTAATATCTACACAAGAGCTAATGTATCCTGCAAATGTACCATCAGATAAAAACCTTGGCGTTCCTTTTTTAAGCAGCCATTTATATTCGCCATTTTCTGATAATACGCGAAACTCATCTGTATAAGAGCTTTTGGTATCTAGAGCCGAACGATGAATTTTAACATATTCGTCTCTATCATCGTTGTGCAACAAATCTACCCAACCTAGTCTAATCAATTCATCAACAGTTCTGCCTGTTAGTTTAGACCATGCTTTATTAAAATAAAAAGGTTTTCCATTATCATTACTAACAGCAATTAAAATGTCCGTTCCATCGGCCATGGTTCTAAATCGTTCTTCACTTTCTGCAAATGCTTTTACCCGTTCTTCTACCCTATCTTCTAGCACAGTATTTAAAGCCGCTAAATCTTCTCTACTATTTGATAATTCTTCATTTATGGCATTTAACTCTTCATTTGCTGCAGCCAATTCTTCATTAAGGGATTGCTCTCTGATTAATGATGCTCTATTTTCTGCAGCTTTTGCAAGTTCGTGCTGATTTAAATATCTTTCTGTAACATCTAATGCTGTATGTAAAACACAAATTACATTGCCAGTTTTATCCTTTATAGCCTTGTATTCAAAATCAAAATAATAAGTTTTTAATTCACCGTCTATAATTAAATCTGCTGCAGTGTCTTTGCCAGAAATAGTAAGCCCTTCTCTATAAACTTTTGCTAACATTTCGCCAAATGGCTGACCAATTAGCTCTGGCAATGCTTCATTAATGGGTTTTCCAATAACACTTTTATCTTTTCCCCAGATTTGGAGCATTACATCATTTGCAAACTCTATTGTTGCATTATCGCCAATATGTACTGCAGTGGCAGTTTTGGTTAAAGTAAGTACTTCTAATATCTGTTCAACACTTAGAGAGTGCGATTTTTCGCTCATTGCAATTCAAATAAAAAATAAAGTTAATAATTACACCGTAACGAGCATAATTTGAATTTAAGTTTATGATGCTAAAAAGCAATTTATTTTCATTTATATTAAAAACATAACATCAAATTTTGGACAATACAACGAAAAATAGGAAATAAGGTTTTAAAGAATAGCTAAAAAAATACACTAAATGGGAATATTGGTTTCCAGATCTATATTTTCACTCTTTGCAATATTGCTGCAACTTTTGAAGATACTAATGCAACATCATGAGGCTGATGAAGAGGAATAGCCATAAAATCACCAGCTTGCATCATTCTTATTTCTCCTGCAATTGTGCATTTACATTCTCCAGAAAGTATAAGAAAACTCTCATGTTCATCCTCATGGGTTTCTTCCTCTATAGCTGTACTTGATACTATAAGCATTTGGGTTACCTTGGCATCATGCCTAAGTACTTTTACGAATTTACCGTCTTTAGCCAATGGTATTTCTCCAAGTGTATCTACTAAACCCAGCCAATTTTTGTAGTCAGAAAATTTATTAATTAAAGGAAGGTTGTTGAGGTCCATTATTTTTTCCTTTTGGAGGTTAACAATAGAATCAATAACTAAATTTTTAACATGTGCTCTAGGCTGCACTGCTTTTAGTGCTGCGTAGTTCTCCATAGCATCTTGTATCCGCTCCAATTCTTCTCTTAACTCTACATAAAGACTAAGCAAGTGTTTCACATTTGCACTCTCTTTCTCAGAAAGTAACCCTAAGGCATACTGTTCAAGTATTCCACTTTCGATGTAAAACTTTAGATTCAATGGGTATAGCTTTTTATATGTAGATCTTCTGCCCCTAAATTAGGGTTTATTTAAAGAAATACCTTGTAAAATAAACTATATTTTAAAAATTCAATGACAATTCTGTACAGCCAAGAACCACACAACATTTTGAAATATTAGATGGATTGAGAGGCGTGTCAGCAATAACTGTAGTCATTTTTCATTTTATAGAGAACGTATAACTTACTGCAATAATTGTTGTAGGCACCATAGTTTTAATTGGCTTTGCTTATCTAATAATGGTAATTTATGACACTCCTTTAAGGAAATATCTAGGCAGAAATAAAACTCAAAGACTATAAATACAAGTTCAATCAGTAGGCTCGTTCAGTTTTTCCTCAGCTAATTCAAGGTCTTCTGCATTGGCAACTGGTTTATCGTTAAGTTTTTTTGCATTTGAATTGTATTGTAAATTTACACACATAGGAAAATGGTCTGAACCACAGCTATTCATCCTTCTAATCCCGGAAAGTGTAAAATCTGTCGAGCAAAATATATGATCTAGGGGAAAGCGAAGAAAAAAATATTTGGCATTAAAACTATTAAAAAAACCTCTTCCTCTTCTTGGATCTAATAAACCACTTATTTTTCCGAAAAGTTCAGTAGTGTAACTCCAAGCTACATCATTGAGATCTCCCATAACAATAACAGGCAATGTACATTCTTTTGCCTTTTCGGCTACCATTAATATTTCTTTATCTCTTTCGGTAGATCTTGGGTTTTCTTGTGGCACAGGTGGCTGTGGATGAAGGCAATATAGTTTAATCCAATCTCCAGATATTAATTGCACTTCAGTTTCTATAGAAGGAATATCATCTTCAACCAAAAAGTTTATACTTCCATTTCTAAGTGGCAATCTAGAGTAAAATATCATTCCATAGGTATTCTCGAGCGGTATTTTTAGCTGATGAGAATAATCGTTACCGATGGCATCGATTTGATCTTGCCACCACTGATTGGTTTCTACCAAAAGTATTACATCTGCATTGCAGTCTTTAATTAATTGGAGATAAGCATTGTATTCTTTATTGTCTTGATATACATTAGCTATTAATAGCGAAAGATTGTGATCACCTATGGTCTTTAAACTACTCACAATTTGTTTTTTACCAAGAATTGTGAACGGAAAAACCAAATAACTTAGATAAATGAAATTTAACACTAATGCAGCAAGCAACAATTTTTCTAGCGTAGAATTTGGAAGGAATATTATGCTTAAAATTAGCAGTATGCCATTAAACGTCAGTTTCTGTAATCGTGGATATTCAAATACTCTGAAAATCCAAAAATCGTGCCTTATAAGGGGTATTAATGTTGCAAGAACTATGAAAAGCCCCGAGTAGAATATAACTGAATGCATGAGCTATTTGCCAAATTATTAGGTGATGGGTTTTAAGTTATATTCAGTACAAGGAATTTCTCTTGGTTGAGCTAAAGCTTAAAACCCGAAGATAATCAATAAAATTAGTTTGCGCAGTTAATGCTTAATAGTTTGCATTTTTTTTGGGAAATTAATAGGCTATGTATCCATTAGAAATTGCAAATTTAATTAATGCAGCAGAATTTTTAGCTCCAGTTCTGTCTAAAATTGACTGTCTGATGCCTTCTACCGTTCTACGACTTAAAAATAACTGATCTGCAATCTGCTGGTTGGTTTGTCCTTCGGCAATTAATTCTAATACACTTTGCTCACGCTCAGAAAATATAATTTTTTGTGTCGATTCCTCTTTATAACCAACTAATTGTTTATGATATCTTTCTAAAATATTTATCCCCAACTCTGCAGAAAAATATCGGTTGCCTTTTTTAACAGTGTTAATGGCGAATATTAACTCTTCTACATCAACATTTTTTGAAACATAGCCCTTTGCTCCTGCTAAAAAAGCTAAGGATGAATGCTTTTCATCTTCAAGCATAGACAATAAAATAACCGGCATTTGCATGTTATTTTTTTTGAGTTCTGCAACCATTTCAATCCCGGTTATTTCTGGCATCATAATATCAGAAATAATAAGATCAGCTTTTTGTTGAGTGCCCAATAACTTAAACAATTCTTTAGCCCCCACAACTTCGGCAACAACTTGAATGTGATCGTATTTATCTAACAATGCACCTAAAGAAGACAACATTAATTTATGGTTCTCAACAAGAATAATTCTGATCATTTAAATTTATATTTGATTACGTAATTTAATTTAGCGTGTTAATTTGATTATGCCCACTTTGGCAATTCGATGTAGAATGTTGTTCCATTTCCTTCTTCGCTTTCAAAAGAAACTAAACCACCATGCATTTCTACAATAGATTTGATAATACTCATCCCTAATCCACCAGACTCTTCACCATTTAGGCCGGGCCTTAATCCGCTTTCGCCCCTATTAAACAAATCTGCTTTCATTTCATTCGGTATACCGATACCATCATCAGCAACACTAATTAATACCGTTTCTCCCTTATCATGTAAGGTTACTTCAATTATTCCATTTAACTCAGTAAACTTAATTGCATTAGAAATTAGGTTATTTATTACCTGAAGAAATTTCATACTATCTAATTCCAAAAATATTTTTTCGTGAGAGGTATTAAAACGAAAATCTCTTAACTCTCGTAAATGGGATCTTTTATAAAAACGGATTACATCCCTAATTTCCCAAACCAAATCTGCCCGTTCCTTTTTCAATTCTATTACTGCAGATTTTAAGAACTCGTGGTTAACCATACTTCGCACTAACTTCATATTCCTTTCGCACATTTCTTGTATAAACAATAATGAATCTATCATCTCTTTGTTTCCAAGTTTGGATATCTCTTCAAGCATTGCACTTGCAGTTAATCGCATTAATCCAAATGGCTCTTTTAAATCGTGCGAGAGTACTTCTAAAGTGATATTTTTATGTGCATTAATTTGTTCTATATGTATTTTATTCTGCCTTGCTATGGTTATATCCTCTACAGTACCGCACAATAATATTCCTTCTTTTACATTTAGTGGAAATACGCAAAATCTTACATATTTCTCTATTCCATTAATCATTAACCTTATCTCGTACTTTTTAGCTGCAAAATCTGATAAACACTCTTCCATACAGGATTTTGCATGTTCCAAATCTTCTGGATGCAGTACTGGAATAATTAATCTTGGATGCTCTTTAAATAGCTCAAAATCTAAATCCAATAGTTCAGCAAATGCTTTGTTTAGATAATTAAATACTTCTTTTTTAGTATTGTATATAAAATATCCATCTCTAGCAATTTCGCCCATTTTGCAAAACAATTGGTTATTTATTTCATTCATAATTTCTGATGACAAGAAAAGTCAATTTTAACGGTGCTATTTATAAAACATTATAGTAAGCGCTTTAGTTTTTATTTTCACACCTTTAAGGAATGCTAGCTAAAAAATGAATTTACGGTATCAAAAAAGTTATCGAGCTCAAACGGTTTACTTATATAACCATCAAAGCCTTCTTTAGTATATACCAATTTAATATCTAGGCTACTACTTAAAGCCAATAAAATAAGTTGATGGTTAAAGGTTCGGAGCTGTTTGCATAAATTTCTCCCTTCATCACTTCTTAATCTATACTCAACAATTACCACTTCGGGTTTTTGTTGTTTAACGATATCCATAGCTGCGTGATAATCTGAGGTTAGTATCACTTTATAACCCTCTTGGTGTAATGCTATATCTAACACTTCGAGTAGTAATGTATCAGTATCAATAATTACAATCGTCTTATCTTTCAAAATAAAAAAATCGTTTGTCCATGTCATCAAATTACGTGCAATAATTGCTTTTTTCCATCACAATTATATAAATCAGGTATTTTAACACGTACAAATACTTAACATTTTGCACAATCTAAGCTAATTTTTCGTGCTGTTTTTATTTTCTATCTCAAAGAGCTTTAGAAATTGTATGTTATTTCAGATAAAAACTAGCGAAAAGGACATTTCTATATCAATTTCTATAAATTTTAGCCTTTTACAACCTAAATAAACACTTTGGCACATGGGTATAGAAATTGCTTAAAGGTTAATAACCAAAAATCAACCCCTATGCAAACAACAATTTCTTTTAATCAGCTGTTGGAAGAACACAGCCCAGTTTTAAAAAACTTCGCTTTTAAGTTTACAAGAGATTCTGCTGTTGCGGATGACTTATTTCAAGACACTATGGTAAAGGCCATCAGGTATTTCGATCATTTTAAAGAAGGTACCAATATAAGAGGTTGGCTATTTACTATTATGCGCAATACCTTCATCAACGATTACCGAAGGGATGTTAGAAAAAATTCACTAATTACGCAGGAAGAAGAAATTTCGTCAGCACATTTAATGCAGAGTTCTTCTAAAAATGCCGCAGAAGGTAAATTTGCAATGGCAGATATACAATTGTCATTATCTAAGCTACCTAAGTGTTATTACGATCCTTTTATGCAATATTTTGAGGGTTATAAGTACCAAGAAATTGCTGAGGATTTAAACATCCCGATTGGCACAGTTAAAACTAGAATACACATGGCCAGGATGATTCTAAAAAAGCAGTTAAAAATGTACAATAAATCCTTATAGAACTCACACGCATCTACCTAAGTTAAAGGGTGCCTGAAATAAATCATGGCACCCTTTTTTTCCTTATATGATATGTTACATAAGAATAAAAAACTTTAATAATTGCTAGTTGTTTTATCTAAAAAATCGTTATGAAAAAGCAAGAAATTACAACAGAAAAACAGCCAAATGAAGATCAAGATCAGGCTAAAACCAAGAAAAACACTTATACGCCAGAAGAAAACAAATTTGCAGATGGCGAAGGAACTAAATTAGATAAAGCAATTGATAATGATGAAGGCAATCCAGCAAGCAGAGGTATTTAAATAAGTTGCTTTGTAAAAAATGTAGATAGAGTTTTTGATCAATTACTTGCCAAATTTTTAATGGCATAAAAGATCAAAAAACTTTATCACTATTAAACTTAACTACCTACTAAGGGCTTACAGTTTCTATCTTATCCCTCTCATCATTGCTATTATTTTGCGCTGAGTTTTCGTCAGGTTCTGTTTCACCTATATTTGTATCTTTTTCTACCTCTTTTGGTTCTGTATCCGCAGTGGCTTGTTCATTATTCACTTTGTCTTCATCCTCATTAACTTCTTCTACTTCCTTATCTGCTGAATTTACTTCTTCATCAGTAGTAGATTCGCTTTTTAAGGATGGGTCACTTTCAGTTTTATCTGAACAATTTTCAGTTGGCTGAACATCTTTTTCTGTATCTGGAGTTACTGTCTCTATTTCTAATTGCACTTCATCACTTGGTTTAGGATGTTTTGGCATTTCTTTATTTTTAGGTTCTTGATTTGAATTTTCCATGTGATTTTTTTTTACACTTATAAAATATACAAAACCGAAATATTGTTTTGATTAATTCCTACTTCTTGTTATCACTACGAAAGATGGTATAAAAAACAAAAATTCCACCTAAACAAGAAACTATTCCAAGTATTAATGCTGTTTTATCATCCATAATTTTTATAAAAAAAGGCAGCCAAACAATGGCCACCCTTCTTGTTTTTTAATTGTAAATTGTAATAACAACATTGCTATACAATAATTGTTTGCAGTTTTTACTGGCTACATCAATTATGCACTTGATTATTTGGTTTTGAACTATCTTTCAATACAGAGCTACTGTCAGCTGCTGCACTATCAAGTTTTAAACGAATATTAGAATCGGGGTCAGCATTTTTACCTGAATCTATTTTTGAAGTTTTATTAATGGTATCGTGTTTGTTTCTATTGCAACTAGCTATTGTTACCACCATCAGCATCGCGAAAGTTAATATTTTGATTTTCATAAGATTACATTAAATAAATCAGATCAATTACTAAATAAATAACCAGTGAAATTGTAAAATTGTTTAACCTTATTATTTAAAGATAACCTTTGCTTAATTAAAGGATGTTTTTTTTTGGCAGTAGTATTGCAATAGATAAATTATGAATAAATTAAAACACCTCATTCCCTTAGTAGCAATTGTTATTTTTGCTGCATGTAGTCCAGCAACACAAACAACCGAACAGGCGAAATCATTAGATTCGAGTGCAGTTAGTAATCAAACAGATTCCATTAGCAGCTTAAGCGCAAAAATGTTTATAGCTGGAGAACAGCAATTGGGTAAACCATTAGAAATGACCTTCACTGTATACAACAATACGGACAGCGCACTTACTTTCTGTAAATGGCATACACCTTTTGAAGCTTTGATGAGCAAATATTTAGATATAAATTCTTTAGATGGGAAAGATGTTTCTTATAAAGGACCAATGGCAAAAAGAATGATGCCACCACCAGCTGATAGTTATATTAGTGTGGCTGCAAAAGATAGCTTGTCCATAAAAGTAGACTTAACTAGAGGATACGATTTTAACAAAGCAGGAACTTATATTGTTGGCTATAATTCTACCAACATAAGCGGCTTAAAATTAACCGACAGCGTTAAATTTACTTTAAAATAGATTAAATAAAGTGCCAATTAAAACGGCACTTTATTTTAAACCTTCTGTATTTTTTTACCGACCAATTTATACAGTAGCGCCATTATCAATATAGACATCCCTACTAATAAAGCGTAGCTCAAGGCTAGATTATGCTCATCTTTTGCCGGAATCATAGCAATTACACCATAACTTAAAAAAGATACAATCACATAATTAATCCCTCCAGTTAAACCACTTGCAATACCAGCATTTTTTGGAAATCTAGATAAGCAAAATGTAAAAAATGTGTTAAAGGTATAACCTGAGCAAGCGTGAATTAGAAAGGCAAAAAACACCATAGCATATAGGTTAGCTATAAAGCTAGAACTCACTAACATTAGCATCACAAATACTACCTGCAACGCTAAGTTTATCGACAATTTCTTAACCAAAGGTTGATTGATTGTTGCTTTGCCTAATAATCCACCAACCATAACCGCTCCGCCTAATATTAATGAACTGTAACCTGCTACAATTGGGGTTAGCCCAAAGTGATGTTCTATTATGAATGGCCCTGTCATATTATAGATCATTACCATACCATAAGACAAACCCAGCATTACAATACCGAGTGTAAAGCTGGCTGTTGTAATCATATTAGCGTATACCAAAGCAATTTTTCGCAAACTAAATTCCATTTTTTGTTTTATGGTTTCTCCGCTAAATATCAATTCTAAGAAAAATATCACCATTGCAAATATTGCCAAGAAATAGAAGTTAGATTGCCAACCAAACCAACTTTGCAGATAACCGCCAACAAAAGGAGCAATAATTGGTGCAGTAGCCCAAATTATAGAAAACATGCTCAGATAATTCTTCAATTTATCTCCAGAAAACACATCTATAAAATATGCTCTTTTCGATACCACAATTGCCCCTACGGTAATGCCATGAACAATGCGCATGGCATAAATGAGATAGATATTTGCGGTGTTTGCGATCACTAAACTAGCAATCGCAAAAACAAGCAGACTATATAAACCAATTTTATAACGACCAAAACTATCCAATAAACTCCCAACAAAAAGCTGTGCAATACCATAACTGATCAAAAACAGGCCTAGCGTTAATTGTATTTGCAAATCTGTTGCGGACAATTGTTTGGCCATGGTTGGTAACGATGGAATATAAACATCTGTTGCAAAACCAGATAAGGGTATTAATGCGAAGGCAAGAATTGTTGCAGCGCCCTGATTTTCGGGCTTAAGTTTTTTAGTATACAATGGGAAGCTAATTTGAGGCAAAGATAGGTTTAGGTGTTGCTTTAATTGTAGCATTTAAACATACAATTGTAAAATAGATTTGACTAAATTCTCAATAGCGTATAGAACATCAATTATTTTAATTACTAACGCAAAGGAAGTGTAAAATAAAAGGTAGTGCCCACACCTAGTTCACTTTCTAGCCAAATTCTGCCTCCATTAATTTCAACAAATTCCCTGCATAACACCAAACCAAGTCCTGTACCAGATTCTGATGCCGTACCTGGTGAAGAAAATCTATTACCTACTTCAAGCAATTTTAATTGGTGCTCTTCAGCAATGCCAGTACCTAAATCTGCTACGTTAAATAAGGCCATGCCACCAGCCTCTACTGCATTTATCACTATCCTGCTTCCTTCAAAACTAAATTTTAGGGCATTAGAAACCAGGTTACGCAATATAGTAGCAGCCATTTGTTGGTCTGCGTAAGTTAATAACTGATGTTCTGCAACAAAACTAACTTCAATACCCTTTGCCACTGCAGAAGGCATGGTTAGTAATTCAACTTCTTCAAATAGATCACTAACAATTATGTTAACCGGAACCGGTTTAAGTAATCCTGTTTGTACTGAAGACCAATTTAACAGATTTTCTAATAAAGCATAGGCCTGCTTAGCAGAAGCATTCATCCTTGATGCCATGTGACCAATCTTTTGGCGCTCTAAGGTGTCAGATTTATGGTAAATTAATTCACTATAAGTAAGCAGTGAGGTAAATGGTGTTTTTAAATCGTGAGCAACGATAGAAAATAGCTTGTCTTTGGTAGCATTAAGTGCTTGTAATTGTTGCTCGGTATGTTTAAGTTCAGTAACATCTTGGCAAATCACCAAAAAACTATCATTTTGTCCGAGTTCTCCATATTCTGGAATTATTTGAGCAGCGTAAAAGTGGGTATCTAAATCTACCCCTAAGCTAAAATTTGCCTTCTGCATTATTTTTAATTTACCAGCTTTTTCCAAGCTAGGTTTAAGCAATTGTAGAAGTTCAGTTTTTTGATCAGCATCTTCTGAGCCTAAAAGCCCAGCACTATTTGTGTAAATGCATTCAAATAAATGATCGAACCTGAGCACCATTCCAGGTAGGTTTTCTGCTAATGTTCTATACTTTTCTTCGCTTTCTTTAAGGTTTTTAAAAATTAGGTTGGTAGGTTTAATAAAGCCTGTTTCTACGTTAGCTTTGTAAATAAGAAAAAAAGCAATCAATTTCATATAATGGCCTAATTCGTTAACTGGACCAGTATTGGTAACATAAAGTGTAAAACAAAATTCGCTAAGAATAGTGAAACCTACAGAAACCAATAATAATTTGTAAACCGTTGGACTAAAGTGATTGCGGTTTTTTATCAATAGGTAACCTGCAACCAATAACACAGAAATAATAGCATATTCTGCATAAATCTTGAAGTTGGTTTGCCCAACACCTTCTATATAACAAACCGGAAATACCTGCCAAACCAGAATTAGAAAAATGATAAATAAGGATACTAAAAAATAGCAAAGAAATACCAGATCTGAATTTAATTTCCCCTTCCTTTTAACAATTAACAATCCAATTAGTAGCGAAATTGCCTCTAGCATCCTTGTAGCTACCCAAAATTGATTTGCTGGAAAACCGCCTACAGGTATCACATCCATACCTTTATAAGTTAAGGTGTGCAAGAGATCTAATGCACCAATAAAAATGTATGAGATACCTACCAGATGCAGAAAACTATTATCCTGCATTTTACGCGAATTCCAGGTAACAATAAATACCGCAAATGCTACAACAATAGAAAATAATTCTACCAGCGTATGGAACAACATGTAATTCTGCTGCTTACTGAAATAGAAGACTAAAACTAAAAAACAGACCGAAAAGGTGGTACGGTAGTTATTTTTCAGAAATGATAAAATGTTTAACAAGCGATAAATAGGTTATTGATGATTTTAGCTAAGATATATTAAAAACTTAGAAGATAGATACTGAAAATAAAATCCCAACAAGTTAATTACATTGAAAATACCAAATTATCATATTTTATTAACTCAATTTCCAATCAGGTCTTTCGAAATGGCATGTATAACCAAAAGGATTTTTTTGTAAATAATCTTGGTGCTCTTCTTCAGCGCTCCAAAAATCTTCGACTGGTACAACTTCAGTTATTATTTTACCCGGCCAAACTCCCGATGCATCCATTTCGGCAATTAACTTTATGGCAGTTTCTTGTTGTATTTCATCCATATAAAAAATAGCCGAACGGTAGGAAGTACCTATATCATTACCTTGTCTGTTTCTAGTTGTTGGATCATGAATTTGAAAAAAATATTCCAATAAACCTCTATAGCTTAATACGGATGGATCGAACTCAATAGCAATGCCCTCCGCATGTGTTCCGTGATTACGATAGGTGGCATTTGGCACATCGCCTCCAGTATAGCCAACCACAGTTGAAATTACGCCTGGATAATGACGAAATAATTCTTCTACACCCCAAAAACACCCACCAGCAAGAATAGCTTTCTCTGTATTCATATTTTTACTTTTTATTTTCTCAAAGTTACGTCGATAGCTTAGCAATGGCAAAACATACCATCATAATTCTATCATAAAATGTGATATTATTAATTTCAATCGTAAAGTATCGTATTAATTAAGTTTTTGAGGTTTTGCTACCTAACCACATAAAACTTTAAGAAAATAATTACGCTTAAATTTTAACAAAATAGCTGTGCTATTACATAAATTTGCTATTTTTAGGCACTCACAAGGTTCCAAATGAAATACCACTTCCAGCTAGTTTCCAGAACAGCAGTTCGTATTGAACTTATTGCAGAACATAAAACTGAGCAAATCTTATTAGAAGAATTTATTAATTCTAACGAACAAGATGAGCGATTATTAGCTCTTTTTAGCAAAGGCATAGCAGCTTATCATAATGGCGCCATACTTACCAAAACTAAATTTATGAATTTTCCTAAAGTAGCATTATGCAGCTATGAAGTTGTTCTCAAAAATTTGGAAGTTAATACACAAAACCAGAACGAAATTCTACTTTAATCAGCAAAACTTAAAACACTGATTAATAAAAAGATCCGTTGCATAAATAACTAAATATAGCTAGATTAGTATAACCGCTAATTAAGCTAATGAAAATAGATTTACCAAAAACACCGCCAGAAATTGCTTCATACAGAAATCAGCGGAGAGGTGTTGGTATTTTGGGGATTATACTCCCTTTTGCACTAATAATTATTTCTTTTACTTTAGGATGTACTCAAATACAACCTTCCATTAGCCAATATTTTTACACTACTGCTGGTATGTTGTTGGTGGGCGTGTTATGTGCAGTAGGTTTATTTTTAATTAGTTATAAAGGCCCACAAAAAATTGATGATGTGGTTACAAACTTTGCAGGAGTATGTGCATTAGGCATAGCTTTTTTACCTACAGGGACAGACCTAAATAGCCATTGTCTCTTATTTACTTACTCAGAAAATAAAACAATAGCTCTTGCGCATTACCTATTTGCAGCATTATTTTTCGTTAGTTTGGCAGCGAATTCTTATTTTCTTTTTACTAGAAGCGACAACTCTTTAATAACCGAACAAAAACAGACAAGAAACAAAATATATAGAACATGTGGTATACTAATGCTCATTTTTGCTGCATTAATCCCTTTAGGAAATATTAATTTATTTAAACAATACTTAGATGGACCTTACACTACCTTCATTTTAGAAAGTTTAGCTTTGATTACATTTGGTATTTCGTGGCTAATTAAAGGAGATACCTTTATACAAGATGAAAAAAATGCAAAAATGGTAAAGGCAAAAGCCACAGATATAGTACCTGCAAATGCTAAATGACAAGTTTTTAAAGTTATTATTTAGACGTTAAAGCTATTCCATCGAAACTTATTCCTGCCCAACCATTAGCCATAAATTGTCTAATATTTTGATGATCTGTTCCATTCGGACTTAATAGAACCGCTTGATAATGTTCTGCAAACAGATAAAGTGTATCTGCTTCGGTTAACTCATTAATTTGTGCGAAGGCGAAAACCTTTGCACTACCTTGGTTCTGATTGGCTTCATTAGAAGTATCACCATTTTTGAAAGCTATAGGCTGATGATCGTAATAAGTCTCGATAAATTCAATTACTGTTGCAAATGGTACACTATTATTTTTAAGTGCCTCTATCAAGGTAATTAATGCTGATCTCATGAATATTTTATTAAGTAAAATTTAAATTGAATACAGGTTATATTAACCTATCATTAACTCTAAGCTTTCTTCTGCCTGTTTCAAAATTAATTTCTGCGGCTGCAAATTACCGAAACCACTCGCCAACGTTTTTAACCTTAACAATTCTTCATAAATATTGCAGTGAGATTGCAACTCGAACAACGTTTCTCTATTATTAAGTAAAACAACATGATCTAGTTCTATGTCTTTTAGGCTATCTATCCAATTAATTTGCCCCTGAAATGATTGGATGTAAGGGGTCATGGAACGCACCAAATTTATAAGAGGCTTATCTGCAGTTGCAAAGCCAGAATTTGTTTTCCAAGCATAGCCAACACAACGTTCATCTAACCAAAAATGGTAATAACCATCTTCTTCTTCTATACGGAGGTCGCTAAATGCTTTAGGCAACATAATTTGCTTCTTCATCAGATTGAGCTTAAAAATAAAATGCAATAATACATATATTTAAAATAGCTAGTTAAACATCTACTTAATTTATATGTTAATTTTATAATTTATGCCAAAAAAAACAAATGATTTACCAAGATTCAGTTAAAAATGAGTTGATTTATGTACAACATCTGTTACATAAAAACAGTTGCCAGCAAAAAATGCTACCTTAAGCCTAAACTAAGGCAAAGCTTATGGAAAACCCTAAAGAAGAAAAGAAAATTTCGGCCTTTCTACATAGAATTAGTAACGAATGGCCTGGAAAAATTGAAAGGTTCGAGTTCAAAACCGCTACCGTAATTTATGTTTATCTAAAAGAAGGAATTTCTAGTTTAGATTTTTCACAAAAGCTATCATCAAAGTTGGAACAACTAGTTGACTTTACAATTCCTTTACTATTGTACCATGTAGAAAGTGATGGTTTTCAATTAAGGTCGCAACCCGTTAATTGGTATTCGAGTTTAGATAGAGGCTAATAAATTATAAGCTGATAGATAAACAAAAGTTTAATAAAAGCCGATTACGATCTGTAAAATTGAATTCATTAATTCTATAAGGAGCGCAGTACCTGTATCCATCGGCCAAAACAGTCCCGCCAACGTTTCAAGTCCTCGGCTTGTACCTCGCCCTTGGGCTTTTCACTATGCCGGGGCTAGTTAAAACAAAATTGTGAAAGAAAGCCAGGCAGAAACTATAATTCTAATGTAGAATTTCCTGATAAAAATGTTGCATCACAATAAATCCCACTAAATCTTCCCAAATACTAAAAAATTAGAGATGGTTAGTTAAATACAGGTTGCTGCGAATATTTTTGTAATTTTGCAGTCTGTATAAATCTATCTTTTCATGCCAGTTACCTCCTCTTTTCAAGCCCAATTAACTTCATTCCGTAAAAATTTCCTTCAAAAGGCCAGCAGTTCACGTATGCGGTTTACAGCATTAATGACTGTTCATGAAAAATTTGCAGATCATGCTAAAGACTTATCTATACTGAAATATGGCACCTCCATAATGGTTGCCGACGAAAACTATCAGCACCTAAAATTAAATTGCAAAGCAGAACATCATCAGCTTAAACAGCAACAAAAAAAACTTGATGAAAGAACGCTTGTTATTGAACAGCAGCTTTATTTAGGGCTTCCAGATGATCTTAAAGAAATGGAAAAAGTAATCACAGCTCAGGAGGACATTTTAGAGGATCAACAACGTATCAATCAATTAGAAGAGCAATTGTTAGAAAAGATGCGGATTATAGATATAGATCATGGTAAAACCCTTGCTGCCATAGAACAAGCGGCAGCAGATCGCACTATATCTATCCGTTCTGCGCAAGAAGAATTTGAATTAAAACTAGCACAAGAAGAAAAGAAGATTAACATCAAGGCCAAGTTATTTTCTTTAATTCCAATCCTCATTATCCCAATTGGTCTTGATTTTTTAACCTATCAAACTAATACATCAAACCATTTTATTTTTTCACATTATGTTTTTTTAATCAGTTTAATTTTACTAGAAGTATTTGCTGCTGATTGGATTAAAGAAAGAATTTCTGGTCAACTTTCTTTAATTAGCTGCAAGACGATTGCAACGGAGTTAGAATTCAATTGGACAGAACAGCAGGAACAGTTAAAAAAGCTAGAAAATAAATACAATACAACAATCGCTATTGTAAAAGAAGCAATAGGCAAATCTCAATAGTATTGTATTAAGGATTTAACATCGGCAGCCCAGCCATTTAATATCTAGTTAATATTGAGCTATTAGCTTTGCGGAATGATAAGAAGAGACTTTTTTAAAACCAGCACCATCGCATTGCTGGGTACCTCCATTTTTAGTGGCTTAGAACCTGTTAAAAGATTATTATCTCCAGAACAAGAAAAAGTTGCTGGCACTGCAAAAAACATCATTTTTATGGTAAGTGATGGAATGAGTACTGGCACTTTAAATATGGCCAATCTATTAACCGAAAGAATGTATGGAAGAGAGAGTAAATGGATTTCGCTTTACCGAGAACGTAAAGTTGTAACAGCATTTATGGATACTGCATCTGCTAATGCAATGGTGACAGATTCGGCTGCCTCTAGCTCCGCTTGGGGAGGCGGCGTAAGGGTTAATAACGGAAAACTGAATGCAAATGCCGATGGCACTTTTAATACGCCAATATTACAAAAGTTTAAAACTGCTGGCAAAAAAGTTGGCTGTGTAACTACCGTTCCTATTACCCATGCTACACCAGCTGGTTTCTGTATCGTTAATAGTTCTAGAGGCGACCAAAGTGAAATTGCTATGCAATATCTTCCGCTTAAATTCGATGTAATGATGGGTGGAGGTAACAAATATTTCAGTGCAGAAAAAAGAAAAGATAAAGTAGATGTTTATGGGCAATTTACAAAAGCTGGCTACCAATTGGCTAAAAATAAAGCCGAAATGTTGGCACTAAACACTAACAAACCCATTTTAGGTGTATTTGATGAAGACGCTTTGCCATTTAGCGTTGATTATGCACATGACAATGAATTGCAAAGCAAAATACCTACCTTAGCCGAAATGACTGAAAAAGCCATCGAATTGATGAAAGACAGTCCGAGAGGTTTTGTATTACAAGTTGAGGGTGGAAAAGTAGATTGGGCTGCACACTCTAATGACTCACCAGGACTATTATTTGATCAGATTGCATTTGATCTTGCTGTAGAGAAAGCAATTGCTTTTGCCGAAAAAGATAAAAACACATTGGTAATTATTACTACAGATCATGGAAATGGCAACCCAGGGTTATTTGGCGACCATAATAGCGATAAAATGTTTGATCTTTTGCAGACATTTAAATGCAGTAATGATTGGATATTGAATAATGTAAAACCAGACTTTACTCCAGCATCCTTAATTGAGTTAATTAACAATGCACAAGGATATAGCATCTCTACCGAACAAGCAAAAACACTATTAACCCATTACCAAACCTTGGATGGCGGTGGTGTGTATAATGCTCGAAAACTTCCTTTTGAACTTTTAGGAAAAATACAGCAAGATTACACAGCTATTGGTTGGGGTTCTATGGAGCACTCTGCAGATTATGTAGAGTTAGCTGCTTACGGACCGGGCAGCACATTAATGAATTCTTTTGTACGTAATACCGAACTTCATAATCTAATGCTCAATGCAACTGGTGTAAAAACCCTATAATCAGAACGTATAGAAAATGCCAATACTGAAATATGTACTGGCATTTTTTCTAAATATATTATTACCCGTGATTGATTTAGAGAATTAAAATCGACTTAGCTTGTAAGATTTAATAGATCGCTAGCTTGGTTCTTTCAGATAATCAATAATAGCCATCACGTCATTAGCGCCATAACCAGCATCCTTGGCTTGGGTAAAAGCATTAGCAACTGCTTCGGTAAGCGGAAAATCAGCCCCATTATTTTTGGCAAGTAAAACATCTTTCAGCATCAAATTTAGGGAGAAAGCAGCAGGGTAATTGCCATCTATCAATAATGGTGTTTTAACTTTTGTAGCCCCACTCCCAGCCGCACTGCTGTTAATAATGTCTAATAAATCTGCTCTATCTACTCCATTTTTTTCTCCAAGTAATACAGCTTCGGCAAGCCCGAGATATAAAATAGAAAGAAAGTAGTTTATGCTCAGCTTGGCAGCAATCCCCTTTCCATTTGCACCTAAGTAACGGATATCTTTACCAAGCTTTTGTAGATAAGGTGATGCGAGTTCCAAATCGGCTTCTTCTCCACCTACCATGATAACCAATGTACCATTTGTGGCAGGCAATGTGCTACCAGCAACTGGTGCATCTAACATTTTAGCTCCTTTATTATTTAACTCTCCAGCAATCCATACAGATAGCTTTTGAGAAATTGTACTCATATCGATAAATAACTTACCGCTAATTTCTGCTGTAGAAAATATTTGTTCATAAATAGATTTTGCAGCAATATCATCACTTACCATAGTAAAAATAATATCACTACTCTTTACCAGTTCACTAACAGAATTACAGATTATGATATTACCATCCTTAAAATCGAATGTTTTTTTTAGAGATCTGTTATAAACTGACAGTTCAAAACCAGCCTTTTCTAGATTTTTAGCCATTGGTGTACCCATATTTCCAAGACCAATCCAGCCAAGCTTTTTTATTTCCATGTTATTTTTAAAAAATTTGTTAAATTATAATTCCTATGTGTTGACAATAAGTTGATTAAATAAGACAGTTAAGCATTTATAAAATCGTCTACATTTCGATAGGCAGAAATTAATGCCAATTCTCCTTCCTTACCTGGCTTAGCGTTACCATGTTCCATCCCCATTATTCCTTTATATCCTTTGCTGTGCAAATGTTTGAATACGTTTTTATAGTTTATCTCACCTGTTGTAGGTTCTTTTCTACCTGGATTATCTCCAATTTGAATGTAGGCAATCTCATCCCAACAACGGTTCATCGTAGCTATTAAATCTCCTTCTGTACGCTGCATGTGGTAAATATCATATAGAATTTTACAAGATGGACTTTGAACTGCCTTGCAAACCGCATAAGTTTCATTAGTTTTTTGTAAAAAAAGTTCTGGGGTATCACTAAGAGTTTCTAAAACCATTATTAATCCATGCGGTTCAAATATTTCTGCTCCAGCACGCATGGCATCAATTACATTTGCAAACTGATTCCCGTAAGGGAGTTTACGTTCGTAAAAACCAGGCACAACGGTTAACCATTTGGCATTACAGCGTTTGGCTGCCTCTACCGAAAGTTTACAAGTTTCTACAAACTTATCTTTAAACTCTTTTTTTCCAGTAGTTAGAGAAGTTTTCCAATTATCGCCACCATCAACTACAAACACCCCCATACGCATACTCAAACTACTCAGTAACTTGCCAATTTTTTCTTGTTCTTCAACTGGGCGTTTTAAAAAGCCATTGTCTTCAATAGAACGAAAGCCTTTATCGTGCATAAAACGGATCTGATCCAAAAAATCACGTCCAGCATGTTGTTCGAACATGCCTTGGTGAGGGGCGTAATCTAAGTTAAATGTGTTATCTGCCTTTTCTAAATTTGGTGCAGCAGCTGCCAAAACTTGGCTATTTGCTATACCGGTGGTTAAGGCTCCAGCTGTAAGCAATCCATTCTTTAAAAATTCACTTCTATTCATGATTTCAAATCTAAATCTTAAAGCTATTGATACTTACCAAATATTCCCAAAATCACAGTTTTAATATCAGTAATAATACCGTTGCAAAACAAATGTTATTACAAAAAAGTCAGTTTATTTAGCAGAAATCATCTAGAATAATTACTCACAAATCTTTAACTACCAATTGTTTTATTTTTATGCTGTTCAACAAATTCTTTAGGTGTAAGTTCAAACTGAGTATAAAAACACTTGCTGAAATACGAGTGAGAGTTGAAACCTACTTTGTAGCCAATTTCAGCAATGGTGTATTCTTGCTCAATCAGTAATTTGGCTGCCAGTTTTAACCTAATTAACCTTACAAACTCATTCGGAACATGGCCAGTTTTTGCCTTAATCTTTTTATACAAACTCGATCTACTTAAACCAACCTCTCTGCCTAAATCTTCTACTGACAATTGAGGATCTGAAATTCTTTCTTCGATAATTTGCGTAATTTTTTCTAAGAACTTTTTGTCTTTATTGCCACCTATTAAAATTTCGGTACCCTCAAAAGGGCTTTGAGAAAAACGTTGTTTCAAATTAGATTGCAACTCTAAAAGGTTTTTGATAACCAGAGAAAGCTGCTTCCATTTAAATGGCTTCGGAATATAGGCATCAGCTCCGCTCTCCAGCCCTTGTATTTCAGAATCGGAATTGGTTTTAGCTGTAAGCAATACAACAGGCAAATGACTATAATCTATATTGCTTTTAATAACCTTACAAAGCTCAATACCATCCATAATGGGCATCATCACATCAGATATTACCAAATCTACATGGTGGTTGTCTAATTGTTTTAGAGCCTCTTTTCCATTTTTAGCTCTTAAAGTATGGTAGCCTTCTGCAGTAAAGCTCTTAGATAGAAAATCAAGCAATGATAGATCATCTTCTACTACCAGCACTGTTTGTTTTCCTTCTCGATCTTCCTCTTCTTCAACCTCATCAAAGTGCAAATTTGTATTAAATTCATTCTGTTTAAATGGTATAAGAACTGTAAATGTGGTCTTCACGCCTTCTTCACTTTTTACATCGAGCTCACCACCATGTTTCTCACAAAGTGATTTGGCCAAGGCAAGTCCAATTCCCGTACCACCAAGGTTAGTGTAATGATGTTCTTCTGTAGAAACCTTAAAAAACTTTTTGAAGATAGAATCTAGCTGAGCTTTTGGAATTCCTATTCCATCATCTTCTACGCTAATGGAAATCATCTTCTCTCCGTTTCCAGCACTATGCAATTCGTTAATTTTAATCTCGAGTTTATTTCTTGCAAACTTAAAGGCATTGATTAATAGATTACTTAAAATTTTCATCAATGCTTCTGGATCTGCCTCAATATCGAGCTTTTGGAAATGGCTAATTACAGAAAATTCTAAGTCTCTTTTTATCGCAATAGGCGAAAATCGATCACGGATGCTGTTAACCAAATACACCAATTCTATAGGTTCAGGATGTATTTCAAATATATCGCTCTCTATTCGTCTAAAATCTAGTAATTGATTAACCAACGTAAGTAAGCGATCCGAATTTTCATCCATTACCTGCAATTGGTCCATACTTTCAGAATCAGTTTCCTTTCTCGATAATAGTTTTTCTAATGGTGCAATGATGAGAGAAAGTGGCGTCCGAATTTCGTGCGCCATTGCTGTAAAAAACTCAATCTTCTGTTTATAAAAATCCTGCTCACTTCTATTTTTTAAACGTTCTAGCTTAATCTCATTGCGCTTGCGTTCTCTTTCTATCACAAACCTTCGTAACCAAATAGCAGCAAAAATAAACAAGATCAAATACAAAAGGTAAGCCCAAGTTGTTTTGTAAAAGGGTGGCAAAATTTTTATTTTGATACTGGATACCTGACCAATATCCGCTCCCATATCATCAATTACTTTAACTTTAAAACTATATTCTCCTGCTGGAAGGTTGGTATAGGTTGCTTTTCTTTGGCTACCAACATTGTTCCAACCGTCATCAAAACCTTCCATTTTAAAAGCATATTGCAGTTTATTTGGAGCAATAAAGCTTAAGGATGCATATTCTATACTTAACACCGATTGATCGTGCCTTAATACAACTTCATTTGTATAATTAATAGAATGAGCTAAAGGACTGTTTTCATCATTAAGGTCTAAATCTTTGTTAAATAACTGAAAATTAGTAAAGGAAACCTTTGGAGTTGCACTACTACTTTGAACCTGATCGGGATAAAAGGCATTAAAACCATTAATACCACCGAAATACAATTTACCTGTTGCATCTTTGTAAAAAGCCTTATAATTGTATTGTTGGCTCTGTAGATTATCCCACTTACCAAAACTCCTTTTGGTTTTAGTTTTTGGATCAAATTCAAAAACACCATTATTTGTAGAAAACCACATTTTACCAAAATTATCCTTAACAATACCGTAAACAACCGCACTATTAATCCAATTTTCTTCTGTAAAAGCTTTAAATTTTCCGGTTTTTTTATTCAGTACATTCAAACCACTACCATCTGTTCCTAGCCAAAGGTTTCCTTGTCCATCGTCTAACATGCAGATTACCTTATTAGAGCTGATAGCGCCTGGCTTTTTAGCATATGCGTATTGGGTAAGCTGATTGTTTTTATCCATCTTAATGAGACCATTATCATATGTGGCAATCCAAACTACAAAGTCCTCATCCTGATACACTTGGTAAATACAACTCTTATCTAAATTTTTACCTTTAATACGAATAAAACTATCCTTCTCCTGATTGTAAAGGTTTAACCCAGAAATAGTAGAAACCCAAATCCTGCCCTGCCTATCTTCATCTATAGCATACACGCTATTATCACTAAGTGTATTCTGATCTGAAGGAATACTTTTATATCTTTTAATTTTTCCGGTTGCCGGATTGAGAATATTTAAACCACCTGTATACATGCCAATCCAAATGTTTGAAGATTTATCTTTGTAAAGCGCATGTATATTATGGTAAGATAAAGTGTCTTGCGAAGCAGAAAAGGGAAATTTTTTGAATGTTTTATCTGTAGCGTTGAAATAGTTAAGTCCTCCATCTTCAGTACCAATCCAAATCTGCCCAGGCTTGGATTCCAGAAAGGCACTTACCGCATTTCCAGAGAGTGAATTTTTCACTCCAGATGGATAATAAAACTCAAATCCTGAGCTTCCTTCATGATAATAGTTTAGTCCACCAAAATAAGTACCCACCCAAATACCACCTTCTTTATCTTTAAAAACATTGTAAACCGCATCGTCATTAATGCTAAAAGGATCGTTATTTTTGTTTTGATAGGCAGTAAAACGATTATTCTTAAGATCAAATATGTTTAAACCTTTTTCTGTACCTAAACAGATGAAACCAGGTTTAGGCTCATAAATTGCCCTCACAATATTATCGCTTATTGAATTTTTAGCTGATTTTTGATAAATGGTGAAACTATCTGAACGTTTATTCCAAAGATTTAAACCTCCAGCCATTGTACCAATCCAAATATCGCCATTGGTATCTTTGTAAAGATCGAGAATAACATTACTAGAAAGTTTTGCCTGTGGAGATGATGTTGTATAACGCTTAATTTGATTGGTTTGAGGATTTAATACATCAATACCATTACCATAAGTGCCAATCCAAATATTACTAGCATCATCTTGCAATAATTTAGTTACTTCATTTGATGCTATTTTGGCAGTTGATGAAGTTGAATAGGTTTTTACTTTTTTAGTTTTGGGGTTAAAACAAAAAACTCCCATTTCTTTGGTAGCAATCCAAATCTCACCGTTTTTTGCCTTGATGATATCATTGATAAAGAATTTTTTTAAAGGTTGGAAAAGGCTAAACTTCTCAGTTTCGAGATTAAAGATATAAATACCTTCATCTGTGCCGATCCAAAAGGTTTTGGCATCGTATTTAAATATTTTTCTGATAAAGTTATTACCTAAGCTACCGGGCACATCTTTTTGATGCTGAAAAGATTTAAAAGTATAACCATCAAATCTACTTAAGCCATATTTGGTACCAAACCACATGTAGCCTTGTTCATCTTGCTCGATATCCCAAATCGTATTGGCACATAAACCGTCAGATACAGTATAATGTTTGAAGAAAATCTTCTGTGCATGAACTGCTTGCAGTGTAAAAAAAACAAAAAAAAGTAGCAGGGCAATTGCCCTGCTTAGTTTTTTAATATTCATAAATGGTTAGATAGGTGACACAATATAGCGAACTTTACTGTGCAGAATAACTATTTAATATCATTTAGTTTTTTAATAACATCTACTTCTTCCTTTTTATAAGGAGTTCCATCTTTCCTAAAAACTTCATGGAACCATTCTTTAGGTTCTTCGCCATTTTTAAGCGGAGTATCCCAAGCGTATTTGGTATTTGATTTTCCATCCACCAAACCCCAATTAATTGCGCCTATATTCTCTTTCTTCAACATTGGCATTATATTTTCAAAGCGGCTGCCCCTAGTTCTAGCCATATATTCGGTACAAATCATTGGTCTACCATGAGATCTCAACATTTCTATTACTCTTTGGTGCCATTGTGGTTCCTCGTAATCATGATAGGTAATGATATCAGAATTAAGTGCTTGAAAAGCATTCAACTCCTTATAATCCCAAGCCCAAAGCCCAACACTAATTGGTTGTTCTGGGTTAACTGCTCTTGCCCAAATAAATACATTTTTTAATAAAGGCAAAGAAGTGGTTAGTTTACCAGAATTACCCGGCTCGTTGTATAAATCCCACAATAAAATTCTTTTATCCTTTTTAAAAGTTTTCATCACGTCTTTTACATATTTTTCTAATGCAGGAAAATTTGCGGGGTCTTTCGATTCAGGATCTCCAGGATCTTGTACCCAACCTGAGTTATGTATGCCTAGTTTAGGCTCCGGTTGCTTCCCAATTTTTGCTTGTTTGTTCCAGCAATCGTCAAAAAACACAAAAATTGTTTTGATTTTATGTTTATCAGCTATGCTTAAGTATTGATCAATTCTATTTTTGAAACCAGCTGCATCTTGTTTCCAAGCTAAACTGTGTAGGTAAACCCTCATGGTATTAAAACCAATGCCTTCGGCCCAACCCAATTCTTTATCAATAGTTGCAGGATCGAAAGTATCAGCTTGCCACATTTCCAATTGATTAATGGCGGTGCTCGGTAAAAAATCTGCACCATTTATCCATTTATGTTGTTTATACCAAGCATTTGCTTTTTCTATAGACCAAACCTTACCAACAATTGGTGTAGCTTTCTGAGCATTGGCAGTTATAGTAATGCTTGCCAAAAATAGCAGTAGATAATTAAAATATTTTTTCATAATTTCCATTTAATGATGAATATTGGTTTACACCTTTATTTTTTTGTGATTTGTGATGGAATGGCCAACTCTTGCTCTGCCTTAACCGGAATCCCGAAATTGGGAGAACCATCTGCATTCCACGTAAATTTTTGTGCTCTTGGAGACCTATGTTCGCCACAACCCTGACCTGGTGCAGAATTTGCATGATATAAAATCCAATCTTCTTTCCCATCTGGAGATTTAAAAAACGAATTATGCCCAGGTGCGTACACTCCGTTCTCTGGCGATTGCTTAAAAACAGGCTGTTTGCTTTTTTCCCAAGCAGTTGCCTGCAAGAGATCTTTACCTTTTAAGGTTAACATACCGAGAGCATAATAATCGGTCCAACAACCACTAGCAGAATAGATTAAGAAAACTTTTCCTTTATTAATCAGTATTTGTGGCCCTTCGTTAACGTCTACATGTGGTGGATTTCCAGGATCGTTTAAATCGCCATGTTTTTCCCAATCGAATTGTGGGCTAGAGATTTTGTGTCTTTTGCCTTCAATTGTCCAAGGGTTTTTCATCTTAGCAATAAAAATCTCTTGTTTTTTGTTAATGTCTCCCTCCCAGCCTGCCCAAACCATGTAGAGCTGGTTTTGATAATTGAAAACCGAGCCATCGATTGCCCATTTATTAGTTTCATCTGCTACTTTTCCTTTAAAAACCCAACTTCCTTTTAAAGGGTCTTTAGCTGAATTTTCTAGCACATACATTCTATGATTTTTGTTCTGTCCATCATCTGCAGCAAAATATACATACCATTTACCAGCAATGAAGTGAATTTCTGGCGCCCACAGTTCTTTTGAATAAGCTGTACCAGCAGGGGGAACAAAAATTGTTTTTTTCTCTGCTGTTTTTAGGTCTGCAAGGCTTTTGGTCTTCCAGATTACCAATTTATTCTGCATAGAGTGAGTATAATAATAATAGCCATCTTTATAAATACTCCATGGATCTGCTCCTGAGGGAAGTAATGGGTTTTTAAATGTCTGCGCTACGCTCACCTGTACGATGAACATACCCATTAAAGTCAGTGCGAGCTTAATTTGGTTGATATAGTTTTTCATCTCATTTTTCTCCAGAAGGTAAATTAATCTGTAAGCCAGTTGCTACTGGTACGCCAAAATCTGGAGATCCATCTGCCTTAAAAGTGAATTTCTGCATCCGTACATTTCGTTGCTCAGCACAACCCTGGTTAGTTGCAGAATTGGCATGATAGATAATCCAATTTTCTTTACCATCTGGCGATTTGAAAAAAGAATTATGGCCAGGTCCGAAGGCATTACTCTGTGGCAATTTGCTAAATACAGGCTGATTTGATTTTACCCAATCTGCTTTAACCAATGGATTACCGCCTGCTTTAAGCGCTAATTGGCCTAAGGCGTAATCATCTGTACCACAATAACTAGCAGAATAAATAATAAACGCCTTGTTATCTGGAGATATTAACGCTTGTGGCCCCTCATTAACACCAAAACCATTCTTTTCCCAATTAAATTCTGGCTCAGTGAGCTTTATTGCCGTACCTTCTAATGTATAAGGGTTAGTCATTTTTGCGATATAGATATTTTGAGTGAGGTTAACATTTGTAACATCGGGTCTACCGCACCAAATAAAATATCTGCTTCCACCAACTTCTAAAACAGAACCGTCTATTGCCCAAAAATCTGCACTGGCACTAAAAATCCTACCTTTATCAACCCAAGTACCAGTTGTTGGATCTGCACTGCTATTTTCTAAAACCCAGGTTCTCTGACTAATATCTGAGCCATTGCCAGCTGTATAATAGATATACCATTTACCATCAAAAAAGAACAATTCTGGTGCCCAAACATTACGCGAATTCTGAGCTCCGGCAACTGGTGCAAATACAGTTTTAGGAACTGCGGTTGCAAGTTTAGACATTGCTGTAGTGCTCCATAAACTAATTGAGCTTCCGTTAGTTTGTAAATAGTAGTAAACGCCATCTTTTTGAAATACCGAAGGATCTGCTCCATTCATTAAGGGATTAGAAAAGGTACTTTTGGTTGGCGGGTTAAATGGATCTATTGGAGTGGGATTTTTCGATTTGCCACAAGAAAGGGTAACAGAAATTGTAACACCTAACCATACTGCAAGAAATTTAACTCCTTTTAGCTTTCGATTGTTCATAATAGGAAATGTTTTAAAGGTTAGCGAAGTTCGCTAACCTTTGTTTAATATTTAGGATTTTGCTTTAAATTCGGGTTTAAATCAATATCGCTTTGTGGAATTGGATAATACTCATGTTTGCCAACAATAAAACCACTAAAATCAGCATCTCTACTTGCAAGTGCAGGACTTAAATCTCCCCATCTCAACAAATCAGCCCAACGCCAACCTTCCCCTGCCAACTCCGTTAAACGCTCGTGTTTCAACTGTGTTAGAAATTGAGTTTGGTTCATTCCGGGTTTTGTAGCAGTTAGTGTTGCTAAGCCGGCTCTCTGTCTTACTCTATCTACAAACGGATAGGCTTCTGTAGTACGATTTAGCCCGTTTAAAGCCTCTGCATACATTAAAAGCACATCGGCAAAGCGAATTAATCTGTAATTATTTGGCGATCGGAAACCTTCCTGATTTTTCCAATGATCATTCAACAACTTCCTAAACCAAACTCCATTTGCATCTGGACCGTTTCCGTAGCGGCTTTGGAACGATTGTCCGTAAACCATTGTGGCATTAGGCCCAGCAGGATCTGCATTATTGAAAATAAATGAGGCTGCCAAACGAGGATCTTGAGCATTGGCAACTGTTCTTTCTTGCAAAAACTCATCTATTACCCATCTGCGTGCTCCACCATCAGAAAAACCTACACCCGGAGGAGCAAAAAATTGTGATATCGAAGTTCCTGTATTATTTATTCTAGACTCATCTACATCATCATCAGTGCTTTCAGATTGGTTTTCACTAAACTGTATTTCGAAAACAGATTCGATATTATTTTCTTTGCTAATGATAAAATTATCACGATAGTCTGTAGTTAAGTTATAATTAGAGCTACCAGCACCAGTAATTAAATAAGCAAAAGCATCGGCAGCTGGTTGATACATTTTCTGTTGAAGGTAAGTTTTACCTAAAAGTGCATAAGCCGCTCCCCTAGTTGCCCTACCCAAATCTGAGGCCGGATAAGTTGTTGGTAAATCTGGGATAGCTTCTTGTAAATCTTTAGCCACCTGTGCATAAGCTTGTGCCGTAGTGGCATTTGCAGGAACATCTTTTGGTTGTGATGGGCTCAACATTAATGGCGGATTACCATAGTATAGCGTAAGATTGAAATAAAAGAGAGCTCTCAAAAACTTGGCCTCTGCAATTATCCTTTTTTTACTAGTTTCATCCATACCAATTTGTGGCACATTTGCAATAACCTGATTGGCTCTAAAAACGCCAACGTACAAGGTTGACCAAGTTTGTGCAGTTAAACCATCGTTATAATTGGTTTGATTAAAACGCATCAAATTATTTAAGCCACCATCTCCACCAGATCCAAAACCCTCATCAGATTTTAAAATCCCATGGTAAAACATCCAACGGGAATATAAACTTGCGGTGCGATAAAATGTACTGTATACTGCATTGATGCCCTTTGTAGCATCTTGGCTTGTTTTCCAGAAACTTGCAATGGTTGGTGCGTTGGGATTAACTTCGTCGAAATCTCTCTTACAGCCAGCTAAAACAATTAGTGAAGCTGTAATAATGAATATATATTTTTTCATGATTGTTTTTTTTATTAGAATCCTACACTTAAACCAAATGATATGATCCTTGATGAAGGATAATTACCGTTATCAACTCCAGGCTCCAAATTAGGATTTGCCCCAACAACATCAGGATCCAAACCACTGTATTTAGTAAGGGTAAACAAGTTCTGTCCACTTACATAGAACCTTGCGCTGGCAATGTTAGCCTTTGATATTAATTTAGAGGGTAAACTATAACCTAATTCTACATTACGTAATCTCAAAAATGAACCATCTTCAATCCAACGATCTGTATTTCCTCTAGCATTTTCATTAATACCCCTATCATTTGCTGCAAATTGATAACCCAATCTTGGGAAAGTGGTATCCGTATTACTCGTTGTCCATGGGCTGATGGCTTTTCTGTAGTTAGAATTGCCGTAGCTATCTAAATCTCTCAACACATCATTATACAATTTTTGCCCGAAAGCACCATAAAACTGAATAGAAAGGCTAAAATCTTTATATCTAGAATTAAACTGTAAACCTGAAGTAAATTTAGGGAATGGAGAACCTGCAAATACACGATCTTTATCGTTAATATCGTCATTAGTACCACCATCAATGGTGTTTACATAACGGATATCACCGGGTTTGGCATAAGCGCTTTGTGCTTTATGTGCCGTAATTTCTGCTTGGTTTTGGAAAATCCCATCTGTTCTCAGTACATAATACTCTCCAATAGAACGGCCAACTTGTGTTCTGGTATTACCAGATTGGATATAGTTTTTAGGTAAACCTGTATCCAAATCAATACCTAAGTTACCAAGTTCTAACACCTTGTTTCTTACTACACTTATATTAGCTGCAATATCCCAATTAAAGGCGGCGTCAGATTTAGGACGGTAGCCCAAATTAAGTTCTACACCTTTATTTTGGATTGAACCAATATTTACAATAGGATCTCCTTGTAGGTTACCTAAATAACCTGGCAATGGTTGCCCTAATAATACATCTTCAGAAACTGACCTAAACACATCGAAATTTACTGTTAACTGGTTTTTAAAAAGTGATGCATCGAAACCTAAGTTGGTAGTTTTCTTCTTTTCCCACCTTAAATCGCCCGAGGCTAATTTAGCTTGAATGGCACCTGGATAGGTAGTTTGGCCACTGCCTAGTACCACATCTGGCGCTTGGTTCAAAAAACCAATATATTGATATGCTCCTAAGGTATTTACGCCTAAAGAGCCGTAAGACACTCTAAGTTTTAAATCAGAAATCCAATCTACTTTAAAGAAATCTTCATTTGAAATTCTCCAACCTAAGGCAGCAGAAGGGAAATAACCTGTTCTGTATTGTGGCGAGAAACGAGAATCTTTATCGGCACGGAAAGTAAATGTGGCTAAATACTTATCATTAAAGGTGTAGTTTAACCTACCCAAATATGAGTTTAGCAAACTTTTATACATCGTTCCTGATGAAGTACGACCATCACCTGCGGTTGAAGTTAATGTTGTAAAATAATCTCCCCCAAACTGCGCTAACTTAATACCACTACCAAAAGTATTGTCTGTTTGTGTGGTTTGTTCGGTATAACCAACCACTCCATTAATACTGTGTTTACCTACAACGTAGTTATAATTTAAGGTATGTTCCAGTAGGTAACTCAAAAATTGAGAGCGATTATCACTTAACTGACTAAAATCTGGCGATTGATTCTGATACCATGAACCGTCTTTTCTAAGTGATTTACTTTTATCAAAACTAGTCTCGATACCTGCATTAAACTTATAATTTAACCCTTCAATAATTTTAAAATCTACAAAGGCATTACCTAATAATTTAGCAAAATTCGATTTTACCGAAGTGATATTGGCAACGGCAACTTGGTTACGCGAAAATGTATTGATACTCGCATTTGAACCATAACCCCAACCTCCTGGATTGTTGGTACTGATCAAACTATTGTCTTGAACCGGGATTAGCGGAACACTGCTGAACATATCATACCAAGGATTGCCCGCAAACGCACCTCCCTGAAATGGCGATGTAGCAGTAGAAGATGAAATGGCAATATTTTCACCAAACTTAAATCTGCCTCTTGTGGTTTCTGTATTTACCCTGAATGATGCACGCTCAAATTCTCTGGCAATAAGCACACCTTTATCTTTAAAATAACCGCCAGAAACTAAATATTTAGATCCGTTACCACCACCTGATACACTGGCATTGTAATCTTGTACCGAACCTGTTCTTAAAGTTTCATCAACCCAATCGGTATTGGTTTTGCCATTGTAATTTGCAATTCCGGGTTGTATAGCCATTCCAGAAGCTTGATAAGCGAGTTTATTAGTAGCGGCATATTCTGCAGCATTCATCATTTCGTAAGTTTTGGGAACTTGCGAAACGCTATATCTTGAAGTTACATTAATTTTTGCTGGTCCTTCTTTTCCTTTTTTGGTAGTGATTAAAATCACACCATTACCTGCTCTTGAGCCATAAATAGCGGCAGCTGATGCATCTTTTAAGATTTGAATATCTTCAATATCATTTGGACTAACCGTAGTATTTGGATCGGCAATCATGCCATCAATTACATAAAGTGGACTTGCATTACCAAAAGTAGCCAAACCACGTATATTCACTACTGCTTCTTGACCTGGAGCACCACCGTTTCTTACAGCTACACCTGGCGTTTGCCCTTGTAAAGCTTCTGGTAAAGAACGAGCTACCAATCTTTCTGTATTACCCGTATTTACCGAGCCTGTAGCGCCAGTTAGATCTTTTTTTCTTATTGTTTGATAACCGATTACCACAACCTGATCTAAAGCTGTATCTGAGGTTTCTAATGTTACATTGATTATTGGGTTTGTGCCCACCATTACTTCTTTAGTTTCAAAACCAATGTACCGAAAAATCAATGTAGCATTCTCAGGAACTGAAATACTGTATTTTCCGTTTTCGTCTGTTACAACGGTTTTTGCAACACCTTTTACGGTGACCGATACGCCAGGCAAAATTCCGCCGTTCGCGTCTTTAACTGTTCCCGAAATTTGAACATCTAATTTTGAGACCTTTGCTTCTAAAGCATAATTTTTAATGGTGGATGCATAACTTGGCGATATCATTGCGACCATAATTAATGGTACCGCAGCAATATGTTTAAGGTTACCCACCTGATGAACATGAAATAGACTGAGTAAATTTCTTTTTTTCATAATGTTTACATTTGGTTTGGATGAGATATTGGTAATCTGGACATTTTTTTGAGCAGCTTGTCCATAAGCACATTTTGGCTTTTGTTCATAATAGAGTTTAAGTTTATATTGGTTAGTATATCGTTAGATCTTGGAGAGATTTAACACAACAATTTTAGAGATTTGAAATGCGTTTAAGTATAAAAATTGTTGCTAAAGCTATAAAAAATGTGGAAATCAATTCTTGTAATAGGCTTTTGTGGCATAAATGCTAATCAAAAAATTATACTCAGTATTTTTTAGCAGATGCTGTTCCTCTACTTCAATTTTGATTTAGTTATTATATTGATGGCTTGTGAAAATTCACTAAAAGCCAAAATGTGAAATTACAATGCAATTAGAAGTCAACTATTACCTTTCCCCTAACAACAAAATTTCAAGATATAGCACACGTTAGAACAAATTGTTTAGCGTTTTTGTTAGGGATATGAATTTAGCTAAAATATGCATCTTTATATCAATACTTAACTCTAATTTAAACTTGAAATCTTAAAAAAATAAAATCTTACTATGAAACAACTATTTGCCTTTACATTGCTATTTGCATTGTATTTTAATCAAAATGCGAATGCTCAAACAGACGAACGTCGCAACAAAATCGAAATGACAATTACTTTTGGCGGTAAAACAATTAAATCTGAACTCAACTCCGTAGGTACATCCATCTCTCGATTTACAGACGATCAAACACCGCAAATTAAAACTTCAAGCAAGGACAGTATTAAAAATGCTGTTAATATAACTCCAATAAGTCAAGCAGATGTATTTTACTTAAGTATGGAAGTAAAAAAGATGGATCCAGAACTGCTTAAAGTGCTTGCAAAAAAACAAAATCGCTTTGATGGAATAATAACAATTACAGACACCTATGGTAAAAACCCTACCAAAACCATAAAGTTTATTGGTGCCAGCTTATATAGCTACTCAGATCAGTTTTCTGTGGCACCATATGGTGATGCCTATGGCAGTTGTTCCCTTTCTATAAATTGTAAAGGCTTTGTAATTGATGGAATAACGATAGAATAAGTTATTATTTTTTTTGTTAACCCATTACCAATTCAGGATCTAAATCACTTAATATCAATAAATTTGAACTGCATATCGAACTATTCTAAAGGTAAATTGTTAAATGTAAGATAAGGATTAATCATACTTTATAAAAATACCATGAAATCAAAATTGTATACAATTCTCATCTCAAGTACATTGCTATTGCTTTTTGCTTGTTCAAAAGGTGATACAAATGATAATCAACCCGACCCTATTGACCCAACAGACGGACAAAGTGTTGAGACAAAGCCTGCTAACACTACCTACACCCCGGCTTTTAATGGGCAGACAAGAGTTAATGCTGTAAAAACTAATACCGCTTATTCGGGTACTGTTATAGCATCTAACTTATCGTCTCCTTGGGGTATTGCTGCGATGCCAGATGGCCGATTGTTAATTACCGAAAAAACAGGTACCATGAGAATAGCAACTTCAACTGGTACGTTAAGCAGTCAAATCACAGGCATTCCATCAGTAAATTCTAATGGTCAAGGTGGTCTTTTAGGGCTTTGTATCGACCCTCAGTTTAGCACTAATCGTATGGTATATTGGGTATTTGCTGAAAATGTAACTGGTGGAACGCAAACTGCTGTTGCTAAAGGTCGTCTAGCAGATAACGATAGGACCTTAGAAAATGTTACTGTTATTTACAGAGCTAACCCAGCCTATAATGGGACGCTCCATTATGGTGGTCGAATACTTTTCGATGGCACCGGTAACCTAATGGTAAGTACAGGCGAACGTTCTGACCTTACAACACGCCCTCAAGCCCAATCAGTAAGCTCGGCTCTTGGCAAAATAGTGAGGATAACTACTGGTGGACAAGCTGCAACTGGAAACCCAAATTTTTCGCAAGCAGGAGCATTACCCGAAATTTACAGCATCGGACATAGAAATCCGCAGGGATTAGCTATACATCCTATTAGTGGAGAGCTATGGCAAAGCGAACATGGGCCACGTGGAGGAGATGAACTTAATCGCATTAAAGCTGGAGCAAACTACGGATGGCCAACTATTACCTATGGCATAGAATATGGAGGTGCACGCATAGGATCTGGAATTCAGCAACAAACTGGGCTAGAGCAACCAGCATATTACTGGGATCCTGTTATCTCTCCCAGCGGTATGACTTTTTACAAAGGAAACCGTATGCCCGAATGGCAGAATAATTTATTTATAGGCGCTTTGAGTGGTACTCACATTGCAAGGTTAGTGATGCAAGAAAATCTGGTAGTTGGTGAAGAACGTTTGTTAACTGGCGAGAACCAAAGATTTAGAGATATTACTCAAGGTACTGACAATGCGCTTTATGCCATTACCGATGGTGGAAGACTATACAGAATAGATAGGCAATAATTTCAACTTCCTTAAAAAATAGTCATAGAAAAATCTGCTTCAAAATCTTTATGAAGCAGATTTCTTGTAGTGACTTTTGCGCCAGATAGGCATCGAGTTATACACCTTTGTAAAAACTATGGAAATCTCAGTAATGCTTTGCTGACTTAGTTGCAGACCAAATAGAGGCTTTGCAAGTATATGGCTTTTTTGAGCAAAGATAAAAACCATATAACTTACAACAGTAGATCTAGCTATTTTAATGGCAGCTCAAAATAGAAAGTTGAACCTATACTTAGCTGGCTTTCTACCCATATTTTTCCTTGATGGCGATTAATAATTTCTGCACTCAGATAAAGCCCAATGCCAAAACCAGAAATATTACCACCATTTTCTGCTCTATAATAACGTTCAAATAGCTTTTCTAAATCTTGCTCTCTAATGCCAATACCTTGATCTGCAACCCCTATTCTTAGCATTTGACCTTCAACAGCACATGAAACATTGATTACAGTATCTCCTTGCGAATATTTTGCCGCATTGGAAATGAGATTATTAAGCACCTGAGCAATTTTAGCTCTATCTGCAGTTACCACTAATTTTTCTAAAGGACCAAATGCAAGTTGATGTGAACCTAATAATGATTGTTGTTCTTCTGCAATCTCTTCAAATAGTTCTTTTAAATTAAATGGGGCCTTTTCTATATGTATTTTACCAGAATCAAATCTAGATACATTTAAAAATCCATTGATCATGGTGGTCATTTGTCTAACCTGTTTTAAAGATTGATCAAAGGCATGTAAATAAAAATCATCTTCTTCTTTCTTGGCTTTTCGTTGTACAACCTGCAAGTAACCATTTAGCGAAGTTAGTGGGGTTTTCAATTCATGACTTACCATTCCTATAAAATCATTTTTGCGCAGTTCATCTTCCTTTTGGTCTGTAATATCCATTATTACTCCAGTAAATGCAGAAAACTCTTTAGAAATATCCATGCTGAGGTTACCTAATGCTCTCACCCATCTCAACTTTTTATCTCTGGCACCCAATACCGAATAAGAAATATCAAAGTTACCATTTCCACTAATTGCATTTTCAATGGCCTTTGCCACATAATCTCTATAATCTGTAGTAACTTGTGCAATGGCATCTTCAATTGTAATTTCCTCATCAGGATAAAAGCCAAATAGTTGCTTAAGTCTGGGAGAGGCAGTTAATTTTCTGGTTATGGAGTGAATATGCCATGTACCAACATTTGCTGCTTCGATAGCTAAACGCATACCCAACTCAGCCTGTTCTACTTGTTTACGAGAATTTACTTGCTGCGTAACATCTACTGCTACCACTAAAATATCTGCAGTAGAGCCAGTATTATTGAAAACAGGCTGATAAACAACGTTGAAGAAAATTTCTTTCATCTTCCCATCATGCTCCAACATCGCCCTAATCTCATTGGCAAAAAATGGCTTACCAGAAGTATAAACATCTGCAAGAATGCCAAGAAAAGGCTGACCTTTCAACTCTGGTAGTGCAATATGAATTGGTTGACCAATTATAGCGGTAGTTTTTCCCCATACTTCCAAAATCTTTGCATTTGCCGATTCTACAATTAGTTCTTCGCCATGTAATACACCAATGGCAACTGGGGCCTCCTGAATAAGGTATTTAAAACGTTGTTCACTTTTAACTAACTGATTATTTGTTATTGATAGTTGATCGTTAAGGCTGCTAAGATCGGTTGCGTATTTTTCTAACAATCTACGAGAATGCACTCTATCAGTAATTTCAAAAGACATTACCAAAACTCCATTTCTGTTGCCATTCCAATCAGAAAGTGCCTGATAGGTGTAATCTACAAAAGTCTCTCTAATTGTACCATCTTCTGCTGTAAAAAGAACAGGGCTCTCTTTAACATCTATAGTTTCCCCTGTTGCCATTACCCTTCCTAACTGCCCAGCAAATGGCTGATCTGCAAGATCGGGCAATATTTCTAAAAAAGGCTTTCCAACTACCTGATCTATTGATTTTTTCCAATACTCTAAATTACTTGTATTGATCATTTCTACCACCAAATCATCACCTCGTATAACAACTACAGAGGCTGGCAACATGTTAAGTATTTGCTGAAGGTTGCTGTTAGACTGACTTAATCTATTTTGCGATAATTGAAGTTCTTCATTTGTCGCATTTAACTCCTCATTAGATGATGCGAGCTCTTCGTTTACAGCTGCCATTTCTTCAGAAAGCTCCATGTTCTTCAAGTCTTGGCTGCGCCGATCAGTTACATCTCTGGTAATACCTGCTACCGCTTCTACTTTACCAAACTCGTTAAAAACTGGTGTTAAAATATAATCGTATACTCTTTCACCTAGCACTGCATGTGGAAAAGAAACTTCACCACGAACAGGATCCCCAGTGGCCACAATGTGATCTATTTCGCGTTCATGCATGTCTGCATGCCATGGCTCATATCCATTCTCAAGTAAACTTTTGCCTATTGCTTTTTCTGCCGTTTTACCCCACATGCTTAAAAGCGCTTGGTTGGCATAGGTAAAGGTATAATCTAGTGCAAAAACATATACTAAATCTGGAGTGCCAGAGGTAACTGCCTCATACAATCGCTTCTGGCGATCTAATTCTTCTTCTAACCTTTTTTTTGAGGTTATGTCATTTGCAGCTCCAAACCATTCTTTAATACTTCCATCACTATGTAATATCGGTACTGCACGAGAAAAAGTCCAACCAATACTTCCATCTGCCTGTAGTACCCTATGCTCCAGATTAAAGATGGTTTTGTTAGCAATAGCATTTTCAATTGCAATTTTAGCCATTGGTAAATCGTCTGAAAAAATATATTTTTCCATCCAATCTGAAACTGGAGCATCGGTATCGAAAACAAATCCACTACTTTCTAAGTGGTACATTATGCTCCAATCAGCACTCATTTTATATACTACATCAGAGGTAGCTGTTACAAATGCATGAAAATACTGCTCATTATTAGGTAATTTTCCCTCCATATTATAGGTTTCGTAGCTAAAAATTAAATAGATTATTTAAACACATGGTAAACACAATTAATATGTAAATAATTAAGATCTATTGCAAACACAACAATACTTTTTACAAATTGTTGGCGCTATAAATAAAAAATAAATTTAAGCAAACATCAATTAAATAAGAATTACAGGATAATGATTTGAAAAAATCTCAACTGCCCAAACAATTGGTCAATCAAAGCGTTATAGCCACATCAATTCCTAAATCAACGTAATTTGACTACCTCATCAAACCAAAACCTAAACAAGGAACAACTGATTACTAAAATCATTCTTATCCTTGGTCTTAGCATCCTTTTACTGGGTGAAGCTTTTTTTGGCTATCACCTTCATGAGCTTTCTGAAAAACAAGAAAAATTTAAAACAGATTACGCAGAGATGAACAACATTATGTTGGGTCTATTTTCTATTAACCAGTGGCAAGGGAAAATAGAAGCTATAGTTAATAAACAAGTTAAAAACATAGATATTAGCCCTAAGCAAAAAAGGGAATTGCAAAAAGAAATTGAAGGAGTAATTTTCGCCCTAATAAATAAAGCTGAAGCACTAGTAATTAAACCAGAAAAAAAATCGATACGAGGCAAATTGGTAAAATTCGCGGTTAAAAACTTTGTGGAGATCGATACCATTAAAAAAAAGGTTCCGGGCATAGCAAGAGGTATCATTAAAAAGGTAGACAATCCTACCACCAGAAAACAGTTACAAACCTTGGCAATGGATAAGCTTGATGAAATGGAACAAACCAAGTTTATAGACAGCAGTTTGAAAGCCAATGCTGGCAGAATAAACAAAGTTTACACTAAATATCAAGTAAATTCTCCTAAAGCGTTTAATCTTAAAATTGGCAAAGAGTTAAAAGCTATAGAAACCGAGACTTATACTTATTGTAGTGCCATGCTGATTTGTATTGTAATAGTATTAACGCTTTGGTGGCTCTTTAGAAAGCGTAAAAATTATCACTCTATCTTATTTATAATGTCGCTGCTTTGTGCATTTATATTGTTAGGTGTAGGTTTAACCGCATCTATGATCGAGGTAGATGCAAGGTTAAGCCCATTAGAATTTGTACTACTTGGGCAGAAAGTAACTTTTACAGATCAGGTATTGTTTTTTCAGAGTAAAAGCATTTTAGATGTTACATTCATTTTGATTACAGGATCTGGTGTAGATTCTATTGCAGTTGGTGTTTTGATTCTGATCTTCAGTATTTTGTTTCCGGTAATGAAACTAAGCTCAACAGGTATCCACCTTTTGGGAAGGAAAACATTAGCAGAAAATAAATTCATCAAGTATTTTGCTTTCCAATCTGGTAAATGGAGCATGGCTGATGTAATTGTGATCGCAATATTAATGGCTTATATCGGATTGAATGGACTATTGGAGAGCCAGTTAGGTAAATTAAAAATCCCCAGCGATTCGCTTACAATGATATCTACTCATAATACTGCATTACAGCCAGGTTATATCATATTTATTGCTTTTGTACTATTTGGACTAGTACTTTCTACCATTTTAAAATTTATTTCACCTCACGACGCTTCCTGAACATTAAAAACTTTATACCTAAATAAAATTATAGAATTATCCTAATACTCCATCACCTTGAATAATCAGCCTAAACAACAAAAGCCTAAAAAAGCTACCCTTGCCAACATCTTGGTTGTTTTGGCGCTAGGTATTTTACTTTCGGTGCAAACTTATTGTGCTTACCAGCTTCATTACCTTTCCAAAAGTCAACAGCAGCTCAAGGAAGATTACTCGATGGTTAATAACATAACTTTTGGTGTATTTTCTGTAGACCTATGGCGTGAAAAAATAGCAGACATTGTTACGCAAAAGATAAAAGGATTTAAAGTTACCGATGGGCAGAAAAAACAATTACGTAAACAATTAGAAACGCAATTGCATGATATGGTAGATCAAGTAACTGCAGAATTTAACAGACCGCAAAAAACAATAGGTGGCAAGCTCAAAAAGTTCGCTTTCCGTCAGTTTGTAGATCCTAAAGAGCTCCATCAACAAGTACCAGGATTTGCCAAAACAATTATTGCAAGAATTGCCAGTCCTAAAGCTACCAACAAACTTAAAAATATTGCCACAACTAAGTTTGAGGAATTGGCAGACCAAACATACGATAGTACAGCCGTTGCAATTACCAAACTTACCAAAGCAATGTACACCAAATATTATGTAGGCAGTACTTTGGCATTTAATAAACAGATAGAAACCCGTTTAGATAATGTACGCAAAGTAACTTATAATTATGCCTATGTAATGCTTGCCAGCGTACTTACAGCACTAATTTTATGGACTATTTTAAGAAATAAAACACATTTACAGACAAGTTTATTTGTGATGTCTTTGCTCATTGCATTTGTGCTATTGGTTTCTGGAGTTACCGTACCAATTATTGAGGTAGATGCCAGGTTAAGCTCATTGGAATTTATGATGATGGGTGAGAAAGTAGTATTTGATAACCAAGTGCTTTTTTTCCAAAGTAAAAGCATACTAGAAATTGCTCAGGTATTGATAAGCCAACCAAAACCAGATTCGATAACTGTTGGCGTTTTAATTATTTTATTTGTGATTATGCTGCCAATTTTAAGGATGAGCGCTAGAGGTTTACACTTGCTTTGCAAGCCTCCAATTGCAGAAAATAAAGTTACAAAATATTTAGCCTTCGAATCTGGCAAGTGGGATATGGCAGATGTAATGGTAGTAGGTATTTTAATGACCTATATCGGTTTAAATGGCATATTGAAAAGTCAACTTACCGACCTAAATATCAAAAATGAGGCATTACAAACTTCAACGGTTAATTATACTTCGCTGCAGCCAGGCTATATTATCTTTGTTGGTTATGTTGCCTTTGCCATCTTGCTATCTTATATTTTAAAAAGAATTACATGCGCTACTGATATCCCGACTAAATAAGGTTATATAAGTTAGGATAAATTTACTGCAAAAAACTATTGATGAATAGTTTTTTAGGCAATAATTCTAAATAGGGATAAGCACCATTTAATTGTGCTCGTTGTTTAAGCTGATATAAAAAATAACCTCCCAAATCTATCATAATTGGATTTTTTGCCTCGAACCAAACTTTATGTGGATTTAGCCATCTAAATGAATATAAGTTTGAACTTAGTTTTATATGGCGTAGATCGGGATGATGAAAAGTATGTATTTTGGGATTTACATGCATAGCCAAAAGATCACTTTTGCGTACCATCGTCAAATTCGCTTTATGGCAAAATTCGAATCCAGACAAAGCTGGATCATCCATGGCTGGTAAGCTTTTTAAAACTTTAAAACCTTTAAATTTTATGCCGTTAACAATCCATATTAGATTGGGATAAAATTGTTCCCTACTTTTTAGTTCTGTTAAAGTTATTGGTGAGTTCTGAAATTCTATTGTTGTACCACAAGGCGTATGCACATCTGCCCTATGGCAATAACCCGCTGCTCGATTGAGAAAAGTCCGTTCACGAAAGTTTGCAGGAAAGGCTTCTTTCCAATTTCGGTGCCAAATAGTTTCACCCAATTCTTTATTAATAATAGCTTCACTAGTTTCGGCCAAAACGGGCTCCAAATTATTCATCTTTTAACCGTAATTTTTGCAATCACAAATATCTAAAAAAGACAAATTAGGTACAAGGAAAACACTAAACCTAAAAGCTATTGAATTTTGAATATGACTTCTTGAAATGTTTGGTATTACCTAAAGCACCCCCAAGTTAACAAATGTGAATTGGATTCCTTTTCTCCAAAATCATCTTCTGCCAAATAGCTTAAAAAAACTTCTCTAAGTTCTACGCTATCTAAATAATTATCTTTTGCAGCTGGCTTAAGGCTCGCTTGGTCATTAAGTTGTTCAAATGTTACTTTATTATTTTCCATGGGAGATTGATTTATAAAATAACCAATAAAATTGTAAAATGTTTCTAAGAATTTATATTCTACCTAAAAATATCATCTACCTAACATATTAGCCATTAATGCTATTAACAGATTGCTTCAAGGCATTTAGATTAGCAATTGCATCGCCCATGGTATTATTAAAATAAACAAAAACCTTTTTACCTTCGGCCGCCCAATCGTTTATATAGGTAGCGTATTCGTACAAAATATCGTCTGTATAAGTACCGCGATAATTTCCTTCTGGTCCATGAAAGCGCAAATAAATAAAGTTTGTATGGGTTTGATGCTGCAATGTAGGATTTGAAAATTTATCATGAATTACCATTGCAAAACCATGCGCTTCCATTAATTCATATACCTCATCTATATATAAAGATGAGTGCCTAAATTCTACAGCAATCTTCCATTTTAGATGATTATATTCATCTAAAACATTAAAAAGAAACTGAAGTTGTTTATAATTTGCAATGCGTACACTTGGGGGCAATTGTACCAGAATACATCCACTTTTAGGTTCTGCACCAGCAATTGCCTCAAAAAATTTTGAAACTACTGAAGGATCAAATGCCAGATTTTTATGGTGTGTGATTTCCTTAAAAAGTTTGAAAGTAAAGCGAAAATCTTGAGGCACATCTACTGCCCATTTTTTTACAGTAATTGCTAATGGAATTTTGTAAAATGAGCTATTAATCTCAATGCTATTCATTAACGAACCATAATAACACAACCTACTTTTAGCTTGAAATTGCGCTGGATAATAGGTTTTATTAGGCACAGGTAATAAAAGTCCGCTGGTACCAAAATAATAGTTTTGCAAATCACAATCCATATCCCACAAACAATATAGAAAGCCTTTTGTGTCGGGCAATATTAAAATTGCTCAAAAAATAATAAACTATGCTTTTAAACAAACCGTAAATGTAGAACCAACGCCAACCTCGCTCTCCACCGTAATTTTGCCACCAGATAGATTTACGATTTCTCGTACCAAAAATAACCCAACACCACTACCTTCTACCGCATTAGCTAACCTTTCATACTTGGTAAATATTTTTTCTAAGTCTTTTTTAGGTATGCCCATCCCATTATCTTTTACAGAGATAACCATATATTCATCAACATGATTTGTAGTGATAACAATTTGTGGTGTCTTCTCTGCTGCGCTATACTTAATTGAGTTACTAACTAGGTTATATAAAATGCTACGCAACTTTCTACGTACAAAAACAATTTCTGAATGATAAATATGGCTCGTTAAAACTGCATTTGATTCTAATAACTGCGGCGCTAATGTTAAACGGACATCTTCTAAAACATGTTCTATATTTAACAATTCGGCAATTGCACTATAACGATGATCTGCTTGTCGAGAATCCGTTAGCTCGTGTACAATATCCTGCATTTTCATTAAACTATTTTCTACCTTTTCTAATAAAATAGGGAAACGTTCCATTCCCTTTTCGGGCAACCTTTTTAACATCTCTATCGTCAACCCTAAACTTGTAAGTGGCGTTTTAATATCGTGAGAAATAGTATCTAGTAAAAGTTCATGTTCAACAATTAGTTTCTCTTGTTCCTTTAAATCGCGAATGCGCATGGTAATTTCAACAAATGTGATAATTACACCATTTGTTAAGTTCGATTTCTGAATAATATAGGGTATAATATTCATCTGATACCAACGCATATCCGTTGTCTGGATTTCTTTCTCCAGCAGTTCATTTGTATCGATAACAGATTGTATATTCTCTAAAATATTTGGAAAGCGAAAATTATCTTTTATTTCTCCAATTGGTTTACCTAAATCTTCTAATTTAAGGTTAAACTGTCTCATTGCTGGAGGAGTAAACTTCCGTAGTACCAAATCAGAATCTACAAAAAGCTGTGGAATAATGGTATTTCTAAAATAGTTTTCTAGCTCTTCATTTAGATCGATAAGTGTACTGATCTGTTGTTTCTGATTATTCATTTTTGGCTCCCCAGATGGGGACTAGCTCCAAGTGGCATCTGCAAGTTAGCTAATAGCTAGGCAATTCTTACAGTAATTGAAAGAATTATAAATTATTATTTAATCCTAACGATAATCAGGTATATATTCGAGTATTAATACGTAATTAATTATCGATTTACTATAAAATTTATTTCAACGTAAAAAATCTAAGGCGTTAATTCATTTGGTCAAAAGGCTTAAGCTGTTAATCGATTTAACTTGTCAACAATATCTTTAATGTCAAAAGGTTTAGCAATAAAATCGTCTGCCCTACAAAAACGCTCCCGATCGGCAAAGCTCAATCTTGCAGACATTACCAAAACTGGTATTGGGTTTGCGTGATTAGCAGATTTTACCATTTGGCATAGATATAGGCCATTACCATCGGGCAACATTACATCGGTTAACAGTACATCCATCTTTCTTCCGGATGCCAGCGCAAGCTTAAATTTAGATGCATTCTCGAAAGTTTCTACATCATAACCTTCCATTTGCAGCAACAGCTCCAACATCTCTCTAATTCCCTGATCGTCTTCTACGACCCAAATTTGCTTTTTCATCTCGCTCCTTTTTTCCACTTCAACAATCTTGAAATGAGAATGTTTTAAATCCCTTTATTGAAATATTATTATTTTAACATTTGATTGAAAATTGCTTGAAAACAAACAAAATAAATAGAGTTGCGTTATATACCAACATTTAAACTACCTACCTATGATTGCATATAACATCATCAATATTGAAGATATTTGGAAGATTTTAAATACCAAATTGAAACATTGGCAAATGAGGGCTGGACAGTAAACTCATCAAACGTTTATACCAACTCATCTAAAGTAAATTATTATGCCTTGTTGCAAAGAGAGGTTAACCCTTTCCCTGAAGTAGAAGTTGGCTGGGCATCTGGTAAAGAATAATAAGTAGAGCAAAGTCTAAATAAAGCAACATATTTGCTAGCAACTATGAGCTTTTAAAATCTTATTGGTAATTTTGAGCCAATGATTTTATATAAAACAGACGAACAAGTACAACTAATGCAGGTTAGTGCACTTTTAGTAAGTAACACGCTTGCAGAAATAGCAAAAATATTGCGTCCCGGACTAGCTACCATTGAAATTGACAAATTGGCAAATCAATTTATATTAGATAATGGTGCTGTGCCTTCATTTTATAAATACAACGGTTTCCCTCATCATATCATTACTTCCGTTAATGATGTAGTGGTGCATGGTTTTCCAGGGAAACAAACATTAAAAGATGGGGATATTATCTCTGTTGATGTAGGTGTAATCAAAAATCAATATCATGGAGACCACGCCTATACCTTTGTAATCGGTGATGCAAGTGAGGAAATATTAGCGTTGGTACGCACAACTAAAGAATCACTTTTTTTAGGCATAAAAGAAGCTGTAGTTGGCAAAAGATTGGGAGATATTGGGTTTGCAATCCAACATCACAATGAAAAAAAAGGCTATGGTGTTGTAAGAGATTTTGTTGGACACGGACTTGGCAGAAGCATGCACGAAGATCCACAGGTGCCTAATTACGGTAAACGAGGATCAGGACTAATGCTTAAAGAAAACCTGGTACTGGCTATAGAACCAATGATTAATCTTGGAAAAAAAGAGGTTTTTATTGAAAGAGATGGATGGACCGTTCGAACAAAAGATGGTAAGCCATCGGTACATTTTGAGCATGATGTATGTATTAAAAAAGGTGAAGCACTAATTCTTTCTGACTATGCACCGATTGAAGCCGCAGAAAGGAATAACATTAACCTCAAATCTGACATATAAAATACAGCCATTATCCTAACTCAAATTGAAGACCGCTAAGGTAGCGATATAAACCATTTTCATTAGCAATCAATTCTTTATGGGTTCCAGATTCTACTATTTTACCTTTTTCTAATACCAAAATCCTATCGGCATCACGGATGGTGGATAGGCGATGTGCGATAATGATTGAAGTACGACCTTTCATTAATTCTTCTAACGCTTCCTGCACCAAGCGCTCAGATTCCGAATCAAGCGATGAAGTGGCTTCGTCCAATATCAATATGGATGGATTCTTCAACAATGCACGGGCAATGGCAATGCGTTGGCGTTGTCCGCCAGAAAGTTTCACCCCGCGTTCTCCTACAATGGTTTCATATCCTTCAGGAAAAGAACTGATAAATTGATGTGCATTTGCTCGTTTTGCAGCCATCATAATTTCTTCTTTAGTTGCGCTTAATCTTCCATAGGCAATGTTTTCTAATATGGTACCTCCGAAAAGCAATACATCTTGAGGCACGATGGCAATTTGATTGCGAATATCAGTAAGCGAATATTCACTTGCTGGGCGACCATCAAACAAAATTTGTCCACTATTTGGAAGATAGAACTGAAGAATTAATGCAGCAGAGGTAGATTTTCCAGAACCACTAGGACCAACAATAGCAACACGCTGACCAGCACCAGCCTCAAAAGAAACATTACTTAAAACCTCGACTTCAGAACGAGATGGGTAAGAAAAACCTACATTTTTGAATGTTAAATTTCCTTTAATTTGGTGTTCAATAAAATTACCAGTTTCTTGAACCGATAATTGTTCGCCTTGCTCAGCTAATATCTCTAAAACCCGCTCGCTAGAACCAACAGTTTTCTGTACATTAGCAAAAAGCTCAGGAAAACTACCTAAAGAACTACCCAAAAACATGGCATATAGCGAAAACTGCAGCAATCCGCCAAAGGTAATCTCCCCTTTGCTCACCAAAATGCATCCATAACCAATTACACCTAAAATTCCACCAAAAATACATAAGACAATAAAGGAAGAGAACATTCCCCTAAATTTAGCGCCCCTAATGGCAATGGCGGCTACCTCCTTTATTGCAATACCATAACGTTTGGCCTCAAAAGGTTCATTTACAAATGCCTTAACACTAGCGATGCCCATTAAAGTTTCCTCTACCATAGTGTTTGATTCTGCCAATTTATCTTGTGCCTGACGAGAAATTTTACGAATAAACCTGCCAAAGAACACCGCTGAGATGATCAATATCGGCAATACTGCTAACAGTGCGAATATTAATTTTGCAGAAATAATCGACATAAAAACTATACCGCCAACTAGCAGCACGGCTTGTCTAACCATTTCTGCAATGGTTGTAGTTAGCGTATCCTGAACCTGAGAAAGATCAGCAGATATCCTACTATTGAGCTCTCCCACTCTTCTACCAGCAAAAAAATCCATTGGCAAGGTAATCAGTTTTAAATAGGTATCTCGTCGAATATCGGCTAATGCCTGCTCACCAACACTTACAAACCATAAAATTCTAAAGAAAGATACCAATGCCTGCAATGCCAACACAATAAAAGCTAATAGTAATATCCCTTGGATAGAACTTGGCAAATAGGCATTTGTAGGTTTTCCCTGAGCAGTATCTATTAATGCACCAACAAATGATGGAAAGGCGAGCCCTACCAAACTTGATAAAAATAGGCAACACATTGCTGCTATAAATTTTGCCCTATAAGGTTTTAAATAACTGAGCAGCTTGGACACATGGCTGAGCGTTTCTCGGTTTAATTTTGCCTTAGGCAATTCAACACCACCTCCATTACCACTATTTAATCGCTCTCTGGCCATAATTTTTTGTTATTTATTGATCAGGGCAAAAATAGCAATAACATCTTATTCCATTTGGATGTACATGGGGTATTTACCGAATAAAAGAGTGTATTCGCCGCCATACTTTAAAATGGTTACTGCCTTTAATACTCATATATCAATTAGGGGGAAGTTTAATTTCAATAATAATATTATTAATTGGCTGCTCCAACACCATATTGTATCGCTGCACTAAGTACATCAATGTTAATATCTTTCAGTTTATTAAACTTAATACAATATCCAGTTATTTTAGCTTTACCCAAGGCTTCGCCAAATGTTTGAGCGAGATATCTTTTATCTTCCAAACCTAAAATATAGATAGAGATGCCAGTTTTATTTGCACTAAGCCTAATCTGGAAAAAATCCTTTGTTTTACCATCAGCATATTTTATAGTAAAAAACCCATAACCAATTGTTGGATTAGTAACGGCCTTACCTTCACTATTTAATCCATTATCAAACCACAATTTACATCCTCGCAAAACCTGCAATATGTGGTTATGCAATAGCTGCACATCGCTATGTTTGGCTTCTGGTTGATTGGCAATATATGTTTTAATCTATTCTTGTATGTTCATATCCATTGTATCTATTTAATTTAGCTTTAATAATATTGTTTTTACTAACAAGAAAACGATAAACAATTAAATAATTCATCCATCTAACCAAGACTTATGTTCTTGGAAACTAAGTCGAAAATAAAGATCTATTTCTAAACAATTAAGGTGTATTTGAGACAAAAAATGGGCAAAAACTGTAACTGTGTAAAATGCTCTTTAAGCATATAAAAGAATTAAATGAGCTTAACAGCCATCTAATTTATATAGATAAAAATTGTGCTTACTGACACATTAAGTTTGTTTTATTTATCAGTTAAGTTTTACTATTTTTACACTTACTAATTCATAGCTTTCTAAAACCTATAATGTCAACTAGCCCACCAAAAGACAACCTTCCAATTCATATGGAAACTTCTCCTGTAATCAATTCCATATCGAGCATAGGCGACAGAATAAGAATTTTGAGGGTAAGTCAAAAAAGAACTCTTCAAGAATTTGCAGACTTATGCGGATTATCAAAAAGCATGATCTCTAAGATAGAGAACAATAAAACCATGCCCTCTGTAGCTACTTTAGTTAAGATAGCACATAACTTAGGAAGCACAATTTCTAGTCTAATGGAAAATGACGGTTGGGCAAAGGCTATTTTTACCGCTAGAACTGATGCCGAAAATAAACTTGTACCTACCGAAAAAGGATATTCCATCTTTCCATACGCATCAGATTACCATGATAAGAAGATGCAGCCATTTCTTTTTGTTGCTAGAAAAGGTGAGGTCAAACCACATCTTTTATCTCATGAGGGCGAAGAATTTATCTACATAATTGACGGGGAAATGAAGATGCAGATTGGCGATACTCAGTATACATTAAAAACAGGAGATAGCATGTATTTTAACACCATACAAAAACATGGTATATTGCCCATTTCTGATGTGGTTACCTATCTCGATATTTTTGTTTAAAAAAAAGCCAGGGCATCTCTCGATGACCCCGACCTGAAAATTAGTTCTAAACTTCCTTTACCAGTCAAGTTTAAGGAATGATATTCCAGAATGTGGTATATCGAATGCAAAAGTTAGCTTGCCAGATTTAACAACCAAGTTTTTTGGCGGCTCTAAAGTTGCTAACTGCCCAGCTTTTTCTAGTTCCTTAATTTGTGCATCAGTAGGGTTTTGAGGAGAACCCATCTTTTTCCACACTTCATAAGAGTTGCTATGTTCATCATCAATACGATAATGGGTAAATTTTACATTCTTGGCTGGTACGTTATCAATTTGCAAAGAAACCACTTCCGATGGTCTTTTCTCATTATTATCATGATAGTTCCATACCATTATTCCTGCAGATTTTTTATCTTTAGAAGCCAATACCCCAATATCAGACAATGGCCCTCTAACGCTCGAATCAAGGACAGTTTTTAAAGGAAACATACGACTGCTTGTAGCCTCTACCCTGCTACCTGTCATTTTCCCTAACATCCTAAAGAGATTTAAAATAGGTTTATCTACACCATTTGTTGCCAAATCTCTGAAACCATAAAACCAAGGTTGGTTTTCAAATTCGAAGCTCCAGTTTACTGAACCAAGCAAATTCACTTTATACTGAGCCTCCAGCTCATATTGTCTGGCAATAGTGGCTGCAGTATAACTAGGATACATTGTGCCGTTTCTATAGGCATTTTGAGGATTGGTTGCCATTCCACAAGCTGCACAACCTTCAGGATCAGATTCACCTATGATAAGTGGCAGATCTTTGGTTTGTGGATAAGATGCAGCTATCTTCATTCCAGCTTCAATATCTTTTAATTGAGGAGAGGCATTCATTCGTACCATACCATTTACAATCCTTGGCTCGCCTTTGGCATGGAAAAGTATAGCATCTAGCGGCGAACCTATTTTACCAGTGGCATAGTTGGTTCCAGAAATACAATGTTCAATAAATTTAGTAGTCCATTCGGTTGCCCCTTTACCACGCGTACCTGCAATGTTTATTCCACCAATTTTTGCGGTTGGCAAAGCTTTTCTCAGACCATCAGCAGCATAATCATAAAGTTTATAGAATTCATCTCTCGTTCCTTTCCAATAATGACCGTTTGGTTCGTTCCAAACTTCCCAATACCAGCTTTCAACTTCCTTTTTACCATATCTTTCTACGCAATGTTTTGCCCATTGATATACCAATTCTCTCCACTTATCGTAATCTTTTGGTGGATAAGCCCAACCAGTAATGATATCAGTATAAGGATCTCCAGGTTTCCAATAATGACGATAAGGTTCTGGTTTTACAGAAAGAGCCTTTGGCATAAAACCAATTTGTGCCAATGGCTTCATTCCACGCTGTATGTAAGTGTCAAATATGGAGTCAACTAATTTCCAACTATAGATAGGATTTCCATTTGCATCTTCGGTATACATATTAGTGGAGCCCCATTTCAGAGCAGCCTCTCCATCTCCTGTTACCATTAAGCTGTGTGTTCTTACATATACGGGCACCGGGCTTAATGCCGAAAGTTCAGAAAGTAGCTTTTTGCCATCTTTCATATACGTATAATTAGGCTCATCATAGCCAAACCAAGCCCATATTGGCTTCATGGGTCCTTTAGCAGCAGCGAGATTGACTTTAATATCAGCCTTTGGGGCTTTCGTTTGCGCGTTCAATTTTAACGGAACAATCAGCGCTAGGATTGCCACTAATCTTAATGTTTTAATCATTTTTTATATTTTAGTTATCAATTAGGGTGTTCTTTTTAAACATGAATTATGCGCACATAATCTACATTCCAACTGCATCATCAATTACTTTAAATCAATCCTTTGTGCAGCCGAATAAATCAATTCGCCAACGCCAGTAGTTTTAACACCTACCCGGGCATAAATAAAATTTTGGTTTGCCAAGGCAGTAGGTATTGTTGCAGTTATGGTTATTGGCTTTGTAATATCTATTGGGGCAGCAGCTGATGTAATTAACGAGTTGTTATTCTGGTCTATAACTATATTTGGCCACAGGTAAAGCCTTACCGCCTCTAGAGTTCTGGTTTTGTTAACGGATTGGACTGTGCAAGTAACTGTTACCGCTCCTACGCCTTTTTGAAAAGTAACGTCTCTAATTACAAAGAAGGGATCAACAGGAAAATCCATTACCATATCTTTATCAATGCGAACATCTATTGAATCCACTGGGTCTATCCATGGACCATTTCCCCTTGCTCCTACCATTTTATAATGACCTTCGTATAAAAGTGCCGAAAATGTACCATCAGCACCTACCAATACAGGGATTCTTGCGACCGGAGAATAGCCTTTTTGCCAGAGTTCGAAGGTAATGCCACCGGCACGAACTCCAGCAGCTTCACCAGCAGCTATTACCCTACCACTAAATTTAAAAGCAGGCGCTTTAAGATTGTCTTTTGCACAAGATGCTATCAGTAATACTAAGGCTAGCACAGGCATATAATATTTGAATAATGTTTTCATATTAGTGAAGTGGATTACGTACAATTTTTGGATTATTATTTAATACAGATTGTGCAATGGCTGAGTAATAGTTACCAGGACGGAAAAACCTTGCCGCTCTGAAACGCGGTGCGATGATGCGATCGAAGACAAATTTACCATCGTTAGGATGTCCTGGACGAACGATGCGGTAGGGATACAAGGCGTACATATTTGCAGTAGCGCTTGTTGTTGTTCCGTTCCATAACTTATCAGCAATACGCCACCTAATGGTGTCCCATATGCGATGGGTTTCAAATGCCAACTCAACACGTCTTTCATTATAAAGATTTTCTATAGTTAGTGTGGTTAGGCTATTTGCAGGAAAGCCAGCTCTTTGTCGAACCAAATTAACATTAGTTAAAGCTTCCGAAGTTAGTCCAAGTTCCATTGCCGCTTCAGCAGCATTAAGATGTATTTCTCCTAAGCGAAACATTACCCACCAAGTATCGCTTTGGATACCTGTTGTACTTGCTCCAGGTGCATTATCAACATATTTACGTAAATAAAACCCAGTATTAGAAACAAAGGTAGTGGTACGGTGCGGACCATCTAAACCAGTTAAAACCTTGCCTCCACTGATACTGTTCAATCCCCCCTCAGTTCTATCGTATTTGTTGGTACTCGGGTTCCATGTATAAATTCCAGCAAGCATTTGCACTTCCTTATTTGCAAATGATGCACCTGGATAAATAACGGTTCCATATAGCCTAGCATCCTTATTTGCAAAAATATCAGTAATTTGATCATAGAAAATCCAGTTGGTTTGCCCAGCCGCTGTATTTGTACCTGTGCCAACTCCTTTAAGCGTACCCACAGTACCATCCAAGTATTCGAAGCTTTCTACCAGATTTAAGGTGGGCGATGTACTGGCTCCCGCTTGTCCGCCTGCCTCTAACATAGAACGCACAATGTTGTTGATGGTAAAAGCATGTCTCGAGCCTTGTGATTTTAGAAAATCTTGAGCAAGGATAACTTCCTGATTGTTGGTCTTCTTGGTCAATGCTTCATAAAAATTCTCACCAGCATTTGGATTTCCTTTGTAAAGTGAATATTTCCCACTAGTAATGATCTCCCTAGAAGCATCTAAAGACTTCTGGTAAAAATCATTCGCCCTAGCCAAAGGAATTCCTGCTTCCCCACCTGGTGTTGAAGTATTGGTAAAACCCGCAGTGTTGTTATATTTTGCAATTGAACCTGCATACAGCATGGCTCTGCTTTTTAGCGCCAATGCGGCATATTTTGTTGCCCGTCTTTGGCTCCCGTCATTTCCAAGTTCATCTTTGATAGCATCAACTTCGGCTGCTATAAAATCATAAACTTCCTCTTCTTTGTTACGTGGAGCCTGCAGGTAGCTTGGATCACCATTAAAATCATAGATCAATTGTTTGGTAATGATTGGTACACCTCCCATTCGCTTCACCATCTCAAAATAATCCATAGCCCGCAAAAACCTGAGTTCTGCTAAAAACTGTTTCTTTAAAACCGCCGTGAGCTGCACATTTGTTGGTGTAGCTGTTAAATTATCAATAGCCAGATTAATATCCCTCACATATTCATAATCCCATAAACTCCACCTATCAAATGCGTAATTTACAAGATTATTTCTTGCCTCTAGGTCACTGTTATTTAATCCAGACCATATGGCCTCATCAAAAATGGTAAAGTTTTCTGCACCTGCGCTTATCGAAGAATATTTCGGTAACCTACCATACAAATTAGCCAGCACACTATTTACTAAATTTGGATTTTTATAAATCTCCTCATCAGTCAACCTCAATTCGGATTTGGTATCAAGCAGAGATTCCTTAACACATCCTACCATTGTGAATATCAAACTAACAATGGCAATAATTATCAATATTTTTTTCATTTTCTTATAGTGTTAAATTCAGGCCAAGCGTGTAAACTTTAGTGTTGGGATAAACCAATGCACTATTAAGTGAAATTTCTGGATCAATCTCGATATCTTTCACATTATCAAATGAGAATATGTTTGTTCCTGTTAAGTATACTCTTAATCTAGAAACATGAACCTTTTCCAACATCTTCTTTGGAAGATTGTATCCAACTTGTACATTTTTCAATCTCAAATAGGTAACGTTTTTCATCCAGAAAGAATTTAATGCGGTATAGGTCCTCAAAGTCCCTCCATTACGACGTATTGATGGATATTTTCCAGCTACCCATTCGCTATTTGGATCGAACACGTTTTCGCGACGCCACACATCATTAAATATATATTTTGGAGAGTTATGGTTGGCTTGAAAAGGTATTTGCGTTTCGAGGGCACGGTAATAAGATTGCATCGAAGCACCATTCCAATCTGTTAATAGATCAAAACCCTTGAAGGAAAGGCTTGTATTAAATCCAAAAGTGAAATATGGAGATGCTCCTGTTGCGTAACCGATTGGACGCTCATCCTGTATGTTGATTATGCCATCACCATTCTGATCTTTGAGCATAATATCTCCTGGTAATACTGTCCTATTTCCTTGGTTATCATTGTTAATGGGATAACTCTTAATCTGATCCATGGATTGAAACTGCCCAACAATTTCATATCCCCAATAAATATTAGACCATCGGTTTGCGGTACGATAACGATATTCATCCCAAGAATTTTGGTAGCGCTGTTCTGCATAAACATCCAATATTTTACGGCGTGCCAAAGTAGCATTACCGCTGATACTGTATCTGATTGAATTTGTTTGTTTTGCATAAGTAATTATTCCCTCTATACCCTGGGTTCGGTTAGAGTTCAGGTTTTCTAATGGCAAAGTATAACCGATTTCGCTAGGCACAAAAAAACCGCGTCTTTCTACAGGGAGTCCAGTGAGCGTTCTTTGGAAGATATCTATACTTGCGGTAAGCTTATTTTTAAAAAAACCAACATCCACCCCTAGGTTTTCCATCGTACTAGTAACCCAAGTAATATTCGTAATGGGTGGGTCTAATACATCAATACCAGTGGTTACCCTAGATGGATCTAACACATAAGTACCCTCGCTATATCTACCGCCACCCAAATAATCAAAGGTATTTACCCCAGTTTCCTGACCCGTTTTACCCCATGATGCTCTAATTTTCAAATTACTTATCCCTGGCAAATGGTCTTTCATGAATTGTTCTTCTGACACTCTCCAGCCTGCCAATACCCCTGGAAAAAACCCATATCTTTTACCCGGTGCATAAAGGTGGCTACCATCGTAACGGCCTAATATTTCTAACAAATATTTACTCTTAAATTCGTAATTGAACCTACCAATAATAGACGCCCTTTTACTCGGTGTATAAAAAGTATTGATGCCTGTTAAGTCAACCTGTTCTATAGTTTGTAAGATATTAGTTGGTGGCACAGAAGAGATAGACATGCCCTGAGTTAAGTTACTTGCATACTCATATCCAATAAAAGCCGACACTTTATGCGATTTAATTGTTTTTGCATAGTTTAATTGAAACTGCGTAAAATTTTCCTTAATCTCATCTCTAGCCTTGGTGCGTGCAGCAAGATTAAATGCAACCGGATCATAGGTATCGCTTGATGCTTGATAATTATAGAGATTAATGTTCTTTCTAAAGTACTCGATGGAGTTCTGTTTATAATTAAATGAATAAGCAGCTCTTGCTTTTATGCCAAAAGGCAATTCTGCAGTAGCATAAAAGATACTACCGAAGTTACGCCAAGTATTATCTTCAGAACCGATCAGTTCTTCATTGTAAATCAATGGGTTACGTAATGGGGTATTCACATTATAATTAATGTAATTTGGATTATCATTAGCGTACATGCGTTCAGTAGGCCACATCGTTAATATGGCAAGGAAAGGATTGTCGTAAGATGCCTCACGAGTTGTTGTTGAGGCCACATTATGTCGAGTTTCTATCCTACCACTCAATTGCGCACCAATTTTTAAACCACCTAACACTGTGCCTTCTACGTTACTCTGAAAATTTTGTCTTTTAAAATTGTAACCTCTCATTAAAGCCTCTTCCCTAACATCGCTTACAGAAAGAAAATAGTTAATGCGATCAGTAGCGCCGCTTGTACTGATATTAAAATACTGCCTTGGTGCATTTTTTTGGAGCACAAGATCTTTATAATTAGTACTTTGATACCCCTTTTCAGTTCCTGTTTTCCATTTATCAAGTTCTAAAGGATATATGGTTGGCGTAAGCCCTATATTCTGTTCGGCCTGTGCCAGTGCCAATTGATATTCGTAGGCATTTGCAGGTTCCATATACCGAGTAATGTTCTGTAGCCCATAATAGGTATTAAAATTTATCGCATTCTTTCCTATTTTCCCCTTCTTTGTAGTCACCAAAACCACCCCGTTTGATGCACGAACGCCATAAATAGCTGCAGCGGCATCTTTAAGTACAGAGATATTCTCAATATCCTCGAGACCAATCTGATTGAACTGCCCTTCACTTTGTGGTATACCATCAATTACATATAAAGGAGTACCCATATTACGAATTTGTAATGCAGTAGTAGAACCAGGCTGACCAGTAGTAGAGCGCATATTTACGCCCTGTATGCCTGTCAATGCTCCGGAGGTTGTAGTTGCAGGTGTTCTAACAAGGTCTGAAGACTGAATAGTACTTATGGAACCTGTAACACTGGCCTTTTTTTGCTCTCCATAGCCAACCACAATTACCACTTCGTTAAGCGCAGTTTTAGAAGCAACCAATGTAATCAATAAAGGTTCATCACTTTTCACGTTAACGGTTTGTGTTTCGTATCCTGTACCCGAAAAGCTTAGGGCTGTACCAATGGTGGTTTTTATGGTAAAATTACCAGCATCATCTGTAGGCACAACAGATTTACCAGCTCTAACGGTCACTCCTTGCACAGCCCCACCTGCTTCGTCTTTTACTTTACCTTTAATAGTTAAAATGTTTTCTTGCGCAACTATGGTCGAAGCTTGCAAACTCAGCAGCATGACCATAATCCATGCTCGGCGAATGCCCTTGAGCCTAAGTAAAAATTCTTTCATACAAAATGGATTATTTGGTTAATCTAAGCAGTCTCCGCTGGAGTTCACCAACAGTTATGCCCCGGTTTAATTTGGTTAGCGTTGAAAAGTAAACGATGTTTCCACAAAGAAATAAAGTAAACAATAGTTCAACATTGTTGAACAAAATTACACATACAATCTACTTTTCCAAATTTTTTGTAAGATTTTTTTATAAACAGAAATTTTCATTTATATCTACCTAACAACAATAAACACTTAATTATAAAAAATTTGTTACAATAATTATTAGTATATCTAAATTTAATCCAACACTTTTGTTTACTTTTATTCAACATTGTTGAACAAATCACTACTATAGTAACTGCTAACCAAATAACCGCTCCCGTTGTAAATCATCGGCAAGCATATTTAAATCTATATCATGAACATCAAATCAATCAGAACCAAACTTTACCAATGGAAGGGGCCTGTTAAAACCACAGACACCGTTTTTGCAACACCTGTTAGCTTATTACCATTTCAAATCGATTCTCAAGCGCCTTACCGATTTTTTAGCTGGCTGGTAGTAGAGATAGAAACGAGCGATGGCCACATAGGCTATGGAAATGCAGGCTTGAGCCCAGATGTAACTAAACTAATCATCGATAGCAAGATCACTCCCCTAATTATTGGAGAAAACCCAATGAACACGGAATATCTTTACGAAAAAATGTATCGTAGTACAGTAGCATATGGCCGTCAGGGAGCTGTAATTGCTGCTATTAGTGCGATTGATATTGCCTTGTGGGATATTAAAGGTAAAGTTACTAAACAGCCTATATTTATGCTATTAGGTGGACGAACTAAAGAATATATACCCACCTATTACAGCAGACTTTATACTAGGGATCTAGATAGTCTACAAAAGGAAGCAGCCGAGTATAAAGAAAAAGGATTTACGGGTATGAAACTCCGTTGCGGCTATCCACTTACTGATGGCATTGAAGGCATGAAAAAAAATGCAGAAATGGTACAGGTTGTGCGTGAAACCGTAGGTGAGAATATCGACATCATGTTAGAAGCTTACATGGGCTTCAATTACGCTTATGCTCGTCAATTACTTAAATTATTGGAGCCTTATAATTTACGTTGGGTAGAAGAATTACTATTGCCTGATGAGATCCACAGCTTCGCCAAACTTAAACAACTTACAGACATCCCTTTATCTGGTGGAGAACATGCTTATACAAGGTTTGGCTTTTACGACTTGATCAAAGCGAAAGCATTAGATATTTTTCAATTCGACACCAACCGTGTTGGCGGTTTTACCGAAGCCCAGAAAATATGCAACCTCGCTTATATGGAAGGGATTGAAATTATTCCCCATGGTGGACAGATGCATAACCTACACGTAGTAATGAGTTCTTTTACTTCGCCAATGGCAGAGTACTTTCCACAGACAGAAATTGAGGTTGGCAATGAAATGTTCTGGTACATCTTTGATGGAGAAGCAGTAGCGGAGGATGGCAAACTACAGCTTGATGACAATAAACCAGGCTTGGGGCTGACATTAAAAACAGAAGGTCTTGAACATTTTAACATTATAGAATAACATCAAATGATAACAACAAGTATATTAGAACAATTCAGGCTTGATGGAAAAACAGCGTTGGTGGTTGGTGGTAACAGAGGTTTAGGTCTTGCTATGGCCCATGCCTTTGCAGAAGCTGGAGCTAACATATCTATTGCATCAAGAGATGGCCAGACCAATGAAAATGCAGTGAAAGAGCTGATCGAAGCCCATCATATTGGTTGCATTAGTACCCAATGTGATGTAACAATTGAGAGCGACCTTAAAAAAACAGTTGCTAGAACCGTAGCACAGTTTGGCAGTATAGATATCTTAGTCAATTCTGCTGGCATTAATATTCGAGGTAAAATTGAAGACCTGTCGGTTGATGATTTCAATACAGTACAACAGGTTAATGTAACTGGCGCATGGTTAGCAAGCCGCGAGGTAATCCCCTTCATGAAGAAAACAGGCTACGGTCGTATTATTAATGTAGGTTCTATGTTATCGGTTACCGCTATTGCAGAACGCACACCTTACGCTACAAGCAAGGGAGCAATTCTTCAGCTAACCAGATCTCTTGCCATGGAGCTAGCCCTTGACGGTATAAATGTAAATGCAGTATTGCCAGGGCCTTTTGCAACAGAACTTAACCTGCCTCTACTTAATGATCAGGAAAAATATGATGCTTTTATCAGCAGGGTTCCAATGGGTCGATGGGCAGAGCCGCATGAAATTGGCGGATTGGCACTTTATCTCGCTAGCCCAGCTTCGGGTTTTGTAACAGGTGCAGGATTTTCAATAGATGGAGGATGGACAACTCAATAGTTATGGAAAAAAATAAAGTAAAACTCGTACAGCTAAGCCATAAGCAAGCAAGATATATCGCATTAGTGGCAGAACCACAATTATTAATTATTGCTCAATTCGATTCCATATACGAATTGGCACTTTGTGCAATAGCAAACAAAACCAAACTAACACAATTGATAGATGACCATCTTACAACTACCGCACTAAACTATGATGATGTGTATTTAGGCAATAGTGAATGGAAGCTGCTGCCCGCATTCGATCATCCATCACAACCATCTGCATGTTTGGTAAGCGGTACTGGATTAACCCATAAAAATAGCGCACTAAACCGACAAATGATGCACCAAGGTGAGCAAAAACTTACAGACAGCATGGTGATGTACCAATGGGGAGTTGATGGAGGTAGTCCAAAAGAAGATGAAATTGGGGTACAGCCAGAATGGTTTTTTAAAGGCCATGGAGATGTTTTAAAGGCACACGGACAGCATATTAGTGTACCTATATATGGTGATGATGGAGGCGAAGAACCAGAAATAGCGGGAGTTTACCTTATCGGACCTGAGGGCCAACCTTACCGAATTGGTTTCACCACTGGAAACGAATTTAGCGACCATGTGATGGAAAAGAAAAACTATCTCTATTTAGCACCCTCAAAACTTAGGGAATGTGCTATTGGACCCGAACTTGTAATAACAGATGATTTCCACAGTTTTACAGGAACGGTAGCGATTGAAAGAGATGGACAAAATATCTGGCAAGCAGATGTAAAGAGTGGAGAAAGCAATATGGCACACAATCTTGCCAATCTAGAGCACCACCATTTTAAATATGATGCACACCGAATCCCTTTGCAAGCACATGTGCACTTTATGGGCGCCGATGCATTTAGCTTTGGTAGCAAAATAGTATTAAAAGATGGCGATTTGATGAAGGTTCATTGGCAAGAATTGGGCAGACCTCTTAAAAACCACATCAGCATTGCCCCAAAAAACGAGCAATTAATTACAGTAAAGGCTTTAACATAGCTAAAGTCTTTACCTAATAAAATTAACCAAATAAAATACTTGTATGATGAGAAATCTTTCTCGCTCGTCTTTGTTTAAAAAGACAGTTATGTCAATTGCCGCCGTAAACCTAATTGCGTTCAGCTCACTGTGCGCCCAAGAAAAACCGCTATACCTAGATCATAACCAGCCTTTGGAAAGCCGAGTGCAGAACTTGCTTTCTAAAATGAGTATCGAAGAAAAAGCGCAGTTCTTAAACCATGTAGGCCCAGACATTCCCAAATTTGCCATCAAGTCTGATAAGTGGAACCAAAGCCTACATGGCGTAGTATGGAACAAACCTACCACCATGTTTCCTGTATCTATTGCAATGGCTGCCACATGGGACACCATCTTAGTGCATAAGGAGGCTACAGCCATTTCTGATGAAGCTAGGGCAATATATAATGCTTGGCAAAGCGACCCTAATTTCCAGGGAGATAAAAAAGGATTAATCTACCGCTCTCCAGTAATTAATGTGAGTAGAAATCCTTATTGGGGCCGTATTAATGAATGCTTTGGAGAAGATCCATTTTTAATTGGAAGATTAGGCGTAGCACACGTTAAAGGACTACAAGGAGATGACAAACATTACTTGAAATTGGCCTCAACATTAAAACACTATGCCGTAAACAATATTGAAAAGAACAGAATGAGCATTTCAGCCACAGTAAGTGAACGCATGCTTCATGAGTTTTGGCTTCCTCATTTCAAAGACTGTATAGTTGAAGGTGAAGCACAATCTATCATGGCATCCTACAATGCCATTAATGGAGTTCCAAATAATGTAAATAAAGTACTACTTAATGACATTTTACGTGAAAATTGGGGCTTTAAGGGATTTGTAGTTTCAGATTTGGGTGGAGTAAACACCATGGTAAGAGGTCATGAAAAAGGCCAGCTTTCCTTTGAAGAGGCGGTAGCAAATTCGATAGTCGCCGGTTGCGATTTTTCTGATAAAGAGTTTATGCAATATATTCCTATTGCCATTTCTAAGGGCTACTTAACAGAACAGCAATTAAATGAAGCTGTTGCCAGAGTATTGCGTGTTCGCTTTCGATTGGGCGAATTCGATCCAAAAGCAGCGATACCCTATAGCAATATCCCTATGAATGTAATTGGCAGCCAAAAACATATCCACTTGGCCTTGGAGGCTGCACAGAAATCCATTGTTCTGCTATCAAACAAAGACAATATACTTCCTCTCCATAAAAACAATATTAAAACCATCGCCGTTATCGGCCCACATGCCAATGTTTTTACCGCAGGCGGTTACAGCGGCAAGCCCATAAGAGCGATTACTCCACTTGATGGAATCAAAAACCGAATGGCAAGTAATACCAATGTATTATATGCAATCGGTAGTGAGATTACACCAAGCAAACCTAAACCGAATACTTCAGCGTTTGATGAGGATAAAGAACTTGCAAATGCAATCGCCATAGCCAAACAAGCAGATGTTGCTATTTTATTTGTAGGTACCAATCTGGAAATAGAAGCCGAAGGACGCGACCGTCAATCACTTGGTCTGCCAGGTAAACAGGAACAGCTGATTAAAGCAGTATTAGCGGTACAACCCAAAACTTTAATCGTTTTAATGAATGCTGGTCCACTTACTGTTCCCTACTTAAAAGAAAATGCCCCTGCAATTATTGAGGCCTGGTGGGCTGGAGAACAAGGTGGTAATGCCATTGCCGATGCAATTTTCGGCAACATCAATCCTAGCGGAAAAATGCCACTAACGGTTTATGCTGATGAAAAACAAGTGCCCTCTGTAGAAGAATACGATGTTTCTAAAGGCTTTACTTACATGTATCTTAAGGGGAAACCATTATTTGCATTTGGACATGGGCTAAGTTACACTACATTTAAATACAGCAAGCTAAAGCTTTCTTCAAAAACGCTTAGCCCAACTGCCGAACTTACAGCAACTATTGACATTAAAAATACAGGCAAGTTGGCGGGAGAAGAAGTAGTACAACTTTATGTGCACCATAAAGCTCCAAGCGTTGTACGACCGGACAAAGAGTTGCGTGGCTTCTCTAAAGTAGCGCTCCAGCCGGGAGAAAGCAAAACAGTAACAATTAAAATTCCTGCACAAAAACTTGCCTTTTATGATGAAAGTATTCATAACTTTCGAACAGAACAGGGGCTGGTAGAAGTAATGCTAGGAAGTTCATCTGAAGACATCCGATTAAGATCACAGTTTAAAATCATTAGCAATTAATCAAAATGGAAATTTTGTCTCAGGGTACAAAACCCTTAAAACTACGTTGGGTAATGATAGGTATGGCTTTCTTAGCAACCGTACTCAATTACGTACATCGACTTTCTTTTAACTATTTAAGTGCCGAAGGTCCATTAAGAAAACTTATCCCAGACGATGCTTTTGGTTATATTGGCACCGCTTTTTTTATTGCCTACATGATCAGTAATGCATTTTCAGGTTTTGTGATAGATAGGCTAGGCACCAAAATCGGCTACTCTTTATGCATGGCTTTTTGGACCACTGCTGGTTTAGTACATGCTTTTGTTGTTACCCCCATTCAGTTTGGTATAGCTAGATTTATGTTGGGTTTAGGTGAAGCTGGAAATTGGCCTGCCGCCTTAAAACTCACTAGCGAATGGTTTCCAAAACATGAGCGATCCACGGCATCAGGCATCTTCAACAGTGGTTCGGCACTTGGGGCAATCATTGTACCACCTCTTATCGCCTACCTCAGTATTTATTATGATTGGAAAACGACATTTATTCTACTTGCTGCAGTTGGCTACATTTGGCTGCTTGTATTCTGGTTTATCTATTATACGCCAAAACAAGATCCTTCTGAAATACAGATGAAACCCCTACCAGCCATCAAATTATTAAAAAATAGGTTTGTAATCACTTTCATCCTTTCCAAGTTCTTTTTAGATCCAGTATGGTATTTTGTTACCTTTTGGTTAGGTCGTTACCTTGTTGATGTGCACCATTGGAATTTAGCACAGATCGGCTGGTATGCAACTTTACCCTTTATCATTGCTGATGTTGGTAACATTGCAGGAGGGTATTTTACGCAGTTTATCATTAAAAAAGGCGTACCTATACCCAAGGCTAGAAAATTTTCGATATGTCTTTCTGCCGCAATAATGGCTGTACCATTGTTAGCAGCACCATTTGTGATCAACTCACCCATGTCTGCCCTATTGGTTTTCGGTATCGCAGGTTTTGGTTATACTTCCTACACCGCTAACTCTTTAGCCTGTCCTGCAGATGTAGTTCCCAAAAGTTCTGCAGCCTCAGTATGGGGCATCGGTTGCGTTGGTACAGGTCTTGGAGGTGCGGTTTTTCAAGCACTTTCGGGCATCATGTTATCAAACAGTGGTAAAGGTGGCGCAGGTTCAGGATACGACTATCTCTTTTTTATGTATGGCGCAATTGCCGTGATTGGTCTACTAATTATTATATTTTTAATGGGACCGATCAAAAAAAATGATGACCTACACGAAGCAGCTGCTTTATTATCCGACACTAAACACCAAATGCAACATGACAATTAAAGGAGTAAATTTTATCGGCTTTGCCCAGAGTGCACAAGGCACAGAATTTTTCAAAGCTTTTAGCCCAGCAAAGGGAATTGAACTAGAAGAAAAGTTTAGCATAGCCACTACAGAAGAGTTTAGCCAAGCTTTACATCTCGCTAAGGAAGCTTTTGTTGCGCTACAACAATCTAATCCTCATGCTAGGGCTTTGTTTTTAGAGGCTATTGCCGAAGAAATATTATTGCTAGGTGATTTTTTAATTACGCGATGCAGCGAAGAAACAGGCCTCCCCATTGCAAGAATAAACTCAGAACGTGGTAGAACCTGCAATCAACTCAAAGTGTTTGCACAGTTGCTTAGAGATGGTTGGTGCTTAGATGCACGTATCGATACAGCAGAACCAAACAGGACACCGCTTGCCAAATCAGATATTAGGCGCATGCTAATCCCACTCGGTCCAGTGACGGTTTTTGGAGCAAGCAATTTCCCCTTAGCTTTTTCAACAGCTGGTGGTGATACTGCTTCTGCTTTAGCTGCTGGTTGTCCTGTAATTTACAAAGCACATTCTGCACATCCAGGCACAAATGAGTTAATCTCTTCTGCTATTGTAAAAGCAGCTCAAAGAACAGGTATGCCAGAGGGCATTTTTTCTTCATTATATCTTAGTAGAGCGGATGCATTAAAGCTAGTTGAGCATCCAACTATTACAGCTCTGGGCTTTACAGGATCAAGGAGTGTTGGTATGCTGCTATATCATGCGGCACTAAACAGACCTATTCCTATACCTGTTTATGCTGAAATGAGTGCCATCAACCCTGTTGTATTACTAGAAGGCGCATTGAAAGAACGAGGGGAAGAAATCGCTAACAACTTAGCTTCATCACTCACGTTAGGTGCTGGTCAGTTCTGTACCAATCCTGGCCTAGTCATTATGATCCAAAGTGAAGCTTCAACTCAATTTCTGCAAGCTTATGATCAAGCTATAAAAGCCAGCCAGCCTCAAACCATGCTCAATAAATCAATTTATAAGGCATATGTAGATGGAATAGATTCATTAAAGAATATCGCCTCATTAAGTAAACTATCAGAATCTGCACTACCTGCAGACAACTTTAACGCAAGACCTACAGTTTATACCATCAATGCCATCGACTTTATAAAGGACATTAAGTTCAGCGAAGAGATTTTTGGTCCTTATAATCTTGTTGTAAGTTGCAGTAGCCAGCAAGAGCTTAGAGAACTTTTAGTGAAACTGGAAGGTCAGCTTACTGCAACATTACATGCTACTACCGCTGATGAACAATTGGCTAAATGGATTGTACCTATTTTAACTGAAAAAGCTGGAAGAGTTATTTTTGGGGGATATCCTACTGGTGTAGAGGTATGCCATGCAATGCAGCATGGCGGACCATTTCCGTCTACAACAGACAGCAGATCAACATCAGTAGGTACAGGAGCAATTTCGCGGTTCTTGAGACCAGTAGCCTATCAGGACCTCCCTGATTATCTTTTGCCAGAAATTTTAAGAAATAAAAATACTTTAAATGCACTAAGACTTCTTAATGGTGAATGGACAAAATCCAATATTGAATAAGTAACGCCTGTTAAATCTATAGTCTTAAAAATTCAATGTCACTGCATGCAATGAGCAATGCTTTTTCCATTATCAAAGATGAACCAACTTGGGTTAATTTCAATTTGATTATTAAATTTACATCTACAATAAGATCAAATAAGAAATTTAAGAAAATATAGATGTACAAATCATCTTCAATAATACTCAGCTTTCTATTATTATGCATAATATCGATACCTGCACAAACCTATTGGAAAGACATTACTGTGCATGATCCGGTGATGATTAAGCAAGATAGTATTTTCTATATTTTCTGCACAGGAAATGGAATTGGAACCTGGTCATCACCAGACATGAAGAATTGGAAAAGAGAAAAACCCGTATTCTCTAGTCCGCCAAAATGGGCAACGGATACTATTCCAGGATTTAGAGGACACATTTGGGCACCAGACATCTCGTATTACAATGGAAAATATTATCTTTTTTATTCGGTTTCTAGTTTTGGCAAAAACTTTTCTGCTATTGGTCTTGCAACAAACGTAACGCTTCATCAAGGAGACCCAAAATATAAATGGACCGACCATGGGCGGATTATACAATCTTATCCGGGAAAAAATAATTGGAACGCCATCGACCCAAATCTTATTACAGCTAAAGATGGCAAGCCTTATCTTGCATTTGGTTCTTTTTGGGATGGCATTAAACTCGTAGAACTTAATAAGGATAGACTTAGCGTTGCAAATAATGGAAAAAATATAACTACCTTAGCAAGTCGTATAAATGTAAAAAGTGATGCAAATCTAAATAAAACCAGCAAGAAAACGCCAGCTGAAAACCCGATTGAAGCACCATTTATCTACAGAAAAGGAGCATATTATTACCTTTTTGTTTCTGCGGATTATTGTTGCAAAGGTGCCAAAAGTGATTATAAGGTTTTAGTAGGTCGATCAAAATCTATAAAAGGTCCATTTTTAGATCGTAATGGGGTTTCAATGAACGAAGGTGGAGGTACACTATTACTTGAAGGCAATCAAAATTGGTACGGTGTAGGGCACAATGCTGTTATTAACTATGCAAATACTGATTACATTGTTTTCCATGGCTATGATGCTTTAGATAGAGCTATATCAAAATTGCTCATCAAAAAAATTTCATGGGTTGATGGTTGGCCTTCGGCATCCTTGGAAATTGCTAACAATTGAGAAATAAAAATTAATAGACAGCAACCAGTTAAGCGTAAATCCATTCTATTAAACGTATCGCATTCATCCGGTTTTAGCCATTGATTTTGGCAATTAAAGCAGAAAGCTTGGACAGCAAAATTACCGTCCAAGCTCGCAATACTAAAATTAACTACAAGTTCTATCAAACCTATCACAAGAACAAGCATCTATTCAAATTAGCTTTAAACTAGTACCTATCATTCAACAGATGTACCAGAACCAATTACCTCTGCATCCTGCAGCATTTCCATTTTCAGTTTACCTCCATCTAATTTTGTAAATCTCAATACGCCATCTGCCCCACCCTGTCTCATTGCTTTAAACTCGTTGGCAGAGATAGGATAAAACCTCATGTCGTAATTAGTTTTATCGGTATTATAGAATAGATGGCCCTGCTTATAAGTGATGACATGATGCTCGGTGGTATCTTTTTCATCAATAAAGATTCCCGCAAATTTCTTCATCTGGCTTTCTGTTAGCACTATGCTAGGTTTAAACTCCAAAGAAATGGGTTGGTTATCCAAAATCTCATTGATATTCTTAAACGGATAAGTACCCAATTTAAAATTCTCTAACACAATAATTGTCCTATCCTTGATCATATTCTGATAGATAAAAGATACATACCCGTCCCAGCTTCCGGTATGTCCGAACGAGAATTTGTCTTCTTTTTTTGAAACATCAAAGCCGTAGCCATAGGCTATATTCTTACCCGTTGAGGTTTTGGTAACCTCGGTCATCTCGTCAAATTCCTTTTGGGTGAACAGCGAATTTGTCTTTAATGCGGCAACCCACTTCAGAAGATCCTCTACATTAGAGTTGACTTTTGCATGCCCTACTACGCCATCCATATAATATATCAATTTTTCATCATAAGCAGGATCTTCTGAAACTACTTTATTAAAACTTGCGTTTGCCCATACATAACCTGTAGCATAGTTCTTTATCTCTTTTGGTTTCTCCCTTCTGTTATAAACGAAAGTAGATTTCATATGCAAGGGTCTAAATATATTTTCAGACAGAAAATTAGCATAAGTTTTGCCTGATGTCCTTTCAATTATACTTGCCAAAATTACATAATTGGTATTGCTATATTGATGTCTGCTCTTAGGTTCAAACTTCAAGGTATCCCTTCTCTTTGCATAAAAATTGATTACATCTGTATTTGTAGCAATTTTTGTCTGATCCCAAACGCCCTGCATATCTCCCATAAAGCTAGGTAATCCGCTGGTATGCCTCAACAGGTCTTGAATGGTTACCTTATCCCAAAAATTTAGTTCTGGAATAAATTTTCCTATTTTATCTTCATAGTTAAGTTTTCCCTGTCTTTTAAGTAGCACAATTGCCGCTGCCGTAAACTGTTTGGAACAGGAGGCAAGTTCAAATATTGTTTGTGGGTTGTTTAATTCTTTAGTTTGTTCATTGCTAAAACCATAACCCTTTTTTAACATAATTTTCCCCTTTTCTGCAATGATTACACTACCATTGAACTGATTTTGGTGGGCTAGTACATTAAATACACTGTCTAGTTGTTGGGCCTTTTTTGTGGTTTGAGCTGGGCATAGCTGCGCTGTGGCCACTACGATATAGGCGGCAAATAATAATTTTTTCATTCTAAATTTATTTTGTGTTTCTGTTTCGGTAATTGTATTAGGGCCGTCTAGGTTTTGTAGCCACATTTCTCCCCTGACTTCTATTTCTTGGTATAATTGGATAACTTGTAGATGATTTTTCAAGTATTCGCCCATGGATTGGATTTGCTATTTGATTAGGCTAATTGGAAGCATCTTATGAGCGCATCAGTTACCTGCTCTAAGGAAAATGGCCTATTTATTTCTGAGGTATATATTTTGGTTATTAGACCTGATAATTAGATCTAGTCCTCCTCCATTTAACTTCCCCTTTATCTTTTCTGCCCTAACATATTGCTGTCCAAAACCTACTGAACCCCCAATAGCTAGTGAACTAGGTGAATTTTGTCTATTCTTGTTTATTTGTGTTCCACCAATGTTCTTACCTGCAGTATTTACTACCTCTTTGGAGCCTTTAGATTGGACTTGGCTAGTCTTGGCTGCTTCTGCTAGATCGGGTTCTATACTGAATTCTTTTGCTGCATAGAGTTTACCGTAAAAAGTTACCATTTCTATATTCGCCTTTGTGGTTGCCGGAAGGGTGATATCTACATAATCATAGATGGATACGATTGATATTGGTCCTTTGATATCACGATCAAAAGTAGCTTCAATGGCACCATTAATGGAACTGATATTCATCGGGCCAGAATTATTTTCCAACCTTATCTTGTTATAGCTGGTAGATAGTTCAATTTCCCCAGCCATGTTCCTGATGATAAAATCTTCGTAGAATTGATTGCTATTGTTGTTTACGAATATTTTTATCCCTTTTGGAACCATGATCTTCAGGATATCATAAGAATTTTTCAGTACGTTGTCTACATTGATATCCAGACCATTGGAAAGTATACTGAACCCCATACCTGTATTATCTGTAAGGCCTGATGGACTGAGCGCAACAAGCCCTTTTGCCCTATCATCGAGCTTCTGATCAACTTCGTTCTGAATCGAAAAGATAATTTCCTTTCCATCATAACCTTCTATAGTGGCACCATTTATATTTAGTCTCAGGTTTCCATTAGCCTTAGCTATTCGGTATTCTTTCTGCGCATTGGCCATTAAACCTGCTACCATTAAAAAAAACACGATTGTTAATTGTCTTTTCATATCTTATATATTTATCAGTTTCTTTATATCTAAAGTTTATTCTGACTAAGTAATACCAGGTTAGCATGGTCTCTAACCGCTGTTATGGTATTTGGGTCATTCAATAATGCATATAGGCTATTGTCCAGCACCATACTTTCGGTTCTGCTCAATAATTCGATCAATCCAAGTTGTGCATTTGGATCTTTTTGGGTGTTCAACGACTCAACAAGAACCTTGCAGACATAACCATCATCGGTATATTGTCCCAATACACTCAGCACGGCTAGCCTAACGTTACTATTATCGTCATTAGCTAATGTGGTGGCCAAGCGATCAACCATATCATAGTTGAGGTTTGCTGTACGCCCAATTTTCAATACGGCAGATAATCTAGTGCTCGAAGAGGTGCTATCTTGCAAATCCCTATAAACTCCTTCCATATCAATTACCTTTTTGGTTGGCGTGGTTAAGTCTTTTTTAGGGTATCCCTTAACTACTACTGCCTCATCAGTTCTTTTACCCAGATCAGGATAAATGTTTTTTTTATCAATACTCTGTTCAGTATTATTCTTGTTCGCTTTAGCGGCTTTAACTTTTTGAGCAACCTCAGTTCGCTCATTGCCTTCATTGAGTACCAAGTATCCGGCAAAAAGTAACAATAGTACTGATGCGGCTGCCATCCATCTTTTTGCAAAAGCTAATTTTACAATTCTTCTTTCCTTTCTGGGATTACTTTCTTTCAATTCCTCCTTAACCCTCAGGAAGATGTCGGAAGATGGCTCCAGATCGTCTACATCTTTGCTATGGCTATCCATAAATCTTTGCAATGGATCATTCATGGTATGATTTATCTTTAAGTTTTGATAGAATTTTCTTTTTTGCCCTGTGGTAATGCGTTCTTACTGTATTACTTGGTATCCCTAGTATTTTACCAATCTCCTCCTGCGATAACTTCTCGTAAACGAAGAGCGTAACTACTGTCCTGTAACCATCTGGCAGTTCCCTGATTGATTTTTTTACATCTTCAAGCTTACTTTCAAATATGCTATCCTCCTGTATATTGTATTCATCTCCAGCTTCAAGCTCAATAAAAACCAAGTCTGCAAACTCAATCTTGTTTTTTCTCAACTGGGAAATCGATTTGTTAATCGCGACCCTTTTTACCCATGCTCCAAAATTTACCACATGAGCTAAGCGATCTATATCCCTAAAAACTGCAACAAATGTTTCTTGCATTATATCTTCAGCCTCTGCGGTATGCAATACAAATCTATGTATCGAGTTGTAGGTACTTTTAGCGTAACGGTTATATAAACCCGCAAAGCCCAGCTCATTCCCTGCTCGACACATCTCAATCAGTTCATGGTCATTATTATCTGGCGGCGTCAATTAAAAATCTTAAGGATAGGTTCAAATTCTATTTCTACAAAGTAGTCGCATATTCTTTTAAATGTTGCAGTTATTTCGTGAAAAAATAAAAATTAACCTAAAAATATCATCCAGAATATCCCAGTGCATCATTTTTAAATGCTTTTCAATTCCAAATGATTCATCAATAATTGGCTTTTTGGCACTAAGCCTCCAATTTTCGCTTTAAGAAAACAACAAAAATATCTTTATTGCTTATCGCTCAAAAACTTTAACCTACCATAGCTGTTAGTAGGGTAATAAACCTAAAGCCATGGAAAATAGTAACAACTACATACACTTACAATCGCTCTTGGAAAGCGAAGCGAATATACCAGAGCAACATCACAATGTAATTGGTTGGAAAATCATGACCGAGTCAGGATCCCATCTTGGTGAGACTATCGATTTACTCTATGATCCAAATGCCCGTACCGTGAGATATCTCGTATTAGAAATCGGAAATAACGGAACCCAATTACACGGCAAACAAACCCTTATACCTGTAGGTATAGCTACTTTGCATCCCGAACTTGATGAGATTATTGTACCCCACCTACATGCAGATCAGCTCGAACTTCTTCCAGAATACATCAGCGGAGAGATGAGCCACAAAACTGAACAAAGGGTACGCGAGGTTATTGGTTCACCAGCAGCGCTTCGAATGGAAGAGACGATTATAGAATTTGACCAACAAGCGTTTTATGCCCACCACCACTTTGATAGCGATAGGTTTTTTAGCAGAAATGCCACTCCTTCGCAAATCAATACCCAACCAAGGGAAGAGGAAAGTCAAACCATCCACGAATTGGTTGAAAATTCGAAGGCAAACGGAATGCATGCTGTAGAAAACCAAACCGACAGCATTACCCCACACAATGATCGTCAAGCTCCCAACTTATTAAGCGAACTAGAAAGGGATAACGATTTAAATAAGAACGACCTATAAAAAAACAATAGTTATAGAAGCGGCAATCAGCAATCAAATTTCAACCTCAAAGCGGCGAGAAAAAGTGAAGTAAAATGACCAAAAACCTCAACCAACCAAATATATTGTTAACAAGGTTTGAAAAGAGCTTAGCAGCGGTTGAAGCTTTGGAGAAACAGGTAAACAAGGTATGCTTAAAATTTGTTGCTGCCGCACTAACCCCAGAACTTTCCAAATGCCTATCTCCGGAATCCACAGACAGTCCCAAACATCTGCAGCGGATAAAGCTTATCAAAACTTCAATTGGCCTAAAGTCTATAAAGACCGACAAATCTTTGGTTTTGCATCCACTTAGGCTAAAAAAGGCCAGTGAAGAACAAGATCTGGACATTATTGTTCATACCCTCTTATTACAAGGAGAAAAAATAGCACACTATCAAATGTTACATCCACTGGCTATGGTGATGCACCTTCAAATCGAAGCTTCGCTGCTAGAGCAAACCATTACTGATAACCGAAATACCGATACTTGGCTTAGACAAATCGTCCAGAACATCATTGCTCAGTCAGTCTTGGCTAAAACATCAGACTGACTTAAATTTAAAATAATATATATTATTGTTTACTTGTTATTTGTTTGAGGATGTTCTACTAAAATAAAGTAATCTTTTTATCTTTTTTGTACATTAATCTGGCCTTCTGTATACTGTAAATCCTTATCATTACTTTAATCCTTCCCCATTTTGCAAACGATGTTCGGGGTTTTGCATACATGTTCCTTGCACATCTTAACGAATTTTGAATTATTAAAAAATAGCAGAATTATGGTAATTAAAAAAATAGCATTGGGAAATCAGGGTTTGGTTGTTCCCAATATTGGTTTAGGTTGTATGGGCATGACAGGTTTTGAAGATGCCCACATGTATGGTCCTGCAGACGAACAGGAAGCCATCGCTACCATCCACCGCTCGCTGGAATTGGGCGGGAACTTTTTGGATACGGCAGATTTATATGGTCCCTTTAAAAATGAACAACTTATTGCCAAAGCCATCGCCAATAACCGCGACCAGTATATTATTGCAAGCAAATTTGGCTGGGAGATTGATGATCAGCACAAAGTAACCTGGGCCATTAATGGTAAAAAGGAATACGTAAAAAAAGCAGTGGAGCGCTCACTTAAAAACCTGCAAACAGATTTCATCGATCTGTACTATATGCATCGATTGGATAAAAATACACCAATTGAAGAAACTGTAAGCGCCATGAGTGAATTAGTGAAGGAAGGGAAAATCGGTTATATTGGTTTATCTGAGGTTTCATCAGAAACAGTCAAAAGAGCACATGCCATTCATCCAATAACTGCTGTCCAAAGTGAATACTCCTTATTTGAGCGTACTGTTGAGGAACGAGGCGTACTAAATACCCTAAAAGACTTGGGTATAGGCTTTGTAGCTTATTCACCACTTGGTCGAGGTTTTTTATCTGGCCAGATTGAGAGCATAGATGATCTTCCTGAAAATGATTTTCGCAGAGCCATTCCGAGATTTCAAGAAGCACATTTTCACAAGAATATCGAATTGGTAAAAGCGATTGGAGCATTGGCAGCAGAAAAAAAGGTCACCTCCGCTCAACTTGCCCTTGCATGGATCATCAGCAAAGGCATTATTCCAATACCCGGAACAAAACGCCGTCAGTATTTGGAGCAAAACCTGGAGGCGACGCTCATCGAGCTAAGCGAATCGGATTTGTTGCAGTTAGAAAGCATTGTGCCACTTGGTACCGATACCGGTAAGCCTTATGATGAATTTAGCATGGGGCTGATTGATTAATTAAATTATAAGGCTGCATTTTTTTTGACAATGCAGCCTTATTTCTTCTTCCTTTAATTTATAAATTGCACTCATGAATGCCATTAAATCAATTTCGCAGTTCCACTATCTTTTGTCACTTCCAGAGCCGTTGCATCCGTTGGTTAGCGTCATTAATCTCGATCGTTGCATTTTTCTAGAAGATGAGATTTGGAAAGGATTTGTAAATCGCTTTTATTGTGTGGCTTTAAAAAGAGAAGCCACCGGAAAAATCAGGTATGGGCAGCAGCATTATGATTACGACAAAGGTGTGCTAAGTTTTACTGCACCAAATCAAGTGCAGCACCTAGATCTAAATTCCACCGAATGTGGTTCGGGCTATTTACTGATTTTTCATCCAGATTTTTTATTGAAACATCGCTTGGCCACCAGCATCCATCAATATGGTTTTTTCTCTTATTCTGTAAATGAAGCATTACACCTATCTGCAGAAGAAGAGGAAAATCTAATCACCATTCTAGATAAAATAGACAAAGAGTGTGTGCACATCGACAAGCATACTCAAGAAATTATCCTTTCGCAGATTGAACTCCTCTTAAATTATTCAAATCGCTTTTACGAACGTCAGTTTATTACACGTAAAAACAATAATCATCAGTTATTAGCAAAGTTTGATCAACTGGTTGACGACTATTTTAGCAGACAACAGACTTCAACTCACGGCTTGCTAACGGTGCAGCATATCGCGGAGCTGATGAATCTTTCTCCCAACTACCTAAGCGATTTACTACGAGTACATACTGGTCAGAATACACAACAGCATATTCATGAGAAATTAGTAGAGCAGGCTAAAGAACGATTATCAACTACCAATTTATCGGTGAGTGAAATTGCCTACACACTAGGTTTTGAACATGCGCAGTCTTTCAGTACGCTTTTTAAGAAAAAAACGAGTATGTCTCCAATTGAGTTTAGACAAACTTTTAACTAGGTGAGAAAGGAATATTTTGTGAATTGAACTGCGTTGCATTAAGCATAAAAGATCAACCAGAGCTGAAAATCATCACCTAAAAAGAAAGCGGGAAAAACCAAAGGCCCTTCCCGCTCATCTAAATTAACGCTCTCTTATATTAAACAGCCGAAGCACATAAATGTTTTATCCAAGCAAAATAAATATTTCGACCATCTATTTCCATCCCAATCCCGGTGCAACATGGTCCAATATAGAAGTCAGCACATGCACATTATAATCAACACCCAGAGTATTGGGTATAGTCAATAACAGCGTATCAGCTTCCTGTATCGCTTCGTCTGCTGCTAATTCTTTAATCAATTGATCTGGTTCTGCAGCGTAGCCTTTACCAAACACCGCCCTTTGGGTAGGTTCTATATAACCAAAACTATCAGCACCTTTTCCTTGTTGACCGAAATACATCCTATCCTGATCGTTCATTAGCGCAAATATAGATCGGCTAACCGAAACCCTAGGCTCATGGGCATGTCCAGCTTTTTTCCAAGCCTCCTTATAAAGCCTTATCTGCTCGGCCTGCTGGATGTGGAAGGGCTTTCCATTTTCATCAAACTTTAGCGTAGAACTCTGCAAATTCATTCCATTTTCTGCTGCCCATATTGCGGTAGCATTAGATGCAGCTCCCCACCAGATCCGCTCTCGCAAACCTTCGGAATACGGTTCCAAACGAAGCAATCCGGGTGGATTGGGAAACATTGGATTGGGATTGGGCTCTGCAAATCCTTCGCCATTCAACCTTTTCAGAAACTCCATGGCCTTTTGCCTGCCCATATCGGCATCATTTTCTCCTTCATTTGGAGCAAAGCCAAAGTGTCGCCAGCCGTCTACAACCTGCTCGGGCGAACCTCGGCTAATACCAAGTTGCAATCGCCCACCAGCAATTAGGTCGGCTGCTCCTGCATCCTCAACCATGTACAAAGGGTTTTCATAACGCATGTCAATAACCCCTGTTCCAATCTCTATTTTACTTGTTTTTGCACCTATTGCCGAAAGCAATGGAAATGGCGAAGCCAACTGCTTTGCAAAATGATGCACCCTAAAGTATGCCCCATCAATGCCAATCTCTTCTGCCGCAACGGCAAGGTCAATAGACTGCAACAAGGTATCTCCAGCGCTTCTTGTCTGATATGATGGATGATTGGCCCAATGTCCGAATGATAAAAACCCTATTTTCTTCATGATATAATGTATAATGATTTATTGCGAAGATAAATTATCTCTTTGGGTGCAGAGGTCATGAATTGGTCATAACGACGAAGCTGTTTTGCAAACAATCGCTCCTACAAATTGCTCCATTTCTGCAAGTGTCAAAAAGAAACATACCAGACCTGCTCCAAAAATTGGCAAAGGTATAGCTCATCAGAAAATTTGCTTCATTGTCTGCAAGCTCGGCAAACCAGATCTGTGCCTGCGCGTCGCAGATTACAAGACCTTAACAAACATCGAAAGCAAAAATTAACAATCATTTTCAAATCCCATAGTTGTTTATTGGACTATGGGATTTTTATAAAAATGTTAGCGTCTTTTCAAAAAATCGAGCAAGCCATTATTTAAACGATTAAGGTATAACATCAGCTCAACTGATGTTATCAAAGCTAAAATCGTTGCTGATCTATCTGGCATGCAATATGGATAAGTTCATTGGCCATCCAACTATTGTTACTCTTCGATAGTATTCTTCAGCTTCATTAACAGCGAATAGGCTCCTTTTGTAACAACCTTCTTCTCGTTAAGGTCCGTGCTGATCGCTATTTTACCACTAGAAACCTCACCTGTTTTCACTTCTTTCATTGCGAACTTGTTGGAACTTATCTCTACAAAAACATAGTCCTTGTTTTCGAAATTGACCGTAGCTTCTTCTGGCAAAAACTGAACCTTCTGGTTTTTGAACTGTAACTCCGCATTCATGTACATACCCGGCACCAAGCTTTTATCATATTGCTCAAAATGGCAATGTACTTCGGTCCTGCCGCCTTCCACATTGTGGCTCACTAAGATTACTTCCGTTTCATATTTCCTGTCGGGGTTTGCATTGGTATAGGCTAAAACGCGCTGCCCTATCTTAAGCTGATGAAGGTCTTTCTCAAAAATGGTCAGGTTCAAGTGAATGTCGCTGGGATTAATAAGTTCAAGAATCACGTCCGAAGGCGTTACGTATTTACCAATATTTACATTGACTTTGCTTACATAACCATTGATTGGCGAATAGACATTTACAGCTTTTGAGATCTTACCATCATTCAATTGAGCGGTACTGATGTTGATCAACTTCAGTTTTTCTATCAGGGCAGTATGTTCTATTTTCAGGTTTTGATATTCTGTTTCCGCTAGCTGCAAAATCTTATCGCTATTGGCCTTGCTTAAATTAAGCTCTTTTTGGCGGGCCAGTTCCTTACCGGCATAGTTTAATTTGTTGTGGATACTCAAATAATCTTGCTGCAACTGAATGTACTGCGGATCTTCCATCACTGCAATAAGCTGTCCCTTGTGTACCTGGGTACCGGGTAACATTTTTGTAGATTTTAAATAACCGCCCAAGGGTATACTTACCGAAACTAGGTTTTGTGGAGGTACGTCAATTTTGCCCTGCAGTTTCAACGTCTCGCTAATTTCGCCAAAACCTACGGTTCCAATCTGCAGATCAATATTTTTAGCCTGCTGAGCAGTTAGGCTCACTTCATTTTCATTGATTGGACCTGGTTTTTCCTCCTTTGTCTCATTGCTAGTACAAGCAAATGCCATAGCTATGGCCAGGGCTCCTAAATATAAATAGTATTTCATAGTTATTGCGCTAAAAGGTAATTCAATTCTATAATCGTTTTGTTTAGTTGTTGGATGGCATCAAAATAGCTTTCCCTGATACTGATGGCTTCGTTGTTGAGCATGGTCCATTCCAAGTAATTGATCACCCCGTTTTTCAACTGTTTGTTTAAGGTGGAGGTGATTTCCTGAGCGGTTTTCAGTCCCTCTCTCTCCAAGCTCTCTAAAAGTGCTAGCTGCTGCTGATATTGCATATAAGCTGATTTTAAATTTGCAGCGACCTGCTTACTCGCATTTGCCGTTTCCGACTCTGTAAATTCCTGATAGGCCTGGGCAGATTTGATCTTATGGCGTTGCGAACCACCAAACAAAGGAATACTTAACCCAAACTGGAAAGATTGAAACCGATCGTTCTGATCGAAGTTAATGTTATCCCTCAAGGTTGTATTGTTATAGCCAACATTAAACTCAGGCAGCAGTTTGGACTGCTCCATTTTCGTAGTAGCCAATGCTACTTTCTCTTCCTGCTTCTGCAGTTTAATTAGTGGATGATTAGCCCAACCCAAGGTATCAGTAAAGGTAGATTTGACCTTTAAAGCCTCAACTTTCGGTGTAAACTGTATATCGGTGTTGAGCAAAAAGGCAAGTTGTTGTTGCAATACCAGCTCTTGAATTTTAAGGTTCTTTAATTTCGTGTTTACCTGCAACAATTGATTTTCGGCACTTGCTTTTTCCAAAATGCTACTTTCACCACTTTTTAACCGCAGTTCTGCAAGCTGCTTTAGTTTTTTGTAAGAACTGTCTGCCCCAAGGTAAAGTCTTTGAAGCTGCGCTATCATTACCAGATCGTAAAAAACCTGTACAGTCACTTTAACAAGCTCTGCTCTACTCAATTCCTTTTGCAACAATGAAATTTTCCATTCTTCCAGAAATTTATCCTTCTGCCTGGCATATACATTGGGCAAACTGAAACTTTGGTTAATATTGAGTTTGTTATCAACCAGGTTACTGTTATATTTTCCATATTCGCCATTCACATTTAGCGGGGCTATGGTTGTGGCTGTTTTACTCAATTGCTGGCTGTAATCTGCCTTGAGCTGGCTACTTTTTAAGCTGATGTTGTTTTTGTACAGACTATCTAAAGCGGCATTAAGCGTAATGGTCTGCTGCGCATTTGCTGAGGAAACAGAAAATCCAATAAGCAGCAAAATTACAGTGGCTATTTTTGGGAGTTTATTTTTTCGGAACATACCTTTTTCAAAGCTTACATATAAGATTGGCAGTACAAAAAGGGTTAATAACGTGGCTATCATCAAACCACCAATCACTACCGTAGCCAAAGGACGTTGCACCGAAGCACCTGCACCATTGCTGATCGCCATGGGCAAGAAACCTAAGGAGGCTACAAAAGCAGTCATCAACACTGGTCTTAAACGAGTTTTTGTACCTTTCAGCACTAACTTTTTCATATCCTGTTCTCCTGTTTTTTTGATATTATTGAACTCTGCCACCAGTACAATTCCGTTCAGTACGGCTATACCAAATAGCGCTATAAAACCCACACCCGCACTGATGCTGAAAGGCAATCCGCGGAGCGCCAATAGGAAAATGCCCCCAATGGCAGACAAAGGGATAGCAGTATAGATCAGCAGTCCATATTTGATAGAACCGAAGGCAAAATAGAGCAAAAGGAAAATGAGGATCAATGAAACAGGAACGGCCACTGCTAACCTCGTTTTGGCCTCGTTCAAGTTTTCGAACGAACCACCATAGGTGATCGTATAACCCGTTGGCAGCTTGATTTCCGCTTTCACTTTTTCCTGCAATTCCGTCACAATGCTTTCTACATCCCTTCCGTTGACATTAAAGCCCACCAAAATCCTGCGCTTGGTATCTTCCCTTTGTATTTGACTAGGGCTGTTCACCAAAGAAACATTGGCCACCTGCGATAGTGGTATCTGATTGCCATCAGGCGTTGGAATTAACAGGTTTTGTACATCCTTAATATCCCTTCGCCTATCGTTCTGCAAACGTACCACCAGATCAAAGCGCTTTTCGCCTTCAAACACCAAACCTGTGCTTTGCCCGGCAAAAGCCGTATTTACATTTCTGTTGATCTCGGATACATTAAGTCCGTATTGGGCAATGGCCGCCCTGTTGTACTGCACTACAATTTGAGGTGTACCCGAAATCTGTTCTACATACATTTCGGTAGCACCTTTTACCCTGCTAACCAGGTTACCGAGCTTCTTTGAATACACTGCTAACGTATCGAAATCCTCACCGAAAATCTTGCACACCACGTCCTGCCTAGCACCGGTCATCAACTCGTTAAAGCGCATCTGTACCGGGAACTGGAAGCTAGTCGTTACGCCTGGGATTTCACTCGCAGCTTCACCCATTTTTTCCGACAGTTCATCAAAACTCTTAGCAGAAGTCCACTCGCTTTTGGGTTTAAGGTTAATGATCATGTCACCCATATCCATCGGCAGTGGTTCTGTAGGCACTTCGCTGCTACCGATCTTGGTCACTATGTTTTTCACCTCCGGAAATCTTGATTTAAGGATACCGGCCACTTTTTGGATGTTCTCGATAGAAGTATTCAGATTACTGCCCGAAAGCACACGGGTTTCTACCGCATAATCGCCCTCTTCTATAGATGGAATAAATTCTCCACCCATATTGGCCAAAACCACTATGGCAACTGCAAACAATCCCAATACAATAGTAATAACCGTTTTCGGAAAGCCCAACACCTTTTGCAATAATCTTTCATAGCGATTTTCCACTTTCAACATCGCCCTATCGGAGATATTTGGTGTCGTTTTAATCTTCTTGCTCAGGAACAAGCTCGACATCATTGGGATGTAGGTTAGCGAAAGGATGAAGGCCCCTAATAATGCAAAAGCAACGGTTTGTGCCATCGGCTTGAACATTTTTCCTTCGATGCCCTGCAAACTAAAGATTGGCAGGTAAACGATAAGGATAATGATCTGCCCAAACACGGCACTGTTCATCATCTTGGAGGAAGCACTTTTTACTTCCATATCCATTTCCTGCTGCTTTAGAAAGGAAATCCCTACGAACTTTTTACTATGGCCAAGCTGGTGCATTACCGCCTCTACAATAATCACGGCACCATCTACAATCAGACCAAAATCTAGTGCTCCCAAGCTCATCAGGTTACCACTTACACCAAATAGGTTCATCATGATGATGGCAAACAGCATGGAAAGTGGAATTACAGAAGCGACAATAAAACCGGCTCTTAGGTTTCCCAAGAAAATCACCAAAACGAAAACCACGATTAGTGCACCTTCCAATAGATTGGTTTCCACCGTCTTGATGGCATTATTCACCATACTGGTTCTATCCAAAAAAGGCACAATCTCTACACCTTCCGGCAAGCTCTCTGAGATCTGTTCAATTTTAGCTTTGATGTTATCGATTACCACATTGCTATTGGCGCCTTTCAGCATCATCACAATGGCACCAGAAACTTCTCCTTCATCGTTAAAGGTTAAGGCACCATATCTAGTGGCAAAGCCTATTTCTACCTTAGCAACATCTCTGATGAGCAATGGCGTAGCACCTTCGTTATTTCCGACTACAACATTTTCGATATCTTCTTTACTGCCGATTAAACCTTCGGTTCTGATGTATTGAACAGTAGCCTGTTTTTCGATATAGGCACCACCTGTGTTTTGGTTGTTGTTCTCCAACGCATCAAAAATTTCGCTAATGGTCACTTTATGGGCTACCAGTTTATTGGGATCAATGGTTACCTGATATTGTTTTAGCTTACCACCAAAACTGCTTACTTCGGCCACGCCCTTTACGCCAAGTAACTGTCGTCTCACCACCCAGTCCTGAATGGTACGCAGTTCGGTAATATCGTAACGCTTTTCGTAACCTTTTTTCGGTTTTACTGCATATTGATAAATCTCGCCCAAACCGGTAGATATAGGGCCCATTTCTGGCTTACCTATTCCTTTAGGGATCTGTTCCTGTACAACCAACAAACGCTCTGCTACCTGTTGGCGAGCCCAGTAAACATCAACATCATCGTTAAAAACCAAAGTAACCAGCGATAGGCCAAAACGGCTGTAACTTCTAATTTCTTTGATACCAGCAATGTTACTATTGGCCTGTTCTATAGGAAAAGTAACCAATCGCTCGATGTCTGTGGCGCCATACGAAGGAGCCGTGGTAATAACCTGTACCTGATTGTTTGTGATATCAGGTACGGCATCAATGGGTAGTTTGGTCAGCTCAAAGCTGCCATAAATAATCAGGGCAATAGTAAATAGCCCTATGATGAGTTTGTTCCTAATGGAAAACTCAATAATTCTGTTCAACATGAAAAATAGGAATATCGATTCTAAAAAATGATCTACGGCAAACGAGTACCGTTAAAAATGATTAAGAAAGGATAGTTTTTGGCGGTTGCCAGATTTTTCCGGCAAAGGCCGAACCAGGAATATAATCGTTGTAGATTAGCTTTTTTTGCTCCAGTACAATTTGATAAACCTTTCTGAAAGAAATTCCAAAAGAAGGTGGCAATGCCGGACTTAGCCCACCAGCAGTGCAAAGATCATGCGTTTTAAAAGGAAGCTGGTTATCCCTCGCCTCATCATTATCGGTGTGCGGCACATCATTGTAGTGATGTACAAGGTAGCTCGAAAAAGTGATGCCACTGTCTAGGCTTTTGTGTTCGAAATAATGCTGAACAAGCACAGGCAGCTTGGCAAGCTCTTGCAACTCTGTACAAGAAAGCAGATAAAAACCAAGTAACAATATGTGCAGTGCTTTTTTCAATTCCACAAAACTAGAAAAATGAAGCGTAAAAGCAATTACTGAAAGTCAAATGTTACATAATTAATAGGGTATTGTGTACGCCTTTTATGCGCATGTCAAACCTATTCTTTAGTCTAGGGATAAAGGGTATGGAAAGTATAGACAATGTTAAGGTTTGCTCCGAAAGTAGCACCTACTGGGTGATATTGCCATATACTTGAGTTCACGCTAAATCGGCCTTACCCAGTGCGGAACGCAGCAACTCGCCTACCTATAAACTTTAATAGCGCTGGGCGCAGCCGTGGCTTTTATTTATTGTTATTAGTTTTTTTCAATTGTATAAATGAGCTACGCTTACGCTTCGGTTTTTGCATACTTTTTTCAGCTACTGGAAACCTGAGCCTGCGAAAGCATGAATACCATTTAAAATATAAACAACTGATGAATAAATTTTGTCCGCGAAGCGACAGAACCCATAAATAATAGCACAAGTATAAAATTTACCCTAATTAATTAATTACAAGCCTTGAATTAACCTCCTTATCCCCGAACGAAGGTTATTTCAGACAACCCCCATAACTCTCTTTAAAACAACCAATCTCCCAACCCTCAGTCACGAACGTACCACCGACGTACCACTTTCAATTTTTTAATTGTTATGCTATATCAGATTTCGTCAAGCCAAAGCACAGCCTCTTCGTTTACCTAAAATCGGCCTTGTCCAGTGCGGAACGCAGCAACTCGCCTACCTATAAACTTTAATAGCGCTGGGCGCAGCCGACGACTTTTCCTCCCTTTTGGTCGCTCAAAAAAAGCGAAGCGTTTCTTGAGTACCGCTTAAAAAACAGAAAAAAACGAAAAAAGGGAGTGCCGATGCCCGGCATAGCTTGTACCGATTAATCGGTAAGGGCAGGAAAAACTGTGGGTAGGCATTTTATATTGATGATAAATCATCATAAAACAACCCCCATAACTCTCTTTAAAACAACCAATCTCCCAACCCTCAATCACGAACGTACCACCAATATACCACTTTCAATTTTTTAATTGTTATGCTATATCAGATTTCGTCAAGCCAAAGCACTACATCTTCGTTTACCTAAAATCGGCCTTGTCCAGTGCGGAACGCAGCAACTCGCCTACCTATAAACTTTAATAGCGCTGGGCGCAGCCGACGACTTTTCCTCCCTTTTGGTCGCTCAAAAAAAGCAAAGCGTTTCTTGAGTAGCTGAAAAAACAGAAAAAAACGAAAAAAGGCACTGCCATTGCCCGGCATAGCTTGTACCGATTAATCGGTAAGGGCAGGAAAGACTGTGAGTAGGCATTTTATATTGATGATAAATCATCATAAAACAACCCCCATAACTCTCTTTAAAACAACCAATCTCCCAACCCTCAGTCACGAACGTAGCACCGACGTACCACCGACGGTAGACCGACGGTAAACCAGCGCCCCAAAACGCCAATTGCGACAAATACAGACAAATAGCGCATAATAGGTAAAAATGCACCAAAACCCGTCAAACGCGACAAGTATGATCTAACACGTATATCTGTTTAAATTTTTGATAAATAAATTCTAGCCTCTTTGGTTAAGAAGCTAACAGATAATCAAATAACTACTTAATAAAGCCTATAATGCCTGTAATTATTTCTACAAACAAACATTTATAGCAAATACATAAACAAGCACGATAATGCTAAAAGTAACGTAGCCGAATAAACGGAACACAATTAACTGCGGCTTTCAAGAAACCATCAATAACAATAAGAAAATCTGAAAAAATTAAACAGTAAACTTTGGGGGATGCCAGACAATTCCATAATAAATGGAAATTAAAGTATAGTCACGAAATGTGATTTTCTCTGTAATGAAAGCAACTTTAGGTTGCTCGATTTCAAAAGGTTTGAATTGGTAAGAAGCAATACTAACACTGCAACAACTACAATAGCAAAAAGGGCTACAATTGTCATCATTATCACGATTATGGGCGTGAGTTTGTGGTATTGCAATTTTAGAGTTGGTATCCACACACTGATTATTTGCATCGCTACATGGAAAGCAAGAAAGTGCCATCAGGTAAAAAGTGCATATTGTGATCATCCATCTCATTATAATCCAAATATATAAAAATAAACAATGCAAGTGGATTGCGATGTTTAAGTAAATTTAATTTTTATCTCTAAAATAGGATTTTAACGCAAAATTGACTTCTTATTTTTAAACTTTGAAATATTTTAATATCGATTTCTTGTGCCTATAAGATAGCTAGTAAATAAATAAATCCTTAACTTATCAAACTATGAACTCATTACAAGCCCTTCGTTACTCCTTTTAACCTTGTTTCTCTCATGCAAAAAACATACACCCTCTTCACCCGACGAAACGGCTGACGTACCGAAATTCTTTATGTGGTCTGAACTGTCACTTGAAAAGCCTAAGCCCTCGGACCAGTCAAATACAAATCGAACGTAGTAACCTAAGTTCGATTAATAATTATTGAAAATAAGTCAATCAAAATAATTATGTTTATACTTGAATACAAAAACAGATGATTTACTACTCTAAAATTGGCGATATTTTTTTCTTGCAGACGAGTTCTGCAAAGATTTTCAGACCACAAAGTCCTTTTTGGCAACCCATCGAAGCGTCCTGTGGCCATATCAAAAAGTGAAGTAAGCTCTATCCACCTACTCTTCCATCCAAGTGGATTCTAGTTGTTTCAAACACTTCTATTTATTTCATCTCCAAAAGCATATGTAAATCAAAATTCCAAATACTGTTTCCTATAGCCGAGTTCGAGTTGTTGGACTCAAGCGATCTCCCACAAATGACAATTTTTCTTAAAACCTTCTGCTTAGGCTGGTGTACTGGCATTTCATTTGTAAATTAACTTATCTAAATCGACCTCAAACTTATGTACATCTGCTATATTGTAGATGATGAAACCTTTAGCATCGAAGCGCTAGAAGGATATATCAATAAAATGCCCGAATTGATCTTACTTAAATCTTTTACCAATCCATTAGTAGCTTTAAAAGAGATTAGACTAGGTGCACAACCGGATATTGTTTTTCTAGATGTAGATATGCCAGAATTATCTGGGTTAGCGGTTGCGGACCTACTTCCAGAATCCATCTCAATTGTCTTCTCAACTGCACATGCTAAATATGCATTAAATGCATTCCAAAAAGATGCAGTTGACTTTTTATTAAAACCTTATTCTTTTGAGACCTTCGAAAAAACGATTACAAAAATTAAAAGAAGAAGAAATTTAAGTGATGCGGCTCAATTAGCAAAACCCCCAATCAAAAGCATATTTATCAATCCAGGTACTAAGGGAACGGTTACTCAAATCGTACTTTCAGAAATTTTGTATATCGAAACCAAAGATCATCTCATCGAAATCCATTTACAGACAGAAACTTTAACTTCGAACATTGGCTTACAAGGGATGCTGGATCAGTTGGCTAACGATAGCTTTGTGAGAATACACAGGTCATATATTGTAAATATTGACTATATCAAATCCATCGAAAATAACAATATTAGGCTTAAAACAAATAAAGAAATTCCATTAAGCACTTCTTATAAAATTGAATTATTGCAAAAAATAAAGCATAGAACAATTAGAAATTCTTAGTTCGACCAAAGCAAACTGCATCTAGCCTAAACAATAAGCCTATTCACGCTTAAATTCTCAATTCTAAAAAGCATAATCTAACTTCATCCGTAAATCTAAAAAGACGATTATGATAAAAAAACTAAATTTATTACGGATGCTAATAATGCTATCCTTTTTAACACTTTTTGTACTATCTTGCAGAAAAGATGGTGGTAATGATGAAAACCTAACTGAGGCACAGCGTATAGCAAATGCAAAAAACTGGTATCAAAAAGCAACTGCAAAAATAGAGCTTAAAGCTGGTAGCAAAGTGGAAAATGTTAGTCAGGAAATTTCTTGGGCAGATGCCAAGCTTTATAAAGAAGCTGACGGTAATGAAATTATCGCTGTGCCTGTTGATATTAAATTAAATAGTGGGGCGACAGCTAATGGCAGCTATTTGTTGATGATTTCTAAAACCGGAAATACCTATAAGCCTGTGATTTCATTCAACGAGAAAAAAAACTATTTTGAAAATATTGTCAGTGCCAAAATAAAGGATTTGTATAGCGATGCAATAAAACCAAACAATAAGAATACCGTTCTTAACAACACTAATAAAGGTAAGGTGATGGCGGTTGACGGTGCGATGGATTGCGTAGCATGGTATTTAACAGAAACCTATTATGATGAAGAGGGCAATGTAATACAATATTATGAACACTTTATGTATGAAATATGTCAGGCCTTGATTGATGGTAGCAGTGAGCCAACTGAGCCTCCATGTACTCCTGGGGGCTATGGAGATCCTTCGAGTGTGCAATTAAGTTCATCTGAAACAGAAGAGGTAATTGGCATAGACTCTTTTAAAGTATATAAACCGATATGGAAGTTTCATAATTCGATAACATTTTGGTATGAAAGCCACGATAGATTTGCATTAAAAATAAAGAATGGCATTCGTACTTGGCATAGCATGACACATCGAAGTACAGAATTTACTGGTATATATGGATGTGGAGAGGTAGAGTTGATAAGTCCTGTATATGAACCAATTATCTGGAATGAAACCAACCCTACAGCATCTATGTCGATAGAATATAAGCTTAAATTTATAAATAATCAGCAAGGTCAGATTCATATTGGGTCATTTACAACACCAAAACATAATTCGGTGGCTACATGGGACAAGTATGGAGTAAAACAATAATTAGAGATATGCGATTATTAATAATACTATTTCTTTCGTTTTTTTTTGTTTCTTGTGTATTTAAAGAACAAAATAAAAATACTTTTCAAGTAGTAGAATTGAACTCCAAAGCTGAATTTTTTAACCTAGAAACAAAATCGATTGGAGCTTTTTCAAATTTTGTTAGAATTGTATATAAAGGTGATTATAGGTTATATCTTGTACCAACTTTAAGAACATATACTGACCTAACTTTAAGTGATAAAGCTATCAATGAACAGGCCTCTAGAATAGATACCATTTATGAAGTATTTGCTATACGTAATGGGGATAAAAAAGGCTTAAAATATTCATTGAATAATTTTAAAAAGGAAAAAGGAAAGGTTTTTGATATAGACAGTGCCAAGGAAGAATTAACGCTATCCTTAACCGATAAAGATTATGAGACTTTCAATTATGAGCTGGGAAACCCAGCGGGGGTATTTAAAAATGGAAAAATATTAATAGAGAAATTTGCGATTAAAAAAACTGGTGTCGATGATATAGATTCAATTTATAGATATTACAATGAAGGATATAAAGATATTGACTTCTCATTTTCTAAAAAACTTGACCAGCAAAAAAAGAGTAAGCTCTATAAAACATTATTTGTATATAACGCTATTCCTAAAGGGATAAACTCAACTGATGTTGCAATTCCAAGGAGAGAATTTTTCCGTGGAATGGCTAAAGTTTCAGACAAAAGAACTGGGATTTTTAATGAGATTATAGAAAAATTTAAAGAAGATAGGCTTATAAAATAGACCTTGATTAATTTAAAATAACAGGGCCACCCTAATCAGGTGGCTCTGTTTCAATCAATAGTTCTATAATCTTTATCTTTTCTTTAGATGGTGTCCTTTTTTCATTTTCTCATAAACCAACAGGTCCAGCATCAACGCTTAATACCTTTCCAAACCGTTTATAACTCAATCCGTTTCTATACCTGTAAAGCTTATAAAGGCAGTATTTGTTTTTAAAAGAGATTAGACTTGGCGCACAACCAGATATTGTTTTTCTAGATGTAGATATGCCAGAATTATCTGGTTTAGCGGTTGCGGACCTACTTCCAGAATCCATCTCAATTGTCTTCTCAACTGCTCATTCAAAATATGTATTAAATGCATTCGAAAAAGATGTAGTTGATCTTTTATTAAAACCTTATTCATTTGAGACCTTTGTAAAAACGGTTACAAAAGTTGAAAGCACAAGTATTCTGCCAATGTGTACATAATATAATTACTGTAGATTTGCATGGGACTCGGAAATGGAATTTATTTTTTGAAGGTGCTGGGACAATTTGGAGTCAAGAAATAAAATATAGAATGACCATTGATAAAACTACAGGTCAGCCTAGTTCATTTTCAAAAATAAATTAATTAAAAATATGGAACTTTCTAATTTTGACAATGGTGTAATAATTTGGCAAGTAATTAATGTGTTATTTGCGATTATAATTTTATTTTTGATCGTAAGATTTTTCTTACGTCGAAAAAAAAGAAATGAAAATCAAAAGAACCAATAAATAAGAATTTTAGAGAATAGTTATAATAAATATCTTTTATTTATTATAACTTATCAAGTTAGATGCTTTACGGACTTAAATTGATATTCAAGAAACGAAGTCTGTGTTTAAAATAGACCTTGATTAAATTAAAATAACAGAGCCGCCCTAATTGGGTGGCTCTGTTTCAATCAACAGTTCTATAATCTTTATCTTTTCTTTAGATGGTGTCCTTTTTTCATTTTCCCATAAACCAACAGTTCCAGCATCAATGCTTAATACCTTTCCAAACCGTTTATAACTCAATCCGTTTCTATACCTGTACGCCTATATCTCTCCGTGAATAGTTGATAGATCAATGTGCAACGGGAAGTATCCTAGGAACTCAATAATCAACGGATAATAATTAATCTGTGGTTCACTCCTGTTGTTCTCCCAATAGGTAATGCAACCAGCACTTACATTAAACATTCTTGCCACATCCGTTTGAAACAACCCGAGTTCCATTCTTTTCTTTCTGATATGTTCTCCGACTGTTGTAGGAATTTCTATAAACCCTCTCTGTTGAGGCAATTTAAAGGTTTTACCTCTTAAAAGAATTGTCGACGCATCAATGATGGTGTACCGACTGAGTACGGTGTCAAAAATCGGTAGATCGAAATTACCAGCCAGAAGTCCATTCAATGATATGGCACCCTTTCTTCGCAATGCGGAAAGTGCCTGTTTAAAGGCCATTGGCTAAACTGCAGTCACCAGCACACCATGCATTTCGCCTGTTTGCTTTTTCAAAAAATCTTCAGGTTCGGTATCAAGTGCATTTACAGTAAGGTCGGCACCATCTTTTTGGCAAGTGTTAATTTTTGCTAAGAGATATCAATTGCTGCCACATGAAGACCCATTGTTTTTGCGTATGGAATGGCCAATTACCCAAGGCCTCCTATACCCGAAATGGCTACCCATTCTCTAGGTTTTGCCTCGGTTTCCTTCAGTCCTTTGTAAACCTTAACCCCAGCGCAGGTAATCGGTGCCATTTCCAAAAAATTGATAGCTTTTGGAAAGTGTGCGATGTACCTAGAGTCGGCAACCACTTATTCCGCATATCCACCATCAACACTATGGCCACCATTCTGCTGACTTTCACAAAGTGTTTCCCATCTCGTAATGCAATATTCGCAATGCCCACAAGCACTGAACAGCCAGGGCGCTCCAACAATATCGGCCTCTTTCACATTTTACACTCCCCTGCCAAGTGCAACCACATAACCGATGGCTTCATGACCGGGAATTAAGGGCAGTTTTGGCTTTGCTGGCCAATCGCTCATACAGGCATGCAAGGCGGTAGGGCAAACGCCGCTTGTTACTACCTTAATCAATATTTGGTTTTTACCAGGCATCTTCACCTTAAATAGAACGATCAAAAAACAAGGTTGAAATCTGAATGGCAGGTGATTAAGCGCTAACACAATTCTCTGCTGGATTAGAAATTTTAACTGTTTAAATATGGTCTTAGCGAGATACTAAGACTAGCGAAGGGGGTACAAGATAAGCACTAAATCATCTATTTTTAGCACAGCTGTCACACTCGCCAGCTATAACCCGTTTTACAGGTAAAACCTAAATTATATGAAATTTTTATCCAAAACCATCTGCCTTAGTTTAGTCCTAGCCCTATCGTTTTCAGGTTGTAAAAAAGAAGAACTCTCCGCTAAACAATGGGGAGAACGTGCAATAGCTAAACGGAATGAAATCCTAGCATTATCGGCCAACATCCCTTGCAGCCAAAAAGCGAATGTCGCGGTGCAAACCATCCAACATGATTGTTCAGTCCAGTTCTTCCCCATTTTGTCTTCCGACATGCAAAAATATGAAAAGCTTAAAAAGGAATACCTCGACTTTACCAACAAGCAATATGAAGCCTGGAATAAAGAGGGGCTGATCGTAGAACCCTGCTTCGAATCCCTATGGGCAACAAATCAGCCAATTAAACTCGATTGTAAAGATGACAAAGTTCAACTGATTACCGCCGAAAACCTACCAGTTGAAGAAGCAAAATCAATGATCGTTACCACTAGAAGCCAGATTGAAAGCCTCATCGCATCCCTTAACTGTACCAGCGGTACCAACTGGAGTTTTACCAGATTGATCAATAGCCAGACCATGAGCTTCGAATATATACCCTATTCTAGTCCATTAGACTATAAAGAATTCAAAGCAAAGGTTTCTTTATACAACAAGTTGAACATCAATGTGATTAATGCCGAGAAAAAAGGAACTGCCCTTGCCAATGTAAAAACAGTCGAAAAAATTGAGTGCGAGAATGGCAAACCTGTAATCAAGTTTAAAAATTAACGGGGCAGTACTATCTGTGAGCGCTACTGTTCGTGTCGCTAATAAAGGATAATAAGTAAATGGATAAATAGCTAATGGAAAAGAGGTTAAAAATTTCATTATGATGCGCTACTTTATCCGATTTTGTATATCCTCACTACCTGTTTTGCGTTCTCTACCCTCAAACTGTTTTCCAAATCTGTAAGTAAATGAGAGAATTGCTCGTCTGCTATCAATCCAAATTCTACTATACATATTGATGTTTTGATAACGGGTATCATTTCTAAAATTATTGGTCTGGAAAATATCGTTGATGGCTATCTTGATGCTTCCTTTATCGTTCAAGATATTTTTTTGTAAAGCTGCCGAAACTGCCCAGTACGATTGCTCCGTCATCATGCCGTAAACAGATGCCGAATTATAAAAAGCATTCAGCTCTGCACCAAAACCTTTAGTTATTTTAAAAGAGTTTTGGGTATTTGCGCTAAAACTAGCTTGTTTGTTCTTGCTATCCTGCAAGTCGTATTCGTTCCGAAAAACGTTTACAAAATTTGTTGCAGACCACCATTTTAAATAATCCATTTGTGCAGTGAAACTGATCCCATAGTTTACTAAACTTGGTAAGTTTTTAGGTGCTTCAAAGGTGGTATTTGTCACATCATTTTGTCCGGTTACCCAAGTAATCACAGCACTAGTTCTGCTGTAGTTTAAGGAGGTAGTGAACTTGTTCTTGAATACGTGATTGAACACCACGTTTTGTGTAAGTTCTGGTTTTAAGTATGGATTACCCTCATAATACAAAGATGGATCTCTGAACATGCGAAAGGGATTTAAGGCCCCATAGTTTGGTCGCTCTATCCTCCGGCTATACGAAAGCTGAACTTGGTTATTGGTATTGATATTTTGGTTTATCGCTACATTAGGAAACAATTGAAAGTAATCTCTCGTAAAAACCTCGTTGGTGGTAATTTGATTTCCGTTGGTATGGGTGTACTCGCCACGTAAGCCCGCTTGTATCGATGTTTTCCCAAACTCGGCCATTAAATTCAAGTATGCAGCATGAATTTGCTCCTTGTATTTGAAATGGTTGCTCGATGTAGCATCATACTCCCAATTGTTATTGATAAACTGATGATATACTAAATTGTTATCCGCTTGAATGAACGAACTCTTTGCACCAGTTTCCAACTTTACGGCATCGCTTAACACGTCAGTATAATCTACTTTAGCTACATAAACGTTGGTTTTAGCGGGCACAGTTCCTCGTCTTCTGGCCAAATCTCCACCAGGATAACCTACATTTGGATGAGTATAAGTATCTAAATTTAGGTTAGAGCTGAAACGGTTGGGCGCAAAATCTAAATCTGCAGAGAGTTCCCTCCCTTTTTTACCAAAGCGATGTAAATAGTTGAAGTTGTAGGTTAAACTTTCCCAGCTTTGTTTATCATAGTTTTGGGTTAGCATATCGCTTAGCAAAGTCCCTTGGCTATTTCTAATCAAATTACTGGTTTTACTATCGTGGATATACCTACCCAAATTTCCATTCACTAACATTCCGACCACATTATTGCTATCGATCTCATAATCGATACCCACACGGAAATTATGGGTATTCAATGGCTCGTTGGTTTCGGTACGTTGGGTTGAAGTTCTAGACGTTGCCACTTGTCCATCGGCAAAACGTCTGATAAAATCTAAGTATTCGGTTTCGCCGCGATAAGCATAGTTATAATTACCATAAACATTGAAATTTGATGCACGATAGTTCAAGTGGAAACCAGCACCATATCTGGCATTACGACCAGCACCGCCGTTGGCATTTACCGAACCATTTAAGCCTTTTATTTGGTTTTTCTTCATCACAATATTGATGATACCCGCATTACCTGCGGCATCGTATTTAGACGAAGGGCTATTGATGATTTCAATTTTAGAAATAGAGGAAGAGTTAGTTGCTTTTAGTAAAACCGCTAATTCTGCCGCACTTAAATAAGTTAACTTGCCATTCATCATCACAGTTACCCCAGTTCTTCCTTTTAGGGAAATTTTGCCATCGCTATCTATTTTAATGCCTGGTGCTCTTTCTAATAACTCTAAGGCTGTATTTCCTTCAGCTAAAATGCTGTTCTCTACATTCAAAGTTATTTTATCCATGCTTTGCTCCATCACCTTCTTTTGCCTGGTTACCTGCACAGTAGCTAGTTGTTTGGCATCCTCTAGCAGTTGAATAGTAGAGAAATTAAAAGCTTGATTTGAAGCATTAATCTGAAAACTAGGCACAGTATAATGTAGGTATCCCATGCTGGAAATTACCAGTTTGTAAGTTCCATCTGGTACATTTGCAAACGAGAATTTGCCAATAGAATCAGTCAGTACGCCTTCAAAGATTTTATCATCGCTTTGCTTTAGGGCTACCGAGGCATACTCAACAGGTTTGCCCGAAGTTGTTTTTACCACGCCAGAAATATTGCCTTTATGTTGCGCATAAACAACTTGTGCTAGCAGCAATAAAGTGGTAATTCCTAAAATTTTTCGCAAAAAGATCTCCTTAACAGCTAATTTAGCTGCAACAGACGTACATTCCATATTCTTATTATAAGGGTGTTTACTATAATTTATTTAACAACACTGACCCACACCTGTAGCGAAGCGGAAAGCTACGCAGTAAAACAAATCCAATAGCTATCGGATCAGGGTGACGTGAAACAACAAACTCCGTCATGCTGAATTTATTTCAGCATCAGTTTTTGGCAGTCTATTTTCATTTAATTATTAGGCAAATTTGGTTTTTGGGCTTTTCCTATTTGATTTTTTCCGCTTACCCCACCAAACGTAGAAACCGGTGATAGGTAAACTAGCACAGATTAAGCTTGCTAAAAAGTAAATGGTTTTACTAAAAAGCCCTGCAAATGCGCCAACATGTAAGGTGTAATTTAGCTTTCGCACTTGATCTGCAAATGGCAAATCGGCCATTCTTTCTCCGGTATTATTGGCAAAAGACAAATCAGCTTGTTTAAAATATAAATCTCGCCAATGCCCATTAATCATATCTGTACAAGCATAAATGGGTTCATCTTCATGGTCGGGGAAGGAAACAATAACCTGGTCTTTGTTATCTACCGCAATTTCATCCTGCACTTTACGCCAAACTTTATCTACTTGGCCAAGCATTGGTAATTTCGATAGCTCAAAAATTTCTTCTTTTTGTTTGAGCTGATTTTGATCTCCACCTGTTAGCCAATACACACCTTTATTGAACCATGAAAAGCTCATAATTAAACCCGTAATCGCCATCAGCAGTGCTAACAACAAAGAGTAGAACCCGAAAACGTTATGTAAATCGTAGTTTACACGTTTAAACTTTGCCCGCCATTTTACCTTAAAGCTTTTATCTACGTTAAATTTTTTGAGGTTTTTAGGCCACCATAAAATCAATCCTGTAATTAATAAGATAAAGAAAATAAAGGTTGCCCAGCCTATAATCGGACGTCCAATATTCTCAGGCAGCCATAAATGCCGATGCCCTTCATCTATCTCATGAAAAAAGTCTTCATGGTCTACCATAGCTACAATTTGGGCAGTGTAGGGATTTACATAAACCATAGAATCGGAATCGCTTAAAGCGAAATGAGCGGTACGACCGGGGCCATGATACCACACAGAACGGATCTCCTTTTCTGGCAAAGCCTTTTTTACTTCTTTATAAAGTGCAGAAGGTGGTAAATAAGTTGCCTTGGCCGGCATTTCTGCATGCAGCCAAGGAGAACTTAAACTTCTTATTTCCTGCTCAAAAACTAAAATACAGCCTGTTATCCCTAAGATGACAACAATAATCCCTGAGGCTAAGCCCAGCCAAAGGTGTAACCAAGCGTTTAGTTTTTTAAGTGGTTTTAACATCAACAAAAGCTTATTTAAATTTCACCAATGTGCTGATACCATTTACACCATCTAACTTAACGCCTTTAGCTACTGCACCAGATGATAAGTTGTAATTGTAAACAAAACTTCCTTCTGCAGTGGTTACAGCAAGGTAAGCTACACCACCGTCTAACAATACGTTTGTTGCATAAGGATTTGGCAAGCTTTTAGGAATGTTCAACTTTGTTTTAGTCTTGTTTACCACGTCTAACACGTAATATTCTGAGATGAATTTACCATCATAATCTTGCCAAGTTGAAATTTGCGTTTTATCGAAAATCTTAATGATTGCTTTCCCGTTACCGATGTAAAATAAATCTGTTGCTTCTTCTTTAGTTCTGTCTGTTAATTCAAACTGATAGGTAGCATCAATTGCTGTAGCACCATTAGCTACACGATAAATAGAGAAAGAACCACCAGTTTCTCCAGCAATCCAAATGGTTGGTGCATTAAGGAAATAGGCATATCCATTATCAACAAAAGTACCTGGTGAATTTAAAGTGTAATGTGCCGGTTGGTTAAAACGAGTGTCTTTTGTTACCGAAACTGCACTTACGTTAGGAAAATCCATCGATGCTAAATAAACCTCGTTTAATGGAAGATTAGTTTTTTCATCAGTTTTGTTATAGCTCAAATAAAGTTTATTACCATTAAAAACAGCACTATTACCCCAATAGTAATATCCTGTACTTGGTAGTGGAATGTTAATGTTTCCAGATGCGGTAATGGTCATTGTTTCTACATTCAATGTAGCATACTCAAACTGAAGTGCTTCTTTAATACTGAATAGCACTAAGGTTTTATCATCTTTCCAAGCGAAAAAGCTAGAATAATAAGCCCAGCTAATTTGAGTGAAAGGAATTTCTTTAACAATGGTATTTACTTTATTGCTCGATGTAAATTTCACCAAATTACCAGCATCGTTAGTACCATAGAAAAACTCTCCTTTTTGGGTGATAATGCCCACATTGGTTTCGGCGCCATTACCGGCTGTAGTTAATGCGCCTTCGGTTAAACTCTTCGTATTTAAAATATATCTGGCAGCTGGTGTTCCTGCACTTACTACCAATCCATAATTTTTCTCGCTCGGTTCCTCTGTGCTTGAATCGCTCTTTTTACAAGCGGCAAAGCCCAATACGGAAACGACAAATAATAATAAAAGAGACTGTCTTTTGATTTTAGTTAACATGTTTTTGATTTTTATTTAATGAAGTATCTAAGTTTCATGAATACAGAGCGCCCCGGTTTTTGTAACCTGAAATTGTCGTAAAGCAGCTCGTTGGTAAAGTTGTTTACTTCTACCGCTACGTTGTATTTGCCTTTTGCCATGGTGTAAGACAAGGCTGCGTTATGTGAAAATTGCGTAGGAATTTGATTTTTAGATTCAATGCTCCCTCTACTTTCCCAGTTTAAATAAAACCAGTTTACAAACTGACTAGACAGGCTTAACTGTAAACGGTTGCCTTCCGCCCAAACATCATTTTTACCGATTTCTAAATTTGCATTAGCATATAACCAAGGCTGATTAGGAATACGATCGCCGTAAGTCATATCCACAATAGTGGTATTGGGCTCATAACGTTGACGACTGCTTGCATGCTGATAAGTTGCATTAGTGGAAAAGTTCAATAGGTCTAGGTAAGAATATCTAAATTCTAGTTCTGCCCCATTTACTCTTGCTCCTGCCAAATTGTTGTATATCGAATATACCCCACCACTTGGTACAAAATAAATGAAGTCTTTGGCATCTCTAAAAAAGTAGTTAGCTTCTATCGCAAAACGATGCTGTTCATTAACTTGAAAGTTATAAAATGCACCAATATTGATATTATCGCTATTCTCTGGTCTTAAATTGATATTCGATGTTACGTCAATTCCGTTCCCGAACAACTCCTCGCCTTCTTGTAAACGATAGGCATGCTCGTAAGAAGCCTTAATGCCAAAATCATCAGTTATTCTAAATCTGGAGACTATGCCATAGCCAAAATAGCTATTGGTAGTTTCTGCATTGCTTTTAATATAAGTTTGATTTTGGGAAAATACCGCATTTCGAACCAAGGCATTTAAATTGTAAAATTTACCAAAAACAGAGGTGGTTAATCTTCTACTAAAAGCATCATTCTGGTAAGCTAAACCTGCCACCTGTTTGGCAATCGCATTTGGCTCGTCGAAAGTATTATTCTTTACAATACCTAAATCTTCTGTAGCCTTACGAGAGAAGTGACTATAGTTATAATTGGCGTTAAAGCTATTATTTTCATCAAGTTGGTAGCTGAAATTTGCCCTAGCTAAACTTGCGGTATTGCGGTAATGATAAATACTTTTAACACCATAAAGTTCGCCTGAAATTGGTTCGGCTCTTCCTTGCCCACTCCAAGAGTACACAAAGTTTGCAGTGTCTGGCACATGCGAACGCTGTATAGAGGTTGATGCAAAAACAGTGGCCGTTAAGCCTTTAGTTAAGAAATTCGTTTTCTTGTACTTTAACGAAGGCATAAAAAACCTTTCGTTATTGGTTACCTCGCCGATCACTTTATTTTGTGTGGCTCCGGTTTGTATTTCCTTATACATATCAGCATAAAGTACATTCAGTTCTAACTTATCTGCCCATGCTTTATTTGCTATGCCTATACCAACCTGCCCTGCCGTAGAACGATAAGCACTATGAAACCTGCGCACATCTCTTTCTACCAATTCGCCGTTTTCTACTACCTTAATTGCCGCATCATATTTCGGATTGCTACGCATCAGATAATCATTATCAGAATTGTTGTGATAAGTATTCACGTTAAAGTATAAGCCAGTTTTTTGATTAGTATATTTACCAGAAAGCGCTGCTCTGGTCGTATTAAAAGAGCCGTAACTCACACTTGCATCTAATAACTTAGCGGCCGATTGATTGGTGATGATATTCACTGCACCCCCCAAAGCATCGGCACCTAACTCTACTGGCACTACACCTTTGTACACTTCTATCCGCTCTGCCAGATTTACTGGAATATTATTTAAACCGAAGGAATTACCAAATGATTCCATAGGGATGCCATCAATGAAAAAACGAATTTGCCTACCTGAGAGACCGTTCAAAGTGAAGTTAAAATCAGAACCCATCCCCCCTGTCTCTCTCACTTTCACACCTGTACTTCGATTTAGTATCTGATTTAAATCGGCACTGGTATTTTGAAATGTTTTTAACTCAATAGCGTTCACCGTAAAAGCCGATTGTTTTAACTCATTTGCAACTGTTCTGCCTTTTATATCGATGGTTTCCAAATCGTTATAGGAAGATTGTAATTGCAAATTGAGTTGCAAAGTTTCTCCCTCTCTGAGGTTAATTTCTCTATTAATGGTTTTAGAACCGATATAGGAAATAACCAAGGTGTATTTACCTGGTTTTACATTATTGATAAGGAAACGGCCATTGCCATCTGTGGTAGCGCCAATCTTTGTGTCTTTTAATAAAACAGAAGCACCGACAATAACACCAGAACTATCTGATAAGGCACCAGAAACACTGGCATTTTGTTGCGCATTGGCTGATGTAAGAAAAATGAAGAACGAAAAGGTTAGAAATATTTTAGACCAATACATTATTTAGTTGTGCTTTTAAAGAGCTAGTAGCACAACTCTCCTCTTCCCGAAGGTGAAAAGTGAAAATATTTATAATTAGTCTAAATTAGAGATTGTAAGATCAAAATATTGTCATCCTGAGCGTGTCGAAGGATAAATATTTTTTGTTGACCAGTAAAAAGGTCTTCGACAGGCTCAGACTGACATAGGTGCTGCTTATTTAATGATATTGAGCGCTGGCGGGGTGATGTCATTTGTTCCCCCTGCGCCCTCGAATAGGCCGATATGAAAAATGATTGTACTCCATCTGTCCACCGCTGGCGGAGCCTGCTCCGATTTATCGGAGGGAATTAAAGGGGGTGGTAAAAATGACCAACATTTTAGCGTAGCTTATCTAAACGAACAATAAAAGCCGTTACACCACCAAGCTTTAATCCCTTAGTTAGCTTATCCGTTTTTAAATTGTAGTCCCAAATGTAGTTGCCGTCGGTTTCAGAATTTACAGCGATGTAAACCTTATTGCCATTTACAATAATGCCATCTTTACGCGTTCCTTTATCCAAGGGCAAATCTAGCTTTTTGATCACTTGTTGCTTGGCGATATCCAATAAGTAATACTCAAAATGTGCGGTGCTATAATGGTCTGCTAAACCTTTAAAAAGGTCTCTACGCTCTGAGCGAACGATGGCTTTTCCATCTCCTAAATACCACAAACCGTAAGCATGGTTGCCAACTAAAGCAGAAACATTGAACAGATACACTTTATCTAGGTGCGAATTATCCGCTTTAATTCTGAAGATAGCAGTTGGCAATTCTGGTCTGTTACCCATGGCAATTCCTGGGCAAGACATAAAGTAGAAATCGCCTTTCTCATCAGTAAACTCATTGGTTTGCACATTATTTACCCCTGCCGGATAAGTAGACCTTACTTCCTTTTCTAGTCCAATACTTTTCATACTTGGATAAACTAAACGAGATACATACATTGTGTCGCTAGTAGTAAAAGTGCCATTAACCATTGGCGGATGAAAAGTATAACCTACAAACAATGTGTCTGCTCTCTTCTTTACAAAACCAATGGAAGTTGTAATGAATTTTCCACTAGGATTTGCGATATCCAATAAGCCAGAAGCAATAATCACCATCTCTTTAGTATTGATGATATAGTATTTACCTGCATTAAAAGTATGGTTTAGACCACTCAGCAGTAAACTGTCTGTACCTAACCAAATAAAATTTTCTAGTTCAAAATCTTTAAGCTGTAACTTTGAAACCGTACTGAGTTTTTTATCTTGCAAGTTATATTTCGTAAAAATATCCGATTTTCTAGCCAAATGATAATAGCTACCATTTTTCACAATGATATCTCTAGAAATACTGTCGGGTAAAACCTCAGTTACTTCTTCAGGGTTAATTGTTCCAGCATCCAAATCATCTGTAGTTAAAATATACTCCTTACCTGTCATATCAAGAACATGAAGGCTATATTTTTGTGGTCTTTCTAAAGACGAAGATGAGTTTTTACATGCTGATAAACATACTGCCAGCATCAACATTACTAGGATACTTTTAAGTTTTATGGCTGAAAACAAATACATAAGTTAGTATAGAGAGTAATTAGATGCCAAATTCGTTAACGAGCTTTTTTTGCATTACTGGTGGTAAATGAATAAGATTTTTTTCGTTGACTACCATCAGACCCTGTTCTCCAGCTTTATAATTTAGGATAATATAGGTTTGTCCTTTTTTTAAACTTACTTTATTTTTTTCGCCGCCAAAATTAAGCTCTATGTCTTTTTTAGGAGAAATAAGGATGCTGCCACTCAGCTCAATAATTCCGTTATCTTCATTTACTTCGGCAAAGGTTTCTGTACCTATAGATAAATTATACTCCTTAGCACTGATATGGTTAACCTTTAAACTCGATTTGTTATGAAATGCGACGAATTCAACAGTTGATTTTTCTTGCTGTTTAAAATAATAGAAAACAAAGCTAAGTAAACCAATCACCAAACTGGCAGCAATGGCACCTTTCCACATGTAAAAAGATGCGGATTTCAGGCCTACTACTTTAGCCTCTTGCAGGTTAGGCAAGTTTGCTTCTAATTGGTTCCAGATATCAGCCTTTACAAGTTGTTTATCTTTCTCATTATGAAATTCTAAATCTTCAACATCGCTGTTTAGCAACCAATCTTCAACCGATTCACGCTCCTGTGGCGTACATTGGTTATTGTGATATTTTTCAATAAGATTGGCGTTTACTTTCATCTGTGTAATTATAAAACAAATTTCAGATTGCTAATGATTTTAAAGAGTAGTAGCGTGAACATAGAATTTCCGTAAGTGTAGCTATTTTTTGTTGAATATAGCGAGTTTAACTTTCAAAGTACTCATCGCTCTGGTAATGTGATATTCTACTGCCCGTTCCGAAATAGTTAGTTTTTCTGCAATTTCCCGATTACTTAAACCATCCTCTCGGCTCATTTTATAAACCTTTTTGCATTGGCATGGTAGGGTGTCAACCAATAAATCTATGTTTTCTTTTAAATCATTAAAAAGTACTTGCTCCTCGGTACAGTTGCTAGAGTTTACACAACCTTGATAGTTAAATTCGTCTATTTTTTGACGAGTAGTCTTATTTCTGATGAACTCAAAAGCTTTTAATTTTGCAGAGCGGACAAGGTAGCGTTCCACATTTTCCAGTTCAAGATCTGCTCTCCTCTCCCATAAAGACTTAAAGATATCCTGTACCATTTCTTTGGCAATCTCAACATCGCGGATATTATTGTAGCAAACAGCGTAAACTTTCTCCCAATAGCCATGATAAACATCCTCAAATGTTTTTCGGTTAATGGAAAAAATACGATCTACTTGTGCTGGCAAACTTTTATGATTTCCAGCAAATATAGCCTTATTTAGATTAATTATAAACAAAAAGTGTAAGAAACTAAAAAGCTACGCTCATTTTTGTTCACTTAGTAAGGATTTATAAAGAAAGTACATTGATAAAAGAATTTACTTTGGGCAGCTTGGACGGATTAGATAAGTTGGGAGATGTGGTATCCCCCTCTTAATATGGAAGCTCGCAATTTTAGTAGTCCATCCAATAACTGTAAATTATTTTTTGCACGCCAGCAAATACGGTTGGGCCATTGTTGCTTTCACCTACCAATGTTAACGTTTCTTAATGCGTTTTTCTAAATTGATTTTGATATTTAGCTTCGTTGAAATAAATCAACAAACGATGAAGAAATTAATATTGTTTATAACTGCATTGATTACGTTCAAATCTGCAAATGCCCAAATTAACCCATTTAACGCTAGGGATAGTGTAAAGATCACCGGAAAAATAATAGGTTATAACCCTAATCAAACAGATCACTTTATCAGCTTTTCGACCTATGATCTTTTTGGTAAATCAACTAGCCAAGCGGTTCAGATTGAAGATGATGGTAATTTCTGGATCAAACTCTATCAACCCTACGAAGGTGATATTCAGTTAAATTATAAAGATGCTTTTGTTAATGTTTATACCAAGCCCAATAACATCTTAAATTTGGAAATCTATGATGCACAGGTAAACAACGAAAGTGCTTACGACGAAGCATTTGTTGCAACAGGAGCATTGGCAGCCATCAACAACCTTGTTTTCAAATTCCAGACTATTATTTTTTTTTCGGAGATTAATATTTTCTTTCTAAGAGATCTTTTGACATTTTTAGCTGCATTAGCGCCAATAGTTCATATTCTGCCTTAATCTGGTTGTAACCAATCGCAGTTGGGAATGTTCTGAGCTTAGTAATTGCTTCAGTAATCAGCACCACATTAGCATTTAGCCCTTTTAAAATCTCCTCTTTGAGTGTATTGAAATCGGGCTTCTTCTTATCCTTCTGATAACTGTTCAAAAGTATCGCTTGTTCATCCAGACTCTCCATGGCATTGTTTACCTGATTATAATAGTTGTAATGGGCAAGGGCAAAATCACTGTATTTGATTTCATAGCCCATCCACTCCTGCTGATAGGAATCCCAAGTATCTTTGGCAACTAGGGCATCGTTTCTAATCATCGAACGGATTTGTTTGTTTCCTTCATCCAAAATCAACCAAACCTGCTTTACCATCGCATTCGCCTTCTCCCTAAAGGCCTTCTGTTTAAAATTTGGATCTCTGAGCTCAAGTTCCTGCGGTTTCTGCCCGTCTATCCATTTTTTATGATCCATGGATGTGAGCAGATAGGTAGCCTTCAAATTCTCGAATGTACGTTTTGCCTCAGCACTTTTTGCTATATTGTTATTAGCAGACTGCATAAGCTGCTGGATCTGTTCCTTCTTATTTTGCGAAGCTTTATAGATAGGAAGCGCAGGATCAGCAATAGCTAAAATATGATCAAGATAGGTAATCACATCCTTACCAAATTTCAGATCTTTAAGCATCATCCGCTCTGCGATACCAGCTAGCAAATAATAGGATTCTAACATGTTTTTATTTTTTTCTGCCACTTTACTCAAGTCTTGGAAAGCGGCAGCATCATTACCCAATTTAAGGTAGGCGTTGCCACGATAGAAAATAGCCTCCATATCATCTGGACTATTGGCCACTGCAAGGTCCAGATTTGCAAGCGCATCTTTGTACTGTGCTAAATTCAATTGTGATACTCCAATAAATCTGTAGGCAAACTTATTTTTGGGATCCAATTGCGCAACCCTTTGCATCTGCAATCGCCTTGTCAAAAGCCTTTTGTTTTATAAAAAGGAACGATCGTTGCAAAAGTGCATCTTGGTTATCGGGATTTATTGCAAGTGCAGCTTCAATCTGCTCGATAGTTGGCTGTTGGGCCCTAACCTGTAGGGCAGTAAAGGCAAATATTACAAATAACAAAATAAAAATTAGCTGTTGGATTTTATGAAAATTTTTCATGTGATCGATTTGGCCCAAAAATCCACAATGCCAGCCTTTACTACAATACCCACTGCAAGGTATATTTAAAATGGTAGCCACTAAGACCAACCGATTCCAGGTGATAAAACCAAAAATTATTGCATTACAAAACTTATAGTTCCCTATCAGTTTTAGCTGGCAATTTGCTAGTTCTTAAAACAAATAGTAACATGCAACCAATTGGCTTTTCCTAACGTCTTATTAAAAACCCAACGAACATATGAGAAAAGCCAGTCTACTATTAATTATCCTTACCAACTTCTCCCTCTGTTTTGCTCAAGAAAATCAATTAATTCCTCCCACCGATAATAAACTAAAAACCCCTCTGGATACACTGGTGCAAAAATCAGTTTCCCCGTTTATAAAAAATAATATTGGGGTAGGTATCTCCATAGGCATTATCCAAAATGGAAAACCTTACCTGTATAATTATGGTTCAACAGAACTAGATAAGCAAAGCTTACCCACAGAAAATACGGTTTACGAATTAGCATCTATTACAAAAACATTTAGCTCCAGCTTACTTGCCAGAGCAGTTATCGAAAAAAGAATAATGTTAAGTGACGATATACGAAAATACCTGAAGGAAGAATATCCCAATCTGGCCTATAATGGAACACCCATAACTATACTTAATTTGGCAAACCTAACTTCTGGATTGCCCAATTGGATGCCAGAGAAAGATTTGTTCTCCAAAGCAAACCCAGATTCAATACCGTTTATCTTAGATTCCGTACATACCAAATATAGCAGAGCGGATCTTTACAGAGATCTTCACAACGTAAAACTTCAAGTATTACCTGGAAGCGTTGCTCGACACTGTAATACTGCGGCTCAATTACTTGGTTATATCATGGAAGAGGTTTGTCAGGATTCGTTTGAAAACCTAATGAAGAAATATTTTACAACTCCTTTAAGAATGAAAAATACGGTGCTTTTACAAGCTGGAAAACTCCCCGCAAAAATGGCGAAGGGCTATGATGGCAAGGGACGTGAAATGCCGATTATTGATTGGGAGGCCTTAAAAGTGGCGGCAAGCATCGCATCCTCCAGCTCTGATATGTTAAAGTACCTGGCCTATCAGCTGAATGAAGCAAATGCCATTGTTAAGTTGAGTCACCAGCCAACTTTTGGTAAACTGGAGGATGGAGCAATTGCACTTAATTGGAAGATAAAAAAATCAGCAGATAGCAAACGTAGCATCTCCCACACTGGCGGAAGTTTGGGATTTAGCAGTTATATGGTATGCTACCCAGATTTGAATTCGGGCATTGTGCTGCTATCCAATCAAGCAGGACCAAATACGCAGAATGACCTGATTGCACTTGCAGACAAAATTATCAAACACTGAGAGCAGGTTCAGCTCTTTATTTGTTTAAAGCCAAGCTCATCATCTGATCTATAATTTAGCTATTTTTTTGATAATGGGCATTTCTGGAAACCAAGCATCTCTATTTGAAGGTTTTCCCAATGAGGAAATAGACCCCAATAGTGCGATGTTCCAAACGTTAAGACTAATCACCAAAACTGTTGATGGCCAAGACTGGCACTGTTATGATCTGCATCCTTTGCGAAAAGAATTAAATGCTGGAAGACTGATCGTTAAAAAATAAAACTGCAGAGAATAATAAAGGGGTACGACCTTTTAGTTATTATACCGAAAGTATCCGCATCTCAATTTGCCAAAGTTCAATAACCATCTTTGGTTGGATCTACAGACCTTTATTATTGATTTTGGTACTTAAAAATGCGTTAATATCTTCGGTGCTGATATTTTCTGGAAAAACGCTGTTTTAGTTGAGCTAAAAAACCTTTGTGATTTTAACTATTATGCAAAGGACAATAATGAAACTTACCTGTTGAGCTCGAATTTTTGATTTTAAAATAGAACTAGCTATGTTTAAGGCATTCCTGAAAACATTTCTTTATGGTTGCCGTAGACGCACCCAGAATTGGCATAGCATATACTTAGGGATATCGTTAGCTATTAAATTAAAATAGGGTTAGCAGTAAAGGAGCACATAAGATCAACTGCTAAAGTAAACACCCATTTAAAACATCCTCTATTTCTGCGGTGACCAGCGAAAGCTTGGTTAAGGCTAATTTATTTTAACCAGTTCCACCCGCCGGTTTTTTGCCTTATTCGCTTCAGAATCATTTGCAACCAATGGACGTTGAGCACCAAAGCCCTTAGCTGATAAGCGTGATTTTGATATATTCTGACTGATCAGGGCTGCCATCACGACATTGGCCCGATCTGCTGATAATTTTTTGTTATGTGCTGCATCACCGGTGTTGTCGGTATGCCCCTCAATGCTAATTTTTAAATTTTTATCTTTGTTTAAGGCTTCTGCAATCTCGCTTACTACCTCTTTGCCATCTGCTGTAATGCTGGACTTGTCAGTGTCAAAATTAATATAGAGAATAGATTTACCGCTTTGAGCCAGATCTTTCACGATATCATCTGACGTAATCTTGCTGATGGTTTGGGTAAGCGCCTTCTGCTGTAATATATTTAGCTTAGCACTAGCATTTGTGGCAGAATACTGGACTAAGATGTTTCCCTGGTTTTTGCTTCGGATTGCATAAAAATGAATTTGCTCATCTGCATAGCCCATGTCACCCTCGCCGCCTTTATTAGGATCTTCTTTATTATAGCGCTCATATTCCTCCTGCGTAATGGTGCCGGCGAAGACTTTAACGGCACCGATTGATTTCAGATAATCATCCATGCTTTTTTCAAAATAGTGCTGAGAGAATTCCGTTCCCTGATCGCCTGTGATATTGGCTTTATATAGTTTACCATCAAAGGCTTTCATCACCCCTTTTACAGGAAAAAAGCACACATCAAAATCTTTTTGCAGCGGTTTGTTCATTTCTTTCAATCCCTTCGGCAAGCTGAAAAACGGGAATACACCAAGATCAGCAGTGTTGTAGGGTAGTGTTTCGAAGCTAAACGCTGCTAAAGAGTCGGTTTTTATCTGTTGCTGAGCTGCCGATGCTTCCGCCTGCTCAGCTTCTTTTGCATTTTCTTTCGGCTTTTGTGTACAGGAAATAACAGTGGCAGCCAATGCAAATAAAATTACTGTTTTTTTCATAGTGTATAAATTGTGTTAGTATTAATGAGGACATTAATCGGTTGACAATTTCTGATTTTTTTTAATACTTACAAAATTTTAAACCTAAAAATTGTGGTACCATTGTTATCAGTGCCAATTTATTTGCTGTACTAAAGTAAACATATTCTTACCCGTAACGGCCTTATACAGTGAGCTATTTTCAAAAAATTTTCTTAAATAATCTCGGTTCGACCTCCAAGTGGTGGTAGCTCTTTACATCAAGATGTTTGATGTCGGATAGCTATTAAAGAAATCCTTGAAAACCTCTTTAGTCACAAATAATCATACACTCTTATACTGCCCCTCATGAGTCAGTTTTTCAGCCATCAGGCAGTTGCCATAGGGCATAAAAAAGGATGAAGTATGATCAATGATTTGTGGTGCGGATGCATAGCTGACCACCTTTTCACCTTCTAATAGGACACTGAACAGATGCCGGTCTAAAATAATACGCAACTCTAACTGGGTTTTACTTGACTCATAGCATAAAGCGAAAACCTTTTTGTCTATATCATTTTGTGTGCTTATTCCGTGTGGTAGTAAAAGATCTTCCATAGCTAACTACTTACCATTTACATATTTTAATTTGATCCTTGTCAAACACCTGCTTTTGCGAAAAATCATCTGTTAAGATAGAACTTCAATTTTATACCTGACAGTTGCGACCAATAGGCGGGTTGATGGTCTAAATTGACCTTTTTTCTACTTCTATCGAAATTTGTATATTTACTGACCTTAAGGTGCCAGATTCCGCCCTTTGGCGGTAACTGGCCCATCACAGGCAATTCTAAAGAAGATGTTATGAAAAGAATATTTTTTCTGATTACGATTGGACTGTTATTATTTAATCTCACATTTGGTCAATCTGGCCATTACAAGCGACTGGACAGCTTATTTAACGCGCTCTCCAAGGAGAAAATTTTCAATGGAAATGTACTGATTGCAGACAAAGGGAAAATCATATTTGAAAAAAGTTATGGCCTTGCTAATGAGAAAACCGGGCAAAAAATCAATAGCCAAACCATATTTGAGTTGGCATCTGTTTCCAAACAATTTACTGCTATGGGAATTGTTTTATTAGAAAAACAAGGAAAACTGAACTATGACGACAAGATTTCAAACTATATTCCCGAATTAGATTTCTACGGAAACATCAGCATAAGGAATTTACTTAACCACACTGGCGGACTTCCAGACTATATAGCGTTTTTTGAAAAAAAGTGGGATAAAACAAAAATTGCCACCAATCATGATATTGTAAATGTCTTCGCAAAATACAGACCAGAAGTTATTTTTCAACCCGGTGAAAAATACCAGTACAGCGATACAGGTTAAACTCTATTAGCGTTGATAATAGAAAAATTATCAGATAAGACATTTGGAAAATTTTTGAGTGAAAACATCTTTCAACCATTAAAAATGAGCAATACGTTTATCTATAGAAGTAGATTTGAACCAAAAAAAATAGAGAATTATGCTCTTGGCTATGTTACAGATAGCTTAGGAAACAAAGTGCTTCCAGATAGTTTTGGAAAAGAATTTTACACCTATTATCTGGATGGAATCGTGGGTGATGGAACAGTAAACTCGACAACAGCGGATCTATTAAAATGGGACAGGGCACTTTATACCGATAAATTGATAAATTCAAAAGATAAAGAACTCATATTTAATTCTCTAAAAACAAACGATGGAACGGATACTAATTATGGATTTGGTTGGTTCGTAGCGAATTCGAAAAAATATGGCAAAACCGTCTTTCATTCCGGAGGTTGGCCAGGGTATTCAACTTATATAGAAAGGCATTTAGACAATGATAAAACGATAATAATCCTACAAAATCATTCGGAAGCGAAAATAAATTCATTTTTGCAAAAAGTAAGAGCGATAGTGTATAATTAATCTTAAAACCGCAAATCGAGGTAAAGATTGAGGAGCAGAAGTGTTCAAGAGGTTAGGTAAATAATATTAGCCATTATATAGGGAATAAAACGAATAAATTGTCTCAGGATGAAATAGAATATGGAGTATCGCCGCAAAAAAAACGCAGCTGCATTCGGTAACATTAGAAACGACAGTATGGAATCATAGAACTTTAATGATTGGTGCATCGATTTTAAGCACATAGACTTCCGCGAATGGAGTGGAGTGGTTGTCTTTGTGCGCCAGAGAAATCGGGCTTCACAACTTAAACCGCCAAGAGCTGAGAACGAAAGTCATTCAGGTTAAGACAGAATCCTCTGTTTGCTGTCCTTTAGAACGAGAAGTAGCTATGAAGAAGACTACAATTAGAGCTCTCCTATCGTTGAAGGAGTGATTTCCTTTGATTTATCGTCAACAACACGGAATCTTTGCTATATGGAAAATCAATATTTTCTTAAATCTGCAAGAGCATATTTCTTCCCTCGGATCAAGTAGATCAAAACGGCTATCATCTCGACAGAACTTGTACCGATTTTATATCGGTCGCGCAGAGGGGAGAGCGCTGCTTTGATTGCTCCTCTATTTAATAGCGCTTTCCTATCTTCGAGATAACGATTTTCCCCTAAGGTAATTTCTGCTGCTTCTGCTATTTCTATTGCTATACTTTCATCTGCCAATTCCTTTTCATCTGGCAGATCGTTAATCGTGCCTAAATAATAGCTATTGCTTTGCGATGAATGATCAAAGGCTACAAAAGCAATATAAACATGTACTGCATGACCATTTGGATTGGCTGGCATGGGCAGTGTTGCTGTGCCCACATATCTTTTTGCTGCTGCAGTATCAATCGAGGTCGCTCCTGTTTCTGGAATATAAGCAACGAGCATGGCCAAGTCTATCCCTTGGTAATGCCCATCTTTACTCCAGTTAACTACAATTTCATCACCATGGCGTTCCATACTTATGCTTTGCGGTAAGGTTAAGGCACCAAAACTCAATAAAGCCAAGGCAGGATCTACATAGGCAATGCCATCCTCTTTTTCTTTTAAGGCATGTTTACTGTTATAAGATTTGGCCGCAACAAAACCCTGGTAAGTTGGGGCATAAGCTTTAAAGCCTATCCTCAAAATTGCTAGTAAGGGTTGTAGCCAATGCTGCGTTAATGCAAACTTATTTCTATTTAATTGTTCTGTTTGGCCAGCCTTTTTCGTTCGCTTTTTAGGTAAGCCCCTAATTACATCTTGTCCGCTTAATTCATAACCCACTATAGATCCAACTTTTCCAGAAAAGCCACCATTAGCTCCGTTTTTTAATATTGCCATCCTCTTAAAATTTAATGAAATCCCTTTACTCTTCATACTGGCTGGGTACAAGTCTACCTGCCTGCCTGCCAGCTTCTTATTAAAGTTATAACAAGTTCGTGACATCTCCAAATATAAAAGGAATTTTAAACGGATTTAACTCGGATTTAACAGGGGTTATAAAGGGACAACATCCCTGTTTTGTCCCTGTAAAGTCCCTGTTAACCCCCTGTTTTGTCCCTGTTAATTATAATCTAATTATAAAGGAGATACGGAGCAGTTATACAACTGTAATGAGGGAATTAAATTACTACTAGATCTAAATTACTTCACATCCTAAAAGAATTACTTGAATTATGCTAAAAAAACTAACAATGCTTCACTTAATTTTCATATTGGATTTCAAACCATGATTTTTTCGAAACATTTGCTGGAAACGAAAGGCTAAGATACTGGTAAGTAATTTTAAGGTTTCAGGGTTTATTAAATAGGATAACGATGTTCCTGCAACCCAACAACCTATGTTAATCAACTGGCGATCATTAAATAGATGGCGCATCTTTAAGCCGAGACTTAAACTGTACACGAAACCTTTACAAATTTTATGTTTAATTTAATGAATATGAGATATATTGTTATCCTTCCATTTTTACTGTTTTTTTCCAGCACTTATTCCCAAGAAAAACAAATTAAAAAAGAAAAATGGCATTGGAATAACAACAAAATAAAACAAGATACAGCTGTGGGATATTGTCAAGTTTCAAAAGTTGATGATGTTCTTTATATTTCGGGGGCTGTAACAACTGATATTACCCTTGCAGGCATTACATCCGTATATTAAGACTTAAAAGCTTCCTTAGTTGCTTTGGTGCAACATTTGAAAACGTAGTAAGGAGAATTTCTATACAGCTGATATTGAAGAAATGAAAAGGTTCAACTATGGAAGGAAGAAATTTTATCACAATATGCCAAAAGCTAGGTTAGAGGTTAAATTAATAGCACAGCTACCAAAATAATTTAGCAAAAAGGTATGATTAAAAAATTTTACATAACGATACCATTTTTGATCTTCATTCAATTATGGTTTGGGCAAGAAATTTCAACTTTTCAAGACAGCATTTCCACTGATATCAATGAATAAAAATTGAGGCGGACAAATATCAACATACTTTATAGGATCCCATAATTGTTAAACAGTACTCACTCTCTATCCGACGAAAACAAAATAAAAAACCCTGCAATCTTTAAGATTTGCAGGGTTTTCTTTAAAGGCTTTTAGAAAATTCAATATCAGGAGATGGGATTTACCTACTTCTGATATTAAAAGGATAACATTACTTTTTCAAGCCTTCTGCAACACCGACGTATGCAGGCTTTCTCACTAAACCTTCAGTCCACAATCCAATAGGCTCGCCAGCTCTCCAACTTGAACTTGCCGGACTATCTTGTGGAGCCCAAATGGTAATTCCATAACGTTGAGCTACAGGGATTAATTCAAAATATTTTTTAATCACATATTTATACATTTCTGATTGTGCAGCGTATTGCTCCGGAGTAGCTTGCGCAGTTTTAACATTTCCAGCAAAACCCATGTCTAATTCCGAAATCTTAATCAGCTTACCTGTGGCGGCTAATAATTTAAACATTTCATCAATCTTAGCCTTATCAGACGTTGCAATGATGTGCATTTGCGTACCGATACCGTCAATTTTAGCCCCTTTATCTTCTAAATATTTAACGTAAGCAATTAAGCCCTTACACTTGTCTATGCTGTACTCCAAGTTATAATCATTGATAAAATGAATATCAGTAGCATTACCGTATTGTCTGGCCCATTGAAATGCTTTTAAAGCATAATCCTTACCTAAATAATCTTGCCAGAAGAACTCATCTGCAGCGATACTGGCTCTACCCACGGCAGTTTTAAGCTCATAAGGTCTGCCATCATCCATAGGTTCATTTACCACATCCCATGCTTTAACTTGGTCTTTTGAAGCCGTTACGATCCCTTTAATCCAATTCTCAAGCGCATTGCTCAATAGCGTTTTCTTTTGCTCCTCTGTTTTCTCTATCGTTGTACTTCCTCCGTTGGGATTGAATTTTTTTAACGTAATGTTATCAAAATAGAAGTTGGTAGCCGTTTTACCAAGATTAAAGGCAATAGCTCCACTTGTTGCCATATCTGCAGTCATGGTTACTTCTTTGGTATAGGTTGCCCAATTTGGAGTTGAGTTGATGGTACCAAAAAAGTCCCAGTGCTTGTAAGCCCCAGGCGTTACATGTGCTTGGGTTGAATATGATGCTGCCACATCAGAACGTACATCCATTTTTAGTTCATACTTTTCGCCAACCTGTACTGCAGGAGAAAATTTAACGAATAATTGAGCATCGTAATCATTGGTGCGCACACTCGCATTGTTAATTTTAAGTGCCCTGCCTGTACCATTTGCTCCTTGCCCAGCTGCAGTAAAAGAAGCCACTGCATTGGTATTGGACTGGTAGTTTGGTGCATTATCAGTTTCAAAATCTGCACCAGTAATTAAATCCCAGGCTGGACCACTGGTTGATGGAATAACTATAGGAGCGATTAATCCCTTTAGGTAAGTAGCATTCTGATTGGCATGCCAAGCAAGTGTATGACCGAAAACTGATATACCAGCTTTAGATGCAGTTTCTAACAAAGTTTTAACATTGTTTAAAGCAAGACTTCCATCTGCCTGTACTACTGCACCATGTTTCATCTCATAACCTAATGTAATTTCATCAAAATTACTATTAATGAGCCTATACATTACGCCTTGACTAACGTATTGTTGAAGGCCAACACCAGCACCAAATTTAAATTTCGGATTTGTTTGTCTGTCAATGTATGTTTTTAATGGTAAAAAGGCATCAATGTTTTCTTGGGCGGCGAAGCTTGCTGGCTTTGCTACAGTATATTCTAGCGCCTCATATTTTTGGCAAGAAGCAAGTAAAACTGTTCCCGCCAAGGTGATTACTATTTTATTTAATCGTTTCATATTTATCGATTGTTAACTTAGTATATTAATTTCTTATCGGATTAAAAGTCTCTGCTTTAACTCCACGGTCTCTTAGCACAAGTGTATCAGCGGCAGTTACCATCCTATCGTTTAAATCTACCTGATAGTTTAAGTAAATTGCATCACGATCTTTACTTCCCCAACTGTTCTTTTCGCCTCTTTTAACAAATTTTCCATTACCTGTTGCTGTAAAAGTTCCATCAGCTGCAGATACCGTACAATTACCATTATTATCAAATGTTAGCAATAATGTTCTATTGATATTTGTACCACCAGTTCCTTTAAAGGTTACAGGAAACTCTGTTTGTGTTAACGATCTGGTATTTAATCTATTCACCTCGTCTTTTTCCACATATTGAGCACGTCTAACTATCGTTTCGTTCAAGTTAGTATTGCCATTTTTTCCTGCTACTACATCTTTGCCCCTACGTAGGTAAAAACCATCCCATGTATTGATGTAGCGAACGGCATACAGTGTATAATTTTTATCGTTCAAAATAGTTTTGCCCTTATCTACGCTAGTCATAGTGATCGGAATTACGTAAGTAGTTTTAACCGCTAATGGATCAGCGAAAAATGCATCAGTAAGTTGCACTTCTACCCCACCAATCAGGCTGCCTTTTGGAATAACAATTTTATTGGAAGCTAAAGTGTAATAATTGCTTGGCATTGGTTGTACACTACCACTATATGGGGAAGAAAAACTAAGACCAGTTGTAAGTGAATTATTTACGCCTATTGCTATCGTTACATCTTCTTTATTGGCATAAACTCCGGCAACAGTGCCCATAATTTGTAGTTTATGTTGGTTATCTAATGTGGTGTCAAAGATATCCTCGCCCAAAGTGATGGTTCTGATCGGTCCCTGATAGGCGAAATAAACAGATTGGGTTTCGTTATCTGGAAATTCCCATTCCGCATTTTTGCAAGAACTAAGTGCTATTAGGAGCACAATCGACATATATATTATTTTTTTCATATTATGATTAATATTAAGGGTTAAGCAAAGCAGTTTAGCTAAAACTACCATCCAGTATTTTGCTGCAAAGTATTGTACTTTAAAATTTCGCTATAAGGAACTGGGCCAAACCTCATAAACTCCTGATAGCTTCTTGCTTCAACATTGATTTCCTGAAAAACATTTTGTGAAATGCTAACGCCTTTTACAGCTTCATTTAAATTTTCATTCCATCTTCTTAAATCCCAAAAGCGGAACCCTTCAAAAGACAGTTCAAGTCTGCGTTCGTTTCTGATCAAGGTTCTCATGGCATCTTTATCGCCCTTGATAGATTCTAAATAGGCATCGCCATTTGTTGTACCAACACCAGCTCTGGCACGAATAGCCTTGATTACATCGTAAGCAGAATTGGCATTGCCTCCGTTGTTGGTTGGTCCCCAAGCTTCGTTAGCAGCTTCTGCATATATTAAAAATATTTCTGTATAGCGAATATGTGGTCTGTAATGCTTTTGGTTATTAACAGTTGGAGTTCGGCTCACATCATTCCTCAACAGCTTTTTCATGTAATAACCTGTTCTTGTTGATACCTCTCTCCTGTTTAAACCATCATCATTTGTAGCGAGATCTGTAGTGGTATTAATCACTTTGTTTGTAGAACCAGCTGTATTACCGTTATAAATAATATACTTTGCCAAACGAGGATCACGGCCTGTATATGGAGTAGCAGCATTATATCCACTAGATGTGGTACTTGTAATTGGGTAACCATTTGACATTGGAAAGGCATTTACCAAATTTTGGGATGGGTTTAAACGGCCTTGTCCAGATAAGCTTGGCGGATAGTGTGCTGCCTCCAAATCGCTATTAGAACCTACATTGGTTCTCCATAAAATTTCTCTTGGACTAGCTCCAGAAGCTAAGCCATCGATCTCTGCCCTATTGTCGTACCAGGTAACACCATTTGGATCTAAATTACTTAACCAACCATTAAGCGCCAACACTTGAGCTGCAGCATTAGCTGCTTCTGTCCATTTATTAGTATCTCCCCCATTATAAGCTGGGCTTGCAGCCATCAGTGCAGTTTTAGCACGGATAGCTTTTGATATGCGACCCGTCATGCGTTGATTAAAGAATTTACCAAAAACCCTATTATAGGTTTCTACTTTCACTCCACTATATTTAGTAGGAATTTCGTTAGTGCTGCTGATATCCTTATAATCTAATGGCAACAATTGTTCTGCCTTATCCAAATCGCTATAGATCTGTTTAATGCAAGCATCGAACGTTGCCCGAGGTTGGTTAAAGTTTGAAGCCGGTGTTTCTGGCGCCAACACTATTGGAAAACCATATAAAACACCGCCTACTTTGCCAACATGTGCTTGGAGCATATACAACATTAAATAGGCACGCAAGGCATATGCTTCGCCTTTTTGGCGATCATTGAACATGGTATTAAGCACTGGGTCTTTACTATCCCAAAGTACCTTATCTGCCTCTGCCAAAAACAAGTTTACATATTGTATGCCTGCTCTTGAGTTTGTCCACTGGTCCAAAGGGTTAACAATTGCAGACCACTGTCCAGTTGCAATCCTTCTAAAGTTGTTATTGATGTCGTTGCTTACAGCATCATCTGTTGCCACATCGTTAAATGACCAGCCATTTGTTGGAAGACGCGTGTAGCCATTTAACAGTATCCCGTGAGCGAGTGCTGGCTCAGTATAGATATTACTAAAATCTCCATTGTTTTGAGGAGCTGGATCGGTAAACTTCTTACAACCCGAGAGTATAAAAAGTACAGCTATTAATCCTATTGATATTTTGTTCATCTTGTCTAATATTTTATGCTAATTAAAACATTGCCTTAACACCCAGATTGTATAACCTGGTTTGGGGAGCACCTCCAAAATTCATCTCTAATATTTCTCTCTCTTTGGCAACTGTTAACAGGTTAAACCCTGCAACATACAAGCCCAACTCCTTAATAACCTTGCTTTTAAGGATGTTATCTGAAAATGAATAAGAGATTTGGACTTTCGAAAGATCAAATCGATCTGTGCTGTACAGCCAAAAATCAGATGCTCTAAAGTTATTATCTCCATTAAGCGTTGTAAGCCTAGGGAAGGTAGCGGTATTTTTAGTTGCTGGCGTCCATCTATCGCGTACTAAAGCAGAATATTTATCGCTGCCATTTACCCAGAAATAGTTATTGTTTTTCATTGCTGAGCCACCAAAGCGACCTGTACCAAGTGCAAACACGGTGAAGTTTTTCCATTTTGCGGTTAGGTTAATGCCCATGGTAAATGGCGCACCGAACGAACTATTACGGCCAAGATACACCTGATCTTTATCATCGATAATTTTATCTCCATTTTGATCTTGATATCTTATATCTCCAGGAGTTAATGTTGATCCAAATGCTGGTTTGGCACCAGTAACACCATTTGCTGCAGCAACTTCAGTTGCATCCATATAAAAACCATCACTCTTTAATCCCCAAATTGCATCAAGCGGTTTTCCAGCACGATATTGGTAATCATCTTCATACGTAAAAATATCAGCGCGTTTTGTTGCTTTAGTGGTGTAATAGGTTCCAGAAGTTCCCAAAGTCCAATCTACCGCACCAATTCTTTTATTGAGGTTGAAATAAAAATCTAACCCGGTACGCTGATCGCTATTATAGTTGCTAAAAGGAACAAATGACGAACTAGGAAAACCTGTATTGAAATAACTTGGATAAAGCACATTAAGCTGCCCAATAATTCCGGTGATATTATTTCTGAAAGCATTTGCTCCAAAACTTAACTGGTTTTTAAACATCGCTCCTTTAATTCCTAAGCTTACTTCTTCTCTTCTTGCGAAAGTTAAATTCATATTGGTTCCGCGTCTAGAATCTGTAGATTGAGTTCCAGTTCCATCGTTCCAACCGAACCAAGTGCCGCCAGTTGCGGTATAAATACTTTCATAAGCAAAATATTCGTCAAAATCTAGATCGGTGTGCAATATACCAGCTGAAGCGGTAAGGGTTAAATTATCAATAAATGAAACATTCTTTAAAAATGCCTCTTCACTAATTCTCCACCCTAATGATGCTGCCGGAGAAAATGCTATCCTTTTTTCAGGAGGCATTTTGGGAGAGCGAACAAGCGCACCAGTAAGTTCAGCAAAATATTTACGACTAAAATCATAATTCAATTGAAGACCTAGGTTAGAATTTGTTGTGGGTTGATAAATCTCAGATTGCGATTGACGATAAGCCGCTGCAAGCAATACTGCAGAAATATTGTGCACATTATTTACGGTAGTTTTGTAATCTAACTGACCAGAAAGAGAGATGGTTTGTCTGTACCAACTATCAGCAATGTTTTGAACACCAGTCTTGGTATCTTCTCCCCAACGAGTTAAACCTGCGATAAGGTCGGCACCAGAATATTTTGTCCAGCTTGGTTGATAGGTTGCGTATCCATTTCTGTAACCTTGATTGTACCTATTCATGTAATCTACCCCCATAGTGGTACTAAAACTAAGTCCATCCACTAAACCTCTAAGATCTGCATCAACACCTGTGGTAAACTGAAATTCTCTTTGTACGAATCGATTATTACCTCCTGCATAGATTGCTGCAAAAGGGTTAGTTTGATCTATTTGAGTACCTCCTAATATATACTTACCATCAATTATGGTGGCATTCCTAATCATTGCTTGACTTGCCTGATCATTCTGTTCTAAAAAGCTAATTGGAATTAATGGTGTAAACAACTGAGGACGTAAAGTAGCGGCACTACCCCAATAGTCTGTATTTACACCTCCACCGTTAGAAAATATTGCACTTGCATCTACCCTAGCTTTTAAGCCTTTAGTTAACTGCATATCTACATTACCACGAATATTGAAACGGTCCGTAGTATTATTTTCCTTTGCTTCTCCGAAATTTAAAAGAGAGCCAGAAGATACAAATCCAACGTTAGTGTAGTAACGAGCTCTTTCATTACCACCAGAAATTTCTGCAACAGCATCATAACGTGCATAGCTACTTTTTAAATAATCTGATGAATAATAATCTACACTTGGGTAACGATATGGATTTATGCCAGAGTGATTATAGATGGTTTCTGGAGTGTAAATAGCAGCCAAACCATCGTTAGCTAATGCTTCGTTATAAAGCGTCATATACTCTGATGAACCAAGGTATTGTGGAAATGCTTTAGGAACATTAAGTCCTACATTGCTACGTATATTTATTTTTTGCTTGGCATGCACACCTCTTTTAGTTGAGATTAAGATTACTCCTTTTGCACCACGACTACCATATAGCGCAACAGCAGATGCACTTTTTAGAAAAGTAATCTGATCAATTTCATTAGCATTGATACTGCTAACATCTCTTGGTACTCCATCGATTAAAATTAGCGTAGAATTCATTCCCCAAAGAGAATTTCCACTGAAACCGGAAGTGAAACCGGGAGCAAAAGCCTCCATCCCATCTAGTCCATAGGTTGTATAATTTTTTTCGAATAGGGTTGATATATCCACATTAGAAACACCTGCAGGCAACACACCTTCTTCCACTTTTTTGAAGCCAATGTTTACCAATCTATCTTGTTTAATCAAACTCACTTCTGTTAACCCTGGCTTTGCAATTAAAACCATGCTTTTATAGCCAGTAGCACTAACTGTAAAAGTGGTGTTAGCGGGAATTTCTATACTAAATAATCCCTGTTGGTTGGAGATAGCTAATACATCACTAAATTCGGTACTTATCGATGCCCCAACTACTGGGTCTCCATTAGCACCGCGGATAACAGCTTTTATAGGTATTTTAACAGCATCCTGCGCTTTGCTTACACTGACAAATAGCGTAAAAAAGACATAAAGGGCCATTCCTTTTATTAAAAATTTCATCATTCTAGTTTTTAATTATCTGGTTTATGATCATGAACTACCTTACCATCCTGGGTTTTGTGAAAACTCCGGATACATATTAACATCTGCTCTTTTTAGCGGCAGCCAATAATGCTTTTCGCTAAATGGACGTTGCAATATCACCCGTTCACGATAATTGACCACTTTATTAACCTTAGTATCTGTAGCTGGATTTAACGTAGCTGCACGATCAAATTCTGCAGCGGTTTTTAAGGTATAAGGTACCTCAGCTAGTAATCGCCAACGGCGGAGATCATTAAACCTATGTCCCTCGAATGCCAATTCTACTGCACGTTCGCGTCTTACTTCCTTCATAAATTCGGTCGTAGAACTAAGATATTGTGCTGCAACATGTCCTACTCCTGCTCTGTCGCGGATAATATTTATTGCATCCACCGCACTTTTCCCAAAGCCATCAGCCTTGGCGGTTGCAGATTCGTAGCCTGTAGCAACGGCCTCTGCATACATTAGATACACATCTGCCAAACGCATATAGGGCACTTTAATATTTAGGTTCTGTCCGTAATTCCAACCCTGATCAAAATTATTTGCTGTTCTTGGAACGAATTTATAAAGCATATACCCTGTACGGCTGCCAGAACGTTCATCCCTGTAACTTCCTGTTGTAAAAAGATTAGCGTAACGGTGTACTTCCATGTTTGCTGCAAGTGTTCCCTGTACCACCTTAACACCGTCATAAATAATATCATTATAAAATCTTGGATCTCTATCACGCCACGGGCTTTGTGGATCATAACCAGAGCCACTTAGATCAGCTTGAGCAGAGTTTGCGATAGGCAAACCGTTTTTCATTCCATAGTAGTTTACATAATTGGCAGTTGGCGCAAAAACCAATGCATCGGCACCAACTATAGCAGGTGTATATTGTTTTGCTGTTCCATAGGTTGATCCATGGGCTCCCCAGTACGGACCATTAAATATGGCTTCTGTACCACCAGGCATTAAGAAGTTCTGCCCGATAGTATAAAAATTATTACTGTACTGTGCAAAAGGCAATAATTTATGTGGCGCTGCACCACTTTCTGTTAATTGTAGAAGCTCGGCAAATGCGGCAGCGGCTTTTTTACTTAACTCGGCATTGTAAGTTTTGCTACCGTTAGAAGCAAAATTCATTAATGGACTTGCTGCCCAAAGGTAATTTTTACCCAAATAACCTAATGCCATAATTTTATTGATACGCAATTGGTTTTTACCGCTTGTTTGTACACCAGCAGCAGTATTGTCCCAATTAATTGGTAAAAGATCGGCTGCTGCCCTAAAATCTAAAGCTGCCTTTGCAGCAGTTTCCTGATATTTTAACCTTGGCAGCTTAAATTCTTCGTCAGATGGCAATACCTTATCGATGTATGGCAAACCACCAAAATATTGTATCAACATAAAATGGAACCATCCCCTAAAGAATAACAATTGACCTCTTATCAAGTCGCGTTCCTCTGGAGTGGCATTTACCATCAAATCCATATTTGCCAAACCTAGGTTCGCCTTACGGATACCGTACCATGCCAAAGGATATAAGCCTTTGGTAAACCTATCATTATTTGTACTGGCAGCAGCATTATCTAAAAATCCCGCACCCCATCCGTCAAATTCTCTCTGCCAGCCCCAAAAATCTCCGTTATCTACCTTGTTCACAAAGTGGAAGTTCTGTACAGTAGATTGGATTTCATCCTCTCCCCAATTCCAGCTATTCGTCCAATAACGGTTGGTAAAATCTGGTATACAACTATAGAGTTCTTCAGTATATCCCTGAAAACTGCGAAAGTCTTTGAAAGCAGATTCTGCCGACACAATTGCTTCAGGATCTCTATCCAAGTATTTTTTACAGGATAACATTCCTGTAGCTGTCCAAATGATGCTTATCAACAACAGCCTTTTTATATATTTTTTCATATTAATCTTAGTTAGAAGACGAAATTAGCACCTAGATTATAACGTTTTACCGTTGGGTAGGCTCCCTGAGAAGCCCAGCTTTGGCCACCTGCACTCTGATAGTTAGCTTCTCTATCATCAGGCATTTTAGTCCAAACATGGAGGTTGTTACCATTGATAAATACCCTTAGGCTAGATACACCAACCTTTTTGATCCAGTCTTGTCTAAATGTGTAAGCTATTTCAGCATTTTTTAATCTCAGGTAAGAAGCATCATACATGTAACGGTCTGCGGTATAAAAACCTGTAGGAGTAGATTCCCATCTGGGCATTGGTCCATCTGGATTTGTATTTTCTTTGGACCAATAGCTTCCTTCATCATAGGCTACAGTATTTTTTCCTGAAAAGGTTCCCAGTACTACTTGGCGAGTTACATTATTTACTCCATAAAATTGTGCAAATACACTAAATCCTTTCCAATCGAAGCCCAAAGTTGCATTGTAGGTATTTTGTGGAGCACCAGAATAACCGTAAGGTATATTGTCATTCGCATCGATAATTCCGTCGGCATTGTAATCTACAATATGGTAATTGCCGGGAATTTTCTGGTGATCGTTTGCATTATGGGCGGTGCTTCCGTACAACTGGTCCCAGGTATTGTAATAGCCTTGACTTACATACGAATAGCCTTGTCCTATTTGTTTGTCTATTGGTTTTGAGTAAAGTGGTAGTAACTCTGCAACATCTGCATCTAATACCCTATTTTTAGCATGGGTAAAATTGATATTCGTCCATAAACGTAGATTTTCATTTATTTTTTTATTTACACGAACATCAACCTCAAAACCCCTTGATCGAACTTTACCCACATTAAATGTGGGAGGTTGGGCACCATAATAACTTGGAACTGCACGGCTTGTACCTGTTAAGATGTCACTTCTATCATCTTGGAAGAAATCGACACTTCCACTAAGTAATGTACCAAAAAAGCCAAAATCTAATGCAATATTCTTTTTCACAACTTTTTCCCAACGTACGTTCGGATTTCCTACACCAACTTCTCTGTACCAATTGTAAGGGCTTTGCTCTGCATTATCGCCAGTTACCCCCATAGGAGTTGTACCACCAAAAGCCCAGTTGGTTAAAAATGCGAACCTCGGAGAACCACCATCATCACCAATTTCTCCGTAAGAGCCACGCAACTTAAGGCTAGTAACGAATTTTAATGGTTTCATGAATTTTTCCTCAGAAATCATCCAACCCAAACCGCCAGAAGAAAAGAAATCAAAACGATAGGCTGGACCGAATTTTTCTGAACCATTGTATGCTCCATTATATTCTAAGCTATATTTACCGGCATAGTTATAGGTGGTACGAAAAACCCAATCTTCTCTATAAGAAGGAATGATACTTCCTGTAGCGGTCTCATCCCTACTCCAGAGTCCCATTGCAGTAAAGTTGTGTTTATTGGCTATTGTTTTAGCATAATTTAACTGCATTTGAGAAAACATTCTTCTAAAAGTGGCATTGTCATTTACGTTACCAGCTCTACTCGCCCATCTCACACTTTCACGCCATTCTAATTCGGTAGCCGCATCTTTGGTTTGAGAATAGCTTACGATTCCAGTTTCCGGATCGATATATTTACTTAGCACCCCATTGTTCCTGTCATCAATTCCACGTTCATTTTCGATAAATGTGTTATCTATAGAGAGTGTTCCTTTAAAGTTAAGTCCTTTAACTATTGCACTTAAGTTTTGGTCTAATGTAAAATCTGTAGTTATACGCGATGTTGTGATCTGCTGAAGGCCTGTTGTGGCCAAAATACGTGCAGAGTTTAAGCTCTGTTGTTCATTTGGTTTGTAGTAACCCCAAGTACCGTCTGAGTAAACAGGTAAGTATAAGTTTGGTGCAGCAGAATAAGCTGCCGTCCAAGTGTTATAAGGATTTACATCAATCCATGGTCTTTCAGATGAACCCCTAGAGCCCGAAATGTTTGCCCTAAATACGGTTGTTGGTGTTAACTGAAAATCCAAGTTACTTCTCACGTTAAGTCTTTTAAAACTGTAACCTCCACTATAACCTCGGTTGTTTTCGAATCTTCTAAATAAATCTGCCTCATCAAGGTAATCAACCGACGAGAAGTATTTTACAAAAGAAGTACCGCCAGCAATATTTAGGTTTGCGTTATAAGACATGGCATTGTCTCTAAATAAGGTATTTACCCAATCTACGTTAGGATAGCGTTCTGCTTCTTCTAAATTAGCAGGCGAGCGGTATTTACGCATCACATCTTCAGGAAGGTAAGAACTCCAAGCTCCTGGAGCTAAACCAAGCTCATACTCAATGGTACGGTTACGTACTTGGAACATATCATAAGAATCTAATTTACCAGGTAACTTTGAAGCAGATTTTAACACGGTATTTGCAGATGCCCTGATTTCAGCTTTTCCTTCTCGGCCACGTTTGGTGGTAATTAGGATTACCCCATTTGCACCCTTTACTCCAAAAACTGCAGTAGCAGAAGCATCTTTTAAAACGGATACAGAAGCAACCGAACTGATGTCGATATTATTCATTGAACGTTCTACACCATCTACTAAAATTAGTGGACTTGCATTGTTCCAAGTACTTCTACCACGGATGAGGATTTGCGGATCTTCGTCTCCTGGCATCCCGGTACTGGCTGTAGTAATTACTCCTGGCAAATTCCCCGTTAATGCTGCACCCAAACTTGAAACTCCGCCGGTTCGCTCCAGCACTTCGCTAGTAGTTTGTGTAATTGCGCCTACAACACTTTCCTTTTTCTGCACCCCATAACCCACAATTACAACTTCGCCCAACTGTTCAGTATTGTCTTTCAATACAACTTTAACAGTTGTTTTACCAGTTATATTAACGTCCTGAGTTTTCATCCCAACAAATACTACAGTTAATATTTGCTTATCAGCTGGTACATTGATAGTAAATTCGCCTTTGGCATCGGTTTGTGTTTTTAGGCTAGTTCCCTTAACCGTTATACTCGAACCAGATATCGGGTTCTGCTGGTCATCAACAACAGTACCGCTAACTTTTCGCAACTGCTGAGCTGAAACATCATCAACCAGCAGCAGTGAAGCACTTAGTATTAAATATATTAAGAATAATAGCTGCCTTAATGCTCCATATTTGGCACTTGCATCATTACCCACTTTGGTATTTTTTTCCATTATTTAAGATCATTTAGAGAAATAGAATTTGGATAATTATTGACCATCATGTTCTGAATGGATTATTGATAAAGAATTTCTGGCCATGTTGCCAGCGCATAAACAGGATGCTGTACCTGTGAGATTGTAGTTTTTTATCATAAGATTTGGTTTATATTGGTTATTTGAATTATTCGAAAACATATCGATTGTTAGTCGGTACATTATATTTGTCCAGAAGGATAGAAATTTAACTAGGTGCTGCCATTGGCTTTTTTCTATTAGTTTACATTTGGTTAGTAACTAACAATAAGACCAAGAAGATAGCTTATGGAATGAAATCGAAAATTAGCTTCGATCTGCTATCTTTTAACAACATTCGAAGTACAAAATTTGAAATAGTTGGCTCATTTTTTAAAGATCGCCTCATTAGAGAAAAGGGCAATTTAGAAATTTTGTTAACCAGCTACCGACATCATACACGAAGAAATGTTTTGGCTTATATTTAGTTTATCGAAGCTAACATAGCTGCATTTTTTTGAATAGCACAATTGTTCAAATTAATACCCATTTTGTTTAAAGCAAAAAAAACAGGCTAAACAGCCATAAAAACGTGATTTTAATCATTTCATAGACCTACAATTTATGTGAATTTTACACATTTAATAGTATTATTATCAAAAAGGTGGCAACTTTTAATCTAATGAGAGAATAAAAAATTAAAATTTAAACGAATAAACATGAAGAATTATCTAATTCAATCGATTGTTTTATTATAATTTATAATTAATTTCCCAGTAGAATACAAAGAAAAAATTAAAACTATATACCAAATTAGCCTCATGATTAAGAAATATTTCAATCGATTGCATTTAATTATAAGCAGCAATTTTTCTGCTAAAAAATGAGACTTATCTATATACTTCGGATGAATTATTTTGAGTGAAAGTTGAAATTAAAACTTATGTTAACAGAGGCCTAATTACATCTATAAATGTTATCGATTTAATACTAATTCAACAAATATATTGTCTAACAAATTTTAATCATTTCATTAGTTATAGTATTAAGTTAAACACGAATAGGTCCAACAAAAGCAAGCCTATCCCTAAAATTAAGAAAAGATAACCAAATGTACTAGCTAAATTGATGAATTAAGCTATTTAAATCATAACAAGGTTGATAATTTAGTTATCACTAATAGAATGATATAGCTCAACCAAAATTATAAACATGAAGATGAACAAATTGCCGATAACACTATTGCCATTATTAATAGTTACTTATTTTATTTCTGGATATAAAAAACCAGATGGCCTTAAAGATTATTATAAAAACTACTTTCCAATTGGGGTTGCGGTAAAACCGAGCGACCTTCGGAATAACGAAAAATCATTATTATTAACTCATTTTAATAGCATTACTGCAGAAAATGCAATGAAAATGGGACCATTACAGCCTGGCGAAAATAAATATTTTTGGCCACTTGCAGATTCAATTGTAGCGTTTGGCGCAAATAATAAATTAAAAGTAAGAGGTCATTGTTTGGTATGGCATGCGCAAACACCAAGGTGGCTTTTTAAGGATTCTGCCAATAACAATATCTCAAAACAACAATTACTAAACAGAATTAAAAGCCATATTGAAACCGTAGTTTCTCGCTATAAAGGAAAAGTTTATGCTTGGGATGTTGTGAATGAGGTAATTGCAGATGACACGAGTTATTTCCGAAAATCGCCGTTATATAGCATTGCTGGTGAAGATTTTGTTGAACAAGCCTTTAGGTATGCGCATAAAGCTGATCCAAAAGCAATATTGTTTTATAACGATTACAATACGGAAAACCCTGCCAAGCGTGAGAAAATATTTAAAATGCTTAAAAATTTATTAGCTAAAGGTGTACCTATTCATGGTGTTGGCTTACAGGCGCATTGGTCTATTAGTACACCTAGCCGCGAAGAATTGGAAAAATCTATCGAAATGTTTTCGTCTTTGGGCTTACAGATCCAATTTACAGAACTTGATATTTCTGTGTATGCTGGGAGACAAGGCGGACAACTTATTTCTGGGGAAAAGAGTACCGAACAAGCGCTATTTACCCCCGAAATGGAACAAAAACAGCTTGAAAAATATAAAATGATATTTGAGGTATTTAGAAAGTATAAAAAAAATATTACAGGCGTAACCTTTTGGAATTTATCAGATAAATATAGCTGGCTTGATGGCAGAGGCCGAAAAAATTTTCCTCTACTGTTTGATACAGAGCTGAAGCCCAAAAAGGCATATTATGAGGTAATCAAGTTTTAAATAGTTAAAAATAGCTTTTTTAAATAAACTAACATTAATCAATCCTTACTAATTAATAACATTCCTAAATTTTAAACCCTATGAATAAAATAAAAGCACTGATCATCTGCTTTGCTTTATTGCTGGCAAGCTTACCCTCTTTTTCACAAGATCCTAATTTTTATATCTTTTTAGCATTTGGCCAATCAAACATGGAAGGTGCTGCACCTTTTGAATCCCAGGATACAACCTTCGTAGATGATCGTTTTAAAGTTTTGGAATCTGTTAATTGTACCAATTTAAACCGAAAAATGGGCAATTGGTATACTGCAATCCCTCCTTTAACCAGATGCAAAACAGGTTTAGGACCGGTTGATTATTTTGGACGTACTTTGATTGAAAATCTTCCAAAAAATATTAAAGTTGGGGTCATCAATGTTGCTATAGGAGGATGTAAAATTGAACTTTTTGACAAAGACAATTATCAATCTTATACTACAACTGCTCCAGATTGGATGAAGGGCATGTTGGCAGAATACGATGGTAATCCTTATGCACGTTTGGTTGAAATGGCAAAAATTGCGCAAACAAGCGGTGTAATTAAAGGAATACTGATTCATCAAGGGGAATCTAATACTGGAGATAAAACATGGCCAGAAAAGGTTAACGGAGTTTATCGAAACCTATTGGCAGACCTGAAGCTAGATGCATCACAAACACCAATACTTGCTGGAGAAGTAGTAAATGCAGATCAAAATGGGGTTTGTGCTAGCATGAATGCAATCATTGCTACCCTTCCAAAAACTATCCCTAATGCGCATATAATTTCTTCTGCTGGTTGCCCAGATGGGCCGGATAACCTGCATTTTTCGGCAGAAGGTTACCGTATGCTCGGTAAACGTTATGGAACAAAGATGCTCAGTTTACTGGGTTATAAGGAAACAAAAAAATAATGCTTAAACATTTCTATAAATGAATACAAAACATACATTATTAACTTTCGCTACACTGCTGTTTTTTTTAATGTGCCTAGGTGCTTGTAAAACCAAAAAAGCTGCAAATTACCAAGAAGATCCTCGTGGGTTAAAAGATTATTACAAAAACTACTTTTCTGTAGGCGTAGCTGTTGGCAAGAGAAACCTTAATGGCGAGGAAGCTGTTCTTATTAAAAGACATTTCAATAGTATTACAGCAGAAAATGATATGAAAATGGAGATGTTACAACCAATTGAAGGAAAATTTAATTGGGCAACCTCCGATTCGATATTGAATTTCGCCATCAAAAATAACATTAAAGTAAGAGGCCATAATTTATGTTGGCATGAGCAGGCACCAGCTTGGTTTTTTGTGGGTAAAGATGGTAAAGAGGTAAGCAAAACTGTATTATTACAGCGTTTAAAAACTCATATCGACACGGTCGTTGGTCGTTATAAAGGAAAAATATATGCTTGGGATGTGGTTAACGAAGCGATAGATGACGACTCTACCAAGTATCTTCGAAATTCTAAATGGTATCAAATATGTGGTGAAGATTTTATCATTAAAGCATTTGAATATGCGCATGCTGCCGACCCAAACGCTAAGCTATATTATAACGACTACAATACCGAACGCCCAGAAAAACGCGAAAGAATTTACAAGTTACTGAAGAGTTTGAAAGATAAAGGTGTACCGATTGATGGTGTCGGCTTACAGGCACATTGGTCTATAGAAGAACCTACAGAAAAAGAATTAGTAACTGCAATAGAGCGCTATTCTTCTCTTGGTTTAAACATACAATTTACAGAACTAGATATTTCAATATATCCATGGGAGAAAAATAAGCGAGCAAAGCGTCCTGGAGAATCGGACGCTTACACATCCGAACTTGAGGCTAAACAAATAGAAAAATACAAAATGGTATTTGATGTATTTAGAAGGTATAAAAACGTAATTACTAATATTACCTTTTGGAACATATCGGATCGCCGAACCTGGTTAGATTCCTATCCAGTTGAGGGCAGAAAAAATTATCCATTACTTTTCGACACCCAGTTGAAACCTAAAAAGGCTTATTGGGAGGTTGTTAATTTTAAAATAAATAAAAAACCTAATTAGAAATTGTGCATTCTCGAAGATCTAATCAAAAGGAAGTATAAGATTGCTATCACTAGAAGCTAGCTAAATCAATAGATCTTTAACTATTTTAACCTTAATAACAATTGAACAAAATGAGAAAAATTTTATTAACAATATTATTATTACCCTTAGTAAGCTTTCTAGCAATTGCACAAAACCCAATCATCAAACATATTTTTACTGCAGACCCTGCTCCTATTGTATATCGAGACACTGTTTTCTTATTTAGCGGTCATGATACGGCTTCAGTTTCGGCAACAAACTATAAAATGCCAGATTGGTATGTATTCTCTTCAACTGATCTGGTAAATTGGAAAGATCATGGTTCTGTATTATCGCCAAAAACCTTCTCATGGGCAACAGGCGATGCATATGCTGCGCAATGTATGGAACGTGACGGTAAATTTTACTGGTTTGTATCTACCTTTCATAAAAAAGATGATAGAAGTGGTGGTGGTGCAGCCATAGGTGTTGCTGTTTCAGACCATCCTGCCGGCCCTTATAAAGATGCAATTGGAAAAGCACTAATAGTAAACGAAATGACTAAAGATATGAAACATGCCTGGGACGATATCGATCCTACAGTAATGATTGATGATGACGGTCAGGCTTATCTTTTCTGGGGAAATGGAAGTTGCAAATGGGTTAAGCTTAAAAAGAACATGATAGAAATGGATGGCGAAATTACCACCATAATGCCAAAAAACTACATTGAAGGGCCTTGGGTGTATAAAAGAAAAGGTCTTTATTACTTACTTTATGCAAGCAAGGGCACCAAGCCCGAAATGATTGAATATTGCACAGCTAAAAACATCGCTGGCCCTTGGGATTATCAAGGTATCATCCAAGAAAATGTGCCCAACAGTTTTACCACGCACCCGGGTGTGTTAGATTATAAAGGGAAGTCTTATTTCTTTTATCATAATGGTGCGTTGCCAACTGGTGGCAGTTATCGAAGATCAATTTGTATTGACGAAATGCATTATAACGAAGACGGTACCATTCAGAAAATCATCCAGACTACAACTGGGGTTGCTGTAAAATAGAACGCATTAAAAAAATCATCCATCTAAATTTAGTGTTAGATTTACATGGATGATTTACTTTGGCCAAGCAAAAAGCAAAGCTATTTTTTTACAAATAAAAGCTGGGCAAAAAGGTACAAATCATTTTTCCAAACCTTAAAATCGTGCTTTCCAGGTTCTTTATAAAAAATGTGTGGCACACTATGTTCCACCATATAATCTCGAGTACGTTCACTTATTTTCAGCAATCCATCCTCATCACCGCATGAAATCCAAAGCAATTTAATTTTATCTTTGGCAGCTTCAGGATTTGGCAACAGCTGATCTGGCATTTTGGTATTAGGTGCTGATGAAAACCCTCCTATCCAGGCAAATTTATCTAAATTTCCCAATCCAAAATTTAACGATTGCCCACCTCCCATAGATAATCCGGCAATAGCCCTTTGCGCTCTGTTAGTTTCTGTAGCATATTGTTTTTCGATATACGGAATTAGATCATCTAAAAGATCACGCTCGAATGTTGCAAAAGCAGCCACTTTTTCTGCAGCCATAATATTGCCTGAAGCACTGTCGTCTGTCATAGCTCTTCCGTTGGGTAAAACAACGATCATATCTTTTACTTTTTTAAGCGCATAAAGATTATCTAGTATACGTTCTGGCCTACCTTGGTTTAACCACTCATATTCATTACCACCAATACCGTGCAGCAGATAAAGTACAGGATATTTTTTTGTTTTAGAATAATTTGGAGGAAGATAAACTACGGCATGCCTTTTTACACCAACGGTTTTCGAATCGTAAGTAATTGTATCTAATTTGCCATGAGCGATATTAGGATTTAATTCGTCAAAACCGGCGGGTGCTTGTCCAGTTTGAGCACTAACTGCGCCGCTGCACAGCAATAAAGCAGTTAAAAGGATTAGTGATTTTTTCATCATTTTATATTTAGTTTTCTTTTTTATCAATAATGGTATATGTTTTTCCTGCAACTGTTTTAAAATCGTATGTCCAAGTTTTTGGAATGCTAATTTGTAGCTTATCAATGTTCTCTACAATTATTGGATTTTTAATTTCGGCTGGCTGATTAAGCTTATTGGCATTTTCGCCCTTGGCTTCCTTTAAAATTTGATTTAAAACTTCTTGATTTAAGCGCAACCTACAATTACTCCCTAAAGCTGAATGGATTACTAGTTTGGTAATTTGTTTATCTTTCCATTCGATATCTACTTTAAAGCCACCACGTGCAATAAGACCTTGCACACTTCCTGTTGGCCAAGCATCTGGAAGAGCTGGCAATACATAAATGCCTCCATCGTGGCTTTGCATCAACATTTCAGCAATGCCGGCTGTGCAACCAAAATTTCCATCGATCTGAAATGGCGGATGCGCATCAAATAGATTTGGATAGGTACCTCCAGATTGTTGCGAAGTTGGTTTAATCTGATCTGTGATGAGTTTGTAGGCATGGTTTCCATCAAGTAACCTTGCCCAAAGGTTAATTTTCCATGCCATTGACCATCCGGTAGAAACATCGCCTCTATAAACCATCGAATTTTTAGCGGCAGCAAATAATTTTGGATGCTGAAAAGGTGATATCTGGTTACTTGGAAATAAACCATAGAGATGCGAAACATGTCGATGGTTATCAGTAGGCGAATCCATATCTTCCAACCATTCTTGCAACTGTCCATGCTTTCCAATCTTCATTGGAGGCAATTTACTTTGATAGTTAATTAAGCTATCGGCAAATTTACGATCAAGCTTTAGCTCGGATGCTGCTTTGGATGTATTGCTAAACAAATCAAAAACTAACTGATTATCCATGGTAGCACCAGCAGTAACAGAAACTGCAGTTTGCCCTCCAATATATTCATGTTCTGGAGATACCGACGGAGATAATACAAGCCAATTATGATTGGGATCTTTTTGAAGCACATCAAGAAAATACTGCGCTGCAGATTTCATGATGGGATAGTATTTTTTTAAAAATTGTTGATCGCCTGTGTACAAATAATGTTCCCATAAGTGTTGACACAGCCATGCATTGGCAGTTGGCCATAACCCCCAAAATGCACCATCTACTATTCCTGTAATGCGCCAAATATCGGTATTGTGATGAAGCATCCAGCCACGAGCACCATACATTTTAACTGCAGAAGCTTTCCCTGTAACAGAAAGGTCTTCTATCATATTAAATAGCGGCGCATTCAATTCTGATAACTGTGTAACTTCACTGGGCCAATAGTTCATTTCTGTATTGATATTAACAGTATATTTACTATCCCATGGCCCTTTCAGTTCTCCATTCCAAAGACCTTGCAGGTTGGCGGGCTGAGACCCGGGTTGGGACGATGAAACCAATAGATATCTTCCGAACTGAAAATAGAGTTCTGCTAATTGAGGATCATTTCCATTTAAAAATTGCTGAATACGAACGTTAGTAGGCCTTTTCATTGCTTCAGAATTCCCTAAATTCAACTTAACCCGATCAAAATAGTTCTTGTGGAAATTGGTGTGGGAAGCGAATAATTGGTCAAAACTATTAGCATAACCTGCTTTTAAATTTTGGAGTGCTTTTGCAAGCGGATCTGCTGAAACATCTTTATAATTCACAAAATTAGTTCCTATAGATAGGTATATAGTTGCTGTATCTGCATTTTCTATCACAATACTAGAAGTATCAACTTTAATTGTGCCGCCACTTGTTTTAGCGCTGGCAACTACATTAAACTTGATTTTGCCTTTCTGATTTTCGTGATCACTCCCCTTCCCTGCTAAAATCAACTGGTCTCCTTGTTTATAAACCTGCTGAGCCAATGGACTTTGTAATGTCGCTTTAAAACTGATCATCTTCGGACGATCAGCTGTTAGCCTTGCTACCAGCACGTTTTTAGTAAAAGAAGTAAAGTACTCTCTCTTAAATCTTGTTCCGTTAATAGTGTAACTCACAGATGCAATAGCATGTTCAATATCCAGATCTCTCCGGTAATTGATAGGCTGTTCGTGGCCTGGGAAATCTAAATAAAGGTTTCCAGCCAGCTGATAAGGCATGCCACTATTTCCTTTTGGTCCTAATTTATTATTGGCAAGTAATTGAGCTTCTAGATACTTTTTTTGGTTAAGCAGGCTGCGAACTTCATCAATTGCTGATTTAGCGGCTGTATCAATATTATTATTAGGGCCACCTCCCCAAATTGTAGTTTCATTGAGCTGCAATCTTTCTCGTTGAACCCCTCCAAAAACCATTGCTCCCAAAAAGCCATTTCCAAGCGGAAGCGCTTCATTCCATGTTGAACTTGGTTGATCGTAAAAGAGTTTGTACCGCAAACTAGCGTTAGGTTCTAGTAAAACACTTTTTTGTTGAGCGAAAGAAAACGTAGCACTCAAAAGACCAATTAGCGAACCATATAAAAGCGACTTAATATGTGTATTCATTACTTAATTTTTTAGGGGTGTAAATTGATAAAGCACTACACCATGAACAGGTACCGTAATATCAAGTTGTTGTTTGCCAGTTTCAATTTTTGTGATGTCTTTTTGTCGCCAAATATCACGAACATTGATATTTCCGGTAATACCCAGTTTAGCAAAATCCTTATAAGAGATATTTACGATATCAATTCCGAAGTTGCAGAAGCCAATGGCATAACTTCCATCTTCGAGCTGTTTTTTATAAATGCGCAAGTCGCCAATCGTTTGCACACAGGTGGCCTGTTTGCCCAATGGATCTTGGTTAACGGCAATCACCTCGTCATTTGTTAATAAGTTTAGGGTAAAATCGTCCATTTTCTCCATATCGCAACCAATTAAAAGCGGTGCGGCAAAAAGACTCCAAAGGCTAACATGTAAATATTGTTCGTCTGGTTTTAGCTTGCTCGGATGTGGATTGCCCCAGCCCACCGTACCGATTACCAACATATCTGGATCGTTCCAGTTACCTGGTTTTGCATATGCCGCCGACTTATCTTGCGCTAAAGCGATATCCCTTACACTCGCCCAGGTATCAGTAATATCATTTGTTGTGCGCCAACTATTTCCCCCTACCGAGTTGCCCCATTTTCCTACATCAGACATCCCATATTGACACAAACTATAAACAATATCTCTAGGTTGCTTAAGCAAATAATCCCCCATTACCTGATACGGTTTAATTGCGGTGTTCAGTTCATTACCCCCTCTAAATGATAAAGAAGGTACTTTTTTTGGATCGTTATCTGGCATTCCGTTAATGACACCACCGTAGCTGCACCAGTCGTATTTCAGATAGTCGAATCCCCACTTTGCATAGCTCATCGCATCTTGCTCTTCATGTTCATAGCTACCAGAACAACCACCACAGGTCCAAGGCCCAGGACTAGAGTAGATCCCGATTTTTAAACCCATTGCGTGAATATCATCTGCAAGTCCTTTCATATCCCCAAACCTAACATTAGGTTTAATATTTCCTTGTTCATCACGATATGAACCTTGTAAAGATGGATCTTTAGAATCTCGGTTATTTTGCCAAAAATCGTCAATATTGATATAAGACCAACCGTGGTTAACTAGGCCGCTTTTTTCCATTGCTACTGCCGCACGTTTTACCTTATCGGCAGAAACCTCTCCAGCAAAACAGTTCCAACTGTTCCATCCCATTGGTGGTGTTAAAGCAATCTTATCGCCACATTCTATGCGTAGTTGTTTATCGGCTTTGCCCTTTGCATTTTTTGCCCCCAAAGTTACCATATAAGTTCCCTTTTGCGAGATTTTCCCTGTGATGATGCCAGTTTTCGCATCAATGCTCAGTCCTTTAGGTAGCCCAGTAACAGAGAAAACCATTGGCCTGATACCTGTTGCAGGGATTCTGAACAAAAATGGCGAACCAGGACGCACACCAAAAACACCAGCACCATTGATCTTTGGTTTGTCTGCAGGAAGTGGCGTAAGAATGTACCGCTCATTTGCCACTGGACTAAATGTTTTAAACGTTGTGACACCCGTAGTTTCAAATTTTGCATCAGCCCAGTTTACATGGTCATAATAGTTGCCATTCCCTCCGTCTGTAACCACTAATTCGAGTTTTTTTACACCCGATAAATTTACCAAGCAAGTTTTAGCAGAATCGCCTGCGTGCATCACTCCGCTTGTCCATAACTTTTTTCCATCACCGTAAACTACAAACTCAGCAGCTGGATCATGGCTTTTAATTTCATCATCAATGCCCACTTTTGCAGTAAACAATTTGGCACCTCCCTCAAGTAATACGGTTAATGAGCTCTCTGCATGGCTACCAAAACCTCGTTCGAATGTTTTGCCAGCAATCGTCATTTTTTTTCCGTCGATAGACTTATTTTTCATCGGCATGCCATAGCCCTGAGTAGCTGTGCTCAGGTCTAACTCGTCTAACCATACAGTTTGAGCTTTTAAGCTTCCACTGATTAGCAACAAACATATTGCGATTATAAATGTAATTGGTCTTTTACTTTTTGCAAATTTCATATTAAAAAAGCTGAATGGTATAGGTAAAAGAGGTATCCTGTGCAGCTACCTTAAATTTTTCGAGCGGTTGAGGACCACAGCTGTTAGAACCTACTCCCAAGGTTTTGGTAGAAATGCTTAACACCGTAGCTGAACTAGCTGGGAGATCAATTTTGTACTCAACCGGTGTCATTTGCTCGTCGGTATGGGGCAGTGCGGCTACCTGCATCAATTTCTCGTCTGCCTTAATCATTAGGGATGGCATTCCCTTGCCACTCAATTGAGACCAACGCACCTCTTCGTGGTTACCACGCTCCATTGGTTTCTCATATTCATATTGTTGGTTTACGCCTATGGTGTACACACCTACTTCGGCCGCACTTTTACGATCTGAATAGTTTTCGAAAGGACCCCGACCAAAGAATGTTAGCTGATCCAATTTTTTATCCAGCAATAGGCGCACGCCAATCTTGGCCAAATTAATGGGAAGCCCAACAAATTTAACCTGGTTATCTACCTTTATCGCACCATCACCATTAATTGTATAAGTGGCCGTGTGAAGTACAGCAAATCCTTCTTTTCCTTCGGCTTTAGTGGTAGATATGATCTTTACCGTAGTATTGTTTATAACCATTGCCTTAATTTCTACAGGCTTGTACTTCAATGTTGTTACCCCAAATTTTTCCCATTGGCGGTAAGCCCAATCATCGTCTGTGCGGTGTGGTGCTCGCCATAGGTGTAGTTTTGGTGCGCCATTTGCAGTAATCATATTGGTTCCTTTTTTCACCAACTGGTGGACGAAACCGGTCTTTTTATCAAAACTTAATGAGAAATCTTTTCCAGACACGGTAGCCATTTGCTCATTTTGAACAAGTTTTACCTGTTGTGTTGTTTTTGTAAAAACAATTTTAGGGGTATTTATCGGTAATTTAAACTGGGCGGTAGCCACTTCATACCCTTTTTCTGCCCAAAGTGTATTTTCCTTTTGTCGATAGGAAATGCGAAGAAAATATTCTGCTCCCGCTTTTGGGTTTGCAACTTGATAAGGGATATTGGCTCGTCCGGTTGTACGTGCATAAATTGGTCGTCCCAAGTTGATCTTACCATTACTGATTTCAATTCCATTCTCGGTAATACTCCAAAATCCATCAAAACTGCTCAGCGAGATAAACTGAAATTTATTTCTGATCGATATTGTACCCAAAATAGGATCGGTTAATTCGGTATCAATCCATTGGAAGGCTTTTTTCATTTCTGGAAAGTGTGGCTTCACGCTATTTCCAGTTGTGGCACGATCATAAGAAACTACACCTTTATGGATAAAGTAGTGATCGTTCGGCGCTTCACCAAAACCTCCACCATAAGCCAAAATTGGTCGGTTTGGATCCCGTTTGTTCCATAAAGCCTGATCCTGGTATTCCCATATCGCTCCGCCCAAAATTTCTGGGTTGTTGTCAAAAACTTCTGCATATTCATCAAGCGAACCCATTGAATTGAACATGGCATGTACAAATTCACAGATATAAAAAGGTTTGGTAAGTGTTTTATCTTGAGCTGTTCTGGCATAATCCTGAGCTGTTCCGTACATCCGTCCATCCAGATCTGCTGGATTATTCTTACCAACGCCAAAACGCTCGTAATGAATTGGCCTTGAAGGATCTAAGGCTTTAACAGCATTCATTGCCGCTACAAAATTTGGCGTAGCTCCCCAGCCACACTCGTTGCCCAACGACCAAATAATTACTGAAGGACTGTTCTTAAAATTCTCGATGTTGGCTACATTACGGTCAATAATGGCCGATTTAATGGTAGGTTCGTTATCGAAGCGACTGTCGTATCCATGACACTCTACGTTGGCTTCGGCAACCAGCCAAATCCCCCATTCATCACACAACTCGTACCACCTGGGGTCATCAGAATAATGAGAAGTACGGATATGATTACAGTTTCCTTGTTTAATGGTCTTAAGGTCCTCTATCATTTGCTCTTCTGTTATCGCATGCCCAACGTCCGACCAATGTTCGTGGCGATTTACGCCTTTGAGTTTAATGGGAGTTCCATTCACTGTAAAAATACGTCCCTTAATTTCTATTTTGCGGAAACCAATTTTTGATGATAAAATTTCACCTTCAGAGCTGGTGACCACAACAGTATACAAGTTAGGTGTTTCAGCAGTCCATTTCAGTGGATTGGAGATTTTCATGTTCACCTGCATTTCTTCTTCCTGATTGGCTTTTAGCGGCGTGCAACTTGCGCTGCCTTTGGCAATCTCGTTGCCATCTTTATCAAACAGTACTGCAGTTATCGTTTGTGATTTGCCAGTTTTATCGCCATAATTTTTAAGTTTTGCAGTAATATCAAGTGTAGCATCTTTATAGGCTTTATCTAAATCTGGCTTTACAAAAAAATCTCGAATATGTACTTGGGGCGCACTCCACAGGGTAACATTACGAAATATGCCATGCAGGCGAAACATATCCTGATCTTCGAGCCATGTACCTGAACTATACTGATATACTTCAACCGCAATCATATTTTTGCCTGGCTTAAGGTAGTTCGTTAAGTCAAATTCTGCGGCATTGCGGCTATTTACGCTAAAGCCTACCTTTTTACCATTTACCCATAGAAAAAAAGCACAGTCTACCCCATCAAAAGTGATAAAATTGCGCCTACCGCTCCAGTCAGCTGGCACTTCAAATTCTCTTCTGTAGCTACCTACTGGATTGCGCTCTTTATAGGATGTATACCATTTTTCTGGCTCGCTCATCACCCTTGGAAAATCTTTCTTTATGGTATAGCCCAGGTTACGGTAAAATGGTGTACCATATCCGTGTACTTCCCAGTTAGAGGGTACAGGAATTTCTTTCCAGTTCGAAACATTGTAATCAGTTTTGTAAAAGTCAACTGGGCGTTGCTCTGGCCTTGGTACCCAATTAAATTTCCATTGCCCATTAAGTGTGCGGCATAACGATGAGGCATGGCGCTTGGCTACCAAGGCCTCTTTTAAGTTGGCATAAGGCATCAGCGTTGCGTGGTAGGGTTCTTTATTGATCCCAAGTAGTTCTGGGTTTTCTATTTCTGGAGGAACTGGGGCATTTGCAATCAGTTGAGCCATACCTCTATTTGATAAAAAGAGAGAAATAATGATGATCGCCGCGATCATATATTTATTCAGTTGCATCGTAATTTTGATATTTGCCATTTGTTATTTTGCTTTCAACTGCCACCAGTCAAAATTGAATAGATTTTCCTTATCTCCTTTAAATATGAAGTAAACATCGTGTTTACCTTTTATCGATTTAAGACTACAAGCCATCGTTTTCCAAGCTTGGTCTCCCCCAGTGCTTTTCACATTTAAAGTACCAAGCAATTCGCCTGCTTTATCATCTATTCTAATTTCGATATTTCCATCTGAAGACCCAGCAATACTGGCTTCGAATTTTTTCGCACCCTTAGCAAAATCTACTCCTTTTACCTTAATGAAATCATTGTTACTTATATCTGTAATATACATTTGGTTTTTATCACTGTTGTTCAGCGTACTAACTCCTTCAGACCAGTTTATAGTTTCTGCCTCAATGCGCTTGAAAGGGCTAAGCGAGCCAACTTGGTTTACGCCAGTCTCAGACCACCAGGGTAATTCTGGAATAGTTCCGTCTGGATTATACTTAAATTCTTCTACACAAACAGAACGCCTTTCGTGGTGTGCTTTGGTAAGCATAAAGTTTAAACGGAAGTTGAAACCAAAAACATAGGATTTTCCTTTATAATCAATAATTCCAGGATGATTTCCGCTAGATTTGCTATTCGGTTTCATTATATATCCCTTATATTCCCAAGGACCAGTTGGACTGTTGCTCATCGCATAACCAATACCCTCCGGACAACATGTGGAAGCATAAGACATATAGTAGTGTCCATTACGTTTGTAAGCCCAAGGACCTTCTTGATAGTGATACACATCTAGCGTAGTCTGGCCTTTTATCTTCCCTACGTTTGGAACTTTAACAATTTCGCCCGAATAGGAGATCATATCTTTATTTAATTTTACGTACCACAGGTTGGGATTGCCCCAATAGAGGTAAGCTTGTCCGTCGTCATCAATAAATACAGAGGGGTCTATCGTGCTCCAAATATCATCACCACCTACCAATTTTTTCCCGATAGGATCTTTAAAAGGTCCATAAGGACTATCCGCAACTAGTACGCCAATGCCGCTTCCCTGCACCGTGCAATAAAGGTAGAACTTACCATTGCGTTCAATGCACTGATGTGCCCATGCACCGTTTTCTTGCCTTCCCCAACTAAAACTTTTTAATGAAGCCACTACACCACGATCAGTCCAGTTTACCATATCTGTCGAAGTATATAACAGCCAGTCTTTCATTAGGAATTTCCCCATGCCAGGACCAGCACTATTCTCATCGTGCGTAGTGTAAAGGTATACAGTATCTTTATAAACTAAGGGCGCTGGGTCTGCAGTAAACTTGGTTTGTATAATTGGGTTTTGCGCAGTTGCGGAAAGCGAAAGAGCAAGTAGCACTATCGCGAACGGATTCCTTATTTCAATTTTCATATTGTTTGTTTTGGAGAGCTGGATGTTCAGTTAATTTAGGAGATGGAATTTGTAAAATCTACTAATTTGCCTCAATTCTAAAATAATCAAAGTCTACATAACCGCCTGCGTTTTCGGTTGCATAATTGAATAGTCCAAATCGATAGCCTATAAAATGTGGAAGCGTATAAGACATTTGCAATGGTTCACCTATTGGTTTCCAGGTTTTGCCATCGAAACTATAAAAGAAATACCCTATGTCTGTTCGGTTATTGAAATCACACTTGGCTTTAAAATATATATTCTTTTGGTCCTTTGGTACATCCTCACCTATTGTTGTGCCATTTTGGGCAGTTACCATTACCACGGTTTTCTTGCTACCGTTATTTTTTACGCCTACCCAGCCAAATTTACGTTGTAATAACATTAATCCGGCCTGATCTCCAGCTTTCATGTTTGAGATATCTATAGAAATTGTGCTCGAAGACATTGGTCCAATGGTACGCTGAGTTAGCATATTACGAGCCATAAGAATGTTGGTATCAAGTCTTGAAGTGGTAATCCGCAGAAAGCCAGGACGTTCATTAACAGACCAATATTTATTATCAGGATTATGGTTCCATTGCCAAACTAGAGGCAATAGTGGTTCGCCTTTTTTACGATTAAACTCGTCTGATGCTACAATTCCAGGAATTAGTCCCTTACTAGCAGGAAGTTCAAGTGTTTCAGGAACTTTACCATCTACACCTAATATTGGCCAACCATCTTTCCAGTTAACTGGAACTAGATATGGAATACGACCAACGGATCCAAAATCTCTAAATAGATAGGAGAACCATTTGCCTTCAGGTGTATTGATTAAACCACCCTGTGCTACCCCTTTATCTTTAAGTGCTACTCGCCCTTCATAAGGACCATCAAGTTTGTCGGAACGATGTATAACTACCGTACGCATTCCGTTTCTTGGCCAAGTAATGTTAAAGAGATAATATTTACCGTTTATTTTAAATAGTTGCGAACCTTCAGACGGCAATCCACCAGATGTGCCAGCCGGCAGACTTGCATTTTCAATAATAATTTTAGGCTTCGTATCTGGTTTAATTCCTGATAAATCTTCTTTCAGTTCTACCAAAGTAATTTTTCCAGCGCCATACACCATGTAAACCCTACCATCATCTTCAAAAAATAAAGAATGATCATGGAGAGATGGTTTAAATGAAACTAATTTCCATGGTCCCTTTTCGATATCCTTCGTACTATAAATATAAGTTTTTCCTGTTGTTCCAGAAAAGGTACTTACATAATACATCCCATTATGATAACGAAGGCTACTTGCCCAAGATCCTCTTCCATAATCCCATTTACCGTTGGACAATGTAAGTTCAGCTGAATCTCCAAGGGTATCATAAGCATAACCTATCGTTTTCCAGTTTACCAAATCGGTTGATTTCATGATCGGAACACCAGGATTCATGTGCATTGTGGTACTGCTCATGTAATATATTTTTCCAACTCTGATGATAGAAGGATCAGGCACATCGGCAAAAATAACAGGGTTCTTAGCCTGTTGTGCGTTAGCAAATAAGGTAATTAACGAAAATAAGATTGATAAGTTAAATAGTTTAAATTTCTTCATACGGATTGAACTGCTTGATCACTTTTGCGAGTTATTTTTGGTTACTCAAAGCTATCTACAAAAAAATGATATCCATGACCAGCTTGTTCAAAACTATGCGATGAATGTTTAGGATTAGCTTTAAGAACTAACATTTGTTTGTTAAAATATCCAAATGTAGTAGTAAAATTGACGAAATAACCTATTTACAAAATGCTGATGTATATAATTTAGCAGGATTGATTATAACAACCAAATTGAAACACTTATGAACATCAAATCCCTTTTCAAGATTTTAATTTTCGCCCTGCTGTTTAGTTACAGTAATTTAAGTTATGCAGACAACATTATTGTAGGATACCGTCATCTTGCAGATCCTGGCACACTCGTTTATAATGGAAGGGTTTATCTATATGCTTCTAACGATGATGAAAATTCTTATACCAAAGACAGTGGCTACAAGATGAAATCAATAGTTTGCGTTTCTAGTAGCGATATGAAAAACTGGACTGACCATGGTGTTGTATTTGAAGCCCCAAGAGATGTAGCTTGGGCTGGTAGAACATGGGCGCCATCTGCCATTACCAGAGATGGGAAAGTTTTTCTTTATTTCGGCAACGGAGGAAATGGTATTGGCGTAGCCACTTCAGATAGTCCGATAGGTCCCTTTAAAGATCCGATTGGCAAAAAACTAGTAGAAATTGAAACTCCAGGAGTGCTTCCTGCTACAAATATGTGGCTTTTTGATCCGATGACATTCATTGATGATGATGGACAGGCTTACATGTACTTTGGTGGAAATGGAGATAATAATGCAAGGGTTATTAAACTTAACAAAGATATGATTAGTGTAAATGGCCCTGCAACATCAATAAACGTTCCTGCTTTTTTTGAAGCTTCATGGATGCATAAACGCAATGGCATCTATTATTTTTCTTATTCTAGCAACCCAAGGGCACAAATGCGCATCGATTATATGACGAGCAAAAGCCCAACCTCAGGATTTACCTACGCAGGTATAGTTGCAGCCCAACCACCGCAGAATAACAATAATAATCATCAGGGTATTTTTGAATTTAAAGGTAAGTGGTACCATGCCTACCATAACAGAGCTGTTGCTTACAAAATGGGTATACCTACAGAGTTTAAAAGAAATTTGGCCATTGAGTTATTGAATTATAAACCAGATGGAAGCATTGAACAGGTAACCTATACAGCAGACGGAGTGCCGCAGGTTGATGGACTAAATCCTTATGTTCGTGTAGAGGCCGAAACCATGAATGACCAGCAAGGTGTTAAAACCGAATTAAGCAACAATGGAGGATTAGCTGTTACCAATATTAAAAATGGAGATTGGATTAAAGTTAAAGGTGTAGATTTCGGCGCCAAAGGCGCGAAGAAATTTTCTGCTTCTGTAGCCAGCATTGGTGAAAATAATAAAATAGAAATCCGTTTAGGTAGCCCTACTGGAAAGATAATAGGAACACTTGCCATACCAGCAACAGGAAGTGGACAAACTTGGAAAGAAGCAAGTTGTAAAGTTGAGCACACAACAGGAAAACAAGATCTTTACTTAACTGTAAAAGGCGCAGATAAACCTGAAATAAACATAGATTGGTGGATACTTTCTACTAAATAAAATTAATGCTAAAACCTTCTAATTAAACAACAGAGAATGAAAAAAACAAATTTCATATTTAAATCACTTTGTTTAGGCGCATTCCTTATTTTGGGATTACAACAGTTGGTGTTGGCTCAAAATCCTATTATCCAAACTATTTATACCGCAGATCCTGCACCAATGGTCTATAAAGACACCCTATTTCTTTACACTGGTCATGATGAGGACAAATCTACTTGGTTTGTAATGAAAGATTGGCATGCCTATTCAACCGTAGACATGGTAAATTGGACGGATCGTGGTTCTCCATTGTCTTTGCAAACATTTACCTGGGCTAAGAAAGATGCTTGGGCAGGCCAATGTATCTTCCGTAACGGGAAATTTTATTGGTATGTTCCAATGAATGAAGCAAGCGGAAAAGGAATGTCTATTGGCGTTGCTGTAGGTGATAGTCCTACCGGGCCATTTAAAGATGCTATTGGTAAACCGCTTGTACACAGTGGTAATGGAGACATTGACCCGACGGTTTTTATTGATGATGACGGGCAGGCTTACCTCTATTGGGGCAATCCATACCTTAAATATGTAAAACTAAATGCCGACATGATTTCTTATTCAGGAGAAGTAATTTCTGTTCCACTTAATAAAGAGGGCTTTAATGTGAGGTATAAAGATACTGACAAACGACCTTCAGCTTATGAAGAGGGCCCTTGGCTTTATAAGCGAAAAGATTTATATTATCTATTATATCCTGCAGGTGGTGTTCCAGAACATCTGGCCTACTCTACCAGCACCAGTGCAACAGGTCCATGGAAATACAGAGATACCATTATGACTGTCATTAAAAAAGGAGGTGCATTTACCAACCATCCAGGTGTAATTGATTACAAAGGCAAATCTTTTTTCTTTTATCATAATGGAGCCTTGCCTGGTGGTGGTGGCTTTAATCGCTCTGTAGCTGTAGAAGAATTTAAGTATAATGCTGATGGCACTATTCCAAGAATTCAAAATACAATTGCCGGTGTTAATCCAGTGCAACATTTAAATCCTTATGCAACTACACAAGCAGAAACCATAGCTTGGGAAGAAGGAATAGAAACTACAACCGCAGCCAAAGTTGGCGTATACGTAACGGAGATTAGCAATGGAGATTATATCAAAGTAAGAAGTGTAGATTTTGGAAAAGGACCAAAATCATTCGAAGCAAGAGTTGCTGGCAAAGGTGGGAGCATTGAAGTGCGCTCAGGCAGTCTATCGGGAACAATATTAACTACGCTAACTGTAAAGCCAACTGGCGATAATCAATCTTGGAACACTCAAACTGTAAAAATTGATAAAAAGGTAACAGGTGTACAAGATCTTTACTTTATTTTCAAAGGAGCCGAGGGTGAATTATTCAACTTTGACTGGTGGAAATTTAACAAATAATAAATCAACACTTAAACGATAGTAACCATAGCTGATTGAAAATACAGGGATTTACGTAATGTAATTTAAAAACTGAGATAGGTTATTTTAAATATATAATCACACTGACCATAAACAATATACAATGACCGTCAAAATCACACCTAGAAATTTAACACATTGGATCATGGCAAGTTTGTTAATGCTGGTAACAACTACCCAAGCGCAAAATAATATATATCCAAACGAATTTCCTCTCGAAGATGTAGTGATGTTAGAAGGGCCGTTTCAGCATGCACGCGACCTTAATATAAAAACCCTTCTCGCATACGATGTTGACAGGTTATTGGCAGGCTATCGCAAACAAGCAGGGCTACCAGAAAAGGCAAAGTCTTATCCAAACTGGGATGGTTTAGATGGACATGTGGGAGGACATTATTTATCGGCACTTGCCATGAATTTTGCTTCGACAAAAGATGCAGAATGTAAAAAACGAATGGATTACATGATCCAAGAGTTGAAGGCATGTCAGGAAGCGAATGGTAATAATCATCCAATTTGGGGTGTTGGCTATGTTGGTGCTATACCTAACAGTGATAATATTTGGACTGGTGTAAATCGTGCTGATTTAACAGTATACAGAACTGCCTGGGTAGCTTGGTACAATGTTCATAAAATGTATAGTGGGCTAAGAGATGTTTGGATTTATACCAAAAACGAAGAAGCAAAGAAGATCTTCCTTAATTTTTGCGACTGGGCAATCAAAGTAACCTCTACTCTTTCTGACCAACAGATGCAGGTAATGCTAAATGAAGAACATGGCGGAATGAACGAAATCTTTGCAGATGCTTACCAAATTACCAAAAATGATAAATACATGGTTGCGGCCAAGCGATTTTCTCATTTGATGCTATTGAACCCAATGGCAGATGGTAAAGATAATTTAGATAACAAACATGCAAATACCCAAGTTCCAAAAGCGGTAGGTTTTCAGCGAATTGGCGAGTTGAGCAAAGACAAAAAGTACCTAAAAGCAGGAAGTTTCTTTTGGGAAACTGTAACCAGCAATCGCACGCTTGCCTTTGGTGGCAACAGCAGAAGAGAATTTTTCCCTTCAAAAGCCAGTGCTATTGATTTTATAAATGATGTTGAGGGTCCAGAAACCTGCAACTCTTACAACATGTTAAAACTTACCGAAGACCTATTTAGAATACAACCAAAAGCCGAGTATGCTGACTACTACGAGCGTACCTTATATAACCATATCCTTTCTACACAACATCCTGATCACGGAGGATATGTTTATTTTACCCCTGCCCGTCCACGTCACTATAGAGTTTATTCTGCTCCAGACCAAGGTATGTGGTGTTGTGTAGGTAGCGGTATGGAAAATCACAGTAAGTACAACCAGTTTATTTATACACATGCAAAAGATTCATTATATGTAAATCTATTTGTAGCTTCTGAGCTCAACTGGAAAGAGAAAAAAGTAAAGATAAAACAGGAAACACTTTTCCCAGAAGAAGAGCAAACCAAACTTAGAATTACCGAAGGTTCTTCGAAATTTACGCTAATGATCCGTTATCCATCATGGGTAGCTAAAGGAGCATTAAAAATAATGATCAATGGTAAAGCGATTGGCTATGCCAATGGCCCATCATCTTATGTAGCTGTAAACCGATTATGGAAAAAAGGAGATCTTGTTACGGTGGCATTGCCGATGACTAATCGGATTGAGTCACTACCGAATGCATCAGAGTATGTAGCCTTCATGCATGGCCCAATATTATTAAGTGCTAAAACAGGAACTGAAAGTTTGTTTGGTTTAGTTGCTGGTGATAGCAGATGGGGACACATAGCTGGAGGTAAAAAACTGGCCGTAAACCAAGCACCAATTATTATTGAAGATCATATTGCAGAATTACCGAAACATTTGGTGCCAGTAAAGGGTAAACCACTCCATTTTACCCCTACTTCATTGAAGATTATGAACGAAATTCCGCTGGTTTTCGAACCCTTCTATAAAATTCATGATTCACGGTATCAAATGTATTGGATGGCACTTAATAACACGCAATACCAAGGTCGGGTTGATTCAATTGCCAAAGTAGAAAAGGAAAATATCGAATTGCAAAAAATTACGGTCGACTTTGTTGCACCTGGTGAACAACAGCCCGAGGCAGACCATTTTATCCAACAAAAATTTTCGAGCACAGGAAACTCTTTTGATGAATTTTGGCGAGATGCCAAAAATGAAGGTTTCTTTAGTTATCAGCTTTCTACTCAAAACGAGACTAATTTAGCTTTAATGGTACGCTATTTTGGTGGCGAATCGGGAAATAGAAAGTTCGACATCTACATTGATGATGAGAAATTAACCACGGTTGATAATACCAGAAAATGGACACAACAGCAATTTCAGACAGAACGCTATGCAATTCCAGAATCTATGGTTAAAGGAAAAAGCAAAATCCGGGTTAAGTTTCAAGCTTTAGCTGGCAATACAGCTGGGCCAATTTATTATTTGAGATTGTTAAGGCCTTAATTTTAAAAATAGACTTGAATGAGTGCTAACCTATTTACATTGTTAAAATATATAACTTGCCTCGCAATGGCGTTAGTTGTACAGTCTTCAAATGCTCAAAATCCATTAATCAATAATCAATTTACAGCAGATCCATCTGCGAGAGTATTTGGTAACCGAATTTATGTATATCCATCTCATGATATTATAGCCAGCAATGGAAAAGGCAGGCTAGGTTGGTTCGCTATGGAAGATTACCATGTTTTTTCCTCTGCAAATCTTACCGATTGGACAGATCATGGCGTAATCGTTTCTCAGCAAAATGTACCTTGGGTTAAACCAGAAAGTTATAGCATGTGGGCGCCAGATTGCATTGAAAGAAATGGAAAATACTATTTTTATTTTCCATCCACTCCAAAAGACACAATTAGTAACGGAAAAGGTTTCACCATTGGCGTAGCAATCGCAGATCGTCCAGAGGGCCCATTTATTCCTCAAATTTCACCAATTAAAGGTGTTCGCGGTATAGATCCAAATGTATTTATTGACAAAGATGGTCAGGCTTATCTATATTGGTCTGGAGGAAATATTTATGGTGCAAAATTGAAGGCCAACATGTTAGCGCTCGAATCGGAAGTTAAGACCCTTGGAGATCTTCCTACAAAAGGTTTAAAGGAAGGACCTTATCTCTTTGAGCGCAACGGCAATTACTATCTAACCTATCCACATGTTGAAAACAAAATCGAACGACTTGAATATGCGATGGGCAAAAGTCCACTTGGGCCGTTTAAAGTGATGGGTGTAATTATGGACGAATCAGAAACTGGTTGCTGGACAAACCATCATTCTATTATTGAATTTAAGAAACAATGGTATCTTTTTTATCACCATAATGATTATTCTCCAAAATTTGACAAAGCACGTTCCATTAGGGCAGATAGCCTTACATTTAACTTAGATGGAACCATAAAAAAAGTAATCCCAACATTAAGAGGTATCGGAATTACTGATGCCCGTACAAAAATAGAACTAGACAGGTATTCGACAATAAGTAAAGAAGGTACCAATATAGAATGGATCGATACAAGCGCAACATTTAAAGGATGGAAAACGGTTTTCACGCAGAAAAACGCCTGGTTACAATATAACACAGTTAATTTTGGAGAAAAACGATTGCACTCGGTTAAACTACGAGCCAAATCATCTGATGGAGCCATACTTCAAGTACATACCAACAAACCCGACGGGCCAATTATTGCTGAAATAACGATACCTAAAGGGCAAAGTTTCACTGAGGTTACATCAAAGGTATTAACTATGCAAAGGGGTGTGCATCACCTAGTTCTAGTAATGAAAAACAAAGGAAATGCCGAGGTAGATTGGATAGCATTTGAATAATGCTTTAAATAACTAACTAAACTTTTGTTTTATGTAAGTACCTGTAGATTGGCGATCTACTATGGTAGGCTCAATTACAATGTTCGAGTTTCTAATCGCTGGCTAAAAATTTTAATTCTATGGCCGGTAGTTATAAAAGCAATTCTCTTGTAACCCTTTTCTATAAAATGGCTTGCTGCAAGGTAACCTTCCCTAAAATCATTAATAGTTACAGTTGGCACTTTGAGTTTATCGTTTACCTATCAACAAAATTAGTGGCTTATTTGTCTAACTACTTCTTAAAAATGTAAAATCTTTAAGACCATTTTCGATACTATTAATATAGACAAAGAAGTGCGCTTCAGGGCTGGGTACAATAATACCAGTGATATAGGTTTTATCTGATTTTAAAGCAGAGGCAAGTTAATTTGGCCTATAATCTAGCTTTGCGGCCATATCAATTCCCATTTTACGTGTTTGTTCGCCTAGTTCCTGGATACTTACTCAATGACGCCGTGATACCAAGCTCATGGGCGATATCATAAATTGTGTTCAGTTTTTTCAATGCTGTTGCCAAGTAAATAGGTTATTATTTTTGTAAATTTTTATAAACTGCATCATTTCCTGCATAGTCTAGCCATTTGTAGCTAGCCTTATTTGTTGAATTTTCGCCAGAAGAAGTTGCATATAATGCAAATAGAGAACCTACAAATCCGCCTGCAGTTTGAGTGCTTAAAAATTTGCCATCTACGCTATCTTTCAATAATTTCCATTTGCCAGGAGTCTCAGCATAATAAAAACTATAGAATTCTCGATCAGCTTCAATCTTAAATTGTACTTTTTTGGCAGTAATAGGAGCTTCGGTAATTAAATCCATCGTTTTGGTACTCGGATTTCCCTTGTAAAGTTGAACCACTTGTTCACCATCTTTTATCGATTTGCAGATATAGTAAAAATTATATTCGCCTTGAAAAATCAGCATACCTGCTTTTTCATTGGATTGTGATGCTGTAAACGTCATCTCGGTTGAAGCACTACCAGCTAGGTGTTGTTGTCTTTTACCAATGAAAGCTGGGTTACCTAATCCCATGCAGGTTTCTGGCAACAATTTCATTGTTAAGCCATTGGTTTTATCTAATTTATACCAACTTGTATCATTAGTTCTTAAAAACAACAGTGATTGATCAAGTTTTTTATCAAATGTAGTTCTATAAGCAAAATTTCCACTTTGTGGGGGTGCAACCTGTTTTACCTCTTTAAAATCAGCAGTATAACTGTATTTAACTTCTTTATGATCTGGATTAATGATTGGCCAACCGTCTGTCCATTTAACTGGCGCAATAAACGTTTCTCTACCTGTATTATAATGATTGCCTTCATATGGTCTAACAGCTAGAAAAATAGCATAAGTTTTACCATCTGGCCCTTCAACCAATTCAGCATGTCCCGTTGAGGTAATTGGATCTTTACGATTTGGATCTAAATCTCGTTGTGTTAAGATCGGGTTTTTTTCATACGGAACATAAGGGCCGGTTGCTTGCTTACTTCTCAAAATTACCTGAGAGTGATTTACTGAAGTACCCCCCTCAGCGGCACAGATATAGTACCATTCTCCTCGTTTAAAAATGTGTGGTCCCTCTATCCAAACCGGTTTTTTAGTGATATCTACACCACCATTTACCAATTGAACTTCTTCACCAATAACTTTCAAATTAACCGGATCAAACTGGAAAGTGCGTATGGTGCGGTGCCCAGAATATAAGGGCTTATTATCAGGTGCATCACTATTATATACAATATATGCTTTATCCTGATCGAAAAATAGAGATGGATCAATTCCTCTAACCTGCGGAAGCCATACTGGATCACTCCATGGCCCCTCTGGTTTTTTTGCTGTCATCACAAAATTTCCACGCTTGTCTATATTAGTACAGGTTATATAATAAGTGCCTTTGTAAAAATTAATTGAAGGCGCAAAAAGTCCTCTAGAAGTACGGTCGCCAAAAAAGGTCATTTGTGATGGTCGATCGATTACACTGCCAATCTGTTTCCAGTTTTTTAAATCTTTACTATGGAAAACAGGGATACCAGGAAAATAAGCAAAAGTAGAATTCACTAAATAATAATCTTCTCCTACCCTGGTAACACTCGGATCTGGATAGAACCCAGCCATAATAGGATTAGTAAATTTAATTTGAGCTTGACATATTCCTGCAACAAGACCTAATAAAATCAAGATAGTTTTTTTCATATGTGTGTTAGTATATAGATGGTTTTATCAATTAAATAATGTTGATGGTTTTATGAATAATATTTCCAGAGGTAGGATTGATTTCGTCTGGCTGTGATCCGCCAATACTAATCGTTAGTTTTCCTTTAATAGCTTCTGCAATACCTTGTTCATTTATAAGGGAGAGGTCGCTTGGCGAAAGGTTAAACTTCACAGTTTTTCGCTCACCTGGCTTAAGAAAAATTCTGTCGAAACCTTTAAGTGCTTTAAGTGGACTTTTAACCAATGTATTTGGGTTTGTAAGGTAAAGCTGTATAACTTCTTCACCAGCAATTTTACTAGTGTTTGAAACTGTAACACTCAGCGAAATCGGACTACCATTTTTTAGCTGTGTAGGCAACACAAGTTGATCGTATTTGAAAGAACTGTAACTTAAACCATAACCGAAACCATAAAGTGGCTTGCCAGAAAAGTAACGATAGGTGCGTTCTTTCATAGAATAATCTGTAAAGTCTGGAAGATCAGAATCGCTAGCATAAAAAGTAACAGGTAATCTACCGGCAGGATTGTAATCTCCAAAAAGCACATCAGCAACAGCTGTTCCAGCAGCTTGGCCACCATACCAACAATTGACTATGGCAGGTATATTAGCAGCTTCCCATGGTGTAGCAATGGCGCTGCCAGTCATCATTACAAAAACGACAGGTTTACCTGTCGTTTTCAAGGCTTTCATTAAATTGGTTTGTACTTCAGGTAACAGTATTGATGTTCGATCACCACCATTAAAACCAGGAAAATCCACCTTCATTTCTTCACCCTCTAGCTGAGGAGAAATGCCACCAACGTAAATAATTGCATCAGCATCTTTAATCTTAGCTGTCAATGCATCAAAATCAGTCTTTTGATAATTTCCGGCACTTAACTTAATATTGCCCTTACCATCTCCCTGCCAATACTCTAATACAATTTGGTACGATTTACCTTTTTGTACGGATAGTTTGTATTGCTGGGCACCCCACCTGTTTCTTGTCCAAGCATTAATTAATTCTTTGCCATCAATTTTAAAACGATAACCATCATCACCTTCCAATTCAAAGGTAATGTCTCCATCTTCACTTGCTAAATAGTTTGTAGTATATCTTGCAGAAAAATTTCTTGCATTTACGCTACCTATTACTTGTTGACCCTCTTGCCAAGAGTTTGCTATGCTTGGCTCATTGCTGATGACAGGATTTCCTTTAAGCTCTACATTATTAAAATATTCTGCTAAAAAACCTTTTTTACCTTGAAAACTACACTGCTGAGCATAATTTTTGTAAACCAATAAGGTATCGTTAGTAAAATTTATAGCCTTTTCATAAACCAACTCTGCATTTGGAAGTTTTTCCCTTACCCCTTGCAGTACTGTTTTGAGTACAGATGGAGCCCCATTATAATTCCCTAAAATCGCAATTGAATTATCTGCATTTGGCCCTAGAACTACTATTTTTTTTATCGTTTTTTTAAGCGGAAGCGTACTATTTTCATTTTTAAGCATTACTATAGACTGTCTGGCCATTTTTAATGCGTGCGCTTTATGCGGCTCGCTCTCTAATACAGAAGATGGGGTTTGGGCATATTTAACCAATTCAGGAGGATCGAACATGCCTAACTTGAACCTCGTCATAAACAAGCGTTTTACAGAAATGTCTATTTGGGTTTCTGTAAGTTTTCCATCCTTTACTGCTTTTACCAAAGATTTATAGGCGTCCGTTCCACATTCTACATCTGTGCCGTGCAACACCGCATCTGCAGAAGCAGAAGCTGCATCGGTATGGGTCTTATGGTTCTTGAAAAAATCGTCTATCCCCCAGCAATCCGAGGTTACATATCCCGTAAAGTTCCATTGCTTACGCAGAATATCGACCATAAGAAGATCGCTGCCGCAACAGGGTTGAGATTGGAAAGCGTTATAGGCACACATTACACCTTCCACTTTTGTATCAACTACCAGAGTTTTAAAAGCAGGGAGATAGGTGTCCCATAAATCAAATTTGCTCACTTCTGCATTAAATACATGCCTATCTGGCTCTGGACCACTGTGTACGGCAAAGTGTTTAGCACATGCCGCTGCTTTAAGGTATTTTGGATCATCGCCCTGTAAGCCTTTTACAAATGCTGCACCCATCGCTGAAGTTAAAAATGGATCTTCGCCATAGGTTTCCTGTCCACGTCCCCAACGCGGATCTCTAAAGATATTCACATTTGGTGTCCAATAAGTAAGCCCCATGTATCGTTCGCCTCCACGATTCATTTCTACAGCTTTATTGTGTACAGCTCTTCCTTCTAATGCTGAATAATCAGCCATTTTAAACAAAGATTCTTTATCGAACGTAGCAGCCATAGCTATAGCCTGTGGATATACGGTAACCTTAAATGGTGTTCTGGCAACTCCATGCAAAACCTCATTCCACCAATCGTAGGCAGGTATTTCCAAACGTGGAATGCTGGGTGCAGCATTCAGCATTTGACCCACCTTTTCTTCTAAAGTTAATCTTGAAACCAAATCATCAACACGGGTATTGAAATCTAGTTTATGGTTCTGAAAGGGATATTTTTTGCTTTGAGCTTTTCCAAAAAATGGAATAAACAGTAATGAACAAAAAATTATTTTTGATTTAATTTTCATCTTCCAATTAATTTATTTGCTTTTAACTAATGTTACTATAAGGCAATTTTTGCCAATTACAATTGGTAGTTACTTCACAAATACATAGGAAAGATTTTTTAAAATTTTGGTTCATACATTTGGTTTTGATTAAAATCAAAGCTACTGCATGAACCATAAATGGCATACGTGGATTGTACAAAAATAACCTACAAATGTATTTTTGCTAAAAAAAAGCTATCAAATACTGGGCTTATTTATCAATTACGTTTTTCTTTACGTTTGGCATTAATATATTCTGAAGGAAGCATTTTAAATTGGGCTTTAAAAAGCCTCGAAAAGTAACTGGGTGTACCAAAACCAGTCATATAAGCAATCTGCGCAACGTTATAATCACTTTTTTCTAGTAATTCTACAGCTCGCTCTAACTTTATAGAACGTATATATTCTATTGGTGTAAGCCCGGTTATCTCTAAAAGTTTATGATATAGAGAACCTCGGCTCATGCCCACATGTTTACTCAGCTCTTCTACAGATAATTCTGGATTATTTAACTTTTCATCGATATATTTTACAATCTTGCTCAACAATTTCACCTCGCTAGACTCGATTTCAATTTCTTTAGCCTCAACCTTTACTTGTTTTGAATAGGCATTTTTCAATGATCGGTTAAACAACAACAAGTTTTCAATTTTTGCCTGTAGGATATTAAAGTTAAAGGGCTTGGTAAGGTAATCGTTAGCTCCAGATTTAAGTCCTTTAACTTGATCTTCTTCTCCGCTAATGGCAGTTAGCAAAATTACAGGAATGTGGCTGGTCCTTTTGTCAGACTTAATTTTTTGACTAAGTTCTATGCCACTCATTTCCGGCATGCTGATATCGCTAACAACAAGCTGAGGATGTCCAGAGAGTGTTTTTTGCCATCCTTCTTTTCCATTTGCAGCTTCAATTATATGGTAATATGGCTGAAGGCTGTCTTTTAAATAAAACCTAAATTCATCATTATCTTCTACCAATAAAACTGTTGCCATACTTCCATCGCCAACCATAGCAAGTTGGGCAAAATCCTGTTCAAGGGTTATGGTTTCAGTCGGCACCTCTACAATGGCTTCGGTTTCTAACTTAATCTCGTGTGTAATTACCTCAACAGGTATAGAAACATAGAAAGAAGTACCATTACCTAATTCACTTTCTACAGTGATTTTACCTTCATGAAGTTCTACAAATTCTTTTACTATAGATAATCCAATACCGCTTCCTTGGTTTAAAATTGACGTAACATTATTATCCATGAAAAAACGATCGAATATTCTATCCACGTTTTCTTGAGCTATCCCTATTCCTGTATCAGAAACCCTAATATCGAACATAGATTTAGATTGCTCCAATTTTTTTCTTAAAGACATTACTAAACTTACTTCACCCCCTTCTTTTGTAAATTTAAATGCATTAGAAAGTAAGTTAAATACAATTCGCTCCATTTTATCCTGATCAAAGTAGGTTTGCAATTCTAAAATATCGCTGTTAACCTGTAAAGAGATTTTTTTTCGATCAGAAAGATCTTGAAAAGCCTCTGCTGCTTCATTTATAAAGGCAACCAAATCACCCTGATTTAGATTTAATTTCAGCTCCTGCTCTTCCATTTTTCTAAAATCAAGCAACTGGTTCACAAGATTTAAAAGCCTTCGGGCATTTCTCCTAATCATCTTTACTTGATTAGATACCTGCTGTTCCTGTTTTACGGCTAGTAATTTATCTACAGGAGCTAGTATAAGCGAAATTGGTGTTCGAAATTCATGGCTCAAATTGGTAAGGAACTTTATTTTCTGTGTATCTAGCGCATGTGCACGTTCTGATTCTCTTTGTTGTTGAAGCACTTTTTGCTCCTTATTGATCTGATTTTGTTTTAAAGCAAGTTCTTGTTTAATACGTTTAATACCCCTTCTCCTTATCATATAAAGTACAGTACCAGCTGCAACTAAATAAAAGAAATAAGCATAACTTGTACGCCAAAGCGGCGGCTCTACATGTACTGTTATAGATGTAATCTGGTTACTCCAAGATCCGCTGTTATTACTCGCTCTTACCTGAAACACATATTCGCCAGGATCTAAATTAGTATAATAAGCTGTTTTTTCTGCCCCCACATAATTCCACTCCTCTTCTAAACCAACTAAGCGGTACGAATAGTGATTTTGCTGGGGTGCAGTATAATTCAATGCAACATAGCTGATGGAAAAATTTTGTCCATAATCAAGGTTAATTTCCTTTGCAAACTCAATCTGTTCTTGTATAGGAGCATCCTTACCTGGCAGCACTACCATATTTGCTAACTTTAGTTCGGTTAATAGTACCTTGGGCACGGTGCTGTTGACTGGAAGTGCTGTTGGAAAAAAATAGTTAAAACCTTCCTGTCCTCCAAAATACAATTCTCCATCACTAGCACTTATTCCAGAACCGAGTACAAAGGGACTATCTTGAAGGCCATTAAAACGCCCAAAATTCTTAACTTTTTTTGTTGATGGGTTGAGGCAACTAATACCTCTATCTGTACTAAACCATATCAATCCATCTTTACCTTCCAATATTTTATAAACAATAGGGTTTGGTAAGCCATTTGTTTCATTGAAATTGATAAACCTGCCCGTTTTCTTGTTGAAAAGATCAAGACCGCCACCATCCGTTCCTGCCCACAAATTACCCTTGCTATCATGCAGCAAGCTTATTACTACATCGTTAGAAAGCCCACTATTGGCCCTGTTAAATAATTTGAACTTTTCGTTATTGCGTTGATAAACCGCTATACCTGTTCCATTTGATGCCAACCAAACATTCCCTTCAGTATCTTCTGAGATAGCCCGCATAAAACCATTTCCTGGGAGTAACATGGGAGGTATGAGATAGGTGCCAAAGCGCATAAATGATTTTTTTTCTGGATTATAAACATTTACACCTGTTCCATTGGTACCAATCCATATTAAGCCCCTACTATCTTCCTTTACAAAGAAAACATCATTCTGGCTCAAATTTGTGGATAATGGACCGGCCAGAAACTGCTCGTAACTTTTATCTGTTGGATTATAACAAAATAAGCCATCTTGGTAGGTTCCTATCCACAACTTCCCGCGAGAATCCAGCTCTAAAGTAAGTATAGCCAAAGGAGTTCCCGATAAATCTATTTTACTTTTAATTTTAATCTGCTCAAAAAGACCACTATTTTTATCAAATAGATGTAAACCACCTCCATCAGTACCCACAAAAATTTTATTTTTTTTATACTCAGCAAAAGAAGTAACCACAGGTGATAAAAGTCCCTTAGGATCAAATGGACTACTTTTTTTAAGATTAAACAAAGCTAAATTTGGGTCAAACTTGTTTACACCACCTTGATAAGTGCCAATCCAAATAATCCCATTTTTGGCCATGCAAATACTTCTTACCGATTTTTGGCTTAAGCCAAAGGGCTCACGTCTGTTTGGCTTTATATCTGTGAAATTTTGCTTTTGTAAATCAAAAATACTTACACCTTCTTCGGTAGCTATCCATAATTTACCATCCTGTGCAAAACTTGCTGCATAGATCATATCATCATAATTCTGTGTATTATCAGATCTTAAAAAAGAACGAAATTGATTTTTGTCGTTGGCCAACATGTTTAGCCCCCTGTTGGTACCAAATAATAACCTGCCCTGTTTATCTTTCACAATAACCCTAATACAGTTATCGCTGAGGCTATTGGGGTCTGTTGGATGGTGAACGAATTTCTCAGTCATATCTGTCTTTGTATCAACAGCTAAGAGCCCTTTATTTGTACCAATCCACATTTTATTACCTACACCTTCTGCGAACGAGAGGACACTAGACCCATTTCCTATCAACTCACTTACCCCTACATTTTTAACCTTTGATGTTTTTGAATCGATAATCCGATAACCACCAAAAGTACCAACCCAAATATTACCAGCTCGGTCTTGGTACAAACTCAGCACATTAAATTGGCCCTTACGTCCAGGGATACCATCCCCTACAAAAGATATAAATTTATTTTGCTTGTGATCATAATAAACTAGACCTCCTCCGCTGGTACCCACCCATAATCGCCCACTTCGGTCTTCTAATAATGCAGTAATGTTATTTGATGGAATACTTGAACTATCGCTACTCTTATGCGTATAAACGGTTACGTTTGTTCCATCAAATTTGTTAAGGCCATCACTAGTGCCAAACCAAACTAAACCGTTATTGTCTTGAAGAATAGTATTTATGGTATTGGATGAAAGTCCATTTTTGGTATTAAGCGTAATAAAGTTTGGACTGGTCTGACCAAGTGCAATATTACACAACAAAACAAAAAATACTAAAAATGGAATTGAATTTATATTTGGTAATTTCTTTAACATCATAACTGTGGTGCCAGTTTCTCTAATCTGGTTTGTAATATTCTTTTTCTATTAATTAAACCAAAATTTAATTTAGCCTGTTATTGGATCTCTCATCGGTAAATATAGAAAACTGTATCTTATGGTTCAGCTTGCATTAAATAGTCAATGTATTTTTTTTGTTTGATTTATCATCGTTGGTTTTGTCATGGTCAACAATCATCTTTTAAATCAAAGATGGAGAAGCTTAAAGTATATTTTTCTTACTAAATGTCCAATTAGGGTTATTAGTTAATTCTGGAGCCGTTCCCGTAAAAGTTTTACTTGCTTTTATATTTTCTTTTAATTGCCATAACAACCATTGCGTAGCAATTTTAGCAAATTCACCACCATGATTTTGTCTATAAGTTCCCCCATGCCCAACGTCCATATTTGCTACAAAAACAGGTACATGGTTAATCTGTTCGTAATCGTCCATGCCGTTGTTGTATGCAATATCCTTGGGCCCTCCTAGCAAATACAAAGTTGGAGAATGTATCTTCTTAAGAGATTCTTTGGTTAGGTTGGGCATATTACTGATACCATTTCCTGAGGTTTTAAAAATACCACTGTTACAAACCATTAATGTACTTATCCGTGGGTCTGCAGCAACTTCTAAGGTTTGCAAACCACCACAAGACATGCCACTTACTGCTATTTTTGCCACATCTATTTTATTATAGTATACGCTATTTCTATCTTTATTCTGAGCAATTGCCCAATCAATGGCATCTATAAGTTGAGAAGATGTTGATTTTCCATTACCAGTTTCTCCTTCTTTAGGCATCGGTCCGGTGGCGACAACCAAAAAACCATAAGAAGAAATTTCTGATAAAAAATTCACATGCTCCCATGGAGAATTGGCACAAGCTCCATTTCCCCATACCATAATTGGAAGTTTGTTTTTGCCTTTAAAAGCATCTAAATTTTTGGGACGAAAAACTGTATGGGTAATGAGATTATTTTCTGCAGCCATTATAGCACTGTAGGGCCCGGTACCTCCATCTTCTACTACCCTGTGTTGCAAAATTTGATTTTTTTGTGCGCTACTTGCACTTGGTGTAAAAAGTAATCCTGTACCTATTAAGTAAGCAAATAATATTATTTTTGGCATATCGCATTTGGTTAGTGTTAAGGTTCATAGATAGTAAAAATGTACAATCCTCCCAGTAATTCTAAAAATATGCAGATTCCTGAATAATTTTAAGGATCTTGAACATTATTACTATCTTTTTGACGATTTGTAGTAAGCTGAAGCTTTAACGCCACAACATTACAAGAGAGCATCCATACCCATAGTGAAAGCGTAAATCACAAGTAGTAGATTTGTCTATTATAACTATTTAAAAATAAAAACCACCTCCAATTTATTTAAAACTTGGCTTTGAAGGTTTATCCTATTTTTATTATACCTTTAAAAGCAATTTGTTATTTACCTAGCGAGGTAACCAAGCCTTAATAAAGTCCCCAATATTTTTTAATATTTCAGCAGAGAAAGTCCAAAAGGCTGATCAACAAAAAAACGATTTAAAAATAAATTAGGAAGACTAACCCAAACCCCTCTTCAATTAATTGACTTAAAACAACTTGGTTACGAAAAACAGAGGATTGGAATTAAATTAAATATTTTGCCAAAAAAAATTGGGTAATGAGGCAACTCAATGACGTGGCTCGAACCAAAAAACAGCTCTATTTGCTATTCGGTGATTTAGAATCGTCTAAAACAAAAAAGCCCATTACGAGATCTTAAAGGGCTCACGGGGTCAGTGGCGGTGCGCAATTCGAACCATTTTGTGGACGAATTGATTGAGATAGGCGGTTTTTCAAGAATTTTGAAGAAATCAAAATAATCGAATAACCCCAATTTAGCCTGGTACAGTGTGTCTACTTTCTAAAAATTTGATTGATGACTTAGTCAGCTTCTAAAGGATTGATAGAGATTACTATTTCTTAATTCTCATTCAAAGTACTTCTTCTCCTTTCGTCTTCCGCACTATTGCTTTTCTTGGTGTTCTTTACGGCACCTCCAAAATTATAGCTCAAATTCAGCTTCACCATCCTGGTTTCAAACTGGTTTCGCCATAACTGTTTGACGGTACCGCTATTCTGGGTATACTCATTACGGTATGATTTAAAAATGTCCATAGCGTTCAACTGAATAGATGCCCTCTTATTTAACAGCTGCTGACGAATACCTGCTGTAACATAAGTAAAAGCTCGGTTAGTAATTGTTCGATCTACACTTTTGCCGCGATAATTGAAAAGAAACATAACAGAGAAACTTTTGGTCAGCGAGAAACTGTTATACGAAGTTGCAGAAAGACTAGCTATTCCGTCGCTCTCTAGCAAAGCCCCGTTAAATATTCCCTTAAATGAACGTTTGGATAAAATGGCATTCGAACTGGTATACCACCATGGCAATACCTGTTTGCCATACATTGCCTGAAGGGTAAAGTAATCCCCATAATCTGCATTTCCAGGGAGTGTTGATATGACACCATCTACTAAAGGAACGGAGATACTGGTAAAATCATCAACGCTGTGACTATAAGTTAGTCCAAAGAAAAATGCATTTTTATAACCATACCATAAATCGGCATTGTAGGCAACCAAAGGTTTCAGTGCCGGATTTCCCTGTTGCAGGTTGTTGCTGCTGATAATTCGCACCAGCGGATTTAGGCTTTCGTAGCCAGGGCGTTCTACCCTTTTGTTCATCCCTAAGCTAAGGCTATGGTTTTTGGTAAATTTATAGTCGAGATGTACGGCTGGAAATGGCTGGAAATAGCTCCTGGTAAATCGTTCTTTATCAAACTCCTGTTCACCCTGTCCATTAGTATATTCGCCCCTTATACCCAATTGATAGGAAAATTTGTCACCAGTGTGTGCATAAGTAAAATAAAGTGCTGAAATACTTTCTTTGTAATCAAATAAATCAGTTTGCTGACTAGCAAAATCTTGATAAAAGTTAGAATTTACAGCATTAACATAGCTAGTTTTCATTCCCATTTCTACTTGATGGCCTTTGCCTAAAGGATGCGTATAATCCATTTTGAAAGCGTAAACATCAAATACCCTGTCTTGCTTTACTAAACTGGGAAAATCTGATGAAGGATTAAAATTGATGTTTCGGTTATCCTGATCGTTGTAATTGCCATAACGGTAATAATCTAAATCGATCGTCAAATCTCTTCCCAAGCTATCTATTTGATGTTGCAAACGAAGTCCAGAAGAGAAATTAGACGCACGAATATTAACTAGATTAATAAACTGCGATTGCCCAACAACATCATAGATATTAGCAGTGCTATTTCGACCGGCGGTCTGAAATCCAGGCTTAAGCGAAGCAGACAGTGTAGTACGCTTTGAAAGATAAAAATCCATTCCCAGATTCGGCGTATAATTCGCATTGTTTCTGGTGCTTTTGATAGCAGTAGTTGATTGACTTAAGGCTATTCCCTGCGCATCGACAAAAGTGGAAGCAATGTAACTATCGTAGAAGTATTTGTTGTAATTATAATCTAGGTTAAGCAGCAGATTATATGCTTTTCCTTTGTAGTTAAGGTTAATACCCCCATTCGCTTTTCCATATGCACCTTTCCCTCCTCCTGCATAAACATTTCCATTCAGGCCGGCTTTATAATTACGTTTACGAATAATATTGATGATTGCTCCATTCCCAGCAGCGTCATATTTTGCAGAGGGCTGGGCAATGAGTTCAACCTTTTGGATAGCAGACGAAGAAAACCCTTTCAACATACCGGCCAGTGCCTCTGATGAAAGTGTTGTGGCCTTGCCATCAATATAGATCTGAACAGATTTACCGTTCAGCGTGATCCGGTCATCTGGGGTAACACTAACACCGGGCAATTGGTTCATTACTTCCATGATTGGTGCACCAGACCCCAGACCGTTCAAGTTCACGATTAACTTATCGGCCCTACGTTCTACAAATGGAAGCTTAGCAGAAATGCTCACAGCCGCAAGTTGAATTTCCGATGCCTGAAGAACAATTGTCCCCAGTTCCCTTTCCTGGGCTGGCGCAATGTCGAAAACCGCTGTAAGCCTTGTGGTGTAGCCCATCATCTTGACCTCTATAAGATAGGAGCCATTAGGAACCTGGAAACTAAAATTCCCCTTTTCATCAGCCAATAAAGCTTTGATGATACTGGTATCTGTACCCTTTTTTAAAACCACTTGAGAAAACGGGAGATCAGCAAGCTTTTCATCCACCACTTTACCAGTAACCCTACCCAACTTTTGTTGGGCACTAACAGCCATGGTGCTGAAAAACAAAATAAAAACTAAGCCACAATAAGAGCGGGCGGACTTAAGTAAAATAAAAAGCATAATGTTTGGATTAATTTGAACAATCCAAACATATAACTAATTTATTAGTCAAACAACTAATTTATTAGCTATAACAACTAATTAATTAAATTAAAAACGTATCTATCTGATTGTCAATCTAAAAATTTATAGCAATTTGGTAAGCTGAATTTACTTTTTCTCCATTTTGCAATGCAGGTTTCCATTTTTGGCTAGCTTTAATAAGCCTCAACGCTTCTTTATCGCTTGCCTGATCTAAACTTTTTTCAACTTTTTCATTACTAATTTCCCCGTTGGTTTGAACAACGAAACTCACAATCACCTTTCCATTTTTATTGGAGACTTTTTTTGCGTTACTGACAAGATATTTACTAAAAGCTTCAAATCCACCAGGGAAGCTTGCCACCTGGTCAACTTTGTTATTGTTACCAATACCTGAGGTATTAAAGGAACACAAAATTGCAATTAGAGGTAAGCATAAAACATACTTCCAGAGCCTGAGGCGGCTAGATTTTTTCCGTTGCAGCATCTTTATTCTCGGTTCGAGCAAGGAGGCATTATAGAAAGTATTTGCCAATACAGGTCCCGCATTCAGGTTCTGTAGAAACAGCAACATCGCGTATTGCTTTTTGCTTGCTGTAAAGTTACACGCATAATCATCTGCCAAATATTCATGGATCAACTTCATGCTTCTACGATAGGCATAGATAATGGGATTGAACCAAAAAAATACGCCTACGATTTCAACCAGCAAAAGATCGAACGTATGCAACTGTTTAACGTGTATATTTTCATGTGCATTGATTACAGATAGGCTAGAAAGCTTTAGGTCTATCACCTTTGTTCTCCAAAAAGAGAATGCATCTCCATCCTTAGGCAGCGTTATCTGTTTTTTTACACCCGCTATTTTGATGAATAACCGTGTTGCACCAAGCACAACTCCAATCCAATACGCAAGAGTTACCCAGTTCAATTCTTTCTCTGTATTATTCCCTAATTTCTCTACCCCAACAACCGCAAGTGTATTGGTTACAAGTTCGATCTTTGGCAGTAAGATTAACCAATGTAGATCCAAGAATGGCATTAGCATAGATAAGCAAAGCGCAACAAGCAGGTAAATCCTGTTAAAAACAAAAAAAGTTTCTCTCTTAAGCAACAGCATATAAAAGAGGTAAAATATAACCAGCGAAATGCTGGACAAGAGAAAGTAATATTCAAGTTGCATGATTAATCTTTTATTTGATCTATCATTTTAAGCAAATGTTCGGCGTCTTTGATATCGATTTTTTTTTCCTGTACAAAAAAGGAGAACATGTCTTGTACTGAATTAGAAAAATAACTGCCTAAAAATTTATCCGCCTCATAACGCATGTATTCTTCTTTGCTAATTAAGGGAAAGTAACGATGGGTTTTACCAAAAGCTTCATATCCAATTACGCCCTTGCTCTCTAAAATCCTGATGATGGTTGAAACAGTGCTGTATGCAGGTTTTGGATCTGGCAACTCACCTATAATTTCCTTTACGAATGCTTTTTCCAATTTCCAAAGCACTTGCATTAATTGGCTTTCAACTCTCGTTAAATCTTTGATGTCCATAGCATGTTTATTTAAATACAAATATCAGCTAAAAAATTAGTTACCACAACTAAAAATATGATTTAAAATAAAAATCGAACTAATCTAGCAAGTGACTATAAAATGTGTTCTAAACATCGAACCGTTAAGATAAACTTATACATTAAGACATTTATTAGATTTAGCTAAATAAATAATCGAAACAGAAGATAATCAAAAAAGCAAGTGAATTGATGCAGGAATATTTAAAAAATCCGAGCAGTTATGATGCGTCGGAAAGAGATTTTAACAGATTAGGCTATCAATTTCTTCGCCTTCAAAAATGTGATAATGCGTTACAGATATTCAACTCTGCAACTTTAATTTTCCCGACGGGTTGGAATATTTTTGATAGTTATGGCGAAGCTTTATATCAATGTGGCAAAAAAGAAGAGGCGATAAAAATGCATCAAAAATCGGTTGAACTAAATCCCGAAAACGAAAACGGGAAACAAATGCTTTTAAAAATTGAAAAGGAAGTTGAAAAATAAAACAATCCAAAAATGTAACGAAATCCTAATGTAAACTGTCTTATATACGATTGATTGAAAATAAAATGAAAAAACTAAACCTAATCATCCTGCTTTTTTTATCGCTTAGCACTTTTGCTCAAACTGAAAGTTCGAATGTCGATGAAATTATCAATCGTGAAATGAAAGAAAGACGAATTCCTGGATTACAATTGGCTGTTGTTCAAAATGGAAAAATTGTTTTAAGTAGATCTTACGGCCTTGCAAATATTCAAGATAATATCCCCGTTAAAAACACGACTATTTTTCCAATAAATTCAAATACAAAAATCTTTACTGGGGTTTCTGTAATGCAATTGGTAGAGCAGGGAAAAATAGAGCTCAACTCACCTATCAAAAACTATTTAGATGATTTGCCTACAGAATGGCAAAAAATAACGGTTGACCAATTGTTAACGCACATTTCTGGATTGCCGGAAATCCTAAAGCTTCTTGATCCCTTGACAGGTAACATTGGTCCTTTACAAACTGAAACCGCCATTTGGGGAAAGCTCAAAACACTTCCTTTAGAATTTAAAACAGGCGAGCAATTTAGCTACAATCAGACCAATTATTATTTATTAGGAAAGATCATCGAAAAAGTTACCAATCAATCCTTTTCTAATAATTTCGAAAAAAAACAGTTTGAAATTGTTGGAATGAAACATACATTGTTTGGCGATTCTAGAGATTTGATACCCAATTTCGCGCCAACTTATCGTTACAAAAATTTCTTTGATGGCAAAAAAACTGATGCTGATAAATTGGTAAATAATTATACAGAATTTCCTGATTTCACGAGAACTGGAGCTGGAATTAATAGTACAGCAGAGGATATGGCAAAGTGGATAATCGCTTTGCAAAGCGGTCAATTATTTCAAAAATCATCAACTTTAAATTTGATGTGGTCGCCAAGTAAATTCGATAACGGAAATCCGACCAATTGGGCACGCGGTTGGGGAATTACTAAATTTAGAAAAAACCACAAAGCCATAGGAATGTCGGGCGGAAATAGATCAGCGTTATTGATATACCCTGAGGATAATTTAGCAATAATCGTTTTAACCAATTTAGGTGGAAGCGCCCCAGAGGATTTTTTGGAAGAGATTGCAGGATGTTATAATCCGAATATTTTGAAAGCTGATCCATTGACTTTTTTAAGAAAAAATCTTCGGGCAATAGGTTTCAATAAAGCTATTGATTTCACAGAAAAAACAAAAAAGGAAAATCCTCAATTTAATCCTCAAGAGGTAGAATTGAATGATTGGGCGTACCGAATGATGGCAAACAATCAACAAACTGAAGCTTTGGAGATTTTCAAACTCAATGTACATTTATTTCCTAAAAGTTGGAATGCTTATGACAGTTATGGAGAAGTATTGTTAAACTCTGGAAATAAGAATATGGCAATGGAAATGTATAAAAAGTCTATCCAGCTCAATCCTAGTAACGAAAACGGGAAACAAATGCTTTTGAAAATTGAAAAGGAAATAAAAGAATAAGCTATTATTTTTATAAAAGGAAAATACCATCTATTGTGATATTAAAGATCAGTAAATTCGCATATTGTGTGTATTTCGGTAAAAGTGACCACCATATTTCGTTCCAAACTGGCCACCCCAAAAGAATCCATAGCTTTTTGAATTCTCTTTGAGCACTTACGTTAGATGCAGCTAGATTGATGCTCAGATACCAAGAGATCTTCTAAAGATTTCCAAAACAGCTATCAAATCCAATACTCTCGCTATGCTTTTGCTTCGCAAAAGGGCACAACATTAACTCCAAGGATGCAAAACCTAAGTTCCAGCGTCAACACATCCAAGAAGAATAAAGCTTGCCCAATTAAGTCAATTTAACGCACTAGATTTCAACTTTATACCTAAACTCGATAGGGGTTAAAAACACCTTTTATAACGCTTAAAACCCCTTAAAATAAGCCAAGCGATCACTTTTTACCGAAATGAGATGACTACTTTGAAGCGTAATATGTGGCCACTTTGGATAAAAGGAAGTGGCCACTTTTAGGATAACCCCAAATTATATCACTATGTTGTGATATAATATATTTCTATTTGATATATTTGCCCACTGTAAAAACGAACTATTTTCAAAAGCACAAAAAATGAAAAACAAAATTAACGTTATTGCTATCTTAACATTCTACATTATCGCTATGGCTTTGCGATATCTCACCAATAAAACGGATCTTTTGGAAGGGGTATCAAGCACCTTTCTAACAGTTGTTTTGCAAGGTATTTCACCAGCAGTAGGTGCAATTGTAGTATTCTATATCTTTAGAATAAAACCAATACTTAACCTCAAAGGTAATTACAACAAAGTCAGTATCCCTTTTCTCTTATACTGGGCAGTCCCTATTGTACTGATTTCTGGAGTAGAATATTTTATAAAAGGAACTATGACACCAGTTAGCGTTATCGCGATTTTACTTTATGGACTTTTAGAGGAGATAGGATGGCGTGGCTTTTTGCAAAGCGAACTAAAATCCCTGCCAGAGTTTTTACACATCCTCATTGTTGCTACATTATGTTTTATTTGGCATCTTAACTTTGATTTTACCATTTCAAATTTGCTGTTCTTTGCAATTTTGATATTGGGAAGCTGGGGAATAGGTAAGGTTGCCGATAACACCCATTCGTTGCTTGCAGTATCTGCCTTTCATTCCCTCAACAACTTTTTTCCTGTAATAAACCCCACCAAAATAATTTTGCTTATAGCACTATTATCAATTTGGGTAATTCCCCTCATCATCAGAAAGAAAAGGTTAAACCAAATACCAGCTCAATCATTAGTAAACCGTTAAAAACAAAACAAAGCTTTATCCATCAGGCTGATTACGTATAGCATAGATAATGTATTTTATCATGTTGAATACAGTCTACCTACAATCTTAACAAAACACCACAATAGTATGAAACAAATCCTAACTCTCTTTATCTTCCTATTCTTTACTAAGATAACATTTCCTCAGAATGCCATGCAATTTAAAGTTGCCTATGCTGAGCTGTATGCAACATATGATTTCCTTGAAAAAATTTCTGATAACTATCCAGAAAATGCTTTTAAGACCGAATTTTTAAATTCTAAATACAATACTGAAAAATACAAAAACCTTATTAGGCAAATAGATACCTTAAAAATGGATTACGCTTATAATTTTGAGCAGTATTCACCTACCTTAAAAAGCGCTCTGGCATCGAGATCTTTAATTGAAAAAAATCTAATTGAAAGCAAAACGGTTCAAGAATTTAAAGCAAAATCCTTTGGAATTATACCAAACGATGAGCTCTCAACCCTTTCAACTGTAATTGAATTCTTTATTCCTATTTATAACGAACTTATATTCCAGCCACATAAAAAAGCTTTTGAAAACCACCTTTCAAGTATCAACAAAGAACTATTAACCGATAAAGTTTCGAAAATCTATAACAATGTAATGAGATTTTACGGAACGGCCTTGGATAAAGACATTCCCTTCGAGGTTATTGCCTACCCTACCATAGGAAAAAGCGGTATTGGTGCAAGAGCATTTTTGAACATCGCTGTCATCCGTTTTCCATTAAACTTCAAGAGTTATGATGTATTATTTAGCGTGATGCTACACGAAATATTCCATATTGGTTATGACAGCCAGCCAATTTCGCTTAAAAATAATCTAAAAAACTGGTTCTACAACACGCAATCGCTCAATAGCCAATATGCATTCTTGCTATTAAACGAAGTTCTTGCAACTACCTTGGGAAATGGCTACGCTTACGAGAACCTAAAAGGCCAAATGGACCCGGAAGATTGGTACTATGTAAAATACGTTAATCTATTTGCAAAAGAAATCTACCCTCTGGTAGGCAGCTATTTGGCACAAGGAAAAACAATTGACCAAGAATTTATAAAAAGTTACGTAGGAATCTACGACAGCAAATTTTCAAGTTGGAGCAAAGAATTAGACAACCTCATGACTTACAGGGTTATTCTTAGCGACGATATTGATGACACCCGGTATTTCAGGAGAAACTACCCATACACCTTACATAAGGCCATACCAATAGTGACGGTAAAAGGTTTGCAAGAAATAAAACAACAACCGCTTACCAAAGTCATCATCATAGCGAACCACCATAAAGAAAAACTAAATTTGATAAAAAATAATTTTAGCGAACTCAAAGGCATTAAACTCAATCCGAAGCAAGAGTTTATTAAAACAATAGACTTAAAGGATAGAACAAAACTGATTATCATCAATAAGCATACCTCTACTGTTGAAACTTTAATGGAAACGGAATTTAAGGAGCGAAGATTAAAATAAAATACGCACAACAACAACAAAATAGGTCTCGATAGGGACCACAATCGATATTCACTAAGTTATCAATGAGTAAACCTGCATAGTAACATGGAAACGATAATTGTTAAGCCCATCAACTAAATATTAGAGAAATACCTGGAGTACTTTCTTTTTTTAAGGAAGGCAGGTATAAAGCTGATTAATTACTTTAATTCCCAAACACTAATTATTTTAACTAGCTATAAACAGAACTCTGCTAGTCATGCTAGAGATATTTCCATCAAACAGTGCACCATTGAACCAAAAAACAAAAATTTCACTTATGGTATGAATGTCCCTTTATTATGTTAAAGAATTAAGCATAAGCCAACTCCACAAACTGCTTGAGCACTTTCTTGATCTCTTCCTGACCGGAAGGCTGCTGAAGGTCTATCCCACAAAAAGGATTTTCCTGCATCTTGCTATGCAGTGTAAGGTAATATACTCCACCCATCAATATTGCGTACATTGCTCTAAAGTTCTTATCGCTATGTTCAAAGGTACCATCGAAAACCTTACGTAGTAACTGATCGCCAATCTTTTCACGCTTCAAGTCAAGTTCTTTTAAAACAGGCAACTTTTCACTGAGTCCCCAAGTAATGATCCGACGCATTTCCTCATTGCTGATCAGGCTGTCGAACTGATTTTCAAGCACCTGATAAGCAAGTGCTTTCCCTTTATCTGCCTCACTAGCTTCAACAATATTATTGATTTCTTCAGGATGGATGTTCCAGTAGTCGTTGTTGTTGAGGTATTCTTTAACCAATCCTTCCAATCCACCGAAATAGTCATAGATCAGCCGCCTGTCTACTTTTGCTTCCTCTGCAACCCTACTGATGCTAAGCCCAGAAAAACCATCCTTTTTCAGGATTTCTCCAAGCGCAGTGATCAGGTTTTCTTTGGTACGCTCCTTGTTCCTAACAGGGCCATCGGTAACTTTTCTTGCCATTTTAATTAACTTTGCTGCAATTTGCGATTTTTTGAGCCACCGTCAAAGGTTTCATTCTACAAACATATAGCTAACCCCACTCTCTACAAATATAAGGCTCCTTTAAAGTGTAACCTTAAGGAAACTAAAAATAAAAACTAATCAGTAGTAATTATATCACAAATTTGTGATATAATTACTACTTTTGTGCTTAGCAAACACTCATGCTGGCCTAATAAAGAAAATTGAAGAATTCAACCATCATACCGATAAATAAAAATGATAGCCAATAATCCAACTACCCCGCGAGATCTCAAAAGACTGACTAAAAAAAGGGACTTTTTAAAAGGCGTACTGATTGGAACGTGTATCCTTTGGTCGTGTATACTCGCAGCAGCCATTTATTTTTATTACAAAAAAAGTAACATAGCGTTGTTTCTTCCCGCGGTTACAATTATTTTAGGTTTTCTCCCAATCTATTTAAGGTTCAAGGCATTGAGTTCGGAGATAAAAGTAAAGAAATTAAGTTAAACAGCTCTGTGGATCAAAGGTATAGTGAGGTTTTTATTCTGTTTTTAGTGATGCTAATTATAGAATTTATACTTTTTTCTCAAAAGCCTATGAGACATCTTTCTGTTATTGTGATATCAATGCTGATGAGCAGGGGAATTATTCCAACCAGGAAATGGAATAAAAAATCACACCCTCGCCGAAAAGGTGAAAATCATAGAAAATATGTTCCCTTCTGTCCATGTGCTATGGCCAGAAGTACAACAGAGCGTACAACATCGAAGAGGGCTGATTGTATTACCCAACGCTCATGGCATATTCAGATTTGATAACATAAAACCAGCAAAATATATCATTTCTATGAATATCAAGCATACACTTACTTTCTTCGATAGTTCAGGTTTACTTAAAAAACTAAAGGGTGTATATTGCAACTGTTAGAACAAAGCATCTAACCTCCTATCTATAGCGCAATCACAAAACAATGTAATCATTTGCAGCTACTCACTTACGAACTAATCATACCAAAAAATTATTTCAACCTAAGTAATAATTCACTTCAAGATCACCATATCAAAAACGCAACTGCCCCAAATGCAGCTGCAATAATCTTGAACGCATACCAAGACCTCCCTTAATTAAGCTATTTTTTAATTGAGCCGGCATAAGGAAATACCGTTGTAACAATTTCAACAAAGAATTTTATAACTAATCCTGATATTGAGCTAGATGCTAATAGTTGTCCCATCAGCCCCCTCCACCATGATCCCACTACAATAGAAACCCATAAAAACCACTACTCATAATTAGTAAAAGTCCCTGTGGTCGCCAAATCTAAAATGTTGGCCTTGGGGGATAGTTAAGATGATAACACTTAGGAAATATTCAATTAAAACAACTATTGTTATTTCGCTAGGAATAAACAGCAAGCCAAATGAACAAAAATACCGAATTGAACAGTGCAGATCTTAAAAAATTTATAGAAGAATTTCAGCCCAACAAGTTTAAGGTGATCAAAGGAGGAATAGAAGTTAGAGGTATGAACGAAATCCACCGTAACCTATCTGAGGCAAAGGCACTGATTAAAAAAATGAAGCTCAAACTTACCATAGCACATAACTCGCAAATGGTAAGTTATGGCGCGTTCGAGGTAAATGTGCTGTAGCTCAAAGTGCCCTTAAGGCTAAATTAAGTATTTTGACTGCTTTTAGCCGCAACTTGTTGCAATGCTTTCAATAACAGTCCCATATCTAATGGTTTGGAAAGGTAATTATCCATACCAGCTGCAAGACATCTTTCTTTATCCTCTACCATCGCATTAGCTGTCATCGCTACAATTGCCGGTTGTTTGATATCCAAATTACGGATGCTTATGGTAGCCTCAAGCCCATCCATTAATGGCATCTGTATATCCATCAGTATCAAATCAAAATCATTAAATTCGATAAGTTCTAGCACCTCAAGACCATTCTGAGCTAACATAGGCGTATAGCCTAATTTACCTAATATTCTTAAGATCAATTTTTGGTTAATTACATTATCTTCGGCTACCAAGATCCGTATCGCATGCAACTGTGCAAAATCCGGATCTAATAAAGAACTATGTCCCTGCTCTAGTTTCATTACTTCAGCTTGTTGTTGCAGGGCCAGCTGTACTACCCTGCATAACTGTTGCTGCTTTGCAGGCTTGGTCAGTATGGCAGTAAATAAATGCGAGTATCGGCTTTTGGTCTCATCGCCAATAGAACTCAATAGGATAACTGGCATAAGGCTATTTTTCTCTCTAATAATTGTTGCCAATTGTACGCCATCCATTTCTGGCATTTGCATATCTGTAATCACAAGATCAAATCCCTTTTGCTCAAGCAGCTGTAATGCCTCATAACCAGAATTGGCTAAGGTAGGAAGCAACTGCCAACCTTCCAGCTGTAGTTCTAGTATCCTCCGATTGGTATGGTTGTCATCAACCACCAATACCTTTTTTTGCTGCTCTCCCGTCATCATGCAGCGAGCCTGAAAACGAGATTTATGGGCGCTAGCTTTGGCCTTTATACCAAAAATAAAGGATGTCCCGTTTCCGAATTCAGTTTGCACCACTATTTTCCCACCCATTAACGCTACCAATTTAGCGCTTATCGCCAGTCCAAGGCCTGTACCACCATACTTTCTTGTGGTAGATGAATCAACTTGTGTAAAGGGAGTAAATAATCCCGCAATTTTGTTAGCGGGTATGCCAATTCCGGTATCCCTTACTTCAAAAAGAACTTCTAGAAAACCATCGTCGGCAGCTCCATTAGTTAAGCTAATGTCTAAAAACACCTCGCCATTTGCAGTAAACTTGATCGCATTACCAACCAGATTGGTGAGCACTTGTTTTAACCTAAGACTATCAGCCAATAGCTGACTAGGGATTTCGCTGGCTATCTGGTAAACAAGATCGATACCATTTAGCGCTGCTTTAGCGGCAAAAAGATCCATTACCTCTTCAATACAGGTGCGAAGGTCAAAGTCATGAGGATCCAGTTCCAACTTACCCGATTCAATCTTAGAAAAATCAAGCACATCATTGATAACGTTCATTAAGGTTTCGCCACTAGTACGGATGGTCTGCACATATTCTGCTTGCTCTGTATTGAGTGCGGTATCCCCAAGTAAAGATGCCATTCCAAGTACACCATTCATCGGCGTTCTTATTTCATGGCTCATGGTAGCCAAGAAAATACTTTTCGCCAAATTAGCCCTTTCTGCCTCTTCCCTAGCTTCGTGTTCCTGCTGCTGTTGAAAAAATAACTCTTCTGATTGAGAGCGTAGTTCCTCAGTCTGTACTTGAAGTTCTTCATTCAGATCCTGCAAAAGTTCGGATTGCTGTTGCAACTTTCCACTACGTTCATTTACATCAGCAATGTAACCACCAATAGTTGCCTGTAACAGTAAAAAATCCTTGTTAAGCTGTTGAATTTCGGTGCTATTAGCTATAAAGCTATCCTCCACTGTGTTTAGGGGAAGAACTGAAAAGTCTGATTGTATGAAGTTCGACATACGCTCGTTCAAAATTCTAATATCCCTTGTAAGATATTTAGAAAGCAACCAACTAAGGCTAATGGTAAACATCAATAAAAGAATTGAGATCGCTATAATAAGCCAAATAAATCCATTTTTCAATTCATCAACCTGAACGGCTGCAGTACGCACCATTTGTGCATACAAATTATCAAATCTTACTATTTTGGCCAAAGTCTGTGGCATAACACCAACTTTTTTCTGAATGCCCAATTTCTCTGAATAAACTACCAATTGGTTAAAACCAGCCTGATAGTTAATTAAACTACCATAAACAATACTTTCCTTGGTCGAACTGCTCAAGGCTTTTTCCATTTGCTTAGCGAATAATTTAGCGAACCTCAGCTCACCACGTAACATATAATCCTTTTCATGCCTACGCAATTGCAGCAATTCAATTTTAGAAATTGAAGTAGAATCTTCTAAAAAATGCGCATGTCGCCGCATCTCTCCTTCAAGACCTTGATCCTTGAAGCCACGTCGATAAAAAAGTTGCTTCAGCTCTTTCCCCAACACCATAGTTTGTGCGTTGATTGCATGTAGCTCTTTAAGCGGATTAACAACATCGATGCCGTTTTTGATAGCCAGATTTTTAAGTGACAATAAGTCTGAGTTGACTTGTTGTTGCAATTTAAGAAATTCATCTATATCTCTTTGCTTCCCTGTTTGATAAAAATTGGGCTCATGGTATCCCCTTAACATAAACTGTTCTAGATGGGTGGTACTTTTGAGGTATTTGACCTGTACCAAGCTTAGCCTAGAGGTAAATAAAACGATCTGCTTTTGCTGTTGATTGATCAAAAGATAGACAACTGCCCAAACTAAAATTACGAGCATAAACGTAAAGAAACTTAATAAGAGCCTAGCTCTAAATGATCTTAATAAATGAATAGGGATTAAACGCACATGCAATAATAGCTAGGCCATGCTAAGGAAATGTTAATGTTAAAATACCTTTAACATTTTTTCCCAAGTCTTTAAAAGCTTAACGCAGATTTTGTTTTGACTTAACCCAAAGCCTATTTCGTAACCCTTTCTTTGCAGAACGAACAATATCCTTTAGAAATCGCAATATCATCAAAGATATCTAAAAGATTGTTCCTTGTACTTATACCCTATCGATAGCGACTGAAGATACCTTCAGTCAGTTTCAAACAAAAATTTAAAAAATGAAATTAAAACACCTACCCCTTACCCTCATCACTACGTTTACGCTTTTCGGGCTAGCCTGCCGAAAGGACAATACCTTAACACCAATAGCCCAAAACCGTACTACCGTTCAGTTTGCAAGTACTATTAAAGGACAAACAGGCACTGCTGCAATAGCTAATAGTTGGACAGCCAATGATCATATCGGTGTTTTTATGAAAACCGGACAGGGTTTATCCAATGTATTGGCTGCCAACAGATCCTACAGCACCCAAGGTGATGGAGATTTTTCGCCTGTAGATACAGATCAATCGCTGTACTATCCAGAAAATGGAAACACAGTCGATTTTATAGCATATTACCCATTTAAACAGAATTTAACCGCTAATAGCTATGCTGTAGAGCTTAGTGATCAGCAAAACCAATCGGCCATAGACCTAATGTATGCTGATAATGCAAAGGGTTTAAGCAAAAGCAACAAAGATGCGAATTTAGAATTTACCCATCAATTAGCCAAAATTGAAATAGCCATTAAAAGTGGTGCCGGTGTAAACAATCTAAATGGTTTAAGTACAAGCATTACTTCACTTAAAACAACTGCAACCTTCGATCTTTGTACTGGAATATTGACTACACAGAACCAAACAGCATCAATTTTGCTTAAAACTGGTTTAAAAAATTTAAATACCATTGCAGAAGGCATCCTGATCCCCACAACTACAGAAACAGGTACTAAAGTTATATTTACGCTTGGTGGAAAGAATTTTACCTGGAATATGCCTACGGGAACAAAATTCGAAAAAGGAAAAAAATACAATTACGAAATCGAGCTTAGAGCAGAAAACACAGGCAATGCAGGTACTGCAGCTACTATAACTACTTCTGTTAGCAATTGGGTAGAAGTTCCTTCGGGCAGTTACAGTCTAGATCAGGAAACCATTACCACTCCACCGGCTACAATGGGTTATATGGAAACTCCAGTAGTAAATACAGATGAGAATACGGTTTATGTCGCCCATGGATTTCCAGGCAAACCTAATGTAAGAAACTTTGCGATGTTATATGACAAAAGGTATAAAATGGCCTATTGGGTTGCTTATCCTATGCATGCTTCCTATATCGGAAGTTCGGGCCGTAGCGATGCTTGGGCATTTGATCCTTTAATCTCACAAGCTGATCAGGTTAATTTGAGCAGCTCTTTTGGAAATGGGTATGACCGCGGCCACCAGATCCCCAGCGGCGATCGTACTGCAACAAGAGATTTAAATGCGACAACATTTTACTATTCTAACATGACCGCGCAAATTTCTTCTATGAACCAAGGTATTTGGAATAACCTAGAGCAACAAGTGAGAACATGGACCAGCCAAAGTGATACTCTTTATGTGGTTACTGGTGCATCTATTACCTCTAAAACAGATCAAACCATTACCTATTCAAAAGGTTCGGCAATTCCAAAATATTACTATAAGGCACTTGCCATGAAAAAAGGCAACAATTACTACACCATTGGCTTTAAAATAGACAATGCCATCATCCCATCGGGCAATACCTATAATACCTACCGAATGAAGGTAAGCGATTTGGAAGCCGAAACTGGATATACCTTCTTCCCGAAAATTGCCAACCAGGCTAAACAGACCATCGATAATACCATCTGGAAATAGTTTCTAACAATATATATTATACGAACTAAAATGAAAAAACAAAACATCCTATGGGCAACTGCCCTTTCGGTATTGGCTCTTACCAGTGCATGTAAAAAAGATAATGCACCAGAAGTAGTTCAACCACAAAACAATTCGGTTAAATTCTCTTCAACCATAGCTGGACAGCTTACTCCAAATGCAATTAATAGTGCATGGGAAGCTAATGATGCCATTGGGGTATTTATGAAAAAAGGCGCTGGACTATCAAATGTGATCTCAGCAAATAAAAATTATACCACTACCGGTGACGGCGATTTTAGTCCTGCATCAGCAGATCAGACCCTATATTTCCCTGAAGACGGATCTACAGTAGATTTTATTGCTTATTACCCATTCAAACAAAGCCTTCCAAATAATACCTATGCTGTTGATTTGGGCAACCAAAATAATCAAAGCAACATAGATCTTTTATATGCCAACAGCGCAACTGCATTGAGTAAAACAAGTCCTAATGCAAACCTATCTTTTGCACATCAATTGGCCAAGATAGAGTTCAATGTTAAAAATGGTGATGGTGTTGCCAACTTAAACGGACTGGAAGTAAACATAGGTGGTTTAAATACCAAGGCAGATTTTGATCTTGCAACTGGTACATTGACCAACCCTTCTGCAGCTGCAGAAGTAATGGCTAAAACAAGTACCAAAACCACCGGCATGTTAGCAGAGGCAATTGTGTTACCGGTAGCAGATGCAAGTACAGCACCAATAGTTTTCAATTTGCCAGGGGCTAAATTTAAATTTGCATTACCAGCAGGAAGTAAATTCGAAAAAGGCAAAAAATACACTTTCGAAATCGAGCTTAAAAATGTGGTTAGCGGTACTCCAGTAGCAGTTTCAATGAGCGCAGTAATTACTGATTGGGTAAGCGTACCTTCAGGATCTTATACTGTTGATCAGGATCAAGATGTGGTAACCCCACCAACAGGAGTTGAAGAAGTAGTTTACACAGAAACTTTTGGGACAGGTGCCGCAACCTCTAGACCTAAAGTAAGTGCTTATAGTGGCTGGGCTAACCCAACTTTTACTTTTAGCGATAGTTTTGGAAATGCAGACCTAAGAACAATTAGTGCTTATCCAGACAATATTCATATCTGGTTGCCTGCTGCAAAAGATGCTTCTCTTAAAATTGAAGGCATCACCCTAACGGGATACAAGACCCTAAAATTAAAATATGATCTTGCTCCAAATGCATCATCTGCAAGTTCTACCACTGATGTGAACGTAGTTACAGTAAAAGTTAATGGTGTAAACATATCAGTTGCTAGCCGTGTTTTAACCAATGTAGACAACAATAAATTCTCTACGGTGGAGCTAACTGGCATTACTCCTGCGGCCAACAATACCATCGAGTTTTTTGCAGCAGCTTCTGCGAATAATTTGGGCCTGCGTTTAGATAATGTAACCATCATTGGCATTAAATAATTCTATGGCAATTGTACCTTAACATACGTTTTAAACCACCTATAATTAAATGATTTAACCCAAGAAGGGTGTCCAAAAAGGAAAATCTAAGGTCTGAGAATTGGCTGTAAGAAAAATTTCTCCACCAGGTACCTGAATACAAAAGGGGCTGTTCGACATTTTCGGACAGCCCCTTTTTTTGCCCATATTCTCATGAAATAAATAACTATCTGTTTTTAATCACATTGTGTTCTGTTCTAATTAATGTAGCCAGTGTTAAGGCAATAATACCATCTAACTAAATGTTAACATAATGATAATTAAATGTTACCTTAAAGTTATATTATTTTTGTGCGATGCATGTTGCAGTATATATACTTTACGAATTACTAATCAGACTACAGGAAATTAATCCAGCAGTAGGAATATACAAATCTTTTAAATTGGGAGATAACGGAATTGAAATTAAGACTTCAACTGGCCATTTAAAAATTTCTAAGCATATTTTCGAACGACAGTTTACTGACCCAAGTACAATTAGTCAGGAAGAGCTGATTAAGTTATTGGAAAGTTTTAAATTGGGTGCTTAGCCCAAAATCCATCATCCTGTACAATTAACGAAAGGTAACAAAATGTTAACCTAGGATTAAGGTAACTCGTCATCAAAGCAGGTAATTTTGTCTGCTAAATGGACAATAACGAACTTACCCTGCTCAAGGATGGAGACATGACTGCTTTCAATACAGCTTATCGCCTGCACCACAAACAGATTTACAGTTTTATATTGCACAAAACCCAGTCTAATTTTATAGCCTCAGAGGTAGTACAGCTCACCTTCATTAAATTATGGGAAACTCGGTCCAAGATTTGCGAATCTACAACATTACAGCTACAGCTTTTCGGAATGGCACGTCAGGTAATGATCAATGAACTTAGAAAGGAAGCTTCCCGTTATCGTTACAACAACCAATCAGAGCAATATCCTTATACAGATAGCTTGATGAAAATGATCGAGAGCAAAGACCTATTGAAACATTTCGAGCGAGAAGTAGAAGCCATGCCTACCATGCGTAAAATGGTATTTAACCTCAGCAGAAAAAATGGGCTCTCCTACAATGAAATTGCCGAAATGCTGGCAATATCACCTAAAACAGTCGAAAACCATATTTCAAAAGCACTCTCTGTGCTAAAACAGTATATGTTTACCGTTCTACTATAGTAATATTAACAAATTGTTAACCACTAGGGGATAGCTCTTCGGCATACGTAATACTAGTATGAAGGCACCCAAAAAACCATTTGGTTTATCCAAAATCGATCGACAAATAATCGATAATTTTTTTAGTGATAGCGAATGGCAATCGTATAAAACAAAAGATCCTATTGCTGAAGAATTGTCTGATGAAATGTACCGTCGGATTCTGGAAAAAGTGCAAACTGCTAAACAGCTAGAGTTGCATAGCAAGAACTTCAGGCTTAAACTGGTAAAAGCTGGCAAATATCTTTCCGCAGCATGTGTAACAATCGTTTTTGGTGCATCCATTTGGTTTGTGATACAAAAGGACCCTGTTGAATTGCAACAACCCGTTTTAGCAGAAAAAACACCAATTTCACAAAGTTGGATCGAAATCAAGAATACAAATGATGCTGTCCAGCAGATTAGACTACCAGATCTATCTTTGGTAAGCCTTTTCCCTAAATCCTCATTAAAATACGAAAAGGCATTTTCCAATAAATTTAGAGATGTATTTCTAGTAGGTAAAGCTTATTTCAAAGTAAAAAGAGATACATCAAGACCATTTAGCGTACATGCAGGAGGTTTAAAAACAACTGCATTAGGCACGTCTTTTACAATCAACACCTTAAAATCTGCAAACCATACTTCTGTAGTGTTGCATACCGGAAAAATTGTAGTTAGGCAAACCAGTGGTAAAGTACAGCCGATTTATATTGCTAAAGCTGGCAGTGGTATAGTATACAACTCCGAAAATCAGACTGCACAGCTAACCAGCAATACTAACAAAAATAAACCTGTACTAGAGCCATCTATAAAGCGTAAAGGCAATGTATTGGTAATGAAGAACATTCCTTTACCACAAGTGATCACCTTACTTAAAGAATCTTATGGTGTAGCTATCATCGGTATCGATTTGCAGCATATCACTTATACAGGAATGGTAGATCCATCTAAAGAGCAAATTGAAGAAGTATTAAAAGTGATTTGCCTCATCAATAACCTTAACCTAAGTAGAGGTCCGCAGCAAGAATTTATTATTCAAAAGTCTAATCAATAAATCCACATAACACTCATCAAAAATTATTATGTATTCTAAAACACTTAAAAGCCTAAAACGTATCTTATGCCTTGGCATGATATGTTGGGCAGGTCCACTTTTTGCACAAGAAGTTCAGGTAAAGGGATTGGTACAGGACCAATCTGGTCAAATACTTCCTGGTGTTGGTATTAAAGCCGAACACCAGCAAACTGGTAAATCATTTAGTACCATGACTAATGCGCAAGGTTTATTCAGCTTTGGCAATATCCCAAATGGTGGCTCCTATCGCTTTATTTTCACTTCTATTGGCTTTCAAACCGATACCTTATCAAATTATACCATTACTAGTGGACAACAAATAGCCCTGAACATTAAGCTTAAAGAACAACTGAAAGACTTACAAGAGGTAGTGATTGGATATGGCAAAAGCAAAAGAAACGAAATTACTGGCGCAGTTACTTCAGTTAAACCAGAAGATTTTAACCGTGGTGTAGTTAGTTCTCCGGGGCAATTGTTGCAAGGAAAAGTTGCAGGATTGAATATCACCAGAAGCGGGAATCCCACAGATAAGCCTGCGGTTATACTTCGTGGCCCATCAAGTTTCAGGGAAGGTGCACAGGAACCTTTCTATGTAATTGATGGTGTGCCTGGAGCTTCAATTGATCTTGTGGCCCCAGATGATATTGTAGCGATGGAAGTATTAAAAGATGCATCTTCCACAGCAATTTATGGATCTAGGGCGGCCAACGGTGTAATTATGATCAGCACAAAAAATGCGACAAAAGGCGCAGCCAAACTTTCTTACAATACTTATGCTGCTACCGAAACCATATCTAATAGCATTGATATGGCCAGCGGCGATGAATTAAGAAACTACCTTACTGCCAATGGAAAAAAATTAGATGCCATAAGTGATAATGGTAGCAATACCGATTGGTTAAAAGAAGTAACCAGAACAGGTATATCCCATAACCATAACCTAAACCTAAGCGGCAGTGGCGAAAATGCCAGTTATGGTGGAAGCATCAATTACTTCAACAATCAGGGAATTATTAAAACTTCTGCAATGGAACGTTTTATCATTAGGGCAAATATGGAACAGCGTTTTTTAAATAATCGCTTAAAGATCAACCTCAACCTAACCAATAGTAATACCACTAATGATAGGATCGCAAGCCAAGTTTACAACAACATGTTTACCTACCTACCTACTGTTGGTGTCAGAAAAGCAGATGGGACCTTTTACGAAGATCCTACCCGTACCACCGGAACGGGAGGGTACTATAATCCAGTTGCACTACTTTACAACAATACCATGCAGGGCAAAACCAATCTGTATCTAGCCAATGGATCTGCTAAAGTTAATATCCTAAACGGATTAGATTTTACAACTATGGTATCTATGCAGAACGAGCAGATTAACGAGAACACCTACAACAACCGGTATTCTATGCTTAGACAAGGCTTTAATGGTTATGCAGAACGTTCTTCTGTTAGAAATACCCAAAAAATTTTAGAAAGCTATTTTAACTACGATAAAAACTTCGCAGACCATCAGATCAAACTACTTGCAGGATATTCTTGGCAGGAAAACAAAAACGGAGATGGTTTCCAGACCTCTGGACAGAATTTCGTATCTGATGATTTGCTTTGGAACAATTTGGGCCTTGGCAATGGCAATGGTTCTACCATTGTCAACTACGGCAATAATTTCATCTCTACACTGAGATTGATCTCTTTTTACGGACGTGCCATGTATGACTATAAAGGTAAATACCTATTGCAAGCAACCTTAAGACAAGATGGTTCTTCAGCTTTTGGCGTAAACAACAGATGGGGACTTTTCCCTTCAGTTTCTGCCGGTTGGAACATAGACAGAGAGGCATTTATGGAAAATATCTCCTTTGTAAATACACTTAAAATCCGTGCTGGATATGGTGTTTCTGGTAATTCTATAGGTTTTGATGCCTATACCGCAAAACTGATCTATGGTGCGCAAAACGCCTCTTACTTTTACTATAACGGTAAATGGATCACCGCCATCGGTCCTGTTCAGAACGATAATCCGAACCTGAAATGGGAACGTACCGCAACAGCAAACATTGGTATCGATTTTGGCTTGTTTAACAACAGGATTTCTGGAGCTATAGAAGTTTACCACAAAAAGACAACGGATCTAATAGCACCTTATGCGGTATCTACCACACAATATGCCTATAGTGTGTTAACGGCAAATGTTGGTGCAATGACCAATAAAGGTATCGAGCTGAGCTTAAATGCTAGTCCTGTAAAGTCCAACAATTTCACATGGACAACTGCTGTTAACCTATCGCATAACCAGAACAAGATCACGTCTATTTCTAATGAATTATTTCAGGCCAGCGAATTTTATACCGCCAATGTTGGTGGTCGCGGACAATCTGGTGCAAGTGGTTACCAGATTATTAAAGAAGGATTACCATTAGGTTCATTTTACACGCTACGTTATGCAGGAAAAGATCAAAACGGAAAATCGATGTTCTTCGATAAGAATGGAAATGCATCGACTGCAAATACTGGATTTGAACATTTTACCGTTACCGGATCTGCACAGCCTAAGCTGTTATATGGATGGAACAACAGCTTTAAATACAAAAAATTCGATTTTAACTTTTTTGTAAGAGGCGTATATGGGAATAAAATCCTTAATGCCACAGTAGCTGATATGAATGCGCCGATCTATGCACTGCAAACCAACATAGCTGTAATGACTTTAACAGAATCTATTAATGATGATAAAGCACAGTTTGTTTCTGATAGGTATTTAGAAAGTGGATCTTATTTACGTTTGGACAATGCTACCCTTGGTTATACCTTCAATATCAAGGGAAACAGAAGCCTCCGCTTATATGCAGCAGGTAATAACTTATTTATCATTACTAAATATAAAGGGGTAGATCCTGAGATCAATATGGCTGGCCAAACTCCAGGTATCGATTATCGTAACTTTTATCCTAAAACACGTTCGGCCATTTTTGGTCTTAACCTAAGCTTGTAAATCAATAATTATATAATGATGAAACTTGCCTAATTATAACAGCAAAATAGGTTTATGCAAGTTTCATCTCCATTAAAAATTAATATACGATGAGAAAAAATATAACAGCAGCTATACTAATGGCGTTTGCCTTAGCTGGTTGTACCAAACTAGATGTTAAAGTAGAATCTCAGCTTTCTAGCGAAAACTTTCCGAAAACGTCAGAAGCCTTTGTTGCGGCAACTGGAACAGTTTATCAAAAATTTAATGCACAGTTTGGGGTAGATATTTGGAGAATTTACGAATTGACTAGTGATGAGGCCATCATTACCGCTCGCAATGGTGGATACTATGATCAAGGAAGATACCAGACCTTGCACAAGCACAATTGGGCACCAGACCACCCTATTATACAAAGTGGTTGGCAATGGGGATATGCAGGTATTAGTGATTGTAACCGTATTCTTGCCCTACTAGATAAGGCTGAAGAAGGAAACCTAAAACAACTTTTCATTAAAGAGATCCGTACCATGCGTGCACTCTATTACTTCTACATGATGGATATGTTCGGAAATGTACCAATTACAAGTTTTGGTACATTAGAAAGCCCTAAACAAGCTACCCGTGCAGAGGTATTTACATATATCGAAAAAGAAGTACTTGATGTAGCGGAAGGTTTATCGGCACCTGCAACCGTTACCCAAGAGTATTATGGTAGACCAACCAAATGGATGGCCTATGCCCTATTGCAAAAAATGTATATGAATGCGCAGCAATATATTGGTAAGCCAATGTATGCAGAGTCTATCACCTATGCTGATAAAATTATGAATGGTTCTGGTTTGGCTTTAGTAAGTGATTATAATTCTTTATTTGCGGTAAATAATGGTCCTAATACAGAAACCATTTTCGCTGCCATTTACGATGCCAATTATTCTGGCGGAAATGCAATGACAAGGTTTACATTGCACAGCACATTAAGAACAAAATATAACCTTCCTTTTAGCCCAAGTAATGCCATGTGTACTTTCCCAGAGTTTTATAGCATTTTTAACTTAGCTGGCGATGTACGTAACAATACTTGGTTAGCTGGCAAGCAATTCTTAGCAGACGGTACAACCAGAATCATGAATGGTACGGCTCAATTAGATTTTACACCTGAAATCATATTAACTAATACTGAAACGATGGATGTTGGTCCGGAGGTAAATGGTATTTCAAGAGGGGTGCGTTCTATCAAATTCTACCCAGATCCAAATACGAATAGCAGTACACGTTTCCAAAACAATGATATGCCTATTTTCAGGCTTGCAGATGTTTACCTGTCAAAAGCTGAGGCATTATTGAGAACTGGTGGATCTGCTGATGAAGCATTGAAATTGGTAAATAGAGTTAGGGCAAGATCCAAAGCAGGAGAATTGAGCACAATTACTTTGGATGCCATGTTGGACGAACGTGGAAGGGAGTTGGCTTGGGAAGGTTGGAGACGCAACGACTTGATCCGTTTTGGAAAATACCAGGGTAAATGGGGTTTTAAGGAAGGAAATGAAGGTGCATATCGTGATATATTTTCTATCCCGGCTACCGAGTTGGTATTAAATAAAAACTTGAAACAGAATAGCGGTTATTAAAGAATGAAAAGAAGAGACTTTGTAAAGCATACCGCCTTTACTGCATTGGGGGCAGCTGTGCTTTCCCCTTTGCAGTCTATAGCTGTACAACCCGAGACAAATTTAGAAAGCGAGGATCTTTCTACCAGAGCAGAACTAAAAGATGATTATCCACTTCACTTTGTAGCCATAGGCGACTGGGGACGTAACGGTGCAGACCATCAGATACATGTGGCGAAACAGATGGGTAAATGGACAACAGAAAATCCGAATGATTTTATACTTTCATTGGGTGATAATTTTTATCCAAAAGGTGTAGTAAGTGAAAATGATCCCTTGTGGCACTACTCCTATGAAAATATCTACACAGATTTTTCCCTACAGTGGGATTGGTATCCGATACTGGGCAACCATGATTATATCAGTGATCCAGATGCACAGGTACGCTACAGCAAAATTAGCAGGAGATGGAAAATGCCCTCCCGCTATTATTCAAAAGAAGTAGATTTAAAAGGCAGCAATGGCGATAAGGTGTTGATGATTTTTATAGATACCTGCCCATTGATCCCCGAATTCCATACCAATCCACAATATGCTCCATTTGTAGAGAACCAATATCCAGAAAGACAATTGCAATGGATTGACGATACGCTTAAAAATGCTTCAGCCTCGGTAAAATGGAAAATGGTTATTGGACACCACCCTATTTACACTGTTGGGCCAAGGATCAAAAACTACGATACATTGGCTGTGCGCAAAGTACTCGAATCTATTTTGGAAAGGAACAAAGTTGATGTTTATCTATCTGGACATGATCATTCCTTACAGCATCTAAAAACTGAAGGTTATACCAACCATTTTATATCTGGCTCGGGTTCTGAAGTTACATCCGTAACCTCAGGCATCCAATATAGCAAATTCGAGGCTGCAGAACATGGATTTATGTATTTCTCTATTGACAAAAATCGGCTAAATGCCAAGATGGTTAGTCATACGGGAAAAATGATCTATGAAACTACCATTAATAAGATTTAATCCACCAAAACTACAAGAAAGTTCAATAGGTTGACTAGACCTTATTGAACTTTCTTTGTTCTTTACAGGCTAAAGAAGACCTCAATACTGTCTAGCATTTTAAATACAGACCATTGCAGATTACCTGATTAAGTTCTGTCAATCATAAAAACGAAAATCTTAGGAATCTACTATTAAAAGTAGAGTGATGCCATATGTCTCCAAGCCGAAGCCTGATGAGCAGTTCCATCCCAGATATGCAGCTGATTTGGTATATCTTTTTCACGGAGCAATCTTTCAAAATCTTTGTTAACCTGCAGAAAGGGGTCTTCCTTACCTACGGCGAGTACAACCTCAAGATCCTTGAGTTCAGAAATAAGATAGCCATCAGCAAGATTGGGAACAAATTGAAGTGGCATACTAAAATATATAGCTTCATTTTGGTAACCATCGAGCAGGTCTTTAAAGCCCTGTATATCCATAGTCAGATCATAACGACCACTTAATCCTATCGCCCTGCGAAAAAGCCAGGGGTATTTCATGGCCAAACTTATAGCATGGAATGCGCCCATGCTACAACCTGCTGTTTGTATAAAATCTCCGCCATTTAAACTATATATTAGTGGAACAACCTCATTTATGATGTACTCTTCGTACTGTTTATGGCGGGCTATTCTTACTTCGGGATGTTCTTTGCTATTGTAGAAACTTTCAGAGTCTATGCTATCAACACAGAATAATTGCATCTGCCCACTTTCAATTCTGGTACGGAGCGCTTCAATTATGCCCCAGTTTTCATAATCGTAGAACCTGGCCATACGCGTTGGAAAAAACAGTATCGCCTTTCCCCTTTCACCAAATACCAACAGCTCCATGTTACGCTGTAACCTTTCGCTGAACCAATTATAGTAAGCCCTTTTCATAAACATGTTTTCGCTAATCTCGATACTGGATATTAAATTGTTATTAACTGGAAGTCAACCTTCTGCATATTAATATTCAATACTGATCGATTATAGGACTTTATCTATTGCTGCTGCGATCACCTCTTGCCAAAGTACGTAGCCCAAAGGAGCAAGATGCAGGCCATCTTCTGCATAGAGTGCATGCTTAGGCTGTCCGTGTCTGTCGACCATTTTCTTAAATACATCTATAAATTTCCAGTTTCCATCGCATTTGATGATTTCACTTTCTATCAGATTGTTGGTATATCGAAACTGTTGTTCCATATGCCACCTTGCGGGGCTGGGTTTTAGGGATACAAAGAAACAGGGTATGTTACCGAATTCGCGATAAGTTTTAACCATTAGCTGTTGAAAAAAGATCAGAATTTCTTCTGGATGTCTCCCATCTCCCAGGTCATTGTCTCCAGCATAAATTATAAGTACCTTGGGCTGATAATTGAACATCACCCGCTCAAAATACCATGTACAAGCTGCTAGTGTAGAACCACCAAAGCCCAAGTTGACGATTTTCCGTCCGCTAAACCCATCATAGATATCCTCCCACAAACGCAACGAGGAACTTCCATAAAAAACCACTTCTGGTTCATATCCCAGGCTATTATGCAACTTTTCGATCCTGCGGACCTCATCTTCATACCAGTACATTAATGGTAAAAGTAGCTAAGATTTTTTTTACCAACCTTAAGCTAATGTTAAATTTAGCACATCGAAACCTCTAGAGATCATAACTGTTATTGTAACGAACAACCCCAGAAGTATCTGTGATATATTTCATGTTCATTCCCGAATTCTGCAGTATCTTGAAGACGGTATCAAGTTTGGGCAGGTCTCTAAACTTCAGATCGGCACGTATCAGGCCTTCTTTCATGTTAATGGCTACCTTACCACTCAAAGAGGGAGTATGCGAGAAAATAATAAATGGGAATAGCACAATCAGCAGTAGTGCAGAAAAGGATAAACCAAGAGGCGTGAAGCGGGTTATTGAATTTGATATTATAAGATTTGGTGATTATTTATTTTAGAAGACTTTATTAGGCCAGAAAGTCTAACAAATTACTTATGAAATCATATAAGTTACTTGAACCTGGTGTGCTTTTTTGTCTTTCCAATATTTTTACCCTTAAAAAACAGATATAGCGATAAGCTCATCAGCATAATAAAAAGAAAGCATAAAAGTGCTGGCAAAAAGATAATCTTCATTGCATTTATAAGCTCAATCAGGTCAGCTGAGCTCAGCAATACACTGATGATATATAAAGCACCTGAAAATGATAGGAAAGAAATCAAAAGATAGTTTAATTTGTTCATTACGGTCATGGTTTTTTAGTGTGTATTAATGTTCATGGTTTGATGCGTTTGAGCTGATCAAGCTCATCTTTTGTCTGTTGTCGACTAAAGTCAATTCTACCAAATGCAAAAGAAATCCCAATATGGAAACGTCTATTTTCGTTTCTGTTTGAATAAATGGTCTGAAGTGGATCAAAGCTAATGTCTCCCCTGTCAAGATAGCTATAGAAGATATCACTGACCGCCATTCTAAGATTAGCGTTTCCATTGAAAAAGCTGTAGTTTACTGAAGCATCAGCACGGTATCTGCCAAGGCTGTTACCTGTTAACTGGACACGTTTTGACTGATAGAGCTGCAAAACGTCTAAGGTAATTTTTGGGTGTAGCCTAAAGCTATTTCGGATATTGAAATTAAAGCCAAAAAGTCTGTTTCTTATGGCATCTAAAAGATACATACCCTTATAGCGATCATAGAAAAAATTGACATTTGATACAGCTTTCCAAAACTTATTCATTGATTTTTGGTAGCCTCCCCTAAGATTGAACACATCATACTTACCAAAGTTACCTATGCTTTGCCTAGTCGATAGGGTTCCCTTGTCAAGAGAAATGAGTGTAGCAAGGTAATCATTCGTTTTGCTGAAGCTCAAACTCAAATTAATTGCCTTACCATAAGTGTAACCAAGTTCAAAAAGGTGGATATTTTCTGGCCTTAGAAACTGATTGCCGATTGCATATTCAAAAGGGGAAGAATAATCGATAAAGGGGTTGAGATCCTGATAGGTGGGCCTGCCCAATCTACGGTGATAGGAAAAAGAAAGTAGCTGTCCACCTATATCCTGGCTCAACATAACATTTGGGAAAATCTGGATATAGTTCTGTATCGAAGTCTGGTCGCCAGAAATAGCGGCACTGGTATAGCTCGTGTTTTCGGCCCGAACTCCTATCTGCAAATTGGTCTGCTTTCCTATCTTCCCCTTATAATTAATATACCCTGCACTAATTCTTTCCCGGTACTGGAAAGTATTGGTCCGATTGAGATCCAGCATCTCTGCATCAGGTTGTCCATAGCTGAACAAAAGCCTACTTTTTGAGTAGTTAAAATCAATTTTAAACCCAGCTTCAAATTCATGCCCTATCGCAATAGGACAAGTATAATCCAAGCCCAGCGAGAATAGGTTTAGCGCTATACGTTCTGCACTGGACAGTTTTTCTAATGGTGCTGCTGCACTAGATACTGCGCCATAATAGGAATTATGGTAGCTATTTTGGTCATCAGAGCTGTATCTATTATAATCAATGAAAAAAGAAAGCGAATGTCCATCTTTTTTGAAGCTGTGGATTGGGTTAATGTTAAAGCCGTAACGCCTTAGCTCCCGCAAACCTTCATCAAAAGAACGTATTACCGAGTCAACCATCGTACCTGTTTTACTATTTTCCAAAGCAAGATGCCTGGCAAAATCAGAACTATTATTATTTACATCCAAACTTGCTTTAAAGGAAATATTGTTCTTAGAATTGAGTTGATAAGTTCCCCAAACCTCAGCATCATGGACTGCTGATCTTGAAATACCTTCTTCCTGCCGTAAAAAGTATATGGGCGCTACGTCATTGATCTTACTCGAACCGAACAATTGCCTTTCGTTGTTATGGTGCTGAAAATTGTAGGTCGCAAACAAATTGACCTTTCTAAAATTATATTGGACTGCTACCGTCTGTGTAAACTTTGGCTGGCTACCCATACTAAACAACGATGCGAGTGTCCCATTTAGCCCAGTTAACTGATTATTTTTCATTTTGATGTTGATCAAATCTCCCCTACCTTTGGCTTCATATTTAGCAGATGGGGAGTGGATCAGCTCGATCTGCGAAACCGAACCCAAAGACATCCCTCTCAGCAGGTAGATTAACTGTTGGTTGGGCAGTTTTACGGCATTCCCATCTATCATTACCGAAAAATCTTGTTTTCCATTAAAGCCATTAGCCAGAGTCAAACCAGGAGAGGCTTCCAAAATATCATAGACCGAAAAACCTGCCCCAGAAAAACTGCCATCCACATTAACAATTGTTCTATCACGCTGATATTCAACCAATGGCCTGGGCATATCTATCTGTACCTGGCTTAAATTCTTAGGAGCCTCAGCCAACACCAGGCTATTTAGCATCCGCACATTTCCCGACGTTAATTGGATGTTAGGTGAATAAACAGGTCGATATCCCAGCCTTGTTGCCTTGATCCTATAAATGCCCTTAGGAACCAGCCCAAAGCCAAATCTTCCAAGCGTATCGGCAATCGTAGCAGCTACAAGTACAGAATCCACCCGCTGTAAATAGACTGTAGTATACGCTAACGCCTTCCCTGACTGATCTAGCACACTCCCGCTAATGGAAAATTCTTCTTGCTCAACTGGATTTGATTTACCTGAATTGTTTGCAGGTATGTCTTTACGTTTGCTATCCAACAATTGGAACAGCGCATAATTGTTTTTGTCAATCTGATAATAACCGATGGAATGAGGTTGAAAGACAGCTGAAAGTAAAGCATCCAGTTTTTTTTCATCCAATGCACCAATGCTCACCTGATACCCCTCTATCAATTTGCTTTCATATATGAAATTGACCTTATAATCCCTGATAATCTGGTCCAGGGCATGTTTCATATCTATCGATTTCAATCTTTCAGGTGTCTGTGCATTCGCTACCCGCAAAACACCACCACAGCATAGCAATAGGAAGCAGAACAACAGCATGCGTAATGAAAATGGATTCATTTTTTTAGTTTACAGGGATTTTTGCTACCGGATGATGAGCTGGCGTGGATTTTCATGTTTTTTAATAGATACGCCCAATGCCAGTTCAATTCCTTTTAATAGGTGATCATAATTATGTGAACTAAAGGTGCCAGATATTCGCTTTTCTTTAAGGGCTGTTGTTTTGAATACCGCATGATATCCATAAAGATCCTCCAACTGCTCAAAAAGTTCTCTCGCCCCTAGCCCATCAAATATCAACATCCCATCTTTCCAAGCTATTTTTGCCTTAATATTACCTTGCTCGCGAATAACAGTATTGGCATGGCGATCAAAGGAAGCCTGTTCTCCAGCCTTAAGGATCAATGCAGTAGCTGTTCTTCCAGAAACCGACATGCTTACCTTACCGTTAAGCAGTGCCAATTTAACCATATCCCTTCTATTATTTAAATTAAAAACCGTACCTAGAACCTTTATATCCACTTTACCTGCATGAACCAAGAATAGCTGCTCCTCCTTCACCTTTCCATGGCGGTGAAGATGGTTTACCTTGAAAAGAGCTTCGCCAGCCAACCATAGTTCCCTTGCACCCTCCTTTCCCAGGTTATTCGCATATTTAACCGAACTATTTGCATTTAAGAGCACTATCGTACCATCTGGCAAAACTACTTCCCTTATTTGCCCAAATCCGGAAACGATTTCAATCTGCCTATGATGATATAAATAAAATGATGCACCAAAAATGGCAAATACTAGCATGGCAGCAGCCACCGATCTGGCCCAGAAAGACAATATTAATTTTTCTCGCTTTTGTGGAACTGTACGCTGGGAAATCTGTTCCCATAGTTTCAATTGCGTATCGCCATCCATATATTCCTTATCAAACCGCATCGAAAAAATTAATCTTCTTGCCTGGTCTATCATCAGCGACAGATGGGGGTGCTTAACCTGTAGGTCTTCCCAATAGGAATCAAGCCTTGTATTGGGTGCTGTTGCCCAAGCTATAAAATCCGGGTCGTCAAGTAGCTCGGCCAAATTGTAGGTACTAGGATCTTTCTTTGTCTTTTTCATTAGCGGTTTCCATACACTATTAGCGTAATCCTTCAAATTTTACCCCATGGAATGCAAAAAACTTTCCAAAAACAAAATAACTAACTGTTTGTCAGCTAAATAATCTATAGCCCAACAACGAAAACAACATTATAAAATCACCTTTATCTAATTTGTCCCTTAGCACGTTAACGGCCCTTGCCATTAATTTGTAGGTTCCCTTTGTTGAAATATCCATTACCTCAGCTATTTCAACATAGTCCATCCCCTCATAAAACCTTAGGAAGATGGCCTCACGTTGTCTGGGAGTCAATTGGTCCAGACCAGACTGTAAGCGCTTTTGCAGTTCAATTCGGTCCTCCTCAATGATCATCTCATCCTCTATCGATAGCGTGGCAAGGAAATCATATTGTCCATTTTGGTCAAAGCTATCCTGAGCATGCGCTAGTTTGGCATTTTTAAATATTGCTAACCTAAGCGCTTTAAAAAGGTAATTTTTAATGTTAGCTGGTATAGCCAGATTTTCCCTTCGCGTCCATAGAGTAACAAAAAGGGACTGGATGCATTCCAACACCTGTTCCCTGTCAGCAGTAAACTTGCTGCCATAATTATACAGTGGATTGGCATATTGCTGATAAAGCTGTTCAAGAGCCTTGCCATCACCAACCTTCAGTGCCTTCCAATAATCTTCAGGGCCATTGCTCACCCGCACTTCTGCATCCATGTATACGATCTTGCTGCGATGATAACAATTCTAATCGGCAAAAAAAAACACAAAATAGGATTCTTAGTGCTGTCAGGTCCAAATATGTCTATATTTTTAATAAAACAAACAAGCCAAAATAGAATCGCTAAAAATATCGACAGTGTTTACAATATCACAAGCTCCTGCATACATTCAATATAAACATCTGCAGCACAGTAATCTATGAACCTGTGAGATGATCGGTATTCCAGAAGCAGAAGGTCCATTCCAATCATTTTCTTTTTTTGCAGCGGGTGTAATGTGGATCTAAAATTTCGGCTGCTTGGATAACAGAGTTCCTGCAATAAATTCCAGTGGCATCGCAAAAATCTGGTATTACCGCAATAGTCGAGCTTGTCGAGGTCCACCCGTGGATCCTAAGACTGTCCATTTAAGAAAGCCCCTGCAAAAAAAACCAATTGCAAGGCACAATAACGCAGCAAGTGCGTTCTTATTTACTAAATTTACCAGAGCAAGCAAATCAATAACGAAAGCAAAAGACTAAAGATAAGCCAGCTATGAGCAACGATGCTTTTTGCCCTGTTAACTTTGGCGGGCATCGAGCTGTTCGCCCAGGGCGCTCCCAGTTACAGCCAAAAAGAAATCACCTATGATCGCCGTGAAGTCACTTCACCTCACTCACCCCTTAACATGCTCAGGCCAAAAAAGCAAATGGCAGGGGCATTTTCCTTCCTGTACGCGAAGACTACAAAGACCTATAAAACCCCTAACAATCCATGAAAATAGACCTGATTCATAAAATGCACTCGTCGGTGCCAGTTTACAGGGAATTGGACTTGCGATAGCTGTACAGCTTGCCCGATGCAGCGCAAACCTTAACCTGATGGCCCGTGATGAGCAGACTGGAAAAAATAGTCGAAGAACTTCCAAAAACCGATCCCGATCAGCAGCATAACTACCTAAAAGTCGATTTTTCGAACTACGGAGTATGCAACCAAACGATCACCAATTTCTTCCATACCCATACCATCAACATTCTGGTAAATAACACCAATGGGCCAAAGGCAGCGAAACCCACCCAAAGCAATACAGAAGATTATCAAAAAGCATTCGAGCTGTTGTTCAAGACCGTTTGCCAGACCACCATGCTAGCCCTTCCCCACATGCAGCGACAAGGGTTCGGCAGGATCATCAACGTCTCCTCCATATCGGTCAGGGAACCGATCGCAAACCTGGTGCTTTCCAACAGGATCCGCTCGGCAACAGCCGCCTGGGCAAAACCCTGAGATGAGAAGTTGCAGCGCAGGGCATCACCTTCAACAACATCATGACGGGCCTTTTCTATACCGAAAGATTGAAACAGCTGATCGATACCGAATCCAAAGAATCAGGAAAAACCATTAAAGAGATCAGCCAGCAGAAGCAAAGCCAGATACCTATAACCGGAATCCAACATTCGTTGGCTTTGATCAAATATCAGCGAACATAATAGGCGCCCATTTTAGGGCGCCAATAGCTTATGGTTTAAGAACAACCTTTACGCAGTTCTCTTTTTTCTCATCGAAGATCTCATAGCCGTGCGCCGCTTCCTCTAGAGGAAGGGTATGGGTGATGATATCATCCAGCACCACCTTTTCCTCTTCGACCAGTTCGATGAGCTTATCGATATAGTTCAGCACGGGCGCCTGCCCCTGCTTGATGGTAATGCCTTTATCGAACATCCTGAAAAGTGGGAAATTATCATAGGGCGAACCATAAACCCCAACGATCGATACCGTGCCCATCCTGCGGACCGACTCAAAGCACATTTCCAGGACCTTCATCGAACCCTTTTCAAAGTTCACCGTGGCCTTCAACTTGTCCATAAAGCTGCGCTCGGGCTCAAAGCCTACTGCATCCACGCACACGTCTGCTCCTCTTCCACCGGTCATCTCCCTGATTGCTTCCACTATGTCCACCTTATGGGGATTGAGCGTTTCCACCTTGTTCACCGCCTTTGCTTTTTCCAGCCTGTAATCCAGCGGATCAATGGCAATTACCCTGCTTGCCCCATTGATCCAGGCTGCTTTCTGGGCCATCAGCCCAACCGGACCAGAACCGAAAATAGCCACCACTTCTCCGCCTTTTAACTGCGCCCAATCAATTGAAGACCAGCCAGTTGGAAAAATATCGGTCAGAAACAATGCCTTTTCATCTGAGAGATTTTCTGGAACAATCCTTGGACTGATATCTGCATAGGGTACCCTAACATATTGCGCCTGTCCGCCCGAATAGCCGCCGTAAAGATCGGTATACCCGAACAGCGCACCGCCCTTCTGGTCCATTACGTTCCCTGCCGGCCCATAGTTCTTAAAGTTGGAATTCTCGCAGGCCGGCGAGGCTTCGTGGTTGCAGAAAAAACACTTCCCGCAGGAAATTGGAAAGGGAACTACTACTCTGTCCCCTCGCTTTAGATTGGTAATGGCCGAACCGACCTCTTCTACTATACCCATGAACTCATGGCCCATAACCATTGGGTCCTTCTGCGGCACGGCACCACTTAAAATATGCAAATCTGAGCCACAAATGGCCGTCGAGGTTACCTTCAGGATCACGTCTCTTGGGTCTAGGATTTGGGGATCTGGTACGTTGTCTACACGGATGTCCCCTGGTTTATGGAATACTGCTGCTTTCATAGGAATTTATTTTTAAGTAAAACCCAAGGTGAACAGCACCCTGTCCAAAAGGTTTTGATATTCTGAAAAAGGCAGCTACAACTAGGTTCAACGCCCCAAATATCATTGGCATTGCTCCTTCCTTAACTTATGCAGTCCGGCATAATGGAAACGCCAGTACAGAAACGCAACTGCCCCGAGTAAACCGCACCGTCTACAAGCGGTAGCCTTTAACTGTAGCGGTACCGTTCATCAATCTACTCAGCTTTTGTAATTTTAGATAGTGGAATAATTATTCTGTCCTTTAGAAGCGTTCCCGTATACTTGATATAGCTTATGGTGGAATCCCTACTATAGGCCTCAGCGATCGCCTTCAATGATATATATTCGGCAGTAGATTCCAAAAGAACCACCTAAGTGTAGAATTTGGGAATATTAGGCTACCAACATAATAATGCCCAAGCTCATGGGCATAAAACGTATCTATATTTCATGTTCATTTCAGAATTCAGCAGTATCCTGAAGCCGGTATAAAGTTTGGGCAGTCCAGGAAGTTTAAGGTTGACACCGATCAGGCCCTCTTTCATGTTAATAGTGACCTTACTATTCAAGGTTGGGGTTTGAGCGAAGAGAAAAATAGGGAAAAGCATTCAAATTAAGACGCCCAGGGATTAGAAAAATCTGCAGACAAAATGATAAACATCAATTCACGCATTCCCTCCAGTAGTCCTTATGATCGCAAAAGAATAGTTCTCACAACTCAATAAAAAAAACCAGGCAAACTATAATTTCTAAAAGTTGTTAGCCATATATGGAAAACTACGCATCCACCAGTCAGCTGTTAGCAAACAGTACCTTCTTTTACAACATTATCATTGATATGGAAGGAAACTATTCCCACGTAAGTGATAGTTATGACAAAAACTTTGAATTCTATGGCGGCTCGCTATTGGGCAAACCATTTTCCATCACCCTCCATCCACAGGATATAGAGATATGCAGCAAAAGTGGCGAGCAATGCTTCCGCCAGTTGGGGAAGCTCATCCCGGTAACCCTGCGCAAACACGATGGCA